>Ga0008834_1000002_pt1 | contig 392894 bp, 386 predicted proteins | sample HotLakConsUCCL28_FD_62213 | JGI IMG/M metagenome (GOLD analysis project Ga0008834, IMG submission 62213) | Hypersaline microbial mat communities from Hot Lake, Washington, USA - Hot Lake Consortium UCC-L28 | ecosystem: Environmental > Aquatic > Non-marine Saline and Alkaline > Hypersaline >... | reverse complement strand
CGAGGGCCTGCGCAAAAGCTGCTCCGGCGCGACCGATCGGATCGTCTGATCGCGGGCTCGTCTGCGCGCGGGGGTCACTGCGGTCACCATCCACCATGAGCGCGGTCGCGGGTGTCTGGAAGCCTGCCGGAATGCGATCGCGGTTCCAGGTGGGATGCCACGCATCGGCAGGATCCCAGAACGTCGCGTCGAGCACGAGGTTCGTGATGCCCGGCTCGTCGGGGTTGGCCTCCGCATAGGCGGCGACCGTCTGCGCGGCCAGATCAGAGAGCTTCGGAGCACCGCGGTAGATGCTCTCCTGCCCCGCGGGCAAGCGGCTCAGAGTCGCATCGCCGCCCCCGACGAGCACGACCGTGCCCGCGGTGGAACCCTCGACAACGCGCGTCGTCATGCGGTAATCGGGGCCGAGAATGGCGAGCGCAGCGGCGGCCGTGAGCACCTTGAGGCCGCTCGCCGTGCGCACGGCGCTGTCGCCGCGACGGTCGAAGAGCACCTCGCCGGTGGAGGCGTTGATCACAGCGCCATGGAACTCGCGCAAGCGGTCATCTTGCGCGAGAGTGTCGATGGAGCAGGTACGGATGCGCTGCGCCTCGAGAGCCTCCTCGGGCAGCGCGCGCGGGTCGGGCTCGGGGGTCGGCGTCGCCGTCGGGATCGGCGCGACCTCGACCGCCTCAGCCGAACCGACCGCGATGCCGGCGAACACCGAACCCGTGCCGAGCAGCACGAAGGCGACCGACAGCGCCGAGGCGAGCACCGCGCGCGGATGGCGCCGCAGAGCTGCGCTCAGGCCGTTGCCCGCGGCCTTCGTCGACGGCTCCGCATCCGACGAGGGCCGGGGCTGGCGCGCAGACCGGGGCGTCGACCGGGAGGCCTCACGGGCCGCGCGGCGGCTCAGAGGCACCTCGGGGTCGGACATCCCGACATGGTACCCCGCGCACCCGAGCCAATTCGAGCGCCAGTCACTCGCCCGGGTAGCGCAAGCCGATCTGCACGCGCGCCTCGTCGAGAACGCCCATGATGGCCACGCTCTCCTCGACGGGGAGAGATGCGGGGGCCTCCCCGGCGGCACGACGCTCGAGCTCCCACGCCTGGAACTCCATGCCCCGAGTGGTGAGAGGGTGCTCGAACCGCTCCAGAACGGTGTGATCGCTGTCGTACAGCGTGAACGACGTCGCCGTGTACCAGACCGGGTCGATCTCGATCCAGGCGCTCGTGCCGAGAATCGCCGCGCGGTTGGGCCCGGCTGTGTCGAGAACCGAGTGCAGCACCGACTGGCGCCCGCCCTCGTGCTCAAGCTGCAGGGCGATTTGCCGGTCGACGCCCGTCGGGGTCATCGACGCGGTCACCGTCATCGACTCGGGGAAGCCGAGGATGTCGATGGCCAGAGATACCGGATAGATGCCCAGGTCGAGCAGGGCGCCGCCGCCGAGCTCAGGGTTCTGCAGACGATGGCGCGGATCGGTGGAGATCGATTGCGAGTGATCGGCGAGAATCGTGCGCACATCGCCGAGAGCGCCCGACGCGATGAGCTCGCGAATGCGCACCATGTGCGGTAGGAACCGGGTCCACATGGCCTCCATGACGACGACCCCGCGCGCAGCGGCACGGTCGGCCAGGTCGCGAGCCTGCGCGGCGTTGACGGTGAACGACTTCTCTACGAGCACGTGCTTGCCGGCCTCGATCGCCAGACGCGCGCACTCGTGATGCATGGGGTGCGGAGTAGCTACGTACACGGCGTCCACCGTGTCGTCAGACACGAGGGCCTCATAGCTGCCGTGCGCGGCCGGGATACCGAACTCTGCCGTGAAGGTGTCTGCCGAGCCCTGAGATCGTGACCCGGCGGCGGTGACAGCGAATCCGCTCGCCGTCAGATCAGAGGTGAAGGCCCGAGCAATACCACCCGTGGCGAGGATTCCCCAGCGTAGCCCCGGAGCCATGACAGACCTCTTTCCGCGGTCAGCGTCGGCACCGCCCGCAGGAATCAGCCTACTGACCGGGGAGCTAGCAGTTCACCCAGCGATCGGCACGATGACGAGCATGACTGTGGTGAGTGCTGTTCCTGCGATGAACGATCGAAACATCGTTGCGGCGCCCCCCGAACCCGTGACGTCGCGGCCCTACGGCCTTCGGCTTGGCCCGATCGCGAGCAGAGGGTCGCGGGTGAGCGAATCCGGCACTGTGCCGACTGGGAGACTCGAACTCCCAACCGCCCGATTACAAGTCGGGTGCGCTACCAGTTGCGCCAAGTCGGCGTGCGCGCGCGGCGCGTCACAGAGGAAGACTACCGCCGCCTCTACTCCGTCGGCGTCGGCGTGGGCGTCGGCGTGGGGTTCGTTGCGAACTCGTCGCCGGCGGCCTCGAGCACGAACTGCGCGAACTCCGATTGCTCGAAGGGGTAGCGGTACTCGAAGAGCTCGCCGTTGACGAGGATCGTCGGAGTGCCTTCGATACCCCCGATCGTGGCGTCAAGCACCGGCAGGGGCCCGGTACGCGCCCGCTCGGTGGCCGCTTGCACCCACGAGCGGAACCTTTGGTCGACGATGCAGCCGTCGACCAGAGTAGAGGTCACCCCCACTGAGCGGGCGAGCTCAATGAGCTCCTCGTCGGTGAGACCCGGAGTTCCCTCCTCCGGCTGGTTGGCGAACAGCGCCTCGTGGAAGTCGAAGAACTGGTCAGGGGCGTGGTTGGCCACACAGGCCGCTGCATTGGCGGCCCGCAATGAGTAGCGCGTGCCGGCGGAGAGATTGGTGAGGATCGAAATCGGGTGGTACTCCACCGTCGCCGCACCGGACTGCACCAGTGTGCGAATCAACTCAACGTTCTCCTGCTCGAACTCGGCGCACACCGGGCAGAGGTAGTCCACGAAGATGTGGATCGCAACGACTCCGGCGGGGTTCGGCTCCGAGGGGATGGGGACGTCGTCCGCGGGCAATGCGGGGGTCGTGACCGCGATGAAATCGGTGCCGATCTTGATCCCGTCGCTCGCCATGTTGCGCGGCCCCGGGCCCTCCGGGCGCACCGAGTTGGTCAGCACGAGCACGATGACGGCCACGATCGCGAGGGCTGCGACGGCGATGCCACCCTGCACGATCCAGAGTGTTCGCCGCTCTTTCTTGCGCTGTGACTCGCGCAGAGCGCGTGCCTTCTCGCGGGCCTCAGCGCGGCGCTCAGTCCTGGTGGAGCGCGCGGTGGGCGGGAGGGCGTCGTTCATGAAGCCTCGCTCACGAAGGGGGTGGATCGTCGCCGTGCGGCGGAGATGAGCGCTATCGAGCGCCCCCATGATGGTACTCGCCATCGAGCTGCACCCGGGTACGCCAGGGCCCTCACGGGCTGTCATCGCGTTCCTCGAGACCGGGATCCCTGCCGTCGGCGGGCAGGAAGTGCCATACTGAGCAACGGTGACCACTGGCGTTCACCCGCCTGAGGGCATCATCCATTCACAACGGATCGTCCGGCACGTACCTGCCGGTGAAGGAGACAATCAGCATGGCAACCGTCACGTATGACAAGGCAACACGTCTGTACCCGGGGTCTGAGACCCCGGCCGTCGACTCGCTCGACCTCGACATCGCCGACGGCGAGTTCCTCGTTCTCGTCGGCCCCTCTGGATGCGGCAAGTCCACCTCGCTGCGCATGCTCGCGGGCCTCGAAGAGGTCAACGATGGCAACATCTTCATCGGGGAGCGCAACGTCACCGACCTGCCCCCGAAGGACCGCGACATCGCGATGGTGTTCCAGAACTACGCGCTGTACCCGCACATGACGGTCGCCGAGAACATGGGCTTCGCCCTAAAGATCGCCGGCATCAACAAAGACGAGCGCGCCAACCGCGTCCTCGAAGCGGCCAAGCTGCTCGACCTCGAGCCCTACCTCGACCGCAAGCCCAAGGCGCTCTCCGGTGGTCAGCGTCAGCGCGTCGCCATGGGCCGCGCCATCGTGCGTCAGCCCCAGGTGTTCCTCATGGACGAGCCGCTGTCGAACCTCGACGCGAAGCTGCGCGTGCAGACGCGCACGCAGATCGCCTCGCTGCAGCGTCGCCTCGGCGTCACTACCGTCTACGTCACGCACGACCAGACGGAGGCCCTCACCATGGGTGACCGCATCTGCGTGCTGAAGGACGGCATCCTGCAGCAGGTCGGCACCCCGCGCGACCTGTACGAGACGCCCAACAACGTCTTCGTGGCCGGCTTCATCGGCTCGCCCGCCATGAACCTATTCCCGGCGGAGGTCGCCGAGGGCGGTGTCACGTTCGGTACCGCTGTCGCGCCGGTCGAGCGCGACGTGCTCGCCTCCACGAGCGAGAAGGTCGTCACGGTCGGCGTGCGCCCCGAAGACATGATCGTCAAGACCGAGGGTGAGGGCCTGCCCGTCACGGTCGACATCGTCGAGGAGCTCGGCGCCGACGGCTACCTGTACGGCAACACGGAGGTCGCCGGTCAGCGCGTTGACATCGTGGCGCGCGTGGATGGTCGACTGCACCCGCACAGCGGCGACACCGTCTTCATCACGCCGGAGCCCAAGCACGTGCACGTATTCGACACGGCCTCGGGCAGTCGTCTCAACAAGGAGCCCGTCGTCAGCTAGCGACGCACCATCGTTCTGCCGCGAGCGGGGGCGCGGGCGTCGCGAGGCGTCGCGCCCCCGTTGGCGTTCACGGCACGGGACGGGAGCCCGACTCGCGCCACACGCCAGCGGCCCCGATGAGAGAACGGCGAGACACTATGAGCGCATCGCTCAGCATCACCTCCGCGGTCACCGATCCCGGCCTGCTCGACCTACCGTGGCACGAGCCGCTCGAGGTGTGGCCCGACGACTCGATCGCGGTGCTGCCCAAGGGCATCTCGCGTCACCTGGTGCGCTTCGTGCACTTGAGCGACTACGTCGTCGCCATCAAGGAGACGACCGAGGAGATGGCGCAGCGCGAGTACGACATGCTGCGCACCCTGCAGCGACTCGACATCCCCTGCGTCGACCCGGTCGCCGTGATCACGGGCCGGCTCGACGACGACGGGGGCGAACTCATGCCCGTGCTGGTGACACGGCACTTGCGCTTCTCGCTGCCGTATCGCGCCCTGTACTCGCAGACTCTCCGCCCCGACACGGCGACGCGCCTCGTGGATGCCCTCGCGGTACTGCTCGTGCGCCTGCACATCGTCGGCTTCTTCTGGGGCGACGTCTCGCTCTCCAACACCCTCTTCCGTCGCGACGCCGGCTCGTTCGCGGCCTACCTCGTCGACGCGGAGACCGGGCAGCTGTACTCAGGCGGCCTGTCGAACGGCCAGCGCGAGAACGACCTCGAGATCGCCCGCGTCAACATCGCGGGTGAGCTACTCGACCTCGAAGCGGGCGGTCGCCTCGACGAGAACATCGACGCGGTCGAGACGAGCAACGGCATCATCGAGTCCTACCGCTCGCTGTGGAAGGAGCTCACCGGCTGGGAGTCGTTCGACCAGACCGAGCGTTGGCGCATCAACCAGCGCGTGGAACGCCTCAACAGGCTCGGCTTCGACATCGAAGAGCTCGCCATCACGACCGACGGCGCGAGCACCCAGGTGCGCATCCAGCCGAAGGTCGTGGATGCCGGCCACCACACGAGGCGACTGCTGCGCCTCACCGGCATCGACGCCGGTGAGAACCAGGCCCGGCGGTTGCTCAACGATCTTGACGCCTACACGGCCTCCACCTATCCGGGCCGGGTGATGGACGACGAGATGGTCGCGCACGAGTGGCTCGCCCGCGTCTTCGAGCCCGTCGTGCGGGCGATCCCGAAAGACCTGCGCGGCAAGCTCGAGGCGCCCGAAGTGTTCCACCAATTGTTGGAGCACCGCTGGTATCTCTCTCAGAACGAGGCGCGGGCGATCCCCCTCGCTGAAGCCCTCAGCTCCTACATCGACACCATCCTGCGGCACCGGCGCGACGAGGCGACCGTCATCACACCCGTCACCGAGACGATCTCCATGCCGGCACTCGAGACCGCGCCGATCGAGCTTCCCGACGAAGACACGGTCACCGGTTCGTGGCGCGACAAAGTCTGAGCCGGGCTGCCTCTCGCCGCGGCTCAGACCCTGCGCGCAACCTCAGGCGAGAATCGTCAGGGGGTGCTCGATACGAGCGACGAAGGCGGCGAGCCAGCGCGCGGCGAGCGCGCCATCCCACGCCCGGTGATCGGCCGAGAGCGTGACCGACATGACCGAGCCCACCTCGAGCGCACCGTCGACGACCACGGGGGTCTGACGGGCGGCGCCCACCGCGAGGATGCCCGCCTGCGGCGGATTGATGATGGCGCTGAACGACTGAGTGCCGAACATGCCGAGGTTCGAGACGGCGAAGCTGCCGCCCTCCATCTCGTCGGGGCGCAGCTTGCCCTCGCGCCCTCGCCCGGCGAGGTCGGCGACCTGGGCGCCGAGCGCCGAGACACTCAAGCCCTCAACACCGCGCACGATCGGCACGACGAGCCCGTCATCGAGCGACACGGCGATGCCGATGTCGACGCTGCTGTGCTGTAGCATGCCGTCATCGGTCCAGGTGCGGTTCGCCTCCGGCACATCGCGGAAGGCTCCCGCAACGGCCTTGACGACGAGATCGTTGACGCTCACCTTGACCGTGCCGCCCGCGTTGATCTCCGCCCGCATGGCCAGCAGAGCGTCGACCCGGCAGTCAGCCGTCAGATAGAAGTGCGGCACCTGGTTCTTGCTCTCGGTGAGCCGACGCGCGATCGTCTTGCGCATACGGCTGTGCGGCACCAGCTCAGGCTCGGACCCTGTCGCGCCCGCCGGTGCGGGTGCCGGGGCAGGCGTGCTCGGCGCCGATGCGGCAGCGGGTGCCGGGGCGGGCGCGCTCGGCGCCGATGCGGCAGCGGGTGCCGCCGGCGTCGCGGAGCCGTCGAGCAACGACTCGATATCGCGGCGCACGATGCGACCGTCGGGCCCTGAGCCCTCGATCGAGTCGAGCGAGAGCCCGTGCTCACGGGCCAGGCGGCGCACGAGCGGGCTGATGAAGCGGCGCCCTGAAGCGTCGTCGGTCGCGCGCGCGGCGGAGGCCGTAGCTGCGCTGGGCGCATCCGGGGTCGGTGCGGGGGCGGCGGGCACGGATGCGGCCTGGGCCTCGGCCACGGGCGCCGAGGACTCCGGGTCGGTCGCCGCCGGACTCGCCGGCTCGGGAGCCGACGGTGCCGCGACCTCGGCGGTCTCGCCCGCCGCGCCGACGAGGGCGATCGGCTCGCCGACGTCGATCGAGTCGCCCTCGGCGACGAGCAGCTCGAGCACGGTGCCCGCGGTCTCGGCGTTGTACTCGACGACGGCCTTCTCGGTCTCGATCTCGGCGAAGGGCTGGCCGACGGCGATCTCATCGCCCGCGGCGACAAGCCACTTCTGCACGGCCGCCTCGGTGACGTTCGCGAGCACCTCCGGCATGCGGATTGTGGTCGACATCAGGCTGCTCCTCCCGCGTGGCGGCGCACGGTCTCGAGACCGGCGACGACCTCCTCGGTTCGGGCATGCGCGGCGCGCTCGAGAACCTTTGAGATCGAGGGCGACGACTCGGCACCCGTCACGCGCTGCACCGGCTGGTCGAGCCAGTCGAACAAGCGGCGCTGAATCTCGTCGGCGAGCCAGCCGCCGTACGAGGTACCCGCGGCTCCCTGCTCGACGATGAGCACGGCGTTGGTCTTCTTGACGCTTCGCTCGATCGTCTCCCAGTCGAGGGAGGCCCGGTCGAGCCAGCGCAGGTCGATGAGCTCAGCATCCACGCCCGTCTGCTCGATCGCCTCGAGGCTGTGCCCCACCATCGACAGATAGCTGATGACCGTGACGTCGTTGCCCTCTCGCCGCACCGCCGCATTGCCGGGCGGAATGATGTAATCGAGATCGCCCGAGATGATCTCGTCCTTCTCGCCGTACAGGTCAACGTGCTCGATGACAAGCACCGGGTCGCCGAGCGCCAGAGCAGCGTTCATGAGGCCGACGTAGTCGGCGGCGGTCGACGGCGCGACGATACGCCAGCCGGCGCTCGTGGCGAAGATGCCCGCCGGGTCCATGAGGTGCTGAGAGCCGTAGCCCGAGCCCATCGCGACCTTCGTGCGCAACACGAGCGGAACAGGGTTCTGGCCGCCGAACATGTGCCGCGCCTTGCCGATCTGGTTGAAGACCTGGTCGGCGGCGACCCACAGGAAGTCTGGATACATGAACTCGATGACGGGCACGAAGCGGCCGTCGAGGGCGAGCCCGCCGCCGAGACCCGCGAAGGCATTCTCGCTAATGGGCGTGCCGAGAACCCGGTCGGGGAAGGAATCTGCCAGGCCCTTGGTCGCGCCGTTCGTGCCACCCTTGAGGCGGTGGATGTCCTCCCCCAACAGCACGATCCGATCGTCCTGAGACATGCGGCGCTCCATCACGCCAGCGACCGCCTCGACGAACTTCAGCGACTCGCGTTCGCGAGTATCGGTGAGCGGCTCGACCGCGGTCAACGCCTCCAGCTCGCTGGCGTCACCGCGCACACCCACGTTGACGAAGTCAGGGTCGGGCCACAGCTCGGGGCGGATGCGCCGCTTGCCCTGCTTTTCGGGGTCGGCTTCGAGAAGGGGTTCGGTGGCCGCATCCATGGCCGCGAGGGCCTGGTCTCGCACGGCCTGCACGCCCGCCTCATCGATGTGACCGAGCTTGATCATCTCGCGGGCGACGCGCTCGAGCGGGTCGCGCTTCTTCCACTCGGCCTCCTCTTCCTTGTCGCGGTAGCCGAAGGCGCTGCCGGGGTACGGCCCGTTCTGGTGGAAGAAGCGGTACACCTCGGCCTCGACGACGGCCGGACCGCCCCCGGAGCGCATGACCTCGGCAGCCTGCTCCATCGCGAGGTGAACGGCGAGCGGGTCCATGCCGTCGACCTTCCACGAGGGGATACCGAACCCCTGGCCGCGCACCGAGAGGCGCGTGTCAGCCACGCTCTCCTCAATGCGCGTGGAGACGGCGTAGAAGTTGTTCTCGACGAAGAAGCAGACCGGCAACTTCCAGGCTGCGGCGAGGTTCATCGACTCGAGCACCGAGCCGATCTGCGCGGCCCCGTCACCGAAATAGTTGATCGTGAGGTCGGTAGTGCCGGAGTGCTTCTGGGCGTACGCGTTACCGGTGGCCATCGGGGCGCCGCCGCCGACGATCGCGTTCGTGCCCAGTGCGCCCGCCTCGAACCACTGGAGGTGCATCGAGCCGCCGCGACCTGCGCAGAAGCCCTGAGAGAGGCCGAGAATTTCGGCGAGTGTGCGCTGCAGAACGTTCTGCAGCGTGTCGTCGACCAGGTTGGTCAGGTCGAGCTTGCCCTGGCTCACGTGCGTGATCGCCTTGGCCAAGAACTGGTGGTGGCCGCGATGCGAGCCGTTCACGGCGTCGGTCGTACGCAGGCCGACGATGGAGCCGACCGCGCCCCCCTCCTGCCCGATGCTCGAGTGGGCGGGTCCGTGCACGAGGCCCTCGCCGGCCAGCTCGAGCACGCGCTCTTCGAAGGCGCGGATGAGGTGCAGCTGGCCGAGCATCGCCGCCAGCAACTCGGGGTCGGCGTTCTTCCAGTCGGTTGCTGTCGTGGAGAGCTCGACCCAGGGGGCGATCGATTCCAAACGTCGTTGTCTCGGCATGGCCGTTCCTTACACATCGGTACGTGACCCGCCGGTGTCCAGCGGTCGGTGGTGTCAGCCTAGACCGGATTGCATCCAATAACAAGATTTTCTGCCCGCTTCTCTGGCCAGAGAGGGGCATTTAGGGATATATTGCATCCACGACGAGTGTGCGCAAGGAAGTGACGATGATGACAGGACTACCCGGACTACGGGGCATGGAACACATCGGCTTCACCGTGCCCGACCTCGAGGAGGCCGACGACTTCTTCGTCAACGTCATCGGGTGCACGCGGGTGTACTCGCTCGGCCCCTACGTGCGCGACGACGACTGGATGGCCACCAATCTCAACGTGCATCCGCGCACGACCATCCCCGAACTGCGCTTCTATCGCTGCGGCCACGGCTCGAACTTCGAGATCTTCCAGTATGACGCCGCGGACGGCCAGCTGCCCCAGCCGCGCAACAGCGACATCGGCGGTCACCACTTGGCCTTCTACGTCGACGACTTCGAAGCAGGCCTGCAGCACCTGCGCGATCACGGCGTGCGCATCCTCGGCGAGCCCACCGACAGCAAGAACGCCAGTGAAGGGCAGCGCTGGGTGTACTTCCTGACCCCCTGGGGCATGCAGCTCGAGCTCGTGAGCTACCCCCACGGCAAGGCCTACGAAAAAGATGCGCCCGTGCTGCTGTGGAATCCGAAGGACCCTGCGGCGTGAGCGACGCGAGCGCCGTGCCGCTGACGCGACCCGCGATACCCTCCGTGGCCCAGACGCGCGACGGCACTGCCAGCCTGCGGGTGGCGCGCGGACTACGCGACGCGATCATGGCGGGCGACTACCCGCCCGGAGCCCGCCTACGGCAGGAGGAGATCGCGGAGCGTTTCGGCGCCAGCCGCGTCCCCGTGCGGGAGGCGCTCAAGGTACTCGAGGCAGACGGCCTCGTCACCCTCGTCGCCAACGCAGGCGCCTGGGTCTCGCAATTGACTCTCGCCGAATGCGAAGAGGTCTACCAGACCCGGGAGCGGGTAGAGCCACTGCTGCTGCGCATCGCCGCTCCCAGCATCACCGTCGAGACCCTCGACCGTCTCGATGCGCTCGCCGAGGCCATGGTCGCCACCGACGATGTGGAAGAGTTTTTGCGGCTCGACCACATCTTCCACGTGAGCATGTACGAGAGTGCTCACACACTCGTGCTTGGCGACCTCGTGGAGCGGCTGTGGAATTCCACTCAGCCGTATCGTCGCGCCTACACTCTCATGATCGACGCGCACAGCCAGCGCATCGTGCATGATGAGCACCACATGCTCGTGACCGCCCTGCGCGAAGCAGACATCGACAGTGCCGAGCGCATTCTCCAAGGTCACATTCGGCGCACGCGACGGCGCCTCGCCGCGCACCCCCAGCTGTTCGGTGTGAGCGCCGACGCCCGCCCGACCGCAACCCGCCCCACGACAGACCGACAGACCGCACCACGACAGAAAGGGCCCTCATGGCCATCGCAGTGATCAACCCGACCACCGGAGAGACCGAGCGCACGTTCGATGCGCACGGCACCGACGAGATCGAGCGTCGCCTCGCCGCCGCACACGCCGCCGCGGGAACCCTGCGCACCACGACGTACGCGCAGCGCGCGGCGTGGATGCGTGCCGCTGCTGATGTGCTCGAGTCGGAGGCGGAGGACGTCGCCGTCATGATCACGCGCGAGATGGGCAAGCCGATCGCGCAGTCGCGGGCCGAGGCGCTTAAGTGTGTCAAGAACATGCGCTTCTACGCCGAGAAGGCCGAAGAGTTCCTCGCCGACGAGCCGCTCGACGACCCCTCGCTCGTGGGTGCGAGTGCCGCCTGGGCGCGCTACGAGCCGCTCGGTGCCGTGCTCGCGGTCATGCCCTGGAACTACCCGCTGTGGCAGGTCATCCGCTTCGCTGCGCCCGCTCTCATGGCCGGCAACTCGGGTGTGCTCAAGCACGCTTCGAACGTGCCCGAGTCGGCGCTCTACCTCGACACGCTGTTCACGCGCGGCGGATTCCCGGAAGGCTCGTTCACGACCCTGCTCATCGGAGCCGCCGCAGTCGACGCCGTCATCGATGACCCGCGCATCACCGCCGTGACTCTCACGGGCTCCGAGCCAGCCGGCCGCTCGGTCGGCGCACGCGCCGGCGGACAGGTCAAGAAGGCCGTGCTCGAGCTCGGCGGCTCCGACCCGTACATCGTCATGCCGTCGGCCGATCTCGATGCGGCCGTCGCGACGGCGGTGACGGCCCGCGTCAACAACAACGGTCAGTCGTGCATTGCCGGCAAGCGCTTCATCATCCACAGCGACATCTACGACGAGTTCACCGCGCGCTTCACCGAGGCAATGGCGGCCCTCACAATGGGCGACCCGCTCGACGAGTCGGTGCAGGTCGGGCCGCTGGCAACGAAGAGCGGTCGTGACGAGATCGCCGAGCTGGTCGAGGATGCGATCGCCCGGGGGGCGACCGTGCTCACCGGGGGTGCGGCGCCCGAGGGCGCGGGCTGGTTTTACCCGCCCACGGTGCTCGGTGACCTGCCCGCCGACGCGCGCCTCGTCATGGAGGAGGCGTTCGGCCCGGTCGCCACGCTGTACCGCGCCGCGACCGCCGAAGAAGCAGTGGCGATCGCGAACCAGACGACGTTCGGGTTGAGCTCGGCGGCATGGACGACCGACCCGGCTGAGCAGGAGTACTTCCAGTCCGCTCTCGACGCCGGCGCCGTCTTCATCAATGGCATGACGATTTCGTACCCCGAGCTGCCGTTCGGCGGCATCAAGGATTCCGGTTTCGGCCGCGAGCTCGCCGCCGCGGGGATCCGCGAGTTCTGCAACCTCAAGACGGTCTGGAAGGCCTAGCGCCACACCTCGCGCGGCGCACCCGCCTGCCGGTCTAGAAGCCGTGCAGGTGGGTCGCGCTGCCGGCCCCGGAGGGAAAGTCGGCCTCGGTGCCGTCGTCGAGACGGTCAAGCACGAACCACACCGCCTGCACCTCGTCAGCGTCGCTGTTCCAGAATCGGTGCGGGATGCTCGAGTCGAAGGCGATCGAATCTCCCACCTCGAGTACCGAGCGCCCAAAACCGACCTGCACATTCAGGCGGCCGCGCACGATGATGCCGTACTCGCGCCCGTCGTGTCGGATGAAGTCTGCGGGGGGCTCAGCCCCGGGCGCGGGGGCGTAGATGACCTCGATGAACTCGGCCTTCGTCTCGGGCTTGGCCGTGAGTCGCTCCCACCGAGGCCCCGAGCTCATGCTGATCGTCGGGCGGTCGGTGGAGCGCAGCACGATGCCCGCTTCTTCGAGCGAGGTGTCGGTCGAGGTCGCGACGACATCGTCGGCGGGAAGCTCGGGAAGCTCCTGCCCGGGCTCCGGGGTCTCCTCGAAGAGGCTGTCCATCGAAATGCCGAGTTCGCTGACGACGTTGTAGAGAGCGCGAACGCTGAACGAGGCGAGACCTCGTTCCACCTGGCTGACGTGGCTCGCCGACACCTGTACGCGCCGGGAGAGCTCTCGCACGCTCATGCTCGCGCTCTCGCGCGCCAGCCGAATACGTTCGCCGACGACGGCCCATTCAGTGTCGTGATCGCTCTGACTCATGCCGTCCTCCCACTGCGTGTGCATCCTCAGTGTATTCGGGAGAGGGCTGTCGTGTTCTCAAAGTGAACGCACGCCCGGGATTCCGCCATCTCAGGAGGAGTCGCGGAGCCAGATCCGGATCCGTCAGCGGCTCTGCCCGCATCCCCGTTCTGCCCTAATGTACGGTGTGGCCTGAAATTCTGTCTGAACTGCCGACGCAAAGGAGCTACACAGTGGACGAAAAACCGCAGCGCACAGTCGCGTTCCTCGGCCTAGGAGAGATGGGTGCAGCGATGGCGAGCCGGCTGCTCGATGAAGGTCTCGGCGTCACCGTGTGGAATCGGAGCCCAGAGCCGGTCGCCAGGCTTGCGCAGCAAGGCGGGGTCTCGGTAGCTCAAACTGTGGAGTCCGCTTTCGCCTCGCAAAGCGTCGTCCATTCCATGTTGACTGATGATGCCGTCGTGCTCCGCGTCTTTGACGATCGTTTACTCTCGCGCGTTCCCCCCGGTCGTACCCACGTTCAGCACGCGACCATAAGCCCAGCTGCGGCCGCCGAACTGGCCGAACGCCATCAGCAACACGGTGTGCACTACGTGAGCGCACCGGTCTTGGGGCGTTCGGCGGTCATCGCGCGCGGAGATCTACTGGTTGTTGCCTCCGGCGATGCCACCGCAATTGACACCGCATTGCCGTCGTTATCCGCGCTCGGCCGACGGGTATGGAATGTGGGAACCGATCCCCGATTGGCTCTCATCGTCAAGCTCGGAGTGAACTATTCGATCATTCATGCTTTGCAGTCAATGGCTGAGTCAGTCTCACTAATAGAATCGGCAGGAATCGATGCCGCGAGGTTCATCGAGATTCTCACTCACACAGCGTTCAGCGGATCAGCTCATCGGGGCTACGGCACGATGATTGCAGACAGGAACTACCAGCCGGTCGGATTCTCGATGAGTCTCGGCCTCAAGGATCTGTGTCTCGTCGAACGCACAGCACAGGATTTGGGTGTCTCCCTGCCGATGGCTCCGACACTGCACGACCTGTTCAGTGCAGCAATCGCCGACGACCAACTCGCCGAACTGGATTGGTCGGCGGTCGCTGAAATCACTCGCGCTCGGCGCACACGGTGACTTTCGACACTGTAGGTGAGACTACGACGGCCCCTTGAGCGCCGCTGTGAGCAGTTCGGCGTTCTCGGGCGAGGGCGCCAGCTCGCCTCGCTCCACCCGCTCGGAGAGTCGCAGGATGGCCTCGTTGACGGGGGTCGGACGGCCTCGCTGGTGCGCCTGCGCGACAACGTAGCCGCTGAACGCGTCCAGTTCGGCCCGCCGCCCCTTCTCCCAGTCCTGCAACACGGCGACACGCGTGTCGGGCTTCGAGAAGTGTGAGAGCACACGGTCGAGCAGGTCGAGCGAGTACTGGTCAGAATCCGGTACGTCCTCGGCGGCGATGCCGAGGCTCGGCAACATAGTGATGCCGAGGTCGATCGCGAGGGCGTACGCCTCGCGCGACATCGCATCCATGACCGGGCGGATGCCCGGCATGTGGGCGGCCTCGAGCAAGGGAACCCCGAGCAGCCCCGACGGCAGCATCTCGGGAATATTGGCGATGAGCTTCATCCACTTCGCGGAGCGGATGTCGTCGGTCACCTCCGTCACCGCCGCGTGCGCGAGCACGGCCGCAACCTGGTCGAGGCGTTCGGTGCGCTGACCGTCGAGGGTGCCCACTGAGAACCAGGTGTCGGCGGGCGCAACCTGCCGGGTGATGACGCCCGGCTGCCGCATGTTGGCGGCGATGCCGAGCACGCAACCGATTGTGCGCTCGGGCCCGAGACTCTCGGCACAGACGTCAATGGTCATGCCGTTCTGCAGGCCAACGAAGACCGAGTCTGGCCGCATGAGGGGCTTCATGAGCTCGGCCACCCAACAGGTGTCATAGCTCTTGACGCCGGTGAGCACGATGTCGAAGGGCTGCCGTAGCTCCGCAACCTGGCACAGGTGCAGGGCCCGCACCGGTGTCACCTTGGTCTCGGTGGGCAGGTGCACCGTGAGCCCCTGGGCATTCATGGCGTCGACGTGGGCGGGCCACTGGTCGATGAGGGTGACGTCGAGCCCCGCGCGCACGAGGTCTGCAGCGACGGATCCGCCCACCGCTCCCGTGCCGACGACAGCAATCTTCAGGTGACCCAGATGCATCGCGTACTCCGTTTGCGTTCAGTAAGCACGAACGTTGTCAGGGTACACGGCGGCGTCACTCGGCTCGAGAGTCGCTCTCGACGACGACCCTGAGCATCCGGTCAGCTCAGTCGGCTGCGCGCCGGCGCGCCACCTCGTAGAGCGTCACGCTTGCCGCAATGCCGGCGTTGAGCGACTCGGTCGCCGCCGAGATGGGGATCGACACGATGGCGTCGCACGTCTCACTCACGATGCGCGAGAGCCCCTTGCCCTCGCTGCCGACGACGATGACGATCGGCTGATCGGCGAGCTCGAGCTCGGGCAGCGAGATGTCGCCGCCCCCGTCGAGACCGAGCACGAACAGCCCTTCCGCCTGGAGCGACTTGAGTGTCTGTGTGAGGTTGGGCGCCATGGCGACCGGCGTGCGGGCTGCAGCGCCCGCCGACGTCTTCCACGCCGCCGCCGTCACGCCCGCCGAGCGGCGCTGCGGCACAATCACGCCGTGCCCGCCGAACGCCGCCGTCGACCGGATGATCGCCCCCAGATTGCGCGGGTCGGTCACGCCGTCGAGCGCGACGATGAGGGGCACCTCGCCGCGATCGGTCGCCCGCGACACGAGGTCGAGGGGGTGGGCGTACTCGTAGGCCGGCACCGAGATCGCGATGCCCTGGTTGACCGAGTTCTCCCCCGTCATACGGTCGAGCTCGGGGCGCATGATCTCGAGCACGGCGATGCCGCGCTTGGTCGCCAGCGACAGGGACTCCTTCACGCGGTCATCCATCTCGACGCGCGCGGCGATGTACAGCGTCGTCGCGGGCACCTTCGCCCGCAGCGCTTCGAGCACCGAGTTACGGCCGCTCACGACCTCTGCGGCATCTCCGCCCTTCTTGGGCGGGCGCTGCTGGCGCTGTCCGCCGCCACCACCACTACCGCTGCCGGTGCGCGATTTGGCTGCGGCGAGGCGCTCTTGCGCGATCTTGCGCTTACCCGCGGGGTGCCACGTGCGGTCTTCGGCCTTCGGCGTCGGCCCGCGGCCCTCGAGGGCCTGGCGGCCCTGGCCACCCGAACCCACGGTGGGGCCTTTCCTCTTCTTGTTGGCGCCGGGGCGCCCTGGCTTAGCCATCAATACTCCAGTCGGTTGCCGCCGGGGTGTCTTCGAGCACGATGCCGGCGGCGGCAAGGTCGTCACGAATGCGATCTGCGGTGGTGAAGTCTTTCGACGCCCTGGCTTCGCGCCGTTCCACGAGCATGCGTTCGACCAGAGCGGCGAGCGCGCCCTGGGCGGCGAGGGCACGTGCCGGATGCTCGGCGGCGTCATCAAGGCCGAGAACGTCGATCATCGCCTCCACGGCCATCAGGGCCGCCTCGACGGCACCGACATCGCCGGCGTCGAGGGCGGTGTTGCCCGCGCGCACGGTCTCGTGCAGCACCGCAAGGGCCTGCGGCATGGCAAGGTCGTCATCGAGCGCAGCCGCGAAGTCCGCGGGCACGCGCTCCTCGATCGGCGCGAGCCACTCGAACTGCGCGGTCGCGGTCTGGAGGCGCTTGCCCGCGCGCAGACGGAACGACCTGACGCGGTCGAGCGCCTCACGCGACTCGTCGAGCGAGCTCGGTGTGTAGTCGATCGTCGAGCGGTAGTGCGCCGAGCCGAGCCAGTAGCGCACAACCGCGGGGCTGGCCGACGCGAGCAGCTCGCTGGCGAACACCGAGTTGCCGAGCGATTTCGACATCTTCTGGCCGCCGACGGTGACGAGCCCGTTGTGCACCCAGTGCTGGGCGAAACCGTGGCCCGCCGCGCTCGACTGGGCGAGCTCGTTCTCGTGATGCGGAAAGCGCAGGTCGAGCCCGCCGCCGTGAATGTCGAAGGCCTCGCCGAGGTAGCGGGCGGCCATCGCCGAGCACTCGATATGCCAGCCGGGGCGGCCGCGGCCCCAGGGGGAATCCCAGTGGGCACTCGTCGGCTCGTCGGGCTTCGCACCCTTCCAGAGAGCGAAGTCGCGGGGGTCGCGCTTCGCGCGAGCCGGCGCATCCGCGGCCTCCTCCATGTCGTCGGGGCTCTGCCGCGTGAGTTGCCCGTAGCGGCTCCAACTGGGCACGTCGAAGTAGACGTCTCCGCTGCCGTCCTCGGCCGGGTAGGCGTGCTTGCGCTCGATGAGCGCGCCGATGAGGGCCTGCATCTGGGCGATGCTCGCCGTCGCGCGGGGTTCGTAGGTCGGGGGCAGGATGCCCAGCGCCCGGTACCCGGAGGTGAACTCGAGCTCGACGCGGTAGGCCACCGCGTACCAGGGCTCGTGGTCGCTCTGCTGCGCGAGCACCTTGTCGTCGATGTCGGTGACGTTCCTGATGAAGGTGACCTGCAGCCCGCGGTGCGTGAGCCAGCGCCGCCACAGGTCGTAGACGAGGGCGCTGCGCAGGTGCCCAATGTGCGGCGCCGACTGCACGGTCGGCCCGCAGACGTACATGCCGACGTGCCCCGGCTTCAGCGGAGTGAAGTCGACGACGGCCTGCTGCAGGCTGTCGTACAGGCGGATACTCACGCGGCCCAGCCTATCGGCGGGTCAGGAGGCAGGGCGCAGCCCGGCGACCGCGCTCGGCGGGCGGAAGCCCACTGCGCCGCAGCAGCGCCGGCGCAGTCAAGAATGCAACAGCGCTGTGGCCACTGCGGTGAGGCCTTCCCGGCGGCCGGTGAAGCCGAGGCCGTCGGAGGTGGTCGCGGCCACACTGACGGGTGCACCGAGCAACCGTGACAGCAGCGCTTCGACCTCGTGGCGGCGGGCGGCGAACCGCGGCCTGGCGGCGATGACCTGCACGGCGACGTTGACGACGTCGAACCCGGCATCGCGCACGAGAGCGAGGGTTGCGGCGAGAAAGACCTCACCCCGAGCATCCGCGAATCGGGGGTCGTCGACGCCGAAGCGCGAGCCGATGTCGCCGAGTCCGGCGGCGGAGAGCATTGCGTCGCAGATCGCATGGCTGATGGCGTCGCCGTCGCTGTGGCCAGCGAGCCCGGGTTCGTCAGGCCAGTACAGGCCTCCCAGCCACAGCGGCTGATCGTCGTCGTAGGCGTGCACGTCGATGCCGACGCCGGTGCGGATCGCCGGGCGCCCCCCGGTGAGCAGCAGTTCGGCGCGACGAAGGTCCCAGGGCGTGGTCACCTTGAACGCGGCCTCGTCTCCCGCGACGGTGATGACGGGATGCCCGGCGGCGGCATACACGGAGGCATCGTCGGTGTGCCCCGGGCCCGCCATCGCGGCGGCAGCCCGGTAGGCGTCGAGCGGGAACCCTTGTGGCGTCTGGATCGTCGCGAGCTCGGAGCGGTCGACCTGGCCCACCACTGACCCCTCACCCGTGGTGCGGGCGATCGTGTCGACGACCGGCAGGGCGGGGATGACCCCCACGCCGGCAGCGCGCACGCGCTCGATGACGCGCGCGAAGACGGCGACCGGGGTGAGGGCTCGCGCGGCGTCGTGAATCAGCACGACCTCCGCCCCCTCGGCGACGGCGGCGACACCCGCTGCCACGGATTCCTGTCGGTTCGCACCACCCACGACGATGGTGAGGTGGTCGGCCGCGCGACCCGCGACCCGGTGCGCGATGCGCTGAGCCTCCGACACGTGCGTGCGGGGGGCGACGACGATGACCTGGGCGGGCTCACACAGCGCGAAGATGCTCTCCAGGGCATGCTCGAGCAGGCTGCGCCCGGCCAGCGTGACGAACGCCTTGGGCTCGGCGTGCCCGAGCCGCGTGCCGCTGCCCGCAGCCACGACGACGACGGCGAGGGTGGGCGCGCTCATGGGCTCGAGCGTATCCGACCGCGGGCGACGCGGGTGGGCTGGCTCAGGAAGCGAGAACCTCGTCGAGCACGGTGGAGGCCTTCTCTTCGTCGGTCTTCTCGGCGAGCGCAAGCTCGGAAATGAGGATCTGGCGTGCCTTGGCAAGCATGCGCTTCTCCCCGGCGCTGAGGCCCCGATCCTGATCGCGGCGCCAGAGGTCGCGCACGACCTCGGAGACCTTGATGACGTCACCCGAGGCGAGCTTCTCGAGGTTGGCCTTGTATCGGCGCGACCAGTTGGTCGGCTCTTCGGTGAAGGGAGCCCGCAGCACCTCGAAGACCTTGTCAAGACCGTCCTGGCCGATGACGTCACGCACGCCCACGAGGTCGACGTTCTCTGCCGGCACCTCGATGGTCAGATCACCCTGTGTGACATTGAGCTTGAGGTAGAGCTTCTCTTCACCCCTGATGGTTCGGTTCTTTACTTCGATGATCGTTGCCGCCCCGTGGTGGGGGTACACAACCGTCTCGCCGACCTGAAAAATCATGGATGGTGGTCCTTCCGCAGAGCCTTGATTCTACCACAGGCATTTCTCAGCAATCCGGGTCGGCTGGGCGCGCGGCAGGCGACTCGACAGCGCTGGGTTCCGGGCTGCCGACCCCCATTCGGGCCGCGGCCACGCCGTCGTCGAGCCTGGCTAGACTAGAGATGGTCGCAGTCTTGCAGGCGGTTCACACCCTGCCAGCGGCCGCCGACACGACGGGCACGGGAGGCTACGCACGTGAAGAACCGCTTGGCAGCAGCAGTCGCACTCGCGGCTGCCCTCATGATCGGAACGACCGGTTGCACCTTCTCGGCCGAGATCGCCACGCAGAAGGACTACGACCCGAGCGACGGTGTCGGCGCGGAAATCGGCGACCTGGCGATACGCAACATGCTTCTGATCGGTGATGACGGCGACACTCTCAACCTCGTCATGACCGTCGAGAGCATCTCCGACAGCTCGCAGCGCTTGAGCGTACAGTGGCAGGACAGCGGCGAGCGGGTCACGGAAGACGTCTTCATTGATCCCTCCAGCCTCACCGCCATCGGCGGGCCCGAGCAGCCGCAGGTCATCGTGACGGGCGCGGGCGGCCAGGTGGGCGGGCTCGTGCCGGTGTTCCTCAGTTACGGCTCGCAACCCGGGGTCGAGGTTCTCGTCCCCGTGCTCGACGGCTCACTGCCCGAGTACACCCTGTTCGTCCCGGCGCGCAAAGAATCCTAGAAGCACCGGCGAAGCCTCAGCCCTCGAAGCGGTACCCGAGCCCCCGGACGGTCACCAGTAACTGAGGGTTCGAGGGGTCTTTCTCGATCTTGGAGCGAATGCGCTTGACGTGCACGTCGAGCGTCTTGGTGTCGCCGAAGTAGTCGGCCCCCCAGACGCGGTCGATGAGCTGGCCCCGGGTGAGCACGCGGCCCGCGTTGCGCAGCAGCAGCTCGAGCAACTCAAACTCCTTGAGCGGCATCGCCACCTCGCGGCCGTCGACGGTGACCTGGTGCCGGTCGACATCCATGCGCACACCATGGGCCTCCAACGCCCCGTCGTCGATGCCGTCGACCTCGGTCTGTCGGCGCAGAACGGCCCGGATGCGCGCGAGCAGTTCCCGACTGGAGTACGGCTTGGTGACGTAGTCGTCGGCCCCCAGCTCGAGCCCGACAACGATGTCGACCTCGCTGTCCTTCGCGGTCAGCATGATGATGGGTACGCCTGATCGCTGCCGCAGTTCCCGGCAGACCTCGGTTCCCGAGAGCCCGGGCAGCATGAGGTCGAGCAGCACGAGGTCGGCCCCCGCACGGTCGAACTCGGTGAGTGCTGCCAGCCCATCGGCGACCACGGTCGGCTCGTACCCCTCCCGCCCGAGGAGGTAGGAGAGCGGCTCGCTCAGCGAGGGCTCGTCTTCGACGATGAGGATGCGGGTCATGTGCGCGCTTTCTGTCGATCGGGTGCTGCCTCGAATACTCGAGGCAGCCGTATGGTGAAGGTGGAGCCGCGGCCCGGTTGGGACCAGACCCGAATCTCGCCGCCGTGGTTCTGCACGACGTGCTTGACGATGCTCAGCCCCAGACCCGTGCCGCCGGTGGAGCGGGAGCGCGCCTGGTCGATGCGGAAGAAGCGTTCGAACACCCGATCAAGCTCATCGTCGGGAATGCCGATGCCCTGGTCCGTGACGGCGATCTCGACAGTGTCGTCGGTGCCGCTGATGCCGATGCCGACTCGCGATGGAGGAGCGGAGTACTGGATGGCGTTGGCGATGAGGTTGTGGACGGCCGTGACGAGCATGGACTCCTCGCCCCACACCGTCAACCGCTTCTCGCCGCCGCTGACGAGGGTGATGCCGAGGCTGTCTGCGGCGACACGATTCTTGTCGATGGCCGCCTGTACGACATCGTCGATGCTCACCGATTCAGCAGATTCCAACACATCGATCGCTTGCAGGCGCGACAACTCGATGATCTCCTGCGTCATGGAGGCGAGACGGTCGGCCTCCATCGTCAGCCGCTGTGCGAACGCTCGCACCTGCGCGGGATCGTCGGAGGCCTGCTCGAGTGCTTCGGCGAGTAGCCCGACCGCACCGATCGGCGTCTTGAGCTCGTGCGAGATGTTCGCGACGAAGTCGCGACGTACAGCATCGAGCCGATACGACTCGGTGCGATCGTCCGCGATGAGGAGCATGAAGCGCGAGCCCAGACGAGCGACACGCACGACGAGGTGCAAGGAGACATCACCGAGCGGGCCGCGGCTGATCTCGAGCTCTTCCGTGACGGGCTCGCCCCGTCGGCGCACCCCGTCGACGAGGTCGACGAGCGATCGTTGCACGAGGCTGCGGTGCCAGACAAGGCCCAGTGCGTAGGCCCCGGGCGAGGCCGTCACGACGGTGTTGCTCGGGTCGAGAACGACAGCGGCGGATGCGAGGGCGTCGATGACCTGCTCGACGCCGTCGGGCACCGACGACGACACCACTTCGGCCGCCATCCGCCCCCGCCGTGCTGCGGCGATCACGGTGGCGACCGCTCCGCCCCCGATGACCGCCCCGAAGGCGATGGCGAGAGGCACCAGCAGCGCGGTGTCCATGAGGACTAGATTAGTGACTGACACCGGGCGGCCGTCGCCCCCGCAACCGGCGTCGGGGCCACTGGTCGCAGTGTTCACACCGGGGTCACCGAGCGTTCACCCGGCAGAGACACTGTGAGTCGGTCTGCCCGATCGACCACCCACCACACGATGCTTAAGGATGTGACCGCAATGCGCGAAGTGTTCCAGCAGGAGCTGCGCGAGGTGCAGGAGCGCCTCGTCGAGATCGCCGGTCTGGTCGCCGAGTCGATCGACAACGCCACCCGCGCCTTCAACGAGTCGACCGTCTCGCTGGCCGAGACCGTCATCGCTGACGACGCCAAGATTGATGCCGCGTGCGCCGAGCTCGACGAATTGGCCATCAACATCCTCGCCCGTCAGCAACCGGTCGCGCGCGACCTCCGAATCGTCGTGAGTGCGCTGCGCATCAGTGCCTCGCTCGAGCGCATGGGCGACATGTCTGAGCACATCGCGCAACTCGCGCGGTACCGGTTTCCCGACAAGGTCGTGCCGAAGAGCCTGCGCGGCACCTTCAAGGAGATGGGCGCGCTCGACGTCGTCATGGCCCGCAAGCTCGTCGAGCTGCTCGCGACCGAGGATGTCGCGATCGCCGAGGCGATCCGCAACGAAGACGACAAGGTCGACGCCCTGCACTTGAGCGTCTTCGACAAGGTGCTGGGCGAGAAGTGGAAGGGCGAGACCGTCGACACTGTCGATGCGACCCTCGCCTCGCGCTACCACGAGCGGTTCGCCGACCACGCCGTCTCCATCGCCAAGAAGGTGCAGTACCTCGCGACGGGCGACTGGGTTCCCTCTGACGACTGAGTAACCGACCTGCCGATCGGGCTAAACCGCGCCGCTCAGATGAGCGGAAACTGGTCGAGCACCACGACCCGATCGCCATCGCCGTCGGGCGCGAGGTCGAGAACCGCGATCGCCCGAAGCTCGAGACGCTCACCCCGGTCGATGCGCTCGTCGTCGCTGATGGGCACATGGGGCCGATACCGCCCCGCGACGACCGAGGGGTCGTCGACACGCACGCCGAGTTCGCGCAACAGCGTCACGAGGGTCAGGTGGGCTTCGACGAGCTCGTCGGCCTCGTCGAGAAGCGTGACCTCAGCCTGCTGAGCCCCGATGGCCACGTCGTCACCGCCGCGCGCCTGGAAGGGCCCGTAGCTGGCGTACGCCGCCTCCACGGCAGCGATGATCTGATCGGGGTCAGCCTCGCTGCTCGCCGCACCGAACAGACCGACATGCAGTGGCAGAGCATCCGGCGACAATTCGGCGTCGAGAGCGACCTCGTCGAGGAAGGCGACGACGGCGAAGCGCAGCATGGCCGCGGTCGATCCGCCGCCTACTTCGTGCCCTGGCTGGCGACGGCGGCGGCACCGGCCGCGGCGGCCTCGGGGTCGAGGTATTCGGCGGGCTTGACGGGCGTGAAGTCGTCACCCAGCTCGTAGACGAGCGGAATGCCGGTCGGGATGTTGAGGCCTGCGATGTCGTCGTCGGCGATACCGTCGAGGTGCTTGACGAGCGCACGCAGCGAGTTGCCGTGCGCCGTGACCAGCACCGTGTGACCGGCGGCGAGATCCCGGGTGATGTCACTCTGCCAGTACGGCAGCATGCGGTCGATGACGAGCTTGAGGCTCTCGGTACGCGGAACCTCGCCGTCGATGCCGACGTAGCGCGGGTCGTGCACCTGGCTGTACTCGGCGTCATCGTCGAGCACGGGCGGCGGGGTGTCGAAGCTGCGGCGCCAGGTCATGAAGAGCTCTTCACCGTGCTTCTCGAGGGTTTCTGCCTTGTTGAGACCCTGCAGCGCCCCATAGTGACGCTCGTTGAGTCGCCAGCTGCGCTTCACCGGCAGCCAGTCGAGGTCGGCGACCTCGAGCGCCATGTTCGCGGTCTGGATGGCGCGCTTGAGAAGAGAGGTGTACTGGATGCGCGGCGAGAGCCCGGAATCGCGGATGAGCTCCCCCGCCCGCCGCGCCTCGTCGCGGCCCTGCTCGGTCAGCCCGACGTCGACCCACCCCGTGAAGATGTTCTTCTCGTTCCAGACGGAGTGGCCGTGGCGCAGCAGGATGAGGGTGTGAGTCATGGCTCCACCCTATCGAGGGCCGTCCCTGACGCGCCGGGCTCCTCCAGCGAGGGCAGAGCCGCCCGCGCGTGGGCGGGTTCGACACCGAGGGCGACCAGAACATCCACGACGAGAGGTCGCAGCTGCACGACGACGGTCTGCGCGGCGATGCCCTCCACCGCCGTGGGGGCGAGGCGCGCGGCGAGGGCCAGTGCCACGGGTCGCGCGGCGTACCGCGCCGCCTCATCGGTGGCGGCGCGACCGAGCAGGCGGATGACGTGGGCGCTCTCGCCGAGCAGCTCGGCGAGAGCCTCGCGCCGCTGGCCGTCGCGCGACAGGTACGCGACGCGACGCGCCAGGGGCCGCGAGTGACGTGTGACGAGGTCGACGACCGTGAGCAGCTCGACCTCCTCCCGCAGGCGGGGGCGCGCGCGGATCAGCCACGGCGAGACGCCCGCCACAGCCTGCGCGCTCTCGAGCGCACGCCTCCACGACTCGACGAGCGGCTGTGTGCGGCGGGCACGGGCGAGAGCGAGATCCGCCGCGGCATCATCACCGCGCTCGAGCGCTACGGCCATGCCGCTCAGCGCTTGATCGAGAAGTGAAAACAGCACCCGCGACTCCCGGCGAGAGGCACGCGAACGCGCGATATCCCAGCGCGGAATGAGCACCGTCGCGGCGAGCGCCATGAGGCCGCCGACGAGACCGTCGAGACTGCGCTCGAAGATACCGCCGGCCGGATCGGGCAGTACCGCAACGATCGTCGACTGCACGGTGGCAGCGATCGCGAAAGGGATCGACGGTGACAGGGTACGCGCGACGACGAGGGTCACCGTGATGACGATCGCAATCTGCCAGGCGCCGCGCCCCAGCCCCGCGACCAGCAGGCCGGCGATCGCGATGCCGACGTTGATGCCGATGACCGTCTCGAGCACCTGCCGGGGCCGGGCGTCTCGACTGATGCCGAGCGCCGTGATGGTCACGATGACGGCGACGAGGGGGTAGGCGTGACCGAGCCAGAAGTGCGCGACCGAGTAGGCGGCGAGCGCCGCTGCGGCAATCTGCACGACCGCGGGGATGGAACCCAGTCCGCGCACCGCCATGGTGCGTGCCGCCACCCGCAGCCGTACCGTGCGCTCGAGCCAGCGCAACCGCCGACCGTCGGGCACGACCCTAGCCGTCCCGGCGCACGGCACCCAGTCGGGGCAGGCGGGGTACTCCGGCCGTCGCTCCCGCCTCGACGGGCACGATGACCTCCTGCGCCGCCGCCACGAGGTCCGCGGCCGGGTCGTCCTCGACCCGCACGGCGAGGTCGGCACCCGGGTCGAGAGTGCGCTTGACCACCGCGAGGGCGATCGGTCCGAACTCGTGGTGGCGGGCGCTCGAGGTCACGGTGCCGACCTCTTTCTCGCCGTAGAGCACGACCGCGCCAGCGCCGGGTAGCACGCCCGACGAGCCGTCGAGATGTAGTAGCACGAGACGCCGGGGCGGGTGCCCGAGATTGTGCACCTTGGCCACCGTCTCCTGCCCCCGGTAGCAACCCTTCGCGAGGTGCACGGCCGACCGCATCCAGTCGAGTTCGTGGGGAATCGTGCGGTCGTCTGCCTCGGTCGACTGGCGGGGGCGCCACGCCGCGATGCGCAGGGCGTCGAGAGCCCACGAACCGGCGACCGCGACGTCGCCCGCGCCGACCCGCGCCGCGATCTCGCCCAGGTCGGTGCGGGGCACGAGTAGTTCCACGGCCGGATACGCGCCACCCGGGTGGGTCTCGCCGGTCGCGTACTGCCATCCTCCGGCCTGCACGGCCGTCCATGGGTCGCGCCAGACGAGGGGCACCTCGTGCGGTGCAGCCGCGGCGACGAGCAGCTCACCCTCGGTACTGAGCTGCCCCAGCGTGGCCCACTCGCTCGAGACGTCGGCGACCTCGACCTGCATCATGAAGCGCATCCGGTCGAGCCACGCCGCGAGGCCGGTTGCTTGGCCGCCTTCCACGAGCAGCCAGGCGCTGACGCCGTCATCGATCACCCGGATGCTGTGCTCGAGCCTGCCCTGAGGGTCGAGCAGCAGCGTCTCAGCGCTCGACCCCGGCGCGAGGGTGGCGAGCGACTGCGAGGTGAGGGAGTCGAGCCAACGCAGGCGGTCATCCCCCGTGACGGTCACGACACCACGGTCGGAGAGGTCAACGATCGCGCGGCCCGCCGTGAGCATCCGTTGCTCGACCACCGGCTCGCCGTAGTGCGCCGCGATGAGACCGGTCGCATCGGCGACGGCTCCGGGCAGGGCGAGCAGGGGTGAAGGGGCAGTCATGTCATTCCTGACGGTTGAGGGTGCCGGAAGCGTGGGTGCGCAGGTCGTTGCCGAGCGCGGCGATGTCCCAGGCCCACAGCAGCTGGCCGGCGACGAGCCCGTACAGGCGGGTCGCGGCGCTGTAGTCTTTCGCGCTCGCCGAGCGCATCACGGCGTCGGTCTGCAGGTCGACGCGGGCCGGCTGGGCGCGACCCAGATAGAGCTCGCTCACCCCGCCGGGGTGAATGATCGCGACCTCCACATCGAAGCTGCCATCGGGGCGGCGTAGTCGCTCCACCTCGTCGGCGGTCGCGAACGGGCGCGGTCCTTCTCCGGGCAGCATGCCCGGCCCCGGGTCACCATCGCGCGAGGGGCGATGCAGCCGCCAGTAGCCGGATTCCGCACTGAGGGGCGTGTTGGCGTCATCGAGCAGCCACGTGTGCGACGAGTAGTTGAGGTAATTCAGGCCGTCATGGCTGAAGCTCACCCGTTGACCGAACTCGTGCTCACGCAGGCGGTCGCCATCGACATAGTGCACGACACCCGTGCCCTCCCACAGGCCGGGCAGCCACGCGAGGGGGGCAAGCTCGGCGGGCAGGTCAGCGTCGAGGGAGAACACCGAGTGCAGCGCGGCTCAGCGCTGGCCGCGGTACAGGTTGACGAGCACGACGACCGAGACGAATCCGATCGCGAGGGTCGCCAGCCCGAGGAGGCCGAGGAAGAAGATTTCGAGGGCGAGAAGCATGACCTCAGTCTACGCCCGTCACGATGAACGACAGCCCCGTAGCGAGGGCGAGCAACAGCACGACGCCGGTGGTCGTGACGAGTAGCCGGGTCACGAAGCCCTCTTTGAGCTGCAGGCTGAGCTGCACGACGAAGGTCACGAGCACGGCTCCGGCTCCGATCACGGGTAGGGCATCGCCCCAGCTGTCCTGCGGCAGCAGAACAGCGGTGAGCGCGACCACCGCGACAACCAGCACCCACACGGGGATCGCCGTCGCCAGGATGCGGGTCATGCCCCCATGGTAGGCCGCTTGTAGACTGTGCGGGACACCGTGGAGGACACATGGCGCAGCTGCTCATCTTGACCTCGCAGGTGAACGCCGACGTTCTCCCCGCGCTCGGTCTGCTCAGTCACCGGGTTCGCCAGATCCCGGCTGAGCCGGCCGCTCTCGTCGGAGCGCCCTCCGCCGACGCCGTCATCGTCGACGCCCGGCATGATCTGGCCGCCGCGAAGTCGCTGTGCAAGATCCTGACGACCACCGGCGCCGGCTCCCCCCTGCTCGTCGTGCTCACCGAGGGCGGGCTCACGGCGATCAACGCGGAGTGGGGCGTCGACGACGTCATCCTCGATTCCGCGGGGCCCGCCGAGGTGGATGCCCGGCTGCGGCTCGTCATCGGCCGCCAGGCGATCGCTCCCGAGAGTTCGATGATCCGCGCATCCGGTGTCGTCATCGACGAGGCGAGCTACTCGGCGAAAGTGCACGGGCGCACGCTCGACCTCACCTTCAAAGAGTTCGAGCTGCTGCGGTTCTTCGCCACCCACCCCAGCCGCGTGTTCACGCGTGAGCAGCTGCTGAGCGAGGTCTGGGGCTACGACTACTTCGGCGGCACCCGCACGGTCGACGTGCACGTGCGGCGGCTGCGCGCCAAGCTCGGCGACATGGAGTCGCTCATCGGCACGGTGCGCAACGTGGGCTACCGCTTCACCGTGCACGAGGACGACGCCGAGCACCAGAGCATCTCGACCTGACCGACCACGCCGGCGTGACCAGCCAGCGGCCGGCGCGAAAGCTCTATCCGAATTTGCCGGAGACGTAGTCCTCGGTGTCCTTGATGCTCGGGTTCGAGAAGATCGTGGCCGTATCGTCGACCTCGATGAGCTTGCCCGGCTTACCCGTGCCGGCGATGTTGAAGAACGCCGTGCGGTCGCTCACGCGGCTTGCCTGCTGCATGTTGTGGGTCACGATGACGATCGTGTACTCCTGCTTGAGCTCCTCGATGAGGTCTTCAATCGCGAGGGTCGAGATCGGATCGAGGGCCGAGCAGGGCTCGTCCATGAGGATCACCTCGGGCTCGACAGCGATCGCTCGCGCGATGCACAGTCGCTGCTGCTGCCCGCCCGAGAGCCCGTTGCCGGGGCGGTCGAGGCGGTCCTTCACTTCGTTCCACAGGTTCGCACCCTTGAGCGACTTCTCAACGAGGTCGTCTGCATCCGACTTCGAAATGCGCTGGTTGTTGAGCTTGACGCCCGCGATGACGTTGTCGCGAATGGACATGGTCGGAAAAGGGTTGGGTCGCTGGAACACCATGCCCACCTGACGACGCACGCGCACGGGGTCGACGCCGGGGCCGTAGAGGTTGTCGCCATCCATGAGCACTTCGCCGTCGACCCACGCCCCGGGGATGACCTCGTGCATGCGGTTGAGGGTGCGGATGAACGTCGACTTGCCGCAGCCCGAGGGGCCGATGAGGGCAGTGACGCTGCGAGGCTCGATGACGAGATTGACGCCCTCAACGGCCTTGAACTTGGTGTAGTAGACGTCCAGGTCGTTGACTTCGATGCGCTTTGACACGGTGGGTGCGTTCCTTTGCAGTTATCGGCCGAGCTTGGGGGCGAAGATGCGGGCGATGAGACGAGCGCCCAGGTTCAGGAGCATGACAATGGCGATGAGGGTGAGCGCACCCGCCCACGCACGGTCAATGTACGGCTGGAAGTCAGTGCCCTGACTGATGTACGAGTAGTACACGTACACGGGCAGCGATTGCATGCGCCCCTCTGTCAGATCCCAGTTGAAGTTGTTGGAGAAGCCCGCCGCGATGAGCAGCGGCGCGGTCTCCCCGATGACACGCGCGATCGACAGCATGATGCCTGTCGCGATACCCGCAATCGCGGTAGGGATAACGACCTTGAGGATCGTGAGCCACTTGGGCACACCGAGGGCGTAGGACGCCTCGCGCAGCTCATTGGGAACGAGACGCAGGATGTCTTCGCTCGAGCGCACGACGACGGGGAGCATGAGCACCGTGAGCGCAGCGGTGCCGGACAGGCCCACTCGGGTGCCTGGGCCCAGGATCACCTCGAAGAGCGCGAAGGCGAAGAGCCCGGCGACGATGGAGGGGATACCGGTCATCACATCGACGAGGAAGGTGATCGCCTGGGCCAAGCGTCCGCGACCGTACTCTACGAGGTAGATCGAGGTCAGAAGTCCGATCGGCACGGAGATCACCGTCGCGACACCGGTCATGAGAAGAGTTCCGATAATGGCGTGCGCCGCACCGCCACCCTCGCCGAGCACGTTACGCATAGAGAGAGTGAAGAAGTCAAGGTCAGTGCGCTCGGTTCCGAGAGTCACGACCGTGAAGACAAGCGAGATGAGCGGAAGCATCGCGACCACGAAGGCGAGGCTGACGAGCGCGGTGACGAGGCGGTCGGTCGCGGGGCGCGTGCCCTCCACCAGCCGAGAGACGATGTAGATGAGGAGGACGTACGCGACGAGGCCGGAGAACACCGCTCCCACGATGTTGTAGGCCTCTTCGCCCGACGCCACCTGCACAAGCGCGAAGACGGCGGCAGACGCTGCCAGGCTACCCGCGAGGATTCCCCACGGAGCAGCGGCGGGCAGTCGCCCTGCGGTCAGAGTGTTGACGACGGCTTGAGGTGGGCTCGCTGTGCTGACCATGATCAGTTCGCTCCGGAGAAGTCTTTGCGACGGTTGACGATGTAGCGCGCGAACGAGTTCACGACGAGAGTGATCGCGAAGAGAATGAGGCCGGTGGCGATAAGGACATTGACGTTGATTCCGTAGGCCTCGGGGAAGCGCAGTGCAACGTTTGCCGCGATCGTCAGCGGATTGGTGGAACCGAGCAGGTCAAACACGATGACGCCACTGCCGGAGAGCACCATCGCCACCGCCATTGTCTCCCCGAGGGCCCGCCCGAGTCCGAGCATCGCGCCCGCGATGACTCCAGGGCGGCCGAAGGGAAGGACGACGGTACGAATCATCTCCCACCGTGTAGCCCCCAGCGCGAGCGCGGCCTCTTCGTAGAGCGGCGGAGTCTGCAGGAACACCTCGCGAGCGATCGCCGTGATGATCGGCAGGATCATGACGGCGAGAACGATCGCGGCCGTGAGCATGGTGCGCCCGGTTCCGGAAACCGGGCCGGCGAAGAGCGGGAACCAACCCAGATTCTCCTCCAGCCACACGTAACCCGGCTGGATGGCGCCAGCGAGGACGTTCGCGCCCCAGAGCCCGAAGACGACGGACGGCACCGCGGCAAGGAGGTCGATGATGTACCCGAGACCCTGCGCGAGACGCCGAGGCGCGTAGTGCGAAATGAACAGCGCAATGCCGACGGCCAGCGGCAGGGCCATCGCGAGGGCGAGAGCAGCGGCCCACAGAGTTCCAAAAATGAGGGGGATCACGAACCCGGTGAAGCCGACCCCCTCCTCGTAGATCGAGACGGAGTCAGGATCGGCGAAGACCCCGGGAATTCCCTCGAGGAGGAGGAACCCAGCAACGGCCGCGAGGATCGCGAGGATCGTCGACCCGGCGATGAGAGCGCTGGCGGAGAAGACCCGGTCGCCCGGTCTCTGCTTGGCCCTGGGGCGGACTACCTCGACGGGTGATGTCATGAGTCGTCTCCTCGACTGCGGCTCGGGTGGGCGGTGCGTCGTTGTGGGGCGCTACCGATGCTAGCGGGGTGGAACTCCGCGGTCCCGTCGATCGAAAGCTCGACCGACGGGACCGCGGGTACCGGGTGGTGCTACTTACTGAATGGCGTCGATCGCGGCCTGAGCGTCCGTGCGGAGCGTCTCCGAGATCGGAGCCGACCCCGCCTGCTCGGCGGCAGCAGCCTGGCCCTCTTCGCTGATGATGTACGAGAGGTACGCCTTCACCAGGTCGACCGGGGCGCCCTCGGCGTACTCGTTGCACGCAACGAGGTAGCTGATGAGAACGATCGGGTACACGCCGGCCTCGACCGAGGCGCGGTCGATCTCGATCGCGATGTCCGTCTCGCCACGGCCTTCGGCGCGGGGCGAAGCGTCGACGATGGCGGCGGCGGCCTCAGCCGAGTAGGGCACGTACTCGCCACCGATGCGCACGGCCACGAGGCCGAAGTCGCCGGAGCGCGAGGCGTCGACGTAGCCGATCGTTCCGGTGCCGCCAGCAACCGCGTCCACGACGCCGGAGGTCTGCGGGGCAGCCTCTCCGCCGTACTCGGTCGGCCAGGTCTCGATCGGGCCCACGGTCCACACGTCAGGAGCGACAACCGAGAGGTAGTCGGTGAAGTTCGCCGTCGTGCCCGAGTCGTCCGCGCGGTGCACGGCCGTGATCGGAAGGTCGGGCAGCTCGACGCCCTCGTTCTGCGAGGTGATCGCCTCGTCGTTCCAGTTGGTGATCTGGCCCGCGAAGATGCCGGCGATCGTCTCGCCGTCCATGTTCAGCTCGTCGATGCCCTCGAGGTTGAAGACGACGGCGATCGGGGAGATGTAGGCCGGGATCTCGACGATGCCCGTGCCGGGCACGCAGGAGGCGAAGTTGTCCTCCGCGATCTCCTCGTTGTTGAAGGCGCGGTCGGTGCCGGCGAACTGCGAGCCACCGCCGACGAAGGTCTCGCGACCGCCACCGGAACCGACGGGGTCGTACTCGACGGTCACGTCGGGGTTGGCGGTCTGGAATCCAACGACCCAGGCCTCCTGGGCCGACTGCTGCGACGAAGCGCCCGCACCGACCAGGGTGCCAGAGAGGCTTGTGGGCTCGTCGCTCTCGGCGCCGTTTCCATTGTCGGTGGTCTCGCCGGGCGCGCAAGCGCTGAGGACGAGAGCACCGGCGGCGATCATGGCAGCGAAGCTGCCAGCACGCTTGATGTTCACTGTGTTCCCTTCGGGGATTGGTGACAGGGTGGTGGGCCGCGCGGGTCGCACGGCACGTCACAGACGCTAAGCACCCTTGTTGACGAGAGTCGGCGCTCTCGGTGAACGGGAGATGAACGAGCATGGAACGCGACGCCAGTTCGCGACCCACTCACCTCAACGACGGCGTGTGCGTCTCGATGGCAATGAGCCGTGACGGTTCAGTCTCGGCGGAGAAGTGCAGCACCGAGTACTCACCGGTGGACAGCGCTGCACTGCGGCGTAGCTCGGTGCCGACGCCCGACCCCCCGGCCTGCGCCGCGGCGGTGATGATCTGGGGAATGACCGGGCCGTGGCTGCACAGCACGCTCGATTCCCGGCGTGCCAGCCGCTTGGTGACGACCCTGGCCACACGGTCGCCATCGCCCGAATACGCATCCTGGCTCAGCGACTTCGAGGTCTTGACGGGCAGGCCCAGGAGCGCGGCGGTCGGCTCGATCGTTGAGAGACAGCGTGCGGCAGTGCTCGAGATCAGGCTGCGGGGCCCGTAGGCGGCCACGCCGCCCGCGACGGAGGATGACTGCTCGAGCCCGCGGTGCAGAAGCGGACGCGTGGCATCCGGTCCATCCCACTGGTCGTGCGGCATCGCTTTGCCGTGCCGCAGCACCACGAGGGCGAAGGTGCGAGCGAGCCCAGCCTCGAACTGCGAGGCGAACCGAGCGACGACATCCGCGTCGTGCTCGTAGGTAAGCCGCTTGGCAGCCTTGGTTACGGGCACCCACTCCAGGGCGCGGATCTCGCCGTTGGCCTCGTAGCTGTGCCGCTCGGCGGCGCCGGGGTCGACCTCGGCCGACCAGTAATGCACGACCTTGTCCTTGCCGCCGGGCAGCGTGTACTCGACCGTGCCGAGCGGCGCGCCCAGGGTGACCTCAAAGCCGGTCTCCTCGGCGATCTCGCGCACCGCCGTGTGCGGCAGCGTCTCGCCCGGGTCGACCTTGCCCTTCGGCAACGACACATCTTTGTGCTGCGTGCGGTGCACGAGCAGGATGCGCGCTTTGCCGTCGACGAGCTTCCAGACGACGGCGCCTGCGGCGAGTACGGTCGCGGCGCTCGTGCTGGTTGTCGGCGTCATCGCTTCTTCGGGCGGCGTCGTCGGTCAGCGATCGACTTCATAAGGCCATTCTGCACGTCATCGAGGCCGACCTGCATGCCATCGATGTGGTGTCGGTGCCACGAGCCGTCGGTCTGCAGATGCCACGAGGCGGCTTCCGCGTCCATCAGGGTGTCAAAGAGCTCGTCGACCTGGGCGAGGTGATCGTCGGCCGTGAGGCGGATCAGCGCCTCGATGCGGCGGTCCAGGTTGCGGTGCATCATGTCGGCGCTGCCGATGTAGACCTGGGGATCACCATCGTTGTGGAACGCGAAGATGCGCGAATGCTCGAGGTAGCGCCCGAGCACACTGCGCACCCGGATCGTCTCGCTCATGCCCTCTCGGCCCGGCACGAGAGCGCAGATGCCGCGCACGACTAGGTCGACGGGCACTCCCGCCATGCTCGCCTGGTAGAGCGCGTCGATGACCGCCTCGTCCACGATCGAGTTGAGCTTGAGGCGGATGCCCGAGGGCTTGCCCGCCCGGGCGTTCTTCGTCTCGGTGGCGATGAGCTTCAGCAGCCCGCGCCGCAGGTAGCGGGGGGCGACGAGCAACCGCTTGTACTTCTTCTCGATCGCGTAGCCCGAGAGCTCGTTGAACAGGCGCGTGAGGTCGCGGCCGACCTGCTCATCGGCGGTGAAGAGCCCCAGGTCTTCGTAGATGCGGCTCGTCTTCGGGTTGTAGTTGCCGGTGCCGACGTGGCTGTAGGAGCGCAGTGAGCCGTCGGGCTCCTGCCGCACCACAAGGGCGAGCTTGCAGTGGGTCTTGAGGCCGACGAGGCCGTACACCACGTGCACGCCTGCCTTCTCGAGCTTGCGCGCCCAATCGATGTTGTTCTGCTCATCGAAGCGGGCCTTGATCTCCACGAGGGCGAGCACGGCCTTGCCGGCCTCGGCCGCGTCGATGAGGGCCTCCACGATCGGGCTGTCGCCGCTCGTGCGGTACAGGGTCTGCTTGATGGCCAGCACGTTCGGGTCGAGCGCCGCCTGCTCGAGAAAGGCCTGCACGCTCGTGGCAAACGACTCGTAGGGGTGATGCACGAGGATGTCGCCCGCGCGGATCGACGCGAAGATGTCGGGTGCCGTGTTCGGCTCTGCGGGCTGCAACTGCAGGGGCGTGATCGGCACGTGCTTGGGATACTTGAGCGAGGGTCGGTCGATCTTCGCGAGCTCGAAAAGACCCCCGAGGTCGAGGGGGGCGGGCAGCCGGTACACCTCTTGCTCGGTGATGCCGAGCTCGCGCACGAGCAGGCCCAGAGTCAGGTCATCCATGTCGTCAGTGATCTCGAGACGGATCGGCGGGCCGAAACGGCGCCGCAACAGCTCGCGCTCGAGGGCCTGGATGAGATTCTCAGTCTCGTCCTCCTCGATCTCGACATCCTCGTTGCGCGTGACGCGGAACTCATGATGCTCGAGGATCTCCATGCCGGGGAACAGCTCGTCGAGGTGATTGGAGATGAGGTCTTCGAGGGTGAGGAACCGCAGATTGCCCGACGAGCTATCGGCGAGCGGCACGAACCGCGGCAAGACGGTGGGCACCTTGAGGCGCGCGAACTCGATCTTGCTCGTCTTAGGATTGCGCACCCGTACCGAGAGGTTCAGCGACAGCCCCGAAATGTAGGGAAAGGGATGCGCCGGGTCGACCGCGAGCGGCATGAGCACGGGGAAGATCTGGTCGCGGAAGATCTCGTCGACGCGCGCGCGGTCAGCGTCATCGAGATCAGCCCAAGATTCGACGTGGATGCTCGCCTCATCGAGGGCGGGCTTCACGATGTCGAGGAACACCCGCGCGTGGCGGTTCTGCAACTCGAGCGCGAAGCTGTTGATGCTCTCCAGCACCTCCGACGGCACGCGCCCCGTGTTGGTCGGCACGGCAAGGCCGGTCACGATGCGCCGCTTGAGGCCGGCGACGCGCACCATGAAGAACTCGTCGAGGTTGGAGGCAAAAATGGCGAGAAAGTTCACGCGCTCCAGCAGCGGCACCCTGTCGTCTTCGGCCAGCTCGAGAACGCGCTGATTGAAGTGCAACCAGCTCAACTCACGATCGAGGTAGCGATCGACGGGCAGGGTGCCGTCGTCAACGCTCGTCGTCTCGTCGTAGTCGTCGGAGAAGTCGCCCCCGACACCACCGTCGACCTGGTAGTCGGTCGTACTGGAGCCCTCGTCGCGCATCACGACAGTCTCGCACCCTCGCATGACGCCCGAGCAACGATTCCGTGAATGCTGGTCAAGGATCACGCCCCGGAGGTGGTTTCACGTGGCGACACCACCCCACCGATCGCCTCATCCCTTCGCATAGACTGGCACCTATGCACTCCCGTGCGTCGGTCGCCCCCGGCATTGCTGCTCTCGGTGACGCGACGCGGGGCGACATTGTTCGCTATCTGCTCGACGTTCCTGAGCGCTCGGCGACTGTCGGACGCCTCACCCAGCACCTCGCCCTGCGCCAGCCCACGGTCTCCCACCACCTCAAGGTGCTCGTCACAGCAGGCGTGTTGTCGCGCGAGCCCCGGGGTCGAGAGGTCTGGTACTCACTGCCCGCAGAGGTCGCTGCCCGCCTGGATGAGTGGAGCACGCCGGAACCCCGTGACGCCTTGACCGAGGATCTTCGCGAACGCATGGTGCGGGATCTCGAGGCGCGCTTCGCGGGAACTGTTTCGCCGGAGACCGTCCGAGAGGTCGTCATGGATTGCGACAGGCTCCTCTCCTCGCGAGCGGGCGGGCGGGCGACACCCTCCGCGATCGCTTTGTTTACCTCCGAGCGGCTTGCCGCGCTGGAGGCAGCGCACGATCGCCCCTCGCGTCGGGAGGCCAATTCCCCAGTCGAGTTGCTTTTCGTCTGTGTCCAGAACGCGGGGCGCTCCCAGCTCGCGGCGGCCATCGCGCGCCATCTGGGCGGCGACCGAGTGCGCGTCCGCACAGCGGGATCCGCCCCCGCCGGTACCGTGCGGCCCGCCGTGATCGCGGCACTCGACGAGCTGGGCATCCCCCTCGGCGCCGAGTTTCCGAAGCCACTCACCGATGACGTCGTACGCGCCGCCGATGTCGTCGTGACGATGGGCTGCGGAGACGCGTGCCCAGTCTTCCCCGGCCGTCGCTATCTGGACTGGGCGGTCGAGGATCCGGCTGCGCAAACGATGGACCGGGTTCGTGCCATCCGCGACGACGTGGACGCGCGCGTGCGCGCACTCCTCACCGAAGTCGGGGTGCTTTCGACGCTCGGTCGTTAAGCAAGGCTGTGCTTTTAGATAGATCTGTGTCTATACTTTTGTCATGAAGTTCCCATTCTCCAAGAAGAAAGACGCCGCTGCGGCGAACCTTCCCACCGTTCTCTTCGTGTGCGTGCACAATGCCGGGCGATCGCAGATGGCCGCGGGCTACCTCCAGCACCTCGCCGGCGACCGCGTGACCGTCCTCTCGGCAGGCTCGGAGCCCAAAGACCAGGTCAACCCTGTCGCCATTGAGGCCATGGCCGAAGAGGGCATCGACATCGCGAACAACGTGCCGAAGATTCTCACCACTCAGTCGGTTGTCGACTCCGACGTCGTCGTCACGATGGGCTGCGGAGATGCGTGCCCCATCTACCCCGGCAAGCGGTACGAAGACTGGGTGCTCGAGGACCCCGCGGGCAGAGACATCGAATCGGTCCGCGCCATCCGCGACGACATCAAGCAGCGCGTCGAGGCGCTTCTGGAAGACATCGCTCCCTCGCACTGACGCGTTTGCGTGCCATGGAGCTTCGGCGTGGCGTACAGAGACATCAGCAAAGTCTGCGCGGGCCCACAGGCGCGGCCGTGATGAGCTCGACGCGGGGGGACAACTACAGGGCGGCCGCTCAAAGACAGTCAACGGACGAGCACGGGCACGCGGCGGCCTCTCTATTCTTCGCTCGACACGTCATCGCGCTGCGTTCACTTCACGCTTTACTGCGCCGTATGTCATGCCCATGATGGCCGTCCACGAGCGCGGTGCGAGAGGTGGCTCATGAGCTCTATGCAGGCGTCGCCGGGCTCGGGTTTCCCCCGGTTGCAAGCATTTCCGCCGCAACAGTGGGAGCGCTTCACATCGACCCCGTCAGCCATCGCGCCCTGGTTCACGACCGCGGGGTCGCGCTCGCGCATCGCGAGTTCGCCATCCTGCACTTCCTCGCCGTGCGCGCCCCGCGGCTAGTGCCCCCCGGTGACATCGCGCGCCACGTCTCGCCCACCGCGGACCCGGAGGCCGCGGCACGCGGCGTGCGCGTCGCTATCGGGAGCATTCGTGCGAAGCTCGCCCTGGCCTCACCGGAGGGCGAGTCATTGATCGAGACGATTCGCGGTGTCGGTTACCGCGTGCGGGGAGAGCCGTAGTCAGCCTGTCGTGGGCGTCCGACCGGCCACGGGCAGTCCGGCCACCAGCAGAGTGACGGAAGCCGTGAGCCGTGACGGGCGCAGAGTCCTCAGGCGCTCGCGATCGCCACGATGGGCGTCGTCGTCGGCGCCGGGCTCCCCGAGCTCGGCTCGACCGTCACCCCGACGACCGTTCCCGCCTCGAAAGTGCCCTCGAGCACCTGCACGACCGTGCCATCCTGACCCACCGAGAACAAGCCGGCGGGCGTGGCCTCGCCGTCCGTGATGTACCAGAGCGCGTACGCCTCCTCGGCGGAGAGCTCCGGAAGACCCTCGAACACCATCGCCGACAGGGCGAGGCTCTCGGACGCCACGAGCGTCGCACTCGCACCACCCTCGACGGGCGAGGAGAGAGTCTGCACGTCGGGCGCCGCGACGATGGCCGCCAACTGCTGGGCGTTGCCGGCACTCGGGTTCACGAGGTCGGCGGCGAAGACTCCGCCAAAGAACAGCGCCACCGCCGCGGCGGCGGCGATCACCACCGACCCGGGTCGGTGGAACCAGCGAGTCTGAGCGCGCTGCTCAGCCGAGCCGAGCGGCGTGGGAACCACCTCCGCAGCCCGTTCGGGCGCCACCTGCTCGGTGATCGCGATGCGGGCCATCACGGCGTCCTTCATCGACGCCGACGGGGTCACCGGCGGCACTGCGAGACCGAGGGCCGCTCGCGTGTCGGCGAACTCCTCATCAGTCATCACGTCATCGGCATCACGAGTCATGACGCCACCCCCAATTCTTCGCGCAGACGGATCATGCCGTCGCGCAATCGAGTCTTGACCGTGCCGATGGGCACACTGAGCATGCTCGAGACCTCGCTGTGGGTGTACCCGCCGTAGTAGGCGAGTTCCACTGCCTGCCTCTGCAGCTCGGTGAGCTTCGTCAGCGCTTTCTCCACTCGTTCATGTTCGATTCGGATTTCCACGTTCTCTGCAACGGAGTCGTACTCGCGCCCCAGGTCACGGATGCCGATCTTGGTATCCCGATCTCGCGACGACTGTGCACTGCGCACGCGATCAATCGCTCTCCGGTGTGCCATCGTCAGCATCCAGGTCACCGCTTTCCCCTTATTCGGATCAAAGCGCGGTGCGGTTTGCCAGATCTCGAGCAGAACCTCCTGCACGACCTCCTCTGACTGCGCGTGATCCTTGAGCACATGACGCACGAGGCCGAGCATGCGCGGTGTGATGAGGTCGTACAGCTCGCTGAAGGCGCTCTGGTCGCCGATCGCAACGCGCAACAGAAGGTCGTTTGCCGCATCAAGCGCGGCAGGCGCGCTCGCTGCGGCTTCGATGTCGGTGGGCACTCCCCCAGCATTCCAGGTTGCGCAGATAATTGCCCGTCAGGACACTCAGCGGGGCGCGGTGCCGCGACGGTGACGGTGTCGATACTGCAGCAGGGCGAGCGCAGCGGCGGCGAACCCTGCCGTAGCCTGAGCGACCGCGGCGACGGTCTTGTCGGTGTACCAGACCGGCTCGAACAGGAAGGGTAGGCCCAGCACTGTCAGGTCGAGGGGCACAAGGGTGCTCACCACGAGCATGCCGAGCCCACCCAGCGCCACGATCGCAGCGAGCACGGTGCCCCACCAACGGCGCACCAGAACGAGGAGGGCAATCGCGAGAATGCCGACGACCGACTGGATGCGGAACAGGTCACCGTGACTCAGGATGCTGCCGGTGATCGCGTCAAAGGTTGGCGCGAGCCGCAGGTGGATGGCCGCGTTGAGGAAAAGGCCGGCGGCGGTCAAGGCGGAGAGAGCGATATGCAGAACACGCATGGTCCTGCTCCTTTCGACGTGTCGTGCAAGACAGATGCGATCAGACAGGAGAAAAGCCGGGGGAGAGGGGCGTTAACACCCCTCTCCCCCGGCCAGGAGGAACCGTGGATCTACTGGATGCCGAGGTTCGCGGCGATGCCACCGGCGAGAGCCGTCGCGGTCATCGGCATGTGGCTCGCCGCTTCCTTCAGCAGGCTGAAGTACTCGGGGTCACCGGCGATGTTCGCGTCGATCGCCGCGAGCAGCGAGACAGCGTGCATCTCGAGCTCGGCCTGAACGGCTTCGGCGGGCAGCTCGGGAACAACCGAGTTGATGAGCTCACCGAACGACACGGCATAGCCGTTCAGATCCTCGACGGCCTGCGCCGAGAGCTCCTCGTCACCCGTCGCCTCGCCCAGCGTGTAATTCACGAAGAACGGGATGTGCGAGCGCCATGAGTCGAGGAACGGCTGCTCGGCGTCCGGGTACGCGGAACCGACCAGCGCGGCAACCTCGACCGAGTTCTCGTCGAGTGCGGCGACGGCAGCCTGCACGTCAGCGGTCTCCAGGTCGCCACCATCGGCGAGCGCCTGATCGATCGCGGCACCCGCGAGGTACACGTGGTCGGCGAGCAGCGCGGTCAGCTGAGCGCGCAGGTTTGCGCCATCGCTGTTCACGGTGTCGACGACGGCGGGCGCCTCAGCGGTGGGCTCCTCCGGCGTCTCCTCGACGGCAGTCGAGCATCCGGTCAGGACGAGGGCCGCGGCGAGGCCGAGGCCAGCAAATGCGGTGGTCTTGCGCATGATGTGTCTCCTTGTGTGTCGTTGATGGTGCTGTGGATGGTGATGGTGCTGTGGGTGGTGCTGTGCGGGCACTCGATCAGCCTTCGACGATGACCATGGCGTTCATGGTCAAGTGCGGCTGGCAGAAGTACGCGTACTCCCCCGGCTCGTCGAAGGTGAACGAGAAGGTGTCCCCCTCCTGTCCCATCGGCGCGAGCGCGTGATCGAACAGGCCGTCAGCCGACTGGCTGCCCCGCAACCCGGTGCTCTCGTTGACGTCGCCCCAGGCACCCGAGGTGATCGTGTGCCCGATGGTCTCGCCGTTGCGCCAGGTCACCGTGGTTCCGACGGGCACCGTGATCGTTTCCGGCATGAACTGCAGCCCGATCGTGATGACCTCGTCGTCGCCCTGCTGCATCGGCTCCTCCATCGGTGCGGGCGCGCCCGGCTCGCTGGGCTCGTCACCGGCGCTGGGCATGGCGCCCGCGCATCCGGTGAGAGCGATCAGGAGAGTCGGAACGGCCAGCGCCGCGGCGAAGACGGTGCGGCGAGAGCGGGGTTCCCGTGCGGTGGTTGACATGCTTGGTGTTCGGCACCCTGGGCCGGTGGGTTTGCCCCGGCCTGGAGTACTCAGCGCGTTGTCAGGTTCGCGGGTCGGTGGGGCAGACTCAACCGGCCGCGCCGAGCGGCATTCGGGCACAAAAAAACCGGGCCGCAGAACGCCTCTCGGCGCGTGGCCGCTCGAAGCGGCGAATAGTGGAGCCCGGGGTTACTGCGGCCCGGCCAGTGCAGTCTAACGAGAGTTGCGCGCCGCGTACTCCGCTCGCACTCAGGTGCGCGGTCAGTCGAGGGTGCCGCGGCGCTCGAGGCGCGCGCAAGCCGTGAAATCGTCAGCGCTCGTTGCCAGACGGGATGCCCGGCTCGTGAACCCGGCCGCCCGAACGTCGTCGACCGCGGCATCGGCGTCATCCGCGAGGTCGGCCGCGCCTGCCGACGCCGTGCGGCAGAAGGACGCCGCACGCTCGAGCGCGATCGCGAAGTCACCGACGTAGGCACCGCGCAGCACCTGGTCGGCGAGCGCGCGGATCTCCTCAGGCCCGGTCGGCGACTCGGCGCCCGCGACGACGACGTCGGCCGTCACCAGCACCTCGCTGCCGCGCTGGAACAGCAGCGAGGTGCCCGCAGGGTCGCGGCGCACGAGGGCGCGCAACAGCGACAGGCGCCAGAGGGCGCCCGGCAGGGAACGGGCACTGGCGCGCGCCCAGAGCTCGGCGAGCGTGTCGAGCCCGTGTTCGTCGGTGTAGGCCACCATGCGCTCGACCAGGTCGGGGTCGTCGCTCTCGCGCACGCGATGTATGAGCGCACGCGCACTGTCATGGGCGATGCGCAACTCGACGGCCGGATCGAGCCCACCCTCAATGCCCTCGAACGCGGTCGCCGGCACCCGCACCGGCCGACGTGGCCGGGCAGAACCGTTGCTCGCGTGCTCGCTCATGGCGGCCACGCTACCCCGCCCCGCTGACCGCCGTGGCGCGCTAGATTGGATGAGTAGCGGGCCTCTAGCTCAGTTGGCAGAGCAGCGGACTTTTAATCCGCGGGTCGTGGGTTCGAGCCCCACGGGGCCCACCTGACAGCTTGTTCGTCCGCGACCGCCACGAGCGCTCGCGCCCACGGGGCCCACCTGACAGCTTGTTCGTCCGCGACCGCCACGAGCGCTCGCGCCCACGGGGCCCACCTGACACGAAGGGCCCCGCCGGCGTCGGCGGGGCCCTTCGTGGTGCGGTTCAGAGAACTACTGGATGACCATTCCGCCGTCGATCATGATGAGTTGGCCGGTCATGTAGTCGCTCTCCGGGCTCGCGAGGAACGCGGCCGTGCCGACGACATCTTCGGGGTAGGAGTAGCGCTTCATGAGGATCATGTTCTCGGCGAGGGAGTCCATCGACTGGCCGGGCTTCTCGAACTTGCCGATCGCGACGAGATCCTTGTCGAGCTGCTCCCACAGCTCGGTGCGCACGACACCCGGGCCGTAGCCGTTGACCGTGATGTTGTGCTCGATGAGCGCCTTGGCGCCACCCTTGATGAAGGCGAGGACGGCGTGCTTGGAGGCCGCGTAGGGCACGACGTCGTCGAAGGCGTCCCGCGAGAGGATCGAGCCGACGTTGATGATCTTGTACGGGTAGTCCTGCTTGCCCTGGTCGCGCATCTGCTTGGCGGCCTCCTGCATGCACACCAGCGTGCCCCAGGCGTTGACGTCCATGATGCGCTGCCAGTTCTCCTCGGTGATGTCGAGGAAGAACAACGGCTTGTTGATACCCGCGTTGTTGAGCAGCACGTTGATGGAGCCGAACTCCTTGACCGTGTGCGCGACGGCCGCCGCGGCCGACTCTCGCTTGGTCACGTCGAGCTGCACAGCGGTGGCGACGCCACCGTCGTCGATGATCTCCTGCGCCACCTGCTGAGCGCCCTCGAGGTTCACGTCGCCCAGGCAGACCTTGGCGCCCTGCGCCGCATAGTACTTGCCGACGGCCGCACCCATGCCCTGGGCAGCGCCCGTGATGAGGACGTTCTTTCCTGCGAGTCGAGTGGTGTCCATGGTGGTATTCCTTCCGTTGCTGCGAGTGAGGTGTTGTTGCTCTGAGGCGTGGGCTCAGTAGGGGTTCGCCACGAAGAGATCCTGGGCCGGGAACTTCGTGAGCACCTGGGCGCCAGTCTTGGTGATGACGACCTCTTCTTCAATGCGCGCCGCCGAAATGCCGTCTGACGCAGGGCAGTAGGTCTCGAGGGCGAACACCATGCCGGCCTTGATCTCGACCGGGTGGGTAAGGGAGTTGAGGCGCGAGATAATCGGCCGCTCGTGCAGGCCGAGACCGAGGCCGTGCCCGAACTGCAGGCCGAACGCATCCATCTCGTTCGCGATGCCGATCTGCTGAGCGGTCGGCCAGAGCTGCGCGATCTCGTCGGTGCCGACGCCGTCGGCCACTTTCTCGATCGCGGCATCCATCCATTCGCGTGCACGGCGGTAAGCGTCGTGCTGGGCGGGCGTCGAGCTACCGACCGAGAAGGTGCGGTAATAGCAGGTGCGGTACCCGTTGTACGAGTGGATGATGTCGAAGAAGGCTTGGTCGCCCGGCCGGATGAGCCGGTCGGTGAAGTTGTGCGGGTGCGGGTTGCAGCGCTCGCCCGAGACGGCGTTGATCGCTTCCACCTGCTCGCTGCCGAGGTCGTACAGCTTCTTGGCGGCGAGCCCGACAATCTCGTTCTCGCGAATGCCGGGCTTGAGGGCATCCGTGATGTCTTGATACACGCCGTCGACCATGGAGGCCGCCTCGCTGAGCAGCATGATCTCGTCGACATTCTTGATGGCGCGCGCACCCAGCATGTCTTGCTGAATATCGACGACCTGGATGCCCTGTGCCTGCATCTCGAAGAGAAAGGACGGCTCGACGATGTCGACACCGACCGGCATCCCGCCGAGTCCAGCATCGAGCAGCATGCCCTTGATCGTGGTCACGGCCTCCTTCATGAGGCCCACCTCGGGGTGAATGGCGCCGCGTAGCCCGAGCATGCCGGAGTGGCTGTGGCCCTCGTGCAGCCACGGGGCGAAGAGTCGGTGGTGTTTGGCGGCGGACCCGAAATCCCACAGGTGAGGCTTGCCGTCGCGGGCAAGAAGGGCGTAGCGCGACATCTTGTCGGGCAGCGCCCCACCGATCCAGGTCTGCGTCGTATAGCGGATGTTGTACGGGTCGAAGAGCAGGAAGGCGCCGCATTCGGTCGCTTCGAGGGCCTCCATCGCGCGGGAGAGGCGATAGGCGCGAAGACGGGTGAAGTCGACGCGCTGCTCGAAGTCGACGCCCCTCTGGCCGTGCGCGGGGATCATGCGGTGATCAAAGTCGAGCGCATCGACGAGGGGCTGCGGGGTGGCACTGCTCGCGGGCATGAGGAATGGCTCCTGACAGTAGTCTGTGGGGGTGTGGTGAGGCCGGGACGGGCGTGGCTGATACACCCGCCCCGGCTCTCGGAATATCGACTCAGGGTCTATTGACCCAGTGTCGAGTGCCTACCACTCCGGCGCGACCTCGGGGTCGTCCGCGTTGTCGGCCGTGACCTTCACGCTGGGCATGAAGAGGTCGGTCTCGTAGTCGCCACCGGTGAGCACCGCGTGCGCGAGGCGCACAGCGTTCTCGCCATCCCATGAGGAGGACTGGAAGACGGTTCCGTCGAGCTCGCCCGAGAGAACGAGCGGGTTGCCGAGGAAGGTGTTACCGATCGACGTGATATAGAGCGGCTCCGGGTCGATGTCGCGCGCCTTGAGAGCGTCGATCGCACCGGCAACCATCGTGTCGTCGGCCGCGTAGATGCCGTCGACATTCTCCGCACCGACCGAGGTCAGCATCTCGGATACCGCAATCTGCGAGTCGTCCTTGTTCCAGTCGCCCGGCTGCTCGGCGAGGATCGTCACGTTCGGGCAGTTCGCCTCGACCGTCTCGACAAAGCCGGCGTTGCGGTTGATGGCCGTCGAGTTACCGGTCAGACCGTTCACGACGAGGATGCCGATCTCTTCACCGTCGGCGAGCTCACACATGATCTCGGCCGAGGAGACTCCCTGACCGTAGGTGTCGGGGCCCGAGTAGGCCTCGATGAGATCCTTGTCCTCGGGGTTGACGTCGGAGTTCGTGACCGTCACCGGGATGCCTGCTGCCTGAGCTGCCGCGAGGCAGGGGCGAATGGTGTCGCCCACGGCGGGCCACAGGATGATGAGGTCGGGCTGCGCTGCAACGGCGACCTCGCACTCGCTCGCCTGTGCGTCGGCGTCGTACTGCGAGTTGGTGATCGTCAGGTTGATGCCGAGCTCGGCCGCTGTCTCCTCCATCGGGGGCAGGTAGGTCGTGCCGTACGGCTGGTCGGTGCCCTGCGGCAGGAGCGCGTAGACCTCAAAGGTCTCCTCGCCCGAACCGCCAGCGTCAGGGGTCTCTGCGTCGCCAGTGGCGCAGCCGGAGAGTACGAGTCCGGCGGCGGCCATCAGGCCGACGACGGAGGTCGTGATGCGAGTGTTTCGCATGGTCTGCCTCTTTCCGTTCGTGTGGTGGGGAGAGCCGCCGGGGTCGACGGCTCGAAGCTCAGACGGGGGTCTGAGCCTTCTCACGGCCCAGGAACGACGAGCGAACGCCGGCCAGAGCTGCGCGAAGACTTGCGGGGTCGGTAATCACTGCGAGCAGCAGGATCACACCGATGAAGATGTCCTGAATGTCGACCTGCACGCCAGAGAGGGTGAGGGAGACCTGCAGGATTCCGAGCGAGAGTGCACCGACCAGCGTGCCGAGCACGGAGCCGCGGCCACCGTTGAGCACGACACCGCCAATGATGGCCGCCGCAAAGCTCGCCAGCAGCACCGTGGATCCCGCCGTGGGGTCGGCCGCGGTGCGCTCGAGGGTATTGATGATGCCGGCAAGGGAGGCGACGAAGCCCGAGATCATGAACCCCGTGAAGATGCGTCGACGCACGGGGATTCCCGCGTCCATCGCCGCCTGACGGTTGCCACCGACAGCGTAGAACTCACGGCCCGCCTTGACCCGCGTCAGGAAGATCTGCAGCGCGATGAAGGCGAGGATGAACAGCAGTACACGGGGCGTCAACGGCCCCAGCACGGGCGCGCCGAACAGGATTCCGGCGTCAATCTCGGTGAGCCGCACCGGCTTCTCATCCGACAGCACAAAGGCGAGCCCGCGCAGGGCGAAGAGCATGCCGAGTGTGGCAATGAAGGAATTGATGCCGACGACGACGACGAAGAAGGCGTTGATGGCTCCGATGATGAGCCCGGTCGCGAGCGCCGCGAGGATTCCGAGCCAGAGGTCGGGGATGCTCGCCATGACCACGCCGGAGACGGCGAGCGTACTCGCGACACTGAGGTCGAGTTCTCCCATGAGGATCACGGCGGTGAGACCGAGTGCGACCAGACCGATGAGGGCGACCCTGCCGAGGGTCACCTGGTACGAGGTGAAGACGACCGGTTCGAGGATCGCGGCCGCGATGACCACGACCGTCAGGAGAGCGATTCCGCGACCCTCAGTGCGGCGCGCGAGAGTGACCTTCAGCTGGCTGAAGAAGCCGCCCTTCTCTGCCCCGAGTCGCATGGTGGTCTGCGCGGGTGCGTCTGTCTGCGTCATTTCTTGGCCGCCCTTCGTGCGAGAGCATCGACAGAGACCGCGACCACGATGAGTGCTCCGATCGCCATCTGCTGGAATCCGAATCCGATACCGGAAAGAACGAGGATGTTGGTGAGCACGCTCACGAAGATGACGCCAAGGAGTGTGCGCAACACGCTGCCCTTGCCGCCGAACACGCTCGTGCCGCCGATGATGATGGCGGCGAGAGCCCGGAAGTCGTAACCCTCTGACATCGACGACACTGCCGTGTTCGAGAAGGCGGCGAGCGCGAACCCGGCGGCCGTCGCTGCGAGGGCGGTGATCATGAATGCCCCGATGACCACGAGCGTCGTGTTGACACCTGCGAGCCTCGTCGCCTGCTTGTTCGAGCCATAGGCTCGCACGGCGAATCCGAAGTTGGTGCGATTGAGCACGAACCAGAGAATCACCGTGATGACGATGAGCAGCAGCGCCGAGAACGGCACGGGGCCGAGGCGCGCCTGCCCGAAGAGTCGGATCGGCCCGTCCTCGGGGCCGAAGAAGATACTGCCACCGGAGAGCCAGCGCAAAATCCCGAGGCCGATGAAGGTTGTCGAGAGCGTCACGATCACGGCATTGGCCTTAAAGAAGCCGACGGCGACGCCGTTGACGACGCCATACAGCATGGCCACGAGAAGGGCCACAGCGAACGCCGCAGGCAGGCCATAGAGGTTGCTGATCCCAATGAAGATGACCGCGGCGGTCGCCACCTGAGCGACGATGGAGAGGTCGAGGTAGTTGGCGCTGATGACGACGAAGGTCATGCCCACCGCGACGATGCCGATGGGCGCCGCGCGGTAGAACACGTCGGTGATGTTTGGCAGCGACGCGAACCCGTTGACGAAGATCACGGCGAAGAGAATGAGGGCGACCGTGAAGACGATGACCCCGTTCTCGGAGAACCACTGCAGCAGGCGGAAACGCCGCGACTCCAGGCCGCTGGCACTGTTGTTGTCGCTGGCGCCAGCCACCGCGATCGCTTCGGTCAGGGAATCTTTCGTAGCCATCAGGCGCTCACCATCTTCTCGCCGGATGCCAGGGACATCACGGCCTTCTCGTCGGCGTCGTCGCCGTCTAAGGTGCCCGCGATGCGGCCGTCCCGGACGACGTGAATAGTGTCAGAGAGCTCGAGCAGCTCGGGCAGGTCGGAACTCACCACGAGCACGGCGGCCCCGTTGTCGGCGAGCTCTCGCACGAGACGGTGGATCTCGGCCTTCGCGCCGACATCAACACCTCGGGTGGGCTCATCGAGGATGATCAGATCGGGCTTGCGGCCGAGCCACTTGGCGATGACGACCTTCTGCTGGTTGCCGCCGGAGTACTCCCCGACCTCCCGTGTGATGACGGGCGGGCGAAGACCGACGACATCGGCCAGGTGACGCACGAACTTCGCGATCGCTCCGCGCCGCAGAACACCGCCGACGGAGAGCGCGCCGCGATTGGGCAGGGCCACATTGTCACTGACCGACATGGAGAGCGCGAGCCCGTCGGTGCGGCGCTCCTCGGGCACGTAGCCGATGCCGGCCTTCACCGCGGACTGGTAGCCACCGATCGTGGTCGTCTTGCCGCCCACGGTCATCGTCACGGTGCCTGCGCTGCGCGGGTCGGCTCCCACGATCGCGCGCACGAGCTCCGTGCGGCCCGCACCCACGAGCCCGCCGAGACCGACGATCTCGCCGGCGCGGACCTGCAGGTCGACGTCATTGACGCCCGCGGCGCGAATGCCGGTCGCCGACAGGATCACGTCGCCGGGGTTGGCCTCGCGGTGAACCTGAAGGTCGAGCTTGAGCTCGCGCCCGACCATCGCGTCGATCACAGCGCTAGGCGTGGTCTCGGCGATCGGGGTGCTCTCCACGAGCTCCCCGTCGCGCAGAATCGTGACGTTCGTGCAGATGCGGAAGACCTCGGGGATCCGGTGCGAGATGTAAATGATCGCCATGCCCTTGGCTGCCAGGCGCTGCAGCATGGTCAGCAGGTAATCGGTCTCGGCGGGGGTGAGGGTCGCTGTCGGCTCATCGAGGATCAGCACGCGCGGCTTGCGGGCGACGGCGCGAGCGATCTCGACGAACTGCCGAAGCGAGACGGAGAGTCGGGCAATGGGCTCGTCGAGGTCGACACTCACGCCGATTTCGTCGAGGGCCGCCGCGGCGATCCGCTTGAGCTCTTTGGTCTTGGTGAAGCCGGCGGCGGTCGGAGGCGACCCGAGCATGATGTTCTCGGCGACCGTCATCTCGGGCACAAGGCTGAGCTCCTGGTGCACGAGCGCGATGCCCGCATCCAGTGCTTCTTTGGCGCCGCCCTCGAGAACGGATCCGCCGACGGCGACCGCTCCTTCGTCGGGGGTGAGGATGCCGGCGAGGATACGCATGAGAGTCGACTTGCCTGCGCCGTTCTCACCGACAACGGCGTGAATCTCGCCCTCGGCGACCGACAGGCTGACATTGTTGACCGCGACGGCTCCGCCGAATCGCTTGACGATTCCAGATGCGGCAATCACGGTCTGCGCTGACTCGCTTGTCACGGGGTCAACCTCCATTGGCTGGGAAACGTCGTTGTCTTGGGTGCAAGTGTAAACACACAGAACACACCTTGTACAGCCGTGGAGTGAACTTGACCCAACTGTGATGTTGAGCAGAACGTTGCGGAGGCGGCTGGCGTGAATAAACGCTGGGATCACGCTGTACGTGGTGGGGTGTGCTCCTCAGCGCAACATGGGCGCTCGCGGGAATGCGGTCGCGTAGCTCAGGCGGGGCGGCAGATTCCCCAGGCTCCGCTCCAGGATTCGCCCGGTGTGAGCCAGCGCAGCCCCTCGCCCGAGACCAAGGCGTTCGCGGGAGCGGTCATCGGTTCGACGGCAATCGCCGTCACGTGGCCGCTGGTTGACGGGTACGCGCGAGTAATGAAGACCTGCAACCACGGCCACTCTGCCTCCTGCCACACCTCGGTCTCCGTGCCGTCGTCGGCGCTCAGCACCGTGCGGACCACACCGTCAGGGTCGGGCTCCACGCGCCAGGCGTCGTCGAGCTCGAGCTCGCGCACGCGTCGGCCGGAGGAGAGATCGAGAGGCCCGCCCGCCGCAGCTTCGAGGCCCATCGGGTTGAGCCGAGCATCCACCACAACGTGATCGACGGTGCGCGCGGTGATGGTCAGCGCGTCGACGTCATGGGCCCCCACGCGCACGAACGGATGTGTGCCGACGGCATAGGGAGCCGTCGACGGTCCGACATTGGTGACGCCGTGCTCGACCCGGATGCCGTTGCCCGTGAGCCGATAGGTGACTGTCGTATCGAGATGGAACGGGTAGCCGTGCTGGGGCACGACACTCGCCGCAAGCGTGATGGCGTCAGCACTGCGCTCGAGCACGCGATAGGGAGTGTTGCGCAGCAGCCCATGGATCGCGTTGTTCCTGTCGACCTCGGTGATGTCGAGCTGCAACTGCGAGCCCTCGTGACTCCACTGACCGTCGCGCACGCGATTCGGCCACGGGACGAGCACGATCCCCGTCGCGAACGGAGGCGCGGAATCCTCCGCGTAGCCCTGCACAAGATCGTGGCCGTCGACCGTGAGGCTCCGCAGGCCGGCAGCGACCTGCACGATCGTCGCCTCCACGGGGCCGTGAGCACCATCGTGATGCAGGGTGTACTGCTCGCCGGTGGGGGGTGCGGGAGTGTGGAGGCTGGTCACACGACCCACACTAGCCAGGCGGGGCCGTCGACGTACGCACTCGTTGGCCTCCCGCCCTACGATCAAGAGGTGCCCATCACCTTCCGTTCCACCCTGCTTGCCGACGGCCGCGAGCTCATCTACGTCGACGACGCCGACTCGACGCTCGGCCCTGAGCGCAGCATCGACACCCGCACGCTCGACCCTCGCCCGGCGACGGCGAGCATGCGCCAAGACCCGCTCACGGGCGAGTGGATCTCCATCGCCAGCAACCGGCAGAACCGCGTCTTCCTGCCTCCCGCCGACCAGGACCCTCTCGCGCCGCAGACCGACGCGAACCCGAGCGAGATTCCCGCGCTCTACGACGTCGCCGTGTTCGAGAACCGCTCGCCAAGCTTCGGCCCCGCGCTGCAAGACGACCACGCGCCGCGCGATCTGGCCGACCTCGCCGAGATCGGTCTCGAGCGCTCGCGCACGAGCGTCGGGCGGTGCGAGGTCGTGTGCTTCTCGCCCGAACACGAGGGCTCGTTCGGCTCGCAGACCGTCAGCCGGGCACGCACCGTCATCGAGGCATGGGCGCACCGCACCGAGGCTCTGAGCCGGATGCCCGGCATTCAGCAGATCTTCCCCTTCGAGAATTGCGGGCAAGAGATCGGCGTGACCCTGCCGCACCCGCACGGGCAGATCTACGCCTACCCGTTCATCACGCCGCGCACGAGCGCGCTGCTGCGCGCCATCGAGGCCCAGGGTGCCGACCTCTTCGCGCGCCTGCTCGAGCGCGAGCAGGCGAGCTCTCGCGTGCTGCTGCAGGGCGAGTACTTCACGGCCTACGTGCCGTTCGCGGCGCGCTGGCCCATTGAGATCCACGTGCTCCCCCACCGGCACGTGTCCGATTTTGCGGCGCTCACCGACGAGGAGAAAGACGAGCTCGCCCCCTTCTACCGTCGGTTGTTGCGGGGGCTCGATGCGCTCTACGAGACGCCGACCCCGTACATCGCGGCGTGGCACCAGGCGCCCGTACACGTGGGCCGCGACACCGTGCGACTGATGCTGCAGGTGACGAGCCCGCGCCGCGCGGCTGACAAACTGAAGTACCTGGCCGGCTCGGAAGCCGCGATGGGCGCCTTCATTGGCGACGTCGCGCCCGAGGCCCAAGCCGAGTTCCTCCGCTCCGGAATCGAGAAGGTGCATGACTGACATTCGCGACGACGCTCGCGCGGGCTTCGAGGCCGTCTTCGGCCACGCGCCCGACGGCCTCTGGTCGGCCCCCGGGCGCGTCAACCTCATCGGCGAGCACACCGACTACAACGAGGGCTTCGTGCTGCCCTTCGCGATCGACCGCCGCACCCTCGTCGCGCTCGGCGTGCGCGACGATCGTCGCGTGCGGGTGGCCAGCACCTTCGCCGATGAGCTCGCGGAGATCGACCTTGACGCGCTCACGCCCGAGAGCCTCCAGGGCTGGTCGGCCTACCCGCTCGGCGTCGCCTGGGCGCTCGGCGAGCACGGTGCTGACCTCTCTGCCGTGCCGGGCGTCGACATGTTCATCGACTCTGACGTGCCCGTCGGCGCGGGCCTCTCGAGCTCGGCAGCGATCGAGAGCGCCGTCGCCCTCGCTCTCAACGACGTGTGGCAACTCGGCTTCGACCGACGCACCCTCGCGCGAGTGGGGCAGCGCGCCGAAAACGTCGCGGTCGGCGCGCCCACGGGAATCATGGACCAGTCGGCGTCGCTCTTGGGCGCGGTCGATCACGCGGTGTTCCTCGACTGCCACAGCCTCGAGAGCGAGCTCGTGCCGCTCGGCCTCACTGACGCCGAGCTCGCCATCCTCGTCATCGACACCGGGGTGAAGCACAGTCACGCGACGGGCGGGTACGGCGAGCGCCGCGCCGCGTGCGAGCGCGGTGCCGCGGCGCTGGGCGCATCCTCGCTGCGCGACCTGACCATGGATGACCTGCCGCGCGCGCAGCAGCTGCTCGACGACGTGACCTTCCGGCGCATCCGGCACGTCATCACCGAGAATCAGCGCGTGCTCGACACGGTCGCCGTGCTGCGTTCCGACGGCGCTACCGGTATCGGCGACCTCTTGGATGCCTCGCACCGCAGCATGCGCGACGACTTCGAGATCTCGGTGCCCGAGCTCGACCTCGCTGTCGAGACCGCGGTCGGAGCGGGCGCGATCGGCGCCCGCATGACGGGGGGAGGATTCGGTGGGGCCGCGATCGCCCTCGTGCGCGTGGGCGACCTCTCACGCATCCAGGTCGCCGTCGACAATGCGTTCGGCGAGCACGCCTTCGGCCAACCCGACACCTTCGTCGTTACCGCCTCAGACGGTGCGACCCGCAACTAGTCGCGACCAGCGGCTCTGCGCCTGCTCGGCGAGGTCGTAGTGCCAGGCCAGCTCTTCGTCGATGTAGTGCTGCACGCCGTCGACGAACGGGGCGTTCTCGGAGGCTCGAGATCGTGAGGCCCACGAACAGGTTAGGAGTCGTGATGCCCCAGTACTCCCAGCGCTTCGTGTGGCCCCGGCCACTCAGCGGGCCGCGGTGCAGCGTCGTGCGGGTGCGGCCGACGGCCTCAGGGTTTAGCCGGCCGTTCGGCAGGCACAGGTTGACCGGCTCGGTGATCTCGCGCAGCGGCATCAGTGCAGGTGTCTCTTTCGGGTCGCTCACCGGGCCCAGGTGGCGCCGCTGCGCAGACCCCGCAGGGTCAGCACGATGAGCGTAGCGATCACGACCAGCACCGCGACCCACAGCACGGGGTCGAGTGCGACCAGCCACTCGAGCTCCCATCGGCGAGCGACGACCGCCGTGAGGTTCACGAAGGCGGCGGTCGGAAACCCGAAACCCCACCAGCCGAGGTGAAAGTGCATCGAGCGCCGCTCCTTCACGATGATGCGCACCGCCAGCAGCAGCCACCACGACGAGAAGCCCCACATGACCGTGACCAGCAGCAGGGCGATGCCCTCGGCACCCTCGACGACCCCGGCTGCGCTGGCGAGCTCGACGCTCGCCAGCAGCCCGACACCGCCGGCGCCGAGCGGAGCCAGCCAGCCCCACCAGCTCGGAGCCTGATGCGGCGCGGGCGGCGCGGCCACGAGCAGGCGACTGCCGATGATTGAGGCGAGCATGAGAAACAGGGTGAAGCCGATGCCCCACGCGATCAGCGAGAGAAAGGCCCACACGGTCGCGTCTCCGGGCAGGCCGAGATCGAGAGCGCGAGACAGGATGCTCGGCGTGAGCACGAGCGGCACGACGGGCACGAACCAACTGCCGGAGACCGCCGCGTGCGGCACCTCGGCGACGCCGATGATGCGCGTGTAGAAGGCGTAGCCCGACAGGAGCGTGCCGATGACGCCGGGCACGAACACCGCCATGCCAACGACGAGCGCCGGTTCGGCGGGCACCGCACCCGTGACCCCTGCCTGCAGCACGGCGAGCGCGAAGACCTGCAGACCGGCGGGCCACGAGGCGATCATGGCGCCGATGCCGGGATTCGCCAAGTCGGCCAGGAAGGCGTCGTTGTGCCGCACGACGCGCAGAATCATGACGACTGACAGGGCCAGCGCCGCGATCGCCGAGAGAGCGAGCAGCGCCAGGCCGATGACCGCATCGAGGTCACGACCGGGCAGCGAGTCACGCAACGAGACGAGCGCGGCACCGCTGAGGCTCATGAGGGCAGCGCCCCAGGCGGGGTGAAGCGTGGCGATCCGATCGGTGGTGACAGCAGCATCCATACCGCTCACAATACCCCTGGGGGTATCCAAGCACCAGGGGGCGCTCGTCAGATCAGCGGGCGATGGCGAGCGCGGCTGCCGTCTCGGTGAGCAGCTTCTCGGCGAGAGCCGGATCAGCTGAGACGGTCGTGCCGTAGGACGGCACCATCTGCGTGAGGGCGGGCCGCCACGCCTCGATCTTGTCGGGGAAGCAGCGCTCGAGCACGTCGAGCATGATCGGCGCGGCTGTGGAGGCTCCCGGCGAGGCCCCGAGCAGTCCGGCGATCGTGCCGTCGGCCGAGGCAACGACCTCGGTACCGAACTGCAGCACGCCACCCTTCGCGGGGTCGTTCTTGATGATCTGCACGCGCTGGCCCGCCGTCATCTCGTACCAGTCGTCGCCGTCCGCGTTCGGGTAAAAGGCGCGCAGCGCCTCCTCCTTGGCGGAGCGGCTGGCGAGCAGCTCGCCGATGAGGTACTTGAGCAGGTCGAGGTTGCGCAGACCCACCTGCAGCATGGGGATCAGATTGTGCCACCGGATCGACCCGAAGAGGTCGAACCAGGAGCCCGTCTTGAGAAACTTCGGCGTGAAGCCCGCGTAGGGCCCGAACAGCAGACTCGACTCGCCGTCCACGACGCGCGTGTCGAGGTGCGGCACCGACATGGGTGGGGCGCCCACCGAGGCTTTGCCGTAGACCTTGGCGCTGTGCTTGGCCACAACCTCGGGGTTGTCGGTGCGCAGCCACTGGCCACTGACCGGGAACCCACCGAAGCCACGGATCTCCTTGATGCCGCTCTTCTGCAGCAGCGGCAGGGCGTGACCGCCCGCGCCGACGAAGACGAACCTCGCGGTTACCTCGAGCGGCGTGTGGCCGACCTCGTGGCGGAGGCCCAGGCGCCAGCCGCGCTCGCCCGCACGAGAGATCGAAGCGACTCGGTGCTCGAGGTGGAGTTGCGCACCACCGTCGACGAGACCGTCGATGAGCATCCGGGTCAGGGCGCCGAAGTCGACGTCGGTGCCCGCCGCGATCCAGGTTGCGGCGACCGGCTGCGTCTTCGACCGACCGGGGATCGTCAGAGGTGCCCAGCGGCGAATCACCGCGGGGTCTTCGCTGTACTCGAGACCGGCGAACAGCGGGTGGTCTTTGAGCGCCTCGAAGCGCTTGCGCAGGTACTCGACGTTGTCGCGTCCCCACACAAAGCTCATGTGGGGGGTCGCGCTGAGGAAGGCGCTCGGGTCGGGCAGCAGGCCCTTGCCGACGAGGTACGACCAGAACTGGCGTGAGACCTGAAACTGCTCGTTGACCTTCACGGCGTTCGTGATGTCGATCGAGCCGTCAGGCTTCTCGGGCGTGTAGTTGAGCTCGCACAGTGCTGCATGGCCTGTGCCGGCGTTGTTCCACGGGTTCGAGCTTTCGCGCGCGACATCACCCAGGCGCTCGTAGATGCGGATATCCCAGTCAGGCTCGAGCTGCTGCAGCATCGTGCCGAGCGTTGCGCTCATGATGCCGCCGCCGATCAGGGCCACGTCGATGTGTTCAGTCACACCCGCCAGTTTACTCGCGTGGCACTGACTCCCGACCGCCCGGGCCTAGGCTGGCACGCGTGATTCTGCCGCTTCTTGCCATTGGCGCACTCGGCGGCCTTCTTGCCGGCATGTTCGGCGTCGGCGGCGGCATCCTCATGGTTCCTCTGCTCATGCTCTGGGCGCACATGGATCAGCGCCAGGCCGCCGCCACATCGCTCGTGGCCATCGTGCCCACCGCGATCGCGGGTGCGACCACCTATGGCATCGCCGGCGAGATCGACCTGTTCGCGGCACTCCTCGTCGGCGTGGGCGCCTTCGCGGGCGCCCCGCTCGGTGCGTACCTGCTGCGCACGCTTCCGCTGGCGTGGCTGCGGTGGGCCTTCATTGCGGGAATGCTCGTGGCGGCGGCCCGGTTGATCCTCATCGAGCCCGAGCGTGGCGCGACCATCGAGCTCAGCGCGCTCGCCGCCCTCGGCCTCCTGCTGCTCGGCATCGTCATGGGAGTCGCAGCGGGCATGTTCGGCATCGGCGGCGGCATCATCGCCGTGCCGGTGCTCATCGCCCTGTTCGGCATGGGGGACCTCGCGGCGAAGGGAACCTCGCTCGCGGCCATGATTCCCGCCGCACTCTCGGGCACCATTCCGAACATGCGGGCCGGCCTCGTGGACGTTCGACAGGGTCTCGTCGTGGGCATCGCGGCTGTCGTCGCCTCCCAGGGCGGGGTGGCGCTCGCCTTCCTCATCCCGCCGGCCATCTCCGGCGTCCTCTTCGGCACACTGCTCGTTCTGGCGGCCGCCCAGCTCGCCGTGCGCGCGATCCGCGCCGGGCGCCAGAAACCCGAAGACTAGAGCCCCAACTCGAGGAGAGCCTCGTCCATCCGCCGGGTCATCTCGGCGTAACCGTCATCGTTGGGGTGCAGGCCGTCGGAGGCCATCTCACCCTCTCGACCCTGGATCCAGGTGGAGGCCCCCGGGATGTAGTCGACGCCGTACCATTCGGCCGCATCCCGCGCCCACCCGATGATGGTGTCGACCGACGGCGGTCGCTCGGCGGTGTACCAGAACGGTTCGACGACAACGAAGCGAGCCTCGGGCAGCGCGTCGGTCAGTCTCTGCAGATCCGTGTCGATCTGTGTCTCGATCGAGTCAGCGGCGAAGGCAAAGCTGAAATTGTCGTTGAGCCCCATCGTGACGAACACGATGTCGGGCTCGGCGTCGATGATCATGCTCGGCAGGTCGCCATCGCCGAACAGCTGCCGGTTGTTGATGAAGCCCAGACCGTCGACGCTCGGGTTCACCTCCTGCCAGCCGCGGCTCTCACTGATGCGGGTCGACCAGCGCAGGCTTGGGTCGCTGGCCCCGGTGCCGCGCGTGTAGGAGTCGCCGTAGAACGCGACGATGGGGCCGTCGCCCGTCGCGTCGGGAGTCGGTGTCGGGGATGCGCACGCGACGAGCCCCGCCGCAGCGAGTGCGGCGAGGGCGGCAAGAAGAGGAGTGCGTGGGGCCATGACTGTCATTCGACGCCCGCCGGCTGAGGGTTCGCCGCGGTCACAACTCAGCCGCCGTGACGGGGTCGAGGCGTGGGCGCTTCGCCACGCGGGTGTCGCCCGAGGAACGACCGGTGAGCCGCCGGCCGATCCAGGGCAGTACGTAGTGACGCCAGTACGCGGCCGTGCGGGGGCGCTCAAGATCATCGCCCGCATCTGGCGCATCGGGTGACGCAGGAATCGGCACCTCGAGGGCCGCGAGCACGTTGCTCGCCGCGATCGCGTGGCCGCGAGAGTTCAGGTGCAGCTTGTCGACCGACCAGTACTGCAGCTCGGGCAGGCGCGGGTCGAACCAGTTGTCGACGAACAGCACGTCGGTGCCCGCCAGGCGGGCGCGCACGGCGTCGGCGAGAGCATCCCCGCGCTTCTCCAGTGACGGCCCGAGGGGAAGGTGCCGCGTCGGGTTTCCCCCGCTGACGACCATGACCCGGATGCCTGCCTCGCGCGCCGACAGCGCCCCCGCGACGAGCCGGTCGGCTACCGCTCCGATCGAGACACGTGGACGCAGGATGTCATTGCCGCCGCCGTTGATGCTCAGCAGTTCGGGGCCCAGCTCGAGCGCCGCCGGCAACTGATCGTCGACGATCGGGGCGAGCAGGCGACCGCGGATGGCGAGGTTCGCGTAGCCGATCGGCTGCCCCACCGCATGCGCGAGCGCTGCTGCAACGAGGTCAGCCCAGCCGCGCGGGGTGCCGTCGGGGCGCTCATCGCCCATGCCCTCGGTGAAACTGTCGCCGATCGCGGCGTAGCTGGCCACCGGTGCGATCATGCGTGCTGCTACTTCTGCGCCGCGACGAGCTCGGCGATCTGCACAGCGTTGAGGGCCGCGCCCTTGCGCAGGTTGTCGTTGCTGATGAACAACGCGAGACCGCGGCCCTCCGGCACGCCCTCGTCGGCACGGATGCGCCCCACGAGGCTCGGGTCGACGCCGGCCGCGTCGAGCGGGCTCGGTACCTCGGCGAGCTGAACGCCCGGCGCGGTCGCGAGCAGCTCGCGGGCGCGCTCGGGGCTGAGCGGGCGCGCGAACTCGGCGTTGATCGCGAGGGAGTGACCGGTGAACACCGGCACGCGCACGCAGATTCCGCTCACCAGCAGGTCGGGCAGTTCGAGAATCTTGCGGCTCTCGTTGCGCAGCTTCTTCTCTTCATCGGTCTCGCCGAGCCCGTCGTCGACGAAGCTGCCCGCCTGCGGGATGACGTTGAAGGCGATCGTCGTGGGGAACTTCTGGCCTGCCGGAAAGTCGACCGCGCGGCCGTCGTGCACCAGTTCGAGGGCGTCCTGTGCGACAGCGGCGGTCGCCTGCTCGAGCAGCTCCTCGCCGCCCGCCAGCCCCGCGCCGGAAACGGCCTGGTAGGTGCTCACGATCAGTCGCTGCAGCCCGGCCTCGGCGTCGAGCACCTTCAGCACGGGCATGGCGGCCATGGTCGTGCAGTTCGGGTTCGCGATGATGCCCTTGACCGCCTGGTCGATGGCGTGCGGGTTGACCTCGCTCACGACGAGGGGAACCTCAGGGTCCATACGCCAGCCCGACGAGTTGTCGATGACGGTCACGCCGGCCGCGGCGAAGCGCGGAGCCTGGGCCTTGCTCGTCGTTGCGCCCGCGCTGAAGATCGCGATGTCGAGACCGCTCGGGTCGGCCGTGGCGGCATCCTCGACCGTGATGGGGGTGCCGGCGAAGTCGATCGTTGTGCCCGCACTGCGGGCGCTCGCGAAGAAGCGGATGCTGGCTACAGGGAATGCGCGGTCAACGAGAAGCTGGCGCACGACGGCGCCGACCTGCCCGGTGGCGCCGACGACGCCGAGGTGCACGGGGGTGGGACTCATGGTCTCCAGCGTAGTGGCGGGGAAAGCCTCGTCAGCGGCCGGTGCCGGCGTAGACAGTGGCCTCAGCCTCGCCGTCGAGCCCGAACGCGGTGTGCACGATGCGGACGGCGTGGTGCAGGATGTCGGCGCGGGTGACCACCGAGATACGGATCTCGGAGGTCGAGATCATCTCCATGTTGATGCCCGCGTCCTTGAGCGCGGTGAACAGCTGGGCTGACACCCCCGCGCTCGTGCGCATGCCGCCGCCGACGACGGAGAGCTTGCCGATCTGATCGTCGTACTGCAGCGACTCGAACCCGTGCTCCTCCTGCTCCGCGCGCAGCGCGGTGAGCACCTTCTCGCCATCCGTCTTCGGCAGCGTGAAGCTGATGTCGGTGCGGCCCGTTGCGGCGGCCGAAACGTTCTGCACGATCATGTCGATGTTGGCGCCCGTCTTGGCGACGGTGGTGAAGATGTCGGCGGCCATGCCGGGGGTGTCGGGAACACCGACGACCGTGATCTTCGCCTCGGTGAGGTCGCCCGCCACTCCCGTGATAATCGGCTCTTCCACTTTCTCTCCCTCTGTTGGGGTGATGACGTACGTGCCCTCGGCGGGCGTGAACGATGAGCGCACGTGCAGCATGACACCGTGACGTCGGGCGTACTCGACGGCGCGGATGTGCAGCACCTTCGCCCCGGCGGCCGCAAGCTCAAGCATCTCTTCGCTCGTCACGCGGTCGACCTTGCGCGCGAGGGCGACGATGCGCGGGTCTGCCGTGAAGACACCATCGACATCGGTGTAGATCTCGCACACGTCGGCGCCCAGCGCCGCGGCGAGCGCGACGGCCGTCGTGTCACTGCCGCCACGGCCGAGCGTCGTGATGTCGCGGCTGTCGCGGTTGAAGCCCTGGAAGCCTGCGACGATGGCAATCGCCCCGTCGTCGAGGGCCTCGCGAACCCGCACCGGGGTGACGTCGACGATGCGGGCCTGGCCGTGCTGGGCATCCGTGATCATGCCCGCCTGACTGCCCGTGTAGGAGCGCGCCTCGTAGCCCATGCTCTTGATCGCCATCGCGAGCAGCGCCATCGAGATGCGCTCACCCGTCGTGAGCAGCATGTCCATCTCGCGCGGGTCGGGAATCGGCGCGACCTCGTGCGCAAGGTCAATGAGCTCGTCGGTCGTGTCGCCCATCGCGCTCACGGCCACGACGACCTCATTGCCGGCCTTGCGCGTCTCGACGATGCGCTTCGCCACCCGCTTGATGCTCTCGGCGTCGGCGACCGAGGAGCCGCCGAACTTCTGCACGATGAGGCTCACGAAACGAACTCCTGGAGGGCGGTGGCGGCGGGTGAGAGGGATGCGCGGCCGGGGCGCATCGGAGGGCGTGCGGCGCAGCACGAACCCGGGTGTCGAGTCTAGCGCCGCCCCATGCACGAGGCGGAATGCGCTCGGCACGCTCGGTTGGTGCATGGCGCCGAACGCTAGGCCCAGGCTAGGCGCTCGCGGAGCCAGGATCTCTCGTCGACCTCGCCTTGCAGAACGGGGTCAAGAAAAGCCTCCATGTGCCTCCGCGCTGAGCCGATGTCGGTGAACCCCTCGCACTGCGGCACCTTCTTCGCCATCCTCGCGTACTCACGGCCCCACGTGTCGGGAAGCTTTACTCGATCGATGTGCTCGAGCCCCCGTCGTCTAGCCTCGGACTCGATCGCCACGCGGAGTGTGAGCCCGCGAACGTCATGTGTGGTCGCGAAGACAACCAGGTCGACGAGGTCTTTCTGCCGAGACGACGGCGCTCCCGAATAGAGCATGTGTGTCGCGCAGAGCTTGTCGGCGATCTGGTCGACCACTGGATAGACCCGATAGTCGTGACTGATCAGGCGCGGAAGATCCAGAGCGTTCGCCGGGTGGATCACATCGGCTTCGTCAGTGATTCCCGCACCGACACTGAGATCGACCTTGAGACGGCCACGCTTCTGAGGTCCGATGTAAACGTCGAAGATGACCGAATAGCCCTCCGCATACGGTTGCTCAGGGCCGGCCAGGCTGTCAATATGCGATGCATACTCGAATCGAAAGTGGTCGTCTAGATCTATCTTGGCCAGCCTTCGCAGGTCTACGAGTGCCTCGTCGAGTGTGTACCCCTCTCGATACAGGTCGACGTCTTTCGTCGCGCGAGCCGAAGGAACTCGGGCGAGCACACCGGTACCGCCCTTGAGAAGCCACTCGGATCTTGCGTCGTCGGAGAAGACTCGGCTCAAGAACCGTCGAAAGTGCTCCTGCCTAATGCGTTCGCTGACGGATACCGAGGTGTCCCCTGTGCTTGCCCTCCGCGCCGCCTCCTTGATGGCAGCCTCAACACCCGAGGGTGTGGCATAGGGCTCCCCCACGGTCACTCGTCCTTCCGTACGTGTCGGCGCGACATATCCGAGACCGATGACAGTGCTTCAATGGCGCTGCCCAGGCCAGCAGGTTCGATACTTGTCAGCCCACTCGCCTCAATGGACTTGCTGAACTCGATCAGTGCCGGCGCAAGCGATGCCGATACTTGCTTTTCGACACTTTCGCCGATGGCCCGCAGTGCCGCTCGAAGGTTGTCCAGCTGCTCTTCTGACAGCAGCTCGGCGATGCTGAACTTTTCCAGGAATTCGGAGGACACCTCAAAAGCCAGCTTGTCCGTCATCGCAATCTGTCGAGCGAGCGTCGACAGGTCCAGACCCGCTTCTTTCTCTAGCCGTGCGAGAACCGACTCGCCGTCGCCAGCTGAGAATCCGGTTCTCGCTGCTAGCGGGCTCAGGCGGAGAGCAAGTCGCTCGGTGTCCAGTCGAGTTCGTCGTGCGGCATCCCGATACAGATCGGCGACGAGGCTGAAGTCGGTTCGTTCCTCAATGAGGTCGACGATGGTGCGCTCAAGAGTCGTTGTCGGGAGGCCTTCGACCATCGTGACGTCGGCAGGGTCGAGTTCGCGCTGTCGATAGTGGAGTTCTGGGCGTTGAGTCTGCCGACGCTCGGGTGTCGTGAACTCGTGGCGATCAGCGCGGAGGTCACCGACTCGATGCAGTTCCGCCGCGGACAGCCCAGAGATGACGACACCGCGCTCGCGCCGTGCCAGTCGGCGATCGGCCGTGAGTCGCGGCTCGGTGCTCAGCCAGGCCGCACGAAGGTCTTCGAACTCGTCTATCGGGGCTCCAGCATCGCGGTAGACGCCATGGGCTAGTCGAACCAGGTGCCCTGCTCGAGCCATTCTGGCAAGGTCGGCCCGAGAGACTCCCAGAATTTTGGCCTGCGCAGTCGTCACCATTCCCCATTGGAACGACGACACGTCGGCGAGCAGGGGCAGCGCCTCACGTGTCTTCACGCTTGAAATGTTACCTCAATTACGTAACTTTTCAAGGTTCAGACTCATCGCTCATCGCCGAAAATGTCGAGTGCGTCGTCGGAGACCTTGCGGCGCGGCTTGCGATCGTTGCGCGTCTCGGGCCACGTAACGCCAGCCGACGCCAGCTCGTCCTTGGTGATCAGTTCACCGGCGAGTATCTGCTCGAGCAATTCCGCTTGCGCGGGCTCAAGACTCACGAGCCGCGTGAGCACCGTCAGCAGCTCGGTGAACTCGAGCGTCCACTCGTGCGGCCACTCGTCGACGTGGATGTCGTCGAGCGGGCTGGTCTTCTTGCCGCCGGGGTTCTTCTTGCGGTACTTGAACCAACTGCCGATGACGTTCATGCCGCCGACGGTGTAGTCGAAGACCTCGCGCGGCACGGGCCCCCAGGCTCCGTTGCGGCCGCCGTCGTCGTCGGTGAAGACGACCTGCCCGCGCACTTCGTCGTACTGCAACTTCACCGGCATGGTGGTGACGGCTTCCAGCGACTTGGGCTGAGCATCCATCGGCCAGCCGCTGCGCACATTGCCGGCCTCGCGTCCCGCCGCGGGGTCGACGTAGCGCTCGGCGTAGGTGTGCAGCCAGATGACCTCGCGCCCGAGTTCGACGGCCCGCGCCCACAGAGCGGCATCGCGCGTGATCGGCACGCGCACCCCCGGCGTGGTCAGCTCGTCGACGAAGGTCGCCGTGAACGCCGGATGCGCGACGACTCCCGCCACGTAGGCCAACAGGTCTTCATAATCGGCCTGGATGCTTGCCTCCGCCGCGAGCCCCTCCAGCAGTCCCGGAGCGAGGTTGGGGGTTCCGTCGGGGTGCAGGAGCGGGAGGGTTCGACCGCCCCGGTTGTTGAAGTGATTCAAGTCCGGCATGAATGCCGAAAACGAAAGGGCAGGAGACTCACCCGAGAGAGGCACAGAATGTTGTTCGCTTACGTAGACCTGTCGATCTTGCCTCGACTCCCAAATCGGTGGCCGAGGTCGATCCAAGACTCGTGCATCCGCAATCAGCCACTGGCGATCTAGTGTGCGATAGGCGATTCGCTCGATCCGCGGCGGGCTAGAAGTCTCGTCTGCCAAACTTGTGTCTCGCCGGTTTTGGCCAGGGAGGCCATCTACAGGCTTGTCGAGAGTTCGGTCAGCAGTCTCAACGAGCTTCGCGCGCTTCACCGAAAGATCGGACTCTGCAAGCAAAGAAGTCCACCTGCTCGACAGCACGGTCGCACTAGGTGAGTAGGGCCAGCCCCGATTACCTGTGACACCCGGCGAGTACCAAGTGAGCAAGTCTTCGACCGCCGGAAAGTCATCCCACTCACCAGTCGACGCTGGGGTGAATGGAGCAACGTCAGTTGTGCGAGCTGACTGTAAGAGCGGGGAGTCGAGTGTGAAGTTCGCGAGCTGTTGGAACTTCTGCTGACGTGTTCCCTGAAGTACGGCGTACTTCATGTCTGCGGGCACGAGTGGATCGTTATCGGCGTCGCGAACAAATATGCCTATACAAACGGGCGTCTCAATTGCAAATATGGCCGATATGGCGGGAGGGCGCTTCCCTTCAGGAGACAAGTCGATGATCCATCCTGAACTCGCCTCCCGGCGAAGATAGCGCCGCAGACCCTTGGCGGCCGGGCCGCGAAGGTAGCTGCTGCTGGTGATGAAACACACAACGCCCGACTGATGTTCGGGGATCGATTCGAAGACCTTCCAAGTCCCCCACCGAAGGAAGTAGATGTAGAGATTCTTGAGGATGTACTCGAGTCGTCCGTTGCCTTCAAGCTTGAAATCATCCAACAGCGCATGGCCGGCCGCTCCATTGCCGGATTCGACCCAGCCACCTTGCCCGGAAGCCTTCTCCCCATAGGGCGGATTGCCGATGACGACCGTTACCGACTCTGCAAGCTTTATCTTGTTCGCTTCTTGACGACTTGCCGAAATCGCACCCAAGCCCGAAGCGAGTTGTGTTTCAGCGGCGTGAGGGTCAGACAGCGTGTCGGCCACGAACATGCGCATGCCGCCCTTGGGCGGGTTCGCCTGGTAGCTGCGCAGCAGGTCGGTCGTGCGCAGTTCGGCGACCGTGTACGAGCCGAGCTGCAGCTCGAAGCCGACCAGCCGCGAGGCGAGTTCAGTGATCGTGCCGGGCACAGCGCCGGGGCCTTCGGTGTCGGCGACCTTCTCGGCGACGTGCTCGATGATCGAGTGCAAGAAGGTGCCCGTACCCATCGCCGGGTCGATCGTCGTGACGCTCGGGTCGAGAAACCCCTTGGGCTTGCCGAGCTTGGTCACCAGGGCCTCTTCGGCGAGCCGCACCATCTGATCGACGACCTCGTGTGGCGTGTAGTAGGTGCCGGTCGCCTTGCGCAGCTCGGGGTCGTACTCGGCGAGAAAGTTCTCGTAGAGGTGCAGGTAGGTGTCTTTGTTCTTGCGCACGGCATCCCACTGCACTGCGCCGATGACGCGCCGGAGCAGGTCGATCGTCGGAACGAAGTCGCCCTTCACGTCGTTCGTCAGCAATTGCAGGGCCTTGCCCATGAGCGAGTGGTCGGCACCGAGTTGCTGGCCAACCTCGTAGAGGCTTGTTGACTCCAGGTCGATCTGCTCGGTGCGCGCGAGCAACAGGGCGAAGGTGACCGTCTGCGCGTAGCCGTCGGCGAAGACCTCGTCGCTCGCGTCGGGAAAGAGAAGCGAGCGCCAGTCGTTGGCGAGGCCCAGAAACAGTTGCTCGTGCTTCGGGGCACCCGCCTTCACCCGCGCAGTCTCGAAGGCGAGCTGTTCGATGACCTTGGTGCGCAGCATCCGTGTGATCGGAGCGATCGTGCTGACGAGCTTGGGAACGGTCTTGATCGGCACGGGGTACCAGTTCAAGAAGTCAGAGACGAGGTGCGCAAAGTTCGAGTCGGGGGTCAGCGCGGCACCGGCGACATCGAGGGGGCCTCCGCTCAGTTGCGCGACGAGCGCCGGTTGCGGCTCGCCGCGGTAAAGGCGCCACTCTGAGCCGTTGGTGTAGATGAGGTTGGGTAGGTCTTTCAGGCGGTTCCACTGGTCGCGGTTGTGGCCCGAGAACGTGCTCGGGTCGAGCGACAGGCCCGCCTTCTTCACCTCGATGTAGCCGACGACCGCGCCCTTCACCCGCACGGCGAAATCGGGGCGCGAACTCAACTCGGTGAGGTGCGCCTCGCCGTCGAGGATGGTCTTCTTGCCGCCGAACTCGCCGACCGCAGTGATGAGGTGCTCGATGGGAACGCGAAGGGCCTCTTCGGGCTCGCCTGTGCCGGCCAGCTTCGCCTTGACCTCGACGCCGTAGTCGGAGACAAGTTGGGAGATCTTCGCATCAAGCATGTGCCCATTGTGTCGCAGCGAGGTGACACCTCGTACCCCGGCCTAGAAATGTCCGAGGTGAGGATTACTGTCTCGACATGAGGGTAATCGCCGAGAACGCTCGCGTGCTCGTCACAGTGAAGACGACACCCCAACCGTCGAAGAAGTACCGAGACACCGTCTGCACCGCGGGCGTGCGTCTCGATACCGATCAGCCACGCTGGGTACGCCTCTACCCGATCCCTTTTCGACATCTGGCCGCCGACTCTCGATACAAGAAGTACGACATCATCGACGTCGACATCCGCCGTCGAACGCAAGATTCGCGACTCGAGAGTTACCAGCCCGACTGGGACTCCATGACGACCACTGGCCACCTCAAGCCGTGGGCAGAGCGAGTCGGCGCTCTTCGCGACCTGCCTCGAACATCCGTGTGCGAGCTTCAGCGAGGAACCCGCGCCCGTCACGACGGACCGTCTCTCGGTCTGTCTCCCGTCGCGGAGCTCGATGACCTCGTCATCCGTGCGAACCCCGGATGGAGCGCTCCGCAAGCGCAGCGCATCGAGACGTCACGGCATCAAGTCAGCCTGTTCGACGAGGAAGCCCCGCCTCCCTTGGTGGCGCCTCGGTATCTTGCCTGGTACAAGTACCGGTGCAACGATCGAGGGTGCAAGGGCCACACCTCTCAGGTTCTGGACTGGGAGTTGACCGAACTGCAACGAAACCTGCGGCACGACTCGGATACATCAGCGCAACGCAAGATCCGCGCGACTTTCGTAGACAGAGTGTTTGCCTCAGACCGAGAGTCAGGATTCTTCATGGGCAACTTCGAAGCGCCCATCAAGCGCCAGACCTTCAGCGTTCTCGGGGTGTGGTGGCCTCGACTCATCGAGGCTGAAGCGGTGTCGCTTTTCTAGGATGCGGCGGGCTGAAGCAGCTCACCTAACTTCGCTCCCACCTCTTCGATGACGAGCTCGCGGTGACACTCATGCTGGTCTCTCTCGAAACACATCACACCCACCAGCGTCGTGGTCGCATGTCGTGCGATGTCCGCAATGCCCTCGCAGGCGCCCGGCGTGGCAAGTCTCGTGCGGTACACACCGCGAGCAGCATCACCGGCGCGTGACCCCGGCACCGAGAAGCCATCGCGGTTTTCTCGCGGATTTCCCAGAGCGGGAAAGTGAAGGTACTCGACTCCGACCTCAGCAAGAGCCTCTCGGAGCCCGTTCTTCGAGAAGCCGCGCTTTCTTGACAGGGCGTTGAGTCGAACATCCACCACGATTGACACCTTCCGCGCCGCGACATCCGCGCAGAACTCTTCGATCGACAGACCCTCGTAGCCCAGCCCCAAGAGCCCCACAGCATCTCCCATGATCGCGATTGTTTCACGCGATCATGAAGGCGACATCCGACATCGAGAGAGAGCACGCTAGCGCTCGACGGTGCGACGACCCTCGAAGGCTCGGCCGAGGGTGACCTCGTCGGCATACTCGAGGTCGCCACCGACGGGCAGGCCGCTCGCGAGGCGCGAGACGCGCAGGCCCGGCTGAACGAGGAGGCGCGTGAGGTACGTCGCGGTCGCCTCGCCCTCGAGGTTCGGGTCGGTCGCGATGATGACCTCCGTCACGGTGCCGTCCTGCAGGCGGGTGAGCAGCGAGCCGATGCGCAGATCGTCCGGACCGATGCCGTCAATGGGGCTGATCGCGCCGCCGAGCACGTGGTAGAGCCCACGGAACTCGCGCGTGCGCTCGATCGCGACGACGTCTTTCGCCTCCTCGACGACGCAGATCGAGGCACCGTTGCGGCGCACGTCGCGACAGATCGAGCACTGCGCCTCCTCGGCGACATTGCCGCAGATCTCGCAGAACCGCACCTTCTCACGCACGTCGACGAGCAGTTGCGCGAGCTTGGCGACGTCGAAGGACTCGGTCTGCAGAATGTGGAACGCGATGCGTTGCGCCGACTTCGGCCCGATACCGGGCAGTCGCCCGAACTCGTCGATCAGGTCTTGGATGATGCCGTCGTACACGCTTACTCGTCTCGAGGTTCGTCGGGGCCCGGGTCATCGGGGTCAGGGTCGGAGGGATACGGCTCCGGCGGGGCATCCGCGTCGGAGGGGGCGTCGGCATCGGAGGGCACGCCCGCAGCATCGGATGCTCCCACCAGAGAGACCGCGGGCTCGAGCGCTTCCTCCGCGAGGAACCGCGCGCCGAGTACTTCGCGCACGACCGACTCGCCGTAGCGCTGCTTGCCGCCGATCTCGGAGACGGGCGCGGGGCGCGCAGGCGCCGCAGGCTTGGTGGGTTCGGCGAGTTCCGCGACGACTGTGGGCTCCTCAGCAGTCGGCTGCTCGGGGGCCGCGGGCCCCTCACTCGCGCCCGGGATCGCCGCGACCGACCAGCCTGTGACTGCCGCGGGCTCGGAGCTGGCGGCCGGCTGGGAGTCGGCGGCCGGCTCGGGGTCGGCGGGTGGTTCCGCCCGGGTCTCGGTCGGGGCCGCGGTCGAGCGCGGAGCCCTCGGGGGCGCATCCACGCGCACTCGGAACTTGACGCGCACGCCGAGCTCGGCCTGGATCGCCGAGCGCACGTGCTCGCTCACGCTGTCGGCCGGCGCCGTGCGCTCCTTGAAGCTCGCCGCGTCAGCCTCGGCGGTGAACGCGAGGGTGAGCACGTCGTCGTCGAGCGCGACGGGCGTGGCGGCGTAGACGACCGTCCACGAACTGCGCCGAATGGTCTCAACCCGGCTCAGGATGCCCGGCCACGCCGCGACCACCCGCTCGAGTGTGAGCGGCTCAGCAGGGGCCGGCGGTTCGACAGCGGGTTCCGGCTCGGGCTGGGGCTGGGGCTGGGGCTGGGGCTGGGGCTGCTCAGCAGCCGTTGCCCGTGCGGCGGGCGCTGCTGGCTCGGCGGGTGCCGTCGCTGGATCAGGCTCCGCGGATCGTGCGGGCTTCGTGGGCTCGGCCGCCGTTGTCGGCTGAGCGCGTGCCGGTGCCGGTGCCACAGCTCCCCCGATGAGCTGACGCTCGAGCTGCTCGACCCGCGCGAGGGCGCCGCGCGTCGACTCGTCGGCCGCCGGCACGAGCAACCGCGCGGTCATGAGCTCGAGGTGCAGCCGCGGCGATGTGGCCCCGGTCATCTCGGTGAGAGCGCGGTTGACGACGTCGGCGGCACGCGACAGTTCCGCGGGGCCGAAACGTGCGGCGTGGGCGCTCATGCGCTCAAGGTCGTCCTGCGGGATGCCGCGCAGCACGGCGGCGCCGTGGTCGGGCGTCGCCTGCACGACGATCAGGTCGCGCAGCCGCTCGAGCAGGTCGTCGACGAAACGGCGCGGGTCTTGGCCGGTCTGGATGACCCGGTCGACGGCGCCGAAGGCTGCGGCGGCATCCTGACTCGCGAGCGCGTCGACCACCTCGTCGAGCAGGGAGCCATGCGTGTAGCCGAGCAGGGCGACCGCGCGCTCGTAGGTGACGGTGCTCTCGTCGGCGCCCGCGATGAGCTGGTCGAGCAGCGAGAGGGTGTCGCGCACCGAGCCGCCACCGGCTCGCACGACAAGAGGCAGCACGCCCGGCTCGATCTCGACCTTCTCGCTGCGGGCGAGCTCATCCACATAGTCGAGCAGTTGCGCGGGCGGCACGAGCCGGAACGGGTAGTGGTGCGTGCGTGAGCGAATCGTGCCGATGACCTTCTCGGGCTCGGTCGTCGCGAAGATGAACTTCACGTGCTCGGGTGGCTCTTCGACGATCTTGAGCAGCGCGTTGAAGCCCTGCGGCGTCACCATGTGCGCCTCGTCGAGGATGAAGATCTTGTAGCGGTCGCGCGCCGGTGCGAACACGGCCCGCTCGCGCAGGTCGCGTGCATCATCGACGCCGTTGTGGCTCGCCGCGTCGATCTCGACGACGTCGAGCGAGCCGCCGCCCTGCCGGGAGAGCTCGACGCAGCTCGGACACGTGCCGCACGGGGTATCGGTCGGCCCCTCGGCGCAGTTCAGGCAGCGCGCCAAAATGCGGGCCGAGGTCGTCTTGCCGCAGCCGCGTGGCCCGCTGAACAGGTACGCGTGGTTGACCCGGTCGTGCCGCAGCGCCGACCGCAGCGGGTCGGTCACGTGCGACTGCCCGATGAGCTCGGCGAAGGTCTCAGGGCGATATCGACGGTAGAGGGCGGTGACCACGCCCCCAGCGTAGTCGGCACCCCCGTCGCGGATGCCCGCACTCAGGCCGTACGGAGGCGCACCTGATCGAGTGGGCGCATGCGCATTGCTATTGCCGGAGGTCACGGCCAGATCGCCCGACTGCTCGCCCGTCAACTCGCGGAGGCCGGGCACGAGCCCATGGCGCTCATCCGCAAGGAGGAGCAGCGTGCCGACATCGAGGCCGACGGCGCGACGCCCGTCGTCATCGACCTCGAGCACACCGACGATGCGACGCTCGCCGAAGCCCTCACCGGGTGCGACGCTGTCGTCTTCGCCGCGGGCTCGGGGCCGAACAGCACTCCCGAGCGCAAGCTCACGGTCGACCGCGACGGCGCGATACTGCTCGCCGACGCGAGCGTGCAGGCGGGCATCCGGCGCTTCGTCGTCATCTCGTCGCGTCGCGCCGACACCTTCGACCCCGACTCTGACGACATCTTCCAGATCTACCTGCGCGCCAAGGCGGAGGCCGACGCGGCCGTGCGCGCCCACGACGACCTCGCCTGGACGATCGTGCGACCCGGCGGGCTCACCGACGAGCCCGGCACCGGCCAGGTCGAGATCGGCGAGAACGTCGAGGGCAGCATCCCGCGGGCAGATGTCGCCCACCTCGTCGCCGACCTGCTCACCAGTGGCCGGGGCGTGCACCAGCAGTTTGAGGTCGTCTCTGGCCCGACCCCGATTGCCGAGCTGCCCCTGTAGAGCCAGTCAGGCGGCGAGGGCGGCGGTCGCGCGTGCGATCGCGAGCTCTTCGTTCGTCGGCACAACGAGCACGGCAGGGCCGTCGCCCGCGGGCGAGATGATGCGAGCCCCCCGCGCGGGGCGCTCGTTGAGGAACCGGTCGACGTGCAGACCCAGGTGCCCGAGTCGCTCGATCACCCGCGCGCGCAGATCCGGGCTGTTCTCGCCGACCCCGGCCGTGAACACGACCGCGTCGAGCCCGCCCAGCTGGGCGAGGTACGCCCCGATGTAGTGCCGGATGCGATGGGCCCAGACGGCGAGACCGGCTTCGGCGAGCGCATCCCCAGCGGCCGCAGCGTCGGTGACATCGCGCATGTCACCGTGACCGGTGAGCCCGAGGATGCCGCTGCGCTTGTTCAGCAGAGTGTCAAGTTCGTCGATGCTCAGGCCAGCAACCCGGTACAGGTGCACGAGCACCGCGGGGTCGAGGTCGCCCGACCGCGTGCCCATGACGAGACCCTGCAAGGGGGTGAGCCCCATCGAGGTCTCGAGGGAGCGACCGCCGTCGATCGCGGTCGCTGAGGCACCGTTGCCCAGGTGCAGCACGATGAGCTTGAGATCCTCGAGCGGCCGGCCGAGCAGGTCGGCGGCGCCGTGCGCGACAAACTCGTGGCTCGTGCCATGGAAACCATACCGCCGCACGCCGTGACGCTCGGCGAGTTCGCGGTCGATCGCGTAGGTGTAGGCCTCGGGGGGCATCGACTGGTGGAAGGCCGTGTCGAAGACGGCGACGTGCGGTGCGGCGTGCAGCACCGCACGGGCGGCACGGATGCCGGCGAGGTTCGCGGGGTTGTGCAGCGGGGCGAGCTCGCTGACCGCTTCAATGCCGGCGATGACCTCGTCGGTCACGAGGGTCGGAGCGGTGAAGATGCTCCCGCCGTGCACGACGCGGTGACCCACCGCCCCGATGGAGGCCGCCTCGTCGCCGAGACGATCGAGAACGACCCGCATCCCCGCCTCGTGATCGGCAGCGTCACCGCCCGGCTCGCCGATGCGTTGGAGTACGCCCGACAGCACGACCTCGGCGGTGTCGACATCGACGAGCTGATACTTGAGCGAGCTCGAGCCCGAGTTGACGACGAAGACCCGCATCAGGAGGGCTCGCTGCTCGGGCCGCGGCTGTCATCGACGCCCGCGCCCTCGGTACCGCCCAGCGTCGAGATGGGCGTGGTCGGCGGAGGGGGCGTGCGCTGCGCCTGGATCGCCGTGATGGCGACCGTATTGACGATGTCGCCCACGAGGGCCCCGCGCGAGAGGTCGTTGACGGGCTTGCGCAGGCCCTGCAGCACGGGCCCGATCGCGACCGCCCCGGCCGAGCGCTGCACCGCTTTATAGGTGTTGTTGCCCGTGTTGAGGTCGGGGAAGACGAAGACCGTCGCGCGCCCGGCCACCTCCGAGTGGGGCATCTTGGTCGCGGCGACGCTCGGCTCGGCCGCCGCGTCGTACTGGATGGGCCCCTCGACGAGCAGGTCAGAGCGACGCTCGCGCACGAGCTTCGTCGCGGCGCGCACCTTCTCGACGTCGTCGCCCGTGCCCGACTCGCCCGTCGAGTACGAGAGCATCGCGATGCGCGGCTCGATCGCGAACTGCTGCGCGGTGGCCGCGGAGGAGATGGCGATGTCGGCGAGTTGCTCGCTCGTCGGGTCGGGGATGACCGCACAGTCGCCGTAGACGAGCACGCGGTCGGCGAGGCACATGAGGAAGACGCTCGAGACGACGCTCACGCCCGGATCGGTCTTGATGATCTCGAAGCTGGGGCGAATCGTGTGCGCGGTCGTGTGGGCGGCACCCGAGACCATGCCGTCGGCGAGCCCTAAGTGCACCATCATCGTGCCGAAGTAGCTCACGTCGGTCACGACATCGCGCGCGGTCTCGTAGCTGACGCCCTTGTGGGCCCGCAGCCGCACGTATTCTTCGGCGAAGCGGTGCCGCAGCTCCTCGTCGCGGGTGCTGGTGACGGTCGCCGCCGACAGATCGAGCCCCAGCTCGGCGGCGCGCGCCCGCACCTCGCCCTCGTCACCGAGAATCGTCAGGTCGACGACACCGCGCCGCAACAGTGTGCTGGCCGCCCGCAGCACGCGATCGTCGTCGCCCTCGGGCAGCACAATGCGCTTGCGGTCAGATCGGGCGCGCTCCAACAGCTCGAACTCGAACATGAGCGGCGTCACGACCTCAGAGCGCGTGACGTCGAGGCGCTCGAGCAGAGCATCGTGATCGACGTGTGCCTCCCACAGCGCGAGAGCCGTGTCGTACTTGCGCTGCGAGTCGGCGGCGAGACGGCCCCGCGTCTCCATGACGCGCATCACCAGATCGTAGGTGCCCGCTCCGCTGCGAATGATCGGCAGCGCCGGGTCGAGACCGTCGACGAGCGACTGCACGGATTCGGGCGTCTCGAAACCGCCGTACAGGATGACCGCCGCCACGCTCGGGAACGTCTCACTCTCGTGCGCCATGAGCACGGCGAGCAGCACTTCCGACCGGTCTGCGGGCACGAGCACCACGGCGCTCTCGGTGAGGCGCGGCAGAACGTTCTCCATCGACATACTCGCGACCACGACACCGAGCACCTCGCGGCCGAGGAGCGCCTCGTCGCCGCGGAGGAACTCGCCCTCGCACGCGGCAATCACGCTCGCCACCGTGGGGGCGATCAGGTAGGGGTCTTCGGGAATGACGCTGAGCAGAGCATCCGGAGCAACGGACCGCACCGCCGCGGTGATGGCGTCGGCGAGGTCGGCATCCCCCCGATTGATGATGATCGAGAGCAACTGCGCGTGCTCGTGCTCGAGTTCGGCGACAGCGACCTCCGCGACGCGGCGCACATCGTCGGCCGATCGGGGGCCGCTCTCGGCGAGTCCGCGTCCGCCCGAGGCGCCGGAGAGCCGTCCTCCGAGGACAAGCACGACGGGCGCGCCCAGATTGGCGGCGACGCGCGCGTTGAACGACAACTCGGTAGGGCTCGCGACATCGGTGTAGTCGCTGCCCACGATGACGACGGCGTCGCTGCGGCGCTCGATGGCTTTGAACCGCTCGACGATCACGGCGAGCGCGGCCTCCTGGTCGGCGTGCACCTCGTCGTAGCCGACGCCGATGCAGTCCTCGTAGTCGAGGTCGACGCCGTTGTGACCGAGCAGCACTTCGAGCACGTAGTCGCGATCCTCGCGTGAGCGGGCGACGGGGCGGAACACACCGACTCGCTGCACCTGGTGGCTGAGCGTGTCGACGAGACCGAGGGCGACGGTCGACTTGCCCGTGTTGGCTTCGGCGGAGGTGACGTAGATGCTGCGCGACATTGCCCTTAGCTTAGGCGCGCGGGCTCCGCGGCGCCTGGGGCTTTGGGCCCAAGCCGCGCCGCGGTCTCGACCCCGGGCACGCCCAGAAATAATGAGGACCCCCCGCGCACCCGCCAGAGCCCGGTTACCCTTGCTGCGTTTCCGCCCTGGGGGAGTTGGCCTGGATGGCGCCACGCGGGGAGCCAGGTTCGAGTTTACCGGTAGGATCGCTGAGGTCGTTCCGCGTGACGCGGGATACGCCTGGAGGATTCGCCTAGTGGCCTATGGCGCACGCTTGGAAAGCGTGTTGAGTGCAAGCTCTCAGGGGTTCGAATCCCCTATCCTCCGCCATTGTGATGAGTCCGATGATCTCAATCACCCTGTCGACCGTTACGCGCAGTAGCGGTTCTCTCGCGCGCAGTCACACGACGCCCAGGTACTTGTTCTGAATCTCTTCGTCGTGCGCAATCTCATGAGCGGTGAGGTCCGCGGCGATCCGCCCGTTCACCATGACGAGGATGCGGTCGCACAGCTCCGTCGCGAAACGCAGATTCTGCTCGATCAGGAGAACGGATTGGCCCTCGTCGACGAGCAATCGGAATACCTCCGCGAGATGGTCGACAATCGCGGGAGCTAGCCCCTCGCTGGGTTCGTCCATCACGAGGAGGCGGGGATTCGACAGCAGCGCTCGACCGATGGCGAGCATCTGCTGTTCGCCGCCGGAAAGCTCTCCTCCCCCATTGCGCTTGCGTTCTGCCAGCCGAGGGAAGAGCTCGTAGACGCTGTCGACGTCCCACCGAGCATCGCGCACCTTCTTCACCATCGTCAGGTGCTCATGCACCGACAGTGATGGAAAGATCCGTCGGCCCTGCGGGACGTAGCCAATTCCTGCGCGGTTAATTGCGTGAGGCTGTTTGCCGACGAGCTCCTGGCCCTCGAAACGAATAGAGCCGCTCAGCACGGGCAAGAAGCCCACAATCGCATTCGTCAGGGTCGACTTGCCCATGCCGTTGCGGCCAACCATGCCGAGAGACTCGTGCCCCATGGTGAAGGACACATCCTGCAAAACATGCACACGGCCGTAGGAGACGTTGAGGGACTCGACCTCGAAGACCGTCTCACCGTGCGAACCCGTGGGAGTCGCATTGTGTGCGGCCTTGGTGGGCGCGCCGGTCCGATCAGTAGGCTCAGGCGACATCGGCAACAGACCCTCCCAGGTAGATTTCTCGAACCCGCTCAGAATCACGGATCTCTTGCGGAGTGCCCTCCAGAATCTTTTCACCGTCGTGCATCACGATCACACGAGTGGCCACGGCAAGCGCGATGTCCATGTCGTGCTCGATGAGGAGCAGGCTGATTTCTTCTGGCAGCTCACGCAGGAGGGTGGTCAAGTGGGATCGCTCGGCAGGCGAGAAGCCTGCGGCAGGCTCGTCGAGCATAAGGATGCGCGGCTCGAGAGCGAGCGCCATGGCCAGCTCGAGCTGGCGCTGCTCACCGTGCGAGAGGTCGACGACGATCGACGGCCCACGGCCCCCGAGCCCGACTCGGTCCAGCAGGCGAGACACACGATCCCATCGGGCCGCGTCGCTGCGCTTCGGCCGAAGCCATCCGCCGCGAAACTCGTTGCCCCCCAGCGCGATGAAGACGTTTTCGGCGACGGAGAGGTTCTCGAAGAGTCTTGAGGTCTGAAAAGTGCGGGCAAGGCCGCGACGGGCGCGCTGTGCCGCGGACATCCGCGTGACCTCTTCGCCGAATAGCTCGATGCCCCCAGAGGTGGCTCGATACGTGCCGGCGATGCAGTTGAAGAGAGTGGATTTGCCGGCACCGTTGGTGCCGATCACGCTGATGCGCTCACCTGCCTCCAGGGTCAGGCTGACATCGCGCATGGCCTTGAGGCCGCCGAAGTGCTTCGACACGGAGTTGACTCGGAGTGCGAGGGGGGTGTTCATGTCGTTCTCCTCTTCGGCGGTTGTGGTGGGGTGATGTGGTGCATCCGTTGGCCGAGTGCGGTTCACACCCGGCCAACGGATGCACTGGTGCAGTGCGGAGCCCTACTCGATGTCCCCGCAGCTCTCGAAGCGGTCATAGACCACGGTGCCCTGTGCAACACCGCTCGCCGACTCGATCGTGTCGAGCACAAGCGAGCCGTCCTCGCCCTGCACAACCTCGTTCAGGAAGTTGTCCACGATCGCCTGGCGGTTGGAATCCATCGTGATCTGCCCAGTTGGGCTCTCCCACGACGTGCTGCCCAGCGCGTCACGCAGCGCTGCGTGCTCGTCACTGAGGTCGCCGTCCGAGGCCTCGAGGGCCTGCAGCAGCGGCTCGAACGAGACGTAGTACAGGATCGAGAAGATCGACGGGCTGGGGAACGCATTCGGCTGAGCGGAGTACGCGTCCACGAAGTCGAGCCAGGCCGGGTTGTCGTATCCCACGCCAGGCACGGGGCCCCCCGAGATCATGCCCGTCGCCACATCGGTGATGTTCGCATCACCCGACAGCGCCGTGGTGTCCACGGCGATCGTTCCACCCACGAGAGGCTTCTCGACACCGTTCGTCACGGCCTGCGACAGGAAGCTCGCGGCGTCCGCGCCACCGAGTCCGGCGTAGACCGCGTCGGTCTCGGCAGGAATCTGCGAGATGATCGTCGCATAGTCGGTGGTGCCCACCGGCACCCACGACGCACCGGAGATGGTGCCGCCCGCCGCGCAGAACTCGGCAAAGAAGCCGCCCGCGTTGTCGTACGGGAACGAGTAGTCCTCTGCCAGGAGGTAGATGGACTCGTAGCCCTTCTCCTCGTAAGCGTAGGTTCCGAGCCCGCCCATCCACATGGCCGAGTCGCCGTGGAAGCGGAAGAAGTTTTCCGCGCCCTCGAGCGTCATGCCCACGGGGCTGGCCGAACCGTTCACGAAGGTGACCTCGGGCACGGTGAGCGCGTACTGCACGACCGTCTCGCCCTCGTCGCCCGAGACCGGGCCGAAGACGATGTCGACGCCGTCGTTCTCGACGAGCCGTCGCACCTGCGTCTGCGCCGACGCGGTGGTGCCGTCTGTGCCGGCGTAGATGATCTCTACCTGCTGACCCGCGATCTCACCGCCGTCGACGGTGCCGCCGCGTGCCTCCATCGCCACACCGATTGCCGCCATGGCTTCATCCATACCGAAGGCAAGGTTGCCCTCGCTCGTGGCGAGAACACCGATCTTGATGACCCCATCGCCTCCGTCGCCACCGGCGTCGCCGTCCGCGTCACCCGCGGCGGTGCATCCGGTTGCGACCAGGAGGAGTGAGCCCCCGAGCGCGAGGGCCGCTGCCAGCCCCTTTTTCTGTCGCATCATCGCTTTTTTCCTTCCGTGATTGCATGCTCCGCCGGCTGGGTAGCCGACGTGTCTTGCGAAGACCCATCCCCGTCGGTCGCGGTGCGACGGCGACGGTCGATGAGTCGCTTAACCTGCTGGCCGATACCGGCAAGACCCGCCGGTGCGAAGAGCAGGATGAGAATGAAGACCAGGCCCGTGAGCGTCATGTACTGCTCGGTGATTCCCTGGGCGAAGTTGGAGAGCAACGTCAGCACGAGCGCGCCGATGAACACGCCGCCGAGCGAGCCGATGCCGCCGATGACGGCGACGACCAAGACGTCGAGCGTTGACCCGAGGCTGACGACATTGGGGTCGACCTGGGAACGGTCGAGCACGAGGAGGATTCCCCCGACCGAGGCGATGAATCCCGCGAATGTCGTCGCCAGAACGCGGTAGGCGTTGACGTTGTACCCAAGCGCTCTCATGCGCTCCGGGCTGTCGCGCACACCCTCGAGGGCGAGCCCGAACGTCGACCCGGCGACGTAGCGGCACAGCGCGTGGCAGAGCACGGCGACGGCAACGGCGAAGTAGTAGAAGGTCGTGATGTCGTTGAGGTTGATGAGGCCCCAGTCGGGGCGAGCGATCGGGGCGAGACCGCGGCTGGCGTTCGTCACATCGATCGACTGCGAGGCCCACGAGAAGAAGACCTGCCCGATCGCCAGGGTGATCATGAGGAAGTAGATCGCCTTGGTGCGCGCCGCGATAAGAGCAATGACGAAGGCCGCAAAGGTGCCGACGACGATGCCCACCAGCGCTCCCAGAACGAAGTCTTGCTGCAGCGTCACGACGACGTATCCCACGCCGTAGGCCGAGACACCTGCGATGGTGACCTGCGCAAGCGACAGGAGCCCGACATACCGATTGAGGAAGACCAGGCTCATCGCGATGATGCCGAGCCAGATCGACTTGACGCCGATGTTGGGCAACCAGAAGCGGGGGCGGTCCACGATGAACGGAAAGACAAGCACGAGCAGCATGACGGCAGACACGATGATCCACGGCAACCAGCGCGCGAGGCCCGTCGGGCGAGGTGCGAACAGAGCAGTGCGTTCAGGCATCAGAGTGACCTCCCCAGAAGACCCTGCGGACGTATAGCGAGCACAACGACCATGAGGGCGAAGGTCAGCACCAGCGCGTAGGTCGGTGCATAGACGATGCCGAACTGCGACACCAGACCCACGAGCACCGCCCCGATCGCGGCGCCCGGAATAGACCCCATGCCACCGACGATCACGACGACAAGCGAGTAGAGCAGGTACACCCCGTCTTGACCCGGCAGAAGCGGGAAGAGGGTGCCCCCGATGACACCTGCGATCGCAGCGAGCGCCGACCCCACGACGAAGACGATCGCGAAGATCACACGAACGTTGACCCCTGTGGCGCCGGTCATCGGGCTGTCGTCCACTCCCGCGCGCACCACTGAGCCGAACCGGGTGCGGCTGATCACGAGGGCGAGTGTGAATCCGATCACGACGGCGATCAGCAGGACGAGAAGTCGCAGTACCGGGTACGCGCCAACGACGGGGAGCGAGACCGATGACACCTGTAGGACGGGGTCAATCGGAACCTGCGTGGCCGTGCCACCAAAGGTGGCGAGCATGAGGTCGGTGCCGATGAGTGAAACGCCGAGGGTGATGAGCGCGACGCGCATATCGTCGTCCTGGAACCGACGAATCAGCACCTGATGGATGAACAGTCCGACCAGGCCGATCACGATGGCCGCACCGAGTATGCCGAGGAACCAGTTGCCCGTGTCGCGCGCGATGACGTACCCGACGTAGCCGCCGAGAAGGTAGCTCGTACCGTGCGCCATGGTGATGACGCGCATCAGCCCAAAGATGAGGGTGAGTCCACTGGCGACCAGAAAGTACACGCCAGCCAGCGTCAACCCGTTCAGGGTGATCAGCAGGATCTGGTCCACATCTTCTCCACGACTCTGTGTGACGACTCTGCGGTCGACGGTGACGAACACGATATCCAGGCCGGGACACGAAACTGTATCCCTATCTGTATACAAGTTCTTGTAGAGTATCGGCGAGGTCGTGCAGATGTCAATCACGTTGCGCGACACCGACTGAGATCGCAATGGAGCGAGAGGACAGCACATGCCCACACCGGACGGATCACTCGGCGTCGCCGCCATCGGCTACGCCTTCATGGGTAAGGCGCACTCCGGTGCGTGGCGCAACGTCAATGCCTACTTCGACGTGCCCCCTGTGCGACAACAGGTGCTTGTGGGCCGGAATGCCGCGGCGGTGTCGGAGGCTGCTCACCGATTCAACTGGGAGGAGACCGCGACGGACTGGCGGGCCGTGATCGACCGCGACGACATCGACATCGTGGACATCATGACCCCCGGTCATCTGCACGCCGAGATCGCCATCGCCGCCCTAGAGGCCGGCAAGCACGTCATCGTGGAGAAGCCCCTCGCCAACACCCTCGTTGAGGCGGACAACATGGCCGCTGCGGCCGCCGCCGCACCCACCCAGCACGCCATCGTCAACTTCAACTACCGGCGAGTGCCCGCGATCGCGCTCGCGAAGCAGCTGATCGACTCCGGGCGCATCGGCGCGATCAGGCACGTGCGAGCGAGTTATCTGCAGGACTGGCTGTCGGATCCACAGTCACCGATGAGCTGGCGGCTGCGCAAAGCAGAGGCTGGGTCGGGTGCCCTCGGTGACCTCGGGTCGCACCTCACCGACCTGCTGCTGCACCTTACTGGCGAGAGCGTCACAGAGGTGAATGGAGGAACGCACACCTTCGTGACACAGCGTCCCAGCGGGGAGAGCGGCGGCGGCAGCATCGGTGGCGCGGCACAAGGGGGCGCTCTGGAAGACGTGACGGTCGATGACGCGTCGTGGGCAACGCTCCGACTCTCGGGAGGGGGGATCGCCCAGGTCGAGGTAACGCGATTCGCGCGCGGCCGCAAGAACGGTCTGCAGCTCGAGATCTATGGCAGCAACGGTTCCCTCGTATTCGACCTCGAGAACCTCAACGAGCTGTGGTTCTGCGACGGTGGAGCACCAGCAGGCGAACAGGGATTCACACGCATCCTCGTGACCGAAGCGATTCACCCGTGGGTCGGCGCGTGGTGGCCCGACGGTCACATCATCGGGTGGGAGCACTCGTTCACCCACCAGTTCGCGCAGTTACTTGTCGACATCCGTGACGATCGGCCCTCGACGCCGAGCTTCGCCGACGGTCTCGCCGTGCAGCGCGTGCTGGACGCCATTGAGCGCTCGGCTGCCGACCACGGTGCTCTCGTGACTCTATAGCCACTCCCGACACTCCCCACCCACCAGAGAAATTCACTAGAACGACGAAGGAGTCGATATGTCTCACCCCGTTACCCTCTTTACCGGCCAGTGGGCCGACCTTCCCCTAGAAGAAGTCGCGCGCCTCGCGAGCGGTTGGGGCTACGACGGTCTCGAGCTCGCCTGTTGGGGTGATCACCTCGACCCGTGGCGAGCCGCCGAAGATGACGCGTATGTGCAATCGCGTCTCGACATTCTCGCGAAGCACAACCTGCAGCTCTTCGCCATCTCCAACCACCTCAAAGGTCAAGCTGTCTGCGACGACCCGATCGACTTCCGACACCAGGCGATCGTCGGGTCAACGGTGTGGGGCGATGGCGATCAGGAGGGCGTGCGCCAGCGAGCTGCCGAGGAAATGAAGAAGACCGCTATCGCCGCTCGCAAGCTCGGTGTCGATACCGTCATCGGCTTCACCGGCTCCAAGATCTGGCAGTACGTCGCCATGTTCCCCCCGGTCGGCCAGGACGTCATTGACGCCGGTTACGAGGATTTTGCGACTCGCTGGAACCCGATCCTTGACGTCTACGACTCGGAGGGGGTGCGGTTCGCGCACGAAGTGCACCCCAGCGAAATCGCCTACGACTACTGGACCACGGTGCGCACCCTGGAGGCGATCGACCACCGCGCCGCCTTTGGGCTCAACTGGGATCCCTCACACATGGTCTGGCAGGGTCTCGACCCCGTCGCCTTCATTCTCGATTTTGCCGACCGCATCTACCACGTCGACTGCAAAGACACGCGGATGCGCATGGGCAACGGTCGCAACGGCGTCTTGGGATCGCACCGACCCTGGGCCGACCCGCGACGCGGATGGGACTTCGTCTCCACCGGTCGTGGCGACGTTCCCTGGGAAGACGCGATGCGCGCCCTGCGCGCGATCGGCTACACCGGTCCGATCTCTGTCGAGTGGGAGGACGCGGGCATGGATCGACTGGACGGAGCCCCTGCCGGGCTCGCCTATGTCCGATCACTGCTGTGGGATGCTCCCACCGGGTCCTTCGACGACGCGTTCGCCTCGAAAGACTGATCGAGCACCCTCGGGGCGTCAGCACAGCACGGCTCCGCTGACGTCCCGACGGATCGTCCTCTACTCCCCGAGGAACATCGCCGCGGTCGCCAAGAGGTCAAGAATGCGCTCGCGCATATGCTCGATGTGCTCCTGCACCGCCGGCTCGATGGCGCCATAGTTCTTGGCAATGATCGCCTCGGCGAGCACGACGTGCTCGTCGGAGCAGGCCACGAGTCGAGATTCGACCGCAGAGGAGTGCAACCAGAACCGTTGAACGCGACGCCGCGTCTCCTTCACTGCCTCGGAGACCAGCGCGTTGCCGGCGATGCCGTTGATGAGTCGATGGAATGCAAGGTCAGCCTCTGACCACGCAGCTCGATCCCCCAGCTCGGCAGATTCCCGCATCGCCGTGATCGACGCCCGCAGCTCAGCGGCCTGCGCGGGCTCGAGCCGTTCGGCCGCGCGCTTCGCGATGTAGGTGTCCAGCACGACAAGCAGGTCGCAAGCATCATTGGCTTCTTGCGCCGTCAGTTGGGAGACCGTGAAGCGGGCGTTGTCGGTGCGTTTCACGAGGCCCTCTTTTTCGAGCCTCTGCAACGCCTCCCTCACTGGGGTGCGCGAAATGCCAAGCTGCGTGGCTATGCGGTTCTCTGACAGCGGCGACCCCGTACGAAGACGAAATGACGTAATTTCGGCCAGCAGGAAGTCGTACGCGCTCTGCACTCGCGACGGCTCATCGTGAGCGATGGTCATGAAGGCCTCCCGGTTGGCTAACTAAGGGATTCTGTCACACGACCCGGATCGGCCGCCTCTCGACAGAGAGGCGGCCGGGGGAGGGTGGCACAGGGTTTACATCACCCGATCGACGAACTCGCGATCGTGCACCTCGACAGGAACCGTCATGAGTTCGAGGATCCCCCGTGCCGTATGCTCCGAGTAGCGTCGGAACGCTTCGAATCCCTTCTCCGGCGTCGCCCGCATCGGGTTGCCGATGATGCCGTTGTCAACAAATTCGTGGTGATCCATCGGGAAGGTGAAGTACTGGTAGCCCTCGAATTCGGTATCCGGCATCCCGTCATCCTTCTTGAAGGCATCGGGCAGGAACTCCGGTGTGTGAGCCCGCGTGTCGACTGCGCGCTCCATGCGCACCAGTTCAGGCCTCCAAGCCATGTCCTGCGAGGTCTCGAGCTCACTCGAGTGCCACCCCGGAGTCTCCTCCGGCGGGTTCTCGAGCAGACCCTTGAGAATGCCCTCATACCTCTCCATGAACGGCTTCACGAAGGAGATCAGGGCGCCCGTCTCGTAGCGCAGTCGGCGAAGTACGGGGTCGACGACCTTCAGGTTCGAACCGTGACCGTTGATGAAGATGATGCGGTTAAATCCGTGATGAATCAGCGACCGAGCGATGTCGTACATGAGGTTGGTCAAGGTGCTCGAGCGCACGGTGATCGTGCCGCGGCCCTCGCCGACCCCGTACATGTGCTGCGGCGAGTAGCCGGTCCAGATCGGCGGGGTGTGGAGGACACCGATGGCCTCGGCAATGCGTTCGCTGATCTCAATCGCCGTGATTGTGTCGGTGTAGAGCGGCAGGTGCGGACCGTGCTGCTCGGTCGATGCCATCGGCACGATCACCGTGTCCTTGGTCTTCAGGTACTCAGCGATGTCCACAAACGACAGGTTGGCGAGGTTCCAGGAGACGAACTTCGACCGGAAGTCCTCGTCACCCTCAGTTAAGTGCGCGATCTCGCGCTCGTAGCCGGACGATTCTGATCGGACCATGGGCATGGTGGGTACTCCTTCTTGTTGTGGGTGGCAGGTGCGATGGTTAGGGGTGCTGCGCATCCGAGTCGGCCGTCGACAGTGCCGAATCGTCGTCAGCCATGAGAGAGACGAATCGGTCGGCGGCAATGCGACCGAGTTCGGGATCGTTGATATGGAGGTCGATGGTCTCAATGCGGATGTCGTCGCGAAGGTGCTGCCGCAGACTGGCGAGGTAGATCGCGTCGCCCTCCGGGTCCCAGAAGACACCCTCGGGTGTCGCGGGTATAGACAACCCCTGCGTCGGAAAGATCACGTGCACCGGGGCCGTCGATGAGTTCACACGTTCGGCAAAGACCTCTCCGAGCCTGCGCTTCTCCTCGTGCGTCGCGCGCACGAGCGTGTACTCGGGGTTGTGATCGTAGGAGGGCCGGTCGCGCATGGACGTCGGAATGGTCGCCGGGGACCAGACCGAGAAGTCGTTGCACCCGGGTAGGACGACCTGAGGCAGGCCGAGCCGCCCCGCCACGCTCAGCCGATCGGGCCCTCCATTGTGGATGCCGCCGACCATGGGGTCGTAGATCTCGTTGGTCGTGTAGTCGACGATGCCGACGAAGTGACCGGCCTTGGCGAGATCCTCCATCGCCGGACCCCCCACGCCGTTGCTGTGGAAAACGACGGTCTCATAGCCGTGCTCGTGAAGCCGCTCCGTCATGGCGCCGACAGCGGTCGTCGTGTTGCCCAGCATGGTGGCGGCGACGTACCGTTTGCCGCGCGGCGGCGGCGTGAGGGCGTGGCCGGTGGCGAGCATCCCCGTCATGGCGGCGGCGACGTTGTCGAGGATGGTAGTGAGCACCGGATTGAGGCCCAGGATGTCAACGACGGAGTGCACGACGAACACGTCTTTCAGCCCCACATAAGGGCCGAACTCGTGATGGCCGCTCGCGGTGGGGGCGACCACGATCTTCGGCACACCGACGGGCAGTTCCTGAATCGCCGCGGCGCCCATGACGGACCCGACACCGCCGATAGAGATACCTCCGATGATCTCGCCCGCCGCGAAGCGCTCACGAACGAAGTCGGTGACGAGACCGCGCATCGTCTCGACTGCGCGGCCCCGCGTGCCCGACGCCTGCAGAGCGGCAAGGGTGATGCCACCTCGCCGCGCCAAATCGTCATGACTGACGTCGGGCACGATGCCGACCGGCTCACCGAGAATCCCGGTGTCGACGACCATGGTGTCCACACCGCGAGCGTTCAGCTGGTCTCGCAGGTACGCCGCCTCGGCACCCTTGGTGTCGAGGGTCGCGGCGATGATGACTGCGCCCATGGTGTGGATGACCGTCGCCGTCAGGAGTGAGCCTAGAACACGTCGTCGATGAGGGGCAGCAGCGTCTTCGCGTGCTCCTCATAGAGCCAGGTGTAGTACTCCTCGGTCAAGATCGACGAACCGTGATCGATGATGAACTTGAGCTGCTCCTCATCGATCTCAACGTTGTCGAAGTTGGTCTCGAGCGCGTTCGGGTACTTGTTGGCCGGCGTCCGGTCAACGGGGGCGACGAACTCGGCCGTCAAGGCACCCGTGTAGCCGATCTCATTGAGGACACCCACGAACTCGGCCCAGTCGTAGTCGCCGTACCCCGCGGGCATGCGGTTGTTGTCGGCCACGTGGACGTCGACGAGCTTGTCCTTGCCGACGAGGCGGATCGCGTCGTAGAGGTTCGACTCTTCGATGTTGATGTGGAATGCGTCCAGCACGACTCCGAGGTTAGGGCCCACCGCGTCGCACAGCGCCAGCGCCTGCTCGGCGCGCGTGATGAGGTACGACTCGAAGCGGTTGAGCGGCTCGATGCCCACCCGCACCCCCTTCGACTCAGCGAACTCGTAGACCTCCTTCGTGCCGTCGACGAGCCACTGCCACTCGTTCTCTGGAGTCGAGTCCGGCGTGATCTTGCCGACCGTGCCCGGAACGAGCGTCAGAATCTGGCCGTCCAAGTCGCTGACCAGCTGGATGCAGTCCTTCACATACTGAACGCTGGCAGCGCGCTTAGCTTCGTCGCCTGACTGCATGTTGCGCTTGTCGACCATGAGCGTGACCGACCCCCAGCACTTCATGTTGTAGTGATCAAGAAGCTCCTTGACATGCTTCGTGTCGTACTTCTCAGGTTCCCCCGAGATCTCGATCGACTTGAAGCCGAGCTTCGAGAGACGCGCGAGGGTGATCTCGATCGGCTCTTGGCGCATCCAGTTGTGGGATGAAAGGTGCATCACACTCTCCTTTGAGTCGCGGCACAGTCGTGCCAGCAGGTGGTCGGTTCTCCGTGTTCAGTTATGGGTCAGCGGCGGCGACGCTACAGCCGGGGGCCGCGAGGCGGACCGAAGCCCAGCTTTCCGGGGTTCATGATGCCGTTCGGATCCCAGGCGTCCTTGATCTCACGAATGAGGTCGTAGCCGGTGCCCAGCTGCGGGCGCATGAAGCGGCCCAGCTTGATGCCGACGCCGTGGTGATCGTTGAGCACACCGCCGTGGGCGAGGCCGGCGAGAATTCCCGCATCCCACAGGCGGTCGTGCAGGGCCATCGCTTCGGCGGGATCCGACGGTGGCTCGTCGACGTAGAAGCGGTCGTACAGCATGGAGCCCCAGTCGTACCAGTGGGAGAGGTGGGCGGTGTAGCGAGCACCGTATTTCGGCCCAAACTCCCGCTCCACAACCTCCTTCTTGGCGCGATAGATCGCGGGGAGATCCTTGAAGCGGGCGACCTGGTCGAAGGTGCCGTACATGAGCGGCGGTTGCGGAAGCTTTCCCTTCGCGTATGGCTCGTACTTCCCCTCCCACCAGGTTCGGCCGACGTCGGGCCCCTGCGCCGTGCCGCCAGCGCGCTCGGCGAGCTCGGTGATGGCACGCACCTCGTAGTCCACGAGCTCTCTGGCGCCGTCGCACATCACGACCATCAAGGTACCCGTGAAGGGCGTGCCCACCCACTCCTTGAGCTTGACCGAATCAGCCTCGTCGTAGAGCCGGATGGTGGAAGGCCGCAGACGGTGGGTCATGATGAGACGGCCAGCCTCAATGCCCGCAAAGATGTCGGGAAAACTGAAGGAGAGGAAGGCGCGGTGCTCCGGCAGTGGATCGACCCTGAGGGCGGCCTTGGTGATGGCCCCGAGAGTACCTTCTGAACCCACCAGGCACTGCAAAAGGTCTGGCCCGGCAGCATGGCTCGGTACGGGCAGTGTGGTCACTGTCCGCCCCCGGGGCATCACGGCCTCGACCTGAAGCACCTGATCCTCGGCTTTGCCGTACTTGGTCGAGACGACGCCGGAACCTCGAGCCGCCAGAAATCCCCCGATGGACGCGCCCATGTTGTACGAGCCGGGGTAGTGCGACAAGGTCAGACCGTGCTCATTGAGTGACCTCTCCAGCGTCGGGCCATCGATGCCCGCCTGGCACGTGACGACGAGTGAGTCGGTATCGATCTCCTCGATGGCCGTCATGCGAGACAGGTCCAGGGCGATTCCGCCGTACGGCGCGAGGGTGCCGCCCTGCGTGCCGGAGCCACCACCCCGAGGAACGATCGGCACCACGTGGTCGTCAGCGATGCGCACGACCCTCTCGACCTCCGCCGTTGTCGCCGGTCGTACAACCAGGTCTGCGGCAGGTTGCTCGAGGCCTGCGTAGGTGAGGAATTTGGATTGCCACGACCAGTCCGCGGCAGCGGCTTGACGGTCCGCCACGTCATCGGTGACGTTCTCGTGGCCCACCACCATTCCGAGCTCGCGACTCACCACGCCCCTCATGAAGTTCACCCCGGTGACAGGGGTTGGGTTCCACGCGTCAGTCATAGAGGTCCTCCTGGGGTGTATCGGAGCGACGTACATGGAAAGCGGTGCGCTCAGGACGGTTGTGTATCCGAAGATGTATACAAGAAAGAACACTACGACGAGTTCTGCCAGCGTGTCAACTGGATGCCGTCCCCATGAAGGCACCCCGGGGCTCAGGTGCGGCCGTTAAGCTGGCGTGGTGACGACACATCCGTTCGACTTGTCTGGGAAGCTTGCGCTCATCACCGGAGCCAGCAGAGGCATCGGCGGCGCGATTGCGGCATCTCTTGCCACGGCCGGCGCTGACATCGTGGGGGTCTCGCGCACTGGCGAACGGCCTGAGACGCTCGACGACGAGCGATCACAGGGTTCTCACTTCGTCGGGGTTCAGGCAGATCTCTCCACCTCCGCAGGCGTAGACGCCACCATCGCCGCGGTGACGAGGATGGGAAGGCCGCTGGACATTCTCATCAACAACGCTGGGATCGCCGCGCGGGCTCCTGCGGAACGCCATGCGGATGAGGATTGGGAGAACGTGTTCTCGGTGAATCTCACCGCTCCCTTCGCGCTCGCTCGGCACTTCGGCACGGAGATGCTGGAACGAGGCGAAGGGAAGATCATCTTCATAGCATCGATGCTCTCGTTCCAGGGCGGTCGAGATGTTGTGAGCTACACGGCCTCCAAGACCGGAATAACGGGACTCACGCGTGCGCTCGCCAATGAATGGGCCGGACGTGGAGTCAACGTCAATGCTATTGCGCCAGGCTACATCGCCACTGATCTCACGTCCGCGTCCCACAGCGACCCGGTGCGGCACCAGGAGTTCGTCCATCGCATTCCCGCACACCGTTGGGGCGAGCCCGAAGATCTTGGGGGAGCTGCTGTCTTCCTGTCGTCGCACGCGTCCGACTACGTGCATGGAATCGTGTTGCCCGTTGACGGAGGCTGGCTCGTCAGCTGAGGCGCGGAGCCACAATCCCAGCCACTCCGACTGGCCGCGTGATGGAGTCCGCTCGGTTGCCGTCGCTCAGCGCCGCCCCAGGGTGCCGAAGATTCCGCGCACGACCTCGCGCACGATCGTCTGGCCGGCGCGCGAGCCGAGCACATCACCGAGGCCGCCTGCTGACGTGCCGCCGCGGCGCGCGGGCGAACGACGCGTCGTCGTACGCGTCGTCGTGCGGTCTTTCTTCTGCAGGTCGCGCAGCGCCCGCTCGTACTCCTCCTGGGCGCGGTCCTTCTGCTTCGCGGCGGCGGCCTCCTGCTCAAGCCGCGCCCGCTCCGCCTCACGCGCCGCCTCCGCCTCAGCCGCGGCGTTCATGCGCGCGGCGAGCATCTCGTGGGCGGACTCGTTGTCGACGGCGGTACCGTACTCGGCGAGCAGGGGCGAGGCCGCAATGGTCGACTCGATGAGCGCGGTCGGTGCGGGATCCATGGAACCTTGCGGGGCGCGCAGGCGCGTCCAGGCCACGGGAGAGGGCGCACCCTTCTCGTTCATGACGGTGACGATCGCCTCGCCGATGCCGAGGGTCGTGAGCACCTCGCCGAGGTCGTAGCCCGAGTTCGGGTAGGTCGAGATGGTGGCCTTGAGCGACTTCGCGGCATCCGGAGTGTGCGCTCGCAGCTGGTGCTGCACGCGCGAGCCGAGCTGCGCGAGCACGTCGCTGGGCACATCCTTCGGGGTCTGCGTGACGAAGAAGATGCCGACGCCCTTCGACCGGATCAACCGCACGGTCTGCGTGATGGCTGCCAGGAAGTCCTTGGACGCATCCTTGAACAGCAGGTGCGCCTCGTCGAAGAAGAACACGAGCTTCGGCTTGTCGAGGTCGCCCACCTCGGGCAGGTCGTTGAACAGGTCGGCGAGCAGCCACATCAGGAAGGTCGAGAACAGCGCGGGCTTATCGTGCACGCCCGGCACTTCGAGCAGACTGATGACGCCTTGCCCGTCGGTGGTGGTGCGCAGAAAGTGCGCCGTATCGAACTCGGGCTCACCGAAGAACACGTCGGCGCCGTCGGCGGCGAAGGTGATGAGCTCACGCAGGATGACGCCGGCGGTCGCCTTGTTGAGCCCACCGAGCTCGGCGAGCTCCTCCTTGCCCTCCGCGCTCGTGAGGTGCTGGATGACGGCCCGTAAGTCGGCGAGGTCAACGAGCGGCAGCCCCTCCTGGTCGGCGTAGTGGAAGACGAGGGCGAGGCTCGACTCTTGCGTCGCATTGAGGCCGAGCACTTTGGCGAGCATGAGCGGGCCGAAACTCGACACCGTGGCCCGAATGGGCACACCGTGGCCGATGCCGCCGAGGCAGTAGAACTCGGTCGGGTGGCCTGTCGGCTGCCAGTCCTGCCCAATGCCCTCAGTGCGGGCGAGCAGCTTCTCGCTCGACGCTCCCGGCGCGGCGATGCCGCTCAGGTCGCCCTTGATGTCGACGGCAAAGACAGGAACCCCGGCGGCGCTCAGCTGCTCGGCGAGCACCTGCAGCGTCTTCGTCTTGCCGGTGCCCGTCGCGCCGGCGACGAGTCCGTGCCGGTTGGTCATCGCGATGGGGATGCGCACGGGCACGTCCGCGCGCGCCTCGCCGTTGACGAGCGCCCCCATCTCGAGCACGGCTCCTGTCGCGGCGTAGCCGGATCGGATCGCGTCGACCTGGGTCTCGTCGAGCGGGCCGTCCGCCGCGGCCGCCGCAGGCGGTGCCTCGGTCGCCTTCTCCGCCTGGGCGGTGGCGGCGGCGAGAGCCGCCTCGGCCTCCGCGAGAGCCTTCTTTGCGGCCGCGACCGCGTCGTGCGCATCCGTCATGGGGTCAGCCTAAACCGGCTGGGCCGCATCACCCGAGCGCGAGCCGTCGGCCGGCCTCTCGTGCCCAGTGCAGCGGCTGCTCGAGAGATGCCGCCGAGGATCCGGCGAGGTCACTGAGCGAGACGGCGCGCTCGAAGTCGACGGACGGCGCATCGAGAAGACCCGCGACGAGTACGCACCGAACCCCGCTTGCCCGCGCGATCCGCGCCACCTCGACGGGAGCCTTGCCACCCGCCGACTGGCCGTCGAAGCGACCCTCACCCGTGATGACGAGGTCGGCGCCCGCGATCGACGCAGGCAGGCCGATCGTCTCTGCGATCGCCCGCGAGCCAGAGCTCATCGTGGCGCCCCAGGCGAGCATCCCGAAGCCGGTGCCGCCCGCCGCACCCGCTCCCGGCGTCTCGGGGAGCGCACCACCGGGGTTCTCGCGCAGTACGCCCGCGAAGTGTGCGAGGGCCAATTCTGCCGAGTCGGCGCGATCGACCGTCACGCCCTTTTGCGCCCCGAAGACCGCGATCGCGCCGCGAGCGCCGAGCAACGGATTGTCGACGTCGCTGAGCAGCACTACGCCATCGACGGGGAGAGGGGCGACGGATGCCCAGTCCACCGCCGCGAGACGCGCGAGCCCCGCATTGCCGAGCGGCACAGCCGCGCCGCGCTCGTCGAGCAGTCGCGCTCCGAGCGCCACCAGCGCCCCCGCGCCGCCGTCGCTCGACGAGCTTCCGCCGAGTGCGAGCAGCAAGCGGTCAACGCCGTGCTCGAGCGCGGCGTGAATCGTCTGGCCGAAACCGAGCGTATGGGCCGTCTCGGGCGCGAGCCCGTCGAGCAGCTCGAGCCCAGAACACAGGGCAAGCTCCACGAGGCCGGTGCGCGTGCCGTCGGGCTGCTGGAGCTGCAGCCACTCCGCTGCCACGAGGCGACCGTGCGGGCCGGTGACGGTGACGGGCATGCGCGTGGACAGCGCACTGGCCGCGGCGACAGCGTCGAGCGTGCCCTCCCCGCCGTCGGCCATCGGTGCGAGAACGAGCTCGTCGGCGGGCCGCACACTGTTCCAGCCCTCGGCGAGCGCTGCCGCCACGACCCCCGCGGTTGCTGAGCCCTTGAAGGAGTCGGGGGCGACGACGACGCGCACTACAGCCCCCCGGCGCCGAGGTGCGGTGCGCCGAAAGCCATGATGGCGGCTCCGTTGAGACCGGCGAGAGGCGGGGTGCTCACCCCTCGACTTTACGCGGGCTCGCGCTCCTCGAGGCCCCAGGGCTGGCCGTAGCCACCCTCGTTCTCGGGCGCGGCCATGAGGTCGAGGAAGGGCTGGGCGTCGAAGGCTTCGGGGCCGAGCACCCCCGCACCGCTCCACGCTCCAGTGGCGAGTAGCTCGAGCGCGATGACGGGGTTGAGGGCGGTCTGCCAGACGACACACTGCGCCTCATACTCGGCCATCGTCCACTCGTTGTCGCTCACGTGGTACAGGTACACCTCGCGCGGCTGACCGTCCTTGCCAGTGCCGGTGACCCACATGCCGGCGCAGGTCTTGCCGGTCATGCGCGGGCCGAGGGTCGCGGGGTCGGGCAGGCCGGCGGCGACGACGTCGCGCGGGCTCACCTCGACGGGGCCGGATGCACTGCGCACGCGAATCGGCTCGGTCTTGTCGAGCCCCAGCTGGTTGAGGGTCTTGAGGATGCCGATGAACTCATCCCCGAGCCCGTACTTGAAGGTCACGCGCTTCGCGTCAAGCCAGCGCGGCATGAGCAGCACCTCTTCGTGCTCGACGTTGACGCACTCGACGGGGCCGATGCCCTCGGGAAAGTCGAAGACCTCCGGCTCGCTGAACGGCGGGGTCGTGAACCACCCCGTGCCTTTCTCCCAGATCACGGGCGGGTTGAGGCACTCCTCGATGGTGGTCCAGATCGAGAACGAGGGGGCAAAGATCTCGTTGCCCTCGTCGTCGCGCACCACGAGGTTGGCGCCATCGCGGGTGCCGAGCTCGTCGACCTCGCTGAAGAGGTGGTCGACGGCGTAGCGGGCGAACACGTCACTGAGACCGGGCTCGACGCCCATGCCGACGAGGGCGAGCCGGCCGGCGGCCTGCCACTTCTCGGCGACCGCGAACTGCTCATCGCCGAGCTTGACCCCGGTCTTGCTGTACGGATGCTCGGGGTGCGGCTGCGACAGGCTCATCGCCATATCTATGTAGTCGGCTCCCGCGGCGATCGCGCCCGTGAAGATCGGCATGACGAACGTGGGCTCGACCGCGTTCATGACGTGGGTCGCGCCGTGCTCGCGCGCAACCTTCTCGACGACGGCGGCATCGGAGGCGTCGATCTGTGCCGCGACGAATCGGTCGCCCTGCGGGCCGTGCTTCGCCTCAATCCAGTCGATCGTGCGCTCCGCGCGGGCGACGTCGTAGTCGCTGACGATGATGGTCTCGAAGAACGAGCGGCGGGCAGCGATCTTGGCGATAGCGTCTCCGACGCCCCCGGCGCCGACAAGCAGGATTCTCATGGTGCCCATATTATCCACTTGGACAATAAAGCGCTAGGGGGGATGCGCATCCGGTTAGCGACTGAGCGCCGGCACCGTGCGGGGACGCACGATGACCCACAGGCTTGCGATGGCCACCGCTGCCGTGATCGCCATGACCGTGCCCATGGGCACCGCGCTGGTGATGCCGAACATTCCGACGATCGGCGAGACGAGGCCCGCGAGCCCGAAGTTCATGGCACCGAGCACGGAGGCGGCGGTGCCGGCTTCCTTGCCGTGGTTGGTGAGCGCGAGCACCTGCACGCACGGGAAGCCGAAGCCGCACGCCGTGATGAAAAACCACAGGGGTATCACCGTGCCGAGCAGTCCCGCGCCGGCGAGATCGAGCACGACGATGGCGATCGCGCTCGCCAGCAGCACCGCCGTGGAAACCGACAGAATCCACGCGGGGCCGACATATTTGGCCAACCGCGAGCTGACCTGCACCCCCATGACGACGCCGATCGAGTTCATGGCGAACAGCAGACCGTACCCCTGAGGGTCGAGCCCATAGACCCCTTGGAAGAGGAAGGACGACGCGGAGAGGTAGGCGAAGAGGCCGGAGAACGTCATGCCGCCGATGATCGCGACGCCGACGAAGATGCGGTCGGTGAAGAGCGAACGGTAGCGCTCCCCCAGCGTCGAGTGCCCCTTCTCGACCCGACGTGCGGGCGGCAGGGTCTCGACGATGAAGAGCGCGGCGAGAGCCATGATGACGATGCCGTAGGCGGCGAGCACGAGGAACATGCCGCGCCAGGGCATGACGAGCAGCAGCTGCGACCCGATGACGGGCGCGGCAATGGGCGCGATACCCGTCACCAGCGCGAGGCGCGAGAGCATGCGCACGAGCGGGTAGCCCCCGAAGAGATCGCGCACCGTCGCCATCGCCACGACGCCACCTGCCGCTGCGCCGAAACCCTGCAGCACCCGGAAGGCGAGGAGCCACGAGATGTCGGGGGCGACGGCGACCCCGATGCTCGCGATGACGTGCACCGACGTGGCCAGGATGAGCGGCAGGCGACGCCCCACCTTGTCGCTCCACGGCCCCACCAGCAGCTGACCGAAGGCGAAACCGAGCGTCGTGGCCGTGAGGGTCAGCTGCACCGCGGCCGTCGACACGTCGAGGTCGCCCTCGATCTGAGGAAAGGCGGGCAGATACAGATCGATCGTGAACGGGCCGAGCGCCGTCAGGGCGCCGAGAATGAGCACGTAGACAGCCCGCTGCCGCCCCGACAGTGAATCGCCGGGGTGAACGACCGTCGTCACTGGGGGAGACGTCGGGAGCTGATGAGCTCCCGGTACCAGAGCGCGCTGTCCTTCGGGGTGCGCACCTGGGTGTCGTAGTCGACGTGCACAATACCGAAGCGCTTCGAGTACCCGTACGCCCACTCGAAGTTGTCGAGCAGGCTCCACACCTGATACCCGCGCAGGTCGACGCCGCGCTGCATCGCACGATGGGCCGCCGTAAAGTGCCGGCGCAGGTAGTCCACGCGCTCGGGGTCGTGCACACGGCCGTCGACGACCGCGTCGCCGTCGAAGGCGGCACCGTTCTCGGTGATCATGAGCGGCAGCTCCGGGAACTGCTCGTGCAGGTCGACGAGCAGCTGCTCCAGGCCGTCGGGGGCGATGTTCCAGCCCATGGCCGTGTACGGGCCGGGCTGCTGGACGAACTCGACCTCTGTGGATCCGGGCCAGGGTGAGCCAGCCGACTCTCCGTGCCCATCCGCGTTGCTGCGCGGCGACACGCCGTCCCACATCTTCACGGTCACGGTCGAGTAGTAGTTAACGCCGAGCACGTCGATCGGCTGGTGGATGAGCTCGAGGTCACCGGGCCGCACGAACGACCAGTCGGTCACGCTCGCGGTGTCGTCGAGCAGATCCTGCGGATAGGCGCCGCGCAGCATGGGCCCGGTGAAGACGCGGTTGGCAAGCGCGTCAATGCGGCGCACCGCCTCCGCCTGCGAGTCGGCGTCGGCATCCTCGGCCCCGCGAATCATGTGCAGATTGAGCGTCGCCGAGTACTCGGTCTCGGGGCGCGTCACACTCGACCGCAGCGCTGTGAGCCCGAGCCCGTGCGCCAGGTTGAGGTGGTGCACGGCGGTGAGCGCGGCGCGGCCATTGGCCACGCCGGGCGCGTGCACGCCAGAGCCGTAGCCCAGGTAGGCGCTGCACCACGGCTCGTTGAGCGTCGTCCACATCGAGACGCGGTCACCGAGCGCCTCGCCCACGTGGTGCGCGTAGTCAGCGAAGCGGTAGGCGGTGTCGCGGTTCGTCCAGCCGCCTTGGGTCTCGAGCGCCTGAGGCAGGTCCCAGTGGTACAGGGTCGCGATCGGCCGGATGCCCCGCTCGAGCAGGCCGTCGACGAGGCGACCGTAGAACGCCAAACCCTTGTCGTTGGGGGCACCCGTGCCCTCGGCCTGGATGCGCGGCCACGCCATGGAGAAACGGTACGACTCGAGCCCGAGCTCGACCATGAGGTCGAGGTCGCTCTCGACCCGGTGATAGTGATCGTCGGCGACATCGCCGGTGTCACCGTTGATGATCGCACCCGGCGTGTGACTGAAGGTGTCCCAGATGGAGGGCCCTCGGCCGTCCTCGTGCACGGCGCCCTCGATCTGGTAGCTGGCCGTGGCAGACCCGAACACGAAATCGGCGGGAAACTCGAGGCCCGAGTCGCGGTAGTCAGGTGAGCCTTCAGTCATGATCCCAGCCTACCGGCGAGCGCGGCCGACCGCGGCGGAGCATCCGGCACGACGACAGCCGGCCCCCGACTCGAGAGAGTCGAGGGCCAGCGCGGTCGTGATGCGTGCGGCAATCAGCGCGCGGCGGCGGTTCCCGCGCGGCGCTTGTTGTAGACGTCGAAGGCGACGGCGAGCAGCAGCACCAGGCCCTTGACGGCCTGCTGCCACTCGATGCCGATGCCCATGATCGACATGCCGTTGTTGAGCACGCCGATGATGAAGCCTCCGATGATCGCTCCACCCACAGTACCGATGCCGCCCTGCACCGCGGCGCCGCCGATGAAGGCCGCCGAGATGGCCTCCAGCTCGAAGCCGTCACCGGCCTTCGGGCCGGCGAGGTTGAGGCGGGCCGTGAACACAAGACCGGCGAGCGCGGCCAGCAGCCCCATATTGACGAACAGCCAGAAGTCGACCGAGCGCGTCTTGATGCCCGAGAGCTCGGCGGCACGGCGGTTGCCCCCGATGGCGTAGATGTGGCGGCCGAAGGTCGTGCGGTTCGCGATGACGCCGTAGGTGAGCACGAGCAGTGCCAGCACGATGAGCGTGATGGGGATGCCCTTGAACACGCTGAGTGCGTAGGCGAAAGCGCCGATACCCACCGAGAACAGCGTGATCTTGCCGATGAACCAGGGCAGCGGCTCGACGGCCTGGCCGTACTTCATGCGACCGTTGCGCGTGCGGAACTGCTGCACGACGAGCGCGATGATCGCGATGAGGCCAATCACGAGGGTCAGCGGGTCGACGGTCTCTCCGAGGATCTCGACGGGGAAGTTGATGAACCCGTTGCCGAGCGCGCGGTACTCCTCCGGGAAGGAGCCGATGTTGGAGTTGCCGAGAGTGATGAGCGCGAGTCCGCGGAAGATGAGCATGCCGGCGAGCGTCACGATGAACGCAGGTATGCCCACAAAGGCGATCCAGAAGCCCTGCCATGCGCCCACGAGGGCGCCCACCGCGAGGGAGAGGATGATCGCGAGCCACCAGGGCAGACCGAGGAAGTCAGCACTGACGAACACTCCCGATATCGCACCGATAAAGGCCGCGATCGATCCGACGGAGAGGTCGATGTGCCCCGCGACGATCACCAGCACCATGCCGATGGCGAGAATCAGGATGTACCCGTTCTGCACGATGAGGTTCGAGATGTTTTGCGGACGCAGCAGAATGCCGTCCGTCGTGATCGAGAACAGCACGACCACCGCGATGAGGGCAAGGAAAATGCCGTTCTTGCCGAGGTCGGCAATGATGTGCTTGGCGTTGCTGCTGAGCTGGCCAAAGCCCTTACCCTCGGGCGCGGCAGGCTTCTGAGTGGCGGTGTCGGTCATTATCGCTGCTTCTCCAGGGTCATGAGCTTGAGCAGGGCTTCGGGGGTGGCGTCGGCCACGGGCATTTCACCCGTGATGCGACCTTCGGACAGTGCGTAGATGCGATCGCAGATGCCGAGAAGTTCCGGCAGCTCGGAGGAGATGACGACGATCGCCTTACCCTCCGCCGCGAGTCGATTGATGATGGTGTAGATCTCGTACTTGGCCCCCACGTCGATCCCACGCGTGGGCTCGTCGAGGATGAGCACCTCGGGGTCGGAATAGATCCACTTTGAGAGGACGACCTTCTGCTGATTGCCGCCCGAGAGCTGACCGGTCGCATTGAGCACGCTCGGGGCCTTGATGTTCATCGAGGCCTTGTACTCGTTCGCGACCTTGTACTCCTCGTTGTCGTTCACCAGCCCGAGCGAGACGAGCTTGTCGAGCGAGGCCATCGAGATATTGCGCTTGATGTCTTCGATGAGGTTGAGCCCGAAGGTCTTGCGATCCTCCGTGGCGTAGGCGATGCCGTTCTTGATCGCCTCCGAGACGTTCCGCGTCTTGATCTCCTTGCCGCGCTTGAACACCTTGCCGCTGATGCGGCTGCCGTAGCTCTGGCCGAAGAGGCTCATGGCGAACTCGGTGCGCCCCGCGCCCATGAGGCCGGCGATGCCGACGATCTCCCCCGCACGAGCAGTGATGCTGACCTTGTCGACGATGACGCGGGTGGGGTCCTGAGGGTGGTGGGCCGTCCAGTCTTCGACGCGCAAGATCTCTTCGCCAATGTGGGGAGTGTGATCCGGGTAGCGGTGCTCGAGGTCACGGCCGACCATGCCCTTGATGATGCGATCCTCCGAGACGTCCTCCCGTCGAATGGTCTCGATCGTCTTGCCGTCGCGAATGACCGTCACCGAGTCAGCGATCTTCTTGATCTCGTTGAGCTTGTGGCTGATGATGATCGACGTGATGCCCTGGCCCTTGAGGTGCAGGATGAGGTCGAGCAGGTGGTCACTGTCGGCGTCGTTCAGTGCCGCCGTGGGCTCGTCGAGAATGAGAATCTTGACTCTCTTGGAGAGCGCCTTGGCGATTTCGACGAGCTGCTGCTTGCCGACGCCGATGTTCATGATCTTCGTCGTCGGGTCGTCTCGGAGGCCGACGCGGGCGAGAAGCTTCTTCGCTTCATCGTTCGTCTTGTCCCAGTCGATGAGGCCGAAACGATTCGTGATCTCGTTGTTGAGGAAGATGTTCTCGGCGATCGACAGGTAGCGGCTGAGCGCGAGCTCCTGGTGGATGATGACGATGCCCTCGGCCTCGCTCCCGCGAATGTCGCTGAACTGCATCGTGCGGCCCTCGAAGACGATCTCGCCCTCGTAGGTGCCGTGCGGGTACACACCTGACAGCACCTTCATGAGCGTCGACTTTCCGGCGCCGTTCTCGCCGCAGATGGCGTGAACCTCGCCCGGGGCGACCTCGAGGGTCACCTCCGACAGCGCTTTCACGCCGGGGAAGGTCTTCGTGATGGAGCGCATCTCGAGGATGTTCTGGGTCACGTCGGGGCCCTGTCCTTACGTCGTTGTGGGGGTGAGGCCGGTGGTGGGGAGCCTAGTTCAGCTCCCCACCACCGACCAGAGGTGATGCGGAACTACTGGGGGACGGTCAGCCCTTAGAGGCCGACCTCCTCAGCAGTCCAGTAGCCGGTGTCGACCAGGGCCGACTCGACGTTGTCAGCGACCACGGGCACGGGGCCCAGCAGGAACGACGGCACGACGAACACGCCGTTGTCGTAGGTGCTCGTGTTGTTGATCTGCGGCTCGCCACCCTCGAGGAGCGCCTGCGCCATGCCGGCCGCAACCTTGGCCAGCTCACGCGTGTCCTTGAAGATGGTCGCGTACTGCTCGCCCGCGAGGATCGCGCGCACCGAGTCGATCTCGGCGTCCTGACCCGAGATGACCGGGAAGTCGACGCCCACGGCGTAGCCGGCGTCGGTCAGAGCCGAGATGATGCCGCGGCTCAGGCCGTCGTAGGGCGACAGAACCGCGTCAACCTGCGTGCCATCGGAGAAGTTCGCCGTGAGGAGGTCCTCCATGCGGCTCTGGGCGACTTCGCCATCCCAGCGCAGCGTGGCGGCCTGCTCGATCTCAGTCTGGCCCGACTGCACGACGAGTGTTCCGTCATCGATCAGCGGCTGGAGAACATCCATGGCGCCGTTGAAGAAGAAGAACGCGTTGTTGTCGTCGAGCGAACCGGCGAACAACTCGATGTTGAACGGGCCCTCGGGGGCGTCGTCCAGAGCGTTGCCCTCGAGGTCGGTGAGGCCGAGACCGTTGAGCACCGTCCACGCCTGCTGCTGGCCGACGAGGAAGTTGTCGAACGTCGCGTAGTAGTTGACGTTCTCCGAGTCGCGGATCAAGCGGTCGTAGGCGATGACGGGGATGTCATTGTCTGCGGCCGACTGCAGCACCGAGGTGAGCGTGGTGCCGTCGATCGAAGCGATGATGAGTGCCTCAGCGCCACGCGTGATCATGTTCTCGATCTGCGAGACCTGGGTGGGGATGTCGTCCTCGGCGAACTGGAGGTCGACCTCGTAGCCGGCCGCCTCGAGCTCGGCCTGAACGGCTGCGCCGTCCGCGATCCAGCGCTCGGAGGAGCGCGTGGGCATGGCAACGCCGATGAGACCGCCTTCGCCGTCGCCGCTCGCGGCGCCGTCACCGGCGTCTGCGGAGCATGCGGCGAGTCCGACGACCATGGCGCCTGCTGCCACGAAAGAAAGAAGAGCCTTCTTCTTCACTGTGTGTCCTTTCATAGGGGATGTGGTGATGCTGTGATCCGGCGCCTCAGCGATGAAGTGCGGATCTTTTTCCCGGGACGGATCCCGAGACGTTGAGGTGATGGACGGTGCGGGGCTCATAGTCCCTGCGCCAACCGGTAGTAGGCGGCGTTCCAGCGCACGTCGCGCTGGAACCCCTCGAGCGTGGTGCTCTCGTCGATGACGAGCAGCTCGACGGCGGCCATCTGCGCGAAGTCCCGGAAGACATCGACGCCCACTTGCGTGGTCATGACCGTGTGGTGGGCCGCCCCCGCCGTCAGCCAGGCGGCTGCGGAGGTGGCGAAGTCGGGCGCCGGCATCCAGACGGCGTGCCCGACAGGCAGGTGGGGCATCGGCTGCGGGAGCGCGACGTTGTCGACGACGTTCGCGACGAGCCGGAACCGATCGCGCATGTCGCTGAGCGCGGCGACGACCGCGGGGCCGGGGTCGGCGGTGAAGACGAGCCTCACCGGGTCCTCCTTGCCGCCGATGCCGAGCGGGTGCACCTCCAGGCGCGCCCGCTGAGAGGTGAGCGAGGGGCTGACTTCGAGCATGTGGGCGCCGAGGATGAGCTCCTGCCCGGGGGTGAGGTCGTAGGTGTAGTCCTCCATGAGGCTGGCGCCGCCCGGCAGCCCGGCCCCCATGACGGCCGCGGCGCGCACGAGCACGGCGGTCTTCCAGTCGCCCTCGGCGCCGAAACCGTAGCCGTCCGCCATGAGGCGCTGCACCGCAAGACCGGGAAGCTGGCGCAGGTCGGCGAGGTCCTCGAAAGAGGTGGTGAAGGCGCTGAAGCCTCCGTTCTCGAGGAACCCGCGCAACCCCACCTCGATCGCCGCACCGTAGCGCAGCGAGTCGTGCCGGTCGCCACCCGGGCGCAGCTCGGCGGCCACGTCGTAGAGCTCGAGGTACTCGGCGATGAGAGCGTCAATGTCGGCATCGCTCGCGGCGTGCACGGCGTCGGCGAGCTCGGTCACGCCCCACGTGTTGACCTGCACGCCGAAGCGCAGCTCGGCCTCGGTCTTGTCGCCCTCGGTGACGGCGACGAAGCGCATGTTGTCGCCGAAGCGCGCAAGCTTGAGCTCGTGCGTGGCGTGCCAGCCGGCCGCCGCCCGAGCCCAGACGCCGATGCGAGCCGTGACCGCGGGGTTCGAGACGTGACCCACCACGGTCGTGCGGGCAATCCCCATGCGCGACTGGATGTACCCGAACTCGCGGTCACCGTGCGCCGCCTGGTTCAGGTTCATGAAGTCCATGTCGATGGTGTCGTACGGCAGGGCGGCGCCGGCCTGCGTGTGCAGGTGCAGCAGGGGCTTCTGCAGCGCGTCGAGGCCAGCGATCCACATCTTGGCCGGGCTGAAGGTGTGCATCCAGGCGATGACGCCGATCACGTTCTCGGCGGCGTTCGCCTCGAGCATGATGCTCTTGATGCTCGCGGAATCGACGAGCGTCGGCTTCCAGACGACGGTGACGGGGATGCTCGTGGCCGACTGGAGGTCGGCGACGACCTGCTGCGACTGCTCGGCCACCTGCCGCAGGGTCTCCTCGCCGTAGAGGTTCTGGCTGCCGGTGAGGAACCAGACCTCGTAGGTGCTGAGGTCGGGCACGATGCTGCGCGTCACGGTTGTCCTTGTCATGGGTCAGAGCACCTCAATGGCGCGGCGCTGAACGTCGAGACCGGCCTCGTAGCGCTCGAGGTAGGCGGTGAAGCCCGCGACGTCATCGCGGATCGGCTCGATGGGTCCAGAGTCGGTCGCGGTGAAGACCGTCTCGGTGAGGAAGGCGGCGAGATCTCCCCCGCCCTGCCGGGTGAAGTCAGCGAGCACGGCGGCGCCCCAGGCGCCGCCCTCGGACGCGCTCTCGGCGACCCCGACGGGCGCGTCGAGCGCGGCCGCGAGAAAGCGCTGAGCGACCCCGGCCGTGCGAAACATGCCGCCGTGAGCCTGCATCCGCTCGATCTCGACACCCTCATCGCGCAGCACGCGCATGCCGAGGCTGAGCGACGCGAAGACGCCGTAGAGGTGCGCTCGCATGGTGTTCGCGAGCGTCACGTCGCTGTCGGGGGTGCGCACGATGAGCGGGCGACCCTCAGCCAGGTGCGCGACGGGCTCACCCGCCACCTGGTTGTAGGCGAGGATGCCTCCAGCGTCGACTGCGCCGTTGAGGGCCTCCGCGAAGAGCAACCCGTAGGCGTCGTCCACACTGACCTCGGCGCCGGCGAGCTCGGCGAAGCGGCGGTAGGTTCCGACCCACGCGGCCAGCTCGCTCGCACCGTTGTTGCAGTGCACCATCGCGACGGGCTTTCCCGCCGGGGTCGCGACACTGTCGAGTTCTGGGTGCACTCGCGCCAGGGGGCGGTCGAGAACGACCATGGCGAAGATGCTCGTTCCCGCGCTCACGTTGCCGGTGCCCGGCGCGACGGCGTTTGTCGCCACCATGCCGGTGCCGGCGTCTCCCTCCGGCGGGCAGAGCACGGCGCCGGGCTGCAGAGCGCCGGTCGGGTCGAGAAGGGCGGCACCGTCGGCGGTGAGCCTCCCGGCGTCCTGACCGGCGGGCAGCACGGCGGGCAGCAGGCTCGCGATCGATCCGGCGAGGGGGGCATCGGCAACGGCTGCGTCGTACCGCGCCACGAGGTCGGTGTCGTACCCCGCGCCGTCGGCATCGAGGGGAAACATGCCGGAGGCGTCGCCCACGCCGAGGACGCGCTCGCCGGTGAGTCGCTCGTGCACGTAGCCGGCGAGCGTCGTGAGGTGGTGGACGCGCCCGACGTGCTCTTCGCCGTCCAGCACCGCCTGGTGGAGGTGCGCGATGGACCAGCGCTGCGGGATGTTCACGCCGAATAGCTCGCTGAGCTCGGCGACGGCGTCACCCGTACTCGTGTTGCGCCAGGTGCGGAAGGGCACGAGCAACTCGTCGGAGTCGTCGAAGGCGAGGTAGCCATGCATCATGGCCGAGACGCCCATTGCCGCGTAGGCGGTCGGGGCGACGCCGTGGCGCTCCTGCGCCTCGGCGACGAGGGCGGCGTAGGCGCTCTGCAGGCCCGACTGCACGGCCTCGAGCGAGTACGTCCACACGCCGTCGACAAGCTGGTTCTGCCACTCGTGCGCGCCAGTCGCCAGCACGACGCTCGGGTCGTCGCCGATGAGGCAGGCCTTGATGCGGGTCGACCCGAGCTCGATGCCGAGCACGGCTCGACCGTGAGCGATCACAGTGGCGGGTGCAGAAGTGGTCATCGGTTCGACCCTTCCGGCTGCCCGTAGACGTTCTGGTAGCGGTCGAAGAGCGCGTCGATCGCGGCGGGCTCGATCGGCAGCGGGTCGCCCAGTTGACGCGCGATGTGGACGGTGCGCGCGACATCCTCGACCATGACGGCGGCCTTGACGGCGTCGCGGGCGTCTCGACCGATCGTGAACGGGCCGTGGTTGCGCATGAGCACGGCGCGCGAGCGGTGCCCCTGGAGGGTCTCCACGATGCCGCGACCGATGGAATCATCGCCGATGATCGCGAAGGGCCCGACGGGAATCTCGCCGCCGAATTCATCAGCCATGGCGGTAATAACGCAGGGGATGGCCTCCCCGCGTGCGGCCCACGCGGTGGCGTAGGTCGAGTGGGTGTGCACGACGCCGCCCACCTCCGGCATGGTCCGGTACACGTAGGCGTGCGCGGCGGTGTCGCTTGACGGGCTGCGGTCGCTGCCGGGGGTGTCGCGCACGACCTCGCCGTCCAGCGTGCAGAGAATCATGTTGGCCGGGTCGAGCTGGTCGTACGAGACGCCGCTGGGCTTGATGACGAAGAGATCGGCGCCCGGAACTCGACCGCTGACGTTGCCCCCGGTCCAGACCACCAGGTCGTACCGCACGAGCTCCGCATGCAGAGCAGCGACATCGTCGCGCACGCGCGCGACGGCGACCTGCACCTCGGGGCTCAGAGTGGTGGCGCTCATGGGACTCCATCGTCGCTGCGGCGACGGGGGCCCGACGCCGGGAGTGGTACTGGGGGGGGAGGGGCCGACTTACCTGACCCGGTGCGGTGTGACCGTAGTGTGACCGTTCACATTGCGCCTCTGCACTCTAACTGCGAAACGGTCACATCTGTCAACCACGGACCCGTGCGAAACGGTCACAAGTTCATAACAGCCGGCAGTCTCGAGCTAGGTGCGGCGTGCAGTCGACTCGCGAACGATGAGCTCTGGCTGCACCGGCTCGTGACTCAGGTCGGTATCGCCGCGCAGTTCCGCCAGTAGCAGAGCGATCGCGCGCCGCCCGATTTCGGGAAAATCCTGCCGCACCGTCGTCAAGGGCGGAGCGAAATGGGCAGCCTCGGGCACATCGTCGAAGCCCACGATAGAGATGTCTCCCGGCACGTCGAGACCGAGCTCGCGGCACGCGTGCATGAGACCGAGGGCCATCTGATCGTTGCCGACAAACACCGCCGAGAAGTCGCGATAGCGCAGCAGCTCGAGCCCCGCGTAGTAGCCGAACGACGCTGTCCAGTCGCCCAGAATAGGAGCCCGCGTGCGCAAGTCGGCGTCAGTGAGCTCGCGCAGGAACCCCTGCATGCGCGCTTCCGCCTCGATCCAGTCCTGCGGCCCCGAGATGTGCATGATCTCGGTGTGCCCGAGATCGATCAGGTGACGCGTGGCCAGGCGGGCTCCCCTCACCTGGTCGACCCACAACGAGTGCGACGTGCCCAGACCTGTCGCCTCGAGCGTCACGTACGGCACCGACACCTGCAACTCCGTGAGCGCCTCGAACACGCGCACCTGCGGCGCAATGACGATGAGCGCCTCCACCGACTGGCTCATGAGGTAGTCCAGCGCCGACTTGATCGAGGCCAGGTCGTTCGACGAGATATTCGTGATCGAGAGCCGGTAGCCGGCCTCTCGCGCCGCAAGCTCGATCGCGTGGATGCTCGTGGCCGGCCCGTAGTGCACGGTTTGCGCCGACAGCACACCGATCGTGCGGGAGCGGCTCGTCACGAGTGCACGCGCTGCCTGGTTCGGCCGATAGCCGAGTTCGTCGATCGCGTCGCGCACTCGCTGCCGCGTCTGCGGGCGGATGCTCGGGCTGTCGTTGAGCACGCGTGAGACGGTCTGGTACGAGACTCCCGCGACGCGAGCCACATCCCGAATATTGGGGGGGCGCACGCGCTCAGGCTCCGCCCCTGCGGGCGGGTCAGTCTCGAGGGTCATCAACGTCCGTTCGGCCTGACGAATGTGTACGGTCACATCCGTCGCGCCCCATTATGCACGGGGGCCGCTTTCCGTGGGGGGCGGCAGCAGCATCGAGGCCCAGCCGGATGCCCGGCTACAGCCGCGCGAGCGCCTCGCGCACGTCTGCCACGAGGTCGTCGGTCTCCTCGATGCCGACCGAGAGCCGCACGATCGAGGCAGATACCTCGAGTTCGGTGCCGCGCACCGAGGCGTGCGTCATCTCGCTCGGGTAGTTCATGAGCGACTCGACGCCGCCGAGCGACTCCGCCAACTGGAACAGCCGGGTGCCCTCTGCGAAGGCGCGCGCGGCTGCTCCGCCGCCGACGAGCTCGAGCGAGAGCATCCCGCCGAACAGGCGCATCTGCCGCGCCGCGAGAGCGTGGTCGGGGTGCGAGGGCAGGCCCGGGTAGTGCACGCGCGCGACCGCCGCATGACCCTCGATCGCGTCGGCGATGGCCTGCGCGTTCGCGCTGTGGCGCTCCATGCGCACGGCGAGAGTCTTGATACCGCGCGAGGTGAGCCACGCATCCATGGGCCCCGAGACGGCGCCGGCCGCGAACTGCTGGAATTGGACCTTCTCGGCGAGCTCGGTGTCGGAGGTCACGATCGCGCCGCCGAGCACGTCGGAGTGGCCACCGAGGTACTTCGTGGTCGAATGCACGACGACATCCGCTCCGAGAGTGAGCGGTTGCTGCAGGTACGGCGTCGCGAAGGTGTTGTCGACGACCACGAGCGCGCCCGCCGCATGCCCGAGCTCGGCGAGCTGAGCGATATCGGTCACCATCATCATGGGGTTGCTGGGCGTCTCGAGCCACAGCACGCGAGGCCGCAGCTCGGCGAGTGCCGCTCGCACCGCGTCCGGATCGGCCAGCGCCATGGTCGTGAGGCCGATGCCCCAGTCGCCGAAGATGCGGCGCACGAGGCGATGCGTGCCGCCGTACACGTCGTTGCCCATCAGCACGTGGTCGCCGGGGCGCAGCACGGCGCGCAGCAGGGCATCCTCCGCGGCGAGGCCCGAGGCGAAGCTCACCGCGTGGTCGGCACCCTCGAGCGCGGCGAGCTGCTCCTGCAGGGCATCCCGCGTGGGGTTGCCGCCGCGCGCGTACTCGTACCCGCCGCGCAACTGCCCGATGCGCTCCTGCACGAAGGTCGACGTGAAGTAGACGGGCGGGATGATCGCGCCGGTCGTGGGGTCGAAATCCTGCCCGGCGTGGATCGCGCGCGTTGCGAAGCCGTGGTCGGCGTGCTCGGTCATGATGCTCCTGAGGGGTCGGGGAGGAAAGGAAAAGGCTGACGACCGCAGCGCTTAGCCCGCGAGCGCGCTGAGCAGGTCGTGCCGGGTAAGAAGACCGATGGGGTTGCCCCCGTCGAGCACCAGAAGCGTGTCGAACAGCTGACCGCCCGCGCCACGCTGCGCGAGTCTCTCGGTCGCAGCCTCTAGCGACTCGTGCGCACCCACGAAGGGAAGCTGAGGCCCCAGCGCCGACGTGACCGGATCTGAGGCTGACACCTCGCCCGAGGCGAGCGCACGCAGCAGAGACGGTGCGCTGACCGAGCCGATGACGTCGCCGAGCACGAGCGGCGGCTCCGCCGCAGCAACGGGCAGAGCGCCAGCCGTCGACTCGAGGGCGGCGATCGCCTCCCCGATCGTGTGCTCGCGACGCACGTGGTCGAGCGGGCGACGCGGCTCGCCGAGCAGGTCGCCCACGGTGGGAGAGCCGGTTGCCGGCGTGAAGCCGTGGCGGCGCATCCAGCCCTCATTGAAGATCTTGCCCAGGTAGCCGCGACCGCCGTCAGGAAGAAGGACGACGACCACGTCGTCCGGTCCCAACTCGCGCGCGACCTCGAGAGCGCCCACGACGGCCATGCCGCACGAGCCGCCGACGAGCAGACCTTCCTCGCGCGCGAGGCGCAGGGTCATCCCGAAGGAATCCTGGTCGCTCACGGCGACAATGCGGTCGACGACGCTCGGGTCGTAGGCAGCCGGCCAGAAATCTTCGCCCACGCCCTCGACGAGATAGGGGCGGCCGTCGCCGCCGGAGTACACACTGCCCACGGGATCGACGCCGACGATCTGCACGCGACCGCCCGCCGCGTCGGCACTGATCTCGCGCAAGTAGCGACCCGTGCCGGTGATCGTGCCACCCGTGCCGACTCCGGTCACGAAGTGCGTCACGCGACCCTCGGTGTCGCGCCACACCTCGGGGCCCGTCGTCTCGTAGTGCGAAAGCGGGCCGTTGGGGTTCGCGTACTGGTTCGGCTTGAACGCACCGGGAATCTCGCGCGCCAGTCGATCGGAAACGCTGTAGTACGACTCGGGGTCGTCGGGCGCGACGGCGGTCGGGGTGACGACGATCTCAGCGCCGTAGGCAGTGAGCACGTTGCGCTTGTCCTCCCCCACCTTGTCGGGCAGCACGAAGACGCACCGGTAGCCGCGCTGCTGGGCGACGAGCGCGAGCCCCACACCCGTATTGCCGCTCGTCGGCTCGACGATCGTGCCACCGGGCTTCAGCAGCCCGTCCCTCTCTGCCGCGTCGATGATGCGCGTGGCGATGCGGTCTTTCGACGAGCCGCCAGGGTTGAGATACTCAACTTTGGCGAGCACCGTCGCCGCGATTCCCTCGGTGACGCGGTTGAGCTTGACGAGGGGGGTGTCGCCGATGAGATCGGTCACCGTCTGGGCGTACTTCATGGTGGCTTCACGCTACCAGCGCCCCATCGGCGCTCTCAGTGGCCGCTGACGAAAGGTCTGAGATAATAGAGGGTCGCGCGAGAGTCCTTTTGCGATGCCGTGTCTACTGAGCCCCAGGAGCGAAAGCCGTGTCTTCTGACGAGAACCTGACCGTCAAGCAGCAGCGTGAGAAGCGCCGCGCCGAGAAAGTCGCCGCGCTCAAAAAGAAGCAGCAGGCCGAGAAGCGCCGCAACCTCATCACCGTTGGCGGCTCCATCGCCGCGGGCGCGGGTGTTCTCAGCCTCATCATCGCGGTCGTCATCAGCTCAGCGACGCCCCCCGTCGACCCCTCCACGATCGAGGTCGACGGTGTGCAGACCTTCGAGAACATCGAGCCCCTTCACGTCGAGACGGCCGTGGAGTACGAGATGACTCCTCCGGCAGGTGGCCCTCACCACCCCAGTTGGCTCAACTGCGGCATCTACGAGGAGGTGATCCCGAACGAGTATGCGGTGCACTCTCTCGAGCACGGCGCGGTGTGGGTCACCTATGACCCGGCCCAGTTGGATGACGACGAGATCCGCCAGCTCCGCGGCGCCATGCCCAGCACCTACAGCATCCTCTCACCCTTCGAGAACCTCGACTCCCCGCTCTACGCGAGCGCGTGGGGCCACCAGGTCGCCCTGGACGGCGTCGACGATCCGCGACTCGACGACTTCATCGTGAAGTACCGACTCTCGCCCGAGGTTCCCGAACCCGGTGCCCTGTGCTCGCAGGCCCTCGACGGGCCGGGAAAGATCTCCTGACCCATGACCATCGCCGTGTCTACGACAACCAGCCGGACGCGACTCGTCGTAGCTGGCGCCCTTCTGGTGCTGGTGACCCTCGTCGTCGGCGTACTGCTCGGACGCGCCACGACCAGTGCTCCCGCAGCCTCGCCGACCGATACCAGCCCCGAGGCCGGGTTTGCGCGCGACATGCAGACACACCATGCTCAAGCGGTCGAGATGGCGATCCTCGTGCGTGAGGCGACCGACGATCCTGAAGTGCGCCTGCTCGCGCTCGACATTCTGACGGCGCAGAGTCAGCAGATGGGCCAGATGTACGCGTGGCTCGTGAGTTGGGGTCTGCCGCAGACGTCGCGGGAGCCCGAGATGGCGTGGATGTCGCGTCCCACCCTCGACGGCGGGCACGACGCGCACAGTGACGCCCATGAAGCGGGCGAACGCATGCCCGGTCTGGCGACGGCGGATCAGATGACGGCTCTGGGTGCGGCTGAGGGCGTCGAGGCCGAGCGCCTCTTCCTCGAGCTGATGACCGCCCACCACATCGGTGGGGTCGGCATGGCCGAGGCCCTGCTCGCGCGATCGACCGTGCCGCTCGTCACCAACCTGGCCCAGGGCATGGTCGACGTGCAGGCGAAAGAGATCGACTACATGCGCGAACTGCTCGCAGCACGATCCTGAGCGCTTACGGGGCGGCGTCGGTGGTCGTGAGCTCCGTCGACTGCTCGGCGACCAGCTGTGCGTAGATTCCCCCGTGGGCGAGGAGGGTCGCGTGCGTGCCCGACTCTGCGATGCGCCCCTGGTCGACGACGTGGATGATGTCGGCCTTGCTCACGGTCGAGAGCCGATGCGCGATGGCGATCGTCGTGCGGCCGCGCGTCGCCGAGTCCAGAGCACGTTGCACGATGCGCTCGGACACGGAATCCAGCGCGCTCGTCGCCTCATCGAGAATCAGCACGGGCGGATCCTTGAGTAGCACACGGGCGATCGCCACGCGCTGCTTCTCCCCGCCCGACAGTCGATACCCGCGCTCGCCGACGACGGTGGCGTAGCCGTCAGGAAAGCTCTCGATCGTGCCGTGGATGTTCGCCGCACGGCACGCGGCCTCGAGCTCCTCCTCGCTCGCATCGGGTTTCGCGTAGCGAAGGTTCTCGGCGATCGACGCGTGGAACAAGTAGGTCTCCTGGCTCACGATGCCCACCGCGCCGATGAGAGACTCCTGTCGTAGGTCACGCACATCGGTGCCCGCGAACTCGACGACTCCGCGCGACACCTCGTGCAAGCGCGGGACGAGATACGAGATGGTCGTCTTGCCCGCGCCGGAGGGCCCCACGAAGGCGACGAACTGTCCCGGCTTGACCGAGAACGTGACGCCATTCAGCGTCGGCGCGCTGTCATCACCCGCATCGGGGTACCGGAACACCACGTCCCGGAAGGCGACCTCCCCCACCCGGTCGCCATCGACATCCCGCGCCGTCGCCGATGCGGTGATCGCGGGCCGCAGATCGAGGTATTCGAAGATGCGCGCGAACAGTGCGCCCGAGGTCTGCAGATCGAGCGCCACCCGCATGAGCCCGAGCAGCGGGAAGGTCAGCCGAGCCTGCACCGTCGTGAAGGCGACGATCGTGCCCGCTGTCACGGCGACATCCGCCTCAATGAGCCAGGCGGCGGCAAGGTAGATGATCGCGGGAATCACGGAGAGGAACACGTTGACGATCGCGAAGAACCACTGACCGCTCATCTGCAGCTGCACCTGCAGGCGACGCTGCACGTCATTCTCGCTCCGATAACGCTCGACCTCACCCTGCTGCCCGAAGAAGCTCTTGGCGAGCAGGATGCCCGAGACACTCAACGACTCTTGCGTAATCGCCGACATGTCGCTCAGCGACTCCTGCGTCTTCGTGGCGATGCGCGCCCGCACCTGCCCGACGCGCCGCTGAGCGATCACGAGCAACGGCAGCAAGATCACGGCGACGATGGTGAGCTGCCAGCTCAGCAGCAGCATGGCGACGAATGCCGCCATCACCGTGACCGTGTTGCCGATGACACTCGACACCGTGTTGTTGAGCACCCCGGCGACACCGCCGACGTCGTTCTGGAGGCGCGATTGGATCGCCCCCGTCTTGGTGCGGGTGAAGAAGCCGAGCTCCATGCGCTGCAGGTGCTCGAAGAGCCGTACGCGCAGCTGCGCCATGACGGTGTTGCCGACCGTGGCGGTCAGGTAGGTCTGTGCGATGCCGAGACCGGCGCTGAGCACCCACAGCAGCAGCATCAGGCTGACGAGTTGAACGAGAACGGGCAAGTTGGGGCCGCCCTCGGGAGGGAACAACCCGATGTCGAAGGCCTGCTGGGTGAGGAGCGGCGGTGCGACACTGAGGGCCGCGGAGACCAGCACGAGGGCGATCGTGATGCCCAGTCGTGCTCGATGCGGACGGAACAGTTGCGCGATGCGCGGCAGCAGGTTCGGGATGCGCGGGGCTGCGGCATTCTCGGCGCGCTGGGCCTCGACATCCGACCCGCTGACCCGTCCGCCGCGGCCACCTCGACCACCCATTGCCATGCTCATGCTGCGAGCCTAGGCCGGTGCCACTGACGGTCGGCCGCGTGTTCGCGCTGAGCACGCACGAGGCCCCCGGGCGAGAGCGCCGGGGGCCTCGTGGCAGTTGCTCGCCGACTAGCCCTTCGTCGAGCCCGCCAGCAGGCCGCGCACGAAGTAGCGCTGCAGGCTGAAGAACACGATGAGCGGAATGATCAGGGAGATGAATGCCGCGGCAGGCAGTCTCTCGGTATTGCGCCCGAAGTTGCCGACGAGTTCAGCGAGACGTTGCGTCAACGGTGCCACGTCTGCCGTACCCCCCGAGAACACGAGCGCCACGAGCAGATCGTTCCAGACCCAGAGGAACTGGAAGATGCCGATCGAGGCAAGCGCCGGCAGCGACAGCGGAATGATCACGCGGAAGAAGATCTGCGTGTGGTTCGCGCCGTCGACACGCGCGGCCTCGATGACCTCGCCCGGAATCTCAGAGATGAAGTTGTGCAGCAGGAAGATACACAACGGCAAACCGAAGATCGTGTGAGCGATCCACACCGCGGGGAATGTTCCGCTGATGCCGAGTACGCCGCTGAAGATCTGCAGCAGCGGCACGAGGGCCATCTGCAGGGGCACGATCTGCAGGGCGAACACGAGCACGAACAGCGCGCCCGCACCCTTGAACTTGATCCACGCGAAGGCATACGCGGCCATGGTCGCGAGCGCAATCGGGAACAGGGCTGCGGGGATCGCGATGACGAGCGAGTTGACGAAGTACTGCCCGAGGTTCGCCGACGACGCGCCCGAGACGGTGAGGACATCCGCGTAGTTCTCAAGCGTGAAGCTCGGGTTCACGAAGATCATCCACCACCCGGTCGACCGGATCTCATCTGGTGTGCGGATCGACGAGACGAGGAGGCCGAAGGTCGGGATGGTCCACACCGTCGCGATGACGATCGCGGCGAACGTCGCCCACCGCGAGGTGAGCTTCTGCTTCACGCGCTTCGTCTTGCCTCCGGTGTGCTTCTCCCTCTGGCCGAGAGGCTTATCGAGCTTGTGCTCGGCCTCGCGCACAGCGTCAGTGCTGCTGCCGGTGCTGCTTCCGGTGCCGGTGCTCATCGGATCTCCTTCTGCTTGCGCATGACGCGCACGTTGTAGACGACGATCGGCAGAACCATGACGAACAGCACGAGAGCGAGCGCGGAGCCCTGCCCGAACTCACCCCGGTTGAACGCCTGGGTGTACATCTCGTTGGCCACGACCGAGGTGTCAAAGTTTCCACCCGTCATGGCGCGCACAATGTCGAACACTTTCAGTGTCGCGATCGAGATGGTGGTGACGACAACAACGAGCGTGCCTCGGATGCCGGGAACCGTGACGTTCCAGAACTGCTGCCAGGCGTTGGCGCCATCGAGGCGGGCAGCCTCGATGATCTCCACGGGCACGCCCTTGATGGCTGCGGAGAGCAGCACCATGGCGAAACCGGTCTGGATCCACACCATGACGATGATGAGGAAGATGGTGTTCCACGGCGAGTTCTGCAGGAACTGCTGCGGCTCGCCGCCCACCCACACGATGATCTGGTTGAGCACGCCGATCTGCTCGCTGAAGCCCTCGGCGCGGTACTCGTACATGAAGCGCCAGATGATGCCGGCGCCGACGAAAGAGATGGCCATGGGCATGAAGACCAGCGACTTGAGAACCTTCTCGCCCTTCGACTTATCAATAAACACCGCGTAGGTGAGACCGAAGATCGTCGAGAGGGTCGGCACGAGTGCGACCCAGATGAGGGTGTTGATGAGCGTGATCTGAATGGACGGCTGGGTGAACATCCACACGAAGTTGTCCAGACCGACGAACTCCTGCGAATTGCGATTGAAGAACGACAGCACTGTCGTATTCACCGCGGGATAGATGAGGCCGACCGTGAGCAGGATTCCCGCCGGCAAGAGGAAAGCGAGAAGCTGCAGAACGTCGCGACCCTTTTTCGGGGCCCGATCGGCGAGGAAAAGGATGAGACCTACCACCGCGGCAAACGCGGCGAGACCGAGAAACATGAGTCCGAACTTCTCGGCGAAGTCGGACAAGAATTCCGCCATGTGATGAAACCTCCGTTGGTTTATCTGACTCGACTCACGCTACCTGACAACAAGGCCCACCGGACAAGAGTGTCCGGTGGGCCTTGTGTCATGCAGTGAGCTCAGCCGGGGCTGGGCTTACGGGAAGGTGCTGTCGATGTCCGAGAGAACCTGCTCTGTGGTCACCGTGCCGCTCACCCAGTCCACCATGCCGGTCCAGAACGAACTGGTGCCGACTTCAGCGGGCATGAGGTCAGAGGCGTCGAAGCGGAACACCGTGTCGGGGTTCTGCAGAATCTCGACCGACTGGCGACCGAGGTCCGAACCGGCGAGCGACGGGTCAAGACCCTGGTTCGCCGAGATGACGCCACCGAGAGCAACGCGGTTGTTGGCCCAGGTGTCGCTCGCGAGGAACGTCTGCGCTGCCGACGTGGCCTCGCGCTCGTTGAACGCGGCGACGAACTCGCCACCACCGGTGACGGCGGGGCCGTCATCAGCGCTGATCGGCGGGGTCAGGAAGGCCCAGATGTCGCCATCCGGAGCCACCGTCACGCCCTCGCCCCACTGAGCCTCGTAGAACGAAGCCTGGTGGTGCATCGAGCAGTTGCCGTCGAGGATGGGCAGACCACCGTCGTTGAAGGTCGTCGACACGATCGACTCAACGCCGCCGAAGCCACCGTTGACGTAGTTCGGGTCGAGCAGGATGTCGCCGACGAGGTCGAATGCCTCACTGATCTCGGGCGAGCCGAACTCGAGCTCACCCGCGACCCACTGGTCGTAGGCCTCGGGGCCAGCCGTGCGCAACACCGCGTCCTCGATCCAGTCGGTTCCGGGCCAGCCGGTCGCGTCACCGGAGCCGAAGCCGACGCACCAGGGGCGGTAGGGGCCCTCGTTGCGCTCGGTCATCTCGTCGGTGAGGGCCATCATCTCGTCCCACGTCTCGGGGATCTCGTAGCCGTTCTCCTCGAAGTCGCTCGGGGAGTACCAGATGTAACCCTTGACGCTCGCGAGCAGCGGGGCGGCGTAGAAGGTGCCGTCGATGGTGCCGTAGCCCTTCCACGACTCGCTCCAGAATGCGTCGACGTTGTCTTCGACGCTCGAGGCAGCGGGCGAGACGTAGCCGTCAGCGACGAGGCGCTGCAGGAGACCGGGCTGCGGGATGATCATCAGGTCGGGGGCGTCGCCAGCGGCCGCGCGGACGTTGATCTGAGTCTCAGCCTCCTGCGTTCCCACGTAGTCGATCTCGATGCCCGTGCATTCCTCGAACTCGGACCAGCTGGTCACGAGGTCATCGGCTTCGACCTCGACGATCGTCGCGTAGATTTCGACGCTCTCGCCTTCGAAGCTTCCGTACTGCTCGTACGCAGAGCAGTCGACGTCGCCGCCGCCGCCCGCGCTGGGCTCATCAGCGTCAGCTGCACAGCCCGCAAGAACGAGGCTGAGTGCGCCGACGGCCGCAGCAGGTGCAATGAACCTGCGTCGGAGAGTGGAACTCATGTGTTTCCTCCTCATTGAGGTCGGATAGCGCATCGGGTCCGACGCGCTATATCAGGTGGTAGTGGTGCAGGGTGAAAACCGACCGACTCGGAGGGCCGAGAGCACTCCATCGGGAACCGGTTCCAGGTGTCACGGTACGTCACGAGCGCGCGCTCTGCAACCCGTAGATGCCCGCTCGTTACCGATCTGTTGCGTGATTGTGCGCTCTCAGTCAGGAGCTGACGTCGCGTCGGCCGCGGCACGAGCGGCCCGCTTCCTGGCACCGGTTCCACAGCCTTGCGAATCGGGCTACACTGACCCGTCAACGGGTGCCGAGCGACGGGGCGAATGATCGGCACCTCCCCTGCGGCCTGTGCCGCACCAGTCCAATGGAGGACGACGAGGCATGAGCATCCTGGCGGACGTCGCCCGCATCGCGGGCGTCTCGAAGTCCACTGCCTCGCGCGCGCTGAGTGGGCGCGGGTACGTCTCGGTCGACACTCGACGCAAAGTCGAGGCCGCCGCGTCGGAGCTGGGCTACGTCGTCTCGAGCACCGCTGCAAGCCTCGTCACCGGGCGCACCCGCAACGTCGGTGTCGTCATCCCCTACATCAACCGCTGGTATTTCGCCGAGGTGCTGGAGGGCATCGAGGCCGCGCTTATCCGCGCCGGCTACGACCTGACCCTGTACCGACTGAGCACCGATCACGATCTTCGACGCCGGGTCTTCGACTACTTCCTCGTGCGCAAGCGCGTCGACGCCGTCATCGCCGTCACCATCGCGCTGAGCCCCCACGAGGTCGAGATGCTGCAGGCGCTCGGCAAGCCGCTCGTCGCAATCGGCGGACGCGTGGCGGGCATCCCCTCGCTCTCCATCGACGATGTGGAGACCTCGCGCCTCGCCACCGAGCACCTCATCAGCCTCGGGCACCGCCGCATCATGCACGTCGGCGGCGATCAGGACGAGCAGATGGACTTCCGCGTGCACAGCCAGCGCTACACGGGGTTCCGGCGGGCCCTCGACGAGGTGGACATCGTGGTGGACGACGACTTTCGTGAAGCCGAGTTCTCGATCCCGGGCGGTTACGCCGCAGGGCTGGCCGTACTCGGTGACCCGCGCACCCGACCCACCGCCATCTTCGCGGGCTGCGATGAGATCGCCGTGGGCATCATGATCGCCGCACGCCAGCTCGGCATCGGCGTGCCCCACGACCTCTCGATCATCGGCATCGACGACCACCCCCTCGCCGAATCGCTAGGCATCACCACACTGGCCCAACAACCCGGAGCCCAGGGCGGGCGGGCCGTCGAGCTGCTGCTTGAGCAGCTCGACCACCACGATGCGCCGGCGCCGGACGAGCACCTGCTGCTGCCGACCGGGCTCACGATGCGCAACAGCACAGGGCCCGTGCGGGGCGCCTGAGCTCGATCGCTCGACCTCTGCCCACCTGGCCCGAAACGCACCACAGCCCCGCACCGTCGAGGACGGGCGGGGCTGTGGTGACGAGCGCTGCTACTTGAGGGTGACCGTGGCGCCAGCCTCTTCGAGCTGAGCCTTGGCCTTCTCCGCGGCGTCCTTCGGCGCACCCTCGAGCACGACACCGGGGGCACCGTCGACGAGAGCCTTCGCCTCACCGAGACCGAGGCTCGTGAGGGCGCGCACCTCCTTGATGACCTGGATCTTCTTGTCACCAGCGGCCTCGAGGACAACGTCGAACGAGTCCTTCTCCTCGACCTCTTCGGCAGCGCCGGCGCCACCGGCGGGGCCAGCCGCAGCCACGGCGACGGGAGCCGCAGCGGTAACCTCAAAGACCTCTTCGAACTTCTTGACGAACTCGCTGAGCTCGATGAGCGACAGCTCCTTGAACGCCTCGATGAGGTCGTCAGTCGACATCTTTGCCATGATTTCTCCTTCTTAACTGCTTACGTACTGCTACTGGTCTGATCTACCGCGTGGCTGGGGTCAGCTCGCGGACTCCTGCTTCTGCCGCAGCGCGTCCACTGCCCGCGCGGCCTGAGCCAGCGGAGCGTTGAACATGTACGCGGCACCGAACAGCGAAGCCTTGACGGCGCCGGCCAGCTTGGCCAGCACCACATCACGGCTCTCGAGGTCGGCGAGCTTGCTTACCTCGGCGGCGGTGAGCGGGCTACCGTCGAAGTAGCCGCCCTTCACCTCGAGGAGGGGGTTCGCCTTGGCGAAGTCACGCATCGCCTTCGCCACGTTCACGGTGTCACCGTGCACGAAGGCGATGGCAGAAGGACCAGCAAGCAGGTCATCGAACGAGTCGATGCCGGCGTTCTTGGCCGCAATCTTGGTCAGCGTGTTCTTCACCACGGCATAGGTCGCGTCCTCGCGGATGGCCGTACGCAGCTGCTTGAGCTGGGCCACCGTGAGACCGCGGTACTCGGTCAGCAGTACGGCGTTCGAGCTGCGGAATAGCTCCGTCAGCTCGGCGACCGTTGCTTCCTTGTTCGCCATGGTGCTCCTCTAGTCATTGACGTCGGACTCCAGCGACCACCCGGCACACATGACGAAAGCCCCGTAGCGCAGGCGCTCGGGGCTTCTTCGCGCACCCTCTCGGGTGACGCGGATCAACGGTTCCTCACACCTGCGCGGGCCCCCGCGTGCTCTTCGCGGAGAAGAGCGGCGAGCCTTCGGCCGACAACACCCGCGAACGGGCTCGTCGACAACCGGCGGTCTCTGGCAAGGGCTCAGCATACGGCACCCTCACGCCCCCGCGCAAAACGACGGCCCGCAGAGCCGCGCCCCTCACTGATCGACGTGGTCGATCCAACTGTGCTGCGGGGCGTAGCCGAGATCGCGCCGCGCCGCATCGATCGAGAGCAGCGTCTCGCGGCCCGTTACCCCGCGCGACAGCGGCACACCCGCAAACTCTGCCGCGAGCAGCTCGGCGCTGTCACGCCGCATGACCGTGTCCGCGGCCGCGATGATGTAGGTCGCGTAGCCGGGCCCCCGGGTCGTGAGCGCCCGCTCGACAGCCTGCGCGCCATCCCGTCGGTCGATGTAGCCCCAGAGGTTCCACCGCCTCACCGCAGGGTCATCCTGCCACGTCTCGAACTCGAGATAGTCCTCGGGTGCCATGACGTTGCTGAAGCGCAGACCGGTGATCGAGAGCGACGCATCGAGGCGGCACAGCGACCGACCGAGTTCTTCTTCGAGGTGCTTGCCGACGGCGTACATGACGTTGGGGCGCACGGGCTGCTCTTCGTCGATGGGGGCGGCCGGCGGCGACTCGGTGAGCGGCAGGCCGAGCAGGGTCTCGCTCGAGGCGTGCACGATGCGGGTAATGCCGGCCCGGCGGGCTGCCTGCATGACCCCGATCGTCATCGAGAGATTCTGCTGCAGCAGTGCCGTATCGGGCCGGATGCCCGGCGCGGGTGTCGCGGCGAGCTGCACGACGGCGTCCAGACCGGCATGGCGCTCCTCGACTCCCGCGAAAGCGTCGACCACCTGCCCGTAGTCGGCGAGGTCGAGTTGCACGAATCCGTCGCCGCGCTCACCGACGACATCCATCCCGACGACGGTGTGCCCGCACTCGCGCAGGTGGTCGACGACGGCGACCCCGAGCTTTCCGCTCGCTCCAGTCACGGCAATGATCACAGCCTCGAGGCTACCCCTCGTCGGCGATACCGCCCTCGGCGAGGGGCAACCGTACGGTGACGACAGTGCGACCCGGTCGTGAGGCCGCGTGCACCGTGCCCTGGTGCGCCGCCACCACGGCGGAGACGATCGCGAGACCAAGGCCGGTGCTGCCGGTCGCGCGGGATCGTGACGTGTCTGCGCGCGCGAACCGCTCGAACAGGTACGGCTGCACTTCCTCGGGAATGCCCGGGCCGTCGTCGGCGACCCGCACGATGGCCTCACCCTCGACGGCCGCCACCGAGGCGGCGACGGAGGTGCCCTCCGGAGTGTGCACGCGGGCGTTGGCGAGCAGGTTCGCCACGACCTGGTGCAGTCGGCCCTGGTCGCCGCGCACCACGACGGGCGCGTCGGGAACCTCGACGCTCCACGCATGATCGGGGCTCGTCGCGCGTGCATCGGCCAGGGCGTCCGCGACCACGCCGCCGAGATCGACCGGGTCCGACCGCAGAGCCCGACCCTCGTCGAGCCGGGCCAGCAGCAGCAGGTCGTCGACCAGCTCGGTCATGCGCACCGACTCCGACTCGATACGCCCGAGAGCGTGCCGTATGTCGTCGGGCAACTCGTGGCCGCTACGGCGCGTGAGCTCGCTGTACCCGCGGATTGCCGCGAGCGGTGTGCGCAGCTCGTGGCTGGCATCCGAGACGAACTGCCGCACCTTGCCCTCGCTCGCCTCGCGCGCCTGCAGGGCAGACTGCACGTGGTCGAGCATGCGGGTGAAGGCAGCGCCGAGCTGGCCGACCTCCGTGCGCGGGTCGGCGTCGATGTGCTCGAGGCGATCCGACAACGCGACCGCTCCGCGATCGAGCGGTAGCTCGGTCACGCGCGTGGCCGTCTCACGAATGCGACTCAGCGGTCGCAGGGCGACGCGCGCCACTCCGCGCCCCAGAGCGGCTGCGAGAACGAGCACCCCGATGAGCACCACGGCCGTCGTCGCCGCGAGCCGCGCGGTCGTCACGACGGCCTGGCGGGTGGAGAGGCCCACGATGACGACCGTACCCTCGCCCACGGTCACGGCCACGACGCGGTACTCCCCCAGTCCGCTCGGCAGACGGACCGTGCGCGGTCGCTCGGCACTCGCGGCGACCAGCAGGCGCTGCTGCAGCACGGAGAGAGAGCGCACCTCGGCATCCGCATCCAGGTAGGCGGCGGTCGTGCCGCCCTGAGGCGAGACGATCGCGATGATCGCGCCGATCGGCAGCCCAGGCCCCACGAGCGTGCGCTGGGGGCCCCCGGGGCCAGCTTCGACTCCGGCCACGACACGGGCCGTCGCTGTGCGCAGTTCATCATCGAGCTGGTCGATGAGCGCTGAGCGCAGGGCAATGGTGCTGACAATGCCGATGGTGAGTGTAGCGACGGCGAGGAGCGCGAGGATGCCCGCGACAAGCCGCTGCTGCAGCGACCAGCCCGTCACAGTGCCCTCGAGGCCGTCATGAGACGGGCTTGATCAGGTAACCGACCCCGCGCACGGTGTGAATCATCGCGGGGCCAAGGATGTCGATCTTCTTGCGCAGGTACGAGATGTAGATCTCGACGATGCTCGAGCGCCCGCCGAAGTCATAGCTCCACACGCGGTCGAGAATCTGGGCCTTGGAGAGCACCCGGCGCGGGTTGCGCATGAGGTACCGCAGCAGTTCGAACTCGGTGGCGGTGAGCTCGATCTCGGTGTCGCCACGACGCACCTCGTAGCTCTCCTCGTTGAGCACGAGGTCGCCGACTCTGATCTCCGGGTCGGTGCGCTCGCTCACGACGAGTGCGCTGCGGCGGATCAGGCCGCGCAGCCTCGCCACGAGCTCTTCGAGGCTGAAGGGTTTCGTGACATAGTCGTCTCCCCCGGCGGTCAGGCCGATGACTCGATCGTCGACGGCATCCTTGGCGGTGAGGAAGAGCACCGGCACGTTGCTACCGTCGGCGCGCAGGCGGCGCAGCACCTCCAGGCCGTCGAGGTCGGGAAGCATGATGTCGAGCACGACGATGTCGGGGCGAAACTCGCGACCGTGGGCGAGCGCCTCCGTGCCCGTCGAGGCGGTGCGCACCTCCCAGCCCTCATACCGCAGCGCCATCGACACGAGGTCGGCGAGCGACGGCTCGTCGTCGACGACAAGGGCGCGCACGGGAGAGCCATCGGGGTGCGTGAGTCGGGGGGTCTCGGGTTGCTCATCACGGGCCATGCCTCCTAGTACGACGGATGAACCTATGAGCCTGCTTGGACTCGCCCGAGAACGAAGCGAGCCCCTGCTGTCCGTGGGGGAGTCGGAGAGCAGGGGCTCGCGGCGCGCGATGCGCCCATCGCACTACGCGCGGCGCGCTCCGCGAGGCTTCCAGCCCGTGCCCGCGACTCCAGCGATGAGACCGAGGAAGCCGACGAGAGGGATGATCATCAGGAGGGGGAGAGAGATCAGGAGAGTCCTCGTTCGGGTCGGAAGGTGAACCAGCGAAGGCGCGAGATTCGGGTTCTCGTGTCCTCACTGTGGGCGACGGACGATATCCCCCGCCACCAGTGTGCGTGAAGCGAACATCCTGCGCAGCCCCCCATCCGGGGGTGTGTGGGTCCCCACCGAGGGGGACTCAATCGTTCACCTTTTGCCCCCCCGACGCGGGTTCGGCTCAGCCCTGCTCCGGCGCAACCGTCGTGCCTCGCCTGCGGAGGAAGGCCAGAGTTTGCCCCCGCGTGACACTCCCGAAACATCGGCGACCCGCTGACACGATTGACTGAGCACCGCACGGGGAAGGAATCGACGATGACGACGCAGGCAACCGCAGAGCCGAGGACGATGCAGGCAATGGTGGTGAGCGAATGGGGCGGCCCCGAGGCGCTGCACCCGGCCGAGGTAACGATGCCGGTCCGGGCGAATGCCGAGGTGCTCGTCAAGGTCATGGCGGCAGGGGTCAACCCCATCGACGCCAAGACTCGGGCGGGTCGCGGTGTCGCCGGCGCCGCGAGGTCCCTGCCCGTGACGCTGGGCTACGACCTGGCGGGCATCGTCGTCGAGTCTCCCTACGAGGCGCACCCACTCTCCGTGGGACGCGAGGTCTACGGCATGACCATGGTGCCGCGCTTCGACGGCAGCTACGCGGAGTACGCGACGGTTCCCGAGTCCGCACTCGCCCCCAAGCCTGCCTCCCTGAGCTTCACCGAGGCCGCCGCGGTTCCCGTTGCCGCTCTGACCGCGTGGGGCATGGTCGTGGACGTGGCACGAGCGCACGAGGGGCAGCGGATGCTCATCCACGCCGGTGCGGGAGGCGTCGGGCACTTCGCGGTGCAGCTGGCCGCGTACTTCGGGGCACACGTCACCACGACGGGCTCAGCGCGCAATCAGGGATGGTTGCGCGAGCTCGGCGCCTCGCAGGTCATCGACTACACGGCCGTGAGATTCGACGACCACGTGCATGACGCCGACGTCGTCATCGACCTCGTCGGCAACGTGCACGACGAGACGGGTACACGATCACTGCGTACGCTGCGCCCCGGCGGTCTGCTCGTCAACGCCCCGAGCGGAAGCTGGCCGACAATGGCCCAGGACGCGCTCGCGGCTGGCGTGCGCGCGACGGGCTACAAGGTCTCGGCGAGCGGCGCCACCCTCGCCATCCTGTCTCGCCTGTTCGAGTCCGGCGACCTTCGAGTCAACCTCGATCGGGTGTTCCCGCTCAGCGAGGCCGCGGAGGCCCATCGGCTGCTCGAGGAGGGCCACACGCGCGGCAAGCTCGTGCTCGAGGTCGCGCGCGAGTAAGGGCGTCTCAGGGGGCCGACAGGCGTCTCTCGCGCACCCAGTCTTCCTCGTACACGTCGCCCACGAGAAACCGTTTGCTGCCCACCGACTCGAACCCGTTCTTGGCGTAGAACCGGTTGGCGCGCGCGTTGTGCTGGTTGACACCGAGCCACACGCTCGCAGCGCCCGCGCGCTGGGCGCTCGCGAGCACCGCGTCGACGAGGCTCGAGGCCACGCCGGCGCCGTGATGGTCGGGGTGCACGTAGAGCTTGCTGAGCTCGGCCGTGGGGCGTGCCTGCACAGCGCGCGCGGCATCGGCGTCGCCGGGCTCGCCGCGCACCGCCATCGCGTAGCCGACGAGGCCGTCAGCCTCCGCGACGATAACCTCTCGACTGGGGTCGTCGAGGTACCGCACGAAGGCCAGCTCGCTCAAGTGTTCGGCGATGAAGGCGAGCTTCGCGGCCTCCGTCGTCGACGGCGGGCACGCGAGCGGGAAGGTCAGGGCAGCGAGCTCGTGCAGGGCCGCGGCCTCCGCCGCGACCGCCGGCCTGATGCGCACTGTCACGATTCCATTCTGGCGCACGCCCACACATCGACGGCCCCGCCGAAGCGGGGCCGTCGATGCGGTGCTGTGGTGCCGAGTACTGCTAGAAGATGTTGACGTCCAGAGGGATGCCCGGGCCGAACGTCGTCGACACGGTTGCCTTCTGCACGTACCGGCCCTTGGAGCTCGACGGCTTCAGCCGCACGACCTCGTCGAGGGCGGCCTGGATGTTCTCCGACAGTTGCTCGGTCGTGAAGCCGGTCTTGCCGACGATGAAGTGCACGTTGGAGTGCTTGTCGACGCGGAACTCGATCTTGCCGCCCTTGATGTCGGTCACCGCCTTCGCCGGGTCGGGCGTGACGGTGCCGGTCTTCGGATTGGGCATCAGGCCGCGGGGGCCGAGCACCTTGCCGAGTCGGCCGACCTGGCCCATGAGCTCGGGCGTCGAGACGGCCGAGTCGAAGGAGGTGTAGCCCCCGGCGACCTTCTCGATGAGCTCGGCTCCGCCGACCTCGTCAGCGCCCGCCGCGATCGCGGCCTCGGCTGCGGGGCCCGTGGCGAACACGATGACGCGGGCGGTCTTGCCCGTGCCGTGCGGCAGGTTGACGGTGCCGCGCACCATCTGGTCAGCCTTGCGCGGGTCGACCCCGAGCTTGAGCGCCACCTCGACGGTGGAATCCATCTTCTTCGAACCGGTCTCGCGGGCGACCGCGACCGCCTCTGCAGGGGTGTAGAACTTGCCGGGCTCGATCTTCTCGGCCGCGGCCCGGTATGCCTTGGACTTCGGTGCCATGTTGTGTCTCCTAGTAATGAGTTCGCGGTTGTCGAGCCTGGCTGGCTCTCCCGCTTGATGTCTGGTGTCGGCTGAGGTCACGTTCGACCCCGGCGCTCACGACCGGTCGTGACGAGTTGCTGTCACGACATCACCGGTCGACGAGCGACGCGTCGCTAGTCGACGGTGATGCCCATGCTCCGCGCAGTGCCCGCGATGATCTTCTCGGCCGCGTCGATGTCATTGGCGTTGAGGTCGGACTGCTTCTGCTCGGCGATCGCGCGCACCTGCTCGCGCGAGATCGAGGCGACCTTGACGGTGTGCGGGGTGCCCGAACCCTTCTGCACACCGGCAGCCTTCTTGATGAGCTCTGCGGCCGGCGGGGTCTTGAGGATGAACGTGAACGAGCGGTCCTCGTACACGGTGATCTCCACCGGGATGACGTTGCCGCGCTGCGACTCGGTCGCGGCGTTGTACGCCTTGCAGAACTCCATGATGTTGACGCCGTGCTGACCCAGTGCCGGCCCGATGGGCGGTGCGGGGTTGGCGGCGCCGGCCTGGATCTGAAGCTTGATCAGACCCGAAACCTTCTTCTTCGGTGCCATATTTTCTTCCTTCGTATCGTGCGGCACGCTGTGAGAGTGCCGCGCTCCCGCCTGCGCGCCCTGTGCGCGCCGCGGTCGCGCTGGAGCTTGGAGAATTGCCACGCAATTCCGCGACGCCAGCGCTGATGAGGCTACGCCTCATCAGGTCTCTAAGGTTAGAGCTTGGTGACCTGGTCGAACGACAGCTCGACCGGGGTCTCGCGCTCGAACAGCGAGACGAGCACCGTGAGCTTGCCGCTCTCGGGCTTGATCTCGTTGATGGTGCCGGGAAGGCCCGCGAACGAGCCTTCCTTGATCGTGATGGTCTCTCCGACCTCGAAGTCGATCTCGGCGGGGATGACGCGAGCCGCGACCCCACCGCCCTTGCCGCCGCCGGTCTTGGCGGGAGCCTCGACCACCTGCACGGTCGACTTGAGCATCTGGAAGGCCTCGTCGAAGCGCAGCGGAGTGGGGTTGTGGGCGTTGCCGACGAACCCGGTCACGCCGGGCGTGTGGCGTACGACCGACCAGCTGTCCTCGTTCAGATCCATACGCACGAGCACGTAGCTGGGAATGCGCACACGGTTGACGAGCTTGCGCTGGCCGTTCTTGATCTCCACGACGTCCTCCATGGGAACCTGCACCTCATAGATGCTCTCCTCCATGTTCATCGACACCTTGCGGTTCTCGATGTTCTGCTTGACGCGCTTCTCGAAACCTGCGTAGGAGTGCACGACGTACCACTTGCCGGGCTTCATGCGCAGTTCGAGCTTGAACTCCTCGTACGGGTCGACCTCCGCGACCTCATCGTCATCCTCATCGGATTCGTCGTGGGTCGCCTCGGCCGCAGCGTCTGCCTCCTGCGCGGAGTCGATGTCAAGAGCGTCTTCGACGACCGCGTCGGCCTCCGGGTCAGCAGCCATGTCCAGCGCGTCGAGCAGGCCCTCGAGGTCGGGCTCGCGAGTGTCGTCGTCGACGACGTGCATCGCGTTGTGCTCGGCCGGGTCGGCGGCGTGCTGCTGGGCATCCAGCACGTTGCCCTCCTGGGCCTCGTCCTCCTCAGAGGACTGCTCCGCGGCGGTCGCGAGATCGATGTCACGCGGCAATTTCTCAGACACTGCTTCTCTTTCCGTAGGTGGTCGTCGACCGGTCTCAGGCGTGGTGGGCGTCAGCCCGCTGCGCCAATCGTCCCGGTGCCGAACATGAGGTTCACGAGCGACCCGAAGACGATGTCGAGGCCCGAGACGATCGCCATCATGATGATCACGAAGACGAGCACGACGAGCGTGTAGGTGATGAGCTCGCGCCGGGTGGGGGTGACCACCTTGCTGAGCTCGTTCATCACCTGGCGGATGAAGAGCGAGAGCCGACCGAAGGGCCCGCGCTTCTCGGCGCGCTCCCGCTTCGCCTTGGCGACGACATCTTCGCCGCCCGGTTCGTCGATCACATTGGTCACGTGATGCTCTACCTTCGTCGCTTACGGGTCTGTGTGGTGGGTGGTGCTCACCGTCGCCCTCTGCTCGCCCTGCCCCTCAGGGCCACGGCGCGCCGAGTGCGACGACTGTGCAGGGCGGACAGGACTCGAACCTGCAACCTGCGGTTTTGGAGACCGCTGCTCTACCAATTGAGCCACCGCCCTCTGCGGTGCTGTGCCGAGCTCCGGGCATGCAAAAGCATGGCAGAGATCAACTACCAGCCCCCAGTGTAGGCGACCCGGCGAGGAGCACCAACACGACCCCTGCGGAGGCACAGCGCCTGCGCAGGCGCGGCCCCTGCGTAGACGCGGCCCCTGCGTAGACGCGGCCCCTGCGTAGACTCGATGTCGTGACCAGCGACTCTCCCCGCATCGCCCACCGCATCGCCGCCATCAGCGAATCGGCGACCCTCAAGGTCGACGCCCAGGCCAAGGCCCTCAAGGCGGCCGGCAGGCCCGTCATCAGCTACGCGGCCGGCGAGCCCGACTTCGCGACACCCGACCACATCGTCGAGGCGGCCGCGGCCGCGGCTCGCGACCCGAAGAACCACCGCTACACGCCCGCCGCGGGCCTGCCCGAGCTGCGAGAGGCGATCGCCGAGAAGACCCTGCGCGACTCCGCGCTCGAAGTGCCCGCGAGCCAGGTCATGGTGACCAACGGCGGCAAGCAAGCCGTCTATCAGGCCGTTCAGACCATCGTCGACGACGGTGACGAGGTGCTGCTGCCCGCGCCCTACTGGACCACCTACCCCGAGGTCGTGCGGCTCGCCGGCGGCACCCCCGTCGAGGTCTTCGCCGGCAGCGATCAGGAGTACCTCGTCACGGTCGAGCAGCTCGAGGCCGCGCGAACCCCGCGCACGAAGGTGCTGCTCTTCGTGAGCCCCTCCAACCCGACGGGCGCCGTCTACAGCCCGGAGCAGACTCGCGTCATCGGGGAATGGGCGCTCGCCCACGGCATCTGGGTCATCACCGACGAGATCTACCAGGCCCTGACCTACGACGGCGAGCGCGCGGTGTCGATCGTCGAGGCGGTTCCCGAGCTGGCCGAACAGTGCATCCTCGTCAATGGCGTCGCCAAGACGTACGCGATGACCGGCTGGCGCGTGGGCTGGATGGTCGGCCCGAAAGACGTCATCGCCGCCGCGGCGAACCTGCAGTCGCACCTCTCGAGCAACGTCGCGAACGTCTCGCAGCGCGCCGCCCTCGCCGCCCTCACCGGCCCGCAGGACGCGGTCGCCTCCATGCGCGAGGCCTTTGATCGTCGCCGTCGCGTCGCCGTCGCCGAGCTCAACGCCATCGACGGGATGCTCACCCCCACCCCCACGGGCGCCTTCTACGTCTACCCCGATGTGACGGCGCTGCTCGGCCGCGAGTGGCACGGCGTGACGCCGACGACCTCGCTGGAGCTGGCCGGGCTGATCCTCGAGAAGGCCGAGGTCGCCGCGGTGCCCGGCGAGGCCTTCGGCCCGAGCGGGTACCTGCGCTTCAGCTATGCGCTCGGCGACGCCGACCTGCTGGAGGGCATCCAGCGCCTGCAGCGCTTCTTCGCCTGAGCGCCCGTTAGCTCTGCGCGGCGGCGTACGCCTCGCGGATCTCCGCGGGGATGCGCCCCCGGTCGCCCACCGTGTAGCCGTTGCGCTGCGCCCACTCGCGCACGGCGGCCGTCTCACCGCCGCTCGTGGAGCGCTTGCGCGGAGCCGCGCCGCCACGTCGGCCGGTCGACCGTGCCCGTGCGATGAACGGGGCGAGAGCATCCCGCAGCGCTCGCTGGTTGTCGTCACCGAGGTCGATCTCATAGTTCGTGCCATCGAGGGCGAAGGCGACAGTGCCGCCCTCACCGGGTCCGATGACGGTGCCGTCGATATCGTCGACGAGTTCAGTGGTAATGCGTTTCACGGTGATTCCCCCGATAAACCAGAAGTGGATAAACAGATAGCGCGCTCACGCCTGACCAGTTTATGCCCAGCACACGTATCCACCATTCGGTGGACGGCAGATTAGGCCTAACGACTATTGTCGTGCGAACGCGCAGCGGCAAGAGTGGTGGCATGACACACCATGAGAACGTCGTCGAGGTGCGCGACCTGCGCAAGACATACGGCAGTTTCGCCGCCGTCGACGGCATTGACTTCGATATTCACCGGGGCGAGACTTTCGCCCTGCTCGGCCCCAATGGTGCGGGAAAATCCACGACGATCGAGATTCTCGAGGGTTACCGCGCACGCACGTCGGGCGAGGCCCGCGTGCTCGGAGTCGACCCCGGCCGCGGCGGCCTCGCCTGGAAGGCGCGACTGGGCATCGTGCTGCAATCCTCCGGCGAGAGCGGCAACGTCACCGTCGTCGAGCAGCTGCGTCACTTCGCCTCGTTCTACCCGAACCCGCGCGACGTCGACGAGGTGATCGCGGCCGTCGGACTGGAGGAGAAGCGCAAGACGCTGATCCGTCAGCTCTCGGGCGGCCAGCGCCGCCGCGTCGACGTCGCCGTGGGCATCATCGGGCGCCCCGAGCTGCTGTTCTTGGACGAGCCGACCACGGGCTTCGACCCGGAGGCCCGCCGCGGCTTCTGGGATCTCATTCGTGGTCTGCAGTCAGAGGGCACGACGATCCTGCTCACCACTCACTACCTCGATGAGGCCGCCCAGCTGGGCGACCGCGCGGGCGTCATCGCGGGAGGTCGCATGGTCGACCTCGCCCCGATCGACGAGCTGGGAGGTGCGGATGCTCGCACGCCGCTCGTGCGCTGGCACGAGGCCGGCGAGCAGCGTGAGCAGCGCACCGACGCACCCGGCGCCCTCGTCGCCGCCCTGCTCGACCGGCTCGGGCCGGAGCCCGAGCGGCTCGAGGTGATCCGCCCCAGCCTGGAAGACGTCTACCTCGACCTCATTGGTCGAGAGGCGCTCGCCCACGAGGAGGTGGCGCCATGATCCGGTCGCTTCGACTCGGCGGTATTCGCATCGGCTACGAGACGCGGGCCTACTTCCGCCAGGGTGACACCGTCTTCTTCACGTTCCTGTTTCCGATCGTTCTGCTCACCATCTTTGCCGTGTCGTTCAGCGAATCGAGCTTCGGGCGCACCTCGGATGGAACCGAGGTCACGTCGGCATGGTTCTTCTTGCCAGCGATGCTCGCCGCGGGCATCCTGCTCAGTGGCCTGCAGAACCTCGCCATCGACATCGCCATCGAGAAGAGCGATGGCACGCTCAAGCGTCTCGCGGGATCACCCCTTCCGGTGGTGAGCTACTTCATAGGGAAGCTGGGGCAGGCGCTCGTGACAGGCACGCTCCAGGCGGGAGCCTTGTTGTTGCTCGCCTTTACGATTTTCGGAGTTCCCGTGCCGACGCAAGGCTCTGCCTGGGGCGTCTTCGCGTGGGTGTTTGTGCTGGGCGTCATCACGTCGGCGATTCTCGGCATTGCGCTGTCGAGCGTGCCGCGCAGCGGCAAGAGCGCCACGGCAGTGGTCATCCCGATCGCCCTGATCCTGCAGTTCATCTCGGGCGTCTATCTCGCATTCAGTAACCTGCCGGAGTGGCTGCAGAACGTGGCGAGCATATTCCCGCTCAAGTGGATGGCGCAGGGCATGCGGAGCGTCTTTCTGCCCGACGAGCTGGTTGTGCTCGAGCAGAACGAGTCGTGGGATCTCCCCGGAATCGCTCTGGTGCTTGCTCTCTGGCTCGTGGTGGGTCTCGTTCTTGCCCGCCTGTCCTTCCGCTGGATCCGCAAAGATAGCTAGATGACCGCAGCACGGGGATGGAGCACGGCCGTCACAGCGACGGCCGTGCTCCTCGCCGCGTTCCTGGTGCTCGCCGAGCTGCCGGTGTGGCGGTTCGCGCTCGGCCTCGCCTCCGTCGCCCTCCTCGTCGCAGGGTGGTTCCTCTTCGGTATTCGGCGAGCGGACGACCCTCGAGGGTCTCTTCCGCTCGTCACCGTCACCGTGCTGTCCGTCGGCCTCGGCGTTGCGGCGTTCCCCTCGCTCGCCATCATGCAGGTGATTGCCTACCCGATCGCGTGGATGTTCATGCCCACGTTCCGCCGAGGAGTTGCGGCGAACGTGCTACTCGCCCTGTCGGTTGCCCTGGGGTTCTTCGTGAGCCTCGGCACAGAACCGGATGATCTGCGCCAGATCGCCACCACCGTTGGCATCTCGCTCGCGTTCAGCATCGCCATGGGCGTCTGGATAGCCCGCATCATGACCCTCGGTGAGGAGCGCGGCCGTCTGCTCACCGAGCTGCAGGGCGCGCAGGAGCAGATCGCCGCACTGCACCGCGATGCGGGAGCCTCTGCCGAGCGCGAGCATCTCGCCCGCGAACTGCACGACACTATCGCGCAAGATCTCACGGGGCTCGTCATGCTCGCGCAGCGGGCGCAGCGCGAGGGCGGCGAGAGCCTCGAGACTCTGGCGCTCATCGAGGAGAACGCACGGGGCGTGCTCGCCGAGACACGGGCGCTGGTCGCGGCGGGGGCGAGCGTCGCGACCGGTGAAACCCGCGTCGACGTGCTCAGTGCGCTGCGCCGCGTCGCCGAGCGGTTCCAACGCGAGACGGGCATCACCGTCACCGTGCAGGGGCCAGAACGGCTCGTGCTGCCTCGAGACCTGGAGGTGGTCGTGCTGCGATGCGCGCAGGAGGCGCTCGCCAATGCGCGCAAGCATGCTCGAGCATCCCGCATCGCTGTGGGGCTCATGGCGGGCGACGGCGCCGTGCGCGTGACGGTTAGCGATGACGGCATCGGCTTCGACCCCGCTACCGCGCCCGACGGGTTTGGGCTCTCCGGCATGCGCGATCGACTCTCGATCGTCGGCGGGTCGCTGAGCGTGACCAGCGCGCCCGGCACCGGCACAACGCTCACGGCCGAGGTGCGGGTGCAGGAGCTGGCACTGTGATCCGGGTGCTCGTGGCCGACGACCACGCCGTCGTGCGCGCCGGCATCGTCTCGCTGCTCGAGGCTGAAGACGGCATCGAGGTCGTCGGTGAGGCGGTCGATGGCGAGGATGCCGTGGGTCGCGCCCTCGCGCTGCGCCCCGATCTCGTCGTCATGGATGTCAGGATGCCGAAACTCACCGGCGACCAGGCGACGGCGCGCATTCATGAGCAGGCGCCGGAGGTGCGCGTGCTCGTGCTCACGACGTACGAGTCGGATGCGAGCATCCTCGCCGCGATCGAGGCGGGAGCCAGCGGCTACCTGCTCAAGGCGGCGCCCGCCGAGGAGCTCATCGCGGGGGTGCGCTCGGTGGCCGCGGGGGAGGTCGCGCTGTCTCCGACGATTGCCGCGCAGCTCGTGACGCGGATGCGCGAGCCCGCGCCCGCCGCGCTCACCCCGCGCGAGACGGAGGTGCTGCGCCTCGTCGCCGAGGGCCTCACGAACCGGCAGATCGGCGAGCGCCTCTTTCTCGGCGAGGCGACCGTCAAGACGCACCTGCTGCGCACGTTCGAGAAGCTCGGCGTGAGCGACCGCACGCGCGCCGTGACCCTCGCGATGGAGCGCGGGCTGCTCTAGCCAGTCTTGCCACGCACAACTGTGCCCATCGATGGCAACTGTGCGCGCTGGAGTGGGCACAGTTGCCACGAGCGAGCACACTCGTGCGGCAGGCCGGGGGCGGCGGCTAGAGCTCGACGCCGATGAGCACCGGCTCGGGGTGCAGCACAACCCCGAACTCGCTCATCACGCGCGTCTGGATGTACCCGGCGAGCTGCGCGACCTCGCGCGCCGTCGCCGCACCGCTCGCGTTCGTCAGCGCCAGAGTGTGCTTCTTCGACACCGCAGCGCCCGAGCCGGGCAGGGCGAAGCCGCGGCCGATGCCGGAGTGCTCGATGAGCCACGCCGCGCTGAGCTTGACGGTGCCCTCGACGACGGGCGGTGGCGGTGCGGGTTCGGCGCCGAGCGGCACCGCCCGCGTGGGCGGTTCAGGCTGCTGCGACCAGCGCGGCGCCTCGCCGGGCAGTGTGCGGGCGAAGGCCTCGCTCACAATGGGGTTCGTGAAGAACGATCCGGCACTCACCGAATCGCGGTCGTCGGGGTCGAGCACCATGCCCTTCGCGGCGCGCAACGCGAGCACGGCGGCGCGCACCCCGACGAGCGGCGCGGTGTCGCCGATCTCGACGCCGAGGGCGTCGGCGAGCTGGGCGTAGCGGACGGGTCGGCTGCGGGCATCCGGGTCAGCACCGAGCGCGAGGTCGATGCTCAGCACGACCGCGCGACGGCCCTGCTTGATGCTGCTCGTGCGGTAGCCGAGCTCGAGGGTCGGGGCGGGCCAGACGGCGCGCTCGCCGGTATCGAGGTCGAGCACCTCGACGGCGACCAGGCTCTCGGCGAGCTCCTGCCCATAGGCGCCGATGTTCTGGATGGGGGCGGCACCGCACGAGCCGGGGATGCCCGACAGTGCCTCGATGCCCGACCAGCCTTCGCGCACCGTGTGGTCGACGAGTGACTCCCAGGGCTCGCCCGCCTGCACCCGCAGCCGGATCGGACGGCTCGAGGTAGAGGCATCCGGAAGTCGTTCGATGCCTCGCGTCGCGACGCGGATGACGACCCCCTCGACGCCGTCATCGGCGACAAGCACGTTCGAGCCACCGCCGAGCACGAGCCAGGGCTCGCCCGCTCCCTCCGCCTCGAGCACCGCGTCAACGAGCCGCTCGACCGTCGTGGCCTCCACGAAGCGCTCGGCCTCACCGCCGATGCGCAGTGTCGTGAGATCGCGCAGGGTCACCGGTAGGGAGGTCATAGGTGCTCAGGGCGCGCTGATGCGCACCTGTGCCTTGCCCAGCACGGTCTGGCCGCCATAGACGGCGGAGAGGTCGATGCGGGCGCCAGCGTCGTCGAGGGCCGCGACGGTGGCCGTGATCGTCACCTCGGCGCCGGCCTGCGGGTCGACGACGACGGGGCGCGTGAAGCGCACCTGGTAGTCGCTCACCCAACCGCGGCCGTCGAGCCAGTCGACGACGGGCTGCACGGCGACGCCCATCGTCAGCATGCCGTGCGCGAGCACGCCGGGCAGACCCACCGACGCGGCAACGTCGTCGCGATAGTGGATGGGGTTGAAGTCGCCGCTCGCCCCTGCGTAGCGCACCAGCGTGTCGCGGCTGAGGGCGACGGCCTGCTCGGCGACGACCTGGCCGATCTCGAGGTTCAGGCTCTCGGCGAGGCTCACGAGTCGTCTCCTCTCACGACGAGGGTCGAGACGCTCGTGACGACGTGCTCGCCGTCGGCGTCGACCATGGTGCTCTCGCTTGCGACCATGCTGTTGCCGCCGAGCGTCTTTATGCTCGTCACGCGCAGCGTCGCGGTGAGCTCGTCACCGGCGACGATCGGGCGTGTGTAGGTGAAGCGCTGGTCGCCGTGCACGACGCGGCTGAAGTCGATACCCGCATCGGGTTCGGCCAGTAGCTGCTGCAGGGTCGCCTCGGCAATCACGATGGGAAAGGTCGGCGGGGCGACGACGTCGGCGTACCCGGCGGCCTGGGCGGCGGCCGGGTCGTGGTGCAGGGGCGAGGTCGCGAGCACGGCTCGGGCGAACTCGCGCACCTTCTCGCGGCCCACGAGGTACGGGGCCGTCGCGGCGAAGTCGCGCTCGGTGAGATCAGGATTCACGGGCACGCGCCCAGTCTAGGCGCCCGCCCGCACGGGCGCCGGAGAGTGGCGCGTGCCGGCGAGCGGCGGGCGTCAGAAGAGGGCGGTGCCGAGAAGGCGATCGAGGATGCTCCGCCCCGCCGCCCGTTCGGCCGCGTAGCCGCGCCGCTCACCGCGCACGAGCAACTCGAGCCCGCGCACGGCGGCCACGGCTCCGAGCACGAGCTCGTCCCGCTCACTGGGCACGCGACCGTAACCGCACAGGAAGGCATCACGCAGGGCGGGAGCGTCACGCCACAGGCCGTACTCGAGGTGCACGAGGTCAGCCGCCCACGGCTCGAACTCGCAGGCGGCGAAGTCGATGACGCGCACACGCCCGCCCGGGTCGACGATCCAGTGGCCGGGGTGCCACTGGCGGTGCGCCGGCACGTGGTCGAGGGCTCCGAGATCGACCGCCGCCGCCACGTGCTGTCGTGCGGCGTGGCGCTCTTCGGCGCCGCGGTCACCCCACAGCTCGTCGGCCAGGGTGCTCCAGCGCTCGAACTCACCCGCAATGATGACCCCGAATCGGTCGTGGCGTACAGCGGGCGCCGAGTCGTGCAAACGACGCAGTAGCTCGCCGGCGCGCGCATGCACGCCCTCATCGTGCTCGTGCTGCGTGCTCGCGACACGCTCACCGAGCACGTGCGAGACGACGACGAGACGCAACGCGGGGTCGCTCAGCACGAGGCGCGGCGCGTCGCCGCCGAGCGCCGCAGTGTGCTGCTGCAGTGCGGTGTCTTCCCGGTGGTGGGGCAGGGCATCCCGATGCCATTTGACGATCGCGCGCTCTTCGCCACGCGTGACCACCTGCAACACCCTCGACGCCCTGTGGGCACCGTCGTGCTCGTCGACGATGTCAACCGGTCCGAGAGTGCGGTGCACGCGGTCGAGCACTTCCGCGTCAGAGGCGAGGCGCGTCGATGACCGCCCCAGCTCGGGCGTCACAGCACCGACGGTGATGCTCACGACCGGCCTCCCGTGATCCTCATGACTCGCGCGCACTGCCCCGCGTGCACGAAACCCCGGTCACCATGAGTGGTAGACCGGGGCCTCGGCACAAAGCTGGATTAGCTCGTGGGCGCAGCGCCTACTGGCAGCTGTCGCACTGGAGCATGTCCATCGGGTCGACGGGAACGTCGTAGCCGCCCACGGTGTCGTTGTCGTTGTCGTTGTCCATGCGGACCTCCTCGTTCGATGCAACGGTGATTGATGCAATTCTCCGCCCCCGGCGGCTAGGGCTCTCACTATATACAGGGAATGACACGATTGTCATTCCCCTAGATGTTGTGGTTTCGGCGTGTCGCGCACCCAGGTGCTCCCCGTATTCTGAGGACACCCCGTCGTCGCAAAGGACACCATGCCGCCGCCCGAAGCTCCTCACCGCTCGTTGTGGATCAGGGCAACGCCACGCCACCCGGCGAGTCCCGTGGAAGAAGGCGTGCTCGTGGCGCGCTCCGCCCTGCGCCTCGCCGTCAAAAACCGCGTCATCATGGCGACGCTGCGCGACGGCGCTCCATGGGACGACATCGTGATGACCGAGCTGGCACGTGCCGAGGTCGAAACGCTCATCACGGAGATGGTCGAGACCGCGGTGCGGCTCGAAGCGAGCAGCACCACCCCCATCCGCGGGCTCGGCCGATCACGCAAAACCCTCGCGAACCTGCGGCAGGATGCGCGACGGCAGGGTGAGCGCGCCAGCATTCTTCGCCGCGTCATCGCCCAGCTTCGGCGGCTCGAAGACGACCCCGAGCAGACGCGGGCGCTGCTCGACATCGCCCGGGAGGACACGCTGAACGAGCTCACCCAGGCACGACTCATCCCGAGCGGGCGCGAACTCAGCGAGGAAGAATTGCGCGCCAGCATCGAGGGGGTCAAGGACGACCTGACAGCGATGCTGGCGCAACGGCAGGTTGCGGAGCTGCCCGAGTACTGAGGGCGCACGCGGTCGAGGACTGTGTAGCGAGGGCGGGACTCGATCCCTACCGTGCCGCCTCGACGCCGCTGCGCGGCGCCGCGGACTGCGCGGTGGGGGCCCACGAAGGTTTTCGGCAACACCACTGGCCGTCAATGCGAAAGGCCCCGCCGTCGGCGGGGCCTTTCGCATTGGTAGCGAGGGCGGGACTCGAACCCGCGACACCACGATTATGAGCCGTGTGCTCTAACCACCTGAGCTACCCCGCCGGGCAGGTCCACCGCGCGGGACGCGGAAGAGCCAGGGCCCCGAGTCAGGATTGAACTGACGACCCCTTCCTTACCATGGAAGTGCTCTACCACTGAGCTATCGGGGCGCGACTGTAGAGCCCGGAGGCGGAACAGCACCGCAATAGATTAGCACTACGCCTACGGGCGCTGCGCACGGCGCCGAGGGTCGCTCTGAACGTGGAACCGTTTCCACAACGGCCCGGTTGCCCGTATCGTGTCCGTCATGCCCACAGCGAATCACGAGAACTCCACTCTGCCCGCGCGAGGCCGCACCGAACTCGCCTCCGCCCCGGGCAGCGAATGGTGGCGCTCCGCCGTCATCTACCAGATCTACCCCCGCTCCTTCGCGGATGCCTCGGGCGACGGCATCGGCGACCTCGCGGGCATCACCGCTCGCCTCGACTCCCTCGCCGAGCTGGACGTCGACGCCATCTGGCTCTCCCCCTTCTTCCGCTCGCCGCAGAGGGATGCCGGCTACGACGTCTCCGACTACTGCGACGTCGACCCGATCTTCGGCTCGCTCGCCGACTTCGACGCCCTGCGCGACCGTGCGCACGCGCTTGGTCTGCGGGTCATCGTCGACCTCGTGCCGAACCACTGCTCGAGCGAGCACGTGTGGTTCCAGGAGGCCCTGGCGGCAGGCCCCGGCTCCCCCGAGCGCGACCGCTTCATCTTCCGCCCCGGCACGGGAAAGAACGGCGAGCTGCCGCCCAACAACTGGCACTCCATGTTCGGCGGCCCCGCCTGGACCCGCACGACCAACGCCGACGGCACGCCGGGCGACTGGTACCTGCACCTCTTCGACAGCACCCAGCCCGACTTCGACTGGACGAACCCGTGGGTCTGGGAGCAGTTCCGGCAGATCCTGCGCTTCTGGCTCGACCGCGGCGCTGACGGGTTCCGCGTCGACGTCGCCCACGGCCTCATGAAGGCGGAGGGTCTGCCCGACATCGAGGAGGCCGACGAGGCCGACAGCGAGCTCGCCGACGGCCTCATGGGGTCGCTCGAGGTGCCGTATTGGGGTCAGGACACCGTGCACGCCGTCTACCGCGACTGGCATGCCGTGCTCGCCGAGTACGAGGGCGACCGTGTCCTGTGCGCCGAGGCCTGGGTCGAGCCCCTCGCGAAGGCCGCGCTGTGGGTGCGCCCCGACGAGATGCACCAGGCGTTCAACTTCTCGTACCTCGCGACCCCGTGGCTCGCGCCCCGGCTGCGCGACATCATCACCGAGTCGATCGAGGCTTTCACGGGTGTCGGAGCGCCGAGCACGTGGGTGCTCTCCAACCACGACGTGGTGCGCCACGCGAGCCGCCTGGGCCTCGCCCCGCACGCGGCGGGCCCGGTTTCGGGCATCGGCCCGTCCTCCCCCGAGCAGCCGGATGCTGTGCTGGGCTTGCGCCGCGCCCGAGCAGCCACCGCGCTCATGCTGAGCCTGCCCGGCAGCGCCTACCTCTACCAGGGTGAAGAGCTCGGTCTGCCGGAGGTCATCGAGCTCGACGACGATAAGCGTCAGGACCCGTCGTTCCACCGCACGGGCGGCGAGGTCTATGGCCGCGACGGCTGCCGCGTACCGTTGCCCTGGGAGCCCGACGCGCCTGCGTTCGGCTTCAACACGACGGGTGAGAGCTGGCTGCCTCAGCCGGACATGTTCGCCGACTACGCGCACTCGGTGCAGCGTGGCGTCGAGGGCTCGACGCTGGAGTTCTACCGTCGCGCGCTCGCGCTACGAGCCCAGCTCGGGCTCGGTCTGGGCGGCGTGACCTGGCTGGAGGGCTTCGGCGACGAGGTCGTCGCCTTCCGCAACGGAGCGATCACCGTGATCACCAATCTGGGCCCGACGTCGGTTGATCTACCCGAGGGTGACATCGTGCTCGGGAGCGGCCCCCTCGAGGATGGCGCACTGCCCACTGACACGGCGGTCTGGATCACCACCTGATGAGCCTGCGGCCGCCGAGCCCGTGCGGTCGCGACCGCGTGACTAGCTCGCGTTCGTGGTGAGCCAGGCGAAGGGATCGATGGCGATGCCGTCGATACGAATCTCAAGGTGCAGATGGGCGCCGGTCGAGGCTCCCGTGCTGCCGACGAGCCCGATGAACTCGCCCGCGGCGATCGTGTCGCCGGCGACGAGCGGCGAGCTGTCGCGCACCATGTGCGCGTACACGCTGGTGACCTTCTGACCGTTGATCACGTGATCGATGAGCACGTGGGTGCCAAAGCCGCCGTACTGATCCGCCTGCACGACGACGCCGTCCGCAACCGAGTAGATGGGTGATCCGCGGCCGGGCGTAAAGTCGAGACCCTGGTGGTAACTGGAGCATCCGCGACAGGGGGCGACGCGCTCGCCGAACCCGGAGCTGATCGGCGCCGCGAACGGGAACGGCCACCGCACGGCACCGGTTCCCGTGGTCGAGTACGAGAAATCGCGCGTTCCGTACCGCAGGCGCAGCATCTCCGCGTAACTCGTGACCGACCAGTCGTCGCGACTCGCGATCGGAGCCGCAACGTCCTCCGTGAGTGCCATCTCGAGCACCTGACCCTCGTCGAGCTCTGGTGCGGCGAGCACCTCTCCGCCATCGCTCGACTCGACCTCCTTGGTCGGAATCGAGGCGAAGGCGGCCGACGCGGGCGGAGCATCCGGATCGAACAGCGCGCTCGGGGGAACCGAGGTTCCGATGAGAAGGGCAGCGGCGGCGGCCATGACCACGGGCGGGAAGGTCTTCTGCGCGACGCGGCGTCGGAGGGAGACGGTGGGGGCGGCACTGGGAGGGGCGGGTACGGCCGGCGCGGAGACGGGGGGCCGACGAAGAACCGCGCGACCGGATCCACTACGACGCGCACGCCCCGCGGCCGGGTGCACGACGCTCTCCGGTGCAGGCGGGCTCGACACGGAGGGCGCGGTGTGCTCGACGGCGGTGAAGGGGGCGGTCGCGATCTCGGCGGGGTCACTCGATGATGAGACAGCGTCGGGCTCGACAGCGGCAGGGCGTGACGCACCGCGCCCTCGACGACGCGAGTTCGCCTGCTTCTCCGCCTCCCTCAGCGCACGACGGCTGAGCGGGGCGGCCGATGCGGTCGGCGCCGACGGGGCGGCGGGCGGGAAGGGAACATCGACCGGCTGCGTCGCCGGGGATTCCTCACCAAACGTGAATCCGAGAGACTCGAGGTTTCCGGGGTGCGCGGTGGCGTCCGTCTGAGGGTCGCTCTGCCGCGGGGGAAGCTCGGGGGTCACGGGTTATCGGTAGGCCTTGATCGCGTTTCTCACGGGGACTGGGTGCGCTCACGCCTCGCCCTCGACCTCACGGGTGAGACGGGGTTCGGTGCGCGATCCGATTATCACGGATTGGTAAAGAGTACTCGCTCCGACACGATTCGACCAGTCCGTGAGTAACCCTCGCAGAGCATGGTCAGGTGCTGGCTGGCCCTGCCGCATTCAGGTCGAGGAGCACCGGTTCGAGCAGAGCCGCGAGCTCCGGGTGAGCGGCGAGGAGGAACGTCCTGCTCGGCCGCAGAGCGCCCAGGCCGGTCACGCGGGCACCCGCCTCCTCGGCGATGAGGGCCCCGGCGGCGTGATCCCACGAGTTGAGGGTGCGCTCGAAGTAACCGTCCACGCGGCCCGCCGCGACTGCGCACAGATCGAGGGAGGCGGTGCCCATGCGCCGAATGTCGCGCACGCGCGACAGCAGCCGCGCGACGACCTCGCCCTGCTCGGCCCGGATGCGGGCGTCGTAGGCGAACCCGGTGGCCAGCAGCGTCTGCTCGAGCGAGGCGGGTCGCGACGCCTGCAGGCGTCGCTCACCCAGGTAGGCCCCGCCGCCGCGGGAGCCCGAGAAGAGCTCGCCGGTCGCCGGGTTGATGACGATGCCGGCGAGCGCCGTCCAGGTCTGCGGGTCGGGCTCGCCCTCGACCACGGCAATACTCACGGCGAAGTGCGGGATGCCGTACAGAAAGTTGACGGTACCGTCGATCGGGTCGACCACCCAGGTGAGGCCGCTCGAGCCGCCTTCGCCCCCCGACTCCTCGCCGAGGAAGGCATCGTCGGGCCGGAGCTCAAGCAGGCGGCTGCGGATGAACGACTCGGTGTCGCGGTCGACCTGCGTCACAACATCCACCGAGGAAGACTTCACGTCGGCGACCTCGACGATGCCGCGGCGCGCCTCGGCAACCCGCGCGGCCGCTTCCACGGCGATGCCGCGGGCGACGGCGAGGAGCGAGGTGTTGGTCATGGGTGGCGAGTGAGGGATTCGAACCCCCGAAGGCTGAGCCGTCTGATTTACAGTCAGATCCCTTTGGCCGCTAGGGTAACTCGCCGGGCGCGCGCCCGACCGATGTCATCATCAAGCGGAAGCGCGAACATAAGGATACAAGAGGCGCGGCCTGCGCGTGACCAGCGGGCAGGGGTGGCCGCCGCACCGTCTCAGGGCGCCGCCGGGGCATAGAACGCGGAGCGCGTGGCGACCGCGTCGAGGTAGCTGCTCGACGCGTTGTAGGCGGCGATGCCGGCCCGCCACGACTCTTCGTCACCGAGGGTGGGCGTCGCGCGGCACAGATAGTTGGCGGCCGCGAGCGAGGCGTCGTCGATGTTGTGCGGGTCCGCGATGCCGTCGCCGCTCGCGTCGACGAACCAGTTCGCCCAGCTGCCGGGGATGAACTGCATCGGCCCGAGCGCGCGGTCGAAGTCGGGGTCGCCGTCGAACTCGCCGCCATCCGTGTCGGGGATGAGCGCGGTCGTCGAGCCGTCTAGGGCGATGCCGATGATCGGCGGGCTCACGGTGCCGTCATCGGCAATGCTCGCCCCGCCGTGGCTGCCGTGCCGCGATTCGACGTAGCCGATGGCGGCGAGCGTGTTCCAGCCGAGCGCGCAGTCCGGGCGCTCCTCGTTCTTCGCGATGGCGGCGCCCGCGTAGGCGGCGAGCGCTCGCTCGGGGATGCCCGTCTCGGCCGAGACGGCGACGATCCACTCCGCGTCGGGGCGGCCCGCGACCCCGGCGCGCGTGCGCTCGGAGGCTTCGGGCGGCACGGCTGCCGGCCGCGCCCAGCGCGGCGTCGGCTCGGAGCTCGGCTCGCGCGCAGCATCCGGAGTCGTCGGTGGCGCTGGGCGCAGAAGCAGCAGCACGAGCGCGGCGAGGATGACACCACTCAGCGCAAGCCCGACGGACAGTCGGACGATCGCAGCAAGGCTCATGGCTACGATGGTCGCATGGCTGATTCCTCATTCGACATCGTGAGCAAGGTCGACAAGATGGAGGCGGAGAACGCCGTCAACCAGGCGCAGAAGGAGATCGCGCAGCGTTACGACTTCAAGGGCGTGGGCGCGTCGATCGAGTGGAGTGGCGAGAGGCTGCTGCTCAAGGCCAGCGCCGAGGAGCGGGTGAAGGCCGTGCTCGAGGTGCTCGAGTCGAAAATGATCAAGCGGGGCATCGGCATCCGCAGCCTCGACACGGGCGAGCCCTATGCGAGCGGCAAGGAGTTTCGCATTGAGGTCGGGCTCAAGAACGGTATCGCCAGCGACGACGCGAAGAAGATCGCGAAGATCATCCGCGATGAGGGCCCCAAGAGCGTCAAGAGTCAGATTCAGGGCGATGAGTTGCGTGTGCAGTCGAAGAGCCGTGACGACCTGCAGTCCGTCATCGCGCTCCTCAAGGGCAAAGATCTCGACGTGGCGCTGCAGTTCGTCAACATGCGCTGAGCCCGCGCCGCGTGACGGAGTTCTTCGGCGGCCACCCGCGCGGCAGTCGCCAGTACCGTCGCCTGCTCGCCGCGCTCTTCGTCGCGGGCGTCGCGACGTTCACCCAGCTCTGGTCGGCCCAGGGGGTGCTGCCGCAGATCGCGCGCGATCTGCACGTCGACGCGGCCACGGCGGCCCTCACCGTCTCGGGCACCACGGCAGGCCTCGCGGTCGCGGTGCTGCCCTGGTCGTGGGTGGCCGATCGTCTGGGCAGGCTGCCCACCATGCGTATCGCCCTCGTCAGCGCGAGCGCACTCGGCCTGCTCGCGCCGCTCGCACCGAGTGCCGAGCTGCTCATCGCGGTGCGACTCATCGAGGGTGTCGCCCTCGGCGGCCTGCCCGCGGTCGCGCTGACCTATCTCAGTGAGGAGGTCGATCGACGCCACGCGGCGGTGGCGGCGGCCACCTACGTGGCGGGCACGAGCGTCGGGGGTCTCACCGGCCGGCTCGTCGCTGCACCCATCGCCGAAGTGAGCGACTGGCGAGGAGGGCTCTCGGTGGCGGCGGCGGTCGCAGCGATCGCGGCCGTGGTGTTCCTCGTGCTTGCACCCCGAGCGCAGGGCTTCCGGCGCGGTGGCCACCTCGGGTCGGGCACCGTACTCAGCATGGTGCGCACGCTCGCCCGCGATCGCGTCATCGTCGCCCTGTGGCTGCAGGGGGCGCTCCTCATGGGCGCGCTCGTGACCATGTATAACTACCTCGGCTTCCACCTGGAGGGGGAGCCGTTCGGGCTTCCCCCGGCGATCGCCTCCCTGCTGTTCACCGCCTATCTCGCGGGCACGCTCTCCTCTCGGGTGGCGGGCGGCGTGGCAGAGCGGCTCGGTCGGCGGCGCGTACTCATGGCTGGAGGTGCCCTCATGGTCGTCGGCGGAGCACTCACGCTTGCCGAGTCGCTCCTGGTGGTGATCATCGGGCTCGTCGCGCTCACGGCGGGCTTCTTCGCCGGTCACGCCGTCGCCTCAGGGTGGATCGGCCAGCGCTCGAGCGTCGGTCGCGGGCAGGCCGCCAGCCTCTACACGCTCAGCTACTACGCGGGCTCCAGCCTCGCCGGGTGGCTGGGCGGCGTGCTCTACGTGCTCGCTGACTGGCCCGCGGTGGTGGCCCTCGTGCTGGCACTCTCCGCCGGTTCGGTCGTGGTGGCGACCCTCACCACTGGGGAGGGCCCCCTCGCGGTTGACACTGCTCACTAGACTGCGCCCATGATCGACCGGATCACGATCGACGGCGCAGGAGCCATCGCGGTAGCCATCGCGACGGGCTTGCTCCTGCTAACGATCGTGACGATCGCGCTCGTCTCGCTCGCCATCGTGCCGCGCAATCGACGCCCGCAGAGTGCGTTGGCCTGGCTGCTGCTCATCTTCATCCTGCCGATCGTCGGGTTTTTGCTCTACCTGTCGCTCGGGTCGCGGCGGCTGCCGCGGCGGCGACGTGACAAGCAGGTCGAGATCAACCAGTACATCCTCGACACGACCGTGGGCATGGACGACGTGTCGAGGCGCGACTCACTGCCGCCGTGGCTCATGCCGATCGCGCAGCTCAATCGCAATCTGGGATCTATGCCGCTCGTGGGCGGCAACGCGGCAGAGCTCATCACCGACTACGGCGCATCGCTGCACGCGATGACGGCCGAGGTGGAGGCCGCCACCCGGTCGGTGCACGTGGAGTTCTACATCATGTCGGTCGATGACGAGACCGAGCCGTTCTTCGCTGCGCTGTCGCGCGCTGTCGAGCGCGGCGTCACGGTGCGCGTGCTGTTCGACCATGTCGCCTCGCTGCGGGTGCGCGGCTATCGAGGCATGTTGCGGCGGCTTCGTGACGCTGGCGTGCAGTGGCACCGGATGCTCCCGGTACGCCCGTGGAAGGGTCAGTACCAGCGACCCGACCTGCGCAATCACCGCAAGTTCCTGATCGTCGACGGGCGCGTGGCGTTCACGGGGTCGCAGAACCTCATCGAGCGCACGTACCACCGCGGGCCGCACTGGTCGGGGCGACTGCAGTGGAAGGAGCTCATGGTGCGTTTTGAGGGCCCCATCGTCGCCGGCATTGACGCACTGTTCGCCACCGACTGGTACAGCGAGACCGATGAGTTGCTGCTGCGGGAGACTCCCGCGATCGTGGAGGCAGACCCGAGCCGTATCCTCGACGCCCAGGTCGTGCCGAGCGGGCCTGCCTTCGAGGGCGAGAACAATCTGCGCCTGTTCAACTCGCTGCTCTACGCGGCACAAAAGCAGATCCACATCTGCTCGCCGTATTTCGTGCCCGACGAGTCGATGCTGTACGCAATTACGACGGCCGCGCAGAGCGGGCTCGACGTGCAGCTCTTCGTCTCCGAGATTGGCGATCAACCGCTCGTCTTCCACGCGCAGCGCTCGTACTACGAGGAGCTTCTGCGAGCGGGCGTGCGCATCTGGCTCTACCGAGCCCCGACGGTGCTGCACGCGAAGCATGTCACCATCGACGACCAGGTCGCCGTGATCGGCTCGAGCAACATGGATATGCGGTCCTTCAGCCTGAATCTCGAGGTCTCGGTGATGGTGCGCGGCGAGGGCGTCGTCCGCGAGCTGCGGGTGATCGAGGAGTCGTACCGCGTCGAGTCCACCGAGCTGACGCTCGACGACTGGATGCGTCGGCCGCGGCACATGCAGATCTTCGACAACCTGGCCCGGCTGACCGCCACCGTCCAGTAGTGCGCGGCGCGGCTCGTCGCGCACACTCGCGGCGCGGGCCGTGCGCGCGTAGGGTGCCTGCATGGCCCAGAAGACGCTGCCCACGGACGTGCCGGTCGAGGACTACCTCGCGACCTTGGATGCTCGCCGCGCCGCTGAGAGGGCAAAGCTTCTGGAGGTGTATCGCTCGGCGACAGGTGTCGATCCGGTCATGTGGGGCCCGTCGATCGTCGGTTTCGGGCAGTACGCCTACCGCTACGCGAGCGGGCACGAGGGCATCTGGCCGCGCACCGGGTTCTCGCCCCGCAAGGCGAAGCTCTCTCTGTACGGTCTCACCGAGCATCCGGATTCGCCCGCGCTTCTCGCCCGTCTCGGAACGCACACGGCGGGCGTCGCCTGCGTCTACGTGTCGCGGCTCACCGCCATCGACCTCGACGTGCTGCGCGAGCTCGTTGCCCTCGGCTGGACGACGACTGCCGACCAAGCCGTCTGACCGCGACGACCCATCCGTCGCGCGCCCCGAGCTTCTGGGCCGCTGGGCCTTTGGGCCTTTGGGCCTTTGGGCCTCAACCAGGCAGCGGTTGCCGCCTACCTGACTTCGCACCCCGCTCCCTTCCACATCTTCGGAGTGGAAGGAACCCACCCAAGCAGGCGCCTCCCCCTCCGAAGATGTGGAAGGCGTCCATCCCACAGTCCCGTCCCCGTTCCGAAGATGTGGAAGGCGCGAGCAGGTGCGTGGTGTTCCCCGCGGCGCAGCGCGTCACCGCTCCTCCACGGGCAGGGACACCTCGACCGGCAACCACGAAACGGGCGGACAGCGAGGTCGGGTCTGCCCGCTGGCGCACACTTCCATCCATGCACCTCTTCCGCACCTTCGACGGGTACATCTCTCATGCGGGCGGAATCGTCTCACGCTCCGAGCTGCTGACCGCCGGTTGGACCGCCGACGAGATTCGACTCGGTGTGCAGTACCGGCGCCTCCACCGACTGTGCCGCGGCTGGTATGGCTCGAGCGACCTCCCTGCCGCGGTGCGCGCCGCCTGGACGCACGGCGGCCCGCTCGCGTGCGTGAGCGCACTCGAGTTCCACGGAGTGATCGACCCTCTCGATCCTCCAGAGCGCCCGCACGTGTGCCGCCCCACCCGCGGCCACCGACTCCGTCACGCTGGCCCGGCCACCATTCACTGGTCAGACGACGCCCTCGCGTCGGGCACACGGTGGTGCGTTTCGGTCGAGTCAGCGCTCGACCAAGCCACGCGATGCTCACCGCAGCGACTCCCCGAAGAAGAACAGCGCCGCCGCCTACCGCCACCCTGGCCGGGGCCGCTCGACCACGATGCCGCGCCGCGCGCGGTCGGTTGGTGACGCAGAACCTCAGTCGCGGGAGATGCGGATCATCTCGTCGCGCGGCACGACCTTGACGCGCTCGCGGCCCTGCGGCTGGCCCAGCGCGATCTCGTGCGCGTCGAGCCGGTGCCAGCCGTCGAGGTTCGTGTAGAGCACGCCGCGCTCGTCGAGCAGGTCGACGACCGACTGCTCGTCGGGGTCACTGGGGCTCCACCACGAGGCCTGATCGGTCACGAGGTGCTGAATCGTCTCCATCGCGTCGCTCTTGGTGTGCCCGATGAGGCCCACCGGCCCGCGCTTGATCCACCCGGTCGCGTACACGCCCGGCAGCTTGCTGTTGTCGTCACCGAGAACCTGGCCCTCGTGATTGGGGATCACCCCGTGGCGCTCGTCGAAGGGGATGCCGTCGAGCGGCGAACCGAAGTAGCCGACCGCGCGATACAGCGCCTGCACAGCGACCTCGCGAATCTCACCGGTACCCTCCACGCCGCCACGACCGTCAGGCCGGGTGCGCTCGTATCGGAACCCCGAGACGCGACCCTGCTCATCGGCGAGCACCTCCAGCGGTTTGGCGTAGAAGTGCAGGTGCAGGCGACGCGAGGCCAAGCCGGTCTCGCGGGCGCGCCACTGCGTGAAGATCCGTTCAATGACGGTGATCTGCTTGTTCGACGAGATGGCCTCGCGGGAGGCCTGATCGTAGTCGAAGTCCTCCTCATCGATGATCATGTCCACGTCGCGCAACTCGCCGAGCTCGCGCAGCTCCAGCGGGGTGAACTTCACCTGCATCGGGCCGCGCCGACCGAAGACGTGCACGTCAGTGACGGGCGAGGCGACGAGGCCCTCGTGCACGGTGTCGGGCACCTCCGTCGGCAGCAGGTCCTCTGGGTGCTTCGCGAGCATGCGGGCCACATCGAGGGCGACATTGCCGTTGCCGATCACAGCGACCGACTCCGCCTCGAGCGGCCAGCTGCGGGGAACGTCGGGGTGGCCGTCGTACCAGCTGACGAAATCGGCTGCGCCATAGCTGCCGTGCGCCTCGATTCCGGGGATCTCGAGAGCGGCATCCCGAATCGCCCCCGTCGAGAAGATGACCGCGTTGTAGTGCTCCTTGAGGTCATCGAGCGTGATGTCGGTGCCGTAGCGCACGTTGCCGAAGATGCGGATGTCGCCCGAATCGAGCACCTCACGCAGGGCGTTGATGATGCCCTTGATGCGCGGGTGATCCGGCGCGACGCCGTAGCGCACCAGGCCGTACGGGGCCGGTAGCTGCTCGAAGAGGTCGATGGAGACGTCGAACGAGCGAGGGTGCTTGAGCAGGATGTCGGCCGCGTAGATGCCTGCGGGGCCGGCGCCGACAATGGCGAGCCTGAGCTTGGTCATGATTCGGTGGGGCGCTTTCTTGTCAACGGATGCTGTCTGGTCAGCGGGTTCTGCCTGATCGACGCAGTCTGCCGTGCTCGCAGCCTCGGGGGCCACGGCACGAGCATCGACACTACTTGCTGCGGTCGACGACCGCTTCGGCAAACTTCGTGAGGGCCTTCGTGACGGGGCCGTTCGGCAGCGGCGCGAGGGCGGCCACCGCGTCGTCCGCCCAGCGTCGAGCCTCCTCGAGGGTCTCCTCCGTCACGGGGTGCTCACGCAGCTCGGCGATCGCCGCGGCGAGCTCACGCTCGTCACCGCCGCCCACCACGTGCTGTTCGATACGGTCGAGCAGCGCCGACGCAGCCGCGTCGGTGACCGCGGCACGACGCAGATACAGCAGCGGCAGCGTCGCTACGCCGCTGCGCAGGTCGGTGCCCTGGGCCTTGCCCGTGTCAGAGTCAGGTTCCGAAAGGTCAATCACGTCGTCGATGAGCTGGAAGGCGACCCCGATCTTCTCGCCGAAGGCCACGACCGGCTCGGCGAACTCCTGAGGGGCGTGCGAAAAGATCACGCCCATCTGGGCGGCAGCCGAGATGAGCGAGCCCGTCTTGTCGGCGAGCACTGTCAGGTAGTGCTCGATGGGGTCGTCGTCGATGCGCGGCCCGATCGTCTCGTGCAGCTGGCCGAGGCACAAGCGCTCAAAGGTATCCGCCTGCAGCTTGATGGCCCCTTCACCGAGACTGGCGACGAGTTTGCTGGCCCGTGCGAAGAGCAGGTCGCCGGTGAGGATCGCCACCGAGTTTCCCCAGACGTTTTGCGCGCTGGGAACCCCGCGGCGCATCTCCGCCTCATCCATGACGTCGTCGTGGTATAGCGAGGCGAGGTGGGTGATCTCGATCGCCTGCGCCGCCGTGATGACCGCCGGATTATTGCCCTCGCCGAGCTGAGCGGTTAGCAGCGTGAGCACGGGCCGGATTCGCTTGCCCCCGGCCTCGAGCAGGTAGCGCGAGGCGACATCAGCCATGTCATCGGCGAAGCCCACCTCGCGGAGCAACCCTGCCTCGACGTCGGCCAGGCCCGCCTCGATGGCGTCGGCGAAACGACGCTCCTCGCTCGAGGCGAAGAGCTTCTCGCCGAGCCCCAGCGACGCACTGAGCGTCTTGCTGCGGCGAGCGAGGGGAGTGCCGTGAGTCACCAGGTCAGCCGATCTGTCGAGAGGGAAAAGGGGTCAGTGGTCGGTCGTCGAGGAGCGTGCCGCCGACGGGGAAGCGGACGACGACGACCGGCGTTTCGGCGCCGTCGAACGAGCACGCCGCTGCGAGACGGACGCGCGCAGCGCAGCGTTCTGCGGCTTGCGCCCGCGATGAAGCGCAACGACCCCGGTTGTGAGATTACGGTGCCCGACCTTCGTGAAGCCCGCGGTGCGCAGCCACTGGCTGAGCGTCGCCTGGTCAGGCCAGTCTTGAATCGACTCGAAGAGGTAGCGGTAGGCCTCAGGGTTCGAACTGGCGGCCCCGACGATGAGCGGCATGACGTGCCGCAGGTAGGCGTAGTAGCCGGCCCGCACGACCCTGCTCGGCGGGCGCGAGAACTCGCAGATGACGACGCGGCCGCCCGGCTTGAGCACGCGGTACATCTCGGTGAGGGCGACCTGCGGCCGCTGCACGTTGCGCAGGCCGAAGCTGATGGTGACGGCGTCGAACTCGTCGTCACCGAAGGGCAGTCGTTCGGCGTCGCCCTGCACGAAATCGAGCCCCGGGTGCCGACGGCGGCCCTCGTCGACCATGCCCTGCGAGAAGTCCAGGGCGATGACCGTGGCCCCTGAGCGGGCGAGTGCCGCGGCGCTCGTCCCGGTGCCCGCCGCGATGTCGAGGATGCGCTCCCCCGGTTGCGGGTTCACGGCGCGACGCGTCGCAGCACGCCACAGCCCGGCGTTGCCCCCGGAGAGCACCGCGTTAGTGCGGTCGTATCGGCGCGCGACGCCGTCGAACATCGCCGCGACCTCGCGCGGCGTCTTCGTCAGGTCTGCCCTTGTCACACCCTGCAGTCTAGTGAGCGCTCTCCGCGGGTTGACCGTGAGCGACCTGGGCGACTGTCGTGTACCGGTGTCTGCTCTGCGGCGCGGAGTACGCTCACTTTGTGCCTAACTCCGCCGCTCCCGCGACCGCTGTGGACGACGTGCCGACACCTGGGGCACCCCCCGCGAACCGTTCTCTGCGCGCCGTGACCGAGACGGTCGGTGATCCCGGACCACTGCTGCCGTACGCCGACCCGCAGCACCCGCTCCTCGCCCTGCGCCGGGGGGACGGCATCGTGGGCCTCGGCGAAACCCTGCGGCTCGAGTACCGCGGCGTGAATCGGATCTCCGAGGCCGCCGCCGCGTGGCGGAGCGTCAGCGACAGCGCTGCCGTCGACGACCCCGTGCGACTGCCCGGCACCGGCCTGGTGGCCTTCGGCGCATTCGCCTTCGCCGACGACTCGAGCACCGTGAGCACGCTCGTCGTGCCCGAGATCATCATCGGCCGCCATGAGGGCACCTTTTGGGTGACGCGCATCAGCGTCGTCGACGGAACGCACGGTCGACACGCCGAACTCGTCTCCTCACCCCTCGCCCGCCCGATCGGCGAACGCCCGCGGGCCACGCTCGCGGCGTCCAGCCTCAGCCGCGACGCCTTCATGAACGTCGTGGGCGTCGCGTTGGAGAGCATTCACGGCGGCGCGCTGGAGAAAGTCGTCATCGCTCGGGATGCGACCGCGCGCATTCCCGCCGACAGTGACCGTCGCGCACTCGTCGACGAGCTCGCGCAGGCCTACCCCGACTGCCTGACCTTCGCCGTCGACGGGCTACTCGGCGCGAGCCCCGAGACGCTCGTCAACGTGCACGCGCGCGAGGCGAGCGCCCGCGTGCTGGCCGGCAGCACCGCGAGAGGGGCGAACGCCGTCGACGATGCGGCTGCCGCCGCCGAGCTCGCGACGAGCACGAAAGATCTTGACGAGCACGCCTTCGCCGTGCAGAGCGTGCTGCGAGCACTGCGGCCGCACGCCCGCGCGGTCACGGCGAGCGAACTGCCCTTCACTCTCAAGCTGCCCAACCTGTGGCACCTCGCGACCGACGTCGCCATCGAGCTGAGTGAGCACTCGAGCGCTCTCGACCTCATCGCGGCTCTGCACCCGACGGCGGCGGTCGCCGGTTCGCCGACCGCCGCGGCGCTCGCGCTCATCGCCGAACTCGAGCCCTTCGATCGGGGCCGCTACGCGGGCCCCGTCGGCTGGATCGATCAGGATGGCGACGGCGAGTGGGTCATCGCCCTGCGCTGCGCGACCGTCGGCGCCGACGGGTTGCTCACCGCACATGCCGGTGCGGGCATCGTGGCCGACTCGGAGCCCGAGGCAGAGTTGGCCGAGACCCGCATGAAGTTCCGGCCGATTGCCGACAGTCTCCGTTAGGTCTACCTACGAGTCGGCGAGCCGCTGCTTCTCAACCTCGACGTCGAATTCTGCCGCAGGCCACTGCGGGTCGATGCCGCGCAGGGCTTCCAGCAGCAGCGTCTGCACGGCGAGCCGGGCATACCACTTGCGGTCGGCCGGCACGACGTACCAGGGGGCGTGGTCGGTGGTGGTGCGCTGGATGGCGAGCTCGTAGGCGCGTTGGTAGTCGGCCCAGAGCATCCGTTCGTCAATGTCGCCCGGGTTGTACTTCCAGTGCTTATCGGGGCGGTCGAGGCGCTCGCCCAGGCGCTCCTTCTGCTCGTCGCTCGAGATGTGCAGCATGACCTTGACGATGCTGATGCCGCTGTCGGCGACGCGGCGCTCAAACTGCAGAATGTCGCTGTAGCGCTGCTCGATCTCGTCGGCGGGGGCCAGCTGCCGCACGCGGCCGATGAGCACGTCTTCGTAGTGCGAGCGGTCGAAGACGCCGATCATGCCGACGGCGGGGAGGTGCTTCTCGATGCGCCACAGGAAGTGGTGGCTGAGCTCTTCCTCGGTGGGGCGCTTGAAGGCGGCGAGCTGCACGCCCTGCGGGTCGACGGATCCGATGACGTGGCGCACGATGCCACCCTTGCCCGCGGTATCCATGGCCTGGATGACGAGCAGCACGCGCCGTGTCTCCCCGGCGCGACTCGCGGCAAACAGGCGCTCCTGCAGGTCGCTGAGCTCCCTCACACCGTCGGCGAGCGCCTCGGCCCCCTCGTCTTTCGCGCCCTCGAAACCGGGCGTGGATCGCGTGTCGATGTCACTCAGGCGGAGGTCAGCAGTGGCGCGCAGCAGTTCATGCATGGGCCCGAGGCTACCCGGCACTCGCGCTCGCGTCAGCCCCCTCCGGGGGCTCGTCCTCGCACAGTGGCACCTCGACGACCACTCGAGCCTCCGGAGCGGTGAGCGCGTCGTCGAGCTCGGCGCGCGTCGTCGCCCGCCGGTACGCCCACCCGCCCGCGGCCGCGAGCGCCGCGATGTCGACCGCGTGCGGCGTGCGCATGACAGTGGCGAAGTCGTCGGGGTCAGCCGTCGCGGCGACCTCGAGCTCGTCGAAGATCGTGCCGCCACCATCGTTGCCGACGATGACGTGCACGCGCAGGTCGTCGGGGAGGGGGGCGAGAAGGGCACCCGCATCGTGCAGGAGGGCGAGGTCGCCGACGAGCACGCGCGTCGTGCCGGGCGTCGCGGCGGTCTCACTGTCGGCGGCTCCGAGCGCCATGCCCGTCGCGGTCGAGATCGTGCCATCGATACCGGCCAGGCCCCGGTTGGCGTGCACGGGGATGCTCTTGCCGGGCACGGTCGCGTCGGCGACGCGGATGAGCCGGGATGCCGCCACGACGAGGCGGTCGTGCGGCCACGTGGCAGCCCACAGTGCGCGCACGAGCATCCGGCGGTCAATGGGGGCGCGCAGCACGGCGAGTTCGGCGGCCGCGAAGGCGGCGCGCACACCGCGGTCGCTCGAGACGGCGAGGGAGAGGTCGGGGGCCGGGTCGCCGGGGTCTTGCGACTCGAGCACGGCGCGCGACATGCTCACCCAGCCGCCCACCCAGCGGCGCGTGACGGCGGAGTCGGGCGCGCCGTGCACGCGCACATCGTCAACGATGCGGGCACGGCGGGCGGGGTTGTAAGCCTCGACTCCCGGAGTACGCACGACGATCGACTCGACGTCGGCGCGCTGCAGCAGGGCAGGCACCTCGCGGCTGAGAGTGGGGTGGCCGAGCACAATCGCGCGCCCCACGGCCTCACCGTGGGGACCGCGCAGCACGTCGCGGTAGGCGACGACGAGGTGGCGGCCGAAGCGGGATCCGCTCGAGACTTCGGCGATGAGGGGTGCGCCGAGCTCGACGGCGAGCTGCTCGGCGCGCGGCCCGGCGCCGTGGCCGGCGATGACGACGGTCGCGTCGTCAGGTTCAAGGTCGAGCACCTCGCGCGCTGCGTCGCTCTCGTCGCCCGCTTCGCCCGCCGCAGCAGCATCGATCACCTCCGGGACGAGGATGCTCCCGCTGAGCGGTTCGCGGAACGCGAGGTTCACGTGCACGGGCCCATCGGCGCTCGCCCGCACGGCGATCTCGGCGAGACCACGGGCATCCTCGACCTCACCGGCGGCACCCGTCGGGGCGGGAACATCCCAGTCGGCGCGCACGAGACCGCCGAAGATGCCCGGTTGCACCGTCGTCTGGTTGCTGCCGATGCCGCGCAGCTCGGCGGGACGGTCAGCGGTGAGCAGCACCAGCGGCACGCCCGAGTGGTGGGCTTCGAGCACGGCGGGGTGCAGGTTGGCGACCGCGGTGCCCGAAGTGCAGACGATGGCGACCGGACGGCGGGTCTGCACGGCGAGGCCGAGTGCTGTGAAGCCCGCGACGCGCTCGTCGATGCGGACTGTCAGCCGAAGGTGGCCGGCACGGGCAAAGGCCGCGGCCGCGAGAGCGAGTGCCTGGGAGCGCGAGCCGGGGCTCAACACGACATCGGTCACGCCGTAGGCCACGAGCCCCTCAAGCAGGGCGGAGGCGTAGACGGAGGCGGGCGATGCGGTGGCCCTGGTGTCGACAACCGTCGAGTCAGCGGACGCCGAGCTGGCCACCGCGTGGTCAGCGCTCGGTGGTCGGGGGGTTGTCATCGTCGAGGTCGGCGAGCTCTTGCTCCAGCCGACGCAGGCGCTCCTCCTGCTCGGCACGGCGAGCGACCTCCTCACGACCCAGCGAATTGAGGAATGTCGGGTCATCATCGGGGGCCACGCTGCGCGACATGCGCCCAGGGCCGCGACGCGCCTTGCCGACGATGAGCCACAGCAATCCACCGACAACTGGCAGTACAACGACGACGACGCCCCAGAGGCCCTTGGGTAGTGCGCGCACCCGTTGCTTCTCGGTGAGCAGGACGTCGACGAGCGTGTAGATCGTGAACGCGACGGCGACCACGATGAGCACGACGATGACTCTGGGCATGCCCCTACTGTAATCCTTCCCTCTGGGCGACGCCCGAGAGCGGGCCCTGCGGCTCCTGCGCCCTGGCCGTGCGGCATTCGGCGCAGGTGCGCACTTCTAGACTGGAAGCATGAGCCCGTGGATCACCTACAGTCTTGTGCGCTTCGGCCTCTTCGCCGCCACGTTCACACTTCTCATGGTCGCCCAGCTGGAGTGGTGGTGGGCGGCGCTCGTCGCCACCGTCGTCGCCTTCACGGTGACCTACATCTTCTTCCCGGGCCTGCGGCAGGCGATCGCGAGCGACTTGGCGGCGCGGCGTGCGCGCACGACGCCGGACGACCCCGATGCGGATGCCGAGGATGCCGAGGCGCAGCGGCCGTAAGGGGTTCGTAACCTCTCCGCCCGCCGCCCAGCCGGGAGCCTACGTCGAGTGCCGCGACGGGATCATCGCGGAGACCGCCGGCGACAAGGTGCTCCTCTTCCACGCGCCGTGGTGCCCGCAGTGCCGCTCACTCGAGCAGAGCATCCTGGACGGTCGGATTCCTGACGACATGACGATCATCAAGGTGGACTACGACACGGCGACGAGCCTGCGCCAGCAGTACGGCGTGACCATCCAGACCACGATCGTCTACGTCGACGACGACGGGGCCGCGCTGGCCTCGGAGGTGCTGTACTCCGACACGACGCTCGCCGCCCTCGTGGCAGCGGCGCCGTAGGGGTCGGCTGTGGAAGGGCTCGCCCTCGTCAGCCTCCTCGCCGGTGTGCTCACCGTCGCGGCGCCGTGCGTGCTGCCCCTGCTGCCGATCATCATCGGCGGCTCGATCGTCGCCGACGACGCCGGCTCGACGCGCGCCCGGGTGCGCCCCTACGTCATCGTCGCCTCGCTCGCCGTGAGCGTCATCGCCTTCACCCTGCTGCTCAAGGCGACGACGGCGCTGCTCGGCATCCCGACACAGGTGTGGCAGGTGATCTCGGGCGTCATCGTCATCCTGCTCGGCATCAACCTGCTGCTGCCGGGCCTGTGGGAACGCTTGTCGACCCGACTCGGTCTCGGTGATCGCAGCAACCGAGCACTCGACAGCTCCGTGCATCGGCAGAACATCGGCGGCGACATCCTCACCGGGGCGGCGCTCGGCCCGGTGTTCTCGAGCTGCAGCCCCACCTATGCGCTCATCGTCGCGACCGTGCTGCCCGTCTCGTTCGCCGAGGGCACGCTCTACGTCACGCTGTACGCGATCGGCCTCGTGATTCCGCTGCTGCTCATCTCGCTCGCCGGTCGCGGCGCGGCGCGCAAACTCGGCTGGCTCGCCGACCCGCGCGGGTGGTTCCGCCGCACGATGGGCGTGCTGTTCATCATCGTCGGCATCGTCGTCATCGTCGGCGCCGACAAGGCCTTGCAAGAGCTCATCCTCGACCTCGGGTGGTACGACCCCATCGCCGGCCTGGAGGGGATCCTGCGCGGTGAGTGAGGCGGCGGCGGGGCGCGGCAGTCGAGCGGGCGGCGCTCACGGGGGTGCAGGCCGCCCGCTCGATGGCCGCCGCGTGCTCGTCGTCGACGACGACCCGACGCTGCTCGAGATCGCCGCGACCTACCTGACCGCTGCCGGTGCCGCCGTGTCGACGGCGCCCGACTCGGTGACCGCGCTGCGCTCCGCGACCGACCAGCTCTACGATCTCGTCGTGCTCGACCGCATGATCCCCGGCGTCGACGGGCTCGAGGTGGCGCGACGCCTGCGTGCACACTCGAGCGTTCCCATCATCATGCTCACGGCGCTGGGCGAGGCCGAGCACCGCATCGAGGGTCTCGAAGCGGGCGCCGACGACTACCTCGCGAAGCCCTTCTCGCCGCGCGAGCTCGTGCTGCGGGCCGAGGCGCTCCTGCGGCGCAGCGCCCTCGTGCGCGAGACGGAGGGTGATGTGACACTCGGCCGGCTGCACCTCGACGCGACCGCGCACACCATCAGCCTCGACGGCGTGCCGCTCGCTCTCACCACGCGCGAGCACGACCTGCTGGCGCACCTGCTGCGCCGCCCCGGCCGCACGCTCAGTCGCGACGAGCTGCTCGGCGAGGTGTGGGGGTGGAGGATCGGCGACGTCTCGACGATCACCGTGCACGTGCGCCGCCTGCGCGAGAAGATCGAGGCCGACCCGGCGAAACCGCGCATCATCACGACCGTGTGGGGGGTCGGGTACCGCCTCGACCCGGAGGGGCTCGAACCGTGAGCATCGTCGACTATGCGCAGGTGCTCGGCTTCGCGGTCGGCAGCGCCGTCGCCGCGGGGCTACTGGCCGCGCTCGTGCTGCGCCTCGCCCGACGGGCCCCGCTCTTCGTGCACGTGCTCGTCATCGTCGCGGCCGCCGTCGGCGCCGTCGCCGGCGGTATCGCCCTCACGGCGGCCGGCATGTACATCAATGACGCCGACACGGCGGTCGCCCTCGCGGTCACCGCGGCGAGCGGCCTCGTCTCCCTTGCCCTCGCCGTGCTGCTCGCGATGGGCCTCTCGCGGGATGCCCGGGGTCTCGGCCGCGACGCCCGCCGACTGGGTGCGGGCGAGCGTGTCGAGGCCGCGCGGCGCGTGACGGCGGAGCTCGACTCGGTGCAGTAGGAGCTCGCCGACTCGAGCGACCGGCTGGCCGCCGCCCGTGAGGATTCCGAGCGGGCGGAGGCCGCGCGACGCGACCTCGTGGCGCGCATCGCGCACGACCTTCTCGCCCCCCTCGCGAGCATCCGGGCGATCGCGGAGACGCTCGAAGACGGCCTGTCGCCCGAACCCGAGCGCCACGCCCGTCAGCTCGGCTCGCACGTGACGCGCCTGCACTCGCTCATCGGCGACCTCTTCGAACTCTCCCGCATCGACGCGGGCGCGCTCGCCCTCGCCCGCCAGACGGTGTCGCTCACCGACCTGGTCTCTGACATCGTCGCCGACTACGGGCCGCTCGCCGCGCAGCACGAGGTCGCGCTGGAGATCGTCGCCACGTCATCAGTGACCGCCGACGTCGACCCGAGTGCCCTGAGCCGCGCCGTCACGAACGTGCTCGTCAACGCCATAGAGCACTCCCCCGCCGGCGGCCTCGTCACGGTCGGCGTTGGCGCCGTCGAGGGGGCCGCCCGGGTGCGCGTGCGGGATCGCGGGCCCGGCATTGATGCCGACGATCTACCGCACGTCTTCGAGGCCGGATGGCGCGCCACCTCGGCGCGCACGGCCCCCCGCGTCGGCCTCGCCGGCGGTGCCGGACTCGGCCTCGCCATCACCCGCGCCATACTCGAGGCGCACGGCGGCAGTGCGAGTGTCGCCCGCGCCGAGCCGGGCGCCGAGTTCACGCTGCTGCTGCCGCGCCCCTAGCCTTCGCAGCCATCGCAGCCCTAGAAGGCGATCGCCGCGGCGAGCACGAGGCCGGTGAGCAGGGCGGCGAGCGAGGTGAGCTTGAGTGCGAGCACGAGCTCGCCCGCCGTGCGCGCGAGCAGCACGATGAGGATGACGGGCGCGCTGAGGAGGAGCGTGCCGTACACCGCGGGGGCCCACTCGAAGAGCAGCGCGAAGGGCACGAGCACGCCATAGACACTGACGATGAGCACCGCGAAGAGAATGCGGGCCGCCCGGTCGCCCAGGCGTACGGCCAGGGTCTTCTTGGCGACCACGGCATCCTGCTCGCGGTCGCGGATGTTGTTGACCAGCAGGATCGCCGCCGCGAACAACCCCGCGATGACGCCCGCGAGCCACGCCTCGAGCGGCCGCTGCTGAATCTGCACATACGTCGTGCCGACCGTCGCCACAAGGCCGAAGAACACGAAGGCGACGAGCTCACCGAGCCCCGCGTAGCCGTAGGGCTTCGTGCCGCCCGTGTAGAACCACGCGGCGACGAGCGCAACGGCACCGATAGCGAGCAGCCACCAGATGCCGCTCAGAATCACCACGGCGAGGCCCGCCGCCGCACCGAGGCCGAAGAATACGAGCGCGACCGTGAGCACCGTGCGGGGCTTCGCCGCCCCCGAGCCCGTGAGGCGGCTCGGGCCCACGCGGTAGCGGTCGGTGCCGCGCACGCCATCGGAGTAATCGTTGGCGTAGTTGACGCCGACCTGCAAGAACACGGCGACTGCGAGGCACAGCAGCGCGATCGCGAGGTTGTAGCCCAGCGTGTTGTACGCCACCGCCGTACCGAGAGCGACGGGGGCAACGGCGAGGCTCAGAGTGCGCAGTCGTGCGCCCGCGATCCAGTCGCGTGCCGTCGCCGGCTGCGTCTTCGCCGGGTTACCGGATGCCGCCGCCGCCTTCGCGGGGTTCGTCCGGTTCGCGGGGCTCATGCGCTTCGACGACGCGCGCTTCTTCGACTTCTTGCTTCTCGGGGAGGCCACGGATGTGAGTGTAGCCGCGGCCCGCGCGGGGGGCGGAGCCGTGACGCGACCGGGCCTCAGTCGACGAGGCGCGCGATCGTGAGCCGGTCGGGCTTGCCGCTGGGCAGCATCGGCAGGGCATCCAGCACCCGGATGCGGTCGGGCCGCGCCTCGGGGCCGAGCACTGCCCCGACCGCGCGCCGCACCGCGGCGACGTCGGCAGTGTGCGTTGTCACCACGACGGGCACCTCACCCCACTCGGGGTCGTGACCGGGCACGACGACCGCGTCGCCAAGGCCGGGTTGCTCGCGCACGATGCGCTCCACCTCGCCGAGACGCACCTTGAGGCCGCCCGAGACGATCGTGTCGTCGAGGCGGCCGAGCACACGCAGCACGCCGTCCTCCGCCAGCTCACCCGCATCGTCGGTGCGGTACCAGCGCTGGCCGTCATCCTCGATGAAGCAGGCTTGGGTGCGGGCCGGGTCGCCCAGGTAGTACTCGGCGATCGTCGGGCCGCCGAGCTCGACGCGCCCATCGACGACGCGCACGAGCGTCTGCCCGATCGGGCGCCCGTCGTACACGCAACCGCCGCTCGTCTCGCTCGAGCCGTACGTGCGGGTGATGCGCCAGCCGAGCGCCGCCGCCCGCTCGATGAGCGGCGTCGGCGTGGCCTGACCCCCGACGAGGATGCGCGCGAAACCGGCGAGGGCGTCGCGCAGAGGCGCATCCGTCTCAGCGTCGTCGACAAGGCGCGCGAGCTGTGCGGGCACGAGCGCGGTGTAGCGCGTGGACTCGGTCATCGCGCCGATCGCGGCGAGCACGCGCTCACTGCTCATGCGGCCCGGGGCAATCGGCACGGGGTCGACGCCGGAGGCGAGCGAGCGCGCGAGCACGGTGATGCCGGCGATGTACTGCACGGGCAGGGCCAGCAGCCACTGGCCGGGGCCGCCGATCGCGTTCTGGCTCGCGGCCGCGCTCGCCAGCACCGCATCGGCGCTCAGGGCGACGCGCTTGGGTCGGCCGGTCGTGCCGCTCGTCTCGACGACGACGGCGATGCGCTGCTCTACCTCGAGCGGAGCGGTATGGACGGGGTTGACTCCCCCGCCGCGGAACAGCACCGCGGGCCCGTCACCACTGAGCGCCTCCCGCAGCGCGGCCAGGCACCTCTGCGGTGCCCCAGTATCAACGACGGCAAGCGGACGAGTCACGCCCACACGCTACCCCGCGCCCCTGGGCGCCGCGCGGGTCAGTGCTGCCAGAGTCCTAGTACTGCCAGGGGTAGGGGCTCCAGTCGGGCGCGCGCTTCTCGAGGAAGGCGTCACGACCCTCGACGGCCTCGTCGGTGCCGTAGGCGAGCCGGGTGGCTTCGCCGGCGAAGAGCTGCTGGCCGGGCATCCCATCGTCGGTGAGATTCATCGCGTACTTGAGCATGCGGATCGCCGTCGGGCTCTTCGTGAGGATCGTCTCGGCCCAGTCGAGCGCGGTCTCTTCCAGCGAGGCGTGCGGCACGACGGCGTTGACCGTTCCCATCTCGTAGGCGCGCTGCGCGTCGTACTCGCGGGCGAGGAAGAAGATCTCGCGCGCCACCTTCTGCCCGACCTGCTTGGCGAGGTAGGCGCTGCCGTAGCCCGCATCGAAGGAGCCGACGTCGGCGTCGGTCTGCTTGAAGCGCGCGTGCTCGGCGCTCGCGATCGTCAGATCGCACACGACGTGCAGCGAGTGCCCGCCGCCGGCCGCCCAGCCGGGAACGACCGCGATGACGACCTTCGGCATGAAGCGGATGAGCCGCTGCACCTCGAGAATGTGCAGCCGTGACGCCTTGCCGACGTCGACCGTGTCAGCGGTCTCCCCCTCCGCATACTGGTACCCGCCGCGCCCGCGGATGCGCTGGTCGCCGCCCGAGCAGAATGCCCACCCGCCATCCTTCGGGCTCGGCCCGTTGCCGGTCAGCAGCACGACGCCCACCTGCGGGTTCTGGCGCGCATCGTCGAGCGCCCGGTAGAGCTCGTCGACCGTGTGCGGGCGAAAGGCGTTGCGCACCTCGGGCCGGTCGAAGGCGATGCGCGCAATGCGGCCGCTGACGTCGAGGTGGTACGTGAGGTCGGTCAGGTTGTCGAATCCCGGCGCGACGACCCAGCGTGCTGCGTCGAAGGTGTCGGAAACGTGCGGCTCGGCCATGCCGCGAGCCTACCCGCGGGAGCGGTGCCAGACTGGGGGCATGGATGCTCTGCCCGAGCTCGACGATGTGCTGGGTCGCGCCCACGTGGTGAGCGTGCCGCTCACGACGCGGTTCCGCGGCGTGCAGCACCGTGAGGCTGTGCTGCTCGACGGCCCCGCCGGATGGAGCGAGTTCAGCCCCTTCCTCGAGTACAACGACAACGAGGCCAGTACGTGGCTGGCTGCGGCCCTCGACTTCGGCTGGAGCGAGTCGCGCGCGCCGCGGCTGCGCGAGAGCATCCCCGTCAATGCGACGCTGCCGGCCGTGCCCCTCGATCGCATCGCGGGCGTGCTGAGCCAGTTCGGCGAATGCCGCACCGTGAAGATCAAGGTTGCCGAACCCGGCGAGCGCCTCGCCGACGACGTGGCGCGCGTGCGCGAGACCCGGCGGCTCATGGGGCCGTACGGGCGCATTCGCCTCGACGCGAACGGTGCGTGGAACCTCGACGAGGCCGAGCACGCCGTGCGCGAGCTCGAGCAGTTCGACCTCGAATACGTCGAGCAGCCGTGCGCCACCGTGCCCGAGCTTGCCGAGTTGCGCCGACGCATCCGCCGCATCGATGTTCTCGTGGCCGCCGACGAGAGCGTGCGCAAAGCCGCCGACCCGCTCGCCGTGGCGCGCGCCGATGCCGCCGATCTGCTCGTCATCAAGGTCGCCCCCCTCGGCGGCGTCGACCGGGCGCTACGCATCGTCTCCGAATCCGGGCTGCCCGCCGTCGTCTCGAGCGCCCTCGACTCGAGCGTCGGTCTCGCCATGGGCGCCGCCCTTGCCGCGCGGCTACCGAGTCTCGAGTTCGATTGCGGGCTCGGCACGGGCGCGCTCCTCGCCGACGATGTCAGCGACCCCCGCATCGTGCCCGTGAATGGCGCGATCGGCGCGGGCCGGGCATCCGCCGATCCGGATGCTCTCACTCGCCTCGCCGCGCCCGCCGACCGGGCCGCATGGTGGCGTGAGCGCGTCGAGCGCTGTCACGCCGCACTCGTCCACCAGCGGCAGCTCGCCCCACGCCGATAGGCACCACACCCAGCAACCCCGCTCGACCCCGCCTGTCTCACCGGCGGATCACCGACGCGCCCCGCGCGCTACAGGCCCGAGTACGAGTGCAGGCCCGTGAAGTACAGGTTGACGATCGTGTAGTTGAAGATGACCGAACTGAAGCCGATGATGGCGAGCCACGCCGAGCGGTTGCCCCGCCAGCCGCGCGTTGCACGAGCGTGAATGTATCCGGCGAAGAGGGTCCAGATGATGAACGTCCAGACCTCCTTGGTGTCCCAGCCCCAGTAGCGGCCCCACGCCCGCTCGGCCCAGATGGCGCCGGCGATGAGCGTGAAGGTCCAGAACACGAAGCCGACGACGGTCACGCGGTAGGCCAGCGATTCGAGCACCGATGACCCGGGCAGGGTGTCGAGGAACCGCAGACCCGCACTCTGCCGGGCCTCGCGGCGTGCGCGCAGCAGCTGCATGATCGACAGCCCCGCGCCGATGGCAAAGAACGCGGTCGCGAGAACGGCGACGAGCACGTGGATGACGAGCCACGCCGACTGCAGTGCCGGGGGCAGCGGCACGACGTCGACGTAGAAGTTGACGGTCACGATGCCGAGGGCGAGCAGCGAGAAGCCCGTGATGTAGGCGCCGAGGAACCGCAGGTCTTTCCAGAGCTGCGCAAAGAGGAAGGTGCCCATGCCGACGGCGGTCGCGGTGAGGCCGAACTCGAACATGTTGGCCCACGGCACCCGCTCGGCCGCGATGCCGCGCGTGAGCACGGCGGCCATGTGCAGCGCGAAGCCCAGGATGGCGAGCGCGAAGGCTGCGCGCTGATACCGGGTGGCTCCGTGCGAGGGGAGCGGGGCATCCGTGCGGTCGAGAACGGCGGTGCCGCCCGAGGATGCGCGCGACGCTCCCACCGACGATGCCACCGCACCCTCTGACGAGGAGGCAGACGCGACGGCGGGCGCGGCAGTGCGCGAGGAGCGCTTGGCGAGGTCAAGCGTGAAGAGGATGAAGGCGACGGTGTAGACGCCCATGGCCGAGTAGACGGCGACGAGGGAGTAGGCGACGAGATTCTCCATGAGGCCTTCATGGTACGGCGCAGTCCTGAGAAGATTGCCTCTGAGGCCTGGGAGGAGTCACCGGTCGGGACCTCCGACCCTGGTGCCACCCTCGTGCGAACATAGGCTGGGGGGTATGCCACGTACTGCACGCCCCGTCACCACCGTTCGCAGCCCGAAGAAGAAGCCCAAGAAGCCGATGTCGCCGCGCAGCGCGCAACTGGTCGCCGTCGCCGTCGTGATCGGCTTCATCGCCATCATCGCGGTCATCGTGCTGACCAGCATGAACCGCGAGGCTCCCCAGGCGCTGCCCGAGGTCGCCCCCGATGACGCCGGTCAGGTCGTGCGCGACGGCGCCCACCTGCTCACCGAGGCGACGCCCGAGACAGCCGAGGTCGTGCTGGTGGAGTTCCTCGACTTCCAATGCCCCGGGTGCACCAGTGCCAGCGTTGCGGTCGGGCAGCTCGCCGAACAGTACGGCGACCGGGTCGCCATCGCCATCCGCCACTTCCCGCTCACGAGCATCCACCCGCACGCGGTCGACGCCGCCGTGGCCTCGGAAGCCGCCGCTGCGCAGGGCCAGTTCACCGCGATGTACGAGGCGCTCTTCGCCACGCAGAGCGAGTGGGGTCAGGCGGGGCGCGATCAGGCGGGTACCTTCCGTGGTCTCGCCGAGCAGCTCGGTCTCGACATGGCGGAGTACGACCGCGTGGTCGACGACCCAGCAACTCGCGAGCGCATTGCGATCGATCAGGCGGATGCCCTTGCCCTGGGTGCCGCGGGCACCCCATCCTTCTTCCTCGACGGAGAGTTCCTGCAGCTCAACTCGTTCGACGAGTTGCAACTTCTCGTCGAGGAGCGCCTGCAGTAAGGCCGCCTGCAGTAAGACCTAGACCCGAGCGGGAGTGTCGGCGGTGGTGGTGGTCGCCGCTCTACCCGCGGCGGCGTGCGCCTCGGCGAACTCGGCGATCGAGCGCTCGAGGTTCGGGTCTTCGCCACGGGCGAGGCCCGCATACTGCAGTCGCACTCCCTCGCCCTCGGCCGACGCGACAACCCACAGGCGGCGGCGCGGTACGAAGAGGCTCGTGAGCAGGCCAGCAAGCACGAGCAGCGACGAGATGAGCACGCCCTCCTGCGTGGGGTCGTGGTGCACGTCGAGGCTCACGAAGCGGGGCAGGCTCGTGAACTCGACGCTGCCGCGGCCGCCGGGCAACTCGGCGGACTGGCCGAGGCCGAGAATGATCGAATCGTCGCCCGTCTCGCCACCCGTAATCTGCGTCAGATCGTCGGTATTGAGCGCGTAGGCGTTGCGGGGCACCCCGTCGTCGAGTCCGAGATCACCGACGAAGGCGTTGAGGGTGAGCACGGGCTGGTCGGGCTCGGGGTACACCGAGCTCAGCGCGCCGCTCGCGAGCTGCACGGCCGAGGGGTAGAAGAAGCCGATCATGCCCATCTGGTCGTCGAGACCGTCAGGCACCTTGACGACGCCGAGGCTCGACAGGTTGGAATCCTGCGGCAGGAACGGCACCGGCTGGCTGAAGACCGCCGCACCCTCCGCGTTGAAGACGGTGATCCACGGTGCGAAACCGTTGCCGAGCAGGTAGGCGGTCGTGCCGGCGATGTCGATCGGCTCGTTCACCTTGATCTGCCGCTCCACCGGCTCGCTCCCCTCGACCACCGTCACCGCGGCCGTGAAGTCGAGCGGCTGCACGATGCCGGTCGTCTGGTCGAGCCCATACTCGGCATCGAAGCTGTCGAGGCGAACCGAGAACGGGTCGAGCCACGCATCGTCAAAAAAGCGGCCCGGGCTGAACGAGTCGTAGCTCGTCAGCTGGTTCGTGAACGTCTGATCTTCGATGATCACCTTCTGGCCGTTGTAGCCGAAACCGCCCGCGAAGCCGACCGTCGCGAGCACGCCGACGAGAGCGGCGTGGAAAACCAGGTTGCCCGTCTCCCGCAGGTAGCCGCGCTCGGCCGAGAGTGAGTTGCCGTAGCGCTCAACCCGGTACCGCTGACGCCGCAAGATGGTGCGGGCATGCTCGAGGGATTCCTCGACCGTGCCCTGCGCATCCGTGCGCTCTCGATAGCCAACCAGGCGGCCCAGGCGCGCCGGCGTCGCGGGCGGGGCGGAGCGCATCGCCTTCCAGTGGTGGCGCGTGCGCGGGATGATGCAGCCGATGAGGGAGAGGAACAGCAGAAGGTAGATCGCCGAGAACCACACCGAGGTGTAGGTGTCGAAGGCCTGCAACGCGTCGAGCACCGCGAAGGCCTCGGGGTTGTCGCGCTCGTACTGCACGACGCCGTTCGGATCGGCGGAGCGCTGCGGCACGAGCGAGCCGGGAATCGCCGCGATCGCCAGCAGCAGTAGCAACACGAGGGCCGTGCGCATGCTTGTCAGCTGCCGCCACGCGAAGCGCACCCAACCGCGGATGCCCAGCCTCGGTTGCGCGATGCCGGCGGCCGACTCACTCTCGGGCGGGGCCTGGTCGTAATGATCAGAGGGGCGTGACGGTTCCACCGATGATCACCCCCAATTCTGAGACGAAAAGCTGCCACAGCCCGGTCACCATGGCGAGGCCAATGACGATGAGGAGGCTGCCGCCGACGATATTGATCGCGCGGATGTTCTGCTTGAGCCACTTCGTCGCCCCCGCCACCCAGCCGAAGCCGAGAGCGACGAGCAGGAACGGTATGCCCAGCCCCAGGCAGTACACAAACCCGATGAGAGCCGCGCGGCCGAGCCCGCCCTCGGTGAGGGAGAGCGCGTAGACGGCCGCGAGGGTGGGGCCGAGGCAGGGCGCCCAGCCGAGGCCGAAGACGACGCCGAGCAGCGGTGCACCGCCGAGGCCCGTCGCGACCTGCCAACGCGGCTGCACCGAGCGCTGCAGGAACGACACCTGGCCGATGAAAACGAAGCCGAGCGCGATGACGAGCACACCGGCGAGGCGGGTCACGAGGTCGAGCTGCGCCTGCAGCACAAGCCCGGCCGTCGCGAAGAGCAGCGAGAAGCCGACGAAGACGACCGTGAAGCCGAGCACGAAGAGCCCCGCGCCGAGCGCGACGCGACGACGGTTGCCGCGCAGCTCATCGGGGCGCGTGAAACCCGTGACGTACGCGAGGTAGCCGGGCACCAGCGGCAGCACGCACGGTGAGGCGAAGGCGAGGAAACCCGCGAGCAGAGCGATCGGCAGGGCCGCCAGGAGCGAACCGCTGAAGACGACCTCGCCGACCGACTGCAGCAGCACGGGCTGTAGCGTCACCAGCTCAGCCCGACTCGGCGAGCGTATCGGTGATCATCGCGCGGAGCGTCGACGGTTCGGTCAGCAGCCCCGAGATGCGCGCGGCGACGCGACCCTCACGGTCGAGCACGAGCGTGGTGGGCACCGCGTTGGGAGCCACTTGACCCGCGAAGGCGAGGCGGGTCGAGCCGTCGTTCGCGTCGAGGATCGACGGGTAAGTGACGCCGAACTCGTCGGCGAACGCGAGCGCCGTCGGGGCCTGGTCGTAGATGTTGACCCCGAGGAAGCTCACACCGTCGGGGGCGAACTGCTGGGCGATGGCCTCTAGATCGGCCGCCTCAGCACGGCACGGCGGGCAGGCCGCGTACCAGAAGTTCACGACCAGCACCTCGCCCCGGTAGTCGTCGCTCGACACCGTCTCGCCGTTCTCGACCTGACCCCCGAAGGCGATGGGCTGCGCACGATCCTCGACGGCGATGACCGTGTAGGCGCCGTCGCCCGAGATGTACCCCTGACCCGTGCCCGCACGGAACTGGTCGGCGAGGGAGTCGTTGGCCGTGCATCCGGTCAGGGCGAGCGCGGCAGCAACAGCAAGGGCACTAGCCGTCTTCCGCGCTCTCACACTGCCCTGCGTCACACTGCTCCTAAATCGGTGGCGTTCACCAGCCATTCTGCCGCCGGTTCCTGATAGCCGATCTCAGTGAATGCGCCGTCCTGCCAGGTGAAGGAGGTGATGCTCGACAGGGAGCAGCGCCGCTTGCGAGGGTCGTGCGCGAGCGACAGCCCGGCGACGGCGCGGTGCGCCATCCAGATGGGCAGCTGGTGGCTCACCATGACGACCTCACCCGAGTCGGTGCGGTTGCGGGCATCGGTCATGGCGGCGAGCATCCGGGTGGCGACGGAACTAAACGGCTCGCCCCAGCTGGGCCTGCGGGGGTTCACGAGCAGGGGCCAGTGCCGCGGGTTGGCGAGCGTGCGCCGGTTCATGCGCTTGCCCTCGAAGCGGTTCGTCGGCTCGATGATGCGCTCCTCGGTGTGGATCTCGAGACCGAACGCCTCCGCCCACGGCGCCGCCGACTCCTGCACCCGCTGCAGCGGCGAGGCGTACAGAGCGGTGACCGGATGCCCGGCCAGAGCACCGACGGCCGCCTCCGCCATGCGCTGCCCCAGGTCGCTGAGCCGAAACCCCGGCAGTCGGCCGTAGAGCACACGAGTGGGGTTGTGCACCTCGCCGTGTCGCACGAGGTGGAGGACGTCAGCAGGCATGGTATCCAGTGTATGGAGGCTCGCCGGTAGACTCGTGCCTCGTGACTCGCACCGTGGTATCTCAGCTCAGCCCGCTCCCCGACGGCCCCGTGACGGTGGCCGGATGGGTCGAGACGGTTCGCGACCAGAAGAAGGTGCAGTTCGTCATCCTGCGCGATGAGACCGGGGCCGTGCAGCTCGTGAACCCGGCGACTCGCGACCTGGAGGATGGTGCCTCTGCCGAGCAGCAGGCCGCCGCCGCGCTCACCGAGACGCTCGGGGCCCTCGCCCACGGCACGATGATCCGCGTCACGGGCGAGCTCAAGCACGACGAGCGGGTCAAGCTCGGCGGGCTCGAGGTCAAGGTCGGCACGCTCGAGGTCGTGAGTGAGGCTACGCCCGAGACCCCCATCGCCGAGGATTCGAGCCTCGACAAGCGCCTCGACTGGCGGTTCCTCGACCTGCGCCGCCCCGAGGCTGCGCTCATTTTCAAGGTGCAGACGACCCTCGAGCACGCGCTGCGCAGCTACTGGGTCGAGCGCGACTACATCGAGATCCACACTCCCAAGCTCATGGCGAGCGCGTCGGAGTCACGTGCCGAACTGTTCGAGATGGAGTACTTCGAGACCAAGGCGTACCTCGCGCAGAGCCCGCAGTTCTTCAAGCAGATGGCGCAGCCGGCCGGTTTCGGCAAGGTGTTCGAGATCGCGCCGGCCTTCCGCGCCGACCCCTCGTTCACCTCGCGCCACGCGACCGAGTTCACGTCGATCGATGCCGAGATCAGTTGGATCGACTCGCACGAGGACGTCATGGCGATGCATGAGCAGGCGTTGGTGGCTGCGTTCACTGCCGTCGTCGACAAGCACGGTGCCGCGATCGAGGCCGCCTTCGACGTCGCGCTGACCGTTCCCTCGCTGCCGTTCCCCCGCATCCCGCTCGCCGAGGCGCGGCAGATCGTCGCCGACGGCGGCTACGAGATTCCCCGCACCGACGGCGATCTCGACCCCGAGGGCGAGCGCCGCCTGAGCGCCTGGGTGAAGGCGAACCAGGCCCACGACTTCGTATTCGTGACCGATTACGCCACGGGTATCCGGCCGTTCTACCACATGCGCCGCGAGGGTGACGGGTCGATCACGAACAGCTACGACCTGCTCTACAACGGCACCGAGATCTCGACGGGCGCCCAGCGCGAGCACCGCGTGGATGTCTTGATCGAGCAGGCTCGCGAGAAGGGCATCGAGCCGGAGGAGCTCGAGTTCTACCTCGACTTCTTCCGCTACGGCGTGCCCCCCCACGGTGGTTTCGGCATGGGCCTGGCGCGCGTGCTCATGCTCATGCTGGGCCTCGGCTCGATCCGCGAGACGACGTACCTCTTCCGCGGCCCGACGCGCCTACTGCCGTAGCCCGGCGCTCCCGCGCCCGACGCACGCCTGCGCTCGGCGACCCGCCCGCGTGCGCCCGCGCAACGGCAGCCGTACTCCATGACTCGCACGGTTTGCGACACCTCGCACTGAAACATGCGTGCGAGGTGTCGCAAACAGTCAGAGTTGCCGAGAGGGTGCGGCTCAGACCGCGAAGTCGGGGCGGATGCTCCAGCCCGTGTAGTCCTCGAGCGTTGCCATGAGGGTGAGCGCCTGCAGTCGCGCGTGGTCGTCGCTCACCGTCGAGTAGACGTCGATCGCGAGGGGCGGCGGCTCGCCGAACTTGGGGATCTCGATCTCGACCCAGGCGCGGCGCCCGTCGAGCGAATCGCCGAGCTCAACGTACGGGCGAGTGGTGCGCTGCTGCCGCACGGGCGAGTCGACGGCGAGGGCGACGATGGCGAGGGCATCCAGCTTGGTGACGGCACTGCGCACGACGATCGTCGCGCAGTACTCGACGGGGGTCGTCGGGCGCCGCAGCAGTTGCCGCAGGGGTTCGATCATGACTTCACGCTAGGCGGCGAATCTGAGTGACCGCCGTCGAGAATCTCGGGAATACCCTCGCTATCTATACGTTTGCATGGATAGCATGACTCGGACGACTACGCGAGGAGAGCATCCATGAACGCCCAGGCAGCCGCCGAAACCCAGGGCCTGCATCACGTCACCGCGATTGCGGGCGACCCGCAGAAGAATATCGACTTCTACATCACGGGCCTCGGCCTGCGGCTCGTCAAGAAGACCGTCAACTTCGACGACCCGGGCACCTATCACCTGTACTACGGCGACGAGGCGGGGCGGCCCGGCTCGCTCATGACGTTCTTCCCGTGGCGGGGCATCCAGCGCGGGCGCATCGGGGCGGGCCAGTCGACCTCGACCGCCTTCTCGGTGCCCGCCGGCTCACTGGGCTGGTGGGTCGACCACTTCGCCTCCGTCGGCGCGGAGGCGCGCATCACCTCGACCTCTTCGACCGAGGAGCGCCTGCTCGTGCACGACCCCGACGGCCTGCAGATCGAGCTCGTCGCGACGCACGAGCGCGACCCGCGCGATCCCTGGGATTCGGCGAGCGTGCCCGCCGAGCACGCGATCCGCGGCCAGCACTCGAGCGTGCTCACGGTGCGCGACGCCGAGCAGACGCTCGCCCTCATGACGAACGACCTCGGGATGCGCGTGGTCGAGCGGGAAGGACCCCGCACGCGCCTCGCCGCCGGCGCGGGTGGGCCCGGCGCGCTCGTCGACGTGCATGCCTCGAACCTCGTGCAGCCCGGGCTCACGGCGGGCGGCACCGTGCACCACATTGCCTTCCGCGTGCCCGACCAGGCGACGCAGCAGCAGTGGCGCGATCAGCTCGTCTCGCGCGGTCACCAGGTGACCGAGATTCTCGACCGGCAGTACTTCACGAGCATCTACTTCCGTGAACCGGGCGGCGTGCTGTTCGAGATCGCGACCGACACCCCCGGCTTCGACATCGACGAGCCGCTGCTCGAGCTGGGCCGCGCGCTCAAGCTGCCGCCGTGGCTCGAGCCCTCGCGCGAGGCGATCGAGCACGCCGTGATTCCCGTCACACTGCCGGAGGAGAACAACCCCGAGGTGGCCGCATGAGCGCGGATGCCCGTCCCCCTGTCGACCTCGACACCTGGCCGCACCTCCTCACAGAGGGCGCCTCGGCCGACGCCCCCGTCGTGCTCGCGCTGCACGGCACGGGCGGCGACGAGCGCGAGATCGCCGCGCTCGGCACCGCCCTCGTGCCGGGAGCCGCGGTGCTCTCGCCGCGCGGCCGCGTGAGTGAGGGCGGTGCGAATCGCTGGTTCCGCCGCCTCGCAGAGGGAGTGTTCGACGTGGACGACGTCATCGCCCGCGCACACGAGCTCGCCGCCTTCGTCACTGCAGCCCGCGAACGCTACGACCTGGGCCGTCGCCCGCTCCTCGCGACCGGCTTCTCGAACGGCGCCAACATCGCCCTCGCGACGGCGCTGCTGCACCCCGAGGTGCTGCCGCGCGTGGTGGCGTTCAGCGGCATGCACCCCTTCGGCGACCGCGAGCCGGGCGGCTCGTCACACGGAGTCGAGCTGCTGCTCCTGAACGGCGACCACGACCCGATGGCGCCCGCGGCGAGCGTCGCGCGGCTCGAGCAGGTCGCGAGCGCGCGCGGAGCATCCGTGACGCGGCACCGCCGCCCGGGCGGGCACGGCATCGACCAGGGCGAGCTGGTCGCCGCGCAGGAGTGGGTCGCTCGCTTGAGGTAGCCCCCGAGTCGGCGTAGCGTGGCCGACAGCCCGTGAGTGAGGATTACTACGGGCTCGATTGGGGGAGCATGCGTCGACGTCTGGCGGGAGTAGCGGTCGCCGTCGCGCTCGCGCTCATCGGGTGTTCAGCGACGCCCCCGCCGTTGCCGTTCGAGGACGAGCACGCGATGGCGGATGAGCTGCCGCCCACGATCAGCGAAGACGCTCGCGGCAGCGTTGAGACCTCCACGGTCCGGTACCAGGGTTCGACCGACGCGGTCGAGGTGTGGGCCGCGCGCTCGGAGGTCGACCGCGGCATCTGCCTCGTCGTTGCCGTGCCGAACAGTCTTTCAGACTGGATCGTCGGGTGCGGCGGCGGCAGCACCTTCAGTGCTGTCAACCTCACCGGGGTCGGCGAGTACGAGTTCTACCCGCAGGGCCTGCCCGAGGGTGAGCCGCGCGAGGGCTGGGTGGCCGTGAGCGGCTACGTGCTCGCGCGCGAGTAGGGCTCCCGGCTCAGCGGGGCAGGTTCGCCTCGATGAGCTCGACGATCGGCCGCGCATCCGGCTTGACGTTCGGGCGGAAGCGGTGCACCTCGCCGCCGGGCAGCACGAGGAACTTCTCGAAGTTCCACATGATGGGCCCTGCCTTGCCGCCGGCATCCGGGGTCTCGACGAGCTGCTGGTAGAGCGGGTGCCGTTTCTTGCCGTTGACCTTCGCCTTCTCCGTCATGGGAAAGGTGACGCCCCACGTGGTGCTGCAGTACTCGGCGATCTTCTCTTCGCTCGACAGCTCTTGCAGAAACTGGTTCGAGGGCACGCCGAGCACCGTGAAACCGCGGTCGCCGTAACGCTTCTGCAGTTCTTCGAGCTGCTCGTACTGCGGGGCGAGCCCGCAGCGTGACGCCACGTTGACGACGAGCACGACGTGGTCGGCGAACTCGGCGAAGGTCGTCTCGCGGCCGTCGAGCATGGTGAGCGGAGCATCCGTGAGGGTCGACATGGGGCGAGAGTAGACGAGCGGGCTGTACGCCTCACGTGCGCCCGCTCAATGATCACGGAGTGTGTGCGGGCAGCTCGTCCAGCGTGCCGCCAGCGTCAGCCGCGGCCTCGAAGAGAGGCAGGTGCGATTCGAGGGATGCCCGGCGCAGGTTGCCCAGCACCCGCTCCAGCCGCGCGTCGTCGACCTGCGCGAGCAACCCGTCATGGAGCGCCACGTTGTCGACTTCGCCCTCGGCCCACGCCTGAGCAGCGCTCTGCAGATCGTCGGGCGCGTCAACCTGCCCGATGTAGGGGTTGTCGGGCACCTCGACGCCGTACCTCTGCAGCTGCCGGGTGAGGGCGTCGATGTGCCGCAACTCGCCCTCGAGAATCGTCGCGTAGGGCTCGACCGGGCCGAAGCGATCAAGTACCGCCAGGTAGGAGGCCGCCGCAGCGTACTCGCCGACGGGGGACAGCAACGCTTCCCAGGCGAGGGCGCCATCGCTGCCCGGGTCGATGCCGGCGGGGAGCGCTGACTCGGGGGCTGCGGTGGGCGGCGCAATGCCGTCGGGCGCGGTGCTCGCACTCGCGCTGGGCGCGGTGCGGGGCGTCTCGACAGCGACGGGGGGTGTGGGGTCTGCGCCGACCGTGCACCCCGCGAGGGCGAGCGCGGCAAGCAGGCTGACGCCGAGAACACCGCCGGCAGTGACGATGCGCGCAGAGTGCCTGGATCGGTCGTACCTCATGGTGAGCTCCCTTCCGGAGGACCTCACCGTATACCCCCCTGGGTATGTCACGGCTTGATGTTGTCTATGTGATCGCCGTGAGGCGCGTCAAGGCTGGGTGTGCGCACAGCGCCCTGCCTGCAGATCGAACTCGTCGAGATACAGCAGTGGGTCACGGCAACGGGCGCGCGTGCTGATCCTCGCCCAGGACCTCGACGTCACTGTGATCAACGCCGCGACAGGAGAAGTCCTCCGCGAGCTTACGATCGATACCAGCCGTGACTATCAGCCGACGGGTCGCCCCAAAGGCCCCCAGAAAAGACAGAAACCCCCGAACCCGTAGGTTCGGAGGTTTCCTATGTCCTGAGACAGGACAGAGCGGTGACGGTGGGATTTGAACCCACGGTAGGGGGTTACCCTACACAACTTTTCGAGAGTTGCACCTTCGGCCGCTCGGACACGTCACCGCGGGAGAGTGTAGTACAGCGGCCTGCGCGGGTCGAACCGGCACAGGTCGCACTGACGCAGGTCTCGCGAGCGGGCATCCGGTGCTCTGCGCCGCTGGGTGTGAGGCAGCTTTCCCGACTTCTCGTGGGATCAGTTCCACCCGAGCGCGCGGGGGTACCGCGTGGGGGAGTCGGCTCTCGCGGGGCCCATCACGCGGCGGGCCACCCACCTGACCGCCATCGACCCGCCCCTCGATGCGAGAGGATGACCTGATGAACGGCGACGACACCCCCGAGCCCCAACCCACCCCCCGCCGCCGCACGCCCCTCGCGCACATGCTCTCGATGGCGAAGATCGGCGTGATTGGCTTCGGCGGGGGCAGCGCCCTCATCCCTGTCATGGAGCGCGAACTCGTCCACCCGAAGAAGCTGACCAGCCGCGAGTTCACGCAAGACACGGTCATCGCCAACGTCACCCCGGGGGCTCTTCCCGTCAAGATCGCGGCCGTCTCGGGAACACAGCTCAGCGGCACGGCGGCCGCAACGAGCGGCGCCGTCGCCGTCGCCCTGCCGGGCGCCCTCGCGACGGTCGCGCTGCTCGCGTTGTTCTCGGCCCTCGGCCCGGGTGCCATCAACGTCGTCGAATTCGCATCCCTCGGTATTTCGGCGTTCATCCTGTACCTCCTCGGGCACTACACGCTCAAGATTCTTGCCCCGGGAGGCCGCGTGCAATGGACGGGCGTGGTGATCGCCGTGATCGCCTTCCTGCTGTCGGGCGCGGGTCGCGCCGTCACGCTCATCGTCGATGCGGCGGGCGGCGAACAGCCCCCGAGCCTGCCCGAACTCTCGGCGCTCGGTCTCGTGCTCGTCTCCCTCGCGGGCATTGCGATCGTCTCTGTCTGGCAGCTGCTGCGCGGAGGGCGGGCCGTCGTTTCCGACGTGCAGGAGGGCGAAGCAGTGCCCGTTGGGGCCCGTCGCGCGGTGAGGGCAGCCCTCGTCATGGGCATCCTCACGGCCGTGGGTTTTGCGGCAGCCCTCATCGTCGTGCCCGCACCGTCGACGCTGTCGTTTCTCGGCCTCATCCTCGTCTCCACCGTGTCGTCGTTCGGCGGCGGCGAAGCGTACGTGGGAGTCGCCGACGGCTTCTTCGTCGCCACCGGGCTCGTCGATTCGACTCTGTTCTATGGTCAGATCGTTCCCGTCGCGAACGCGCTGCCGGGGCCGATCTTGGTCAAGATCGCCGCAGGGGTCGCGTACGGGGTCGGGGTCGCCACCGGGTCGGTGCTCGCCGGCGTAGTCTTCGCCATCGCAGCCTTCCTCATCACGGTCGGCAGCGGCTCCGCGATCGCTCTGCTGGTACTCGCCGGCTACGACCGCGCCCGCAACTCACTCTTCGTACGCAACACCTCGGCCTACATCTTGCCGGTGATCTGCGGGCTCCTGGCCGCCACCGCGCTCTCGCTGCTCCACGCCTCGGCCGGCATCGCCGAGGGCGCGGGTGTGCCCGCGGTCGCCGCAATCATCGGCAGCGTTGCCCTCGCCCTCGTCGTACCCCTCGTCCACAAGCTCGCTCACGTGCCCGACATCGTGTTCATCGTTGCCTTCGGTGCGCTGTCGCTCACCGTGCTGAGCCTCGTCTGAGCGACCCCCGCCGACAGCGGTCGGGGTTGCGGCCGAACCTGATGGCGCCTCCCTCGCTCGAGTCGCCGTGGAGGCGCCACAAGAACGTCGGCGCACGGCCGTACCCTGGTGGCATGGCCCGACCGACCGCGAACTTCGTCTGCACGGAGTGCGGCTGGACGACCCTCAAGTGGGCGGGGCGCTGCGGCGAGTGCCAACAGTGGGGCACCGTCACCGAGAGGGATGCGCCGTCGCGGCACACCGCGCCGGCCCGGGTTGCCGAGGGCCGGGCTGCTCGCCCCATCACCGACATCGCGCCTCGAGATGAGAGTCATACGCCCACGGGTATCGCCGAGTTCGACCGCGTGCTCGGCGGCGGCATCGTGCCCGGCGCCGCCATCCTGCTCTCGGGCGAACCGGGCGTCGGCAAGTCGACGCTGCTGCTCGAGGTCGCCGCTCGCGCGGCGAAGCGCGGCCAGCGGGTGCTCTACGTGAGCGCGGAAGAGTCGGTGGCCCAGGTGCGCTTGCGGGCGGGCCGCACGGGCGCCCTCAGCTCTGAGCTCTTCCTGGCGGCAGAGACCGACCTGGCCACGATCCTCGGGCAGCTCGACGAGGTGCAGCCGAGCCTGCTCATCGTCGACTCGGTGCAGACGGTCGCCTCCTCCCTCGTCGACGGCCTCGCGGGCGGTGTCTCGCAGGTGCGCGAGGTCGCGGCCACCCTCATCCGGGTCGCGAAGGATCGCGACCTGCCCGTCGTGCTCGTTGGGCACGTCACTAAGGACGGCACGATCGCCGGGCCGAGGCTGCTCGAGCACCTCGTCGACGTCGTCTGCCAGTTCGAGGGCGACCGACAGACGACGCTGCGCTTCGTGCGCGCGCTCAAGAACCGCTACGGCCCCACCGACGAGGTGGGCTGCTTCGAGATGACCGGCGACGGCATCGCCGAGGTCGCCGACCCCTCGATCCTGTTCCGCTCGGGGTCGACCACTCCGGTGAGCGGCACGTGCGTCGCGATCGCCATGGAGGGTCGCCGCGCTCTGCCGGTCGAAGTACAAGCGCTCATCGTCGCGTCGAACGCTCCCCAGCCGCGGCGCGTGGTCAACGGCGTCGACTCGTCGCGCGTGGCGATGCTGCTCGCTGTGCTCGAGCGCCGGTGCGGTATGCCGCTCAGCGGCTTCGACGTGTATGTCTCCACCGTCGGGGGCATTCGGCTGACCGAGCCCGCGGCCGACCTCGCGATCGCCCTCGCCATCGCGAGTGCCCGCCGCGAGAAGGCCCTCGATCCGCACCTCGCCGCGGTCGGCGAGATTAGTCTCGCCGGCGAGATCCGCGCGGTGTCGGGCGCGCCGCAGCGGGCCGCGGAAGGCGCGCGACTCGGTTACACGACCCTGGTCGACGCGGCCGCCGTGCACGTGCGTGAAGCCGTGCGGCTCGCCTTCGCGAGCGCGGCCGACGAGAAGGTCGACATCCCCGAATTCTAGGGCTCCGCGCCGGGCGCCGAGCACGCAGGCGCGCACGCGCGCGAACAACTGTGCCCACGTGTGGCATTTGTGCTCGGTCCGGTCGGCACAGTTGCCACCATCGAGCACACGTGCATCGGGAAGTGCCGCGCGAGCCGATCGCGGGGTGAACCCGAGGTGAACGAGCGGGAGCCGCATCCCGAACAGGGGTCGACAGCAGGGTGACAGCGCCCGCTCGGCGACGCGCAGTCTTTACCGTGGAATCGCGCGACGTTGAGCGACACTGCCCGGCGTCGTTCACGCCGGCCGCGCACGCTCAGTGGTGTTCCTGACCACCGACCCACCGACCCTTGGGAGTCACCATGCCTCGCCTCACCCGTTTCGCCGCCGCCGGCGTCGCGACGCTAGCCGTTGCCGCGCTCGCGGCCTGCAGCACGACCGCACCCGCCGAGCCCGCGGCCGACGCCGAACCGTTCGACGCCGCCACCTGCGTCGCCGAGGAGGGCGCGCTGCGCATCTACCTCAACCCCTTCGGCCCGACGCTGAGCGACCAGTTCACCGCCGACACCGGCATCGAGACCGAGATCGCCGACCTGGGCGGCGGCGAGATTCTCGCCCGCATCGCCGCTGAGGCGAACAACCCGCAGTGGGATGTCGTGATCCTCGACGGCCACGGCAGCCTGCAGGCCCTCGCCGACCAGGGCCAGCTGCTCACCGGGCTTGAGCCGGCCAACATCGGCAACTACTCCGCGGATGGCGCGGCGCTGCTGCCCGCCGACAACTCGTGGTTCCCGTTCAGCCAGCACGCCGCCGCGGTGCTCGCCTACAACACCGACAGCCTGAGTGCCGACCAGGCGCCGCAGAGCTGGGAGGCCCTGACCGACCCGGCGTTCGCACCGATCGGCATCGCCGACCCGGCTGTTGCCGCCCCCGCCTACCCGGTCGTCTCGTGGTTCTTCGAGAGCCTCGGCACGGCGGGCGCTGAGGAGTACTTCGGCACCATCCTCGACAACGGGCTCAACACCTACGAGAAGAACGGCCCCGTCGGCGAGGCGCTCATCTCGGGCGAGGTGCCCGTCGCCGCCCTGCAGGAGCAGAACGTCTACGGCATCATGGAGGCCGGCGAGCCGGTCGACTTCGTCTGGCCCGCCGAGGGCGTCCCCGGGGTCGTCCGTGCCGCCGCGGTGAGCGCTGAGACCCCGCGCCCGTGCGCCTCGGCGAAGCTCCTCGACTGGATGCTCGACCCCGCCAACGTGCAGTACCTCATGGAGAACGGCGGCAACGACGGCATCTTCACGCCCTACGTCGACGGTGTCGACACGTCCTCGCTACCCGCCGATCGACCGGCCGACGGCCGACTGCTGATCACCGACGCCGCCTTCGCGGCCGAGAACGAGGTGCCGATCAAGGACTGGTTCGCGAACCAGCAGGTCGACTAGGTCCCGAGAGACACGGACCGGTCACGCTCATGACCATCACGGACGCGCGGCGCGGGGCTGACACCCCCCGCGTCGCGCGCTCGCGCCTCGTCCCCGCCGGCGACGTGCTCGGCTGGGTGCTCACCGCGATCCTCGTGATCCTCGTGGGGCTGCCGCTCGTGTTCGTGCTGCTGCAGTCCGTCTTCCCCGGCATCGGCCTCACCCCCACCTGGGGCTTCCAGCCGGAGCTTCTGGGCGAGATCGCGAACCGGCCGCTCTGGCAGCGATCGCTCACGAACTCGCTGCTGCTGGCATCCGGCAGCATGCTGCTGGGCGGGGCGATCGGCTTCTGTCTCGCCGTGCTGCGGCACAGCGTGCGGTTCCCCGGCGCCCGCCTGCTCGACGTCGCCGCGTGGGTGCTGCTCGTGAGCCCCTCCTTCATCCTCGCCCAGGGCTGGGTCATGTTCGCCTCACCCTCGGGCATCGCCGCGAACAGTTTCGGCATGCCGTGGGTCGCCGACCTCGTGCTCTCCCCCGGTGGCCTCATCGTGGTCATGAGCCTCACGCAGTACCCGCTCGCCTACCTCGCCGTGAGCGCCGCCCTGCACTGGGATGATGCGAGCTACCGCCACGCGGCCGCCCTCAGCGGGGCGAGCCCGTGGACGATCATGCGCACGATCCGGATGCCCCTGCTCGCGCCCGCCGCCCTCAGCGGCGCCGTGCTCGTCTTCGTCGATGTCATCGGCGACTTCGGGCTGCCCGCCGCCCTGTCAGCGTCCTACAACTTCCCCACCCTTCCCTACTCGATCTACGCCTCGGTGCGGCAGAGCCCCGTGCGCTTCGAGCTCGGCGGCGTGCTGTCGTTCTACCTCGTGCTCATCCTCGCCGTCGCGATCATCGCCTACGTGCGCCTGCTGCGGCGCAGCCGCTTCGACTTCCTCACGGGGCAGGCGACCGCGATCGCGGCGCCCCGGGCGAAGCGCCCGCGGGTGTGGACAGCCGTCACGGTGCTCGTGCTGTTCCTCACGCTCGGCCTGCCACTGAGCTCCTCCCTGCAAGTGTCCTTCTCGCGCTCCATCTCGGGCGGGCTGACTCCGGAGAACTTCACGCTCGAGCACTACGCGGCGATCCTCGGTGCAGGCTCGCGCATGCTCGAGGGCGCGGGCAACAGTCTCGCGATCGCCGTCGCCGTCGCCGTCATCACGACGATCCTCGGCTTCCTCATCGGTGTCGTGCTGACCTTCACGAGCTTCCGGGGGCGCGTCGTCATCGACATCGCCGGCACCGTCGCGCTCGCCATCCCCGGCATCGTGCTCGCCGTCGGGTACATCTTCGTCTGGAACCAGCCCTTCCTCGCCGACATCGGGTTGGGGCTCTACGGGCAGCCGGTGCTGCTCGTCCTGGCGGGGGTCGCGACCGCGGTCCCTGTGGCGGTCCGACTGCAGCTCGGAGCCCTCGCGCAGATACCCGCGAGCTTCCTGCAGTCGGCCGCCCTCTCCGGGGTCGGGCTGCTGAGCCGACTGCGCACGATCCTCGCCCCGCTCGTCGCGCCGGCACTGCTCTCCGCGCTCGTCGCGATCTTCGCCTCGAGCGTCTTCGATCTCGCCGCCACCACGATGCTCGCCCCGCCGAACTTCGTCACGCTGCCGGTCGAGATCCTGCTCGAGTACGACCGGGGCCAGTACGGCTACGCGACGGCGGGTGCGATCTTCACCGCCGCGGTGGTCATCGTGCTCGCCGGCGTCTCCACCGCCGTGGGCCACCGCCTCATCCGCCGCCACCAATCCCGAACGGAGACTTCCTGATGCGTGAGAGATCCGCTGAGCTCGTCGTCGACAGCGTCAGCAAGAGCTACCCCGGTCGCGCAGGCTCTTCCCTCGCGCTCGACGCCCTCTCGGTCACGGTCGAGCCGGGCACGACCCTCGCCGTGCTCGGGCCTTCCGGCTGCGGCAAGTCCACCCTGCTGCGCATGATCGCGGGAATCGAGGCGCCGGATGCTGGGCGCATCCTCCTCGGCGGCGCCGAGCTCTCCCGCGCGGGCTTCGCGGTCGACGCCGATCGCCGCGGCATCAACATGGTGTTCCAGAACTACGCGCTGTGGCCGCACCTGCGCGTGCGTGACATCATCGGCTACGGCCTGCGGCACGGGCGGCATCGCGTCGACACTGCCACGCGCGAGTCCCGGGTCGCGGAGCTCGTCGACCTGCTGCAGCTCGACGGTCTCGAAGACCGGCGGCCCGCCGAGATCTCGGGCGGCCAGCAGCAGCGCGTCGCGATCGCGCGTGCCCTCGCGACCGAGCCCGGCCTCCTCCTGTTCGACGAGCCGCTCTCCAACCTCGACGTGCAGTTGCGCGCGACAATGCGCACCGAGCTCGCGACCCTGCTCGCCCGCCTGAGCACGACCGTCGTCTACGTCACGCACGACGTGACTGAGGCTCTCGCCCTCGCCGACCGCATTCTCGTGCTCGACAAGGGCCGCGCCGTGCAGCTGGACACCGCGCAGGCGGTGTTCTCGCGCCCGGCGACGCCGTGGGTCGCCGCCATGGCAGGTTTCAGCTCGCGCCTCGTTCCGCAGCTCGTGCACCACGATGCCGAGAGCGCCCGCGCGGTGCTCGGCGGCGAGACGCTCCTCGGCCAGGCCTGCGGTGACGGCCCCGACGGGCTCCCCCAGGTGTTCATCCATCCCGACGCCGTGACGCTCGCCGACGGCCTGCATGCCGTGACGCCCGGAACGGTGAGCGGCATCGTGCGCGCGTGCGTCTACGAGGGCCGCGGCTACCGCGTCACAGTGCAGGTGCCCGAAGCCGGCTCCGTCACGGTGCTCTCCCCGACGATGCTCGAGTTCGACTCGACCGTCGCCCTGCGCGTCGACCCCGAGGGGGTGCTCGTCTTTGGCCGGGCAGCCTAGCGGGGTTGCTAGCCTGTGGCCGTGCCGAGCAAGCGCCCCCTGCCCCGCTCTGCGTCACGCCCGTCGAGCGGCATCGTGATGCTCTTCGTCGGCGAGGGCTGGGGCAAGAGTGCCTCGGCCTTCGGCTATGCGAACCGCAGCGTCGGACGCGGCTGGCGCACGCTCGTCGTGCAGTTCCTCAAGGGCGCCGCCTGGAACCCGGCCGAGGTCGATTCGGGCCGCCGCCTGGGCATCGAGTGGCCGACGCTCGCGGCCGACCTGACGTGGGCGAAGTCCGACCCCGCCCGACTCTCGGCGGAGGCCTGGTCGACCGGCAGCTCGGCGATCGTCTCGAACGAGTACGGCCTCGTCGTGCTCGACGAGATCACCCACGCGATCGCCTCCGGCTGGGTCGCCGAGGCCGAGGTCGTGGAGACCCTCGCGCAGCGCGGGTCGGCGACGAGCGTCGTCATGACGGGGCGGACCGCCTCGCGTCGCCTCCGGGCATCCGCGGATACCATCACGAAGTTCGATCTCGTGAAGCACCACGAGAAGCGGGGAATCCTTGGCTGAGCCGGCGACCCGTGCGAGCATCGTCCTCGCCGCGGGCGGCATCATCCTGCGCCCGGGTCGAGCCCACGACGAGCCGCAGACCCTCATCATCCATCGCCCGCGGCACGACGACTGGTCGTTCCCGAAGGGCAAGCTCGACGCCGGTGAGAGCTTCGAGGCGGCCGCGCTGCGCGAGGTGCACGAGGAAACCGCGCTGCGGTGCACGCTGCTCGACGAGGTCACGACCGCCGAGCGCACGATCGACTACGACCAGGCGGGCGCTCTCAAGCGCACCCGATACTGGATCATGGCGGTGACCGGCGACGACGGGTTCTCCCCGACCGAGGAGGTCGACGCGTGCCGCTGGGTCACGCTCGAGGAGGCGGCGGGCACCGTCACCGACCCCGTCGACCGGGCGCTCGCCGAGCAGGCGCGGTCAGCGATCCTCGGCTGACAGCCGCAGGGCGTCGAGCACGTCCTGCGGCTCGGCCTGCATCGCGTGCGGCCCGGCGACGTCGAACCACACTGCCTCAAGCACGCCGATGTTCTGCTCGAGAAACTCCCGCAGCGTCGCCCCGTCGTAGGCGAGCACCTGATGGTCGTCCTCCTGCGGCACCATCGCCACGTACCTCTCGGGGCTCGAGAACAGCAGCAGCATGTACTTGTCGCTCTCGCCCTGCCGAAAGACGCGCACCTGCGGCGGCCCCTCGACGGGCAGCAACGGCACGATGACGTAGTCGTTGCGCAGCGCGAAAGCCACGGCTGCGGCATCCTGCCTCTCGAGGGCTGCGGCAAGCTGCTGCTCGGGCGGCAGGGCCGAGGGCGGAAGGCTGGGCTGTGAGGGCGTGGAGTTCGACATCGCCCACCAGCCTACGCAGACGTCGCGCCCGTCGTGGCGAATGGCGGTGCGACCGACAGGGCCCGGATGCTCACCCTCAGTTGAGCAGGAACGGCACGTCGCCCTCGCTCGCGAACTCGCCGACGCTCACGCTCAAGCGGTAGGTCGCCCCGTCTGCCGTGACGGGGCTGCGGTCGGCATCACAGTCACCGGGGCTGGAGCGCGTGCGGCTCCACGGGAACGGCGTCGTTGACAGCTCTTCGCCGGGCTCGAGCACGGTCGGCGCGCTGACCCCCGGCTCTTGGCAGTCGGTGGAGGCCCAGATGCGGTCGGGGCCGGAGACGATGACGTACTCCTGCACGTCGCTGCCGGCCTCGATCGTGCACGGTTCGGCGCCCGTGTTAAGCAGCGTGAGCGACAGCAGCGGCTGTTGCTCGGGGCCGTAGCTGTTCGAGTCGGTGACCGGCGTGACGACAACCTGGTCGGGGGCGCAGGGTGCGGGCCCCGAGGCAGCCTCGCCTGTGACCCCGCCCTCGTCGGTGCCGCCTTCGTCGGAGCCGGACCCTTCGCTCTCTCCGCTCTCGGATCCAGCAGTGGGGTCGGTCGCCGGGTCGCCCGTACCGGGTCGCACGACGATGAGGATGATGATGACGATGACGGCGAGCAGCCCGAGGCCCACCACGAGGCGCCGCCGCCAGTAGACCTGCGGCGGCTGCGGGCCCACCGGGTGGCGCAGCGTCGACATGCGCTCAGAGTAGGCCCGTCGCGCGCGCCGGGCGCGTCATGGCTCGGCGTGTGCGCAGAACTCCCAGCGGCGAAACGCCTGCATCGCGCCGCGCCTACAGCTCTTTGAGTAGCCGACTGTTGCCGAGCGTGTTCGGCTTGACGCGCGAGAGGTCAAGAAACTCGGCGATGCCCTCGTCGGGTGAGCGCACAAGCTCGCTGTACACCTCGGGGTCGACGAGCAGTTCCTCTCCGATCGAGACGAAGCCGTGGCGGCCGAAGAACTCGGTCTCGAAGGTCAGGCAGAACAGGCGGCGCACACCGAGCTCGCGCGCCTGCTGCTCGAGCCGCTCGTAGATCGCGTGCCCGACACCGGTACCGCGCCAGCCATCGACCACCGCGAGGGTGCGGATTTCGCCGAGGTCCTCCCACAGCACGTGCAGCGCGCCGCACCCGACGACCTCGCCCGTGACGTCATCGACGGCGACGGAGAACTCCTGCACCGACTCGAAGAACACGACGAGCTCTTTACCGAGCAGAATGCGTTCCTGCACGAGCGGCTCGACGAGCGCGTGAATACCGCGCACGTCGGCGGTGCGCGCCTGCCGCACGCTGAACCCCTGCTGCTGAAGAGAGCCCTGACCCGTCACGGCACCAGCCTAGAGCCGGTGCCGCGACGGGGATGCTCGAGAGCGGTTACTCGGCGGCGGGAAGCTCCCCGGCCGACGCTGCGGGCCCGGCGTCGACCGCGGCGAGCTCCTTCTGCGTGGTCGTGAACACGAACTCGCCGTCGACGTAGTCGACCGCGACGTGGTCGCCCCCGTTGAGCTCGCCGTGCAGGATCCGCTCGCTGAGCGCATCCTCGATCTCGTGCTGCACGGCGCGACGCAGCGGGCGGGCACCGAGCGTCGGGTCCCAGCCGATCTTGATGAGCTGCGCCTTGGCGGCGTCGCTCACTTCGATGGTCATGTCGCGGTCGAGCAGGCGCTCGCGCAGGCGCTTGATGAACAGGTCGACGACCTGCAGCAGTTCGTCCTGGTTGAGCTGGGGGAACACGATGGTCTCATCGACGCGATTGAGGAACTCGGGCTTGAAGTGCTTCTTGAGCTCCTCGACAACCTTCGAGCGCATCGCCGTGTACGACGCGGCCGAGTCACCCTCGATCGTGAAGCCGACCGGGCCCCCCGTGATGTCTTTCGTACCGAGGTTGGTCGTCATGATGATGACCGTGTTCTTGAAGTCGACGACGCGACCCTGACCGTCGGTGAGGCGCCCCTCTTCGAGCACCTGCAGCAGCGAGTTGAAGATATCCGGGTGCGCCTTCTCGATCTCGTCGAAGAGCACGACGCTGAACGGCTTGCGCCGCACCTTCTCGGTGAGCTGGCCGCCCTCTTCGAAGCCGACGAAGCCGGGAGGGGCTCCGAACAGGCGCGAGACGGTGTGCTTCTCGCCGTACTCCGACATGTCGAGCGAGATGAGCGCGCCCTCGTCGTCGAAGAGGAATTCGGCGAGCGCCTTGGCGAGCTCGGTCTTTCCCACACCGGTGGGCCCGGCGAAGATGAACGAGCCGCTGGGGCGCTTCGGGTCTTTCAGGCCGGCGCGCGTGCGGCGAATGGTCTTCGCGAGCACGCTGATGGCTTCGTCCTGACCGATGACGCGCTCGTGCAGCGCCTTCTCCATGAAGATGAGCCGGCTCGACTCCTCTTCGGTGAGCTTGAAGACGGGAATGCCAGTCGCCTGCGCGAGCACTTCGGCGATGACGCCTTCGTCGACGGTGCCGCCCGCGGCGACCTCGCCGGCACGCCACTGCTTCTCGAGGCGCAGACGCTCACCGAGCAGCTTCTTCTCGTCGTCGCGCAGGGAGGCGGCCTTCTCGAAGTCTTGGTTCTCGATCGCGAGCTCCTTGTCGGCGCGCACGCTCGCGATCTTCTCGTCGAACTCGCGCAGCTCGGGCGGCGCGGAGAGAATCGAGAGGCGCAGGCGTGCACCCGCTTCGTCGATGAGGTCGATCGCCTTGTCGGGCAGGAAGCGATCCTGCACGTAGCGGTCGGCGAGGTTGACGGCGGAGACGATCGCGCCGTCGGTGATCGACACCTTGTGGAAGGCCTCGTACTTGTCGCGCAGCCCCTTGAGGATGTTGATCGAGTGCGGCAGCGAGGGCTCGTTGACCATGACGGGCTGGAAGCGGCGCTCGAGCGCGGCATCCTTCTCGAAGTGCTTGCGGTACTCGTCGAGCGTCGTGGCACCGATCGTCTGTAGCTCACCGCGCGCGAGGAGGGGCTTCAGGATGCTCGCCGCATCGATGGCGCCCTCCGCAGCACCCGCACCCACGAGGGTGTGGATCTCGTCGATGAAGACGATGATGTCGCCGCGCGTGCGGATCTCCTTCGTGACCTTTTTGAGGCGCTCTTCAAAGTCACCGCGGTAGCGGCTACCGGCGATGAGCGAGCCGAGGTCGAGCGAGTACAGCTGCTTGTCTTTGAGCGTCTCGGGCACTTCACCCTTGACGATCGCCTGAGCGAGTCCTTCGACGACGGCCGTCTTGCCGACGCCGGGCTCGCCGATGAGTACGGGGTTGTTCTTGGAGCGGCGGGAGAGGATCTGCATGACCCGCTCGGCCTCCTTCTCGCGCCCGATGACCGGGTCAAGCTTGCCTTCGCGCGCGGCGGCGGTGAGGTTGCGCCCGAACTGGTCGAGCACCTGCGAGCCCTTGTCGGGGTTGGGGCTGTCGCCGCCGACGGCGACGGCCTCCTTGCCCTGGTAGCCCGAGAGCAGCTGAATGACCTGCTGGCGCACCTTGTTGAGGTCGGCGCCGAGCTTGACGAGCACCTGGGCGGCGACGCCCTCACCCTCGCGGATGAGGCCGAGCAGGATGTGCTCGGTGCCGATGTAGTTGTGGCCGAGCTGCAGAGCTTCGCGCAAGCTCAGCTCGAGCACCTTCTTGGCGCGCGGCGTGAACGGGATGTGCCCGGTCGGCTGCTGCTGCCCCTGGCCGATGATGTCTTGCACCTGCTCGCGCACAGAGTCGAGCGAGATGTTGAGCGACTCGAGCGCCTTCGCGGCGACTCCCTCGCCCTCGTGAATGAGGCCGAGAAGAATGTGCTCGGTGCCGATGTAGTTGTGGTTGAGCATCTTGGCCTCTTCTTGGGCCAGCACCACGACACGACGGGCACGGTCGGTAAACCGTTCAAACATTGCGCACTCTCCTCACGACAGCGGGTCGATTCGCTACCAGTCCTTCGAGGGTAACCAGCGCACCCTGTCAAACCTGCCCCTGTTCGCCCTGGGCGTGACCCCGGTCGAGCGGCGTCGTCAGCGACACACCCCCGCCGTCACCCCGGCGACCCCCGCCTTCGCGAGTGCGGCAGCAAAGGCCCGGTCGCTCTCGACCGCCTGCCCCGACGTCGACGACGGGCAGGTACCGACGGTGGCACTGGCCTGCAGCTGTGGGCTGAAGTAGCCCAGCTCGCTCCCGTCTGGCAACGCCTCGACCCCCGCAGTGAATGCGTCGATCGTGGCGAGCCAGTCTGGCGCAGCATCCAGCGCAGGGCCGTCGGAGTACCAGACCAACGAGGTCACCGCGGGGGTGAGAAGAATCGCGAGCCCCGGGCGAACGCCACCCTCGTCGGGCACGGCGAGGGTGAGGTCTGAGGGCAGTGCCGCAAGGAGATCCGTCAGTGTGTCGGGCGTGGCGTCATCGCCAACACGTTGCAGCCCCGGCAGCAGCCACGACTCATCGACCTCTCGCGACCACGGCGCCGCCAGCAGCGCCGCCACCACAGCCCGAAGCTCCGCCACCTCGTCGAGCGAAGTCGCGTCGATCGATTCCGCCGCGTCGGAGCCGGGAATCTCATCGAGTCCTGCTGCCACCACGCGTCGTGCCGCCTGCCCTCCGGATCCCGAGCCCGTCAACTCGATGACCAGTGGCACCAGCTCGCCCACGAGAAGCCAGCCCTCGACCTCCTGTGCGTCCACGAGCTCGAGGCTCGGTGAGGCCACGGCGAGTGTTGAGCCGCCCCGACGGATAAGAACATCTCGCGTGACTCCATCGAATACGTCTGCCCGCACCCCCGACATCACAGCTGTCACAGCGAGAAGCGCCTCACCGTTCGCTGCGCTGGGCTCGAGCTCAACGATGACCACCAGGGTGAGCTGTGACACCGAGTAGTCGCTGGAGACTGACGCCACCGCAGGTGACTCCATGGCGTGAGTGGCGATCTCGGCGGCGGCCGCAGCCACGGTCGCTTCCGCTGTCGCGAACTCGATCCCCTCCTCGATCGCCGCGCATCCCGTGAGCAGGAGCACGCCGAGTGAGCCGAGCGCGAGAGCGCGGAGGGATCGCCCTCGCGGCACCGCCGCCCGGCGAGGTCGCTTCTGAACGGTCGGCATGCTCGCATGGTATGCCCGCTTGCTCGGCAGCCGACGTAGGGTCGAGTCATGAGCAACCTCGACACCGAGCCCGCCGAGGTCGTGTGCGACGATGCCGTTGCAGACCAGCGCGCGGGAGCCTTCGAGTTGCTCACCCTCCGCGAGGTTCCCCTCGGCGGCCCCCGCGCGATGACCGTGCGCCGCACCCTTCCGCAGCGGGCACGCAGCCTCATCGGCGCGTGGTGCTTCGTCGACCACTACGGCCCCGACGACATCACCGATCGGGATGCCGGCATGGTCGTGCCGCCCCACCCTCACACCGGTCTCCAGACGGTCAGCTGGTTGTTCGAGGGCGAGATCGAGCACCGCGACTCCACGGGAGCCCACCAGTTCGTGCGGCCCGGCGAGCTCAACCTCATGACGGCGGGCGCAGGCATCCAGCACTCGGAGGTGTCGACGCCTGCTACCCGGCGATTGCACGGCGCACAGCTGTGGGTCGCGCTGCCCGACCGCGACCGCCACACCGCGCCCTTCTTCGAGCACACCGAACCGACCCCCGCGCACGTCGGCGAGGCAACCGTGCGCGTCTTCATCGGCAAGCTCGGCGACCAGCAGGCCACCGCGCGCGTCTTCACCCCGCTGCTGGGGGCGCAGCTCGACCTGCCAGCGGGCGCCACCGTCGACCTCCCCGTCGACCCGCGGTTCGAGCACGGGGTGCTCGTCGACCACGGGCACGCACGCATCAGCGGCGGCGCAGCGGCCCCGCACCCCGACCCCGCGGCCGCCGACGGCCACGAGATTGCCGCCTCCCAGCTCGGCTACCTCGCCCCCGGCCTGGCAAGTCTGCGCATCAGCTCAGGCGACGCGCCGCTGCGGATTCTGCTCATCGGTGGCGAACCGCTCGGCGAGTCGATCGTCATGTGGTGGAACTTCATCGGTCGCGACCACGACGAGGTCGTCGCGTTCCGCGAGCGCTGGCAGAGCGATGTCATCGACGACGCCGACCGGTCGGGTCGATTCGGCCACGTCGACGGGTATGAGGGGCCACCCCTGCCCGCGCCCGCACTGCCCGGCGTGCGGCTGAAGCCTCGCGACTAGCGGCATCCAGCTAGCTCTGCTCGTCGCACCACTCGCGCGCCTCGGCGAGCGACACGACGTGCGCCGTCGCCGTCACGGCGTTGCGTCCGGCCCCGTCGACGATGACGACCCGGCGGTCGCGCTCGAGGAGGTGATCGATGACGCTCTGCAGAATCTGCTGCGCCACCGTGTGGATGCGCGTCACGCGGTCCAGGTCGAGCACGAGTATCGTCTCGCCCTCGTCGAGCACCTCCTCGATCGCGCGCAGCACGCCCTGCATGGAGGCGAACACGAGGTCGCCCTGCACCGTCACGACGCCGGCGGCGACCTCCAGCCAGGTCTCCTCGTGCTCCCGCACGACGGGCAGGCTTCCCGCGGGCAGAGCGAGGGCGTGCAGGTCGAACCGCTCGGCGAGCTGCTCGCACGCGGCGACCGCCCGCACGCTGTTGCCGCGGTGGTCGAGTCGGGGGCTGACGACGCCCAGACCGAACTGGCCCGGGCTCGCGGTGATGAGGCCCCCCGAAACGCCGCTCTTCGCGGGCGTGCCGACCCGGAGCATCCACTCGCCCGAGTAGTCGTACATGCCGCACGTCGCCATCATGGTCATGACGTGCCGCGCGATCTCGCCGCTCATGACGCGATCGCCCGTCACGGGGTTCACCCCGCCGCACGCGAGCGTCGCGGCCATGGTCGCCAGGTCGACAGTGGTGACGAGCACCGAGCACTGGCGCAGGTAGACCTCGATCGTGTCGTCGACGTCGTCGGTCAAGGAGCCCGCGCTGCGCATGAAGTGGGCGAGGGCCCGGTTGCGATCAGAGGCTTCCTGCTCCTCCTCGTAGATGGTCTCGTCGAAGCTGAGCTCGCGCCCCGCGCAGGCCTCCATGAGGGCGTGGATGCGCGCTGACCGCTCCCGCGCACCGGCCCCCTTCACGAGGGCGCAGGTCACGATCGCCCCCGCGTTGATGAGCGGATTGTCGGGTCGACCAGTCTCGGCCTCGAGACTGATGGCGCTGAAGGCTTCGCCGCTCGGCTCGGCCCCGACGTGCTCATGCACGGTGTCGCGCCCCCGGTCGCTGAGCGCGAGGGCGTAGGTGAACGCCTTCGAGATCGACTGGATGCCGAACTCGACCTCGCTGTCACCCGCGCTCGAGACGTAGCCGTCGGGGCTGCAGAGCGCGAGGCCAAAGAGCGTCTCGTCGGCGTTCGCGAGGGAGGGAATCGACGTCGACTTTTCGCCGCCCTCGAGGCCGCGCAGGTCGTCGTGCAGGCGCCTGAGCACCTCGGCGGTCGGATCGCCGGTGAGCGATGGCACGCGACGGTCTCCTCGCTCTGCAGCCTGACGGCGCTACTCGTGCGGGTCGGCGGTGAGCTTCTCGATGCGCTCGCGCTCTTCAGCCTCGATCTTCGAGTACGTGCTGCGCTCGGCGCGGTCGGCGCGAATGATGGCGCGCATCGCGAACCAGAAGATGAGTCCGAGCAGGATCGTCGGCGTCACCGAGAAGATCGCGTTGCCCCAGAAGTCTTCAGGCATGACACCAGGATACGGCTACCCGCCTGCGGGTCAGCCCCGCGTGCGGCGGATCATCAGTCGGTGAGACGGTGGCGCGCGGTGTGCGTGAAGACGATCACGAGCAGCGCGAGGGCCGCGACGGCGAGAGCAAAGGCCCTCGCCGCGGTCTGTCAGTCCCCAGCGCGCGGGGGAAAACCTCTCTACGTCTCCACCAGTGGAGTGCGGACAGGGCAGGCGGGGCGGGCGATTACGCCTTGCCGAGCATCCCGAAGATTCCCGACAGCAGGAGGTACGCGCCGAAACCCCCGACGACGAGCCACAAAGCGAGGCGGTTCATCGTGTAGGCGGGCTTCTTGTCGCCCGGCAGCGAGAGCTCCTCGTCCTTCTTCACCATGCCGTCAGCTTACGGGAGCCCGCTGAGCCCGCCCGTGCGCCTACTTGACGAGGGGGAAGAGGATCGTCTCGCGAATGCCGAGCCCGGTGAGCGCCATGAGCAGACGGTCGATGCCCATGCCCATGCCGCCCGACGGCGGCATGCCGTGCTCGAGCGCCGTCAGGAACGCCTCGTCCAGTCGCATCGCCTCGAGGTCCCCGCCCGCGGCGAGCTTCGCCTGCTCCACGAAGCGCTCGCGCTGCACCACCGGGTCCACGAGCTCGGAGTACGCGGTCGCGAGCTCGAAGCCGCGCACGTACAGATCCCACTTCTCGACCATGCCCGGCCGGCTGCGGTGCTCGCGCACGAGCGGGCTCGTGTCGACGGGGAAGTCCATGACGAACGTCGGCCGCACGAGGTCACCCTTGACGTGGTGCTCCCACAGCTCTTCGACGTACTTGCCGGGCAGCGGGTGCGAGATCTCAATGTCGACGGTGTCGGCCAACTTCTTCAGCTCGGCCATCGGCGTCTGCGGGGTGATCTCGACCCCGACCGCGGCGCTGAGCGAGTCGTACATGCTCAGGCGATCCCAGTCGCCGCCGAGGTCGTACTCGGTGCCGTCGGCCCACGTGACGACGTGCGAGCCCGACACCGCCACGGCCGCGTTCTGGATCATCTCTTGCGTCAGGTCGGCCATCTGGCGATAGTCGCCGTAGGCCTGGTACGCCTCGAGCATCGCGAACTCGGGGCTGTGCGTCGAGTCGGCGCCCTCGTTGCGAAAGTTGCGGTTGATCTCGAACACCCGATCGATGCCGCCCACGACGGCGCGCTTGAGGAACAGCTCGGGCGCGATGCGCAGAAAGAGTTCCATGTCGAAGGCGTTCGAGTGGGTGATGAAGGGGCGAGCGGATGCCCCGCCGTGCATCGTCTGCAGCATGGGTGTCTCGACCTCGAGGTAGCCGTGACTCTCGAACGTCGCCCGCAGGCTCGCGACCGCGGCGGCCCGGGCGCGCACTGTGCGCCTCGCCTGCTCGCGCACGATGAGGTCGAGGTAGCGCTGGCGCACGCGCGTCTCTTCGTTCAACTCTTTGTGCAGGGTCGGCAGGGGCAGGATCGCCTTCGCGGCGATCGCCCACGTCGACACCATGATGCTCAACTCGCCACGGCGGCTCGTGATGACCTCGCCCGTGACGTGCACGTGGTCGCCGAGGTCGACGAACTCCTTCCACCGGTCGAGGCTCTCCTCGCCGACGACGGCGAGGCTCAGCATGACCTGTAGGCGCGCGCCATCCCCCGACTGGAGGGTCGCGAAGCACAACTTGCCGGTGTTGCGCGAGAGCACGACGCGGCCCGCGAGGGCGACGTGCTCACCCGTGGCCGTGTCGGGGTCGAGCTCGCCATGGCGCTCGCGCACTGCCGGGATCGACTCGGTGATCTCGAGACCGATCGCGTACGGGTCGAGACCGGCCGCGAGCATCCGCGCCCGCTTGTCGAGGCGCACCTGCTTCTGCTCGGCGATCTCCTCGATCGTCGGCTCGGCGTCGGCGGCCTCGGCGGGGCCGGAGCTGCTCGTCGGTGCGGGGGTCTCGCTCATCTGCTGGTCTCCTCGTGTACGGCCGCTCAAGCCTAACGGCGGCAGCAACGGATGCCCGGCGCCCGCTACCCGAGGGTGAGCAGCTCGGTGTCGATGAGCCGGGTATCGCCCAGGCGCGCGGCGATGAGCGCCCGCGCGGGCCCGCGGTGGTCATCGTCGACGGGGTGGAACGTCTCGGGGTGCACGACGGCGAAGTAGTCGAGCTCTACCCCGGTCGCCCCCGACAGCACGCTCTGCGCGGCGGCGACGACGGCGTCGATGCCGAGGTCGGCCGCCGACTGGGCGGCCTCGAGCGCCTGGGGAATCGCGAGGGCCGCGGCCCGATTGCGCTCGTCGAGGAACACGTTGCGGCTTGACAGTGCGAGCCCGTCGTCGTCGCGCACAGTCTCGACAACCTCGACGCGGGTGCGGATGTTGAGGTCGCGCACCATGCGCTGCACGAGGAACACCTGCTGGGCATCCTTCTGCCCGAACAGTACGTGCTGCGGCTGCGCGATGCCGAGCAGTTTGGCGACGACGGTGAGCACCCCGTCGAAGTGACCGGCGCGCGAGCGCCCCTCGAACAGGCTGCCGGCGGGCCCCGCGGTCACGGTCGTCACGGCTGCCCCGCTTGGGTACATCTCATCGACGGCGGGCGCGAACACCACGTCGACACCGTGCCCGGCGAGCACCGCGCGATCGTCGTCGAGGGTGCGGGGGTAGCATTCGAAGTCTTCCGTGGGCCCGAACTGCAGTGGGTTGACGAAGACCGACACGACGACGACGTCGGCGAGGTGGGCGGCGCGGTCGACGAGAGCGAGGTGCCCGTCGTGCAACGACCCCATGGTCGGCACGAGGGCCACGGTCAGGCCGTCGGCGCGCGCGGCGTCGAGTCGCGACCGCAGCCCGTCGATGGTGGACTCGAGGTCGGGCACACTCGTGCGATCAGTCACCGGTCTCCTTGCGCGGGGCGGATGCCGGGCCGTCGAACCCCGCGAGGTCGATGCTATCGGCGCCCGCACCCCGCAGAGCGTTGTCGACGGCGGAGCGCACGACGGCCGCGAGCACGCGCCCCGGCTCGTCGATGCCGATGTCGCGCAGCCCGCTGATGGCCTGGCTGACGATCGCGGTCGAGAATTCGCTCGCGGCGGTGATCGCGTCGGCGTAGGCCTCGCGGTGCTCTTCGGCGAGCACGACGGGTTCGGCGCCCATCTCGACGACGAGTGCCTGCGCGATGGGCAGCACGGGGCCCGGCGCGGTGACGGCGCACCAGGCGTCTCGCAGGCGGGCGAGGTCGAGCGAGGTGCCGGTGAAGGTGAGAGCCGGATGCACGGCGAGCGGAATGATGCCCGCGGGCCGCGCGGGGTCGAGCACGCGCACGCCGTGCCGCGCCGAGGTGTGCATGACGAGCTGGCCGGGCAGCCACGCGTCGACGGCGGCGAGCCCGCTCACGAGGTCGGGCAACTGGTCGTCGGGCACCGCGAGGATGACGAGTTCGCTGCGTTCGACGATCTGTGGCACCTCGAGCAGGGGCACCCCGGGCAGGATGCCGTCGACCCGGTCACGGGCATCCTCAGACTGCGCGGAGATGCCGACGATGGCGTGCCCCGCCCCGGCGAGCGCGGCGGCGAGCACGGGCCCGACGCGGCCGGCGCCGATGACGCCGATGCCGAGCCGTCCATCTTTCTGGGTCACTCGTGCGCCTCGGAGTCTCCGGCGCGCCAGCGGTGGGTGCGGTCGGTCTGAGCGCTGCTGATCGCCGCGGCCGAGACGGTGTCGAACAGCTCCATCGCCTGGGTCACGTCGAGCGCGCCGAGCGCGGGTTGGATCGGCCCGGCGACGGTGTGCACGTTGATCGCGGCGAGGCGCAGAGATCGCAGGATGGGCCCCTGCCGCACCATGACCGACTGCATGCGGGGGAACGGCACGACGGTCAGGTCTCGCCAGATGGCGCCGCGACGCAGCAGCACGGCCCCCTCGGTGACCGCGTATCCGTTGCGCCGCTGTGAGAACCAGCGCAGTGGCCGCGCCCGCGACGGAGAATTGACGTAACCATCGTCGCCACCGTTCGAGGTGAGCCCGCGCTCGAACACGGGTATGACGTCGTCGGTGGCGACATCGGGCAGCAGCAGCCGCAGCACGGTGCGCACGTCATCGAGGTTGCCGACGGGCAGGATGGTCGTCTGCTGCTGGCCCGCGGCGCCGCTCTGCGAGGAGCGGGAGGCTCGGTTGACGGCGATCTGCCACCAGCCCGAGGGTCGCCACAGCAGTGGCTGGCTGACGCGCACCGAGTGGATGCGCCCGGGGGGCAAGGTCTCGTTCGTCGTCGAGAGCAGGCCGAAGCCGACGCGCACGCCGTCGGGCGTGGAGGCGATCGAGTACCGGAGCGAGCGGGTGATGCGCGAGACGAGGAAGCCGCCGAGACCGAGGATGGCGGGCAGGAAGCCGACGACGAGGAAAATCTCGCCGCTCCAGATGATGCCGACGGTGAGGCCGATGATGAGGAGCACGAAGATGATGGTTGTCTCGCTCAGCACGGTCGAGCCGATGAGCCGACCGGGGTTCATGCGCAGCACAGCCTCCGGCTCGGCGAGCGAGGGGTCGAGCTCGGGGGCGAGGAACTCAGAGACGCGCTCGTCGAGCACGCCGCCGAGGTCGTGCGGCGCCGCCGCCACGGGTGCGGCCGGCCCGGCTGCCCCGCGCTTGGCGCCGGAGGCGAGGCGCAGGATGTCGCCGCGCAGCGCGTCGGCGGTGCGGGAGTGCAGGTACGACAGCTGCACGTTCGCGTCGTTGCCGGCGACCGAGACTTCGAGTTTGGCGGCTCCGAACAGGCGGGGAATGAAGGGGCGCCCGATGTTCACACCCTGAATGCGGTCGAGTCGCCCCTTGCGGTTGGTGCGGAACAGGATGCCCGACCGCACCTCCACGACCTCATCGGTGATGCGGAAGGTGTGCAGGCGCCAGGACAGCCAGAAGCCCGCGATGAAGAGCAGCAGCACGCCCATGAGGGCGAGCAGGGCGACGAGCACGAGGTTTTCCTCGACGATGTAGTCGAGCGGGTCGCCCTCGCCGGTGAACCCGTTGTCGCCGCCGAAGAAGAAGTCGATCGCGCGATCACGGAAGTTGGAGATGATGATGCCGAGCACGACGATGAACGCGATACCGCCGCGAAACAGCGGCGTCGCCGGGTGCAGGCGGTGCCACTCGCCGTCGGCGAGGTCGGTGCTCGTGACGATCGCCTGGTCAGGCTGCGGCTGGTCAGGCTGCGGCTGGTCAGGCTGCGGCTGGTCGTTCACAGACCCGCCCGGCGCGTCTCGGCGACCGCGACGAGGTGGTCGCGCAGCTGCTCGGCGGTCTCGAGCGCCAGGCCGGGAATGAGCACCCCGCTCGAGGCGGCCGCAGTGACGAATTTGAGTTCGGCGAGCCCGAGCATCCGGGAGACGGGGCCGCGCGTGATGTCGACGAGCTGCATGCGGCCGTAGGGCACGGCGACGAACCGCTGGAACATGATGCCGCGCCGAAAGAGCAGATCGTCGTCACGCAGCAGGTAGCCGATGGATCGCACGCGACGCGGCGTGAAGGCGATGATGAGCAGGAACAGCACGCCCATGCCCACGCCGAGTATCCAGCCGAGCGACCAGCCGATCCAGTACGGCACGAAAGCTCCCGCGGTCATGATGGCGCCGAAGATGATGTACCCGACGACGTCGACGACGATGTACTTGGGCGAGACCCGCTGCCAGTCGGTCTCGGGGCGCTCGAGGCGCGCGCTCGGGGACTCTGGTGCACCCGGCTCCGAGGCGATCGACGGGGAGCCCTGCTCGACACCGCTCGTCGACGAGGCTCCGTTCGGCTGCTCTGTGCTCATGGTCGTCTCCCGTCCGATCCGCCGTTCACGTCGCCGAGGCGGCGGCCTCGTCGAACTCGTCGTCCTCCGGAGGCAGCGAGCACAGGTGCTCGGCCACCAGCGCGGCGATCACGAGGATCACTGCGCCCCCGAGCGTAACGCCCGTCGTCACCGCTTCGCCGAGCGGCACGACAGGCCGACTCAGCTGGTAGATGAGGATGCCCCCCGCCGCACCCGCGAGCAGCGCCGCTGCCAGCGCACTCGCCTTCGCGAGAACGACCACGCGGGTCGCGTAGAAGGGATCGATGCGCTTCTCCCCGCGCGCCGCGGCGCGCACGGGCCACGCGAGCACCAGCAAGATCGCCGCGATGAGCACGAGGGCCAGGGCGAGGGAGAGCGGGGGCACGACGATGGGCACTCCCCGTGCGGCGAGCACCGTGTTGAGCGCGAGCCCCAGCACGAGTCCGCTCGCGGCAAGCACGAGGATCGGCACAGGTCGGGTGCGCTTCACAAGGCGCTCGCGGTCGGCGTCGGTGTCGGGGTGGGGGTCGGGGTCGGTGTCGGCGCGGGCGACGCCGTCGGCGATGGCGGCGCGGCGTCGAGGTCGGCGAGGAGGGCCTCGAGTGGTCCGTGACCGTCGAGCACAGCATCCGGGCGCACCTCAAGCCACGGTCGCAGCACGAAGTCGCGCTCATGCGCGCGGGGGTGCGGCAGCGTGAGGTCGGCGGTCGCGAGCCGCGTCTCGCCGTGCGTGATGAGGTCGAGGTCGAGCGTGCGGTCGCCCCAGCGTTCGGCCGTCGCGGAGCGGTCGCGGCCGTGGGCGAGCTCGATGCGGCGCAGGGCGCGCAGCAGTTCGTGCGGGCCGAGCCGGGTCTCGAGCACGGCCACACCGTTGAGGTAGGCGGGTTTGTCGGCGTCGAGTCCGTCGGGGGTGAGGGCCACCGAGTCGTGCCAGCGGGAGACCGCGAGCAGGCGCGTGCCCGGCAGCTCAGCGAGCTCGGCGGCGGCGGCCGTGAGCGTCGCTGACCGATCGCCGAGGTTGGCGCCGAGCGCGACGACCGACTCGACCGACGGGAGCACCTCGACCATCGATGCCCCGTCGACCGGCGTCATGATCGGCCCCGCACGATCGTGACGCTCACGTCATCGAACGGCACCGCGATGGGCGCGTGCGGCTTGTGCACGGTGACGGTGACCTCGTGCACGGATGCGTGCTCAAGCACGAGGGTCGCGAGGCGCTCGGCGAGTGTCTCGATGAGGTCGACCGGGTCGCGCTCGATCGCGGCGACGAGCCGCTCGGCGAGCTCGCCGTAGTGCACGGTGTGCCCGAGGTCGTCGTTGCCACCGGCGCGGGCCAGATCGAGACTCAGGCTCACATCGACGACGAACTCTTGGCCGTCACGCCGCTCGTGCTCGAAGACGCCGTGGTGCCCGCGGGCGCGCAGGCCCGTGAGCGTGAGGGTGTCGCGCGGCCGGGTCATGCGGGTGCCCCGTGCCAGGCGGCGCGTGTGGCGAGGGCGAGCGTCGTCGAGCGCACGTCGTGCACGCGCACGGCGGCGGCTCCGCTCTCGGCGGCGAGCACGCTCACGACCGCGGTCGGCAGGTCCCGCTCCTCCACCGCGTGGTCGGGCGCCAGGAGCGTGCCGAGGAACCTCTTGCGCGAGGCCCCGACGAGCAGCCGGCAACCGAGGGCGGCGAGCTCGGGCAGGCCGTGCAGCAGCGTCCAGGTGTCGCCCGCGTGCTTGGCGAACCCGAGGCCCGGGTCGAGCCAGAGCCGGTCGGTCGGGATACCCGCCGCCTGCGCGGCCTCGAGCCGCGATCGCAGCTCGTCGCGCACCTCGGCGACGATGTCGCGGTAGTCGCTCACGGCATCCCAGGTGGCGGCGGGGCCCCGCCAGTGCATGGCCACGTAGTCGACGTCGAGCCCCGCGACCGTGTCGAGCATGGCGGGGTCGGCGAGCCCACCGCTCACGTCGTTCACGATCACTGCCCCGGCGTCGACGGCGGCCGCGGCGGTCGCGGCGTGCAGGGTGTCGATGGAGACACGGATGCCCGCCGCGGCCAACGCGGTCACGACGGGCAGCACACGCTGCTGCTCGACCTCGGCGGGCACGGGCGTCGAGCCCGGGCGCGTCGATTCGCCACCGACGTCGACGACGTGGGCTCCCTCGGCGACGAGGCGCCGTGCGTGCGCGACGGCACTCTGCGGGTCGAGGTAGGCACCGCCGTCGCTGAACGAGTCGGGGGTGACGTTGACGATGCCCCACACCTGGGGCGAGTCGGCCGGCGCGAGAGCCGTCATGCTGAGCCTCGCCCGATGAGCGCCATCACCTCGGCCCGACGCACGGGGTCGGCCAGAGCGCCGCGTGAGGCGACCGTCACGGTCGTGCTGTCGACCTGGCGAGTTCCCCGTGCGGCGACACAACCGTGCCGCGCGTCGAGCACGACGAGAACGCCGTGCGGAGCCAGGCCCTCGTCGAGGGTCGCGGCGATCTGCTCGCCGAGGCGCTCTTGCAGCTGCGGGCGCGAGGCGACCGTCTCGACGACGCGGGTGATGCTGCCGAGGCCGGTCAATCGCTCGGCGGGCAGGTAGGCGACGTGGGCGACGCCCGTGAAGGGCAGCAGATGGTGCTCGCACATCGAGCGCAGGGCGATATCGCGCAGCAGCACGATCTCACCGCGCTCACCCGGGTCGGTCTGCAGCTCGACGTCGTCGTGCAGCAGCGGCGCGGGGTCGACGCCGACTCCGGCGAAGAACTCGGCGTACGATTCCGCGACGCGCTGCGGCGTGGTCGACAGCCCTGGTCGGGTGGTGTCATCGCCGATCGCGGCGAGCAGCTCGGCGACCGCGGCCTCGATGCGACGGGAGTCGATGGGCGGCACAGGCGCCTACTCGCGCGAGGGGTCGGGGTCGGCGGCGCGGCCGACGTCATGAGCCTCCGAGTGCGCGGTTCCGGCTCCGGCACCGACGCGGTCGCCCGCCCCGGTGTCGAGGTCGTCGATGGCGGGCTTGGCCGGCATCGGCACGGGCGGCAGATCGGGCAGGGGCCGGTCGTCACTCGAGAGCCACTGCGGCCGCTCGGGCAGCTGGGCGACATCGGCAAAGATCTCGGCGAGCTGCACGTGGTCGAGGGTCTCTTTCTCGAGCAGCTCTGTCGCCAGTCGGTCGAGAATCTCGCGGTTGTCGTTGAGCACCGTCCAGGCCTCGTCGTGGGCCTGCTCGATGAGCGCGCGCACCTCTTCGTCGACCTTCTCGGCGAGACGCTCGGAGTAGTCGCGCTGGTGCCCCATGTCTTTGCCGAGAAAGACCTCTCCGCTCGACTGCCCGAGCTTGATCGCGCCGACGGTCGCACTCATGCCGTACTCGGTGACCATGCGGCGGGCAATGCTCGTGGCCTTCTCGATGTCATTGGAGGCGCCCGTCGTGGGGTCGTGGAAGACGATCTCCTCGGCCACTCGGCCACCCATCGCGTAGGTGAGCTGGTCGAGCAGCTCATTGCGCGTGACCGAGTAACGGTCGTCGAGGGGCAGCACCATGGTGTAGCCGAGGGCACGACCGCGCGGCAGGATCGTGACCTTCGTGACGGGGTCGGTGTTGCGCATGGCCGCCGCCGCGAGGGCGTGGCCGCCCTCGTGGTACGCGGTGATGAGCTTCTCGTGATCGCGCATGACGCGCGACCGGCGCTGCGGGCCGGCCATCACACGGTCGACGGCCTCGTCGAGCGTCACATCGGTGAGCTCTTCGCCGCCCTGGCGCGCCGTGAGCAGCGCGGCCTCGTTCAGCACGTTGGCGAGGTCAGCTCCCGTGAAGCCCGGCGTCTTGCGCGCGAGCACCTCGAAGTCGACGCCCTCGGCCATGGGCTTGCCCTTGGCGTGCACCTCAAGGATCTTCGCGCGACCCTTCATGTCGGGCGCATCGACCTGAATCTGGCGGTCGAACCGGCCAGGGCGCAGCAGGGCGGGGTCGAGGATGTCGGGCCGGTTGGTGGCCGCGATCATGATGACGTTGGTGTTGGGGTCGAAGCCGTCCATCTCGACGAGCATCTGGTTGAGCGTCTGCTCGCGCTCGTCGTGGCCACCGCCCATGCCGGCGCCGCGGTGGCGGCCGACGGCGTCGATCTCGTCGACGAAGATGATCGCGGGCGAGTTCTCTTTCGCCTGGGTGAAGAGGTCGCGCACGCGGCTGGCGCCGACGCCGACGAACATTTCGACGAAGTCAGAGCCCGAGATGGAGTAGAACGGCACGCCTGCCTCGCCTGCGACGGAGCGCGCGAGAAGCGTCTTGCCGGTGCCGGGAGGACCGTAGAGCAGCACGCCCTTGGGAATGCGTGCGCCCACCGCCTGGAACCGCGTCGGGTCTTTGAGGAAGTCCTTGATCTCGTGCAGCTCTTCGATCGCCTCTTCCGCGCCGGCGACGTCGTCGAAGGTGACCTGGGGGGCCTCCTTGTTGACGAGCTTCGCCTTCGACTTGCCGAACTGCATGACCCGACCGCCACCGCCCTGCAGGCGAGTGAGGAGGAAGTAGAAGATCACACCGATGATGAGGAACGGGATGATGAGGCCGAGCAGACTGACGAAGAAGTTCGTCTGCGGCACCTCGTCGTCGAACTCGTCAAGGTTGGCCGCGTTGAGGGCAGCGATGACGTCGTCACCGCGCGGGGTGACGTAGTAGAACTGCACCTGGGTGCCGAACTCCTCGGCCTGCTCGGTCTCGGCTTCGAGCACGAGGTCGACGCGTTGCTCGCCGTCGACGATCGTGGCCGATTCGACGGGGCCACTCTCCAGCAGCTCGAGCCCCTGCTGGGTGCTGATGGGGCGGAAGCCGCCGAGCCCGGCGAGCAGGGTGAAACCGATCCAGAGCACGATCGCTCCGGCGATGATGTAGAGGAAGGGCCCGCGGAGGAGTTTCTTGAAGTTCATGGTGTGGGCGTGCGCCCGCGCCTTTCTGCCGGTGAGACGTTCCCTCAGGCTACCCCGCAGTCCCTATGGGGCCACCGATGTTCGCCCCGGGCGCACCCCGCCCGCCCGGACTCCGTGAACGCGGTCGCGACGAGCACAGCGACGAGCACAGCCTTGTGAGTGCTCGCGTGTCAGCACTCCAGTTTTCTCACTGGCAATGTGCCGCGCGCGGCACGTGCCGTGAGAGGCACACAGTGTGGGTGGAGCGGCTCCACCGCTGCGCCAGTCTTGTCAGGAAGCCGATGGAGAGAGAAATGCAGCGACGTCGCTCAAGACTTCGCCGAGCCACCGAGACAGTCTGAGTTCAACGACGTCAACCGGAGCGAACCACTGAGCCTCGAGGAGTTCCCCATCGGGAAAGTCGAAGTCGTCTGAGTCGAGGTGTACGACGTATGCGGTCGTCACGAATGCCACCTGATCACCGTTCGGGTAGGTCACCTGTAGGTCCGGCCCTCCGTACGCCCCGACGATGTGCGCACTCGCGACCGTGACTCCCAGCTCTTCGAGAACCTCGCGCTCCACTGCTTCACGTGGCGATTCGCCGAGCTCCACGGCACCACCAATCGAGCCCCACCTACCCGTGTCCGCATGTCGCCCGAGAAGAACAGACCCGTCAGGACGAACGGGTACCGCGGTGACGGCGGGTATGTGAAGCAAGGCGTGACCCACGACTGCCCGAAGGCCCTGCATGTACTCCGACGACGTCACGGCGGCGCCGCTGCTACTCGCCCTGGTAGACGTGCGGGGCGAGCACGCCGATGGAGCGCAGGTTGCGGTACTTCTCGGCGTAGTCGAGCCCGTACCCGACGACGAAGGCGGGGGGAATGTCGAACCCGACGTATTCGACGTCGACCTCGACCTTCGCGGCGTCGGGCTTGCGCAGCAGGGTGAGGATGCGAATGCTGCGCGCACCCCGCGATTCGAGGTTGGTGCGCAGCCACGACAGGGTGAGCCCCGAGTCGATGATGTCTTCGACGATGAGCACGTCGCGCCCGGCGATCTCGGTGTCGAGGTCTTTGAGGATGCGCACGACGCCGCTCGACTGGGTGCTCGCGCCGTACGAGCTCACGGCCATCCAGTCGGTTTCGACGTGAATCTGCAGCTCTCGTGCGAAGTCAGCCATGACCATGAGCGCACCCTTGAGCACGCCCACGAGGAGGGGCGGCTCGTCGGGGTAGTCGGCTTCGACCCGGCGGGCGAGCTCGGCGAGCTTCGCGTGAATCTCTTCCTCCGTGATGAGCACCTCACTGAGGTCGGAGCGAATGTCGTCGACGTCCAAGATCTCTCCTCAGTGCTAGTTGCTCAGTGCTCGTTGGTCGCGGTCGCGCGAAACACGATGCGCGGCCCCTCGCGCTCCACCCTAATGCCGGGCACATGCACCGAGCCCTGCCCGTGCCACTCGACCGCAAGCCGTCCGATCTCGAGTGTCTGCACTCGACTCAACGAGACCCCGAACTCGGCGTGCGCGACGAGGCGGATGAGCCGGTGTCGCAGTGCGGCGGGGTTGGCGGCGAGCCAGGCGACGGGCAGCGCGCATCCCCCCTCGGCGAGCTCGACGAGCTCTTCGGCGACCTCCTCGACCATGTGCTCCAGCGCCTCGGAATCCTCTCGCGCGATCTCGGCTGTGCGGGCCAGTGCGTCGACGACTCCGCGATCAAGCTGGTCTTCGAGGAGGGGCAGGATGCTCGAGCGCACCCGCACGCGCGCGAAAGCCTCATCGTCGTTGTGCGGGTCGTGCCACGGCTCGAGCCCCTGGTCGGCGCAGGCCGCGGCGAGCGCCGCCCGCCGCACGCCCAGCAGCGGTCGCCGATAGTGCCCGACGACCGCGGCCATGCCGGCGAGGCTCGCGGTGCCGCTGCCGCGCGCAAGCCCGAGCAGCACCGTCTCGGCCTGGTCGTCGCGCGAGTGCCCGAGCAGCACGGCCGCGGCACCGTGCTCGCGCGCCGCCGTGTCGAGCGCGGCGTAGCGGGCCGTGCGGGCTGCGGCTTCGGGGCCGCCCTGCTCACCGACGTCAACGCGCCGCACCTCGACGGGGTCGAGGCCGAGGCCGCGGGCGGCCGAGGCCGCGCGGTCGGCGACCGCCGTCGAGTCGCCCTGCAGGCCGTGGTCGATGATCACGGCGCCCGCGCGCAGGCCCAGTCGAGGGGCTTCGAACGCGGTGGCCGCGGCGAGTGCTAGTGAGTCAGGCCCGCCGCTGAGGGCGACGAGCACGAGCGGCCCGTCGCGGGGTTCCCGCTGGGGCGCCGCAAGGTCGGCGAGCGACTCGCGCACCGCACGGCGTGCGTCGGCAACGGCGGGGGTGAGCCGCGGTCGACGCTCGGGGGCCCCGGGCGGTGAGGTGGGCATCCACTAAGGTTAGAGCCGGCCTGGCGCATGACCGCCAGCAGTTTTCTCGAGTCTCACAAGGAGCACCCATGGGCGCCTACCCCGTCGTCATCGAAGTTCCCCGCGGCAGCCGGAATAAGTACGAGATCGATCACGAGACGGGGCGCGTCTTTCTCGACCGCGTGCTCTTCACGCCCTTTGTCTACCCCACCGACTATGGCTTCTTCGAGCACACGCTGGGGCTCGACGGCGACCCGGTCGACGCGCTCGTGCTGCTCGAGTTTCCCCTCCTGCCCGGTGTCGGCCTCGACGTGCGCCCGGTGTGCGTCTTCAACATGACCGACGACGGGGGCAGCGACGCGAAGGTCGTGTGCGTGCCGGCGAAGGATCCGCGCTGGGCGCACATCCAAGACCTTGACGACGTTCCCCAGCACACCCGTGACGAGATCGCTTTCTTCTTCGAGAACTACAAGGCGCTCGAGCCCGGCAAGTGGGTCAAGACCGAGGGCTGGGGTTCGGCCGCCGACGCCGAGGCCGTCGTTCAGGCGGGCATCGAGGCGTACGTTCCGCCCGCCGGCCACTAACCCGGCGTGGCAAGGGCACAACTGTGCCCACGGGTGGCAACTGTGCCGCCTCGAGCGCCCACCGTTGCCACGAGCGGGCACAGTCGGAGGTTGGCTACGGCGTGGGTCGCGCAACCACCGGCAGTCGGTCATAGTTGCGCACGGTCACGATGCGCACGGTCTTACCCGGTGAGGGCGCCTCGATCATCTGACCGTTGCCGATGTACATCGTCACGTGGTACTTCGAGCCGCTCGTCGACCCCCCGTACGAGTAGAAGATGAGGTCGCCGGGCTGCGCCTGCGAGTACGGCAGCAGGCGGTCACGCTGCGCCGCCCGGTTGTACTGCATGCTCACCGAGTGGCCGCCGATGTACACGCCCGCCGCAGCATAGGCCTGCATGGTGAGACCCGAGCAGTCCCACGCATCGGGCCCGCGGCCGCCGAACAGGTAGGGCTCGCCGAGCTGGGCGCGCGCATAGGCGATCGCGGTCGACACGGCGCTGCCGTTGGGTGGCGGTGGGGATGTCGCGGGCGGTGGGCTCGGCGCGGGCGGCGCGGTGCTCGGCGCGGGCGGCGCGGTGCTCGGCGCAGGAGCACTCGGGGTCGGCGCAGGCGTCGACGGTGCAGGGCTCGACGGCCCGGGGTTCGACGGTGCAGGGCTCGACGGCCCGGGGTTCGACGGCGCAGGGTTCGACGGCGCAGGGTTCGACGGAGCGGACTCTGGTCCACCGAGACCGGCGAGGTAGGCGCGCTCGAGTTCGGCGCTGCGGCCGGTGAGCGTGGCGAGGCGAGCGGAGAGGTCGCCCATCATCGCCTCTTGCGTGGCGAGGTGCTCTTCGGCCGCGCCCGCGGCCTCCTGCGCCGACTCGAGTGCCTGGGCCGCGCCCGCGGCGAGCGCCTCCCGCTCGGTGAGTGCCACGTCGGCCTGCGCGGTGAGCGACTCTGCCGTGTTCTTGTGCTGCAGCGCTTCGGCGAGCACGGCCTGGCTGCGAGCGCTGACCGAGCTCATGGCGCCCAGGCGGTACAGCAGCCCGTCGGCGTCGTCGCCGCTCACCATGAACGCTGTGGCCAGGTCGCCAGCACCCGAGCGGGCCAGCTGGCCGGCGAGCTGCGCCGCTCGCGCCCCGGATTCTGCGGCTCGAGCGAGTGCGGTATCGCGCCGGGTCTGCAGCTGGGTGGCGATGCGCTCGGCCTCCTCGAGAGCGATACTGGCGAGTTGGTGCTCCTCACCGCGCTCGAGAGCAACCCGGGCCGCGGCGGCGTACTGCTGCTCGGCGGCGACGGCCGCCTCTTCGATGCGGGCGACCGCGATCTCGGTCGCCTCGACGTCGCCGCGGGCTGCGTCGACCTCATCCCAGCTGGGCGGGCCGGGCGTGGCGGTCGCGGTGGTGGCCCCGAGGGCAACGGTGAGAGCCGTCACGAGAGTGACGGCTGCGATACCGCGACGCCCCCGGCGACGCATCGTCAGCCGCTACCCAATGCCGACTCCGTAATTGCGGAGGTAGGGAACAGGGTCGGTCGACGCGCCGTTCTGGCGCACCTCGAAGTGCAGGTGGCACCCGGTGGATGCCCCGGTGGAGCCGATCTTGGCGATGGGCTGGCCGGCAGAGACCGGTTGCCCGCTCTGCACGAGAATGCCGCCGGACTGGATGTGGCCGTAGGCCGTCGTCAGTCCGCCGCCGTGGTCGATGCGGATGTAGTTGCCGTAGCCGCCGTTCCAGCCGGCGTACTGCACGGTGCCGCTCGAGGCCGCGTACATGACACGGCCGCAGGGTGCGGCGACGTCGGTGCCCGCGTGGAAGGTGACGCTCTTGGTGATGGGGTGCACCCGGTTGCCGTAGTGGGAGGAGATCCATCCGCTCGCGGGGTTCGACCAGCCATTGATGACTTGCCCCACGCTGGTGCCCGCCTCCGCCGCACGACGCGCGGCTTCGGCGGCGCGCGCAGCCACCCCGGCCTGGTAGTCCGACTCGGTGGCTTCGCGGTTCTCCACCAGCACCGAGAGCTGGGCCTCGAGCCGTGCCTGGTTGTCCTGCTGCGCGACGAGGGCGGCCTGCGCGGCCTGTGCGGCCTCCTGCGCGGCCTGGAAGGCGGCCTCAGCTTCGAGCCTCAGCTCTTCCCGGATCTCTTTGGCCACGTTGGCCTGATCGGTGAGGGCCTGGGCAGCGTTCTTGTCTTGCAGGGCTGCGGCGTAGATGCCGTCGGCTTGCTGCGTGATCTTGCTGGCGAATCCGAGGCGCGAGAGTAGGGCATCCGCTTCGCCGGGGTTGGTGAGGAGGGAGGCGGAGAGGTCGCCGCCCCCGCTGCGGGCCAGCTCGGCGACAAACTGACCGGCGCGCTGGCGGGATTCTTCGGCGCGCTCCTCAGCGTCATCGGCTTGGGTCTGCAGTTGGTCGGCGGTGTAGGCGGCCTCGTCGAACGCCAGCTGCGCTTCGTAGTACTCGTTGCCGGCCTCTTCGGCGATGGCCTGCGTGCGCTCAACCTCGGCCGTGATGGCGGCGATCGCGTCCCGAATCTCCTTAACCTTCGTCTGCGCTGCCGACACACTGCGACGTGCCTCGAGCACGTCGCTCCACGAGGGGTAGTCGTTCGCGTAGGCCGGGCGCTCCGTGGTCGCGACGATGCCGCTGACGAGCATGACGACGGTGGCGATACCGCCGACGAGAGAGAGGATGCGCCGGCGCCACGGAGCGGGTGCGTCAGCGCGTAGCGGCGTGCTGTGCGACGTCGTCATGCTGGCTCCCCCCGAGCGGTGCTGTGCGTCGTGCTGTGTACTGCCGTGGCGTTCCCCGTGCCGTGGTGTACCGCGCATGATCCTGGGCCCATTCCGGTGTTCGTGCGTTATGTCACAACTTCCACACGTGCACCATTGTTCACACTACCAACGGATCGCGTGCACGGCCACTGCTACCCGCGCATGCGTGGCGCGCCCACCGTCGCCGGTGAGCGCGCCTTATGTGTTTGCGACGGTAACCCCGCGCGTTGCTCTTCGTCGGGAACCGGCTCGGAACGGCGACGAATGCGCATCCTCACCCGTTTGGCATTTGACGTTCTCGACCCGTATGCTGGTGCCTCGGTTGCTGTAGAGGTACCCACCGCTCACGGCCCCATCGTTTAGCGGCCTAGGACACCGCCCTTTCACGGCGGCAGCACGGGTTCGAATCCCGTTGGGGTCACGCAGTCACCGATACAACTCAATACGCAAGGCCCTGTAGCGCAGTTGGTTAGCGCGCCGCCCTGTCACGGCGGAGGTCGCCGGTTCAAGTCCGGTCAGGGTCGCGGTGAGAGCCTCGCTGAAGTGCCTGAGACATGGGTACGAGGTGGGGCTTTTTCGCTAGGGTCTTGTACCCGCACGGCTCTGTAGCTCAGTTGGTAGAGCGCACGACTGAAAATCGTGAGGTCACGGGATCGACGCCCGTCGGAGCCACCACACACTCCCGCTGTGCCCGTCGCGCCGTTCTGTGTGCGGAGCTCACAACCCGCATGTTCTGGGCCGCTCGTGCGGCTAGCCTGGTGAGAGAGCAGGCCCGCCCCCGCGCCGCTCGTCACGCACCCCTTCCGGGTGTTCTTGTGCTGAACAGAATTGAGGAGTCCATGACCGACGTTGCCACTGCTGGAACCTGCCCCGTTGTGCACGGAGCCCACACTTCGACCGGAGCAGCCGCCCAAGAATGGTGGCCGAACGCCCTCAACCTCGACATCCTGTCGCAGCACGATTCGAAGACGAACCCGCTGGGTGCCGACTTCGACTACCGGGCCGAGCTGGCGAAGCTCGATGTCGACGCCCTCGTCAAGGACGTCAAAGAGCTGCTGGTGACCAGCCAGAGCTGGTGGCCGGCCGACTGGGGGCACTACGGCGGTCTGATGATTCGCCTGGCGTGGCACTCGGCGGGCACCTACCGCATCGCCGACGGCCGCGGTGGCGGCGGCTCGGGCACGCAGCGCTTCGCGCCGCTGAACTCGTGGCCCGACAACGGCAACCTCGACAAGGCCCGCCGACTGCTGTGGCCGATCAAGAAGAAGTACGGCAACCAGATCAGCTGGGCCGACCTGATGATCCTGGCCGGCACGCTCTCGTACGAGTCGATGGGACACACCATCTACGGCTTCTCGTTCGGGCGCGACGACCTGTGGCACCCCGAAAAAGACACCTACTGGGGTAGCGAGAAGGAGTGGCTGGCGCCGAGTGACGAGCGCTACGGCAACGTTGACGAGCCGGAGAGCATGGAGAACCCGCTCGCAGCCGTGCAGATGGGCCTCATCTACGTGAACCCGGAGGGCGTCAACGGCACGCCCGACCCGCTGAAAACTGCCGCGCAGGTGCGCGAGACGTTCGCCCGCATGGCGATGAACGATGAGGAGACGGTCGCGCTGACCGCGGGCGGCCACACGGTGGGTCGCACGCACGGCAACGGCCGCGCCGAGAACCTCGGCCCCGCCCCGGAGGGTGCTGACATCGCCGAGCAGGGCCTCGGCTGGAACAACCACACCGGCCGCGGTGTCGGCACAGACACGGTCACGAGCGGCATCGAGGGCGCGTGGACGACGAACCCCACGCAGTGGGATAACGGCTATTTCACGCTGCTGTTCCGCTACGACTGGCAGCTCGCGAAGAGCCCGGCCGGCGCGTGGCAGTGGGAGCCGGTCGACATCGCGGAGGAGGACAAGCCCTTCGATGTGGAGGGCACGGCCCGCCAGAACCCGATCATGACGGACGCCGACATGGCGATGATCAAGGACCCGATTTATCGGGAGATCTCGGAGCGCTTCTATGGCGACCCCGAGTACTTCAGCGACGTATTCGCGCGCGCGTGGTTCAAGCTCACCCACCGCGACATGGGCCCCCGGGTTCGGTATGTGGGGCCGATGGCGCCGACGGAGGACCTCATCTGGCAGGACCCAGTACCGGCCGGGAAGGCCGACTACGACGTGGCGGCGGTGGCGCAGAGCATCCTCGACAGTGGTCTGTCGTTCACCGACATGGTGACGACCGCGTGGGATTCGGCGCGCACGTTCCGCCACTCCGACAACCGCGGTGGCGCGAACGGTGCCCGCATTCGGCTGGCCCCGCAGCGCGACTGGCACGGTAACGAGCCGGAGCGTCTGCACCGCGTGCTCGACGTCTACGAGGGCCTCTCGGCCCAGACGGGTGTGAGCGTGGCCGACCTGATCGTGCTGGGCGGCAATCTGGCGGTCGAGGATGCTGCGGAGAAGGCGGGCGTCGAGGTGAGCGTGCCGTTCCACCCGGGGCGCGGTGACACGACCGAGGAGTGGACGGACGGGGATTCGTTCGCCCCGCTCGAGCCGACGCACGACGCGTTCCGCAACTACCTGCAGAAGGATTACACGGTGCCGGCCGAGGAGCTCATGCTCGACCGGGCGAGCCTCATGAACCTGACGCCGGTGGAGCTGACCTGCCTGGTCGGCGGCATGCGCGTGTTGGGCACGAACTTCGGCGGCACCACTCACGGCGTCTTCACCGACACGGTGGGCGCGCTGACGAACGACTTCTTCGTGACCCTGACCGACATGACGTACGTGTGGGAGCCCTCGGGCTTCAACGCCTACAACCTGCGCGAGCGCGCGACCGGCCAGGTGCGCTACACGGCGACCCGCGCCGACCTCGTGTTCGGCTCGAACTCGATTCTGCGCTCGTACGCCGAGGTCTACGCGCAAGACGACAGCCGCGAGAAGTTCGTGCACGACTTCGTCGCTGCCTGGACCAAGGTCATGAACGCCGACCGCTTCGACCTGGTGGCCAGCTAACCGCCAGCGCGTTCGGCCGACGGATGCTCGGGCCGGGGTCTCCACGGAGGCCCCGGCCCTTCCTGTCACTGGAGAGGCCTGGCGACTAGCGGTTGTGCGGAAAGCGAGAGTCCTCCCGACAATGAGCGGTTGTCGCTCCTATCGTCGAGACTGTGGTGAACGACGGCGAGCGAGGAGTCATGAAAAAGCACATCACGGTAGTCGGCGCGGTCATCGTTCGCGACGGCTTGATCTACTGCGCGCGCCGCGGGCCGGGCGGCGCCCTCCCCGGCATGTGGGAGTTCCCGGGCGGCAAGGTCGAGAAAGAGGAGTCATTCGCCGAGGCTCTCGTTCGAGAGATCGACGAAGAGCTCGAGTGCGAGATCTCGGTCATCAAGGCCCTTGAAACCACGACTCACGAGTACGACTTCGCGGTCATCACCCTGGCGACATTCATCTGCGAACTCATCGACGGTGAACCACGATCCAATGAGCATGACGAGGAGAGATGGCTCGCGGTCGATCGGCTCGAGGCCCTCGACTGGGCTCCGGCGGATATCCCGGCAGTGGAAAAGCTGCGAGTCAACGGTGTCTGACGCCCAGCAGGACTTCTGGAACTCGCCCCTCGGGCGTGAGACCGAGTTCGGTTACCTACTCGAGTCGTCGCTCGTCCCGCACAACCTCAACCCGGAAGTCGTCCTCAACAACGACAACTCCTCCGTTCTGCGAGTGCTCCGCCGTGAGCTGAAGCACGCAGAGCGGTTCCTCTTCTCTGTTGCGTTCGTGACTCCGCGGGCGATTGCTCTGCTCAAACAGGAACTCGTCGACTTCCGGGGTGCGGGTACGATCATCACCTCGGACTACCTCGGCTTCAACAGCCCTGGCGTGTTCAAGGAACTTAAGGCCCTCGAGAAAATCGGCATCTCGTCCCGGGTCCACTCCAGCAAGGCGTTCCATGCCAAGGGCTACCTCTTCCGTCGGACCGACCGCTCCGTTGCGGTCTTTGGCAGCGCGAATCTGACAGAGTCGGCCCTTGTCGCGAACCTCGAGTGGAACATCAAGGTCGCCGGATCGCCCAAGAGCAACTTGTCGCGCCAGCTCGACGAGCTGGAGTTCGAACAGCTTGAGAATTCACTCGACATCACCGCGGAATGGATCGCCGAGTACGAGGCCCGTCCTAGACCGACGACGGTGTGGGCACCCGGTGCGCCGCCCCAGGCGCCTGCGATACCCGAGCCCGCGGTGGAAGGCCACGCGGTTTCCCCTCGGTTCGAACCCAACGTGATGCAGCGGGACGCTCTGGCGGCAATCGAGTTGCTCAGAGCACAAGGCCAGCGGAGGGCACTTGTTGTGTCGGCAACCGGAACGGGAAAGACCGCTCTCGCGGCCTTCCATGTCGGCATGGTCAAACCCGAGCGGTTCCTCTTCATCGTCCACCGGGAACAAATTCTCGATCGAGCCATCGAAGAGTTCACGAATCTTCTCGGTCTATCGGCGGAGGATGTTGGCAAGCTCGCGGGCGGTAAGAAGGAGACCCACAAGCGTTTCGTCTTCGCCACCATCCAGACGCTGTCGCGCCACGACGTGCTGGACGGAATCCAGCCCGACGCGTACGACTACGTCGTGGTCGACGAATCCCACCACGTGGGAGCGGACACATATCGACGGGTCATGGAACACCTGAATCCCGAATTCACTCTCGGGTTGACGGCGACTCCTGAGAGATCAGACCAGTCGGACGTCTTCGAGCTCTTCGACTACAACGTTGCCTACGAGATTCGCCTGCAGGCAGCGCTCGAGGCTGACATGTTGACCCCATTCCACTACTACGGCGTTGCGGATGTCGAGTTCGATGACGGAACAACGACTGACGACGCGACCAGCGTTGAGCGACTCTCTTCGCGACTACGGGCCGAACACATCGTCAAGAGCCTCGAGATCTATGGTCACGCGGGCCTTCCACCAAAGGGGCTGATCTTTTGCAGCCGTGTTGAGGAGGCCGCGGCGCTCTCCGAGGAGTTGAACTGTCTCAGCCTGCACGGCCAACCGCTCAGCACCGTGGCACTTTCGGGCATGCACTCGGTCGAGGAGCGCCTTCACGCGGTTGCCCGGTTTGAGCAGGGCGATCTCGACTACATCCTCACCGTCGACATCTTCAACGAGGGCGTCGACATCCCCACCGTCAATCAGGTCGTCATGCTTCGTCAGACGAAGTCGGCAATCGTGTTCGTTCAGCAGCTTGGTCGAGGTCTCCGAAAGGCCCCTGCGAAGGAGTACACGATCGTGATCGACTTCATCGGCAACTACACGAACAACTACCTCATCCCGATCGCACTTTTCGGCGACAACTCCCAAGACAAGGAATCTCTCCGGCGCCGACTCATTGAGGCAGAAGAGCGTGGCGTCCTCGCGAACATCTCGAGCATCCGCTTCGACCGCGTCGCCCAAAAAAGGGTGTTGGACGCCGTTGCATTGACGAAACTCAGCAGCGCAGCTCTCTTGAGGCCTGCACTCGAAGCGATGCAGTCACGCCTCGGCCGCGTGCCCCGACTTATCGACTTCGCGGAATCGGACTCGACCGACGCCGTGGTACTCGCGACGAGTCAACGCCACTACCCTGAGCTCCTTCGCCGAACACTCAAGATTGAGAACACACTCACCGATGGAGAATCACGCTGGCTCGACTTCCTCGGTAACGAGGTGCTCGCGGTGAAGCGGCTGGCCGAAACGGAGGTGCTGTTCGAGCTGCTCGATGGTTCGAAACGATCACTCGACGAGCTCGTCCATCGGGCAGCAGTCAATGCGGATCTGGCGGACGCCGGCCTCATTGCAAGCGCTCTCCGGACGCTCACCTTCGAGTTCCTCACCGAAGCAGAACGATCCCGGTATGGCATCGCTCCCGTCGTACTCGAACCCGACGGAAACTACCGGCTCAGCGATTCCTTTTGTTGCGCCCTGCAGGACGACCGAGCCTTCTACAACGAAGTGCACGACGTGTTGTGGACTGCGCGGGCGATAGTCCCCGATAAGTACGGCGACGCTCAACCGTTCAGTCTGGGTCGTCAGTACTCACGGAAAGACGCATCGAGGCTACTTCGCTGGCGGTCAAACATGATGGGCACGATCTTTGGCTACAAGGTAGACACCGACACCGCGAGCTGTCCGATCTTCGTGACCTACCACAAGGCAGATGACGTCACGTCGAGCACGCAATACGAAGATCAGCTCCTCGATACGCGCACAATGACGTGGTTCACTCGAAGCCGCCGGACCCTTGAGAGCACCGAAGTGAAGGCCATCATCAGCGACTCGGTCTCGATCGACGTCTTCGCGAAGAAGGACGACAACGATGGAACCGACTTCTTCTATCTGGGGCGCGCTCGGGCTACGAACTCGTTCCAGACCTCAATGGTCGACAAGGACAACAAGCCGATCCCGGTCGTGCGAGTGACGCTTCGGTTCGAGGAACCAATCCCCCAAGGCCTTTTCGACTACTTCCAGCCCACCATCACGGACTAGCTCTGACCGGGCGCCGCAGCGGGTCTACCCTGGGGCGCATGAGCGACACGAGCGAAGCATCCACCAGCACCGACGGCTTTACCGCCGAGGAGCGCGCCGCCATGAAGGAGCGCGCCGCTGAGCTTCGCGCGCAGAATGGTCGCGTCAAGGGCGCCGCGAAGGCGGCGGCCGAACTGCAGGACGTGCTCGACGCGATCGCGAAGCTTCCCGACGACGCCGACCGCGCCCTCACCGAGCGGCTGCATATCGTCATCACCGAGGCGGCCCCGCAGCTCGCTCCGAAGACCTGGTACGGCATGCCCGCCTACGCGCTCGACGGCAAGGTGCTGGTCTTTCTGCAGCCGGCGAGCAAGTTCGACACCCGGTACACGACGCTGGGGTTCAACGACACCGCGCAGCTCGACGACGGCGCCATGTGGCCGGCGTCGTTCGCCGTGACGAAGGTCGGCGCGGCCGAGAAGAAGGCGATCACCGAGCTGGTTCAGCGCGCGGTCGGCTAACTTCTGGCCGCCCGACAAGCTCGAGCCGGCAACCTCACGAGAGGTGCGCGTCAGTGGTGAGCGTGCTGATGCGGTAGATGCTCGTCGAGGCGGCGATGAAGAGCTCGCGGCCATCCTCGCCCCCGAAGCAGAGGTTCGCGACCACTTCGGGAATCGGGATGCTGCCGAGCTTCTCGCCAGTGGGCGCGTAGACGTGCACGCCGTCAGCCGCTGAGGTCCAGACATTGCCCTGCGTGTCGACGCGGAGGCCGTCGGGAACTCCGGAGTCGACGGTGGCGAAGGTGCGGCCGTTCTTGCACCGGAAGCCGACGACGTCGTAGGCGCGAATGTGATGATTGCCGACACCCTGTTGAACCACCTCGGGCTCCTGCGGAATGCCCGAACTGTCTGCCACGTACAGGATCGATCCGTCGGGAGAGAACGCGAGCCCATTGGGCTCTTCGACATCCATCACCACCGGGCGCGTCTCGCCCGTCTGAGGGTCGTGCCGAAACACGTAGTGGTCGCCGTACTCCCGCACCCCAGCGTGGCCTTCGCGAGGGAAGATGATGCCGTACGGCGGGTCGGTGAACCAGATCGAACCATCCGCCGCAACGACCAGGTCGTTGGGCGCGTTGAAGGGGGTGCCGTTCCAGTTGTCGACCACGGGCGTCACCACACCGTCGCGATCGCGCTCCACGCGGCGGTGGCCGTGCGAGCACTGGAGAACGGAACCGTCGCGATCTAGAGTGCGACCGTTCGTGAACTCGACCTCGGTCTGGTACTCCGAGGTTGTGTCGGTTGTCAGGTCGTGCTGCAGGATGCGGTTGCCCGGAATGTCGCTCCACCGCACAGTGTGCGTAGCGGGCAGGTAGACGACGCCTTCGGCCCACACCGAGCCGGCCGCCATGACGGTGGCCGTGCTTCCCGGTGGCACTAATCCCTCGAGCCCAACAATCGGATCCATGCGGTACCTCCTTGTGCGGCGTGGCCTGACGAGCGGTCTAGAATCTGTACGTACATCTTAGGCCGCAACGGGCCCCGTCGGCGACAGGAGGTTCGGTGAGCGAGATCGCGATCGTCGCCGATGACCTCACCGGTGCCCTCGACTCCGTCGTGCACTTCGCGCACCACGGCCGCGTGGGCCTAATCACCGACTCTGCCGCTGCCGACTCTGCCGCCGATGACTTCTGGGGGGTCGCGATCTCCACGGCATCCCGGGCGCTCTCACCCGCAGACACGCGTCTCGCCGCAGAACAGGCGACCGCACTCGTCGACGCCGACCGACTGTACGTCAAGGTCGACTCGACCCTGCGCGGCAATCCCGCCGAACACCTCGCCGGGGCACTCGCAGTATGGCGCAACCGGGTACCGGGCGCGTTCGCCGTCATCTGCCCCGCACTGCCGACGATGGGCCGCACGGTGCTCGACGGCGCGGTGCTCGATCACCTCGTTCCGATTACCCGCTCGGCTGCCGCGCGAGACCCCCTCCCCTCTGCCCGGTCGGCAGATCTCACGGAGGTGTTCCCCGGCAGCGTGCACACGACAGACCTCGCGAGAGCGCTGCGCGGCCGCCGTGACGTGGTCGTTGACGCGAGCACAGACGAAGACCTCGACCTCATTGCCGCGGCGATCGAGCCGTACGGGCGCAAGGTCGTCGCCGTGGGCTCCGCCGGCCTGGCGGCCGCGATCGCGCGACGCCGAGCCGCGCCTGCCGCCTCACCCAGCGATGTGCCTGCCGGGCGCACCCTGGTTCTCCTCACCTCGGTGCATCCGACCGCCCGCCTCCAGCTCGCCGCGATCGGTGACGACGTGGACGTCGTGGCCACCGAGCCCTGGAGCAGCGCCTCGGGTTCGGTCAGCAAAAACGAGGCGAGCACCGTCGCCCACGAAGCGGCACTCCGAGCGGCACGGATGCTGGCAACCGGCGCCTACAGCTCTCTCGTCATCATCGGAGGCGACGGCGCGCACGCGGTGCTCTCGGTGCTCGGCACCCGCAGTGTCGAGGTCGTCGGCGAACTGCTGCCCGGCGTGCCCCTCGGCACCCTCGTCGGCGGCGACGCCCCGGGGCTGACGGTGGCCACGCGCTCCGGCGGCTTCGGCGGGCCGACACACCTCGCCGACATCATCACAGCGCTCCACCCCGACAAGGAGATTCCATGAACCTGCCCGTCATCGCCCTGACCCTCGGAGATGTTGCCGGTGTCGGGCCAGAGATCACCGCGAAGACCCTTCTCGGGCATCCCCAGCTCAGAGAGGTGTGCGTGCCCGTCGTGGTCGGCGATGCCGATGCGATGCGGCGGGGGATGGTGTTCGCCGGGTACGACCCGGAGTTGCTGCGGGTCATCGACAATCCGCGCGAGGCCGCGAACGATCCGAACCTCATCGAACTGGTGCAGGATGGCCCCTCGCTCGGCGATGTCCCCATCGGCGAGCTGAGCGCGGCAGCGGGCGACGGCGCCTACCGATTCGTCGTGGCGGCGTGTGACCTCGTCAAGGCAGGACAGGCCGACGCGATCGTCACCGCGCCTCTGAACAAGGCCGCGATGCACGCGGGTGGGCACGACTTTCCCGGCCACACCGAACTGCTCGCCCACCAGTTCGGAGTGAAGAACTTCAGCCTCGTGCTGTCGGCTGGCGACCTCTACTTCTTCCACCTGACCACCCACGTGTCACTGCGTCGGGCGATCGACGACGTCACCCTCGAGCGCACGCGCGACGTCTTGGCGCTCGCCAACGCCTTCACGACGGCGCTGGGCCGGCCGGGGGAGCGCATCGGGGTCGCCGGGCTCAACCCGCATGCGGGCGAGAACCGGCTGTTCGGCGACGAAGACGCCGATATTCTCGCCCCAGCCGTCGCAGAAGCCCAGGCTGCTGGAATCAACGCCGTCGGCCCGTTGCCCGCGGATGCCCTGATCCCCGCCGCGGTGAAGGGCACCTGGAACATCGTCGTCGCCTGCTATCACGACCAAGGGCACGCACCCTTCAAGGCCGTGTTCGGCGACGACGGCGTCAACATCACCGTGGGGCTGCCGGTCGTGCGCGTCTCGGTTGACCACGGCACAGCGTTCGACATTGCTGGCACCGGCATCGCGCGTGAGGCCAGCCTTGTACTCTCGTGTGAGCGCGCGGCGGCCCTGGCTCCAGGGTGGTCGGCGGTCTCGGCGCTCAGTGAGGCAACCTAGTCAGATGGGCGAACTCACGCGGGGTGACGGGGTCGCGCTGCACGCGCAACTCACCGCTCTGCTCGCCGAGGGAGTCCAGAACGGCACCTACCCTCAGGGCAGCAACCTCCCGAGCGAGGCGGAGTTGCAGAAGACCCACGGCGTCGCCCGATCGGTCGTGCGACAGGCGCTCGCGGGTCTCGTGACGATGGGTCTCATCGAGCGGATCAAGGGCAGCGGTAGTCGCGTAACGGCATCGACTCGGTACCATCGCCTCGCCCAGAGCCGCATGGGGCTCGCGGCCCAGCTCAGCGGTGCCGGTTCGGTGACCACGACAGCCGTGCTGACGTTCGAGCGCCTCGGGGAACGCACTCGTGAGTTCGACGACGACGCGTCGGGCACCCTGCACCTCGAACGACTGCGCGCCGTCGATGGGCAGCCCATCGCCGTCATCCAGACCTGGCTACCCTTGCCGCTAGCCGACTCGTTGACCGCCGAGGAGCTGACCGACGCCTCACTGCACGCAGCCATGCATCGCCGCTATGGCAGCACGTTCTCGGGCGGCACGCGACAGGTGCGGGCCCTGGGCGCGAGCCGCAGACTCGCGGGGCTGCTGGGCGTGGAGCCTGGCGTGCCACTGCTGCTCCTCGAGGGGCTCACGACCGACGACGCAGGACACGTCGTCGAGAAGTTCGCCACCTGGCATCGAGGCGATCTGATCTCGCTCGACTTCTCGCTCTAGTCGAGGGGAGCTCCCGGCGTGATGACCTTGATCACCGTTGCGTCGTCTCGCCCACCGTCTCCGCGCGTGGCACCGATGCGAAACATCTGCTCGGCGAGCGACGCCAGCGGAGTAGGCACGTTGTTGGAACGGGAGGCGTCGGCGACGATGCCCATGTCTTTGACGAAGATATCGAGGCGACTCAACACCTCGGGCTCAAGACCCTCCAGAGTCTCCACCATGCGAGGTCCACGGTTGGCGAGCATGAAGGAAGCCGCGGCACCGCTATTGAGGAGGTCGAGCGTTTTGGCAACATCAAGACCGAGTCCCTCCGCGAGGGCGAGGGCCTCCGCGGCAGCCGCGATGTGCACTCCGCACAACAGCTGGTTGACGGTCTTGAACGCCTGGCCGTCACCGGCGCGCGGGCCCACCACACTCAGCGTCGAGGCGAGCTTGTCGAGCAAGGGCTGCGCTGTCGCCAACGCCTCGGGTGATGCTCCGACGACGACGAGCATGTCGCCGGTGCGTGCACGCGCGGGCCCGCCACTGAGCGGGGCGTCCACGAAGTGAATGCCGGAGTCTTCGAGCAGACCAGCTACCTGCTTCACAGCGTTGAGACCCACGGTGCTGGTCATCATCACCGTGGAGCCGGCCTTGAGTACGGCGGCGATGCCTCTGCTCTCGTCGAAGAGCACGTCGTTGAGCTGATGACCGTTGCGCACAGCGATCAACACGACATCTGCACCATCAGACGCCGCACGCGCAGTGTCGAATGTTTCGATGCCCCCGTCAGCTGCCAACGCGATGCGGTCAGTGCTCACGTCGAACCCGCGCACAGTAAACGTCTCGGAAAGGCGAAGCGCCATGGGAAGCCCCATTGCGCCGAGGCCCAGCACAGCGACGATGGTCGCGGCCGACTGATTCATGAAGGTTGTCTTTCTACGAGTGAAGGTTCGGTGGAGGAATGGCGGGAAAGCTTGCCCACGACAGTGACCAGAGCCTCGTCATCACCGACGTTGCCCGGGAACACCACGTAGGGAATTCCGCGCGCCAGACCCTCCGCGGCTTGCCACAGCGAGACAAGGCCCCGCAGCAGAGGCCCCCGAATCGTTCCGCGTCGAATGTCGAGGCCGTCTGATGCCGTGTCGTTCGAGGTGATGCCGCCCTTCGCGATCACGAACCGGGGGCGAACCTCGGAGGCGACCGCGTGGACGATCGCTGAGACGCCCGCTGACACGGCCCGCGCGATGCGCAGGCTCTCTTCGGCGCTGGCGCCCGTGCGCAGCGACCGGCTGGTGCGGATCATGACGTCATTGACGCGAAGCCCCTGCGTGATGGCGCGAACGATCGACTCGAGATACGTCGCCGCGCCGTCATCGGAGCGACTCGTGAGGTCGAGTCGCTCCACATCAATCTCGATCTCGAGGATGTCCGGGCGCGCGGTGCGCAAGGCCTCCAGTTGGCGGTTGGTCAGGTCAACATGCGACCCGACGACCACGAGTCCGCCGCGCTCACGCTCATCAGCGCCGGCGAGGGCATCCGTGACATCAAGCGGCTCTGGCTGCACTTGGCCGACGCGCGCGCCCACGAATGCGGGGCCGGTGCGGTAAAGAAGCACTTTGCCGCGACTCTCGGCGAGGGCAAGCCCCCTACACAGCGCGCGCAAGTCATCGTCGGTGACGCAGTCTGCCACCAGTACCGCGCCGTTCACAGCGGGCTCCACGATCCGCGCGATCGCCTCGGCTGAGGTACGAATGCTGGTCAGATCAATGACCGTGACATCGCCAGCCGGTACGCGGCCCTCCGTCTTCTCCTCCACGTACTCGCGCAGGTCGGAGTGCGTGTAGGCAAAGCTCGCATCGCGGGCGAATTGGGTCTGCGCCGCGGGTACCAGAGTCTCTCCCTCGCGCAGGTAGTGCACGCCGCCGACCGTGATGCGACCGGCGCTCGGGAAAGCGGGCACAAGCACGATCCCGTCGAGAGCCGGCGCGCCAATGCTCACGAGCGCATGCTCGATCGCGTCTGTCTCTTGGGGAAAATGGCCTCGCAGTATCGAGTCGCTGCGGCTCAGAAAGGTGAGGCTGTGGCCGGTGGAGCGGGCCACCGTGGCGGCGTTGACCACCGCTGCCCTATTGCGCCTAGCCGCCTCCTGCGCATCAACACTGCGACTGTTGGTGAGCACGAAGATCAGGGGGCTCGCTTGCGCGAAGGCCCAGGCAAAGTCGTCCTCCTCCCACGACGTGAGAACCGGCACCTCAGCAACGGACTGGCTGCCCGTGGGGTCGTCGTCGATGACGACGAGCACCGACTTCGGCGCGGCCGCGATCGCGGCCAACTCTCCGGGGTCAGTCACGAGCGACGGAGGGAAGCCCGCCAGCAACTCCTCCTCGAGAACGGTGCGCTCCTCGCGAGGAAGATCGAACGCGAGCGGGTCAGGCATGCGCCTGGTCCTTCGTCACAACAGCATCCTGGGTCGAAGCACTGGGCAAGACGTACTTCTTGAGGTCGTCGATGGTCTGGTCCATGTGCTTATCCATGGCCCGTCGGGAAAGTTCTGTGTCGCCTGCCGTGAGCGCGGTGAGGATGCCCCGGTGCATCGCGATGGCGTTGAGCTGAATCTCCGGCACCGCAGAGGTTCTCATGCGGTTGTCGCGCAAGAGCCGGGCGAGGGGTTCGAACAGCACGGGGACGAAGAGATTGTGCGACGCACGCAGGATCACATCGTGGAAGGCGATGTCTGCCTGGACGAAAGCGGCGACGTCGTTCTCGGCGGATGCCGAGACCATGGCCGCGATGTGGCTCTCCAGAACCTTCAGATCAGCCTCGGTGCGGTGTCGGGCGGCCAACGCGGCCGCACCCGTTTCGACCATGCGGCGCACCTCGATCAGATCTGCTGCGGCCGTCGCTGCCGAAGAGTTGCGAGAGGCATACATGAGGACTGTCTCCAGAGACGTCCAGTCTTCGGGAGCATTCACGAACGTGCCGATCCCACGGCGAATCGTCACGACGTTTCCCGCCTGCAACGTCTTCAGTGCCTCTCTGACGGTCACCCGGCTGACGCCGTGAGTCGTGGCAATTTCCGCCTCGGCAGGGAGGGTGCTTCCCGGAGGGAACTGTTCCCCCATGATCCCGGCCAGCAGTTCCTCCAGCACGGTCTCGGTCAGAGACATTCGAGCTTTCATGATGCTGCCACTTCTCTTGGTCGGTCGAACATGAAGCGGGTGGCGGCCCCGGCCGATGTACGCACCGGAGCCACCCCCCTGCTACGACGGGCTCTGGTCAGAACCCCCCGCTGTTGGGACTAGTTGCTGGGCCACTGCTGCATGACCGATTCCTGCGTCCACACCTCGTCGGCGAATCCGTCAGGGGCGGTGGAGGCCGCGAACTCAGCGACGGTCTCGTCGGTGATGGTGAAGGTCGGGTAGACAAGATTCTTGTCGAATTCCTCACCATTCGCGAGAGCAACACCGATCCAGTACGCAGCCTGCGAGATCGACGGACCCTCCATGGCGCTCTCCGTCGAGTAGCCAGAAGCCTCGTTCTCCTCTGCCCACCACTTCAGGAAGGTGCCCTGGTTGCTGCCGTACACGACAGGCAAGGGAAGGTTCGCGGCCTCGAAGGCCTGGACCACGCCGTACGAGCTGACGTAGGCCATGACACCATCAACCTGACCAGCCGTCGACAAGATGCCGCTGACCGCAGACTGCGTCGTTGCGTCATCCCAGTTGCCGTTGACCTCGCCGACGACGTTGATGTCGGGGTAGTTCTCCGAGAGCTCTGTCGTCCAGCCCTCGTACATGCCGAGGTCAACATCGGTGCCGTCCACGCCGCGCACGAGCACGACGTTGCCGGTTCCGCCCATCTTTTCGGCGACAACGCCCATAGTCTCCCGACCGAACGACACCCAATCCGGAGCGAGCTTGTAGGCGCACTCCGCCGTGACCGAGGCGTCGAAGGCGACGACGATGATGCCGGCGTCGCACGCCGACTGGATGACGCCGTTGAGTGCCGTCGGCGATGCCGCCAATACCAGAATGACGTCAGGCTGCTCCAGGATGAGCGACTGCATCTGCGAGATCTGTTCTGCAACATCGTTGTTGGAGTTCACGACCTTGATGGGCTCTGCAAGACCCGCCGCGACTGCCTCGTCCGACGAGATCATGACGTTGTCCACCATGGTCGAGCGCCAAGCGTTGCCGATGAACGAGTTCGACAGCGCGATGGTGGGTGCGTCAGTCGTGCCACCGTTGCCGGCGGGCGCTTCTTCTGTCGCAGTGGAGCAGCCCGTCAGAACGAGTGCGCCCGCGAGAGCAAGAGGCGCCACAACGCGCGTGATTTTTCCGATTTTCATCTGTGTGACCTTTCAACTTGGTGTATTGCGGATCACCACATCGGGCTATCGGCGCTTCCGCGCGCCGATGCCGAGTGCGGTGAGGATTACGAGCCCTTCAATCAAGGAGCGAGTCCCCGAGGGGATTTGAAGGGTGTTGGTGAGCGTGACGAGAAGCGTGAGGAGGAGTGCACCGGCGAGCGTCCCCGCGACGCTCGGCGACCCGCCCGACATGAGCGTTCCCCCGAGCACAACGGCGGCGATGGTGGAAATCAGGAAGCTCGCTCCGATACCGAGTGAGGCGCCGCCGCTGTAACCCCCGAGCATGATGGCCGCGGTCGCCGCAAGCCCACCACTGAGGATGAACGCGACCCAGCGCGTGGCTCCCGGTCGCAGGTCAGCCAGCAGAGCAGATCGGTCATTCTGACCGGTCCCCACGAGCCGGAACCCAAAACCTGTCCGGAAGATCAACAGCCCAATGACGACGGCAATGACGACGGCCAGGATCACGAAGATGGGTATCCCGAGGACGTTGCCGCGCGACGCCGCGGTGATCGCCGGGCTCGGCCCGTTGTTGCCGCTCGTGCTGGCAATGATCTGAGCGACAGACTGCGCGATAAACCCGACCGCCAGTGTGGCCACCATGGCAGGCACGCGCAGCACGACCACGGCGAAACCGTTGATCGCACCGACGAGCGCTCCCACGAATATCGTGACCGCGATCGACCACGGCAAGTTTTGGTCGACACCGTTCTGGACGATGGTCGCGACGTACACACACAGCGTGATGGTGAACGGAATGGAGAGGTCGATCGCACCGCGTCCGGTCGAGACCACCAGCATTTGCCCGAGAGCGGCAACGGCCACAAAGCTCGCCAAATAGATGTTCGACAGCAGCAGATCGACACCGCTGCGCTCCGAGAGGGGCAACAGCACCAAGACGATCACGATGCTCGCGACGATGGCGACCATCCACGGTCGCGCGACAAGCGAGCGTGCCGTGGAGCGCAGTGTGTGAGCGAATCCCTGCGAGGGCGCGTCCACCGCAGGACTGGGGCTCGATAACGACATGACTCAGGCCCTTCTCGTCAGCTTGACGGCTCGGCGCAGACCCATGACCACCAGGAGCAGCACGCCGGTTGATGCGGCAGTGAACAGCGGCGGTACAGAGAGCACCCCGAGCAAGACACCCATGAGTGACAGCAACGTGGCCGCCAGGATCACGCCGAATGGTGAGACCTTCCCGCCCAAGAACTCGCAGCCGCCGATGACGACGGCCGCGATAGTCAAGAGCGTGTAGCCGTTGGCCGAGTTGGCATCTCCCGACGTGGCGATTCCGGCGAAGAGAAGGCCCGCGATGGCAGCGGTGACGCCGGCGAGCGCATATGCCGAGACCTTGACCACCGTGACGTTCCAGCCGGATGACTCGAGTGCTGCCTGGTTCGACCCAAGCGCCCGGATGCGCGTACCGAGCGCCGAGCGCTCGACGATGAACCACGAGCCGACCAGGACCACGATGAGCAACCACACCGGGAACGGCAGAAGAGGCGTCGTGATGCGCGAGATGCCCGCCAGCCACTCGGGAACTTGCCCACCCACGTTCGGGAGGATCGTCAAGGCAATGCCGCCATAGACGAAGGACATCGCCAGTGTCGCCACGAGTGCCGGGAACTGCCTCACTCTCAGGAACCAGGCAAGGAGCGGGTAGCCCATGATCGACAGAATGATCATCCCGACACCCACCAGAGGGTCCGTGGCGAGACTCGTGGCGGCGATGACCACGATGAGCCCCATGAACGCGCCGATGCCGAGGTCGATGTCTCCCACCGCGATGATGAACATTTGGGCTGTCGCAGCCACCGCGATGACGGGCGCCAACGTCAAGATGAGCCCCAACCCGAAGAAGTTGGTGAGGACGTTCTGCCGCGAGTCGATGACGCCCAAGAGGATCACGAGGCCGAGAAAGGCGAAGATCCAGGGCTGGCGAATCAATGACGAGAGAAAGCCCACCACCCGCTGGCGAGCGGGAGACAATGCGCCCTCCTCCCGAGAGTCCTGCGAGGAGAACGCGGTCGTCATGATCGTCTCGCTCGTGATCTCTGCGCCCGAGAACTCGGCGACCGCGGCGTTGTCGTGCATGACGTAAGCACGGTCGAAGTTTGCGAGCTCAGAATCCTCGCTGGAATACCAGAGCACTCCCTTTCCGCTCGCCGCAGCGTCTCGCACCAGCTCGTACATGTCACCCTTGGTCGCGAGGTCAACACCGCGCGTGGGGTCATTGAGCAGGAGCAGCGGTGCGTCGGTCGCAAGGCCCCGAGCGAAGAGCACCTTCTGCTGCATCCCACCGCTGAGGTCGACGATCCGCTTCTCGGCGGCGACGGGCGAGAGATTCATGCGCTCGAGCCACGGACGCGCGATCTCCCGGAGCCGAGCGAGGCGGAACGGGATCCAGGATTTGCGATTCACCACCGCCGAGACGACGAGGTTTCTCTCAGAATCCCAGAGTGGGAAGATGCCCTCGTTTTTCCTGTCGCCCGTGATGTACGTGGAAGAGACAGAACGCTGTGTGTGCTTGTCGGAGCGGGTTTGGATGGCACGGAGCAGCTGCTCTTGACCGGCATCCTGCAGGCCGACCAGTCCGACGACCTCGCCCGCTCGGACGATCACACCGCCCTCGACCTGAGAGCGCGTACCGGTGACGTTCACCAAGACCGGAGCCTCGACATCCACGGACTTCTGAGGGCCTGCCTCTGCCTGTTGCTGGAGCCCGGCGGCAGTACTGCCCAGCATAAGAGCGAGCAGACCAGCGGTCGTCGACTCTGCTGTCGGGATGTCGGTCACGAGCTTGCCCTCTCGCATCACCACGATGCGATCGGTCAGCTTGGGCAACTCGCTCATCTTGTGAGTGATGAAGATGACGACGATTCCGCGCTGCTGCAGGTGCCGCACGAAGGTGGCGAGAGAGTCGATGTACTCAAGCCCGAGCGCGGATGTCGGCTCGTCCAGAATGAGAACCCGCAGCCCGGGGGAACTTGCCGCGCGAGCGATCTCGACCATCTGCTGTTGGCCGGCGTTGAGTTCGTCGACCTTCACCGTGGCGGTGATGCCGTGACCCGTGCCGAACGCTTCGTTGAGCGCGCGCAGGGCGGTGGTTGCTGAGCGTTTGCGCCAGCCCAGACCACGAGAACTGGCACTGCCTTGTTCGACGTAGAAGTTCTCCGCAACCGAGAGGCTTCCGAACAGCGATAGCTCCTGGTGAACGATGCGGATGCCCGCGGCGTGCGCCTTGGCTGGGCTGTACCCACCGCTATCGAGCTGAACGTCGTTGAGGTGCAGCAGCCCACTGTCGGCCTGCACCTCGCCCGCGATCATCTTCATAAGCGTGGACTTGCCTGCGCCGTTGCCGCCCACCACCGCAGTGACCTGAGTGGAGTCGAAAGCAACGGTGACGTCCTGTACCGCGCGGGTCGAGGCGTACGCCTTGACGGCATCGACGATATCGAGCCGATTCACCGCCCCGGGTGCAGCCCCGTCAATCTCGTGAGACATCTTTGTCCTTGATCGTGTTCTGTTCCTGTCGCCTCCTCGCCCGACGATCAGTCGAGGCGGGGTGACAGTGTGTGCCTTCTTGTAGGATGTCCTACATGTTGAACTTTTGCAAGTGACGGGTAACTTTTTTTCCCGGCGCCCGCAGCGGACCGAGCCGTCTAGCTGAGCGTTCGCCTCCAGCCGCTCCCTCATGCGCATCCTGATGCGCGAGTTGTGGTTCGCCGTGCTCGGCGTCATTCTTCTCATGCTCGCGATCGACCTTTTCGCACACCGAAAGGCGCACATCATCAGCGTGCGCGCAGCCGCACTGTGGTTGGACATCTGGGTTGCGTTCGGCGTCGGCGCCTCCATCCGGACTCAGTAGGGCGCCACGCCGTCACCGTGCCCGGTGCGCCATCCTTGTCGTAGGCCGCTGAGGATGAACCAGCCCAGGCCGAGCCACTGTTCCGCCGACGCCCCCAGCGCACGCTGGACACTCCCGACCGGGAGTAGCGCAGCGAACGTGCCGCGCCGTCAGCAGTCGCAGCGGACGGCGCGAGCCGCGGCGGGCTCGCTCGACACGGGCGCAGTGAGCGGGTCGACCTCGCGGTGCACGTGCCCCTCCGCCGACTCGACGGGCAGACCCTCGCGGGCCCAATACTCGAAGCCGCCCAGCATCTCTTTCACCTGACGCCCCGCCCCGGCGAGCGCGAGCGCCGCCTTCGCGCCACCATTGCAGGCAGGCCCCCAACACATGACGACGATCGGCAGCGCGGGGTCGAGCTCGTCGAGCCGATCGAGCAGCTCTTCGCGGGGAATGTGCACGGCGCCGGCGGCATGCCCCTGATTCCACGCGGCGTGGCCCCGAACATCCACGAGCTGGATGCGCTCCCCCGCCGCGATGGCCGCCGCCACGTCACTGGGGTCGGTTTCGAACGCCAGCCGCGCGGTGAAGTGCGCGTGCGCGGCCGTCGGATTGGCGAAGGGGCCGAGAGTACTCGTCGTCATGACGCCACGGTAGGGCCCACGGCACCGGCGCGGTGGGCCCTGGCAGAAATGCGTCGACCGACGGCGGGAACAGAACCGCGCGCGCACGTGTTGATCCGACCATGACCGACACCACTGCACCTGCCCCCGACCGCGTGACCATGTACGGCGCCGACTGGTGCCGCGACTGCCGCCGCACCGAAGCCCTGCTCAACGACCTCGGGGTCGACTGGGTGAAGGTCGACGTCGAGGCCAACGCTGAGGCCGCCGAGCAGGCGAAAGCGATCAGCGGGCGCATGAACATTCCCGTCGTGCACTTTCCCGACGGGTCGCACCTGGTTGAGCCGAGTGACGACGCGGTGCGCGACAAGCTCGGCGTTTAGCCGAGCGCAATGAGCACAGCCTGGGCCTTTCACCGGTCAGGGGTACCCTCAGCACTACAGGGCCACCGGGGCTCTCACAAGGGAGAGACCTCATGGGCGAGAAATCCGCACGCAAGAACACTGCCAAGACCGCGGCATCGAAGACGCTGAAAGAGAAGCGCGTCGCCAAGGCTGACAAGAAGGCGGCGAACAACCGCTCGCAGAGCTCAGACGCCGTCTCGAAGGCCGCCAAGAACTAGCGGCTCACGGCGAGCGCAGGTGGCGCGCGAAGAACGCGTCGATGCGTCGCCATGCGTCGTCGGCCTCGGTCGGCCGGTACCCGAGTCGCAGAATCGGCCCCATCGTGATGCGGGCGAGGCGCGTGCCATTGGGCACCTCGTTGAGGAACGCGTGCCCCGCTGGCGCATACTCGACCACGTTGTGCTCGATGCCGCGCGCCTCGAGTGCCGTCTGCAGCTTCTGGGCGGCACCGCGCAGTGTGAGGTCGCGCCCGCCGAAACTGCCGACGACGGGGCAGGCACCGTCGAGCGTGTCGTCGAGGTCGCGCGGCAGCATCCCGTAATTGACGGATGCTGCACCATAGCCACCCGCCCCCGCGAGCAGCAGCGCGAAGCCGCCGCCCATGCAGAACCCGATGACGCCCGCCTGGTCGCTCGAGTCGTCCCGCTCGAGCAGCAGCTGTCGGGCCGCCTCGATGTCGTCGAACGCCGCGCCGGTGCCACTGCGCAGGGCGCGGAACGTCGCGACCAGGCAGCGCCGCGCACCGCCACGACTGTAGAGATTGGGCATGAGCACGAGGTAACCCATGTTGCGCAGCCGTTCCAGGTGACCGCGCATGGCGTCGTCGATGCCGAACAGCTCGTGCACGACGACGAGCGGAGTGAACGGTCCGGGGCCGTCGGGTACCCCGAGCACCCCGGTCAGCTCGCCGCCGCGCGGGTCACCGGGCTGCGGAATGACGACGTCGGTGAGCGTCATGACCGGATGCGCCCGACGCCCGGCACCAACCGCCCCACGCGGGCGGCGTACGCCGCGTAGTCGGGGTACTGGTCGGCGAGCATCCGTTCTTCGAAGCGCGACTTCGTCATGAGCACGCTCAGCAGCGCCACCCAGGCGAGCAGGTGCAGCCACGAGGCTCCGATGACGACAAGACCGATGCCCAGTACGAGCAGCCCCGAGTAGATGGGGTGCCGCACGAGGCCGAACACCCCCGTGGTGACGAGCTGGCCGTCAGCCTTCGGAATCGGGCTGGGGGTCAGCGTGCGCCCCAGGCCGGCGCCCGCCGCCAGCGCGATGCCGACACCGAGTGCGACGAGGGCAAGGCCCAGCACGAGGGTGCCGACACCCCGCTGCCAGAGGCTGCCCCAGGGCAGGAAGCCGAGCAGCAGAAGGAAGACGAACTGCAACCCGACGAGCCCCCACGCCGCAGCCGGGTGCAGGCGAAAGCGGTCGGCCCCTGAGGTCATGAGGGCGACTGTACCCCTAGCGCTTCGCCTTCTTCGCCGCCAACAGGTCCTTCTCGTCGATCGGTGCCAGGCCGCGGGCACGCAGGTCGGCGTAGTGGGCACGCGCTTCATCCTGCCGCGCCCTCTCCTCACCGGTCGCGATGTCGGCGCGAATGTGCTCGTCTCGCAGCTCGAACGCGTCGGTCAGCGCGAGTGCGTGCGGCCGCAGGCGCGGCAGCAGACGATCGTCGATGTAGTCGGTGATCGCCTGCGCGCGGTGATCGCTGAGGCGACCGTGAATGACGTACCAGGCGAGGTTCTTCTCGATGAGCCCCAGCCCGAACAGGTCGCGCAGCCAGGTGAGCACCTGACGGTTGCCGTCGTGCTCGACCGACTCGAGCGCCTCAGTGAAGGCCTCCCACTGCAGCAGCTCGCCGTGGGCTTTCGCGGTTTCGATGAGAGCGTTCTGGTGGCGGTTGAACAGCGCCGCGGCCTCCGCCTTCGGCAGCTTGGATGCACTGCGCAGCTTGCCCGCGAGCTCAGCGACCATCGTCTCGACCCGGTCGGTCAGCAGCTGCCGCTGCGACGCCGTGTCGCGCACGTAGCCCACCGAGCGAGCGGTCGAGCCGAAGTCGGCCACCGACTGCGCGAGACGGCGTAGCCCCGAGCGGTGGTACACAGCCTCGTTGACCTGGTCGGCGACGTAGTGCGCCATGACGCCGGCGTCGGCCTTCGCGAAGGTCCGCGAGTAGTCGGTGAGCAGGCGCTTGGCGACCAGCTGCAGCAGCACGTTGTTGTCGCCCTCGAACGTCGCGTAGATGTCGAGGTCGGCGCGCAACTGGGTGAGACGGTTGGCGGCGAGGAAGCCCTGGCCGCCGGTCGCCTCGCGAGCCTCCTGAATGATGTCGAGTGCCGCCCAGGTGCTGAGCGGCTTGAGCGCGGCCGCAAGGGTTTCGAGGTCTTCGCGGTCGCTGTCGCTGTCGGTGCGGCCCGAGAACACGCCGTCGAACTTGTCGAGGAACACCTCGTGGGCGAACGACATGGCGTAGGTCTGGGCAAGGCGCGGCAGCAGCCGGCGCTGGTGGCGCTGGTAGTCGAGCAGCACGACCTCATCAGCGTCGCCGCCGGTAAACTGCCGGCGCTCTGAGCCGTAGCGCACCGCGATCGTCAGTGCGAGCTTGCTCGCGACGACGCAGGCGCCGTCGAGCGAGACGCGGCCCTGCACGAGCGTGCCGAGCATCGTGAAGAAGCGGCGGCCGGGGCTCTCGATGGGTGAGGTGTAGACGCCGTTCTGGTCGACGTCGCCGTAGCGGTTGAGCAGGTTGGTGCGGGGCACTCGCACCTGCGTGAAGTGCAGTCGCCCGTTGTCGATGCCGTTGAGGCCGCCCTTGAGCCCGTCGTCCTCCCCGCCGATGCCGGGCAGGAATGCGCCCTTCTCATCGCGCAGCGGAACATAGAAGGCGTGCACGCCGTGGTTGACGCCGCGCGTGATGAGCTGCGCGAAGACGACGGCCGAGCGACCGTGCAGCGCGGCGTTGCCGAGATAGTCCTTCCAGGCGGCGCGGAACGGCGTATGAATGACCCACTCATCGTTTGCCTCGTCGTAGGTCGCCGTCGTGCCGACAGCGGAGACGTCGGAGCCGTGCCCGGTCTCCGTCATCGCGAAGGCGCCGGGCGTCGTCAGGTCGAGGGCGTCGGGCAGCCAGGCCTTGTGGTGCGGGGCCGTGCCGAGGTGCAGGATCGCCGAGGCGTAGAGGCCCCACTGCACGCCCGACTTGATCTGCATGCTCGGGTCGCCGAGCAGCAGCTCTTCGAAGCTCGCGATGAATCCGCCGTGGTCGTCTTCACCGCCGAACTCTTCGGGGAACGCCCGGTGCACCGAACCGTGCTCGACGAGCAGCTTCAGCTGCCCCAGCACGCGATCACGGTGCTCGTCCATGCCGAGGGTGGGGATGCGGTGAAAGTCGTCACGGCGCATGAGTTCGCGCGAGGCGCGGCGCATGTCAGCCCAGCGACCCATGAGCTGCTGGCCGAGAGCGGCAACGTTGATCTCGGCAGCGGCCTCCTCGACGCGCTGCTCCTCGACGGGAGCGGCGGGGGCGGGCTGTGCGGGTTCGGTGTGCTCGGCGACGGTGGGCGCGCCGGCAGAAGTCTCAAGAGTAGCCATGGTCATCACGGTAGGGGCGCTCTCGCACGACGGGGAGTTCATGGTGACCCGGCGACGAACGAGGGGCGGAGCATCCGGTCAGGCTTTGTGGGGTTCCGCATATTGCTGTGCGTTTGCTCTGTGCGTTACCTCTCGATTAACGCCGCGTTCGCTCCTCGCAAATACCCCACCGGGTATACCGATCATCTGGCAGACTGGACGCATGGCTACCGTGAACCTGACCACCGCTGACTTCGAGCAGACCGTCACCGCTGAGGGCATCACCCTCGTCGACTTCTGGGCTGAATGGTGCGGCCCGTGCCGCCAATTCGGCCCCATCTACGAGAAGGCGAGCGAGACCCACCCCGAGATCACCTTCGGCAAGGTCGACACCGAGGCCGAGCAGGCGATCGCCTCCGCCGCCAACATTCGCTCCATTCCCACCCTGATGGCGTTCCGTGACGGCGTGCTCGTCTTCGCCCAGCCCGGCGCCCTGCCCGCACCCGCGCTCGAGCAGGTCATCACGGCGGTCAAAGACCTCGACATGGACGACGTACGCAAGCAGCTCGCCGAGCAGCAGGCCCAGCAGGGCGCCGCAGAGGCGTAGGCCCCGCGCGACACGACCGCAACTAGAGGTAGTCGGGCGGCGGAGGTTCATCCTCCGGCGGAGGCTCGTCGAAGAAGGGGATGCCCGGCTCAGGCTCAGCCGAGCTCACCGGCCCGCGCGGCTCGTCGCCGCGCACGATGGCGAGCACGGCCTCACCGTACTGCTCAAGCTTCTTCGCCCCCACGCCGCTGATCTCACCGAGCTCACCGAGAGACGTCGGCTCGGTGAGAGCGATACCGCGCAGCGTCGCGTCACCGAACACAATGTAGGCGGGCGCGCCGAGCTCCCGGGCCGTGGCCGCCCGCCACGCGCGCAGGCGTTCAAACAGGGGGCTCGCCTCGCTCGGCAGGTCGGCGGGCGCCGCACGCCGCGACGAGCGAGGCGCGCGCTTCGGCTCCCGCCGCAGCCGCACCTCTCGGTCTCCCGTCAGCACGGAGGCGCTCGCCTCGGTGATGACGAGCGTGCCGTAGCCGTCGCCATGCACGGCCAGCAGACCCTGGGCCAGCAGCTGCCGCACGACGCCGCGCCACTCCTGGTCGCTCAGGTCGTCGCCGATGCCGAAGGTCGCGAGCGAGTCGTGCCCGAGTTGCTCGACCCGCGGCGTGCGCTTGCCCGTGAGGATGTCGATGAGCTGCCCCGCGCCGTAGCGCTGCCGGCGCTCGCGGTCGAGCCGCACCACGGTCGAGAGCAGCTTCTGCGCCGGAACGGTGCCATCCCAGCTCTCCGGCGGAGCGAGGCAGGTGTCGCAGTTGCCGCACTTCTCCACCCCGAGCGACTGGCCGAAGTACGCGAGCAGCTGCACGCGCCGGCACTCGACCGTCTCGCACAGCGCGAGCATCGCGTCAAGCAGCTGCGACTGCCGCCGCTTGTAGGCCGCGTCGCCCTCGTTGCGGTCCATCATCTGGCGCAGCTGCACGACATCCTGCAGGCCGTAGGCGAGCCACGCCGTCGACGGCAGGCCATCACGCCCCGCACGCCCCGTCTCCTGGTAGTAGCCCTCGACGCTCTTGGGCAGGTCGAGGTGGGCGACGAAGCGCACATCGGGCTTGTCGATGCCCATGCCGAAGGCGATCGTCGCGACCATGACGATGCCCTCCTCGCGCAGGAACCGCGACTGGTGGTCGGCCCGCACGCGCGCGTCGAGACCCGCGTGGTAGGGCAGGGCGGGAATACCCTGCTCGGCGAGCGCCGTCGCGGTCTTCTCGACGCTCGCCCGCGACAGGCAGTACACGATGCCCGCGTCGCCCGGGTGCTCCGAACGGATCAGCTGAAGCAGTTGCTGCACGGGCTGATTCTTCGCCTCGATGCGGTACTGAATATTCGGCCGATCGAAGCTCGCCGTGAAGCGCCGCGCCGCCCCCAGGTCGAGCCGCGCGACGATCTCGTCGGCGGTCGCCTGCGTCGCGGTCGCCGTCAGAGCAATGCGCGGGATGCTCGGCCACCGCTCGTGCAGCATCGACAGTGCAAGGTAGTCGGGCCGGAAGTCGTGCCCCCACTGCGACACGCAGTGCGCCTCGTCGATCGCGAACAGTGCGACCTTCAGGCGGTCGAGCAGCTGCCCGGTGGCGGGCACGGTCACGCGCTCAGGGGCGAGGTAGAGCAGATCCACCTCTCCCGCGAGCAGAGCCTGCTCGACGCGGCGCCGCTCGTCGGGCGACTGGGTCGAGTTGAGGAACTCGGCGCGGGCGCCGACGGCGGCGAGGGCATCCACCTGGTCCTTCATGAGCGCGATGAGCGGCGAGATGACGACGCCCACGCCCTCGCGCACGAGCGAAGGGATCTGGTAGCAGAGGCTCTTGCCACCGCCCGTGGGCATGAGCACGAGCGCGTCGCCGCCGCCCACGACGTGCTCGATGATCGCCTGCTGCTCGCCGCGGAACGCCGGGTAGCCGAAGACCGACTCGAGCACCTGCTGGGGGGTGGTCGCGGTCGTCGTCACTCGCCCCAGGGTAGTCGCGGTCGCCGACGGCGCTGTGCGCGCGGCGCTAGATGTGGAGGGCTAGATGTGGATGGCCGGGTCGATGAAGAAGCCGTCGGGCCCCGCACCTGAGCCGGTACCGCGGTCGAGCGGGCGGGAGGTTGCGGGAATACCGGTCGCGACCGAGTCGGGCGGAACATCCTTCGTCACGAGGGCGAGCGCACCCACCTGCGAGCGGGCGCCGATCGTGATCGGCCCGAGAATCGTTGCGCCGGCGCCGACGAGCACGCCGTTCTCGACCGTCGGGTGCCGCTTGACCTTCTCGAGCGTCCGCCCGCCGAGTGTCACGCCGTGATACAGCATGACGTCATCGCCGATCTCCGCCGTCTCGCCGATGACCACGCCCATGCCGTGGTCGATAAAGAAGCGGCGGCCGATCGTCGCGCCGGGGTGAATCTCCACGCCCGTCCAGGCACGCGCGCCCTGCGCGATCATGCGCGCGAGCAGGCGTAGGCGCCACCGCCACAGGCGATGCGCGATGCGATGCCACCAGATGGCGTGCAGGCCAGCCGACGTCAAAAAAACTTCGAGGCTCGACCGGGCGGCGGGGTCACGCAGCCGCGCCGTGGCAATGTCCTCCCGCAGTGGCATCTAGGAGCGCAGGTCTTCGTAGAGGACGCTCGAGAGATACCGCTCACCGTAGCTTGCGAGAATCACCACGATCGTCTTGCCAGCATTCTCGGGGCGCTTCGCGAGTTCGACCGCAGCATGGGCCGTCGCGCCCGACGAGATACCGCCGAGGATGCCCTCTTCCGCGGCCAGGCGACGCGCCATCGCCACCGACTGGCCGATGTTGACGTCGATAATCTCGTCGTAGATTTCGCGGTCGAGCACCGCGGGAATGAAGTTGGCGCCGATGCCGGCGATCTTGTGCGGGCCGGGGTTGCCGCCGTTGAGGATCGGGCTCTCCTCCGGCTCGACGCCGACGACCTGCACGGCGGGCTTGTTCTCTTTCAAGAACTGGCCCGTGCCCGTGAGCGTGCCGCCCGTGCCGATGCCGGCGACGAAAATGTCGACGGTACCGTCGGTGTCGTTCCACACCTCGGGGCCCGTCGTGCGGCGATGAATCGCGGCGTTGGCCTCGTTCTCGAACTGCTTCGCCAGCACGGCACCCGGCGTGTTGGCGACGATCTCGGCGGCCTTGCCGACCGCGCCCTTCATGCCCTCGCCACCCGGGGTGAGCACCAGCTCTGCGCCGTATGCCTTCAAGAGCATCTTGCGCTCTTCGCTCATCGTCTCGGGCATGGTGAGGATGACGTGGTAGCCCCGCGCCGCTCCGATCATGGCGAGCGCGATGCCGGTGTTGCCGCTCGTGCCTTCGACGATCGTGCCGCCCTGGGTGAGCTCGCCGCTCTTCTCGGCTGCCTCGATGATGGCCACACCCAGGCGGTCTTTGACGCTCGCGGACGGGTTGTAGAACTCGAGCTTGGCGAGCACCGTCGCCTCGGCGCCGTCGGTCACAGCGTTGAGTCGCACCAGCGGCGTATTGCCGAACGCCTCAGTGATGTCGTTGTGGATGCGGGCCATGGATGTCTCCTTGATGAGCCTTCAGGGGGTGGGCAAGCCTGTGACCTCACAGGCTACGAGAGTCTGGGCCTCGACACATCCCTGTGACGCGGGGCCCTCCCAGCCCAACGACCCCGTGCACGGCGGCATTCCCCCGCAGTGACAGAATCGTCGACGGGCCGTGTGGCTCACAGAAGCGGCCTCAACGACGAACGGCAGGAAGGCGCACGATGATCACAGTGGTGCTCGGCCTCGCCGGAGCCCTCGTCTACGGCGCCGCCGACTTCCTCGGCGGGCTCGCCTCCCGCCGCATCTCCGCCCTCCGCGTGACCGCGCTCGCCGCGCTCTCCGGAGTCGTGCTGCTGTTCGTCGCCGCGATCATCGTCGGCGGGGAATGGAGCCGAGAAGCTCTGTTCTGGGGCGGACTCTCGGGCGTGACCGGAGCTGGCGCCATCGCCCTGCTGTATGCGTGCCTCGCGATCGGGCCCATGAGCATCCTGTCGCCGTTGACCGCCGTCATCTCCGCCATCGTGCCCATGACGTGGGGTCTCGTCACGGGCGAGCGCCTCGGCACCATCGCCTACCCCGCACTGGGCCTCGCCCTCATCGCCGTCGTGCTCGTCGGCTTCGTGCCCGAGAAGGGCGCGGTGCGGCCGAGTCTGCGAGGCCTGCTCATGGCCACCGGGTCGGGGGCCCTCATCGGCGCCTTCTACATCCTCATCGCGCAGACCCCCGACGACTCCGGGCTCGTTCCGCTGGTCGCCAACCGGGTCGTCAACGCCACCCTCATGATCACGGTCATCGTCGTGCTGGCCGTCATCGCGGGGCGACGCCACGTCTGGGCTCAGGATGCCCCGCGCGCGGTGCTCGAAGGCACCCACGGTGCACCCCGGGCGCTCGCAGCTGACCCGGCTCTCGCGTCACCCGCCGACAGCGGCGCCGCTGCGAGCGGGCCAGCGGGCCGCGCAGCTCCGGGTGAGCGCCCGGGATCCGCCCTGCTGCGCGCGAGCGCGGCAGCCCTGCGCGGGGGCTGGCGGGCGGGCTTCTGGCTCGCCGTCGGCTGCGGAGTGCTCGACGCCGCCGCCAACGCGATCGTGCTCATCGGGCTGCGCATCGGCGACCTCACCGTGGTCTCCGTGCTCACGGCGCTGTACCCGGCCGGCACAATCTTGCTCGCGGCGGTCGTGCTGCGCGAGCGCATCGCGCGGCTGCAGTGGGTCGGGCTCGCGCTCGCCCTGGGCGCGAGCGCGATGCTCTCGCTCGCCTGAGCCGAGCATCCCGTGCGGCGCTCGCCGGCGACCCGCGCGCGCCGCGCCGTACGACTGTGCCGGCCAGTGGCAACTGTGCTCGCCCTGAGGGCCACAGTTGCCACTACCGAGCACAGGTGCGGGGTCGGGTGAGGGAGGGGTGAGCCCGCTACAGCGCGGCGAGCTCGTCGAGCAGGGCGTCGCCCGCGCGCACCTCGTGCGTATCCGCCTGGATCTCGGCGCGGCCGAGCAGCTCCTCGAGGCGACGGCGGCGCTGGCGCGTGACGAGTGTCACAACCGTGCCGACCTTGCCGGCACGCCCCGTGCGGCCCGAGCGGTGCAGGTACGCCTTGTACTCGTCGGGCGCGTCGGCCTGGATCACGAGCGAAATGTCATCGACGTGGATGCCCCGGGCCGCGACATCCGTGGCCACGAGCACCCTTACCCGACCGCTCGTGAGCTTCTCGAGGTTGCGGCTGCGCCGCGCCTGGTTGAGATCTCCGTGCAGGCTCACGGCCGCGATGCCGGCGTCGTCGAGCTGATCGGCAAGCTCCTCCGCGAAGGCGCGGGTGCGGGCGAACACGAGCGTCTTGCCCGGGCCGGCGGAGAGCTGCTCGATGACGGCGCGCTTCTCGCGCTGCTCGACGAGCAGCACGCGGTGGTCGATCGTCGACGACTCCTGGTCCTCCCCCGCGACCTCGTAGACGCTCGGGCTCGACAGGAACTCGGTGACGAGGCTCGCCACGCCCGAGTCGAGGGTCGCCGAGAACAGCAGCTTCTGGTTGCCGGTGCGCGTGCGCCGGATGATGCGCTGGACGGGCTCGAGGAACCCCAGCTCGCACATGTGGTCGGCCTCGTCGAGCACGACAATCTCGATGCGGCTCAGGTCGAGCCGGCCCTGCTCGACAAGGTCTTCGATGCGACCCGGCGTGCCGATGATGATGTCGACGCCGCGGCGCAGCGCGCCCACCTGGCGGGCCTGCGGCACGCCGCCGTAGATCTGCGTCGTGAAGAGGCCCACGCTGCGGGCGATGGGCTGCACGGTGCGGTCGATCTGCAGGGCGAGCTCGCGCGTCGGCGCCAGGATGAGCGCGCGCGGCGCCCGGCCCTCCTTGCGGTTCTTGCCGCCACCGTTCTCCATGAGTCGCTCGACGAGCGGGGCCCCGAAGGCGATCGTCTTGCCACTGCCTGTGCGGCCGCGGCCGAGCACATCCTTGCCCGCGAGCACGTCGGGAATCGTCGCGGCCTGAATGGGGAACGGATGCACGGCACCGAGCTCCTCGAGCGTGCGCGTGATGTTGCCGCCGAGGCCGAGGTCGCCGAAGCTCACGCCCTCGACGTCACGAGCAACGACGGCGTCGGCCTCGAGGCGCTCGAGCACGACGTCGTCGACGGGACCGGCGGAGGGCTTGCTCGGGTAGAAGCCGGCGTCGCGGTTCTCGGCGCGAGGCGCGCGGGTGGGGCGAGCTTCCCGAGCCGGGCGCTGGGCCCCAGGGGCGCGCGCGGGGCGATCAGAGCGCTCGCGGCGCGCGGGTCGCTCGTTCGCGGCATCCTTCTGCGGGCGCCAGTCGGGGCGGTGGGCGGTGCGGCCTGTGCCCGTGCGCTCGACCGTCACGTCCGCGCCGCGGGGCTTGCGACCCGAGCGCTCTGGCGCGTGACCGCGGTCAACGCGCTCCTCGCGGCTCCAGCGCGCCTTCTTCTCGGGCGCGGCGGCCTCGTCGGCGCGGTAGCCGCGGTGCTTGGGGCTGCGCGAGCCCGCTGCGGCGGCCGCGCGGCCACCGGCCCGACCGGCTCCCTGACCGCGGGCGGGCGTGCTGGCGCGCCCGGAGCGCGCCTTCTTGGGCTGGGAATTCTGGGGCATGACTGTTCATCTTTCGGATAGCGCAAGGTGCATCGTCGGCGCATCCGCGCCGCTATCCCAGGCAGTCTTCGACTGGGGCCGTCACAACTCGAGGTGTCATCGCACCGCCGAATGACGGGGATGTACCGGCCCTGGAGACGCACACGTTCTGTGGCGAAAAGTCTTCGCCCGTCTCTAGCCGACTCTTCAGGGTACCCGACGCACCGGCGGGAGCACCCCGAGAGCGACCGCGCCCGCCGATATTCTGAGCCCACCATGACGACTGAGCCCACTGTGACCACCGTGCGCGCGGAAGACCCCCGCCAGCCGGAGGTCGAGGCGATGCTCCGGGCCGGGGAGGCGTTCGCGCGCACGCTCTACGCCCCCGAGGAGTGCTTCTTGCTCTCGGGCGACGAACTGGCAGTGCCGGGTACGACCGTTCTCGTCGCCCGCGATGAAGCGGGCACGGCGGTCGGCATGGTCGCGCTCGTCGAGCAGAAGGCCGGTCTGGGCGAACTCAAGCGCCTCTTCGTCGACGAGGCGGCGCGCGGCCTGGGCATCGCCGACTGTCTCATGGATGCTCTCGAGCGGGCCGCGCAGGAGCGGGGCATCCGGGCACTGCGTTTGGAGACCGGCATCCACAGCGCCACCGCCCTGCGCTTCTACGCCCGCCGCGGGTATGGGCGCATCCCCGCCTTCGGCGAGTACGTGGACAGTGCGACGAGCGTGTGCATGGAGCGCACGCTCGCCGACCCCGGTCGTTAGGCCGAGCTGCCTTCGAGCTCGGCGGCGCGTGCCTCACGTCGTGCTTCACGCCGCTCCTTGGCACCCTCGACGAGGTAGTACAGCGCCGGGAGCACGAGCAGCGTGAGGATCGTCGACGACACGAGACCGCCGATCACGACGATCGCGAGCGGCTGCGAAATGAACCCGCCGCTGCCCGTAATGCCGAGGCCCAGCGGCACGAGCGCGAAGATCGTCGCCGCCGCCGTCATGAGAATCGGCCGCAGTCTGCGTGCCGAACCCTCGACGACGGCCTGACCGACCTTCATGCCGCGCTCACGGTACTGATTGACGAGGTCGATGAGCACGATCGCGTTCGTGACGACGATGCCGATGAGCATGAGCACGCCGATGAGCGAGGGCACGCCGAGCGGGATGTCGGCGATGAGCTGCAGCACGATCGCACCGGTCGCCGCGAAGGGAATCGACACGAGCAGCAGCAGCGGCTGACGCAGGCTCTTGAAGGTGGCCACCATGACGACGTAGACGATGAGGATGGCGGCCAGCAGAGCCAGGCCGAGCTGGCTGAAGGCATCCGCCTGCTGCGCCGTCACGCCGCCGAGCGTCGCCCGCGCACTGTCGGGGAGCGTCGCGCCGTCGACGGCCTCCTGAATGGCGACCGAGGCCGAGCCGATGTCGGCGATCGCGGGCGTGATGCTCACGGTCGCGCTGCGAATGCCGCGAATGGTCGTGATCGTTGCCGGGCCCACGGACTCTTCGACCGAGGCAAGCTCGCTGAGCGGCTGCGGGCCGATCGCGGTGGGCAACTCGAAGTCGCGCAGTTCTTCGACCGTCGTGGGGGCATCCTCGTTCGGCAGGAAGATGGACAGCGTCTTCTCGTCAATGATCACCGAGCCGACGGAGGCCGGGAACTTCGCCTGGGCGATGATGCCGCCGACGGCGACCTCGCTCAAGCCCAGCTCGGCCGCGCGCTCGCGGTCGACCTCGATCGCGAGGTACGGCTGCGTCGCCGCGAGGTTGCTGCTCGCCTCCGCCGTCACGTCGAGACCGCGAACGGCATCGAGGATGCCGTCGGCGGCGTCGCGCAGGTCACTCTCGTTGGCGGCGCTGATGTCGACATCGACGGACGTCGAGGCAAAACCGGTGCCCGCAGCCTCGAGGGTCACCTCGCCGACGTCATCGAGGTCGGCGATCGACTCGCGTACCGAATTTTGCAGCTCGACCTGATCGAAGCTCTCGTCGGTCGTGATGGAGTACGTGATGTCTCCGCCACCCCCGAAGAGCGCGAGGGCGGAACCGTCGCCGGAGCCGATGGAGACCTGCACGGTCTCGACGCCGTCGACCTCGAGAAGCTCGTCTTCGACGACCGTCGCCGCGCGGTCGAGCTCATCAAGGCTCGTCGCGTTGGGCAGAGTCTGCGACACGGTGAGGGTGTTCTGGCCCGAGTCGCCGATGAAGTTGGTTTGCAGGTTCGTCGCGAGCCCCGCGGTGCCGCCGAGGATGAGCAGCGACAGCATGATGGTGGCGACGGGCCGCCGGAGGGTCCAGCGCAGGATCGGCAGGTAGCTCTTCTGCAGGCGGGTGGGGGCAGCCGACTCCTCCTCGAGCGACATGGCGGCGGCGTGCGAGCCCACCTTGGGGCGGCGCAGGAACCAGTAGGAGAGCACGGGCACGATCGTGAGCGAGACGAAGAGCGAGGCTCCCAGGGCGATCGCCGTCGTGAGGGCGAACGGGCGGAAGAGCTCACCCGTGATGTCGCCGACGAGGGCGAGCGGCAGGAAGACGGCAATGGTTGTCGCGGTCGCCGCCGTGATGGCGGTGGCCACCTCCCTGACGCCGACGAGGATCGCGTGCATCTTCTCTTCGCCAAGGGCGAGGTGACGCTTAATGTTCTCGACGACGACGATCGAGTCGTCGACGACGCGGCCGATCGAGATCGTGATGGCGCCGAGGGTCAGAATGTTGATGGTGTACCCGGAGACCTGCATGCCAATGAAGGTGAGCAGGATCGAGGTGGGGATGGAGACGGCGATGATGAGCGTCGATCGCACCGACAGCAGGAACAGCAGAATGACGATCACCGCGAAGAAGAGGCCGAGCGTGCCCTCGACCGCGAGTGCTTCGATCGAGCTCTCGATGAACGGCGCCTGGTCGAAGACGACGGTGAACTCTGTGCCGGAACCGATCGCCGTGGCGACCCCGGGCAGGGCATCCTGCACGAGGCGCGAGACGTCGACGGTGTTGCCGTCGGGTGTCTTGGTGACCGCGAGGGTCAGGGAGGGTTCCCCGTTGACGCGGGAATAGCCCTGAATCGGGTCGCCGACGACGGCGACATCGGCGACGTCGTCAATCGTCGTGATCTCGGCGCTCTCCGCACCGATGAGCGGCAGGGCGGCGAGCTCGTCGAGCGTCTCGATGCGCACGCCCGTGAGCACGGCGAGAGTCTGACCGTCTTCGGTGATGGTGCCCGCGGGCAGCAGCACGCCGTACTCGTCGAGCGTGTCGACAATGTCAGAACGAGCGAGGCCGACGTCGGCGAGCGCTTCATCGTCGGGCGTGATCGTGACGCGGTCACCGACGGCGCCGAAGACGGAGACCTCCCGCACGCCCTCGAGCTGCGTCAGGTCGGGCACCGCCTGCACGTCGAGCGCTTCGGCGAGGTCGCCGGGGCTGAGATTGCTGGTGACGGCGATCTGGATGACCGGCAGGTCGTCGATCGACCCGGTCAGCACCTGCGGCTCGACGTCGTCGGGCAGCTGCAACCGGTTGACGGCGAGCTGCACGCGCTGCTCGGCGCGCGCGATGTCGGTGCCGAACTCGAAGCTGGCGCTCACGAGCGAGGAGCCCGTGTTGGAGGTCGCGTTGGAGTTTTCCAGCCCCGGGACGGCCTGGATGGCCGTCTCGATGGGCGTCGAGACGTCTTCTTCGACGACCTCGGGTGCTGCACCGGGGTACTGGGTGATGACGATGATCTGCGGGAAGCTGATCGAGGGGATCAGTTCTTGCTTGAGGCTGTTGAGCGCGAGAGCGCCGAAGAGGCCCACGACGATCGTGACGAGCGCGATGAGTGCGCGGTTGCGCAGGCTGAACACCGACAGCAGGTGCACGAGTTCTCCGTAGGGCTGTGTGCCGCGATGCGGCGGGTGGGTGAGGGGGTGACAAGAGTGCGCAAAGGCACATAGGCGGTATTGAGCATCCCAAAGTTTGCTGAGCGTTGGCACTGCGCACGGTCGGTGCGCGCCGGGAGGTGGCCGACTCAGATGCCGGTCTCGAACCGGGTCGTCTTGCGCCCACGCCACGAGCAGAGTGAACTGAGCCCATGACCTCTGGCCGGCTCCACGCGCGACGCTGGGGGCAACTGCTGCTCGGCCTCTTCCTGTACGGCATCGCTCTCGCCCTCATGATCGAGGCCGCGGTCGGGCTGGACCCATGGACGGTCTTCGCCCAGGGGCTTGACGTGCAGACCGGGTGGGGTATCGGCGTCATCACCGTGGTGATCGGCGCCTTCGTGTTGCTGCTGTGGATCCCGCTGCGCCAGAAGCCGGGCATCGGCACCGTGCTCAACGTGATCCTCGTTGGCCCGGCCCTCGAGTTCGGCTTGTGGGTCTTCGAGCCCCCCGTCGAGCTGTGGGTGCGCATCCTGGTCTTCGCGGGCGGTCTGGCCTTGCTCGCCGTCGCGACCGGGCTGTACGTCGGCGCAGGCTACGGCCCAGGGCCGCGCGACGGGCTCATGACAGGCGCGCACGCGCGCTTCGGCTACCCGATCTGGGCGGTGCGCGGCACGATCGAGATCACCGTGCTCACGATCGGATGGCTGTTGGGCGGCAACGTGGGCCTCGGCACGGTCGCGTTCGCGCTGCTCATCGGGCCGATGGTGCACGTGACTTTGCCGCGACTGCGCGTGCCCGTGGCCGTGCCCCCGGATGCGCAGCCCACCGTGACTGCGCCCTCATAGCGCGCGGCGACGCCTGAGTCGGGGGCCGACGAGACGAATCAGAACGGCGCTCAGTCGGCCCAGCGCAGGGGCACGTAGAGGTCTTGCACCCGGTCGTTGATCGCCGTGTGGTCGTTGCGCGTGTAGAGACCGCACTGCACCTGCGTGCAGTCGACGCCCTCGTCGACGGCGGGCGGCACCTCGACGTAGGCGGTGAAGGTGCCCGCCTCGCCGTCGTCGAAGGATCTCGCGCCGAAGAGGCGCCACGCGAAGGCTTCGTTGATCCAGTTGGAGGCCGCCCACTGCACGACGCCTTCTTCGAACTCCTCCACCTCCTGCGAGCCGATGCCGCCCAGGCACGGCCCCGGCCTGGTGTCGAGCTCGTCGGGTACCGCGCACACCGCGACATACAGGCCTTGCGACGCGTCAAAGCCTTCGCCGCGCACAACGAGCCGGTCGCCCGCGCTCACAGCGTCGAGTGCGGGTTCGGCACCCTCCTCGGTCTCGACAGTGATGATGCGGGTGCGCCCGTCGTCACCCGTGGCGGTGACGCTCGTGGGGTAGCCGTCGGTCACGCGTGCCTGGCCCGAGGAGCCCTGCGGTGTGGAGAGCAGAATCGGCACGACGATGATCGCAACGACGGCGAGCAGGGTTGCCAGCAGAAGCCCGCCGACGATCCACGGCCAGCGGCGCCGACGTCGCGAAACAGCGGGAGTCGAGGCGGCGTCAGACATACGCTCACTGTAGCCAGCCGGTCTTGGCGCTGGTAGGGGTCGAACGTCCCGCGAGTAGGCTCGCGCGAGTGAGCGAGACAGCGATGAGCGGCGGTGCACGCCGCACGGGCGCATCACCCCGCGACCTCCTCGCCGTCTTCGTGGGCGGCCTGATCGGCACCACCCTGCGGGTGCTCCTCGACCTCGCGCTGCCGCACACCTCCGCGCAGTTCGCCCTCGCCACCCTGCTCGTCAACGTCGTCGGAGCCTTCGTGCTCGGCCTCGTCGTCGCAGCCCTCTGGCCTCGCGTGCCGGGCTGGGTGCGCGTGGGGCTGGGGCCGGGCATCCTGGGCTCGTTCACGACGTTCTCAGCGCTCGCGGTCTCGATCGTCGCCCTCGCGCAGACAGGCGATGTCGGCGGCGCGATTCTGTCGATCATGCTCAGCATCGGGTTCGGGATGCTCGCCGCCTGGCTCGGCCTCGTCCTTGGGGCCCGGCTCACGCGCGGTGGGTCGCCCGCGGCGGGGTTCCCACAGTCTGCGGAGGTCGAGGAGTGACTCCGCTCGTGCTGCTCGCCGTCGCCGTGGGCGGAGCCCTCGGCGCCGTCCTCCGTCAGCTCACCTCGGTGAGCCTCGCGGGCCGAGGTCGCATCCCGTGGGGCGTGCTCGTGGTGAACGTGGTCGGGTCGTTCGTCGCCGGGCTCGCGCTTGGCCTCCCGCTCGACCCCACGGTGCAACTGATCATCGTCAGTGGCGTGTGCGGAGGCCTCACGACCTTCAGCACCTTTGCCGTCGAGACGATCCAGCTGGTGTCGCAGGGCACGCACCGCGCCGCAGCCGCGAACGTCGCCCTCAACCTCAGTGCGGCACTCATCGCAGCCGTCGCGGGCTGGTCGTTGAGCACGCTCGTCACTTAGCGGCGACCGCACGAGCGCCAGTTGCTGCCAGTCACCGCCCCATCTTGCTGAGGGTCGCGACGACCTGGCGCGCGATGTTGCGCCCGGCCCGGTTGGCGCCGATGGTCGACGCGGCCGGACCGTAACCGGCGAAGAAGATGCGCGGGTCGCGCTCGGAGTGGTGGCTGGCGACACTCACGCCGCCCTCCTTCTCGCGCAGCTTGAGCGGGGCGAGGTGCCGCAGCTCGGGCCGGAAGCCGGTCGCCCAGACGATCGCCTGCGCCGGCTGGAAGACATCGAACTCGTCCCAGCGCACGCCCTCGGGCTCAATGCGGTCGAACATGGGGCGGAACTCGAGCAGGCCCCGATCCAGCGCGGCCTGAATGCGCCGCGTGCGCGGCACCCCCGTGCCGCTGACGATGCTCGGCAGGGCACGACCCGCGCGCGCGGCATCATCCTGCAGGGCGACTGCTCGCTCGGCCGCCTCGATGTTGAGCTCGGTCTCGTCGAGCAGCTCCGGCGGCCGCCGGGTCGCCCAGGTGATGCTGCGGGCGTGCGGCTCGAGCTCGAGGATGAAGCCGATCGCGCTGGTACCGGCCCCGACGACGACGACATCCTGGTCGGCGAAGTCGGTCGCATCCGTGTAATCAGCGGTGTGCACGTGGCGGCCGGCGAACGACCGGATGCCCGGGTAGTGCGGCACGAAGGGCGAGCCCCACGTTCCGGTCGCGTTGACGATCGTCGCCCCCGCCAGGTCGAGCGGACCGTTCTCCGTATCGAAGCTCACGCGCAGTGGCCCGCCGAGATCCTCGACGCGCGTGACGGTCGCCGGCCGCACGACCTGCAGGCCGTAGTGCTCCTCGTAGCGCGCGTAGTAGTCGGCGACGACCTCGCGCGCGGGGGCGTGGTGGTCGGCGGTCTCGAAGCTCAGGCCGAGCTCGTCCATGCCGGGCAGATCGTTGACGCGGTGCGCCGAGCCGAGCCGCAGCGCCTCCCAGCGGTGCTGCCACGCGCCGCCCGTGCGCGGGCCGCGGTCGAGCACAACGAACTCTTCCCCCGGTTCGAGGCCGAGACGGCGCAGGTAGAACGCGACCGACAGCCCCGCTTGGCCCGCGCCGATGACCACACAGGAGGTGGTCAGATCGGGCTCGCTCACCCGGCATAGGCTACCGGGCGCACCTGCTCTCCCGTACTGCGGCACAGCACGGCGACAGCCGCGTGCGTGATAAACTGCGCCACAGTTTTTCTACCGTCCCGACACGGCGCTCTCGGCAGAGACCGAGCCCACCCGTCGACACACTTGTGAGGGGGTCACGCATGGGGCGCGGCCGACAAAAGGCAAAGCACACCAAGGTGGCACGCGAGTTGAAGTACTCGACTCCGAACACCAATTTGAGCGCGCTCGAGCGCGAGCTCGGCGTGCCGTCGAGCGAGCCCGACTATGAAGACAAGTGGGCGCACCTCGTCGAGGACGACGACGAGTCAGAAGACGACGCGCAGACCGCGTAGCGCACCAGCTCAGACCGCGTAGCGCACCAGCTCAGACCGCGTAGGCACCGACGAGTCGTGCGGCGCCGCCGCTGACACCTTTGGCGCCCTGCTCGAAGCCGTCGAGGTCGCGCGCGCCGGTTGACACCCGACCTGCCGCCCACGCGGGCACCGAGCGAGACTCGAGGGCCGCGATGACGGCGTCGGCATGTTCCTGCGCGACGACGGCGAGCATCCCGATGCCCAGGTTCCAGGTGCCCTCGGTCGATTCGAGGCTGTCGCCGGCGAGGTCGGCGAGCACGCGGAAGACGCTCGGCGGGCTCCACGTGCCGCGGTCGAGCTCGACCCAGCTGCCGACGGGCAGCACGCGGGCCAGGTTCGCCGCGATGCCCCCGCCGGTCACGTGGCTGAGTGCGTGCACGGCGCCCGGATGCTCGGCCAACAGTTCCAGCAGCGGCGTCGTGTACAGCGCGGTGGGGGTCAGAAGTGTCTTGCCGACGACGCCCCCGAATTCGGCGAGCTCGTCGTGGTACCCGATGCCGCGCTCGGCCAAGATGTGCCGCACGAGCGAGAAGCCGTTGCTGTGCAACCCGCTCGAGCCCATCGCGATGACGACGTCGCCGTCGCCCACGCGGTCGGGGCCGAGTAGCTCCTCGGCCTCGACGACGCCGACCGCGGCTCCCGCCACGTCATAGTCGTCGGGCCCGAGCAGCCCGGGATGCTCGGCGGTCTCCCCGCCGACGAGAGCCGTGCCCGTCGCCGAGCAGGCTTCGGCAATGCCGCGCACGATGTCGGCGATGCGCTGCGGGTGCAGCTTGCCGCACGCGATGTAGTCGGTCATCACGAGAGGCTTCGCGCCCACCACGACGATGTCGTCGACCACCATGGCCACGAGGTCCTGCCCGATCGTGTCGTGGATGTCGAGGGCCTGCGCGATGGCGACCTTCGTGCCGACGCCGTCGGTGCTCGAGGCGAGCAAGGGGCGGCGGTAGGCGAGCAGCGCGCTGGCGTCGAAGAGGCCCGCGAAGCCGCCGACGCCGCCCACGATCTCGGGGCCGTGCGTCGCCGCGACGGACGCCTTCATGAGCTCCACGGCGCGGTCTCCGGCGGCGGTATCGACACCTGCTGCGGCGTAGGAGTTCGTCATTCGTTCATCCGTTCCGCGGTCTGGCAGACTGGCCTCTCGTCACCGTCAACCTTACGGTCTGGAGCACGCCCCGCATGTGCGGCATCGTCGGCATCGTCTCGTCGAGTCCCGTCAACCAGCAGGTCTATGACGCACTCGCCCTGTTGCAGCATCGGGGTCAGGATTCGACCGGTATCGCGACGGCCGAGGGCCGCGTGCTGCACTTCGTGAAGGCCAAGGGCCAGGTGCGCGAGGCCTACCGCACGCGCGACATGCGCTCGCTGCTGGGCACCATGGGCCTGGGGCACGTTCGGTATGCCACCCGTGGCTCAGCATCCAGTGAAGAAGAGGCGCAGCCGTTCTACGTGAACGCGCCCTACGGCATCATCCTCGTGCACAACGGCAACCTGACGAACACGCGCGAGCTCACCCGCGAGCTGTTCGATGTCGATCGCCGGCACCTCAACACGAACAGCGACACCGAGCTGCTCGTCAATGTGCTCGCTCACGAGCTGCAGGCGCAGGTACGCGGCGCCGATCTTGACCCCGACCAGGTGTTCGCGGCGATCGGCCGCCTGCACGAGCGGGTCGAGGGCTCCTACGCCGCCATCGCCCTCATTGCCGGGCACGGCCTGCTCGCCTTCCGCGACCCCTTCGGCATTCGCCCCCTCGTGCTGGGTCGCCGCACGACGGGCCTCGCGGGCGACGAGTGGGTGGTGGCGAGCGAGTCACTCGTGCTCGAAGCCGGCGGCTACGAGATCGTGCGCGACCTCGCCCCCGGTGAGGCCGTGTTCATCGCCTCCAACGGCGAGATGGTCTCGCGACAGTGCGCCGCGAACCCCCGCCTCATCCCCTGCTCGTTCGAGTACGTCTATCTCGCACGGCCCGACTCGATCATGAACGGCATCTCGGTCTACGAGGCGCGACTGCGACTCGGCAACCGCCTGGCGACCTCCATCGAGCGGTACGCGCCGACGGGCGACATCGACGTGGTCATGCCGATCCCCGACTCGGCCCGGCCCGCCGCGATGCAGGTCGCGCAAAAGCTCGGCATCGAGTACCGCGAAGGCTTCTACAAGAACCGCTACGTCGGCCGCACCTTCATCATGCCGGGCCAGTCGGAGCGCAAGAAGAGCGTCAAGCAGAAGCTGAACGCGATGTCGAGCGAGTTCGCCGGCAAGAACATTCTCATCGTGGACGATTCGATCGTGCGCGGCACGACCTCGCGCGAGATCGTCGAGATGGCACGCGCCGCGGGTGCCAACGAGGTGACGTTCACCTCAGCGGCTCCGCCCGTGCGGCACCCGCACGTGTACGGCATCAACATGCCGACCTCGAGCGAGCTCGTTGCGCACGGCAGGCGCATTCCCGAGATCGCCATCGAGATGGGCGCCGACCACCTCATCTACCAGGAGGTGGCCGACATGCAGGAGGCCATTCTCGAGGGCAGCGACATCACCGAACTCGAGATGAGCTGCTTCACGGGCGAGTACGTCACCGGCTCGGTGAGCCCCGAGTACCTGTCGTGGGTCGAGGCGAACCAGAACAGCTAGGCGGTGCGCCCGTCGTTCTCGTCGGAGTCTGACCGCGACGTGGTCTCTGCCTCAACCTCGAGCGACTGCTCGGCTTCGACAATCTCGCGCTCAACCTCGATCATGCGCAGTCGTCGGCGCGACCGGCGGTCGACGATGATCGCGGCGAGGGCGCCCAATAGCACTCCGCCTGAGATGCCGTAGAGCGAGAAGTATGCGACGAGGGTCGTGAAGCCCACGGTCGGGCCCGCTTCGAAGAGGCTCGTGAGAATCAGGGTGACGAGAAACCCGAGAAAGCCGCCGACGACGAGGAAGGCCCCGATGCGGGGGGCTCGGCGCACCGGCACGCGGTCGCGGTCCGTCGCATCGTCGGAGGGTGGGGGTGCCTGATCGCTCACGCTGTTATTCTCGCGCACGGCGACTGCGGATGGGCTCACAGTCCGCTGCCGAGCAGCGCGGTCAGAGCTCGGCGAGCGGGAACAGCGCCGAGAGATCCGAACGGCTGCCGGAGGCGTGCACGCGTCCCGCCGCCACGGCCTCCGCCCACCGGATGCGCCCGCTCGCGATCGCGAGGAACGTGTCGGCGTCAACCTCCACCACGTTCGGCGGCGTGCCGCGAGTGTGTCGTACGCCCTCGACGATCTGCACGGCACCGAACGGGGGAACCCGCACCTCGACCGAACGGCCGGGCGCCGCATCGGAGAGCAGCTGCAGCGCGTAGCGCGCGGCGAGGGCGAGCGTGTCGCGCGTCGGCCGGGCATCCGCACCCCCGCCCGCGGTCGTCACGACCCGCACGGCCGCACGCCCTTCGGTGTCGTCGATGCGGGGTCGGCCCATGCCCCGAGCGTACGCGCGACGGGTTCGCCGAGCGTCACTAGGCTGGGCGGGTGAGAATTCTCGTCCTCGGCTCGGGCGCGCGCGAGCACGCCATCATCACCGCACTGCTGCGCGAGCAGGGCCCAGCGGGCGGCGTCGCCGCGCACGAGATCACGGCCGCTCCCGGCAACGCGGGCATCGCGGCCGACGTGCCGACGGTCGCGCTCGACGCGACGAAGGGCGCCGTCGTCGCCGACTACTGCGTCGACAACGACATCGAGCTGCTCATCATCGGGCCTGAGGCTCCGCTCGTCGCGGGCGTCGCCGACGCGGTGCGCCGCCGCGGTATCGCCGTGTTCGGCCCCGGCGCGGCGGCGGCGCAGCTCGAAGGGTCGAAGACGTTCGCGAAGCGCATCATGGATGCCGCCGGCGTGCCGACGGGCCGAGCCGTGCGCGCGGGCACGCTCGCCGAGGCCGAGGCCGCGCTCGACGAGCTCGGCGCCCCGCACGTCGTCAAGGCTGACGGGCTCGCCGCCGGCAAGGGCGTCATCGTCACCGATGACCGCGCCGCCGCACTCGCCCACGCCGAGCACTACCTGCAGCAGGGCGGCGTGCTCGTCGAAGAGTTCCTCGCCGGCCAGGAGGTCTCGCTGTTCTTCGTGAGCGACGGCACCTCGGTGCTGCCACTGAGCCCCGCGCAGGACTACAAGCGCATCTTCGACGGCGACACAGGGCCCAACACCGGCGGCATGGGCGCGTACTCCCCGCTGCCGTGGGCACCGGAGGGCTTCGTCGACGAGGTCATGACGACGATCGCCGAGCCGACGATCCGACAGCTCGACGCCGAGGGCACCCCCTTCATCGGCCTGCTCTACTGCGGTCTCATCGTCACCGAGCAGGGCATCCGGGTCATCGAATTCAATGCGCGTTTCGGTGACCCCGAGACGCAGGTCGTGCTGCCGCGCCTCGCCTCACCCCTGAGCGAGCTGCTGTTCGCCGCGGCCACCGGCCAGCTGAGCGGGATGCCCCGCCCTCCCTTCACCGACGAGGCGTGCGTCACCGTCGTGCTGGCGAGCGAGGGCTACCCCGAGTCGCCGCACACGGGCCGAGCGCTCACGGGTCTCGAGGCGGCCGCCGCGGTCGAAGGCGTGCACGTGTGCCACGCCGCGACCGCGCACACCGACGAGGGCTACGTCGCCACCGGCGGCCGCGTGCTGAGCGTCGTCGCGACGGGAGCCGACTTCGCCGAGGCTCGGGCACGCGCCTACGAGGCGGTGGGGCACCTGCACCTCGAGGGCGGGCAGTTCCGCACCGACATCGCGGCGCGCGTCGCCTGATGGGCGCTGTCTGATGGACACCGTCTGATGGGCGCTGTGTCATGACGGATGCTCTCGCCGCGCACGGCTGGCAGCACAGCTACTCGGGCAAAGTGCGCGACCTCTACGAGCACGCCGAGCACCCCTCCCTCATGCTCGTCATCGCGAGTGATCGGGTCAGTGCGTTCGACCACGTGCTGGAGCCGGGCATCCCGGGCAAGGGCGCGCTGCTGACCGAACTGAGCCGCTGGTGGTTCGACCAGCTCGACGTGCCGAACCATCTCGCCACGGGCTCTGATGTACCCGCCGTGCCCGCGGAGGTCGCCGACCGCGCGATGCTCGTACGACGACTCGACATGCACCCCGTGGAATGCGTCGTGCGCGGCTACCTCAGCGGGTCAGGTTGGCTCGAGTATCAGCAGTCGCAGAGCGTGTGCGGCATCGCGCTGCCGGCGGGCCTCCGCGACGGCGACCGGCTGCCCGAGCCGATCTACACGCCCGCGTGGAAGGCCCCGCTGGGCGAGCACGACGAGAACATCACCTTCGAGCGCTCGGGTGAGTTGGTCGGCGCGCCGGTCGCCGCAGCGCTACGGGATGCGTCACTCGCGATTTTCGCGCGCGCGAGCACTCTCGCCGCCGCGCGTGGGGTCATTCTCGCCGACACCAAGTTCGAGTTCGGCACCGACCCCGCCACGGGTGAGTTGACGCTCGCCGACGAGGTGCTCACGAGCGACAGCTCGCGCTACTGGGACACCGAACTGTATGCGGCGGGCGGCCCCGACCGCCTGGCGAGCTTCGATAAGCAGATCGTGCGCGACTGGCTCGCCACCAACTGGGATCGCGCCGGCACCCCGCCGACCCTGCCGCACGAGATCGTCGAGCGCACGGCGGCCCGCTACCGCGAGCTGCTCGCCCGCCTCACCGAGCGGTCGCACTGACCGTGGATGGCTTCCGACCCCCGCGGCGGCTGCGGTTGAGCCGCGCAATCGCCGCGGCGCAGGCGCCCGTGCTGCTCGGCCAAGGTCGGCGGCTGCGGCGCGAGACTCCGCGGCTGCCTGAGGCGCCTCTGCCCTGGGAGGGTCGAGTCGACGGGCGCGGAGGGGAGGGCGGCGGTGGCGCGCCACCCTTGCGCCTGCTGGTCATCGGGGACTCGACCGCGGCCGGCGTGGGCGTCGACCACGCCGACCTCGGGCTCGGCGGTCGCCTGGCCGAGGCGCTCTCGACCCGCACGGGTCGCCCCGTGCAGTGGTGGGCGGCGGGCCGCAACGGGGCGACGGCGCGCGACCTCGTGCGGCGGTTCCTCGCCCCGGCACTTGAGCAGCCCTACGACCTCGTGTTCCTCACGGTCGGCGCCAACGACGCCCTCGGTCTGCGCTCGGCCCGCGCCTTCCGCCGAGACATCCGCCGCATTCTCGCGCGGACGTTCGCCGCGCATCCCGACACAGCGCTGCTCATGTCGTCACTGCCGGCGTTCTTCCGCTTTGCGCTGCTGCCCGACCCGCTACGGCGCAGCCTCTACCGCCACTCGCAGGCCCTCGAGCGGGAGGCTCGCGCGCTCGTTGACGCGCACCCGCGCGCACACATGTCGCCACCCCCACCGCCGTACACCGACGGCTTCTTCGCGAGCGACGACTTTCACCCGAGCGCGATCGGCTACAAAGACTGGGCCGACTTCGCCGTCGACGACGCCGACAGTGTCGGTTTTCTGCGGCTGCTCAACGACCACTGAGCGCGCTCGGCCCGCACACCCCGCCGTAGACTCGCCACCGTGCCCCCCTCGACCCCTCGGCCCCTGCGCGGCCGACGCCTGAGCCGGGCCATCGCCCTCGCGCTCGCCCCCGTGCTCGTGCCGCAGACGGTGAAGCTGCGCAGCACTGTGCCGAAGCTGCCGGAGGCGCCGCGCCCGTGGGAGGGCGGCGGAGGCACCGACCCCCTGCATTTGCTCGTGCTGGGCGACTCGATGGCGGTCGGGGTGGGGGTCGACGACGCTGCCGAGGGTCTCGCGGGGCACCTCGCGGCGGGGCTCACGGAGCGGACGGGGCATCCCGTGCGGTGGCGCGCTCGGGGGCGCAACGGGGCGACCGCGCGCGACGTCATCGACGACCACCTGGCGGAGGCGCTGAGTGAGCCAGCCGACCTCATCGTGCTGAGCGTCGGCGCGAACGACGCGATGCAGGTCAGAAGCGACCGGGCGTTCCGGCGCGACGTGAAGCGCATTCTGCACGACATCTTTGCCGCCCACCCGGGCGCGATCGTGCTCATCGGGGCGCTGCCCGCCTTCCACCGCTTCGCGATTCTGCCCGAGCCCCTGCGCAGCACGCTCTCCCTGCACGCTCGCGCGCTCGACGTGGCGGCCCGGCGTGCGCTCGAGAGATTCCCACGAGCGCATATGTCGCCGGAGTTGCCGCCGCACAGCGCGGGCTTCTTCGCGACCGACGACTTCCACCCGAGCGCGCAGGGCTACGGCGAGTGGGCGCAGTTTGCCCTCGATGACGCGTGGTCGCACGGCATCGCCCACGTGCTGCCGGCGTGACCTCCGCGGCTGGCGGCGCGGCGCAGCCGGGCAGCCGCGTGCGCCCGCAACCGCTCGCCGGGGTCGAGGCCCTGGTGGCCGCCGTCGGGCGGATGCGCGCGGCGCGACCCCGCGCATCCGGTCGCTTCCTCGTCGGCCTCGCCGGCGCTCCCGGCGCGGGCAAGTCGACGGTCGCCGCCGCGCTCGCGGCCGAGGTGCCCGGCGCGGCCGTGCTGCCGATGGACGGCTTTCACCTGCCGCCGGCCCGCTTGCGTGAGCTCGGTCGGCGCGAGCGCATGGGCGCGCCCGACACGTTCGACGTGGAGGGCTTCACCGCCCTGCTCGGTGCCCTGCGCGATGTCGACAACTCAGGACGAACGGTGCTCGCCCCCGGCTTCGACCGCGAGATCGAGGAGCCGGTTCCCGACGCCGTGGCCCTGAGTCCTGAGCTGTCGACCGTCATCGTGGAGGGCAACTACCTGCTGCTCGACCACGGCGGCTGGGAGGCAGTCGCGCCCCTGCTGCATGCCACCATCGGCATGGTCGTCGACGACGCGGTGCGCCGGGAGCGTCTCGTCGCGCGCCACATCTCCTTCGGCAAGACTCCGGATGCGGCGCGCGCCTGGGCTCTCGGCCCCGATGAGCGCAACGCGGTCGCGATCGCGGCGACGCTGTCGCGGGCCGACTACCTGCTCAGCCCCTGACGGCGAGGTGGCGCCCCGCCCTGCTCAGGAGTCGCCGCCATCCGCTCCGTCGGCCGCGGCGACCGCCGTGGCGGCATCGTCCTGGGCGGAGTCGTCGAGGCGGACTCCTCGGGCTACAGCCTGCTCGACGGTTTGGTTGCGCGAGGTGACGCGGCTGCGCGGCAGAATCTCGGGCTGCTGGTCGTGCACCCACTGCACGAGCTTCTCGCGCACGAGGCAGCGCAGATCCCACAGGGTCGGAGCACTGCTCGCGCTCACGAGGCATCGGATCTGCACGAAGCCGCCTGTCGCCTCGGTCACTTGGGCCCCCACGACGCGGCCGTCCCACAGCGGGGAGTCTGTGACGATTCGCTCGAGCTCCTCCCGCAGCGCTTCCGGGCTCACCGTCCAGTCGACGTCGAGGAAGACCGACCCGATCAAGTCGGAGCTCGATCGGGTCCAGTTCTGGAAGGGCGTCGTGGTGAAGTAGGTGGAGGGCAGGACGATTCGGCGCAGATCCCACGTGCTGACGACGACGTAGGTGAGCGTGATCTCTTCGACGCGCCCGTACTCTCCTTCGACGATGACGACGTCGTCGATACGGAGGGCATCGCTGAAGGCGAGCTGCATGCCGGCGAACAGGTTGGCGAGGCTCGACTGGGCGGCGAGGCCAGCGACCACGCTCACGAGGCCCGCGGAGGCCAGCAAGCTCGCGCCAGCAGCTTGCGCGCCGGGGAAGGTGAGCAGGATGGCCGAGACGGCCAGGATGATGATGAAGACGGCGGCGAGGCGTCGCAGGATGGTGATCTGGGTCTGCATGCGCCGAGCAACCCGGTTGTCAGGCTCGGTGACGTCGTAGCGCAGCATGATGCGGTCGAAGAAGAGCCGCACGACGGCCGAGACGAACCAGGCACCTGCTGCGATGGACAGGATGACGAAGATGCGGGTGTAGACGTCGAGCCAGTATTCCTGCGGCACCGAGATCGCGAGGGCGATCCACACGGCGATGATGAGCAGGAGCACGCGGAATCGGCGCCGTGAGGGGCCGAACGTGGAGTAGACCCCGGGCCACCGTCGCGCGACGAGCCGCACGATGAGCGAGATGATGGCGACGACGATAATGACCGCCACGAGGGCGACGAGCAGCGCGATGCCGATGTCGATGAGCAGGCTCCAGTCGGGCATGGGGTCCTTCCTGGTCGGTGCAGGGCTTCTCTGGGGTGCGGCGCAGGACGAGCGCGCGTTCCAGGGTAACCACGCCGATAGGGTGGGAGTCGACCCCACCCGCCTCGACCCTGAGGAGCCGCCAGTGCCCACGATCGTCGTCGAGGTCATGCCCAAACCCGAGCTGCTTGACCCGGCCGGGAAGGCTGTGGTGGGCGCTCTGCACCGCTTGGGTCACGACCGCGTGAGCGATGTGCGCATCGGCAAGCGCTTCGAACTCACCGTCGATGCAGTCGATGACGCGCTGCTGGCGAGCATCGAGACGGTGGCGGCAGACATCCTGTCGAACGACGTGATCGAGACGGTGCTGACGGTGACGGTGCTTGATGAGGGCCCTGCCGGAGAGACGCACTGATGCGCGTCGGGGTCATCACCTTCCCCGGCTCCCTCGACGACCGCGACGCGATGCGTGCGATTCGTCTCGCGGGCGCCGAGCCGGTCGCGCTCTGGCACGGTACCCACGATCTTGACGGCGTCGATGCCATCGTGCTGCCGGGCGGTTTCAGCTACGGCGACTACTTGCGCTGCGGCGCGATTGCGGCGCACTCGCCGATCATGGCGGAGGTCATCGAGGCGGCGAACAGTGGGATGCCCGTCCTCGGCATCTGCAACGGCTTCCAGATCCTCGTGGAGACACACCTGCTGCCGGGCGGGCTCGTGCGCAACGACCATGGCACCTTTCTCCGCCGCGACCAGCGTTTGCGCGTGGAGAGCACCGACTCGGTGTGGACGAGCGGTTTCGAGCAGGGCCAGGAGATCACGATCCCGCTCAAGAACGGCGAGGGCGGCTTCATCGCCGACGAGGAGACGCTTGATCGGCTCGAGGGCGAGGGGCTCGTGGCGTTCCGCTACCTGGACGTGAACCCGAACGGTTCGCTGCGCGACATCGCGGGCTTGCGCAACGAGCGCGGCAACGTCGTCGGTCTCATGCCGCACCCCGAGCACGCCGTCGAGCCTGGCTTCGGCCCTGACACCTCCGCCGCCATGCGCTCGGGTACTGACGGGCTGACGTTCTTCACGAGCGTGCTCACCGCCACTCTCGCCTCCGCCTGACCCCACCCGCTCGCAGGGGGGTGGTGTTGTTGTCTCTTGCATACCGACCGACCAGTCGGTATGCTCACTGTCGTGAGCACCGTCACCATTCCGACCGCACTGCATGACGTCCTCGGCGAGCGCCAGTCTCGCCTCGCGCTCGCCCTCATTGCAGCCAGTGCGGGCCTCGCCGTCCTGGCAGTCGCACCCGCCCTCCTCGGGGTGCCGCTCTGGCGCAGCATCCTCGCAGCCCTCCTCGTCGCGGATATCGCCGCGGGCGCGATCGCGAACCTCACGAGCGGCACCAACGACTACTACGCAGCACGCCCCCGCCACCGCTGGGTCTTCATCGCCGTGCACGTGCATCTTCCGCTCGTCGCACTGCTTCTCGGCCTACCCCTCGTGCCCGCCCTCCTCGCGTGGGCGACAACGATCGTTGCCGCGGTCATCGTCAACCTCCTCCACCGCCGCAGTGATCAACGCGTGGTGGCGGGGGCGTTGCTCGCCGTGATCGTGGGTGCGCTGCCGCTCCTGCCCGACCAGCAGCCCGCCCTCGTGATCGTCAGCGCTCTCTTCGCCGCCAAGGTCGCCTACTCCTTCGCCGTCGACCATCGGGCGGGCGCACGAGTCCTCGACGCACCCCTGTCGACGCCGGTGACCACGTGACCGCCCCGCCCATCACCATCCGCCCCGCGACTCCCGCGGAGCACGAGCCCGCGGTCGAGCTGCTCGCCGACGCCTTCGAGCGCGACCCCGTGATCAGCGCGGCCACCGACCGGGCATCCGAGGCCGCCGTCGCCCGACGCGCCATCTTCCGCACGAGCCTTGCCACGACGCTGCAGCAGGGTGGCGCCCTGCTCGTCGCGCACGAGAGCGGGAACGAGAGCGCGGGCCCGGGAGCACTGCTGGGCGCCGCGATCATCCGCGACCCGGCCCCCGGTCGCCTGCGCGATGCGGCCCACCAGGTGCGCGCAGCCGTCGCCTTCCTCCGGATGCTCCGGCTCCTGGGCACGCAAGCCCTCACCCTCCTCAACGACGCCGACCGGGTGTCGCGACGCCACGCGCCGCGCGCGCCGCACCACGTGCTCATCGCCGTCGGCGTCACGGCCGACGCACGAGGTCTCGGCGTGGGTCGCGCGCTCGTCGAGGCCACCGTCGACCGAGCGCGGGCCGACCCCGACTCGTGGGGTGTGCGGCTCGAAACCGAGAATGCCAGCAACGTCGACCGCTATGAGCGCTGGGGGTTCGAGCTCGTGGCCAGCGTCGAGGTTGACCCGGTCACCGTGCACGTCATGGCGCGCCCCACCCGCAGCCACGAGGAGGACACCCGTGACCAGCCCCGCACGTGATGTCATCGTCGAGGCGGCCTTCCGCCTCTTCCTCGAGCGCGGCTACGAGGCGACAAGTCTCGCCCGCATCCTCGACACCGTGCCGTACTCGAAGGGCGCGGTCTATCACCATTTCGCCAGCAAGGAGGCGCTGCTCGACGCCGTCATCGAGCGGTTCTTCACCGCGCTCATCACCGACGAGCCACACCCCCTTCCGCTAGACGCCGACGCTCAGACCGTCTCGCACCAGATGGTCGACGACTACGTCACCATGATTGAGGGGCTCGCGCCATATGCGACACCGCTGGCGTACCACGCGTTCCTCACCTCCGTTGCCGACCGCGCGCAGGAGGCGATCCGCGCCGCGCACGAGCTGGTTACCGCCGACCTGGCCGACGCTCTGCTCGATCATGCAGGCTCTCCCGACGCTGCCCGCCATCGCGCCGCCGACCTCGTCGCACTCATCGAAGGCGCCGGCATGCTCGCGGCACTGCGCGGCGACGCGCTGGACCGAGCGGCACTGCACGCCGCCGTTGACCGCGCACTGTCATGAGCTTCTAGGCGAGACGTGGTGTGCTGGAGGCATGACGGCTTCCTCCCAGATTGACCAGCAAGGGGTTGCAGCCCCCCGCACAACCCTTACCCCGAAGAAGCTCTATCGCATCGTCGCGATCGCCGAGGCGATCACGTGGACCCTGCTCATCACGGGGCTCATCCTGCGCGCCACGAATGACCTCGCGATCGCGGTGACGATCGGCGGGAGCATCCACGGGTTCGTTTTTCTCGCCTATGGCGCAACGGCGGTGCTCACCGCGATCAATCAGCGCTGGAGCGTCGGGCTGAGCGTGCTCGCGGTCGTCACCGCGGTCATCCCCTACGCCACGATTCCCTTCGACATCTGGGCGCACCGCGCCGGCAAGCTCGAGGGCGACTGGCGTCGGGAGGCGACGGACGACCCGCGTGATCAGCGCTGGTTCGACCGGCTGGTGCGGTGGATGCTGAACCACCCGTACCTGTTGGCGACACTCATCCTGCTCGCGGTCGTCGTGCTCTTCACCGTGCTGCTGATCCTCGGCCCGCCCGTGCCCAAGGCCTGAGCTGACCGGGTCGGAGGATGGGTGTGCGGCCTACTGATTGACGGCGGCACCGATGAAGAATGCGGCGATGAAAATGAGGATCGCGATCATCGCGTACATCCAGAGGATCTTGGCGCTCATCATGCTCCAGAGGTCGGGGGCTGGCGTGATAGCTCCAGCCTAGGCCGCCGATAGGCTGGAGGTCGTGACGAGCCCCGCGACGACCCCCGCTCCCGACAGCGTTTCGGCAGACACCGTCGACAACGCCGCCGCGACCCCCGACAAGCAGCAACCGTTCGAGGCGCTCGGCTTGAAGCCCGACGAGTACGCCGAGATCACGAACCTGCTCGGCCGGCGCCCCACGAGCGGTGAGCTCGCCATGTACTCGGTGATGTGGAGCGAGCACTGCTCGTACAAGTCGTCGAAGGTGCACCTGCGGCAGTTCGGCGAGAAGGTCTCCGACGAGATGCGCGAGCACCTCATGGTCGGCATGGGCGAGAATGCGGGCGTCGTCGATGTCGGCGAGGGCTGGGCGGTCACCTTCAAGATCGAAAGCCACAATCACCCGAGCTTCATCGAGCCGTTCCAGGGCGCGGCGACGGGCGTCGGTGGCATCGTGCGCGACATCATCTCGATGGGTGCGCGCCCGGTCGCGGTCATGGATGCCCTGCGCTTCGGTGCCATCGACCACCCCGACACGGCTCGCGTCGTGCCCGGCGTCGTCGCGGGTATCAGCCACTACGGCAACTGCCTCGGGCTGCCCAACATCGGCGGCGAGACCTACTTCGACGCCGTGTACCAGGCCAACCCGCTCGTCAACGCGCTCGCCGTCGGAGCGCTGCGGCACGAGGATCTGCACCTCGCGAACGCGCGCGGCGTCGGCAACAAGGTCGTGCTGTTCGGCGCGCGTACCGGCGGCGACGGCATCGGCGGGGCGAGCATCCTGGCAAGCGACAGCTTCAGCGAGGGTGGCCCCACTAAGAGGCCCGCCGTGCAGGTGGGCGACCCGTTCGCCGAGAAGGTGCTCATCGAGTGCTGCCTCGAGCTGTATCGCGGCGAGCTCGTGGAGGGCATCCAAGATTTGGGTGCCGCCGGTATCTCGTGCGCCACGAGCGAGCTCGCGGCGAACGGCGACGGCGGCATGGTCGTCGACCTCGACGCCGTACTGCTGCGCGACCCCACGCTCACGGCGGAGGAGATCCTCATGTCGGAGAGCCAGGAGCGCATGATGGCGATCGTGCACCCCGACAAGCTCGAGGCGTTCCTCGCCGTGACCGCCAAGTGGGATGTTGAGACGAGCGTGCTTGGCGAGGTCACCGACACGGGTCGGCTGGTCATCCACTGGAAGGGCGAGCGCATCGTCGACGTCGACCCCAAGACGGTCGCGATCGACAGCCCCGTGTACGAGCGGCCCCTCGCGCGGCCCGACTGGCAGGACGCGCTGCAGAACGACAGCGCCGCCGCCCTGCCCCGGCCCGCCGACGACGCGGAACTGCGCGCGCAGGCGCTGCGCGTTCTCGGCGCCCCGAACCTCGCCGACGCAAGCTGGATCACCAACCAGTACGACTACTACGTCATGGGCAACACGGCTCTCGCGACGCCCGACGATGCGGGCATGATCCGCATCGACGAGGTCAGCGGGCTCGGCGTCGCGCTCGCGACCGATGCGAATGGCCGCTACTGCCAGCTCGACCCCTACGCGGGTGCGCAGCTCGCCCTCGCGGAGGCTTACCGCAACGTTGCCGCCTCCGGTGCTGTGCCGCGCGCGGTGAGCGACTGCCTGAACTTTGGCAGCCCCGAGAACCCGGCCGTCATGTGGCAGTTCGCCCAGGCCGTCACGGGTCTCGCCGACGCGTGCCTCGAGCTGGGCATCCCGGTCACCGGCGGCAACGTCTCGTTCTACAACCAGACCGGCGACACTCCCATCCACCCGACCCCCGTTGTCGCCGTCATGGGCGTCATCGACCACGTCGACCGTCGCCTGCCCTCGGGCTGGCAAGACGAGGGCGAGAACCTGTACCTCTTGGGCGTCACGCGCGACGAGCTCGATGGCTCGGTGTGGGCGGGCACGATCCACGCCCACCTGGGCGGGCTGCCGCCTCGCGTCGACCTGCCCGCCGAACGCAACCTCGCGGGCCTACTCGCCGCCGCGGCAGAAGAAGCGCTCGTCACGAGCGCGCACGACCTCTCCGACGGCGGACTGCTCGCGACCCTCGCGGAGGGCGTGCTGCGCTTCCGTGTCGGCGCGCGCGTCTGGATCACCGAGCTCATGGAGCGCGATGGGGTGGATGCTCTGGCCGGACTCCTGGCAGAGTCCACCGCGCGCGTGCTCGTGTCGGTGGCCCGTGAAGACGACGTCAAGTTCCGCGGCCTCTGCGAGGGGCGCGACGTGCCCGTGCTGCGCGTCGGCGTGACCGACGGAGAGGTCGACGGGCTCGAGATTCAGGACCGCTTCACGCTGAGCCACGCCGAGCTCGCCGCGGCCCACCGCGGTACGCTTCCCGCCCACTTCGGCCCCGTCGTCGGCGGCTGAACACCCCGCTTACCTGGCGCGACTAGGCTCACCTTTCGTGACGACGAGCGGCGGCAACACGGGCACGACAGGCCTCACCCTCAGCGAGGTGCGCGAGCGTGTGAACCTCGGCCAGAACAACGTCATGCCGAGCAACACCGGGCGCTCGTTCTGGCGCATCATGCAGGCCAACCTGTTCACGCTCTTCAACCTCATCGTGGGCGGCAGCTTCGCGCTGCTGCTCGTGCTCGGCTATTGGCAGGATGCCCTGTTCGGCTTTTTCGTGATCGCCAACGTTGTCATCGGCGTTGCGCAAGAGTTTCGGGCGAAGCTGACGCTCAGCCGCCTCGCCGTGCTCAACGCGCCGAAGGCGCGGGTGCTGCGTGTCGGGGTCGACGGAGAGAGCGTGGTCGAGGAGGTGCGCGTGGGCGACGTCGTGCTCGACGACATCCTCGTGCTCGCCACGGGCGACCAGGTCACGGCCGACGCCGAAGTGATCGAGGCACACGGTCTCGACATCGACGAGTCTCTGCTCACCGGCGAGGCCGACCCGGTCGCGTCTTCCCCGGGGCGGGAGCTCATGTCGGGGTCGACGGTCGTGGCGGGCAGTGGGCTCGCGCGGGTCATCCGGGTCGGTGCCGATTCATACGCGGCCCGCATCACGGCCGAGGCGAAGCAGTTCTCGCTCGTGCGCAGCGAGCTGCGCAGCGGCATCGGGAAGATCATCAAGTGGATCACGATCATCCTGCTACCGGTCGGCGCCCTCGTGATCAACGGTCAGATCCAGGCGGTCGGCGGCTGGCAGGTCGCGATCGATTCCGGCCTGTGGCCCGAGGCGACGGTCGCCTCGGTCGCGAGCCTCACCGCGATGATTCCGCAGGGTCTCGTCTTCATGACGAGCGTCGCCCTCGCCGTGGGCGCGGTCAAGCTCGCCCGCAATCAGGTGCTCGTTCAGGAGCTCGCGGCCGTCGAGGGGCTGGCCCGCGTCGACATGCTGTGCTTGGACAAGACGGGCACGCTCACGGAGGGCCGCATGGTGCTCGACCTCGTGGAGCCGCTCGGCACAGCAGACCTCGCCCCCGAGGCGGAGGCCGCCCTCGCCTGGATGGGATCCGACCGCGACGCCAACGCGACCGCCGTCGCCCTCACGGAGCGCTTCTCCACTCCGCCCGCCGAGCACCCGGTGCGGGCGATCGAGTTCTCCAGCCGCCGCAAGTGGAGCGCCGTGTCGTTCGCCGACGGCACCGCTCGCGGCACCTGGGTGCTCGGAGCCCCCGACATTGTCCTCGCCGACGTACCCGATTCTGAGGATGCCCTGCAGGTGTTCGCCGAACGCGCGACGGCGGGCGAGCGCACGGTCGTGCTCGCGCGCTCCGAGGCCGTGCTCGACCCGGCCGTCGACCCGCCAGCGGGTGAGCGCGCTCCCGAGCCGGAGCTGCCCGCACAGCTCGGCGCCGTCGCCCTCGTGTCGTTCCGCGAGAAGGTGCGCGACGACGCCCCCGAGACGCTCGGGTACTTCCGCGAGCAGGAGGTCGAGCTGTGCGTCATCTCGGGTGATGACCCGCGCACGGTGGCTGCGGTCGCGCGCGAGGCGGGCATCCAGCATGACGGCCCCGGATTCGACGCCCGCAAGCTTCCCGACCCCGACAGTGAGCACAGCGAGGCCGAGCTCGACGCGATCATGACCGAGCACCGCGTGTTCGGCCGCGTGACGCCGGAGCAGAAGAAGGCGATGGTGCTCTCGCTGCAGCGCCTCGGTCACACGGTGGCGATGACCGGCGACGGCGTCAACGATGCGCTCGCGCTCAAGCACGCCGACCTCGGCATCGCCATGGGTTCGGGCGCACCCGCGACGAGGGCGGTCGCGCGACTCGTGCTGCTCGACGGGCAGTTCAGCCGCCTGCCGCGCATCGTCGCGGAGGGCCGTCAGGTGATCGCGAACGTCGAGCGGCTCGCGAAGCTCTTCCTGTCGAAGACGACGTACGCGGTGCTGTTCGCGATCGTGTTCGGCCTGTTGCTGTGGCCCTTCCCCTTCCTGCCTCGCCAGTTCGCGATTTCGGATGGCCTCACGATCGGCCTGCCGGCGCTCGTGCTGGCCCTGCTGCCCAACGTGCAGCGCTACCGGCCCGGGTTCTTGAAGCGCGCGGCCCGCTTCTGCATCCCCTCGGGGCTCATCGTGGGTGGCACGCTCATCTCGGTCGTCGCGTACGTGTACCTCAGCGGTTACGAGGCGCCGGTGGTGCAGATGACGGCCATCATCACGCTCACCCTCACGGCGATGTGGGTGCTCGTGATCCTGTCGCGACCTTTCACGTGGATCACGTCCCTCGTCGTCGTGGCCGCCTACCTGGGGCTCGGCGTCGTGCTGTCGGTTCCCGTCGCCACCGACTTCCTCGAGCTGGGCGCGCCCCCGCTCGAGCTCATCGCGCTCGCGATCGGCGCGAGCGTGATCGGGTCAGCAGCCCTGGAGACCATGTACCGTCTCGTCACCCGCGAGCGCCCCGGCGACGCGGCAGGCGCACCCGGCGCTGCGCCAGCAAAACTCCGATAAGCACGAGCACCGCACCCACAGGCTCGTTCCACACGAGAACCTCGCCGAGGATGAGCAGGCCGAGCGCGACGCCGACGATGATTCCTCAACCTCCGCCTACTGCGGCGAGTGGGCCGATCACCACGGCACCATCCTCCCTTACCCTGGCACAGTTAGGGAACGCGTAGCTCGGCGAGCGGGTCGCGTCGGGAAGCGGCAAGGGCCGGGACCACTGCCGCCATAGCTCCAACCGCGACAGCGAGCAACGCGACCGCGGTGAAGAAGTCGAGTCCGGGCAATGGATCGCCGGTCGCGGCGAGACCGATAGCAGCCGCCGCGCATCCGATGGCTGCTCCCCAGGCGCTGAGAACCGCGACCTGGGTGAGTAGGAGGCCGACAATGAGGGTTTGGGATGCGCCGAGTGCGCGACGTCGGCCGAAGTCTTTGCGGCGCAGCATCACTAGCCCGTAAAGGATCGACGCGACTAACACTGCGGTGAGCGCGAAGACAATGATGACCAGGTTGCGTCCGAAACTGCCCAACTGACCTTGGATCAGTCCACGCAGCGTAGCCAGGCTCTCACTCGTTGAGATGCTCACCGTGGTGATGTCGTCGACGGCAAGGACCGACTGCACGGCACGCGACAGCGGCGCGACCAGGTCAGGCCGTTCGGCGATCACGACGAGCACGCTAACCGCACCCCTCGTTTCGGGAGTCTGGGGAATCATGACAAGCGGCTCGAGGAACTGGAGGTAGTCAGGCACGTCGATGCGCCCCATGATGGCGTATTCACCTCCGCCCACCCCGGTGACACCGCCGGCGGCGTCGGGCATTCCTAGGGCATCCAGGCCAGCGGTCGATGCCCAGGCTGAACGATTTTCGATCGGCTGAGTAGCCGGTATCCCGAACCCGTCCAGACTCGGACTCCATACGGTGCGAACAGGAACTCTCGTCGCGTCGCCGATTGCGGCGTTGTGTACATCAGAGGCAGCGCCGAAGGCTCCTGCCCACTCAATGCCGTCGAGGCTTGCCAGCCGGTTGAGCACTGTGGCATCGAGGCCGGAAGCCTGTTCGGCGCGAACGATGATTGAGCGCGTTCCAGCAGAGTCGATCGAGCCGATGACGGCTTGTTCAGCTCCGACCGTGCGACCCGTGGTGAGCAGCACGGTCGCACACATACCCGCGACAATGACGATGGTCACCAAGGATGCGACGGGTTGCGCCCACGAGGTTGCGATCGCTTCACGAAATGCGGCAACCCAACGTACCGAACTGCGTCCGCCGGTCACAGTTCGATCCTCCGGTCGCAGCGTGCGACCAGTGCGGGATCGTGGGTGACCACGATGACCGAGGCGCCCGAGTGAGCTTGGGCCTGGAACGCGTTAACCACGATGTCGGCTGATGCGGGGTCGAGGTTTCCGGTGGGTTCGTCAGCGAGCAAGATTCGGGGGTCATTCAAGAGCGCCCGGCACAAAGCGATACGTTGCGCCTGACCGCCCGACACCTGCCCAGGCTTGGCGTTCGCCCGCAGCTCGACGCCGAACTGTGCCATCAGTGCGCGAGCCCGGCGCTGCGCATCGTCGCGGGGTTCACCTCGGTACAGCGCCGTTTCGATGACGTTGTCGAGCACAGTCCGGGTGGGGTCTAGCGCCGCATCCTGAAACACGAAACCGAAGAGCGAGGCGCGAAGGCGGGCGCGTCGAGCGTCCCTGAGACTCGCAACGCTCTCACCACCGACGAACACTTCGCCGGCGCCCGGCTTCAGCATGAGACCGAGCAGGTAGAGCAACGTGGATTTTCCACGGCCAGAGGGGCCGGTGACGGCCACTACCTCGCCCGCTGCGAACTGTGCGGACCACTCATTCAGAATGGGGGCATCACGGTCGTACCCAAAAGTGATGCCGCGCGCCTCAATCACCCTCAGCCCTCGGCTGCCGGCACACGCACCCGCATGCCAGCATCCACACCCTCGATGATCGACAGACCGCGAGCGCTCGTGATCACGGTCACCGCGAACTCGACACCCTCGCCATCGATCACCACGATCGAACCGTCGGCTTTCGACAACAGCGCTGCGCTCGGGACGGTGAGACCGGTGACGCTCTCGACGATGATAATGCGTGACGTGAGGAACGCTTGCCCCGTGACGGGCACTTGCGCGCACTCGTCACCGCAGATCCGCGTATCGTCCGGCCCATCAAGAAGCACTCGGATGCCACCGTTGTCATCAGAGACACGATCGACAACGCGGCCCTCCCAGGCTGACCCTTCAGGGCTGGTGATCTCGACCCGGGTGCCCGCGGGCATGAGCGAAGCCTGAGCGTCAGTGACAGGGACGAAGAAGGCTGGCGACTCACCGAGCCCTTGCACTACCGCTTCGCCACCCGACAGTGCGGCGCCGCGTGTGATGGTTTCGGTGTCGAGAGCAACACGAGTCGGTAGCGTCGGCACGTAGATAATGTCGCCCGCCTGAACAACGCCGTCTTCAGGCAGGCCCACAGCCTTCTGCCATGCCCGCACGGCGCTCGCAGTTCCGCCACCGAAACGACCGTCGACTACTCCTCGGTAGTGGCCCAGAGTCGCTAGGAAATTCTGCAGCTGCACGACATCTTGGCCGCTCGCACCATTCGACAAACCGCGGAACGCCGGGATCGCGCCATGTCCCACCACAATCGGCCGCAGGTTCACCGAGTACAAGCGAGTACCCGCAGTGACGTCTGCGCCCGGGTCGATGTCGACGGTGGTGACGGTGCCTGCCGCAAGATTGGCACCGACCGGCACCGGTGTCCACTCCGCGACAGTGTTGAGATCGATGCTCGAGCCGACTTCGCCCATAACTGCCTCGGCGGTCGTGAAGGCAGTTGAGTCAAGGACATCCCGGGGAGGTGTGAGTACTGTGGCGGATGCCCATCCGATCATCGCGCCCGCGACGAGCACGCTCGTGCCAATGGCCGCAATCTGCAGCAGGGCGCGAGGTTGGCGCTTCACATCGTTCACGAAACTCCTGCCGTCGTTGGGAAGAGATTAGTGCCTAGGTAGCTCACGACAGAAATTATTCGATACCCCCATCGAGGTGGAAGCGCAACGGCGAAATTGGTGCCGATAGTAAAGAATTTATTTCTGTGGCAGAACTCTTGTGGCGCAACTCCTGCAGGGCTAGTGTCCAGTGGACAGCAAGTTCTACTGCGTGTCGCATCTCGTAGGTTTTGCATCAATAGAAAATGGGGGGATTTTGATGAACTATTTTTCCAAGTCTGTTGCGGCTGCCGCCTGCGCGGTGCCCCTGACCCTTGGCTCAGTGACAGCAGCGAACGCGGTCACCATAAACCTCGCGAACAAGTGGTTTTCACCCCAATACGTTAAGACGACAAGCTATGCAAGATACGCAGTCGTCCATAAAGTGGGCACGGGCGGCGGCACGATTAGCTTCACTATTCAACATGGCACCAGCTATACAACCAAGGCTCGCTTATGGGGCATTTATTCCGCCCCTGGTCCGAATCAGGCGGACGGTCTGTATCTAAGCTCCGCATCCATTTCCTGTTACTAGTGAAATGGTTTCCGAGCGTCGTGTGGGCCTCTTGATGCTGGAACTCTAGATTCAAGGAGGGTGGGACGAGTGCGCTCGCAAGCAATGGTCTCGGCTCTCCTGGCGCTTCTTGTGGCCTTGTCGGCGTGTTCGACCGCCATCAGGCCGCCCGACCTTCCCGACTACTCGGCGGCAGAGATGGAGGCGCAGACGGCAGCCGATAACCAGCGGGCGCTCGATGCACTTCTGCGTGACTTTCCTGATGCTGAAGTGCCTGACGTCGACCGCGTTCGCCTCGTCAGCGTTGAGGAGTGGCCCGTCGCCATCGCCGAGTGCCTGAGTGCTAAAGGCTTTGTTGCTATCGCTGAGGGCGGAGGACTCAGCACCTCAGCGCCCTTTGGTCAAGAGCTCCCCTACGCAATCGCGTACTACGTCTGCTCGGTCGAATACCCCATTAATCCCCGCGAGATGGTGCCACTCGTCAACGACCAAATCCGCTACCTGTACGAGTACTACACAGAGGTTATGACCCCGTGTCTTGATGCCGAAGGCTACGAGGTTCCCGAAGCTCCCAGCCTTCAGACTTTCGTGTCGACATATGGACAGCCAGGATCATGGGCTCCCTATACGCTTGTCGCGGAGGCAGTCAGCTCCCAAGAGGAGTGGGACAGAATCAACCGGCTCTGCACCCAGACACCGGCGAGTCTGTTCGGCGGTTAGGCGCCCACCTTCGCGGCCCGCGGCGAGAGGCCCCGGCGACGCGGCAGGCGCACCCGGCGCTGCGCCAGTAGCACCCCGAGCAGCACGAGCACCGCACCCACCGGCTCGTTCCACACGAGCACCTCGCCGAGGATGAGTACGCCGAGCGCGACGCCGACGACGGGCGAGATGTACGTCACGGTCGCCGACCGGGTGGCACCCCAGGCGCGCACGACGTTCTGGTTCCACGCGTAGGCGAAGCCGGTGCCGAGGGCTCCGAGCAGGACGATTGCGATGATCACCGTGGGGCTGAGCGTGACGGGGTCGAGGCCGATCGCGGGTGTGAGCAGGAGCATCCAGAGGGCAGCGAGGCCGATCATGACGAACGAGAACATGATGGCGCTGAGGCCCGTATCGCGCAGAAAGCGGCGCATGTAGCTGAGGCTGAAGCCGTAGCAGGCGGTCGCGCCGAGCACGGCGATGTACGGCACGATGCCCCCCGTGCCGCTCGCAAGGCCCTGCCACGGCCCGACGATGACGACGACGCCGAGAGTGCCGACGACGATGCCCAGAATCTGCTCGCGGCTGAGCGACTCCACCTTAAAGAGGAGGCCCGCGAGCAGGGCCGTCATGATCGGCGTTGTCGCGTTGAGGATGCTCGTGACCCCGGAGGCGAGGTACTGCTGCGCCCAGGCGAACAGCAGGTAGGGCAGCACGGCGAAGGTCACGGAGAGCAGGGCGAGGTGCGCCCAGACGCGCCGGCCGCGCGGCAGTCGGTCGCGGGTCACGAGGGCGATGAGGCCCAGTGTGATCGCGCCGAACACCGTGCGGCCGGTCGCCACTTGCACGGGAGAAAGGCCTTCGAGGGCGAGCGCCATGAACAGGAAGCTCGCGCCCCACACGAGACCGGCGAGGCCGAATTGGATGCCGATCCACGTGTCGGAGGATCGGGGCGTCGCCGTACTCTCCTCAGCAGTCGCACTCGTTTCGGGGAGCGCCACCGGCACCGTCGCGGGGGCCGGCTCATCGCCGTCGAACGGCTCGGTCGTATCTCTCACCAGGTGAGACTACTGCTCCGCACGAGCCTCGTTCACCGCGGCCGGATGGCGCGGCCGAGACACCTCCGCGATGCCTCGTCTCAGTGCTTCGGCGACGTGCTCACGCTGCCGGTGGAGGCGATCTGCTCGTGGTGGTGGATGACCTCGGCGACGATGAAGGAGAGGAACTTCTCCGCAAAGGCCGGGTCGAGTTCGGCCTCCTCAGCGAGCGCGCGCAGTCGTGCGATCTGCACCTGCTCGCGCTCTGGATCGCTCGGTGGCATGCCCGTCGCGGCCTTGAGCCGACCCACGGTTTGCGTGCACTTGAAGCGCTCGGCGAGCAGGTGCAACAGCGCGGCGTCGATGTTGTCGATGCTCTTGCGCAGCGAGGCGAGTTCGTCGGCGGCAGCGGCGTCCATAGCACCGAGCGTACTGTCTGGGGCCGCCGACGGAGAGACTGCAGCCCCATCGCTCACAAGCGGCGGGGCTGCAGCGCAGCGGGAGGTACTGATTTAGGGGGCGACGCGCTCGCGCGCCTCGTGCAGGGCGGAGCGCAGAATCGCGCGTGCCTCGCGCAACTCGGCGTCGTCCACCCACCGGCGGTCGACGTCATCCCAGAGATCCTCATGCAGCCCTTCGAGCATGCGGTCGGCGAGCAGGAGGTCGTTGTCGCGGAGAACATCGGGTGACGCGATCACCGCGCGGTCGATCTGCCCGACAAGGCAGAGGATCACGCGAGGTCGGTCAGGCGAGACGGACAGCGTGACGCGGATAGCCGCGCTCACCGGCCCGCACGCCGCGGGCAGGACGAAGGGCTCGGCCGTCGAGGTACGTGTGGTTGTCGTGGTGGTCGGGGGCATGGTGCGGGTCTCGGGCGTCGGGGTCTGGGCCGTAGGAGACTCCACTGTGAGGGCGTGTGCCCTCAAGGTAGTGAGAGTCATGAACCCCACGGTAGAAGCCTGAGCGACGGTTGAGTAGGGGGTTGACAAACGCGCTGAGCGCGCGATGACTGACCCTCACTATCTAGCGTGGTCTCGCTACGGACGGCGCGGGGAGGTCACGGAGCGCGCGTCGCTCATCGTTCGAGGCGCGGGGCCGTCAGCTGAGCAGGTCGTGGCGCTGAATGATCGCGTCGCGCCCGGGCCCGACCCCGATCGCCGAGATACGGGCGCCACTCATCGCTTCGACAGCGAGCACGTAGTCCTGCGCGTTCTGCGGCAGCTCCTCGAAGGTGCGAGCGCCCGTGATGTCCTCGCTCCACCCCGGCAGCTCCTCATAGATCGGGCGCGCGTGGTGAAAGTCGCTCTGCGAGACGGGCATCTCGTCGAAGCGCTGCCCATCGACCTCATAGGCGACGCAGACGGGGATGCGCTCGAGGCCCGTGAGCACGTCGAGCTTGGTCATGACGAAATCGGTGACGCCGTTGATGCGCGCCGTGTAGCGGGCGATGGGGGCGTCGTACCAGCCGCAGCGACGCGGTCGGCCGGTCGTGGTGCCGAACTCGAATCCGGTCTTGCGCAAGAACTCGCCCGACTCATCGAAGAGCTCGGTCGGGAAGGGGCCCGCGCCGACGCGCGTCGTGTAGGCCTTGACGATGCCGATGATGCGATCGATGCGGTTCGGGCCGATCCCGGAGCCCGTCGCCGCTCCGCCCGCCGTCGAGCTCGACGAGGTGACGAAGGGGTACGTGCCGTGGTCGACATCGAGCATCGTCGCCTGGCCTCCCTCGAAGAGCACCGTCTGCCCGCGCTCCAGCGCCTCGTGCAGCACGAGCGCCGTGTCGGCGACCAGGGGGCGCACCCGCTCGGCGTACGAGAGCAACTCGTCGACGACCTCGTCGACGGTGATGGCGCGTCGGTTGTAGACCTTCACGAGCAGGTGGTTCTTCTGGTCGAGGGCGCCCTCGACCTTCTGCCGCAGGATGTTCTCGTCGAAGAGGTCTTGAATGCGGATGCCGACGCGGTTGATCTTGTCGGCGTAGGCCGGGCCGATGCCGCGACCGGTCGTGCCGATCTGGCGCTTACCGAGGAACCGCTCCGTGACCTTGTCGATCGTGCGGTGGTAGTGCGTGATGACGTGCGCGTTGCCGCTCACGAGAAGCTTCGAGACGTCGACCCCGCGCGCGCTGAGGGCCGTGAGCTCGTCGAAGAGCACCTCGATGTCGACGACGACGCCGTTGGCGATGACCGGGGTGACACCCTCAGTGAGAATGCCGCTGGGCAGCAGGTGCAGCGCGTACTTCTCGTCGCCCACGACGACGGTGTGGCCGGCGTTGTTGCCGCCGTTGAACTTGACGACGTAGTCGATGCGACCGGCGAGCAGGTCAGTGGCCTTGCCCTTCCCCTCGTCGCCCCACTGGGCTCCGATGATGACGACGGCAGGCATGTGGTCCCTTTCGGGTCGACGGTGTTTCGCGGGGGCGGGGGCTTCGATCGGGCGGGGGCGGACTCCTCAGTCTATCGAGGTGCCGCGACCGCGCCCTCGGCCCACTGACCACGCGCGGGCACCGGGTTCGCGCGAGCGAGGCTGCCCACCTCGAGACCAAGCTGCCGCTCGGCGACCCCGAAGACGATCACGTTGGCCTCGTCGACGTCGATCGCCCCGACGGCGTGGTTCTGCACAGCTATGCCGTCGGCGACGGCGGTGAGCAGTCGAGAGTCGGCCGCGGGGTCGGCGCTCGCGCCGAGCCCGGCATCCACAACCCGCTGGATCACCTCGGTCAGGATGCGCTCGCAGTCATGGTGGTGGCGGTCGAGCGCGGCGGCGAGCGCGGGGGTGCGGGGGGCCTCGCTCCAGGCGTCGATCCAGACGCGATAGTGGTCTTCAGGGGTCGCGGCGAGCCATCCGGCGAGGGCGGAAACGGGGTCAAGCCCGTCGAGAAGCGCACGATCACTCGCGAGTTCACTGGTGACCGCGAAGTCGAAGGCGGCGGCAACGAGTTCGTCGCGGCTGGTGAAGTAGTGACGAATCAGGCCATGCACGACCCCGACTTCGGCCGCGACATCCCGTAGCGTGACCCCGGCAAAGCCCTTCGCCGCGACGAGCCCGAGCGTCGCGCGCACGATCTCGTCGCGTCGCTCATCGGATGTCTTGCGTTCGGCCACCCTTCGAGCATAGGCGCGGTGGCACTCTCGTTGTCCAGCTGGACAGCGGGTGCTAGGCTTATTGTCCACGTGTATAATTCACGGAGAGGAAACCACGACCATGCATCGCCCGGGCGTTCGCGCCGCGCGCCCGCTCGTTCCGAGCGTCGTCGCGAGCATGGTGCTGCTCTCTGCGGGGTCCTTCGTGATCTTCCCCCTCATCCCCGCACTACAGAGCACCCTCGGCGTCAGCACGGCGGAGATCGGCTACCTTGCCGCCGCCGGATTCGGCGCCGCCCTCATCGCCGAACTGCTTGTCGCGCCCGCCGCAGATCGCGGGCACGCGCGGCTCATGGCGATCGCGGGCACACTGCTCGTCGCGATCTCCCTGGCCCTCAGCGCCGTCGCCGTCGCGGGCTGGCAACTCATCGCCGCGCGCGGCCTCGGCGGGTTCGGATTCGGCATCTTCGTCATCGCGGCGAGCGCCCTGCTCGTGCGCAGCGACCCGCCGCGCAGCGGCGAGCTGCTTGGTCGGCTCGGCGCCGGCGAGCTCGCGGGCATCGCGGTCGGCCCGCTCGCCTCCGGCGCCGCGGTCGCGATCGCCTCGCCCGCTGTCATTCTCGCGGTCGCGGCCGTGAGCGTGCTCGCCGCCCTGATCCCCGTCTTCATCGGCTTTCGTGAGACCCCGGCAACGCCCACGCTGGGCGACGACCCGCACCCGAGCACGGGCGGCATCGCCGCGGGTGTTCTCGGCTTCGACGGCACCGACGCCAATCGCGAGCTGCGCTTCGGCTCCACCCCGGCTCCGCGCTCGAGCCTCGACCTGCTGCGCTCACCGCACATCATCGGCGTCGTGCTGCTGTACGCGGCCGTGATGGTGCCTACGGGCGCGTACGACGGCATCTGGCCGCGGTTCATGACCGACATCGGGGCGGGGCCACTGCTCATCGCCGCGAGCTACGTGTTCTTCGCCGTCCCCTACGTGCTCGTCGCAGCCTGGGCCGGGCGCCTCGCCGACCGCCGCGGCGGCGTCGCCGCCTACTGGCGCGGGCTCGCCATCCTGCTGCCGATCATTGCCCTCTACGGCGTCGTCGGCAACCCGTGGGCCGCGACCGGCATGGGCTTCGTCGAGTCGACCGGTCAGGCGCTCGCCTTCATCGGTGCCGCGGCCGCCATGGCGCACGCCGTCGACCCCGCGCGGGCCGGCTCGGCGCAGGGTCTGCTGCGCGGCATCGGGCTCGTCGCGGCGACCATCGCCGCCGCGCTCTCGGGCCTCGCCTATGAACTCGGCGGCGCACTGCTGCTCTTCGGTGGCACCGCAGTCGTTGTGGCCGTGCTCGCGATCGTCGGGCTGGCCCTCGCGCGCGAGCACCACCGCGCACCCAGCCGCGAACCCGCCCGCACCACCGACCGCACCGCCAGCCCCGCCAACGCCAGCACCGACTGACCTCCACAACTCAGGAGTCGCCCCTCGAGACCGGGCCGAACTTCCGCCCGCGCGGCCGGGACGCGCGCGTGTTGCGACTCGTTGCCGAGCCAGAACTCCTGAATTGTGGAGATCGCGCTCGTGGCGATGCTCGGCGTGCGTTCGGCTTCGGGGCCGAGAATCCCGTCATGGGCAGGCAGCGTGATCGGGCAGCAGACACTGCCGACGAGAGCACCGAGAAAGTGTGCGCCTTGTGCGGCCGGCGCATCGAGTGGCGCGCGCGGTGGGCGCGCGACTGGCAGAACGTGCGCTGGTGCAGCGACGCCTGCCGTCGGCGCGGGGTGACCGAGGTTGATCGCGAGCTGGAGGCGAGCATCCGGAGCCTGCTGGCGAGTCGAGCGGCCGGCGCGACGATCTGCCCGAGCGAGGCGGCCCGCGCGGTTGCTGCGGCCAACCCGGATGCGCCCGCCGCCGAGCCGGCGACCGAGCCCTGGCGCGCCCTCATGGAGCCCGCCCGGCGCGCGGCACGTCGCCTCGTCGCCGCGGGCGAGGTCGAGATCACGCAGGCCGGCCGGGTGGTCGACCCGTCGACCGCGAAGGGGCCGATCAGGGTGCGGCGCGCGCGCTGATCCGCCAGAGTCGACAGTCTCAGCGCACGGGCGTCTGCTGGTGCGCGGCGGTGCGCCAGCGCCCTTCGATGTACACGTAGGTGGTGCTCATGCGGCGATCGGTGACGTGGTCACCCCGCACAGCCCGCGCCCGATAAACGAGGATCGCCGCGCGCTCGCCGAGCCGCACCACCCGCTGCTCGCTGAGCTCGTACGAATCCCACGTCGAGCCCTGCAGCGCCGCGATGATCGCCCCGCGCTCGATGACGCCGTCGTCGACGATCATGACGCCGTCCTCCGTCATCGCGTGGTGGTAGTGCGTGCCGCCCTCCCCTCGGCAGAGGGCCTCCCACCCCTCGTGCTCCTGGCGGATCAGCTGGGCGGGCAGGTCATCGGTGATCACGGTCATGAGGCCAGTCCACCGTGCGCGCGAGGGCCCGTCAAGGCCCGGATGCTCCGCTCCCGCCCGCGTGCACCCGCACCCACTCGTGCATGACGATCGCCGCCGCGGCGCTCGCGTTGATCGAGCGCGTCGACCCGTACTGCCGAATCTCGATGACCTGATCGGCCGCGGCGAGCGCCGCCGCGCTGAGCCCCGGCCCTTCCTGCCCGAAAAGCAGGATGCAGTCGCGCGGCAGGGGCGCAGCATCCACGGGAGAAGAGCCGGGCACGTTGTCGACCGCGACGATCGGCAGGCCGGCCTCGCGTGCGAATGCGATGAGGTCGGCGATGTCGGAGTGGTGGCGCACGTGCTGGTAGCGGTCGGTGACCATGGCGCCGCGCTTGTTCCACCGGCGACGGCCGACGATGTGCACTTCGCGCGCGAGGAACGCGTTGGCGCTGCGCACGATCGAGCCGATGTTCATGTCGTGCTGCCAGTTCTCGATCGCGACGTGAAAGGGGTGCCGGCGCTCGTCGAGGTCGGCGACGATCGCGGCCATGCTCCAGTAGCGGTAGCGGTCGAGCACGTTGCGGGTGTCACCGTGCTCGAGCAGCTCGGGGTCGAGGCGCGGATCGTCAGGCCACGGGTGGGGGTGCGGGCCGAGGCCGTGGGTGGTCCACTCCGGCGTGGGGTCTGGCGTCAGCTCGGGCTCAGGCCTGGACTCTGGCGTCGACTCGGTCACCCCTGGAGGCTACCGTCGGCGGTCCACCGCGCTGGTCGCTTCTGTTGCATCGCGGCGTCCTGACGTATCGTCGAGGCAGCCGGCCACCGTCGACGCCATCGACAGCCTGCGACTGACTGCCTGCGACCGTGAAGGGACGACCGCGTGGCCACGACCGACCCGAACCCGCTCGCCGCGGCTCCCGCTGCTGTGCGGCCCAGGCGTGACACCGCCGTCGACCTCGTCAAGGCTCTGTGTCTCATCGTCGTGGTCGGCCTGCACGCGATGATGGCGGGCTTCACGCTCGACGACGAGGGGCTCGCGATCACGAATGCTCTGGATGGGCATCCGATCTTCGCGTGGTCGACGTGGGCCGTTCAGGTGATGCCCCTGTTCTTCCTGCTCGGGGGGTTCTCGAGTCTGACGCAGTGGCGGCGACTGCGCGGGGCGGGCGTGTCGGCCAGCGACTATGTGCGCATGCGCATCACGCGACTCGTGCGGCCGGCGGTACTGCTGTTCGCGCTGGTGGGGCTCACGCTAGCGATCCTCGCGCTGACGGGGCTGCCGGGTGAGATTCTCGCCGAGGTGGGCTTTCGCATCGGGCAGCCGCTGTGGTTCTTGGCGGTGTATATCGGATGCGCGGGGCTGGTTCCCTGGATGACCGCCCTGCACGAGCGCGCCCCCCGCCTCACTCTCGCCGTCCTGTTGCTCGCCGTGGTCGCGGTCGACTCCGTCGTCGCCGCGACGGGCCTCGAGCTGCTCGGAGCCCTCAACCTGCTCTTCGTGTGGGTGCTCATTCAGCAGCTCGGCTTCGCCTACGCCGACGGCATCATCGGGGTTCTGCCGCGGTGGGCGCTCTTCCTGCTCGGGGTGGCGGCGTTCGCGCTGCTGCTGTTCCTCACGACCGTGTTCGGGTACGACACCGACATGTACGAGAACCTCAACCCGCCGACGGTGTGCATCCTCGTGCTCGGAGTCGCGCAGCTCATGCTCTTCGCGGCGCTGCACCCGTGGCTGCAGTCGCTCGCCGACCGGCCACGCATCGCGCGCATCGGGCTGTGGGTCAACGCCAACTCGATGACGATCTACCTGTGGCACGTGCCCGTGATCGTGCTCGTGGTCGTGGTCATGCTCATCTCGAACCTGCCGTTCCCCGAGCCGCTGAGCGCAGAGTGGTGGCAGACCAGGCCGCTCTTCCTCGTGGCGATCGGCGTCGCGCTCGTGCCGATCGTGATGCTCGTGCGGCAGTTCGACCGCAGTCGCCTCGACGAACGCGACGTGCCGATGTCGCCGCTGCTCGCCGTCACGAAGGTGGTGTTGGGGGTGGCGGGAGTGACCACGATCTTGATCGTGGGCTTCACGCCCGCGGCGGGTGCCGCGCTCGGGGTGTTGCTGCTCGCGCTCGCCGTGCAGCTGCGCGGGCGGCGGCGCGCAGCGGTGGAACCGGTGAGCGAGTCGGCCCCCATGCCCTCACCTGACTCTGCGCCTGCGCCTGCGCCTCCGCCTGCGCCTGCGCCTCCGTCTGCGCCTGCGCCTCCGTCTGCGCCTGCGCCTGCGTCTACGTCTACGTCTGCGTCTCCGTCTCCGCCTCCATCTGCATCTGCGCCCGCCGACGATGCTGCCACTCCTCCCCATAAGTCCTGATCAGAGGTCTCTTCCACAGGACCCTCATCCCGGGCTTTCCCCGTCTCGAATGTCGGTGGTCCCTGCTCGAATAGACCCATGACCGCAACGGATCAGCCCCTCACGGCGACGGCCGCAGTGGACGGCGGCGTCGCGGCGATCCTCGACGCGATCGTCGGTCTTGAGCGGCTGAGTGCCTCGCTCGCGGCCTCACGTGCGGTCGCCGTTGATGAGCTGCGGCGACTCATCCTGACGGCCGCCGAGCAGGATGCGGCCGGTGGGCGCACGAGCGGGTGGAATGCCGCGGTCACCGCCCGCCGGGAGGCGGCAAGCGAGCTCGCCGCGGCGTTGCGCATCTCAGAGTCCGCGGCGCAGTCGTTGCTGGATGAGAGTGCGCTCCTCACCACGACTCTGCCCAGCACCCACGCGGCACTGCGCGAGGGCGAGCTCAGCTACGCACACGCTGTCGCCGTGGTCGACGAGGCGCGCTGGTTGCCGCCAGAGTCGCACGACACCTTCGAGCAGACCATCCTCCCCGAGGCCGCCACCCGCACCGCGGCCGGTCTGCGGCAGAAGGCCAGGGTCGTGCGCGAGAGGATGCACCCCGACTCGCTCGACGATCGGTGTCGCGAGGCACGCGAGCACCGCGACGTGCGCCTCGACCCGGCGCGCGACGGTATGGCGTGGCTCAGCGCCTACCTGCCGGCCGAGAACGCGATCGCTGCCCATCGGCGGGTCACCGAAATCGCCATGAGCCTGGGCGGCGGTGATGACGACCGCACTCTCGCCCAGCGTCGCGCCGACGTCATGACCGACCTCCTTCACGACGGCGTCATGTCCGACTCCGGCGCCGGCCGCGGCGTGCGTGCGCAGGTGCTCGTCACGGTGCCCGTGCTGAGCCTGCTCGAGACGAGCGGCGGCGGCGAAGACACCACGATCGCACCGCAGCTCGCGGGCTCAACGCCCGCGACGCTGGAGGGTTACGGGCCCATCGCCGCCGACGTCGCACGACGCCTGGCCGCCCACGCCCCCAGCTTCACCCGCCTGCTGACCCACCCCGAGACGGGCGCCGTGCTCTCCGTCGGCCGCGATCGGTACGCGGTACCCCGCGACCTGCGGCTGTGGTTGCGCATCCGTGACGAGACGTGCCGGTTCCCCGGCTGTGGTCGGGCCGCGGCGACCGCCGACGTCGACCACACCGTCGACTGGCAGCATTCCGGCGCCACCCGACATGACAACCTCGCGCACCTGTGCGAGGCCCACCACCGACTCAAGCATCAGACCGCCTGGCTCGTGCACCAGGCAGGCGGTGGTGTGCTCGAGTGGACGGCACCCAGCGGCCGGCAGTACCGCACCGACCCCGCAACACGCCTCGCCAGCTGAGAGTGCCCGACCAGCCGACCCCGCCTCGCCAGCCGACCCCGCCCGACCAGCCGACCCCGCCCGACCAGCCGACCCCGCCCGACCGGCTCACCCTGCGCCGCCCGGCCGCCCGCCGCCGCGTACCTGCGACGTCACGCCGCACCCTGGCCGCCGCACGCCCTTCGCTGCTCGCCGGCACCGCTGCTGTTAATGTCGGTATATGACCGCGCCGTTGTGGACCCCCGACAGCGCAGACCTCCTCCTCCACGGCGACAACCTCGACGCGATGGCGCGGCTGCCCGACGCGAGCATGCAACTCATCTACCTCGACCCCCCGTTCAACACGGGGCGCGCCCAGCAGCGGCGCAGCACCACGAGCACGCGCGACCCCGCCGGCGCCTATCTCGGCTTCCAGGGCACGAGCTACACCCGCACCGTGGAGGCCCTCGGCCGCTACGACGACCGCTTCACCGACTACTGGGGGTTCCTCGCCCCACGGCTCATCGAGGCCCATCGCCTCCTCCGCGACGACGGCACCCTCTACCTGCACCTCGACTGGCGCGAAGCGCACTACGCGAAGGTCGCCCTCGATGCGCTCTTCGGACGCGAGTGCTTCCTCAACGAACTGATCTGGGCCTACGATTACGGCGCCAAATCCCGCACCCGCTGGCCGACGAAGCACGACACGATCCTCGTCTACGTCAAGAACCCCGAGACCTACTACTTCGACTCCGACGAGGTCGACCGCGAGCCGTACATGGCGCCCGGGCTCGTCACCCCCGAGAAGGCCGCGCGCGGCAAGCTGCCCACCGACGTCTGGTGGCACACGATCGTGACCACCAACGGTCGCGAGAAGACGGGCTACCCCACGCAGAAGCCGCTCGGCATTCTGCGCCGCATCCTCGCCGCCTCGAGCCGCGAGGGCGACTGGGTGCTCGACCCTTTCGCCGGCAGCGGCACGACCGCCGCCGCGGCCCGCAACCTGGGGCGCCGCAGCATCAGCATCGACGCGAGCACCGAGGCCGTGCGGGTGATGAGCGACCGGCTCGGGATGCCCGTCACGACGCTCGAGGGCACCGCGAGCATCCCCGCCTCACCACTCTGAGCCGCGCGCTCCCGCAGAGCCGCACGCGCGCTCCCCCTCGCTAGGCTGAGCCGCATGAGCGACCGCCGCGACATCGAGTGCTGGCTGACCGACATGGATGGCGTGCTCGTGCACGAGAATGCCGCCCTGCCGGGCGCGGCCGCGCTCATTCAGCAGTGGCGCGACACGGGCACCCCGTTTCTCGTGCTCACCAACAACTCGATCTTCACGCCGCGCGATCTGAGCGCGCGCCTACGATCCTCCGGGCTCGACGTGCCCGAAGAGTCCATCTGGACCTCCGCGATGGCGACCGCCGACTTCTGCGCGAGCCAGATGCCGAACGGCACCGCCTACGTGATCGGTGAGGCAGGCCTGACGACCGCGCTGCACGAGGCCGGCTTCATCATGACCGAGACGAACCCTGACTACGTCGTCGTCGGCGAGACACGCAACTACTCCTTCGACGCCATCACGAAGGCGATCCGCCTCATCGGCACCGGCTCACGCTTCATCGCCACGAATCCGGATGCGACCGGGCCGAGCGCTGACGGACCGATGCCCGCGACGGGAGCGATCAGCGCGCTCATCACCAAGGCCACCGGCAAAGACCCCTACGTCGTCGGCAAGCCCAACCCGATGATGTTCCGCTCCGCGATGAACCGCATCGGCGCGCACAGCGAGAACACCGCCATGATCGGTGACCGCATGGATACCGACATCGTCGCCGGCATCGAGGCGGGCCTGCACACCGTGCTGGTACTCACGGGCATTAGTGACGAGACCGAGATTGCGAAGTACCCGTTCCGCCCGAGCGAGATCCTCGCCGGCGTGCACGAGCTCGTCGCGGTAGGTCCAGTCGAGACAGAGTTGTAGAACCCCGGCTCCGGTGGTTCCTACTCCGCCGGCGGCGGCACGGCGAGGCTGCCCTCGATCGGGTCGCCCGAGAGGCGGCTCACGAAGCACGAGTACTCGCGGTACCCGTCGGCCCACTCCTCCTCGGTGACCGGGTACGCGGCTTGCACGACGAGGTCGTCGTACGCCTCGGCAGCACCGAGGTCGACAACGCCCGGCGCACTGCACAGCAGCGACATCTCAGCCCGCAGCGCCTCCTCACCCGGGTAGGGGATCACGGACGATGAGGCCGCGCTCGCCTCCTCCCCTTCCCCGAGGGCGGCCTCGGCAGACGCGCGGAACACCAACTGCCCGCCGTGCGGCTCGGCGCAGTCGACGACCGTGTAGTCCTCTTGCCACGCGTCGACATACGGCTCGACGCACTCGCCACCCAGCAGGTCATCCCATCGGTACTCACCAGGCTCGACGGGGCCTACAGCCTCGACGGTCTCCGTCGGAGTGGGCGTCGGAGTAGGCGTCGGAGTGGGCGTCGGTGCCGGGGCAGCGAGGTCGGGGATGCGCGTGCCGAGCAGGAAGAGCCCCACGAGGGCGAGCACCGCAGCCAGGCCCCCGGCAACCCCGAGCAGGACGCGCTGACTGCGCGTCAGGGGAGCGCGAGCCGCGCGCGGGCGTGCGTGCGATGATGCTGGGTCGGCTGGGGCTGGGTCGGCTGGGGCTGCGAGCGGAGGGCCGCCGGGGGGCGCGGCAGTCGCCCCGAGCAGTTCCGTCGGGGCGTCCTGGGCAGGACTGAGCATTTCGGTGGGAGCGTCGTGAGACGGGCTGAAGGCCTCGGTAGGGGCATCCTCGGTGGGGGCATCCTCGGTGGGGCGGACGACCTCGGTGGGGCGGACGACCTCGGTGGGGCCGTCCTCCGACTCCGCAGGCGACGAGTCGCCACCGCCGTCGTCGAACTGTCGGCGGAACCACTCGTCAGGGTCAAACCCCTCCGTTCCTTCCGTGGGCGGGTCACGCTCGTCGCTCACGCGAGCCCCAGATCGCTCAAGTCGATGGCCGCGCGGTACTCGTAGCCGGCATCCTCGATCACGCGCCGGGCATCCGTGGCCCTGTCGACGACGACGGCGACAGCGACGACCGTCGCGCCGGCCGCCTCGAGGGCGCGCGCCGCAGTGAGAGGCGACCCTCCGGTCGTCGAGGTGTCTTCGAGCACGACGACGCGCTGGCCCTCGACCTCGGGCCCCTCCACCTGCTTGCCGCGCCCGTGATCCTTGGGCGCCTTGCGCACAACGACGGCGTCGTAGTCGAGCCCCCGGGCAACCCCCTGGTGCAGCACGGCGGCGGCGATGGGGTCTGCGCCCATGGTGAGCCCGCCGACGGCGGCCACATCGGGGATGTCGGCGATGAGGTCGCACATGACCTGGCCGATGAGGGGCGCGACGCGGTGGTCGAGACTGAGACGGCGCAGGTCAATGTAGTAGCTCGCCGTAGCACCGCTGGTGAGGGTGAACTCGCCGTGGAAGACGGCCTCGTCGCGGATGTACTGGATGAGCTGCTCACGGGCGTCGGTCACGGATGTCACTCTACTGCGGGCCGTGCGACCGACCCCTGCCCACGCGTGCCTAGGCTGGGCCCATGCGCATCGCCACCTGGAACGTCAACTCGATCCGCACCCGCGAGCCCCGCGTCGTCGACTTCCTCGTGCAGGCCGACGTCGACGTGCTCGCGATGCAGGAGATCAAGTGCAGACCTACGCAGTTCCCCATGGCGCCGTTCGAGGAGGCGGGGTACGAGGTCATCGTGCACGGCCTCAACCAGTGGAACGGCGTCGCGATCGCGAGCCGCCTGCCGCTCACCGACGTCGCGACCGAGCTGACCGGCCAGCCCGGCTTCGCGAAGGGCCACGAGGGCCCGGATGCTCCGCTCGAGGCCCGCGCGCTCGGTGCCACCATCGACGGCGTGCGGGTCTGGAGCCTCTACGTGCCCAACGGCCGCGCCCTTGACGACCCGCACCTCGACTACAAGCTGCGCTTCCTGCGCGCGGCCGCCGACGAGGCGCGCGGGTGGCTGAGCGAGCATCCGGATGCCCCGCTCGCGCTCACCGGCGACTTCAACGTCGCCCCGACCGATGCCGACATGGGTGACCCGAGCTTCATCCCCGGCGCCTCAACCCACATCTCACCCGCCGAGCGCGAGGCTTTCGCGGGGCTCGAAGCCGCCGGGCTCAGCGACGTCGTGCGACCACTGGTTCCGGAAGGTTTCACCTTCTGGGACTACAAGCAGTTGCGGTTCCCCCGCAACGAGGGCATGCGCATCGACTTCATCCTCGGGTCGAACGCCTTTGCCGACCTGGTCGTCGACGCCCGCATCGAACGCGAGCAGCGCAAGGGTGACGGCCCCAGCGACCACGTGCCCGTCGTCGTCGACCTCGCCACCGACGGGGATGACGACGACCGACCCATGATCTTCTAGCGAGGGCTCGAGCGGGGCCTCCGAGGCGGGGCTACGGCGCGAGGAGAGCCGCGACGACGTTGAGCACGCCCGCCATCGGGCCAGTCTGGTCTAGGTGGCGGCTGCCTCTGGCCTTGCGGGCCCGATGTCGGCACACTAGGCACACAGCATTAACAGCGCATCACGATCAGACATGGGAGCCCTCATGAAGCGCACCACGACCACCGCCGCCACGATTGGCCTCAGCCTCGCGGCCGCCCTGACCCTCAGCGCCTGCGCGAATCCCCTCGAATCGCTCGTCGAGAACGTCGTGGGTGAAGGTGTCGAGAACCTCATCGAGAACGAGCTCGGTGACGATGTCGACATCAACTTCGGCGACGGCGCTGACCTCCCCTCGGCCTGGCCCGCAGAGATCCCCGTGCCCGAGGGCGAGATCTTGCTCTCGGGCTCCTCCGAGGGCACCTCGACGGTGTCTCTCAACACCACCGCAGCAGATGCCGAGCAGACGCTGCTCGACCTGCAGGATGCGGGCTTCGAGATCACGCAGGAGTCGGGTCTCGGCGCGGCCTCGAAGGTGTACATCCTCGAGAACGACACCTATACGGTGTCGATGGCGTGGGGTGGCGACGAGAGCGAGCCGACCGTCTTCCTGCAGTACGCCGTCACGCCCAAGAACTAGGGGCCCACGGCGAGAAGCGCCGTGCCGCGCGCGCGCCGGCGGCACAATCATGCGTGAACGCATGATTCCTGCGTCGATCGCAACCACCTCTCGCGGGGTTCTCCCTAGGCTCGAGAGCATCTGAGCGGCCCGTTGACACCCGGCGGCCCGCCACGAGACTCGACGAAGGAGGGACCCATGACGAGTACCGTTCGCGGCACGAGCGCGCACACCATCATCGGAGAGCCCGAGGTCGTCGAGGACCATGCTGTTGCCAATCGAACCGCGCTGACGGATGCTGCGCTCACGGCAGCTCAGATCGTCGCCGACCCGGCGTGGTCGCGCCTCAAGCACGCCGCCGAGGCCATCCGCCCGCTGCAGGTGCACGACGGGAGCATCCCCGAGAAGGGCAACCATGCGGAGGCCGCACGGCAGGTCGCCGTCATCGTCGACGCGCTCGAGCACTTCGCCCCGGGCATCCCGCACGACGAGCAGTACTTGAGGGCCTGCGCACGTGACTTCCGCGCGTGGGCCGCGGGAGGGTTCGGCGTGCCCGACTTCTACGACTCGCTGGACGCGTTTCGCCCTGCGGCCGAGCGTCGCGACGGTGTCGCGCACGTGGTCGTCTTTCCGATGTACACGCAGAACGGCTCGAGTGACCGGCGCGTTGAGGCGGTCGTGTGCGAGGTCATCTGGCCCGACTTTGTCGCCGAGCTCGAGGCGGGCGACTACGGCAACGCGCTGTACCTGGGGCTGCGATTCGCCGACTTCACGGCTGGGTACGACACGAACTCTGCCGTGCTGTTCCCGGAATCTGTGGCGGTAACCCCGCGCGCACCCGAGGGCACGGCACCCGGCACGGCACCACGGCTTCCCGACTTCACGTGGGGGGCGATCTTCGCCGACCGTGAGGCTGCGCGCTACCGCCGCGTCGTGCGGGCCGCCGCCGAGACCACGAAGCTCGAGCTGCCGGAGGACGCCGCGGCGCTACTCGACGACCAGCAGCTCGCCGAGCGCACGTTCGTCATGTGGGACATGATCCACGACCGCACCCACATGCGCGGCGACCTGCCGTTCGACCCGTTCATGATCAAGCAGCGCATGCCCTTCTTCCTCTACGCGCTCGAAGAGCTGCGCTGCGACCTGACGGCGTTCCGCGAGGCAGTAGCTCTATGGCGCGCGAAGGACACCGACGACGTGACCCGTGAGCACGCGCGGCTCGTGCAGTACGCCATCATCTTCGACCGCATCTTCCGGTTCGCGATCACGGGCACGCGTACCCGTAACTACGACGCCGTCGGCGGCCAGCTGCTGTTCGCGTGGATGCACCAGAAGGCCGTGCTGCACTGGACGGACACGCAGCTCGCGATCGACTGGGAGCACGTGCCCGACGTCGTCGTCGCGCTCTCCGACGCGATCAATGAGCTGTATTGGGCGTCGATCGACCGGCCCAAGATGGTGCACTGGCTCAAGGCCTACGAACTCGTGGCGAGCACCCTCACGCCACACCCCGCGAGCGTGTGGGCGCGGGGCTTGAGTGACGAGGTGCTCGCTGGGCCGCCGAAGGGTTACACCGACCTCGTGCTCGACGACGAGTTTCCCCTCTCGATGTTCTACGAGGCGCTGCACAAGAAGATGGCGGCCGTCATCGAATCGACCGCGGGCATCACGGGCAGTAGTGACGCGTGACAGGTGAGGCGGGCGCGGCCGACCGCACAGTCGTGGTGGCGGGCGCCGGCGGGGCGGCCGGACGCGCCGTGTGCGCGGCCCTCACCGCTGCGGGCGCGCACGTCGTCGCGGTCGGGTCGCGGGCCGCATCGCTGACCGACCTGGATGCGGCCGAGACCTCGGTCGTCGACCTCGCCGACCCGGTGGCCGTCGCCGCGTGGGCGGCTGACCTCCGCGCCCGCCGCCCGAGCATCGACGGGCTGATCCACCTCGTCGGCGGGTGGCGCTCGGGCTCGGGCGAGGACGACTGGCAGTGGCTCGAGCGTCGCGTACTCACCACGCTGCGGGTGCTCAGCCGCGAGCTGCGCGACGACCTCAGCGCGTCGAGCGCGGGGCGCCTGGCGATCGTGAGCTCAGCATCCGTCGCTCAGCCGCGATGGGGCATGGCCAACTACGTGACCCTCAAGGCGGCCGCCGAAGTGTGGGTGCAGGCGCTCGCGACCGGCTGGCGCGTGAAGGGCACCCCGACGGCGGCCGTGACCTTCGTGGCGAGCGCGCTCGACGACGGTGACACGATCGACCAGCTCGCCGCGGCCTGCGCCGGGCTCTGGCAGGTCGGCCACGAGGAGCTCAACGGCGCCGTCGTGCAGGTGAGCGCGCTCGCGGCGTCCGACTGACGCCCTCCGTCGCGCGGCGGATGCGGCACGGCGCACGGCGGTTTAGCGTTGTCGATATGAGCTCGGAATCGCCGCGCGACATCGACGGCAACTGGGTGCGGCCCACGCCCGGTCGCGCTGGCCTGCGCGCCGACGGTCTGCTGGCCCTCGGCATCGCCGTGGGGGCTGCGCTGGCGATTCTGCTCTACGCCTCCGCCGAGTTCTTCGACGAGCCGCCCGTGCTGTGGCAGGCCGCCCTGGTCGTGCTCGGCATTTCGGGGCCTCTCGTGTGGCGGCGCGTGTACCCGATCACCGTCACCATCGTGGTGTCGATCGTCTACGTATTCGCGCTCTACAACCAGGTACCCGAGGTGCTCTTCAGCAACATCGCGATCTTCCTCGCGATGTACTCGATCGGGGCGTGGTCAGCGTCGCGGCGCCACGCGCTCGTCTCCCGGGTGATCATCGTCGTCGGCATGTTCGGGTGGCTGTTCTGGGAGATCACGCGCGCCGCCTTCGATACCTCGCTCGCACCGGAGGATTCCGGCATCGGGCTCATCGCACCGGGCGTCGCCTTCGGCCTCATCAGTATCGTCACGAATGTGCTCTACTTTGCGGCGGCGTGGGGGTTCGGTGACCGCGCGTGGGCGGCCGCCCGCGAGCGCGCCGAGCTCGAGTCGCGCACGCACGAGCTCGAGGCTGAGAGAGAGCGTACGGCGGCGCAGGCAGTCACCCTCGACCGGGTGCGTATCGCGCGCGAGCTGCATGACGTGGTCGCGCACCATGTGTCGGTCATGGGCATTCAGGCGGGCGCGGCACGGCGCGTACTGGGGCCGGATGCTCCCGCCGGGGCCGCGGGCGCGCTCAGCTCGGTCGAGCATTCCGCGCGGGAGGCCGTCGATGAACTGCACCGGCTCGTGACGACCCTGCGCGGCATTGGTGCAGAGGGTGATGCGACGGACGGCCCGAGCACGCGGGGCACAGCGCACCTCGCCGCCCTCGTCGACGACGTGCGTGCGGCGGGGCGGGACGCGACCTACACCGTCGTCGGCGAGCGCCAGCCGCTCTCTCCCGTCGTCGACACGACCCTGTACCGCGTGGCGCAGGAGGCCATCACGAACAGCCTCAAGCACGCGGGGGCGAGCGCCATCATGGAGGTGCGACTGCGGTTCACCCCCGAGCGCGTCGAACTCGAGGTGACCGATACGGGGCTGGGAGCCCGCACGGCGCCGAGCGGATCGGGTGGGTCGGGCGGTCTCGGCCAGATCGGCATGCGCGAGCGACTCGCGGCCATCGGAGGGACTCTCGAGGCGGGGCCACGCAAGCGCGGGGGCTACCTCGTGCGGGCGACCGTGCCGCTCGTCGTGTCGGAGAGTGTCGCCGAGAGCACCCTCGAGCCCGCCGGCGAGCGCCACGCTGCGGAGGCGGCACCGTGAGCGAGGCGCCCATTCGCGTACTGCTCGTCGATGATCAAGATCTGGTGCGCGCGGGCTTCCGCATCATCCTCGAGAGCGAGCCGGGCATCGAGGTCGTCGGCGAGGCCGCGGATGGCGCGCGGGCGCTCGAGGTCGCACGTGAGCTGCGCCCCGACGTCATCTGCATGGACGTGCAAATGCCGGGCGTCGACGGGCTCGCGGCGACCCGGCGGATTCGGGCCGAGGGGCTCGAGCCGGGCATCCTCGTGCTCACGACGTTCGACCGCGATGACTACCTGTTCGCCGCCCTCGAAGCGGGGGCCAGCGGGTTCCTGCTGAAGAACGCGAGCCCCGAGAAGCTCCTCGAGGCCGTGCGCGTCATCGCTGCGGGCGAGGCGCTGCTCGCTGCGGACGTCACCCGCCGCGTCATCGAGCGCGTCACGGCGAGCCGCGAGCTGCCCACGCCCGACGAACGGCTCGACGAACTCACCGACCGCGAGGCAGAAGTGTTGCGCCTGCTCGCGCGCGGCTCGAGCAACGCCGAGATCGCCGGCGAGCTGTACCTGGGCGAGGCGACCGTCAAGACCCACGTGTCGAAGATCCTGCTCAAGCTGGGACTACGCGATCGCGTGCACGCCGTCGTCTTCGCCTACGAGAACGGCGTGGCCGTACCCGGAGGCAGTGCGGGCTGAGGGCCAGACGCGTCCCCCTGGCGATGGACGCCGAAACACCCGAGCGACGGATGCGCGCAGCTCATGCACGCCCGTAGCGTCGACATATCGGCTCACCCAGCCCGACTCACCCAGCCCGGAAGGAAGCAGCATGCTGCAGATCGAGAACGTCACCAAGTCGTTCGGTGATCGCGTTGCGCTCGACGACGTGTCGTTCACCGTCGGCGCGGGACGCCTCACCGGCTTCGTCGGCGGCAACGGCGCGGGCAAGACCACCGCGATGAGGATCATCCTCGGCGTGCTGGCGTGCGACTCTGGCCGCGTGACCCTCGACGGGCGCCCCCTCACCCCCCACGACCGTCGGCGCTTCGGGTACATGCCCGAGGAGCGCGGGCTCTACCCGAAGATGCGCGTGCACGAGCAGCTCGTCTACCTGGCCCGGCTGCGCGGCGTGCGCGCACGCGACGCCGCAGCCCGCGCCGACGAGCTCATTGACCGACTCGAACTGACCGAGCGTCGCGACGAGCCGATCGAGAAGCTCTCCCTCGGCAACCAGCAGCGCGCTCAGATCGCCGCGGCACTCGTGCACGACCCCGACGTGCTCGTGCTCGACGAGCCCTTCTCGGGGCTCGACCCGATGGCCGTCGAGACCGTGCTGGGCGTGCTCGGCGAGTTCGCCGCACGTGGCGCCCCCGTGCTGTTCTCCAGCCACCAGCTCGACCTCGTTGAGCGGCTGTGCGACGACCTCGTCATCATCGCTGGCGGGGCGATCCGCGCCGCCGGCTCCCGCGACGAGTTGCGGGCCGCCAACACGGGCTCGCAGTGGGAGCTCCTCAGCGGCGGCGACGCCGGCTGGGTGCGCGACGTGCCCGGCGTCACCGTGCAGGAGTTCGACGGCGATTACGTGCTGTTCGAGGCCGACGCAGCCCAGGCTCAGACCGTTCTCCAGCGCGCAGTCACCCACGGCATCGTGCACAGCTTCGCCGCACGCCGCCCCACCCTGACCGAGATCTTCCGAGAGGTCGTGAAGTGATGACCAGTAGCTCAGCCATCAGCACCCTGCCCCCCACCGCGCCGAGCCCGCGCTTCCGCGAATCTGTCACGCTCGTCGCCGGGCGCGAGGTCACGCAGAAGCTGCGCTCAAAGGCCTTCGTCATCTCGACGATCATCCTCATGCTCGTCGTGCTCGCCTCGATCGTCATCGGCGGGCTCGTCTCGCGCAATCAGAGCGACACCACCGTTGCGGCCGTCGGGGTCGTGGCCGAGCAACTCGCCGGCGTTCCCGGGCTCGAGGTTACCGAGGTGCCCACGCGCGCAGAAGCCGAAGCCCTCGTCGCCGACGGGGAGGTCGACGGCGCCGCCGTGGAACTCCAGAACCCCGCCGACGGCGGGGCCGCGATTGAGGTTATCGGGCTGGAGGAGGCGCCGGGCATCCTCATTCAGGCTCTGTCGATCACGCCCGAGGTGACGCTGCTGGACGAGCCGAACGTCGACGGTTTCATCGCCTACTTCGTCGCGCTCGGCTTCGGCATCGTCTTCTTCATCAGCGCCGTGACCTTCGGCGGCACCATCGCGCAGAGCGTCGTGGAAGAGAAGCAGACGCGCGTCGTCGAGATCCTGCTGTCGTCGATCTCCTCGCGCGCCCTGCTCGCGGGCAAGGTGGTCGGCAATTCGATCCTCGCCTTCGGTCAGATCATCGCGATCGCGGTGCTCGCCGGGCTCGGACTCATGGTCATCGGTCAAGACATCCTCATCAGCGACCTCGGGCCCTCGGTGGCGTGGTTCCTCGTCTTCTTCGCCATCGGTTTCGTGCTGCTGGCTGCCATGTATGCCGCCTCCGCGGCGCTCGTCTCGCGCATGGAAGACGTTGGTGCGGTCGTCACTCCCGTCACCTATCTCGTGATGATTCCGTACTTCCTCGTCATCTTCTTCAACAACAACGAGCTCGTGCTGGGCATCATGTCGTACGTGCCGTTCTCGGCCCCGGTCGGGATGCCCATGCGCATCTTTCTCGAGACCGCCCAGTGGTGGGAACCCTTGGTCTCCCTCGCGGTTCTGATCGTGACGACCGTCGTCGTCGTCGCTCTCGGAGCGCGGATCTACGGCAACTCGCTGCTGCGCACCGGGTCGCGCGTGAAGCTCGGTGAGGCACTGCGCGGCTGACGGCTCGTCACCCCACGCCGAAGGCCCCGTGCCGGGGAATGCTACGCTAGACGATTGTCCAACGTGAGAGGAAGGGGGAATCATGACTCGCATCCCGCGCGCTCTGGTTTCTCTGGCCTCGATCGTTCTTCTCCTGGCATTGGTGCCGGCCACACCCGCCGTGGCGGCGGATGACGCCTGGAGCACCCCGATGACCGTCTCGGAGGCCGGTGAGGATGCGTCCCGCCCGGTCATCGCCCAGAGTGGCACTCGCCTGATCGCTGCCTGGGATCGCTCCGATGGCTCGACGGATCGCATTGAGGTCGTGTCCTCTCTGGACGGCTCCACCTGGAGCGAACCGGTCCGCGTGTCCGATGTTGGAGAACGGAGCAGGAGTGCGCGGCTGGCGACAGTCGGGGGCACAACGGTGCTCACGTGGATCCAGAGCGATAGCGGCACCGATCGGGTCGCGACGTCGACGAGCACTGACGACGGGGTGACCTGGAGCGCGCCCGTACTGATCTCCGGCCCCGATTTCGATGCCTCCTCGCTCGACCTGGCCTCCAGCGGCAGCGGCGTCGCCGCCGCCTGGACCCGAGGAGACGGGAGCGACACCCGCGTCGAGGCAAGCTCCTCGGTCGATGGGGTCACGTGGAGTGCGCCGACCTTCCTGTCGACCGGCGGGGAAAATGCCTTCGACCCCCGCATCGCCTCCGACGGCACACGATGGGTGGCGACCTGGGCGGTCACCGGCCGTTTTTCGCGTATTGATTCCGCCACGTCAAGCGACGGGGTGACGTGGGGCGCACCGGTTACCGTGTCCCCCTCGGGGGGATTGGCGCCAGCCATCACCAGTTCCGGTTCGGACATCGTGGTGGCGTGGACGGAAAACGACGGCGCGAGTAACCGCGTGTACACCGCGCGCACCACCGACGGCGCCGAGACATGGAGTGCGCCCGTCGCCGTCTCTCCAGCCGGTCAACCAGCGCAAGATGCCGTGCTGAGGTCCAGCACGAGTTCCGTGGTCGTCGCCTGGCGGCTGTTCACGGGGTCCGGCACCGTCATCCAGGTTGCCACCAGCGACGATTCCGGCGAGAGCTGGGGCACAGCATCAACGGTCTCTGACCCGACCACGCGAGCGTCCGGGCACGGGGTGGCCATTCTCGGGCAGACGATCACGGTCGGGTACCGGACCTTCCCCGAGCTGCTCACCACGTCATCGTCCGACGGCGGAGCGACGTGGTCCGAGCCCAGCAGACTGGGTATCGAGGGAGAGGACAGCTTCAACCTGAACCTCGTGGCCAGTGGGGCCCGGCTGCTCGCAACCTGGACGAGCTATCAGGATCCCGACTATCGAACTCGCGTGACATCATTCACCGACACCGACCTGGTGCCACCCGATCCAGATACCTCACTGCCGACTCTCCCCGACCCGGAACCTGAACTTGCGGCGACGGGGCCCCTCCGTGATGCGACCGTGGGAGTGCTGCTCGCGGCCGTTCTTCTCGGCACCGGCATGGGGCTGCACGTGGTGGGGCGACGGCGTGGCGCGCGCACGCACGCTCGGCAATTCACGCAGGCGTGACACCACGGGAGACAATGGAGGGGTGACTCGACTCCATGACACCACCCGCCGCGGCTTTGCGAGCGACAACTACGCCGGTGTGCACCCCGAAGTGCTGACGGCTCTCGCCGAAGCTAACGAGGGCCACCAGATCGCCTACGGCGAAGACCAGTACACGGAGCGCCTCGGCGAGGTGATCCGGCAAGAGTGTGGCGAGGGCGCCGAGGTGTTCCCCGTCTTCAACGGCACGGGGGCCAACGTGCTCGCCCTGACCGCGCTCATGCCGCGCTGGGGTGCCGTGATCTGCAGCGGCACGGCGCATATCCATACCGACGAGGGCGGCGCACCCGAACGGGTCAGCGGCCTCAAGCTGTTCACGGTGCCGACCCCCGACGGCAAGCTCACGCCCGAGCTCATCGCGACCGAAGCCTTCGGCTGGGGCGACGAGCACCGCGCACAGCCCCTCGCCGTCAGCATCACCCAGACCACGGAGGTCGGCACCCTCTACACGGTCGACGAGATTCGGGCGATCGCCGACTACGCGCACGAGCACGGCATGGCGCTGCACCTCGATGGTGCGCGCATCTGGAATGCCGCCGCCGCGCTCGGCACGAGCTTGCGCGCCGTCACCGCCGACGCTGGTGTCGACATCGTCTCCCTCGGCGGCACCAAGAACGGGCTGCTCGGCGCCGAGGCGATCGTCGTGCTCGACCCCTCGCGCGTCGAGGGGCTCGTCTACCTGCGCAAGATGTCGATGCAGCTCGCGAGCAAGATGCGCTTCATCTCGGCGCAACTGCTGACTCTCTTCGACGGTGGGCTCGGCTTGCGGTCGGCCGGTCACGCCAACGCGATGGCGGCGCGTCTGCGCACCGGGCTCGAGACCATGATCGCCCGCGGCGAGGTGCCCGAGGGCTCTCTCGCCTTCAGCCAGCCGACGCAGGCCAATGCGGTCTTCGCCCTGCTGGAGAACGCCGCCGCCGACCGGATTCGCGAGAGGTTTCGCTTCTACGACTGGGATCGTGCGCGCGGCGAAGTGCGCTGGATGTGCGCCTTCGACACGAGCGCTGACGACATCGACTCCTTCCTGCGCGTCGTGCACCACGAGCTCGGCAGGTAGGGCGCGGCCAGGCGTACGCTGAGCACCATGCGCTTCGGGCTCTTCATTCCCCAGGGCTGGCGGCACGACCTCGTCGACATCGAGCCGAACGAGCAGTGGGGCGTGATGAAGCGTCTCGCGCTGCACGCCGACGCGGGTCCCTGGGAGTCGATCTGGGTCTACGACCACTTCCACACCGTGCCGGTGCCGAGCAAGGAGGCAACGCACGAGGCGTGGAGCCTCATGGCCGCCTTCGGCGCCGTGACCGAACGTGTGCGGCTCGGGCAGATGTGCACGTGCATGGGCTACCGCAACCCCGCGTACCTCGCGAAGGTCGCCGCCACGGTCGACCACGTCTCGGGCGGACGCGTCGAGATGGGCATCGGCGGGGGCTGGTACGAGCACGAGTGGAACGCCTACGGCTACGGGTTCCCCGAAATCGGGGACCGCTTGCGGATGCTCGACGAGGGAGTTCAGATCATGCGGCAGGCGTGGGTCTCGGGCGCCGCGACCCTCGACGGCCGCTACTACCAGGTCGACGGTGCGATCGTGCGGCCGCTGCCGGTGCAGAAGGCGGGCATCCCGTTCTGGATCGCCGGCGGCGGCGAGAAAGTGACCCTGCGCATCGCCGCGCAGTACGGGCAGTACACGAACTTCGCCGGCACCGCTGAGGAGTTCACGCACAAGAGCGAGGTGCTGCGCGGGCACTGCGAGCGCCTCGGCACGAGCTTCGACGCCATCACCCGGTCGTCGAATTACAACACTGTCGTCGGGCGCGACGAGGCCGAGGTCGCCGAGCGCATCGCCGCCATCGAGGCGCGGCTCACACGGTACATCGGGGCCGAGCGTGCCAAGAAGGCAGTCGCCGATCTGCGCAACGGGCGCGGGCTCGCGGGCACCCCCGAGCACGTCATCGAGCAACTGCGCTCGATGGAGGCCCTTGGCATGACCTACGCGATCACCTACTTCGCCGAGGCCGCCTACGACACGAGCGGCATCGAGCTCTTCGAGCGCGAGGTCGTGCCTGAACTGCAGTAGCCGCTCTAGCCGATGTGGCCGATCCATACATTGACGTTCATCGATATGTAGTGCAGAATCAGGTCAGCACCATATCGACGCTCATCGATGTACGGGAGGTGATGACATGACCACATTCTCTGAGGACGGCTGCTGCGGCGGCGTCTGCTGCTGAACAAGAGACACTCGCGCCGGTAGCCTCGCGTGCGCTGGGCTACGGGCGCAGCAACACCTTGATGGCGCGGCGCTCATCCATGGCCGCATAGGCTTCCGCCACCTCGGCGAGCGGCAGTTCGAGGTCAAAGACGCGTCCCGGTTCGATCGTGGCGTCCAGGACCAACGGCAGCAACGCATCCGCGTAATTGCGCACGGGCGCGATGCCTCCCGCCACGCCCACATTCGTGCCAAACAGGGTTCGGATCGGCAGTTCTGCCCCGCCGGACGGAACGCCGACGTAGCCGACCCGACCGCCAGGCCGCGCACTGCGGATCGCCTGGTCCATAGACTCCGCCGTCCCCACGCACTCGAGCACCGCATCCGCCCCAATACCACCGAGCAGACCGCGCACCTCCTCGATGCCCTCCTCACCGCGGGAGGCGACGATATCTGTCGCGCCGAAATCGCGGGCGAGCGCCTGCCGGTCGGCATGCCGCGACATGGCGATAATGCGCTCGGCCCCGAGCTGACGGGCAGCGATCACGCCGCACAGCCCAACGGCGCCGTCACCCACGATGACGACCGTGCTGCCGCTCTCGATCCCGGCCGACACGGCGGCATGCCAGCCCGTGCCCATGACATCGGAGAGCGCGAGCAGGTGCGGCACCATCACGTCGTCGACAGGTCCAGGCACCACCGTCAGAGTGCCATCGGCGTGGGGCACGCGCACAAACTCGCCCTGGGCGCCGTCAGCGAAATGGCCGTCGCGATCCTCGCGGCCCCACCAGTTGCCGTCGAGGCACGAAGGGCTCACGCCGTTCGTGCAGTTCACGCAGGTGAAGTCGCAGTCGTAGAACGGCGCGATCACCACGTCACCCACGCTCACACCGGCCACCTCGTCACCGACCTGCTCGACGACACCGATGAACTCGTGGCCGATTCGGCGCGGCTCATCGGTCTCGGTCACGCCGCGGTACGGCCAGAGGTCACTGCCGCACACGCACGCGGCGGTCACGCGCACGATAGCGTCGCGCCCCGTGCCACTGAGCACCGGGTCGGGCACCTCGTCAAGCCGGATGTCGCGGGTGCCATAGATCAGGGTTGCTCGCATGACATTGACGCTATCGATCTGCGCTGAGCGCGCCTAATGCGGGGGGCGCGGCACGTAACCAGAGACCACCCACAGACGGATCACCCTGCATGCAGTAGAGCACGCACACGTCACACGGGGGCGTCCGCCATCCGCTCGACAGCCAGACCGTCGGAGCCGTCGCGCGACACGTCGACCCGCACGACGTCGCCGTCGGCGATCGTGCCGGAGAGGATCGCGCGGGCGAGGGCGTCGTCGATCTCGTGCTGCATGAGCCGACGCAACGGCCGCGCGCCGTACACGGGGTCGTAACCGCGCTCCGCGAGCCAGGTTCGGGCATCCGGGGTCACGGCCAGCTGCAGGCGGCGATCGGTGAGGCGGCGCTCGAGACGATCGATCTGCAGCGAGACGATCTGGCCGAGGTCGTCCGTCGTGAGCGGCGCGAAGACGACGATGTCGTCGAGGCGGTTGATGAACTCGGGCTTAAAGGCCTGCCTCACCATGTCGTGCACGCCCGCGACCTTGTCGCTCCACTCAAGCGAGGGGTCGATGAGCAGCTGCGAGCCCAGGTTCGAGGTCAGAATCAGGATCGTGTTGCGGAAGTCGACCGTGCGACCCTGACCGTCGGTGAGGCGCCCATCGTCGAGCACCTGCAGCAGCAGATCGAAGACTTCCGAGTGCGCCTTCTCGACCTCGTCGAGCAGGATGACCGAGTACGGGCGGCGGCGCACGGCCTCGGTGAGCTGGCCGCCCTGCTCGTAGCCCACGTAGCCGGGCGGGGCGCCGATGAGGCGCGAGACGGCGAACTTCTCGCCGTACTCGCTCATGTCGATGCGCACGAGCGCCTTCTCGTCATCGAACAGGTAGTCGGCGAGCGCCTTCGCGAGCTCGGTCTTGCCGACGCCGGTGGGGCCGAGAAAGAGGAACGAGCCCGTCGGGCGGTCGGGGTCGCTGATGCCCGCGCGCGTGCGGCGCACCGCCTCCGAGACCGCGACGACCGCATCCTTCTGCCCGATGATGCGCTTGCCGAGCTCGGCCTCGAGCGTCAGCAGCTTCTCGGTCTCGCCCTGCGTGAGCTTGTCGACGGGGATGCCCGTCCATGCCGCCACGACGGCGGCGATGTCTTCGTCGGTCACCTGGTCATTGACCATGCGGGGGCCGCTCTCCGCGTTCTCAGCCTCGGTCAACTGCGTCTCAATGCCCGGGATCACCTCGTAGTTGAGGCGCGAGGCCTCCTGGTAATGGCCCTCGCGCATGGCTCGGTCGAGCTCGATGCGTGCCTCATTGAGGCGGGTGCGCAGGTCACCGAGGGCGGTCAGACCCGACTTCTCGGCCGCCCAACGCTCCTGCAGGGCATCCCGTTCGGCGGTCTTCTCCGCGAGCTCACCCCGCAGCTTGTCGAGCCGCGCCTTCGAAGCGTCGTCTTTCTCCTTCTTGAGGGCGAGCTCTTCGATCTCGAGGCGCGTCACGGCGCGCTTGAGCTCGTCGAGCTCGACGGGGCTCGACTCGATCTCCATCTTGAGCCGGCTCGCCGCCTCGTCGACGAGGTCGATCGCCTTGTCGGGCAACTGGCGCGACGTGATGTATCGGTTGCTGAGGGAGGCCGCGGCGACGAGAGCGCTGTCGGCGATCGACACCTTGTGGTGCGCCTCGTAGCGCTCTTTCAGGCCGCGCAGGATCGCGACTGTGTCTTCCACGCTCGGCTCACCGACGTAGACCTGCTGGAAGCGGCGCTCAAGAGCGGCATCCTTCTCGATGTGCTCGCGATACTCGTTGAGCGTCGTCGCACCGATGAGGCGCAGCTCGCCACGCGCGAGCATGGGCTTGAGCATGTTCGCCGCGGCCACCGAGCCTTCGCCGCCGCCCGCGCCCATGAGCGTGTGCAACTCGTCGATAAAGGTGATGACCTGACCGTCTGACTCGTCGATCTCCTTGAGCACCGCCTTGAGGCGCTCTTCGAACTCTCCGCGATACTTGGCGCCGGCCACGAGGGCCGCGAGGTCGAGGCCGACGAGCTGCTTGTCCTTGAGCGAGTCGGGTACGTCGCCCGCGACGATGCGCTGGGCGAGCCCCTCGACGACGGCGGTCTTGCCGACCCCGGGCTCGCCGATGAGGACGGGGTTGTTCTTGGTGCGGCGGCTGAGTACCTGGCTGACGCGGCGGATCTCGGCGTCGCGACCGATCACGGGGTCGAGCTTGCCCGACCGTGCAATCTCGGTGAGGTTGACGCCGTACTGCTCGAGGGCAGACTTCTGGCCCTCCTGGCTGGAGGGGGCGCCTTGCATGTTGGCCATGGTGTGCTCCTGTGCTGACACGATCGGCGGTGGAAGGGGCCACGACAATGTTGAGTCGAAGTGACTCAAGTTTACGTCGCGGCGTCCGAGTACGCCACCGGATGCTCGTTCCGACGCTGTGCTCACGGCGAACACGCAGGCCGCTCAGCGGCGGGGAATAGTCCGCCGCCGCAAGCGCTTGAAGCCCACCATGACCACTCTCGGCATGATCGGTTCCGGCAACATCGGCTCACAGCTCACTCGCGCCTTTGCAAGGCTCGGGCACGACATCGTGCTCGCGAACTCGCGCGGGCCAGGGTCGCTCGAGGAGTTCGCGGCGAAGGTCACGGCGGCCGGCGGCGGTACCGTCACCCCCGGCACTGTGGAGCAGGCCTCTCGAGCGGGTGAGATCGTGGTGCTCACGATTCCGCTCGGCGTTGTACCGAGCATCCCGAGCGAGCCGCTCGCGGGGCGCATCGTGATCGACACCAACAACTACTACCCGCAGCGCGACGGCAGCATCCCCGAGCTCGACGACGAGAGCCTCACGACCGCCGAGTGGGTCGCCCGCCACCTGAGCGAGTCGACCGTCGTGAAAGCGTTCAACCACATACCCGCCGCCGACATCTCGGCCCACGCCGAACCCACCGGCAGTCCCTCGCGTCGCGCGCTCATGGTCTACGGCGACGATGACGCCGCAGTGCGGCGCGTGAGCGAGCTCGTCGAGGCGATCGGCTTCGACGCGATTGTGGGCGGCCCGCTGCGTGATAGCTGGCGCATTCAGCGCGATACCCCCGGCTATGGGCCGCGCTTCGCCGCGGCAGAACTGCGCGAGCAGCTCGCAGCCGTGCGCAGCTATGGCGAGCGGTAGCCCCGGGGCTCATCAGCGCGACTGTCTGCGGCGCCCCTCACCGCCGGCGCGAAACCGTCACCGTGAACTTCGGCCCGCGCGACACCGGGCGCGTGGGGCCGACCGCACGCTCCAGCGCGGGTGTGTACGCGAGGTGGCTGTTCCACACGCTCCACAGCTGCCCGCCGGGGCGCAGCACGCGCCCCGCCTCGGCGAACAGTCGCAGGGCGATGCCCGTGTGCACGGCAGCCCCCACATGGAACGGCGGGTTCAGCACAACGAGATCGGCGCTGTCGGTCGGCTGCTGCGCGAGCCCGTCGTCCTGCACGGAGTCGATCACGACGCCGTTCGCCTCGGCCGTGAGCCGCGCGCTCTCCACCGCCACTGATGAGACATCACTGGCGACGACCCGCGCTGCGGGGTTGCGCCGCGCGAGCGCGACGGCGAGCAGGCCGGTTCCGCACGCGAGGTCGATCGCGGTCGCGTAGGCGGGCCACTGGTCGGCGACCTCCAGCAGAGCGCGCGTGCCGATATCGAGGGATGCCCCGCCGAACACTCCCGCGCGCGCGACGATGCGCAGCCCGAACTCGGCAGCCTCGCCCACCTGGGGTTCTGCGGGTGCCACCGCGCGTGGCCCGCGGGCCGTGAGCAGCCGCGCCTTCTGTCGCGCCAGCGAGACGTCCACGCGATCCCAGCCGCGCCGCAGCACATCATTCTGGGTCGGTGTCATGTGCTTGACCATGTTGCCCGCGAGCAGGGCGGCCTCGGGGTGGGCGCATCGGGCGACCTCGCGCGCGATCGCGTCCAGGCGGTCGAGAGAGCGGGGCAGACGCAGCAGGATGAGCCGAGCATCCCCCGTGACCACATCGGCAAGTTCATGGTGACTGACGGCACCCGCGCCCGCCTCGGTGGCGTTGGCCTCGAGGGCGCGGCGGGCGATGAGAGAGTCCTGGTGCACCCGCACGTGCCGCGCCCCCAGGACCAGGGCGCCCAGGCTCAGTGCTCCGTGCGTGTCGTCGATGACGGCGACCTCGCCGGGTCGTTCACGTAGCCAGGGCTCCGCCGTCTCGAGCAGATAGCGGTCGGCGGCGTCCCACGCTCGCAGTTCGAGCGACTCGACGTCGGGGCGGCGGCGCAGTTCTCTGAGCGCCTGGTCGAGAGGGGTCGCTGCGGGGGAGGTCACGCGCCACACCCTAGGCGCTGAGGGCGCCTGTCGACAGCAGAGCAACCGACCCGCCTTCGCGCTCGCAGAGGGGTCACTCGCCCAGAAGATGCCGACGCGTCGCCTCAGTGCGGGACGAGACGCCGAGCTTGCCGTAGATGCGATAGAGGTGATTGGCCACGGTCTTGGCACTGATGCCCAGTCGAGCTGCGACCTGCTGGTTGCCGAGGCCGCGCGCGACCTCCTCGAGCACCCGGCGCTCCGCTGCGGTCAGCTCTGCCACCTCGGCACGGAGTGCTACCTTCGGGTTGCTCAGCGTCTCTCTTTCACGGTCGAAGCGGTGCGCCCAGGGGCGCAAACGCAGCGCCGCGAGCCCGTGCTGAGCCTCCGCGGTCGCCAAGCGCAGGTCCGCCTCGTCGGCACCCGCGCTGTGCAGGGCTCGCACCTGCAGCATCCTCGCGCGCACGCGGTCGAGGCGGTCATCTGCGGCGCGCAACGACCTGGCGGCCTCCTCAGCCCGCTGCGCTGCCTGCGCAGGATCCTGCTCGAGCATCGCCAGTGCCCGCGCGAGAGATGCCGTGGCGCGTGTCCACCGCCGAGCACCGGGCTGACGGGCAGCTCGCACGAGTTCGTCGATCACCCCTTCCGCCTCACGGTGGTCTCCGAGCGCGTGGTACGCGTCGACCAGGTCGTAGCCCCACCGGGCCACCTGCGGTGACAGGCCCCCGTTGACCTGCTCGAAGTAGCGGGCACGCTCCAGGTGCTCAATGGCGTCCGACCACTCCATCGCGGTCGCCGCGACGACTCCCGTGTGAGCGTCGAGAAAATAGCGGGCGCCCTCGACGCCGAGATCGTCGGCGATCTCCGAACCGAGGGCAAGGTCGTCGCGTGCCGCCGCGACGTCGCCGCGGTAGCCCGCGATGCGCGCGCGCATCCCGAGCCAGAACGGGGCAAACGCGCGCTGACCGGAGCCGAGGCTGAGCGCGATGGCCTCGTCGAGTTGCACGACGGCGTCGTCGAGGCGCGACGAACGCAGGCGGATGTCGGCGAGAGCCCCGTGCGCCATGGCCATCGTCGTGCGCGCACCGAGACGTCTCGCGCCGGCGATGAGCGCCGTCATGAGCCGGGCACCTTCTGCGTAGCGTTCCGCGTAACCACAGGCTCGCCCGATGTGCAGTCCGAACAGGGGGTCCGCTCGCACGGCAGCCCGCATGTCGACGGATCCGAGCGTCTCGGCGAGGAGATCCGCCCCCCGGCCCTCGTTGATCGCACTGAGCGCATGGGCTCGCACGATCGTGAGCGCACCCCGCTGACCCTCGTCGGTGGGCGTCTCGTGGAGAGCGCGTTCCGTCGTCTCGAGGAGAGCGGGAACATCCCCCAGCATGCCGAGAGGAATCGATAGTGCCGCGAGCACGGATGACCGCTGCGCTGCGGGCACCCGATCGAGAGCCGACTCCAGCCGAGCGCGCGCCCGCGCCGCATCGCCCCCGACGGCTTCCAAGGCGGCGAGGAGAGTCTCGGCCGCCAGCAGCTGATCCTCACTCAAGACCGCCTCATCGGCCTCCAGCAGGGCCTCCAGGCGAGCGCGCCCACGTGGTGCGTCTCCAGCGAGGGCAAGAGCTTCGGCCGCCCGCACGCGCACCGGGGCGCCGGATACCCCCGGGGGCGCCACCCCAGCGGCCCGATCGAACAGCACCGCCGCCACCTCCACCGAGCGCCGAGCCAGGGCCGACTCGGCCGCGGTGATGAGTTCGGCGGCCAACTCCGGGTCGCGGCCGACACTGGCCTGGGCCCGATAGGTCAGCTTCTGCTCCGGCGGCACCGAGGGCGACGCAGAGAGGCTCCGGGCGATCTCGCGTCGACGCGCAGCATCGGCGGTGCCCGCCACGGCGTCCCGCAACAACGGGTGGAAGGGCTGCAGGCAGCCGTCTCGCACGGTCACCAGGCCGGCGCGTTCGAGCTCAGTCAGTGCTCGGGCCGCAGCCGCTGGGTCGCCGACGACATCGCGCACGACACCCCAGTCCCCATCGATCGAGACCATGGCGATCTCGAGCAGCTCGCGCGAGGCGGGGGCGAGCTCGGCCAGTGGGCGGGTGAGCAGGCTGCGCAGGTCTCCCAGCAGGGTCATGGGCTCGGGCAGCGATTCCGCTCCCGCGAGCTGCTGCGCGGTGAGTGCGCCCGGCAGGCTGCGCAGGGCGAGAGGATTGCCGTCCGCAAGCAGGATGAGCCGCGAGGCCACCGTCTCATCGACCGGATGCATCGAGCTGGCCAGCAGCAGGCGACGAGCATCCGCCGGGGCCATACCGGCCAGTCCGACCAAATCGAAACCCTCCGCGAAGCGGGAGAGCGCGGGCGACGGGCGCCCTGCGGCGACGACGAGGAGCCGCTGGCCGTCGAAACGGCGCAGGGCAATACCGAGGGCGCTGTGGCTCGCCGGGTCGAGCTCGTGCACATCATCCAGCAGAAGCGCCAAAGGCGCTATTCGGGTCTGCCTCGCCCACGAACGAACCAGCGCCTCCGCTGCCCGAAGCGGATCCAAGGTGCGGTTCAGTCGGTGCGGACGCGCCGCCTCGGCGGCCGTGCGGAGTGCACGGGCATCCTCGCCGCCGACAGCACGCATCACCCGAGAGCCGTCGCCGAGGCGTGCGCCCAGTTCGGCGAGCACGGTCGACTTTCCCATTCCGGGGTCGCCCTGGAGAACATGGATGCGCACCCCACCCTCGACGACGTGCGCCCAGCTCGACTGGAATCGCACCATCAGCTGGTGCCGTTCCAGAGAGGGAGCCATCGTCCTCACAGATTAACCGACCGTCGCCGCCCAGGGGTCGCGTAGGAAGAATTGCCCATGGAGCAGACGGCACAGCAGAACCTACGCTGGCGGGCATGATGCCTCGCCCGCTGACCACTGCCCTCATCGCTTTCGTCACCGCCGTTGGGCTGGCCGGATGCGTGACCACCACCACCGACCAGGGCGTGCGACCCGCCGACGAACAGAACTCGAGCAGCGATGTTCGCATCGACGGCGCAACCTGGAGCGCCTCCTTCCCCGGTGAGGTGACGCAGCAACAGCAGCCGTTCCCGGTCGACGGCATCGGTGAGCTCACCGCCGACCTGACGGTCTGGGAGACCGACAGCGAGGCACTACTTGTGCAGGTCGTCGCCTTGCCTGACAGTGACGGCGACGCGGCCGCCAACCTGCTCCAGACCGGGGCAAGCCTGGGCACGCCGGTCGAGGGCTCGCCCCTGTTGGACAGCAACGGCACCTTCCGCGGGCTTCCCGCCGTTGTGGTGGAGGCACAGCAGGAAGGCGCCCTGTTGGAGCTGCTCGCGTTCGTCGACGGGGCCACGCTCTACCAGCTCATCCACGTGAAGTCAGACCCCTCTACCCCCGAGCGTCTCTCGGCACTCAGCACGAGCTTCGAGCTGCGATGATGCACCGCCTGCAGAGCACAGCGGCAGGAGCGGTGGTGGCTTTCACGGTCGCTGCGATCGCGGGGTGCACGGTAGACCCGGCCGCGGGATGCGTGACCTCGGTTGCTCTCGTCAATGAGCGCGCCGAGATCTCGGTAGAGCTGACGGAGGCGAGCGCCCAGTCGCAGCTCGGCGGCCGCGTCATCGCCCTGTTCGCCACCGACTACGACCAAGAGGGACTCACCGGTCTGGGCCGTCAACCGGAACTGGCGCCCGACGGCAACCTCCTCTGGCTCGATGTGGGTGACCCTCGAGGCGAGAGCGGGCCGCTCACGCTAGGGCCCGGCGACGTCGTCGAGTTCGGCGCGGGCGACCCGCCGATCACGGCTAGCCACTGGACCCCGACCCGCATCGATACGTTCTTCGGCAATGCGACAGGAACAGTGACGGTGCGACAGCTCACCGACACGGTCTGTGTTGATCTCGACCTGACCAGCGACGAGTTCACGGTGACCGGCACCGTCACGGCGCCCCTCGACGTGGCTCCCTGACCCGCAGTCGGTTCCAGTCTCCTTCCGGTCGTGCTGTATCGAGGTGCCTGATGGCACATGCTCGCGCTGGTGGGGCTTTTCGCGTTCGCCTCCACCCTGTCGGTGGGCCGAACTCCGACGCTGTCCGCGGCGATCATGGTCGTCGTGGTCGCCGACGTGTGGGTCGTCAGTCAGGTACTGGAGAGACGCGGTCGACGCGCCCACCTCGCGAGCAGGCGCGGCATCGTGCAGTTCACGACGACCCTGGTCGTGACCGCCATCGTGTTCTCTCCGAGCTTGCCCACGCCCGTGATCTTCGCGCTGTTCCCTATTTCTGGCCTGGGCTGTATCGCGGTTCAGGCCGCTCTCCATCGTCGTTCAACGGTTCATGAACTCCAGCACGATCACCACCCTGTTCCTCTCCGTCACACGCAGCGAACCGGAGGCTCTCGCTGAGGATCGCGAGCGAGTGTTCGACCGCTTCTTCCGCTCGGCGGACGACGCCAAGCGCGCCACCCCGGGCACCGGGCTCGGCCTGTCGATCGTGCGCTCGCTCATCCAGGAATCGGGCGGGCAGATTACGATCGACGATTCCCCCTTGGGGGGGCACCCGGATGACCGTGCGCCTGCCTGTCGTCAGCGCGACGCTTCACCGCACGCCGCTCGACAGTGTCGCGGGCGAGGCCTAGCCTCGGCGGAAGGGTCGCCAGACGACCACCTGGTTCGAGCGTTGCGCGCGCGTTCCCGCCTTGAGCGAGACGACCTCGCCCTCGGAACCCGCGGCGAAGACGCGACGGCCGGGCTTGGCCAGCAGCTCATCGGCGAGCGCAGTCTCGAGCTCGCGCACCCGGGCCCGCAACTCGGTCACCTCGTTCTCAAGCTCGAGGATGCGGCGAATGCCCTCAAGGTTGAGCCCCTCACCGCTCAACCGCGCGATCTCCCGCAGTTGCACGACGTCGCGCATCGAGTAGCGGCGACTCTGACCGGCCGTGCGGGTCGGCGACACCAGACCGAGTCGGTCGTATTGCCGCAGGGTCTGCGGGTGCATCCCGGCGAGATCCGCGGCCATCGCGATCGCGAAGACCGGCGTGTTCTCGTCCATGGCGTCCACCCTCCTGCTGGCCTATCCTCGCGCTCGAGCGATCAGCTCGTCGCGCGGGTTCTCGGCCGGCACCGCTGCCGCGAAGGCCTGCAGGTGCGTCTGGGCTTCGGCGCTGAGGTGAGCGGGCACAGCAACCTGCACGGTGGCAAGCAGGTCACCCGTGCCTTTCGTCGTCGTGACTCCGCGGCCTTTGACTCTGAGCACGCGACCGCTCGGGGTACCCGGCGCCACCTTGAGTCGCACCGGGTCGCCCCCGAGCGTGGGCACCTCGATGGTCGCACCGAGCGCGGCCTCGACGAAGGTGACCGGCACGTCGACGCGCAGGTTGAGCCCGTCGCGCTCGAAGACGGGGTGTTTGCGCACCGTGATCGTGAGCACGAGGTCGCCCGCGGGGCCGCCGTCGATGCTGCGCTCGCCCTTGCCCTTGAGGCGAATCTTCTGCCCATCGGCGACGCCCGCAGGAATCTTCACCGTGAGCGACGTGCCACCCTGGCGCTCGAGCGTCACCGTGTCGCCGTGAACCGCCGTGGCGAATTCCAGAGAGACGGATGCCGTCTGGTCACGACCCTTGGTCGGGCCGCCGTAGCCGCGGAAGCCGCCCGTGCTCTGGCCGAATCGACCGTCGCCGAACATCCCACCGAACAGGTCCTCGAAGCCGGCACCGCCGCCGGGCTGGCCTCGACGGCCGCCGGCGCCCGCCCCGAACATGCCCCCGAAGACGTCGTCGAAGCCGCCCTGGCCGCCGCCGCCCGCCGTGAAGCGCGCGCCGGAGCCCATGGCCCGCATCTGGTCGTACTCGGCACGCTGAGCGGGGTCGGCGAGCACGGCGTGCGCTTCGCTGATCTCCTTGAAGCGCGCCTCGGCTGCCGCATTACCCGGGTTGGAATCGGGGTGGTACGTGCGCGCGAGCTTGCGGTAGGCCTTCTTGAGGTCGGCCGCCGAGACGTCCTTCGGCACGCCGAGCACGGCGTAGAAGTCTTTCTCGAACCAGTCGTTACTGGCCATGACGCCTCCTAGCCCTCAGGAACCGAGACAGCCACCTTGGCCGGGCGCACAAGCTTCTCACCGAGCGCGTAGCCGATCTCGATGACGTCGGCGACGGTGTTGGAGGTTACCTCGGCGCTCGGCAGCTGCACGAGAGCCTCGTGGAAGGCTGGGTCGAAGGCCTCGCCCACCTCGCCGACACGACGCAGCCCGTACCGCTCGAAACTGCCGCGCATCTTCTGCGCGACCAATTCGAGAGGGCTGCCCTCGAGGTCACCGTGCGAGGCGGCCCGGTCGAGGTCGTCGATCGCCGGAAGAAGGGAGCGAATGACCTCGGCGATCACGGCCTCACGATTGGCCGCGCGGTCGCGCTCCACACGGGCGCGGAAGTTCGCAAGCTCAGCCTCCGCACGAGCGGCGCGATCGCGATACTCCTCGATCTCCTTGGCGCCCGCCTCGGAGAGGATGTGGTCGATGTCGGCGTCGAGCGAGTTGCCGGTCTCCGAGACCTCCACATCGGCGTCCTCGACGGCGAAGAGCTCGTCGAGCTCTTCAGCGTCGGTGGGGGCGCCGTCCTCCGCGAGCGGCTCTGCGTTCTCCGCATGCCGGTCGTCGTGCTCGTGGCCCTCCGCCGGTGCCGGGGTGGGGGTGCCCTCCTCGGGCACCTCCGCCCCGTCGTCGTCCTTGCGCTTCTTGGCCGTCACGATTACTTCGCGTCCTTGTCCGACTCGTTCTTCTCAGACTTCTCGTCCTCGTCGTCGACGATCTCGGCGTCCACGACGTCCTCATCGTCATTCGCGGCCTCGGGCTCGGGCTGCTCACCCGCCGCCGCGTCCGCCTGCGAGGCCGCGTAGATGGCCTCGCCGAGCTTCGTCTGCGACTGGTTGAGCGTGTCGAACGCCGTCTTCACAGCGTCGTCGTCGTCACCGGCGAGCGCCGTCTTGAGAGCATCCACATCGGCCTGCACTTCGCCCTTGACGTCGTCAGGAAGGCTTGCCTCGTTCTCCTTGATGAGCTTCTCGATCGAGTAGGCGAGCTGCTCGGAGTTGTTGCGCACCTCGGCCTTCTCGCGACGCTCCTTGTCTTCGGCAGCGTGCTCCTCGGCCTCACGGATCATGCGCTCGATGTCGTCCTTCTCCAGCGAGGAACCGCCGGTGATGGTCATCGACTGCTCCTTGCCGGTGCCCTTGTCCTTCGCACTCACGTGCACGATGCCGTTCGCATCGATGTCGAAGGTGACCTCGACCTGCGGGATGCCGCGGGGCGCGGGCGCGATACCGGTCAGCTCGAACGTGCCGAGGTTCTTGTTGTCGCGCGTGAACTCTCGCTCACCCTGGAAGACCTGAATGGCGACGGAGGGCTGGTTGTCGTCGGCCGTCGTGAAGGTCTCACTGCGCTTGGTCGGAATCGCCGTGTTGCGCTCGATGAGCTTCGTCATGATGCCGCCCTTGGTCTCGATACCGAGGCTCAGGGGTGTGACGTCGATGAGCAGAACGTCCTTGCGCTCACCCTTGAGAACGCCGGCCTGCAGGGCGGCGCCGACGGCGACGACCTCATCCGGGTTGACACCCTTGTTGGGCTCTTTGCCGCCGGTCATCTTCTTGACGAGCTCGTTGACCGCGGGCATGCGGGTCGATCCGCCGACGAGCACGACATGGGCGATGTCGTCGACCTTGACCCCGGCCTCCTTGATGACGTCTTCGAAGGGCTTCTTGGTGCGGTCGAGCAGGTCGCTCGTGAGCTCTTCGAACTTGGCGCGGCTGAGCGACTCGTCGAGGTTGGCTGGGCCGTTCTCGGTGAGCGAGAGGTACGGCAGCTGGATATTCGTGCTCGTGGAACTCGAGAGCTCCTTCTTGGCCTGCTCGGCGGCCTCTTTGAGGCGCTGCTTGGCGATCTTGTCTTTCGTGACGTCGACGCCGGTGGCGTCCTTGAAGCGCTTGGCGAGGTAGTCCACGACCCGCTCGTCCCAGTCGTCACCGCCGAGGCGGTTGTCACCCGAGGTCGACTTCACCTGAATGGTGCTGAAGTCGTCGTCCTTGCCCACCTCGAGCAGGCTCACGTCGAAGGTTCCACCACCGAGGTCGAAGACCAGAATGAGCTCGTCCTCTTTGCCCTTGTCGAGCCCGTAGGCGAGGGCGGCCGCGGTCGGCTCGTTGATGATGCGCAGCACGTTGAGGCCCGCGATCTCGCCAGCCTCCTTGGTGGCCTGGCGCTCGGCGTCATTGAAGTAGGCGGGCACCGTGACGACGGCGTCGGTGACGCTCTCGCCCAGGTACTGCTCGGCGTCGCGCTTGAGCTTGGCGAGAATGCGCGCGCTGATCTCCTGCGGCGTGTACTTCTTGTCGTCGACGGAGGTCGTCCAGTCAGTGCCCATGTGGCGCTTGACGCTCGCGATGGTGCGGTCGACGTTGGTGACGGCCTGGCGCTTGGCGGTCTCGCCGACGAGCACCTCGCCGTCCTTGGTGAAGGCCACGACGGAGGGTGTGGTGCGGAAGCCCTCCGCGTTGGCGATGACGGTGGGTTCTCCACCCTCGAGAACGGAGACGACGGAGTTCGTGGTTCCGAGGTCGATGCCGACGGCACGTGCCATGGTGGTGCTCCTTCTGATTGTGACGGGAGAGTCTGAGCCTGGGAGCGCGAAAGGTTGAGTCGCACTGTGTCAAGTTTGAGAGACCGGATGCTCGGTGTCAAGTCGAGCGGCAGAAACTTGAGTGTCACTGACTCAACTCTCAGGGTTCGTCGCGCAGTGCGCGCCAGATCGTGCGCGCGTGCGCTACCCGCCGTTCACCGTGCGGCAGTAGCGTGAACCCATGACTGAGAAGCCTGGCGACAACGACGTCGACTCCGCCCCCGACCGCGACCTGCCGGTGGTTCCCGAGATTCCCCGCATCGCCCACACCCGCGCCATCGGTACGGTCGGCCAGGGCTCCCTGACCGAGACGCCCGTGCCCAAGAAGATGGTGCGCGCCTGGGCCCTGTGGGACTGGGGTTCGGCGGCCTTCAACGCGGTCGTCACGACCTTCGTCTTCAGCACCTACCTCGCGAGCCAGCTCTTCGTCGACCCGGCGATTGTGGAAGCCGCCGCGGGCAACGACAACGACGCCGCACTGCAGGCCGCTCTGGCGACCAACACAACCGTCATCTCCTGGGCTCTCACGATCGCCGGAGTGCTCATCGCGCTGCTCGCGCCGGTGCTCGGCCAGCGGTCTGACGGCTCCGGCAAGCGCAAACTGTGGCTCGCGATCAACACGGGGCTCGTGGTGCTGGCTATGGCCGCGATGTTCTTTGTCGAACCCGTTCCCTCCTACATCTACCTGGGTGCTGCCCTGCTCGCCGCCGGCAACCTCTTCTTCGAGTTCGCCAGCGTCAACTACAACGCCATGCTCGTGCAGGTTTCCACCCCCTCCACCGTGGGCCGCGTTTCGGGCTTCGGCTGGGGCATGGGCTACGTGGGCGGCATCGTTCTGCTGGTCGTCCTACTTGTGCTCTTCATCCAGAACTTCGGCAGCGAGACCGGCAACGGTCTGCTCAACCTCCCCTCCGGCCGCGAGGGCGGCGCCCTCGACATTCGGTTCGCGATCCTCGCCTCGGCTGTGTGGTTCGCCATCTTCGCGATTCCCGTGCTGCGCCGCGTACCCGAGATTCCGGCCCGCGAGCGCGAGAACCGCGTGTCGTTCTTCGGCAGCTACGCCCAGCTGTGGGCGACGGTGCGGCGTCTCGCGACGAAGAATCCCAACGTGCTGCTCTTCCTGCTCGCGAGCGCCATCTTCCGTGATGGGCTGGCGGCGGTCTTCACCTTTGGGGCGATCATTGCCGCGGTCGTCTTCGGGTTCAGCTCCTCCGAGGTGCTGTACTTCGCGGTCGCGGCCAACGTCGGTGCCGGCATCGGCACGTTCATCGGCGGCTGGCTCGACGATCAACTCGGGGCGAAGAACGTGATCATGGGCTCCCTGGTAGGGCTCATCATCGCGGGGTCGGCGGTATTGTTCATCGGCGACTCGAAGGTCGGCTTCTGGATCGCCGGGTTGTTCCTCACGCTCTTCGTCGGCCCCGTGCAGGCCGCGAGCCGTTCCTTCCTGGCCCGCATTACGCCGCCCGGCCGCGAAGGCGAGATCTTCGGCCTGTACGCGACGACCGGTCGCGCCGTGAGCTTCCTGGCGCCCGGCCTGTTCAGCATCATCGTCGGGCTCACCGCCGACACTCGCTTCGGCATCATCGGCATCGTGCTGGTGCTGCTCGCCGGCCTGTTGCTCATGATCCCGGTACGGCCGAAGCAAGAGGTCATCGACTAGAGATCGCCAGCCGCGCACTCAGGAATCGCGCTGCAGAATGGTGGGGTGACTGAGGCGCGCGAGGGTGACGGCGATCATCTCGATGACGCAGCCGGCGCGCGGGGCTGGCAGCCGCATCCGACTCGCGTCGGCTACGAGCAGTGGTGGGATGGCGAACGGTTCACCCGCCACGTGCACCGCAGCCCGCGCCCGGGTGCGGCGTTCGACCCGAACTGGAAGCGCGCCTTCTGGCCGGGCCCCAACACGGATGCCCGCATCGCGCGCTGGGGCCTCGTACTCACCGTTGTGACCTTCCTCGCTCAGTCGCTCGTCGTGACCGCCGAAGTCGTCGGTCGGGGCTTCGTCGAGATTCCCGTCATCATCATCTCGATCGTCGTCGCAGCAACGGTGGCTGCCGCCACCGCGCTGTTCGGCTACCGCGGCATGAAGCGGGCCGACCGCGATGGTGGGCGAGCCTCTGCCGTGGGCGCACTGACGGTGGCCGTCGTGCTGGGCGCGACCCCGGCGTCGTTCCTGCTCGCCTACGCCCTGATGGGTTTTCAGATCTACTAGTGCGCCGACGGCGACCCCACCGACTACGTGCGAGCGAGGGCCGCGATGTCTTCGCGGAAGTCGCCCGCGACGGTCGCGGAGACCGTCGCTCGCGTCTTCGAGATCGCGGCGAGGTAGTGCTCGGTCGAAGGGCCCAGGATTCCCCCGCCGTCGACACCGAACACCGACTGTTCGAGCGCAGCCTGGGAGGCCGAACGCGCCGCGAACTCGATGTCGGCCGGCGAGTACCCGTCGGTGCTCGCCACCAACTGGGAAAGGTCGACGGAACCCTCCACCGCATCCGGAATGTAGCGCGACCAGATGGCTTGGCGCGCGGCCTCATCAGGAAGCCCGATCGGGATCACGTAGTCGAAGCGCCCGTGCCGCAAGAACGCGTCATCCAGCGCGCGAATGAAGTTCGTCGCGCAGATCAGGAGGCGACCGGGTGCGTCACGGAACGCGGGAATGATCTTGAGCAGTTCGTTCGTGACCCCCTGCATCGCCGAGGGCGGCTCGCCGCCGCGCTGCGCCGCGATCTCTTCCACCTCGTCGATGAAGACAATCACGTGATCGAGTTCAGCGATCGTCGCGAAGGTCTCGCGCAGACCCCCCGCGAGACCCTGGGGGCCGTGCGCCAGCCGCGAGGGGAAAACCTCCACGAACGGCCACTGCAACCGAGAGGCAACGGCCTTTGCGAACGTGGTCTTGCCGGTGCCGGGAGGGCCGAAGAGCACAATCGAGCGCGGCGGCTCCACCCCGAACTGCTCGGCGAGGGCAGGGTCTGACAGGGGCAGCACGAGCCGACGCTCGAGCAACTCCTTCTCCGCCTGCATGCCAGCGATCGAGCCCCACAGATCACGAGGCAGGATGCGCCCGCCGAGGTCGCGCAGCGCCGTCAGTTCGCGCTGCTTCACCGGAATCTCGCGCTCGAAGTAGCTCAGGTGCGCGCGATCCTCGAAGCCCGCCTTGGTGAGAGCACCGTGCTGCTGCTGCTGGTCAGGCACGAGGATCGACAGGCGGGTGAGCCCCTGCGGTGCCATGCGCTGCTCGAGCGCGGCGAGCAGCGAACCCGCGACGCCCGCACCGCGTGCGGAGGCGGTCACGGCCAGAAAGACCACCCAGCCCTGGTCGTGCGCGGCGCGCGCCACGGCAACCCCGAGCACCGTCTCACCGTGCACCGCGACGACGGCGTGATCCTTCTCACAGGAGGCCAGAACCTCGGCGAGGGCGTACACAGGCTCGACCCCTTCGGCTCGCACCTCGTCCCAGAGGCGCAGAATCGCATCCATGTCGGCGGGCTGGTAATCGCGAAGACGCACAGAGCTCATGCCGCATTCTTGCAGTCAGACCTGCGGTCCCGCCGCTCCGCGCTGGGATTCCGCCCGGAAAAGAGCCGCCTCGGCCTCGAGAGTCAGTGACATCGAGCGACGCGCGGGTCTGACCCGAACCCGCTTCACCCTGGCAGGGTAGGCCCATGACCAGCGCCCCCGACTTGCCGCCCACGACCACCGCCACGGCTCGGGCACTCAGGGCCCTGCACATCCCCGGCGACCCGCTCATCGTGACGAACGTGTGGGACGCCCTAACCGCGCGACCGCCGCCCGATCGCCGAGGCGGGCGCGTCTCGTTCGGCCCCCCAGCCTCTCGGCCTGACCCTGCGCCAGCTCGCTGCCGCGGCCGCGCAACTCACCGCTCGCGGGGAGTACCCGGCCGAACTCTCGTATCGTTACGAGCTGTGAGTACCGACGACGACGATCTGGATGCGGTCGGCCCCGGCTGGCAGCCCGACCCTGAGCGCGAGGGCTACGAGCGCTGGTTCGACGGCATCGCTCTGGTCGGGCGCGCTCACCGCGAACCCGACCCGTTCTCTGTCTTCAGCCCCGCCGTGGCGAGGTCGCTGCGGCCAGGACCCAATCGGGATGCTCGGCTCGCGCGCGCCGGCATCGCCCTCACGATCCTCGGCTTTATCGTGCAGATTGTCGCCGCCTCCGGTCTCGTGCGCATCACGAGCATCGACGAGCCGACCCAGCTCGTGCTCGGCCTCGTAGTCGCCGCGCTCACGGCCGTCATCACCGCGGTGTTCGCGATCCGCGCTCAGCGCCGGGCGGCTCGACTCGGCGGCCGGGGCATCGCCAGCGTCGCGCTCGGCGTCAGCATCGTCCTCGGCCTCGCGCCGGTGCTGCTGCTCGTCGCGATCGTGCTCGCCGGCGGCACAACGCCCGTCGGCTGAGACGCCGCGCGCTCGGGGCGCCCTGCTCGGCGCGGCTCAGCGGAGGCGGATGACCGCCGCTGACCAGGCCGGCATCGTCAGTACGGGGTCGCTCGGGCCGTCGGGGTGCTCGAATCGAGCATCCGGAGTGGTTGCGAGAAGGATGCGCGCTGACCGCTCGCCATGGCCGTCAGCCGGCGTCATCGCGAACATCGCGGGTTCGCCGAACGCGATGCAGACGCTCACGATTCCGGCGCTGGGGTCGTCGAGCCCGGCGCCGCGGTCCATGCGGAACCGCGTCGGTGCCTGCTCGGGTGCGGGGCCGTGTGATGCGGCCTGCGTATGCGCAAAGCGCGGGTCGGTGAGCTCGGGCGTCGCGCGGCGCAGCGCGATGAGGGCGCGATGCAGGCGCAACAGGCGAGCGTGCCGCGCGTCGTCGAGCTCACCCCACTGCAGGCGCGCGCTCGCAAACGTCGCCGGGTCTTGCGGGTCGGGCACGACCGACTCGTCCCAGCCCATCTTCACGAACTCGGCGAGGCGCCCCTCGGCGGTCGCACGGCCCAGCTCGGGCTCGGGGTGCGAGGTGAAGAAGGGCCACGGGGTGGAGGCACCCCACTCCTCGCCCATGAAGAGCATCGGCGTGAACGGGCTCGTGAGGTTCAGCACCGCAGTGACCGCGAGCTGGTCCTCGGTGAGCGACTGCGAGAGCCGATCACCCGCGGCGCGATTGCCGATCTGGTCGTGGTTCTGCGCGTAGGTCACCAGCCGCCAGGTGGGCACCTCACTCGGCACCGGATGCCCGTGCTCACGCTCGCGAAAGCTCGACCAGCTGCCGTCGTGGAAGAAGCCGAACGCGCTCGTCTTCGCCAGGGCGCCCTCGCTCGCGAAGTCACGGTAGTAGCCGTTCGCCTCGCCCGTGACCGCCGTGTGGATCGCGTGGTGGTGGTCGTCGCTCCACTGCGCGTGCAGACCATAGCCGCCGGCCTCGCGCGGCAGGATCAGCCGGGGGTCGTTGAGGTCGCTCTCGGCGATGAGGGTCAGGGGGCGGCCGAGGTGCGCGGAGCGCGCATCCGTCTCCTCCGCCATCGCCTGCAGGATGTGGTTGTCGGGGTCGTCGACGAGCGCGTGCACGGCGTCGAGCCGCAGCCCGTCGACGTGGAAGTCGTCAAACCACATCGCGAGGTTGTCGAGCACGTAGCGGCGCACCTCGGGGTGACCGACATTGACCGAGTCGCCCCACGTATTCGCGCTCGCCTCGAGCAGGTACGGGCCGAAGAGCGGAAGGTAGTTGCCGCTCGGGCCCAGGTGGTTGTAGACCACGTCTTGCACCACCGCGAGGCCGCGCGCGTGGCACGCGTCGACGAAGCGCCGATAGCCGGTCGGCCCGCCGTAGAGTTCGTGCACGGCGTACCAGGCCACGCCGTCATAGCCCCAGTTGTGGGTGCCGTTGAACCCGTTGACGGGCAGTAGCTCGATCGCGTCGACGCCGAGATCGACGAGGTGGTCGAGCCGAGCGATCGCGCCGTCGAACGTGCCTTGTGGGGAATACGTGCCGATGTGCAGTTCGTAGAGGATGCTCCCAGCGAGCTGGCGGCCCGTCCAGTCGTCGTCGGTCCACGCGAAGGCCGCCGGGTCATCGAGGGCGCTGAGCCCGTGCACGCCGTCGGGCAGACGTCGGGAGCGCGGGTCGGGCAACGGATGCCCGTCGGTGTCGTTCGCCACAGCGTCGAGCACGAACCCGTAGCGGTCGTCCGGCTCGAGAGCGGCCGGGGCCACCCACCACTCCCCCTCGGGTGCCATCTCGACGCGCTCGGTCGTGGTGCCCCGCACGCGGTGCAGGCCGACCTGGGCGGCTCGCGGGGCCCACACCTGCGCATCCGTCGTCATGACGGGTCGCCCTCAGCCAGGTCATCCTCCACCAGCAGGGCGACGGGATAGCGCTCGAGCACCTGAGCGAGCTGAAGCTCGCCACCGTCATATGCCGCGCCCGTGATCAGATCGCGGTACGGGCGGTGGGCCAGCACGATGACCGTGTCGCCCCACCCTCCGATGCGGCCCAGGCTCACCGGCAAACGGGTGCCGATCGTGACGGCGCCCCCGCGGTCGAAGGCGATGACGTGCCGCTCGGCCACACCGACGACGGGCAGCGCCGCGTAGCGCGTGAACAGCTCGGGCCGGTCGCGGCGCGCGCGCAGCGCGGTCGCCGTGACGAGCAGCTTCGCCGCCCCGGAGGCATCGATGGGGGGCAGAGCACCCGCATCGATCTCGTCGAGCAAGCGCCGCCGGGTCTCATAGTCGACGGGTCGACGGTTGTCGGGGTCGACGAGGCTCGTCTCCCACAGCTCGCTGCCCTGATAGACGTCGGGTACCCCTGGTGCGGTGAGCTGCACAAGCTTCGCGGTGAGAGAGTTCGACCAGCCGGCGGGGGCGATCGTGGCCACGAAAGCCTCCACGAGGGTCACGACATCGCGGTCGTCATACGCGAGATCGATCGCGGCCCGCACCCGCGCCTCGAACTCGTCGTCCGGTGCCGTCCACCCGGTAGAGGTGCCCGCCTCGCGCGCCGCCTTCTCGGCGTAGGCGTAGGCGCGCTCGCGGCTGAGCGGCCAGGCACCGATGAGCGATTCCCACAGAATGTTCTCAAAGACGCCGTCGCCGACGGTGACGCGCTCGCGCAGGGCGCCCAGCAGCGCCTCCCAGCGGTCGGGCTCCTCGGCGAGCACATGGATGCGGGCGCGGGTGTCCTCCCCGCGCTTCGTGTCGTGCGTCGACAGCGTCGTGAGCGACGCGGGGAAAGCAGCCTGGCGCACGGCCTGCCGCCGGTGGAACTCGTCCAGGGTGATCGAGAACTCGCCCGGGTCGGCCCCGACCTCGGTGAGCGAGGCCAGACGCGAGTACCGGTAGAAGGCCGTGTCTTCCACGCCCTTCGCCATAACCATGCCGCTGGTCTGCTGAAACCGGATCGCCACCGGCTGCTCGGGGTCGGCGAGAATCGGCTCGAGGGCGCGCAGCGCCGGCTCGAGGTCGGGGCGTGACGCGAGCGCCCCGGCGAGCGCCGCCTCGAGGTGCTCGTGGCCCGCGGGCAGGTACGAACGGTAGACGGGGAACGCCGCGAGCACCTCGGCGAGCGCGTCGGCGGCGTGCTCGATGGGAAAGGGAAGCTCCCGCTCGAGCCGCAGCACCTCGCTGCGCAGAATCGTGTCGGCGATGCGCCTCTTGGTGCGGTGGATGAGCGCGTGCCAGTCGAGGCGCTTCGGCGCAGCATCCGTGTCTTCCGCCCGCAGATCGGCGTCGAGGTCACTGAGCGGCAGGCGCCCCGCGGGGTCGACAAGCACACGATCGATCGTGGCGAGCGCGTCGTAGCCGGTCGTACCGACCGTCTGCCAGAAGGCGGGCAGGGGCTCATCGCCCTCGAGAATCTTCTCAACCCACACGGGTGCCCCGCCGGTCGCCTCGGCCAAGCGGTCCAGATACCGACCCGGGTCGGCGAGGCCGTCGGGGTGATCGACCCGGATGCCCTGCACGAGCCCCTCGCGCACCCAGCGCAGAATCTCCACGTGCGACTCATCAAACACCCAGGGCTCTTCGACGCGGATCGCGGCCAGGGTGTTCACAGCGAAGAACCGGCGGTAGGTGAGTTCAGCGTCGGCGCGCTGCCAGTGCACGAGCTCGAAGTGCTGGGCGTCGAGCACTGCCGCGATGGTCTGTGGTGCGGTGAGATCGGTGCCCGGGCGGGGCAGGCTGCCCTCGGCGAGCGGGTACTCCGTCTCGTAGACGCGCACGGCGGCGCCGCCGACCGCGTGCGGCAGGAGGGTCACGTGCCCGCCATCGATGACCTGAGGCAGCTCATCGCCGAGCACGGGCAGACGGAGGCGACCCTCGCCGGCAGCCCAGTCGACGTCGAAAGCGTCCGCATAGCGCGAGCTCGCACCGTCGCGCAGCAGCTGCCACCACCACGCGTTCTGGCGAGGGTCGGCGACACCCACGTGGTTGGGCACGATGTCGACCAGCACACCCAGGTCATGGTCGCGCGCGGCGCCGATCGCGTGCGTGAAGCCCGCGAGACCCCCGCGCTCCTCGTCGATGGCCCCGTGATCGACGACGTCATAGCCGTGCGTCGAGCCGCGCGTCGCCTGCAGGAGCGGCGAGAGGTACAGCCAGTCGGCGCCGAGGCGACTCACGTAGTCGGCGAGCCCCGCCACCTCGTCGAGGGGAAACTCGGCCGAGACCTGCAGTCGGTACGTGGAACGGGGCAGCATGGCTACGGGGTCACCACCGGTGTGCTGGCGTGGTCGACGGTGGCGGGCGGCGAGAGGGATGCCGCGACCGAGTCATCGAGAGTGGGCTCCGTCTCGACCCACTCGCGCAGCACGACCATGCTGATCGCCTCCAGCGTCATGGTGCCGTCGGCGTCGAGCACGGGCTCGCCCTCGATGCCGCTCGTGTCGACCAGGCGCTCCCAGCGTGCGCCGTGGTCGGAGGACGGCAGGGTGACGGTGACCGGCTCGGTGTGGGCCGAGAAATAGACGAGGAACGAGCGGTCGACAATGGCCTCGCCCCGAGCATCCCGCCCCTGAATGCCGTGGCCGTTGAGGTAGACGCCGATCGAACGACCGAAGCCCGACTCCCAATCTTCGGGGGCCATGGCCGTGCCATCCGGTCGGAACCATACGACGTCGGGCACGGGGTCGCCCTCATCGCGTCGCACCGGTCGGCCGTCGAAGAAACGCGTGCGACGGAAGGTGGGATGCTCGCGCCGCAGCCGCACGAGCGAGCCCACGAACTCGGTGAGCGCGCCATCCGCGTGCTCCCAATCCACCCACGACAGCTCACTGTCGTGCGCGTACACGTTGTTGTTGCCGCGCTGCGTGCGACCCAGCTCGTCACCGTGGGCGATCATCGGCACGCCCTGACTGAGCAGCAGCGTGGCGAGGAAGTTGCGCACCTGGCGGGCACGCAGGGCCTGGATGACCGGGTTGTCGGTCGGGCCCTCCTCGCCGAGGTTGTAGGAGCGGTTGTGGCTCTCGCCGTCACTGTTGTTCTCGCCGTTGGCGTGGTTGTGCTTCTCGTTGTACGAAACCAGGTCGCGCAACGTGAAGCCATCGTGCGCCGTCACGAAGTTGATGCTCGCGACGGGGCGGCGACCGGAAGACTCGTAGAGGTCGGCAGAGCCCGTGAGCCGGCTCGCGAATTCGCCGAGCGTCTCGCCCTCGCCGCGCCAGAAGTCGCGCACGGTGTCGCGGTACTTGCCGTTCCACTCCGTCCACTGCGGGGGAAAGTTGCCGACCTGGTAGCCGCCGGGCCCGATGTCCCACGGCTCGGCGATGAGCTTGACCTGCGAGACGACGGGGTCTTGATGCACGAGGTCGAAGAAGGTCGAGAGGCGGTCGACGTCGTAGAACTCGCGCGCGAGTGCGGCCGCGAGGTCGAAGCGGAAGCCGTCGACGTGCATTTCGGTCACCCAGTAGCGCAGCGAGTCCATGATGAGCTGCAGCGAGTGCGGGTGGCGCACGTTGAGGCTGTTACCCGTGCCCGTGTAGTCGCGGTAGTACTGCGGGTCGTCCTCCATCAGGCGGTAGTACGCCTCATTGTCGATGCCTTTGAACGACAGCATGGGGCCCATGTGGTTGCCCTCGGCGGTGTGGTTGTAGACGACGTCGAGAATGACCTCGATGTCGGCGGCGTGCAGCTCGCGCACCATGCTCTTGAACTCCTGCACCTGCTGGCCGCGATCACCGCTGGAGGAGTACGCATTGTGCGGGGCGAGGAACCCGATCGTGTTGTAGCCCCAGTAGTTGCGCAGGCCCTGGTCGACGAGGTGCTTGTCATGTACAAATTGGTGCACGGGCATGAGCTCGATCGCGGTCACGCCTAGCTTGCGCAGATGGTCGATGATCGCCGGATGCGCGATCGCGGCGTAGGTGCCGCGAATCTCTTCCGGAACATCCGGGTGCGTCATCGTCAGCCCCTTGACGTGGGCTTCGTAGATGACGCTCGAGCTGTAGGCGGTGCGCGGGGGGCGATCGCCCTGCCAATCGAAGTAGGGGTTGATGACGACGCCGAGCATCGCGTGCGGGGCCGAATCGAGGTCGTTCCGCTTGGTCGGCTTGCCGAAGTGGTACGGAAACAGCGACTCATCCCAGTCGATCTCGCCGCTCACGGCCTTCGCATAGGGGTCGAGCAGCAACTTGTTCGCGTTGACGCGTCGACCGACCGTCAGGTCCTCCGTGCCGTGCACGCGGTAGCCGTACAACTGACCGGGCTGCACCTGGGGCAGGTAGGCGTGCCACACGTGGGCGTCGACCTCGATGAGCTCGATGCGCGTCTCGTGACGTTCGTCGTCGAACAAGCACAGCTCGACACGGTCAGCCGCCTCGCTGAAGAGCGCGAAGTTCGTCCCATTGCCGTCGAACGTCGCACCCAGCGGATACGCGGAACCTGGCCACGTCTGCATGCGGTCTCCCCACTTCTGTCGACCTCCAGAGTAGGCGGTCGCGCGCGGTCGACCCTGCGAAAGCGTGTCAGCCGGCCCCCTGCGCCCAGGCGATCATCAGCAGAGTCACGATCGCACCCGCCGCGAAGTTGAGCAGCAGGAACCGCTTCCAGCCCCGGTTCGCGCCCTCGGCCGTCTCCTCGGTGACGTTCCACCACTGGGCCGTGCTCACCGCGTAGGGCAGCGCTGCGAACGCGGCAAGCGGCCCCGGCCACTCGGTGCCGAGCAGCAGCAGGCCCGCTACCAGGTAGGCGATCACCGCGAGGCGAGTAGTGGCTCGGGCCCCGATGACGGTCGCGATCGACGACAGCCCGCCCTCGCGATCAGCGACGATGTCTTGCACCGCGCCGAAGGCATGGCTCGCCGCACCCCACAGGAAGAACGCGGCGAGGATGAGCCACAGCGCGAGAGTGAACTCAGCCCCCGACAGCGCGAGGCCGTAGACGGCCGGGCTCACGAAGTGCGTGCTCGAGGTCACCGAGTCGAGGAAAGGCTTCTCCTTGAACCGAAAACCCTTCAGCGAGTACGCGATGACTGCGAAGACGCTCACGGCGAGCACGAGCCACGACAGGGGATCCCCGACGAGCAGGAGGTAGACGAGGAAGGGCACGTTGGTGATGAGCGCGGCAAGCAGGGTGGCGCGATGGAGGCTCGGGTCAAGCAATGCTCCCTCCACCCCGCCCTTGCGCGGGTTGTGCAGGTCGCTCTCATAGTCGAAGACATCATTGATGCCGTACATCGCCAGGTTGTAGGGGATCAGAAAGTACAGGGTGCCGACGATGAGCGTCAGGTCGATCTCACGCACCGTCAGCAGGTAGGCGGCCGCGAAGGGGAAGGCCGTGTTGATCCAGCTCAGCGGTCGCGAGCTCAGGGTGAGCTGGCCGAGGGCGCTCATGCGCTCGGCTGCGTGTCGGGGCTCGGCTGCGTGTCGGGGCTCGGCTGCGCCGCGGAACGGCGGGGGAGGAGCTCCCACACGGCAGGCAGCAGCACGAGGGCCGCGACGGTGTAGGCGAAGTCCTCGATCGGTGCGACGCCGATGCGCACACCACTGATGAGGGCATCGTCGTAGTCGACGAGCCCCGTGCCGATGATGACATTGTCGAAGATCGCGGTGAGCGCGAGCAACACGATCGCGGCGAGACCGACGGCCCGCCAATTCGGCGCGCGCCGAGCGACGATCGCCGCGACGGCAAGGATCGCGACCGCGCCGAGGAAGACCAGGTTGAGCAGCGTGTACGTCACGAGGCAGCTGTCGTCTCGGGCGTGCGGCGCCAGCGGCCCGCCACAAGGTCCTTCGCCGCGGTGTAGGCGTTCATCGTGTTGTAGCTGAGCAGTGTCAGGAAGAACACCTCCTCCAGCGGAAGCTCGTCGCCGACCAGAACCCCGGTCATGAACTCGGTCTGCCCGCGGAAGAAAATCCCTAAGGCGATGCCGAAGACATCCCAGATGAGGAAGAACACGACGCCGAGCGGCAGGACCACTGAGGCGCGGCGCCAGTCGCGCCAGAAGAAGAGGCGAAACCGTCGGTCGAGCAGCGCCATGCCGGTCAGGGCGATGGCGAGCGCCGTCAGGTACGCGAAGCCGATCACGCCGCCGCGGTCTCCTCAGCTCGGGGGCCCGTCGACTCGAGAGGCTCTGGCAGGGGACCGGTCGAGGTGTCGCCGCGCAGTCTCTTGACGATGAGCTCGGCGCTGATGAGGCACATCGGCAAACCGATGCCCGGCATCGTCGAGCCGCCCGCGTAGTAGAGCCCGCCGACCTTCTTCGACACGTTGCCGGCGCGGAAGAACGCGCTCTGCTTGAGAATGTGCGCGGGCCCAAGAGCCGTGCCGCGCCAGGCGCCGAGATCGTCGTGGAAGTTGCCGGGGCCGTAGGTGCGGCGCACGACGATGCGGTCGGCGAGGTCGGGAATGTGCGCCCACTCCGCGATCTGCTCGATGATGCGGTCGGCGTAGGTCTCCAGCGGAGTGTCGCCGTCACCGTCGACATCGCCGCGCCCGAACGACAGGTCGGCGGGCGCCGGCACGAGCACGAAGACGTTTTCGTGCCCTTCTGGAGCCACCGAGGGGTCGACACCGCTCGGCTTGCAGATGTAGAGCGAGGCCGGGTCGGGTAGCTCGGGCGTCGCACCGAAGATCGACTCGAAGTTTTCGCGCCAGTCAGCGGTGAACAGCAGCGTGTGGTGCTCAAGCTGGGGAAGGTCGCCCTTGACCCCGAGGTACATGAGCAGCGCGCTCGGGCCGGCCGTGGCTTTATCCCAGTACGACTGCGGGTAGGTCTGCAGCTCTTCGGGCAGCAGGGTGGTCTCGCTGTGGTGCAGGTCAGCGGCCGACACGACGACGTCGGCCTCGATGATCTCGCCGCTCGCCAACTCCACCCCGCGAGCCTGCTGGGTCACCTCATCGACGACGATGCGCGTCACGGGAGAGGAGGTACGGATGCTCACGCCCTGATCGCGCGTCACAGCGGCGATGCGCTCGATGAGGCGCGTGAAGCCACCCATCGGGTAGAGCACACCATCGGTGAGGTCGAGATGGCTCATGAGGTGGTACATGCTCGGCGTGAGGAACGGCGAGGATCCGAGGAACACAGCCGGGTAGCCGAGGATCTGCCGCAGCCGCAGGTCGCGGAAGCGCCGGGCGACGTAGGCGTCGAGGCTCTGCAGCAGCATCCGCACGAGCTTGACGCTGCGCTTGAGCACGTCGCGTGTCAGCAGCGGGCCGAAGGAGGCGAAGCTCGTGTAGAGGAAAGACTTCTTGGCCATCTCGTAGGTGTCGCGCGCCGACTCGAGGTACGTCTCGAGCTTGCGGCCCGCTCCCGGCTCGATCGACTCGAACAGCGCGATGTTCTCCTCGCGAGAGGCGGCGACGTTGACGGCGCCGTCGAAGCCCTGCGTGATGACCCGGTAGCCCGGGTCGAGCTGGATGAGCTCGAGCTGCTCCTCGGAGGAGGTACCGCACAGCTTGAAGAAGTGGTCGAAGACCTCCGGCATGAGGTACCAGCTCGGGCCGGTGTCGAAGCGGAACCCGTCGGATTCCCATGAGCCAGCGCGACCGCCGAGCTGGTCGCGCTTCTCGACCAGGGTGACGTCGTACCCGTCGCGCGCGAGCAGGGCGGCGGTCGAGAGGCCGGCGATGCCACCCCCGATGACGACGGCGCGGCTCATGCCGTCACCGCCGCGGGCTGCGCCGACCGACGCGGTTGCGGGATCCGCCCCGCCAGCACCGACACCGCGATGCGGGCCTTGACGGGGTCGGGTACGCGCACGCGAGCCTGCACGAGCTCGGCCGCGGGCGTGCCGCGCAGGCGCCGGGAGAGCTCGAAGAAGAGTCCCTGGGCGAGCGCGACTGCCTTGCGGCTGCCGGTGGGTAGCTGCGGAATCACCGCCGCTGAGACGCTGAGGTCGTGGTCAATGTCGTCGAGCAAGCGGTGCTTCTCCTCTTCCGTGAACGAGTCGACCCTGATGCCGGGAAAGTAGCTGCGCCCGAGCGTCTCAAAGTCGGCGGCGAGGTCGCGGAGGAAGTTGACCTTCTGGAACGCCGCGCCGAGGGCACGCGCGCCGCGCACCATGCGCTCAGTCTGGTGGTCGTCGACGGGGGATTCCTGAAGGAACGCTCTCAGGCACATGAGCCCGACCACTTCGGCAGACCCGTAGACGTAGGTGTCGAAGCTCTCGGCGTCATGCTCGGTGTCGGTGAGATCCATGCGCATCGAGTGGAAGAAGGGCTTCGTGAGCTCCGAGGCGAAACCGACCTCGCGCGCCGTGCGCGCGAAGGCGTGCACGATCAGGTTGGCGCTGTAGCCGTGCTGCATCGCCTGCTCGGTGTCGGCCTCCAGCTCGTCCAGGTAGCGAGCCGCTGCGGCGCCGTCGAGTCCTGCGTCGGTGACGCCGCCATCCACGATCTCGTCGGCGACGCGCACGAGCGCGTAGATGTTTTCGACGTGCTGACGCACGCGCGGCGCGAGCAGGCGCGAAGCAAGACCGAAGGAGGTTGAGTAGCGACGGATGACGACGCCCGCGGTCTCCTCCGCGACGCGGTCGTACAGGCTGAGCCGGCTCATCGCATCCTCTCCAGCACCGTCTGCGCGACCGGCTGCAATTCAGCGCGCAGGGCCTCGGGAACCACGGGGTCTGCCAGCAACGCGAGAGCACGATTCGCGCACCCGCGCACGAGGTCGTCGGCAAACGCGCGGGCGCCGCACTCGGCGAGCAGCTCGCGCGCCTCGTCAGCCTCGGCATTCGTCAGGTCGTGCTTGCCGATGAGCTGCTTGAGGCGATCCCACTGCGCAGTCGTGCAGGCGTAGGCGATGAGCACAGTGCGCTTGCCCTCGCGGAGGTCGCCAATCGTGGTCTTGCCGGTGAACGACTCCTCGCCGAACACGCCGAGCACGTCATCAACGATCTGGTAGGCGATGCCGATCTCGCGGCCGAACTCCCCGAGCAGGGTGACGACGTCCTCCGCCGCCCCGGCCAGGATCGCCCCGGCCTGCAGGGGCGCCTCGAACGAGTAGACGGCGGTCTTGAGCCGCTCCATCTGCAGAATGTCGTCGACCACCGGGTTCTCCGGGTCGATGGAGAAGTCGACGTCGATGAGCTCACCGGCGGCGCTCGCGAACATCGCTTCGTCGAGCACCTCCAGCAGGCGCTCGCGCATGACCGAGCCGACACCGCTGCGCTCGATCAGCCGATAGCTGTTGAACAGGGCGAGGTCGCCGGCAATGACAGCGGCCGAGACTCCGCGATGCTCGGCGATCTCCACGCTCGCCCCGCGGTCGACGGCGTGATCGCGGTAGGTGCCCGAGATGTTCGGGATGCCACGGCGCACGAAGTCGCGATCGATCACGTCGTCGTGCACGATGAGGGCCGTGTGCAGCAGCTCGAACGACGCTCCGACGTAGGCGGCCGCTTCCAGGTCGGCGCCGCCGAGACCGCTGTAGGCGGCCATGACCATGCGCGGGCGAAAGCGCTTGCCGCCCTGCGTATTGCGCTCGAGCAGGCCCCACAGGTGCTCATAGTGCGCACCCAGGGGGGCGGCGCGCTTCTTGGCTAGGCTGAAGAAGCGCTCCAGCACAGCGTCGACCACAACTCCTCGCTCCTGCGCGATGGTGACCGGGTCGTTCCTCTTCACCCCAGCAGACTACAGCCGCCCATGACTGATCTACCTGAAACCGTCGTGCTCGTTGACGACGACGGCACGCCCATCGGCACGGCGCCCAAGGCGACCGTCCACAGCACCGAGACACCCCTGCACCTCGCGTTTTCCTGCCACGTCTTCGACGAGCGCGGCCGTGTGCTCGTCACACGACGCGCACTCGGCAAGAAGACCTGGCCAGGCGTGTGGTCGAATGCCTTCTGCGGTCACCCCGCCCCCGGGGAGGAGATGGCGGATGCGATCGCGCGCCGCGCCCAGCGTGAGCTCCGGCTCACGATCACGGAGGTGACCGCAGCATTGCCGCATTTCCGCTATCGCGCGGTCGACGCATCCGGCATCGTCGAGAACGAGATCTGCCCCGTCTTCACGGCGCGAGCGAGCACCGACCCGGCTCCCGAAGCCGATGAGGTGTCGGAGTGGGCGTGGGTTGAGCCGGAGGCCCTGCAGGCGGCCGTCGGCGCCACACCCTTCGCCTTCAGCCCGTGGCTGGGCTGGCAGCTCGAGGCCTGGGAGGGCCGCTACTCGGTCTCGCGCTGACTGACCGCGTCCAGGCTCGGCGCAGTCGGGACGATCGGCGGCGGAGTGCGGGGTACCCGCACGAGCACGCTCGTGCCCGTTTCGCCGTCAGAGTCGACCACGATCGATCCGCCGATGCGGCTCTCCAGCGGCCCCTTGACGATGGGCAGGCCGAGGCCGGTGCCGGGCACCTCACGGTGCTCACGCTGACAGCTCGCTCGCAGAAGAGCGACGTCGACAACGCCTTCGAAGCAGGGGCCGACGACCACATCGTGCAGCCGTTCAGCTCGCGCGAACTCATCGAGCGCATCGCGGTGCTGCTCGAGCCTGCGCCCGCGAACTGACGTCGCCTGGCGCCACTGGCCTGGGTCAGCCCTTCGGCTCGATCACCGTGCGGTGGAAGTTCTGGAACGACCGCGAGGCGGTGGGCCCGCGCTGCCCCTGGTAGCGGTTGAGGTAGGCGCCCGTGCCGTACGGATTCTCGGCGGGAGAGCTGAGCCGGAAGAAGCACAACTGCCCGATCTTCATGCCCGGCCACAGCTTGATTGGCAAGGTGGCCACGTTGCTGAGCTCCAGCGTCACGTGCCCACTGAACCCCGGGTCGATGAAGCCCGCCGTGGAGTGAGTGAGAAGACCGAGACGCCCGAGTGAGCTCTTGCCCTCCAGTCGCGCCGCCACATCGTCGGGCAAGGTTACGAGCTCGTAGGTCGACCCGAGCACGAATTCGCCCGGATGCAGGATGAACGGTTCATCGGGCTTGGCCTCCACCAAGCGAGTCAGCTCAGGCTGATCCTCCGCCGGATCAATGAACGGGTACTTGTGGTTGTCGAACAGGCGAAACAAGCCGTCAATGCGCACATCCACACTCGAGGGCTGCACCATGGAGAGATCGAGCGGGTCGAGGCCGATGCGGCCGGAATCCAGTTCGGCACGGATGTCACGGTCGCTGAGGAGCATGAGGTCAGCCTAGCGAGGCATTGCTACACTGCTCACGCGACCTGGTGCCCGATACGGGCACCAGCGCTGGCGTCGCGGCGAAGGCCAGAAATGGCCTTCGCTTCAAGCTCCAGCGCGGGGATGTAGTTCAATGGTAGAACTTCAGCTTCCCAAGCTGATAGCGCGGGTTCGATTCCCGTCATCCCCTCCAGTGTGATGTCTCACGACATCGTGGACGGGCGAACCCGCGGTAGCGGGGTTCGCCCGTTTTTCATTCTTTGGCTTGGTAGCCCTTGTTCGGGTTGATGATGTGCTCGGCGATGACTTCTCCGTCGGGGGTGATCGCGGTGGCGTGGAGTCCGTGGATGAGGATGAGCGTGTAGGCGAAGGCGGGCGTGCGCCGGTTCAGGGATCGGTGCGGGCGCAGCTGGTTGTAGTGGCTGCGGAATTCGTCCAGCTCGTGCTGCAGTTCGGTAAGCGTTGCGGCGGGGCGCACGGTGAGGCGTTTCTTCAACGTCTGCCAGAACCTCTCGATCTTGCCTTGCGTGGTGGGTTTGTAGGGGCGGCCGTTCTTTTGGGTGATGCCGTGCAGGGCCAGCAGAGTTTCGAAGGCGTTGCCGGAGGTGCGGGCGCGGGTGCCGCCGGCGAAGCGGGTGGTGAAGATATTCCCGTTGTCCGTCAGGGTCGCTGCCGGATACCCGTGCTCAGAGGCGGCCTGTTGGAAGGTGACGGTGCGCCCGTTGGCGCGGGCGTGGGCGCTGAGGTGGGTCAGGTATCGGGAGTGGTCATCGAGCCAGGCGATGATCTCCACCTCGCCACCGCCTGCGAGCTGCCAGTGGGTGGTGTCGGACTGCCAGAGCTCGTTGGGTCGCTCAGCGGTGAACCTCTGCCAGGAGGAGCGGGGTCTCTTCTGCGGTTGCGGGGTGATCGCTTCAGCGCCGCGCAGGATCCGCCAGATCGTCGACCGTGACACCACCGTGCCCTCGGCGGCCAGGAGGGAGCCGATCGTGTCGGCGCCGGCATCGAGCCCGTCGGTGGTGAGCTGGGCGCGCAACTGCACCACCCGGGCCCCAACGGCGTCCGGGGTTCGACGAGGGCTGGGCCCTGGCGCTCTCGAGCGCGGCGCGAAGGCCGCCTCACCCTCGGTGAGCCACCTGTGCTGGAGCTTATGGACCAGCGACTTGGAGACGCCGTGGATACGGGCCGCCTCCCGATACGACAGGCCCTGGACGGTGACGGCGAGGATCAACACTTCGGCTTTGCTCACCTGCTGACACTGCCCGCCGGGTGTCCACGATGACGTGAGACATCAGCACCTCACCGCCCCTAGTGTCCACGATGTCGCGAGACAGGTGTCCACGATGTCCTGAAACCACACACCGTCATCCCCTCCAGGCCCGCCGACAGTTCTCTCGGCACCCCTTTACATCTGTGCCCTCTAGCGGCATGTGAGTCCTGCCGTACCGGCACATTTGCCTCTGGCAGGCACAGTTCACGCTCCTGCGGCGTTGCGCCCTCTGCACGGGGCAAACCGATTCTCCGAGCATGCCGAATGAAGGGTGTTGGGGGAGGAAAACATGTCCAGAAGCAGTGCTCGCGTCGTCGCCGCCGTGCTGGCGGCGCCCGCGCTGCTGTGGGCTATCGCGCTCGTCGTCATCGTCACCGCTGATCTGCCGCCGCTGGGGGGCGCGGCAGTCAGCGTGCCGATCATGACCGTGGTGCTGCTGTCACTGCTGGGGGGCGTGATCGCAGCAGTGACGGCGCGCCTGGGGCGGGAGCATCGGGGGGATGCTCCGCCCCGGCGCCTCGTCGCCGCAACCGTCAGCGGCACAGCGGTCATCGCCGCGGCGGCCGTCGCTCTCGCGCTCGGAGCCGGTATGCCTGCCGAACCCGCGATCGCTGAGCCGGCCGTCGCAGACCCGTCGGGTACGAGCGTGACCGAAGCGGAACAGCTCGAGACCGAGCAGCGCATCGTGTTCGGTGACCACAGCGAGCACGCCGGTCACACGCCCTAGCGCGGCGCAGCCTCGACAGCCGCCATCAGCGTGTCGACGATCGTGTCGATCTCCTCGTCAGTCACCACGAACGGGGGTGAGATCTGCAGCACGTGGTTCTGCAGCACCCGCGTGATGACGCCGTGCTCAAGCGCACGGTCGGCGACAGCGAGGGCATCCACGTCATCCCGCAGCTGAATTCCCGCCATGAGGCCGCCGAAGCGCACCTCGGCGACCAGCTCGTGCCCGCGGGCACGATCGAGGGCGGTGTCGAGCAGACCTTCCAGTTCGCCCGCACGGGCGACCAAGCCCTCGCGCTGCAGGATGTCGAGGTTCGCCTCGGCCACAGCGCAGGCCGTCGCGTGGCCGGAGTAGGTGAGCCCGTGACGGAAGAGCGGCGCGTCGGGCCCCTCATAGAACGCCTGCCACACCTTCGGGGCGACGAGCACGCCACCGAGAGCGGCATAGCCCGAGGTGATGCCCTTGGCCATGAGTAGCAGGTCGGGTGTGAACGCATACCGCTCGCACGCGAACATCGACCCGGTACGCCCGAACCCCGTGATGACCTCGTCGGCGATGAGCAGAATACTGTGCTCGGCCGCCAGGCGCTGCAGACCCTCCAGGTAGCCGGGAGCGGGAGGAATGACCCCGCCCGTTCCCATCACGGGTTCCGCGAGCATCGCCGCGATGTTCTCGGGCCCGAGCCGCAGAATCTCCGCCTCGACGGCATCGATGTCAGAGTGGTGCACCCGGGCGGTCTCGGGAATGAGCGACTCGGTGCCGTACCCGTCGCGGTTGGTCTGGATGCCCGCCACGCTCGTGCCGAAGGCGTGCAGCCCGTGGTACGACTCGGCGCGGCTCAGGATGATCTTCTTCGTGCTCTGACCCTGTGCCTGCCAGTGCCGCCGCGCCAGCTTGCAGGCGACATCCACCGCGTCGGATCCCCCACTGGTGAAGATCACGCGCGCATCCTCGAACGGGGCGAAGCTCGCCACGCGTTCCGCGAGCGCGAGAGCGCGATCGTTGGCGTACCGCCCGAACACGTGGTAGGTCTCGAGCCGCGACATCTGCGCGTACGCGGCCTGCGCGACCTCCTCACGGCCGTGCCCGATGTTGGCGTGCCAGAGGCCCGCCGTCGCATCAAGCAGTCGCTGCCCCGTCGACGTCGTCACGGAGGCGCCGTCACCGCTGACGATCTCGATCTGGTGGCCGACCACCGAGGGCATGTGGGCCTGCGCGCTCCACAGCGCGGGCCCACGATGTAGTGCATGATTCACGGTGATCTCCTTCTCGGCTCGGTGACCCACGCTACGCGGTCGGCCCGGTGACGGCGCGCCCGATGAGGGGCTCGACGTCGGCCATGAACCGGCGCACGTTGTCGTCGACGATGATGTCACTCGGCCGCAGCGGACGCGTGAGGTGCAGCCCCTCGAGCGAGCGGATACGACTGAGCGCCACATAGGTCTGCCCCGGCGCGAAGGCCCGCGGGCCCAGATCGACGATCGCCTGGTCGTAGGTGGAGCCCTGCGACTTGTGGATCGTGACCGCCCACGCGAGGCGCAGGGGAAACTGCGTGAACTCGGCGATGACGTCCTTGCTCACCGACTTCTTCGCCGAGGAGTAGGTGTACTTGTACTTCTCCCACGTCGCCGGCACGACCTCGTGGCTCTCGCCATCAACCTCGACGTGCACGGTGCGGCCGATGCTCTCCACCGTGCCGAGCGTGCCGTTGACCCAGCGGGGGTGACCGTCACCACCCGTGTCGTTGCGCAGGAACATCACCTGGGCTCCGACCTTGAGCTCAAGCTGCTCATCCGCCGGGTAGCCGCCAGCCCCGCCGAACTCGCCGATGATCTCGGCGCGGGCGGTCTTGGAGTCTCCGGGCAAGCGGCGCAGGGCATCCCGATTGATGCGTGTGACGGTCGCGTTCGTCGTCGCCAGGGTCAGCACGCCCTCCTCGGGCGCGGGGCGGGCACCGGCCTCGTTGAGCGCGCGCCCGATCTCGGGGGTCACGGTGCCGTGCCGCACGGCGGTGAGCATGGCGCGGAAGTCGGCATCCTGCTGGCGATGGATCGTCTGCAGCTCGACAATGCGCAGGTCGGTGTACTGCCAGACCTTCGCGTCGAAGAACCACATCGAGCGGTAGTGGTCGGCGTAGTACGCCCGCTCGCCCTCGTCGCGGCCCGGCACGGGAGCGAGCTGGTACGGGTCGCCGAAGAGCACGACCTGGGCCCCGCCGAACGGCTCGTGGCGCCGCGCGCGCGACTGGCGCAGGCGGCGGTCGATAGCATCCATGAGGTCGGCGCTCACCATCGACACTTCGTCGATCACGACGGTGTCGATGCTCGCGAGCAGGCGGCGCAGCTCAGGCGGGTCATCGAGGTCGTGGTCGGCGATGAGCCCGATCGGCAGCCGGAAGAGCGAGTGGATCGTCTGCCCGCCGACGTTGAGCGCGGCGACGCCCGTCGGCGCGCACACGATGGCCGTGCGGTCAGTGGTCGTCAGGTAGGTCTCGAGCAGGGTCGATTTGCCAGTGCCCGCGCGACCGGTGACGAAAACGTGCTCGCGCGTCGACTCGATGAGATCGAGCACGGCGGACTGCTCGGGGCTCAGCGGGGTGCCGTCGGGGGCGCGCTGCGCGCCGTCGGTTGCCACGCCGGGTGCCGCCATGTCGCTCCTGCCTGCGATCGGAAACCTCCACTGTATCCGGCGGGCGGCGGCACGAACCGTAGGCTGAGGGCATGAGGCGGGCAGCCCTGGTCTGGGGAGGAACGGTGGCGGTCGTGGCTGGCCTGGGCGCCGCCACGATCGCCCTCGTGATCGCCGTCACGGCGACACCCGAAGCCCACGTCGAGCGCTATCTGCAGGCCCTCGCCGCTGACGACCTCGTCACCGCAGCCCGGCTCGCAGGCCTGCCCGAGGGAAGCCCGACGCCGCTCGGCGACGCCGGCACGCCGACCGTGCTGGGTGTCATCGATCGCGCCGAGCGGGGGGACGGGCGCGTCGCCGTCATCGCCGAATACGGGGGCGAGCGGGATTCGGCCACGGTGATCCTGGTTCTTGCCCCCGCCGAGCCGCTGTTCGGCGTCGTGCCGCAGTGGCGCTTCACCACCCCGCCCGTGCGCACGCTCGAGATCGGCGTCGATCAGCACGACGAGTTTCTCGTCAACGAGCGGCGCCTCGCCGCGACCGCACCCGGTGAGACGGCGCGCGTGACCGCCTTCGTGCCTGCGCGGCTCGACGTGGGTGTCATCGATCCTTTCGTGCAGGCCGAGACCGTGCACCTGCGACTCGGGCAGTCGTCGCCCGACACGCTGCTGCTCGAGGCCGTGTCGACCGTGCGGCTCGAGCGGGCCGTGCAGCAGGAGGTCACCCGGTTTCTCACCGACTGCGTCGATCAGGAGGTGCTGCAGCCGGCCGGGTGCCCGTTCGGCCGCGAGATCGACGATCGGGTGTTGGATCGACCACAGTGGCAACTCGTCACCGAGCCGCTGGTTACTCTGACCCCGTCGAGCACGCCCGGCACCTGGAGCGTGCGCGCCCTCGCCGAGGTGGGGCTGCGCGTGAGCGTGCAGAGCCTGTTCGACGGCCGAGTCTCCGACGTCGACACGACGCTCACCGCGACCGTCACCGGCACGGTGCTGGTGCGCGACGGTGTGCCCCGACTGACGATCCAGCCGCCGACCGGCTAGGGGCCGGTGCGGTCGGCAGGCGTGCGCTCCGCACCCGTACGCTCGGCTCGGGCTTCGAGCATGGCGTTGTAGGCCTGCAGCTCGGCATCCCCGTCGCGGTCGGCCTGTCGGTCGCGACGCTTCGACTCGCGCCCGTCGGAGCGGCTCCAGGTGAGCACGACGAGCAGCGCGAGCGCGAGAGTGGGTATCTCGCCGACACTCCACGCGATGCCGCCACCGGTCTGCTGGTCGGCCAACGGCGCCTGCCCCCACTCGCGCCCCATGGCGCCGTACCACTCGGGCAGGAGGAGGCCCGTGCCGGTGAGGAGGAAGAGCCCGAAGAACGCGTGGAACGCCATCGTGGCCATGAGGATCAGCAAGCGGATCGGGTACGGCGGCCGGTACGGCGCTGGGTCGACGCCGATGAGGGCGTTGACGAAGAGGTACCCGCTGAGCAGGAAGTGCACGATCATCCACTGGTGACCGAGATGGTCGGTGACCGCCCACGAGAACAACGGCGAGTAGTAGAAGGCGAGGAGCGAAACCCCGAAGATCACGGCCGCGACGAGAGGATGCCCGACGATACCGGCGAAGCGTGAGTGCACGATCGCGAGAATCCACTCCCGAGGCCCCCGCGAGCCGTCGGTGCGCGCGTGGATGGCTCGCGCCGCGAGCGTGACGGGCGCCGCGAGCACGAGCAGCACGGGTATGGCCATGCTCAGCAGCATGTGCGAGAGCATGTGGATGCTGAACAGGTACTTCTCGTAGACCGCGAATCCACTGCTTGTCACCGCGAACAGCGTCAGCATGCCAGCAACCCACAGGATGGTGCGGCCGACGGGCCACCCATCGCCCCGGCTGCGCAGCCGCCACACGCCAGCGAGGTAGAAGAAGGTGCCGAAGGCGGCAAGCAGCGCCCACAGCAGGTTCAGATCCCACTCCGTCGCGAGGCGCCACGGCTCGAAGGCGGGGGGCAGCGGGGCGCCGGTGAGCAGCTCCGCCGGCGTGGGGTTGGCCCGCAACTCGGCCGGCACCTCCTCGACCGGCGGTGCGGTGCGCGCGAGCGCGGTCGCGATGCCGGAGGCCGCACCCATGACGACGAGCTCGGCCACGACGATCGCCCAGAAGGATGCCCGTGGTCGCTGCGCGCGCTGCACGCGCCCGATGAGTACCCGCCGGTACCCGGCGCCGAAGGCGCCGAGCACGAGGAGCGACACCACTTTCGCGATCAGCAGCAGGCCGTACGGGGTCGCGAGACCCTCGAGGGCGCCGACGCGAATCTGTGCGCTGACGAGCCCCGACGCGGCGACGACGATGAAGGCGATGAGCGCGACAGTGGAGTAGCGCGCCAGAACCGGGGCGAACCGGTCGCCGAGTGCCCGACGGGCCAGCACGAGGGTCAGCAGACCCCCGACCCAGATGGCCGCGAACACGCTGTGCAAGAAGACCGCCGTCACAGCGGCGTCGTGATCGGCTGTTCCGCCCGCGTGCCCGGTCTGGGCGACCGGCCACAGTGCCGCCACGGCGAGCACGAAGACCCCCGCCAGCAGCGCGGGCGAACGCACGGCGAAGCACAGCACCGTGACGACCGCTGCCATGAGCGCCGTGGCGAGCCACGCCTGCCCCAGCTCGCGCTCGGTGAAGAACGAGGCGAGTAGCTGCCCGAACCGCTCATCGAGTGTGACCGGCTCGAGGAAGATGCTGAGAAACACGAGGAACCCCGTCGCGAAGGAGGCGAGAGCCCACAGCGCAGCCCCGGCCGCCGCGACATCGAGAGCTCGATCGTAGGCCGACGTGTCGCGAGAGAAGGCGATGAGCGCGAGCAGCAGAGCACCGATCGCCGCCGACGCGCCCAGCGTGGTGAACAGCTTGGCGATCGGCAGACCGTAGCGCACCGTCGCCCCCGGGTCATTGAGCAGCGGCGCGGCGGCGCCGCCTCCTACGACGAGGGAGATGAGGAGCGCCACCAGGCCGGTGACGGCGAGCGCGGCGAGGGCGATTGCGCCCCACGGCAGGGACTCGCGAGCGGGCGGGGCCGACTCAACTCCACGCCCGGGGGTGCCACGGGTCACGGCACTGGCCGCGGTCGGCGACGTCGTCATGCGGGGCAACCCTTCCTGTCTCTCTGAGGCTAGACGACAAGCCTGGAGGAGGGTCGAGCGGAGCATCCGGAATCACGGAGCCGCGCTCGACCCACCCGACAAAAAAGACGGCCCCGCGCACGAAGCGCGGGACCGTCCGTTCGTCAGTCTAAAGGAACGACGCTACTTAGCAGCAGCCTTGAGCTTGCTTCCGGCGCTGACCTTCACGCCGTAGGACGCGGCGATCTGAATCGTCTCGCCCGTCTGCGGGTTGCGGCCCTGGCGAGCCGAACGGTGGCTGCGCTCGAACGCGATCCACCCGGGAATGGAAACCTTGGTGCCACTGGCGACGGCGCCGGAGACGACCGAGAACAGGGCGTCGACGGTGCGGTTGACGTCAGCCTGGCTCAGGCCGGACTCAGCGGCCACTGCGGCGACGAGCTCGGAACGGTTCATGGTGTCCTCCTCGGACCTCAGTTGTGCTGGAGACGACTCACCAGCAGTGTGTGCTGAGGAGCCGCCTTGACGCTACCAGCTTGACTTCGTGATTCCGGGCAACTCACCACGGTGAGCCATGTCGCGGAAGCGCACGCGCGAAATGCCGTACTTGGTGAGCACACCGCGGGGGCGACCGTCGATCGCGTCGCGCGAACGCACGCGTACCGGCGAGGCATTGCGGGGCAGCTTCTGCAGACCCTTGCGCGCGGCCTCGCGAGACTCGTCGGTGCCATTGGGGTCGACGAGGGCCTTCTTCAACTCGAGTCGCTTCGCGGCGTACCGCTCGACGACAATCTTGCGCTGCTCGTTGCGCGCGATCTTGCTCTTCTTCGCCATGGTGTTAGCGCTCCTCGCGGAATTCGACGTGCTTGCGGACGACCGGGTCGTACTTCTTGAGCACGAGGCGGTCGGGGTCGTTACGACGGTTCTTGCGGGTCACGTAGGTGTACCCGGTGCCCGCGGTCGACTTCAGCTTGATGATGGGACGGACGTCCTGCTGCTTGGCCACTAGATCTTCTCCCCACGGGCGAGAAGGTCCTTGACGACCGACTCAATACCGCGTGCGTCAATCGTCTTGATGCCCTTCGCCGACAGCGTCAGCGTGACGTTGCGACGAAGCGACGGCACGAAGTACGTCTTCTTCTGGATGTTCGGATCGAACCGGCGCTTGGTGCGGCGGTGCGAGTGCGAGATGTTGTGGCCAAAGCCGGGAACGGCTCCGGTCACCTGGCAGACGGCTGCCATGGCTCCTCTTTCTGTCGGGCTACCGTGCGGCGAACGCCGCACCCAAGGTCACTTGTCGGCACGCAGATCTGGGCCGGTTCCGGTCGAGTAGCGGGTGACCGGGGCCCAGTGCGCACAAGGACGAGCGGATGTCCGCTCGGCACAGTCTCCTAGCTTACGGCCTCGACGGCCCCGGCTGCAATCTCGTGCACTGAGGGCACAGGCCGAAGACGTCGACGACGTGCTCCGCAGCGGTGAAGCCGTGCTCGGCGGCAAGGGCGCGCGCCCACGATTCGACGGCAGCCGCCTCGATCTCCACGGTCATCCCGCACTGGCGGCAGATGAGGTGATGGTGGTGGTTGCCGGGGGTGCAGGCGCGGTAGAGCGCCTCACCCTCCTGCTGCAGCGAATCGGCCTCGCCCTCTTCGGCGAGGTCGGCGAGCGCGCGGTACACCGTGGCGAGGCCGATGCTCGAGCCGTCGTCGCGCAGGGCGGCGTGCAGCGCCTGGGCGCTCACAAACTGGTCGCGCTCAGACAGGGCGGTGCGCACCGCCTCACGTTGCCAGGTATTGCGCTTCATCTCGGCTCCAGCGTACGGCTCCCAGCCTTTGCACCCCCACGGCGAGGGCGACCAGCGCCGCCACGACGAGGGTGATGGCGCCGCCCGCGCTGATGGCCAGCTCGCGGGAGAGCACCACGCCCAGCACGCCCGCGAGTGCGCCAATCACGGGCGCGAGCGCGAACACCGCCGTCGTCGAGCTGACGAGCAGTCGCGCGGCCGCGGCGGGGCCGACGACGAGGGCGATCGCGAGAATCGCCCCAATGGCGGGCATGATGGCGACCACGGTGGCCGCGATGAGAGCGACCGTCATGGCTTCAGCCGCCCACGCGCGGTAGCCGGCCGCGCGGTAGCCGAGGTCGTCGACGGTCGCGAAGATGATGTGCCGCCCCCGCAGGGCCAGCACGACGACGGCCACGACGAAGACGGCGGCGGTGAGGCCGATGTCGCCCCAGTCGACCGTGAGGATTGAGCCGACGAGGAAGCTTTCGACCGAGATGGGCAGGGAGGGGTTCGCCGCCTGCAGGATCGCGCCCAGGGCAAAGCCGAAGGTGAGCACGACACCGGCTGCCACCTGGCCGCCCTGCCCGCGGAACCGCGCAATGACGGTCATGAGCGCGACGAGCAGCACCGAGAACACGGCCGAGCCGAGCACGACACTCACGCCGAGCACCGCCGCGACCATCGCCCCGGGGAAGGTCGCGTGGGTGAGAGCGGTGGTGAAGAAGGCGCGCTTGCGCAGCACCACGAGGGTGCCGACGAGGCCGGCGAGCGCGCCCGCGAGCACGGCTTCGATGAGCGCACGCTCGAAGAATCCGACATTGGCGGCGATCGACTCGACAACGCCGGTCATGTGCGCACCAGCGCGGGGCCGTTGTCGAGGTCAGGCACGCGCTCCTTACGGGGTCGCAGCTGCCGCACGGCGAGGGTGATGAGGTACACCACCACGAGGGTCGCGATGACGGAGGCCCCGCCGGGCAGCGGCACGCCCCAGTCGACGGAGGCCCGGTAGGCGAGCCAGAGCCCCGCCCCGCTGGCGAGCAGCCCGGCACCGATCGCCAGGGGTACGAGCAGCACGAGGCGGTCGGTCAGCAGCCGCGCGAGGGCACCCGGCACGATGAGCAACCCGAGGGCGAGCAGGTTGCCAACTGCTGCCGTCGCGACGACGACGAGCACGGCGACGGCGACGGCGAGCACGAGGTCGCTCGCCAGTACGCGGTGGCCCGCCGCGAGTGCCGCCCGCTCATCGTGCGCGCGAAACAGCTGCGTGCGCGCGACGGCAACCATCGCGAGTGTCGCGAGCAGGGCGACGGCGACTGTCACGGCAACATCAGACTCGGTGACGGTGAGCAGCCGCCCGAACAGCAGCTCTTCGAGCTGGCCGACGTAGTTTGACTGCCGCGAGACGACGATGATGCCGACCGCGAACATCACGGTGAGCACGAGAGCGATCGCCGAGTCATTGCCGAGTGCTCGACGACCGATGAGGGTCAAGGCGACGGCGCCGAGGGCGGCGGCGATCATGCCGCCGATCAGCAGGCCGTCCCGCCCGGCGACCACGAAGCCGATGACGATGCCGGGGAACACGGCGTGCACGAGGCCGTCGCCCACGAACTGCAGGGAACGCAGTGTCACGAGCACGCTCGCGATACCCACCGCGACAGCGAGCACGGCCATGACGAGCATAGGGCGCGCGATGAACGGCAGGGCGAAGGGCCCGAACAGCCAGTCGATGATGTCCACGGATGCCCGGCCGCCGTCAGGCGTGGCCCTCGTGCGGCGGCACGACGACGGTGTGCTCATCGATCTCGACCTGGTGGCCCGCGAACACCCGCTCGAGGTTGGCGAGCGTGAGCACCTCGTCCGTAGGCCCAACCGCGACCTGGGCTCCGTTGATCAGCAGGACCGAGTCGCACACCGCTCGCGCCAAGTCGAGGTCGTGCGTGGAGATGACGAAGGCGACGCCGGAGGCCTTGAGGTCGCGCACGATCTCGAGCAGGGCATCCCGGTTCGCCTGGTCGAGGCCGTTGAACGGCTCATCGAGCACCATGAGCCGAGGGTCGGCGACGAGCGCGCGGGCGAGCAGCCCGCGCTGCTGCTGGCCGCCGGAGAGCATCCCGAAGCGTCGGCGACGCAGTGCATGGAGGCTCACCCGCTGCAGGGCTCGACGCACGGCGTCGCGGTCGGCGCGACCGGGCCAGCGCCAGCCGAGCCGCCGATAGCGGCCCATGGCGACGACCTGCTCGAGCGAGACGGGAAACTGCGGGTCGAGGCTCAGCGACTGCGGTACGAAGCCGATCGATCCGCGGGCTGCCGCGGGCGTCGTGCCCAGCACGTCGAGCCGCCCCGCGTGCAGCGTAGTGAGCCCGAGCAGGCCGAGGATGACGGTCGACTTGCCGGCGCCGTTCGGGCCGATGAGGGCGAGCGCCTCGCCGTGGCGCACCGTCACCGTCACCCCGGTGGCGACGGGCTCATCGGCGCCGTAGCGGAACGCCGCGTCGTCGGCGCGCACGGCGACGCCCAACTCGGGGGGCGAGCCGGGCGTCGTCAGCTGCGGGGAAGGCACTCTCCTATTGTGACAACTCGGCGGGCAGCGGCGTGACCGTCGCACCCCAGGCCTCCAGCAGCACGGTGACGTTGTGCACCATGCTGCCGATGTAGGTGTCGCCGGGGCTGCCGACGGGGCCGAGCGAGTCGCCGTAGAGACCCTCGTCGCCGCTGAGGACGGCGACACCGGCCTCCGACGCGATCGTCTCCGCCGCGGCGGGCGACAGCGAGGTCTCGGAGAACACGGCGGGGGCCCCGCTGGTGCGGATGGCCTGCACCAGGCCGTCGATGTCGGCGGCACTGATCTCGGCGTTGTCGTCGAAGCTCGGAATGATCGCACCGACGAAAGTGATGTCGTAGGCGCTCACGAAGTAGCCAAAGGCCTCGTGGTTGCTCACCATGAGACGGTCAGCGGCCTCGACCTGGTCGACATTCTGCGCGATCCAGGTATCGAGCGCCTCGAGCTGCGCAGTGTATGCGGCAGCGTTGGTCTCGAAGGTCTCAGCGCTGTCGGCGTCGACGTCAGCGAGGCCCTCCGCGATCGCGCCGACCATGGCGATCGCGTTCGTCACACTCGTCCACACGTGGGGGTCGTCGCCCTCGTGCGCGTGGTCGTGCTCGTCGGTCGCGTGCTCGTCGGTCGCGTGCTCGTCCTCCGTGTGCGGTTCCTCCTCCGAGTGCGCGTGGTCGTCATGGCCGTGGTCGTCGTGCCCGTGGTCGTCGTGCCCGTGGTCGTCGTGCCCGTGGTCGTCGTGCCCGTGGTCGTCGTGCCCGTGGTCGTCGTGCCCGTGGTCGTCCTCCGCGTGCGCGTCGTCGTGCCCGTCCTCCTCGTGGCCGTGCTCGTCGGCGAACTCCCTGAGCTCGACGCGCGAGCTGGCGTCGATCGTGACCCCCGCGAATCCGGAGGCGTCGATGGCGGTCTCGAGCCACTCCTCGAGACCCGCGCCGTTGATGACGAGCACGTCGGCTTGCGCCAGAGCCGCAAGGTCGGCAGCGGTGGGGTCGAAGCTGTGCGAGCTCTGGTTCGGCTGTATGAGGGAGGTGACCTCGGCCGCATCACCCGCGATCTGCTCGGTGAAGTCGGCGACCTGGGTGGTGGTCGCGACGATGGTGATGCTCGGGGCGACGGGCGCGTCGGCGGCCGGAGCATCGGCGGAGGCGCAGCCCGTCAGGCCGACGGCGAGTACCGAGCCGGCGAGCAGGGCGGCTGCAGAGGTCAGGCGATGAGTCATGAGGGGGCTCTCTAGATCGAGTCGAGATGGCGGTGGTCGCCGGCGCGGGGTGCCGACGCGTCGAGAATACGCGCTAATGATAATGGTTGTCAAAACCGTTATCGAGTGCTGCAGCGGTTGCGGGGAGGCCGGTGCTCAGGGCGCGGCGAGGCTCCGCGCCTACGCTGAGCGCATGTCGAACCGCTGGCTCATGCTCTCCATGACGGGCGTTCACCGCGCACTGCTGCGCCTCACCGGAGGTCGGCTCGGCTCCCAGCTCGGCAGCATGCCGGTCATCGAGCTCACGACCCGGGGTCGCCGCACGGGCGCTGAACGGCAGACCCTCCTCACCGTCGCCGCGCGGGAGGGCGACGCCCTCGTGATCGTGGCGTCCCGCGGAGGCGACGACGCGCATCCCGCCTGGTACCTCAACCTCGTTGACGACCCGACCGTGCGGGTCGGGGCGCCGGGCCAGGATGCTCGCCCCATGCTCGCGCGCGTCGCCGACGATGCCGAACGCGAGCGACTGTGGCCCGAGGTCGTGCGGGCCTACCGCGGCTACGCCGCATACCAACACAAAACCGAGCGACGCATCCCGCTCGTGATCCTCGAACCCCACGCGCCGTCCCGCCCGAGCAGCTGACGCGGGGCGAGGGCCAGGCCTCCGCGCTTCCGCCCGCGACAGTCTTTGGCATCTGACGAGTGGTCAGGTAGCGTCGAAGAACACCGCGCGTGGGTCACACCGGTCTGCGTTCACACCCTGGCAAGGAGCGCACCGTGACCCGAATCGCCCCCCTCACCGTCGTCGCCCTCCTGGTCGCCGGCATCACCGTCGGCATCGCCAGCCCCGCCGCCGCCGCACCTGTGACCGACACCATCGACGACATCGTGTACACAGCGGACGACGCCAACATCGGCGCGGGCGCCACCATCACCGACTATGTGGGCAGTGCGACCACCGTAGTGATTCCCGACGAGGTCGTGATCGACGGTGACACCTACGCGGTCACCACCATCGGCGACAGTGCCTTCTTCTCCAACGGCCTCACCAGCGTCACCATCCCCGACAGCGTCACCACCATCGAACTCGGCGCCTTCGCCGACAACAGCCTCACGAGCGTCACCATCCCCGACAGCGTCACCACCATCGAACTCGACGCCTTCGCCGACAACAGCCTCACGAGCGTCACCATCCCCGACAGCGTCACCACCATCGGAACTAACGCCTTCCGGTTGAACGCCCTCACGAGCGTCACCATCCCCGCCAGTGTCACCACCATCGGCAACGGTGCCTTTGGTCAGAATGAACTCACCAGCGTCGATATCGCCGACGGCGTCACCACCATCGGCGTCTCTGCCTTTGCCGTCAACCAACTCACCAGCGTCGTCATCCCCGCCAGCGTGACCACCATTGGAGCCTTTGCTTTCCAGGCCAATGATCTCGCCAGCGTCGACATCCCCGCCAGCGTGACCAGCATCGGCACGAATACTTTCGCTGACAATCCGCTGACATCAGTGGTGATGGCGGGGCCGGCACCCACTGTGGGCAACGATGTCTTCGGGGATCCCGCCGTCAGTGACGCGGTCGTGACCTACTCGTGGCCGTTCGACGCCGCACTGGTCACCGGCGGCTACACCTCCCCCACCTGGGAGGGCTACGACAGCCAAGCGCCCACCACGGTCGCCTTCGACACCGCCGGAGGCAGCACCGCACCCGCCGGTCAGAACCTCGTGCTCGGCGCCACGATCACCGAACCCGCCGAACCGACCCGCGACGGCTTCACCTTCGACGGGTGGTTCACCACCCCCACCGGAGGAACCGCGTGGAGCTTCACCGACGCCCTCAACGCCGGCACGCTCGACGCCGCCGACACGGGAGGAACGCCCGCCGACCTCGTGCTCTACGCGCAATGGAGCGAGCCAGAGCTCGCCAACACCGGAGCAGATGTGACCACCACGGGCAGCATCGCCGCCGGCTTGCTGCTCGCCGGAGCTCTCGCCCTGCTCATCAGCCGCCGTCGCGCCGCCATCACCGGCAGCTGACGACTCGCCTCGCGCTCAGTCGAGCAGCAGCGCAGGCTCCGCGATGATGCTCGCGACGTCGGCGAGGAACCGGCTCGCGACATCCCCGTCGACGACCCGGTGATCGAAGCTTGCTCCGAGCGTCGTCACGAAGCGCGGGCGCACCTCGCCGTCGACGACCCACGGCTTCTGCTTGATCGTGCCAAGCGCAACGATCGCGACCTCACCCGGGTTGAGGATGGGCGTGCCGGTATCCATGCCGAAGACGCCGATGTTCGTGATCGTGATCGTGCCATCAGCCATGTCGGCGGGCTGCAGCTTGCCATCGCGCGCCGTGATCGTCATCGCCTCGATTGACTGAGCGAGTTCGCGCAGGCTGAGGTCTTGCGCATTCTTGACGTTCGGCACGACGAGCCCGCGCGGCGTCGCAGCCGCGAAGCCGAAGTTCACGAAGTGGTGCACGATGATCTCAGTGTCGGTCCACGTCGAGTTGACGGTCGGGTTGCGGCGCACCGCCCACATCATCGCCTTCGCCATGACGAGCAGAGGTGACACCTTGATGCCCGCGAAGTCGGGGCTGGCCTTCAAGCGCTTGACGAACTCCATCGTGCGGGTGGCGTCCACGTCGACGAACACGCTCACGTGCGGCGCGCTGAACGCGCTCTTGACCATGCCCGCCGCGATCGCCTTGCGCACACCCTTGACGGGGATGCGGTCTTCGCGATCCGTCGGCTGCTCGGGCGTCGTGATGTTGCGGAAGACGCTCGCCTGCTGTGCGTGACGGATGACGTCGTCGCGCGTGATCTCCCCCGCGAGCCCCGTCGCCGGAACCTCGGCGAGGTCGACGTCGAGGTCTTTCGCGAGCTTCCTGATCGGCGGCTTCGCGATGATGGCAGACGCCTCCGACGCCGGCACCGAGCGCGGCCGCGGCGCCGAGGTCTCCGCGGGCGGAGCAGAGGCAGTGCTGGGCAGCGGTGCTCCGCTGCGGCGGCGACGCGAGGCGACAGCGCCCTTCGCGCCGTAGCCCACGAGCACGGCGCCGGGCTTCTCGTCGGTCTCGCGGTCGATGGTGGAGGCGGTATCGGCTACGGATGCCGCGCTGGAGTCGTCCGCGGGCGCCGCGGGAGCATCCGGGGCCTCGCCCGCGCCCCGCACCGTGATGATCGCCGTGCCGACCTCGACGGTCTGCCCCTCGTCGACGAGCAGCGTCTCGACCGTGCCCGCGAAGGGCGAGGGCAGTTCGACGAGCGACTTCGCCGTCTCGATCTCGACCAGCACCTGGTTGACGGTCACCGTATCGCCGGGCTTGACGTGCCACGACACGATCTCGGCCTCGGTCAGGCCCTCTCCCACATCGGGAAGTGGAAACTCTGAGACGCTCACGTTGTCTCCTTCAGGGTGTGACGGGGCTGCGACGCGCGGTCGGTTGTCGATCAGGCTAGTAGGCCAGCGCCCGGTCGACCGCGTGCAGGATGCGATCGACGTCGGGCAGGTACGCGCCCTCGAGCTTGGCAGGCGGGAAGGGGGTGTCGTAGCCGCTCACCCTCAGCACGGGCGCTTCGAGCGAGTAGAACGCCTGCTCGGTGACCGTCGCCGCGATCTCCGACCCGATACTCACCGAGCCGGGAGCCTCCTGCGCGACGACAAGACGGCCCGTGCGGCGCACCGAGTCGAGCAGCGGGGCGTAGTCGATGGGCGAGAGCGAACGCAGGTCGACGACCTCGATGCTCGTGCCCTCCTCCTCGGCGAGCGCCGCCGCGTCGAGCAGCATGCTCACCATCGCGCCATGGCCGACGACCGTGACATCGGTGCCGACGCGCACGACGCGCGAGGCGTGCAGCGGTGCGCCGGGGTCGCTCAGGTCGACCTCGCCCTTGGGCCAGTAGCGGCTCTTCGGCTCGAAGAACAGCACCGGGTCGGTGCTCTCGATCGCCTCCTGGATCATCCAGTAGGCGTCGTGCGGTGTCGCGGGGCTCACCAGGCGCAGGCCGGCCGTGTGGGCGAAGTAGGCTTCCGGGCTCTCCTGGTGGTGCTCGACCGCGCCGATGTGCCCGCCGTAGGGCACCCGGATGACGACGGGCAGCTGCAGAGTGCCCTCGTGCCGTGCCGTGAGCTTGGCGAGCTGCGTGGTGATCTGGTCGAAGCCGGGGAAGATGAAGCCGTCGAACTGAATCTCACACACGGGCCGGTAACCGCGCATCGCCAGGCCGATCGCCGTGCCGACGATGCCCGACTCGGCGAGCGGGGTGTCGAGCACGCGGTGGGCGCCGAAGCGCTGCTGCAGCCCCTCCGTCACGCGGAACACTCCGCCGAGCGGCCCGATGTCCTCACCCATGAGCAGCACGGAGTCGTCGGCGGTCATCGCCGCGGCGAGACCCTCCGTGAGGGCCTTCGCCATCGTCATGGTCTGCGTGCTCGTGGCCGTCGCGGCCGTCGTCGTCTGCTCAGCCATCACGCCTCACCCTCAAACGATGCCTCGTACTGGGCGAGCCACTCGCGTTGAGCATCCATGACCGGATGCGACTGGCTGTACACGTGCGCGAACATCGACTCGGCGGCGGGTGGCTCGAGCGCAAGCGTGCGGGCTCGGCCGTCGGCGGCGAAGTCTTCGGCCTCCTCGGCGACGCTCGCGAAGAACGCGTCGCCCTCACCCTGCGCGCGCAGGTAGGTCTCGTAGCGGGCGATCGGGTCGCGCTCCTGCCAGTAGCGGAACTGCTCCTCATCGCGGTACTTGCTCGGGTCGTCGCTCGTGGTGTGCGCGCCGATGCGGTAGGTGAGCGCCTCGATGAAGCGCGGGCCCTGCCCGCTGCGCGCCGCGTCGAGGTTCGCGGCCGTCACCGCGTAGCTTGCAAGCACGTCGTTGCCGTCGATCTGCACGCTCTCGATGCCGAAGCCGCGCGGGCGCAAGAACAGTGGCGTGCGTGATTGCACGCTCACCGGCACCGAGATCGCCCAGTGGTTGTTCTGCAGGAAGAACACCTGCGGGGTCTGGTAGCTCTGCGCAAAGACGTACGCCTCGTTGACGTCGCCCTGGCTCGTCGAGCCGTCGCCGAAGTAGACCATGACGGCGGTATCGACGTCGCTGTCGCCCGTGCCGACCTTCCCGTCGAAGGCAACGCCCATCGCGTAGCCCGTCGCGTGCAGGGTCTGCGAGCCGATGACGAGCGTGTAGAGGTGAAAGTTGCCGGTCTCCTCGGGCACCCAGCCGCCGTGCGTGAGACCGCGCAGCATCGCGATGATGCGCACGGGGTCGAGGCCGCGGATGTACCCGACGGTGTGCTCGCGGTACGCGGGGAAGATGTGGTCCTGGGTCTTCGCGGCAAAGCCAGAGCCGACCTGGGCCGCCTCCTGCCCGATGCTCGGAATCCACAGGGCGAGCTGCCCCTGCCGCTGCAGGTTGCCCGCCTCGACGTCGAAGCGGCGCATGACGGACATGACGCGGTAGAACTCGCGCAACTGAGCGTCCTCGAGCGCATCGATGTAGGGCAGGTACTGCTCGGTGGCGTCACTCGTGACGCGCTGACCGTCGGGTGCCAGCAGCTGGAGGGTGTCGGCCGTGTACGACATGGATTCCACTCTATGCCCGCGGCGGGGCCCCTCGGTCAGAGGGTGCGAACAACCTCGCCGCAGATTCTGAGGAGGGTCGCGACAGACTCCTCCTCCGCTACCGACACACGGATTCCCTCCGGCGGGAACGCGCGCGCGATGATGCCGGCCTCGCCCAGCGCCTCCGCGACACCGGATGTTCGGTCTCCCGTCGGCAGCCACACGAAGTTGCCCTGACTCACCGGAACCGCCCAGCCCTGCTCGCGCAACGCCGCCTGAACGGTCGCTGTGCGCTCGGCGAGCACGCCGACCTGCGCGAGCAGCTCGTCCTCATGGTCGAGCGCCGCGAGCACCGCGCGCTGGGCGGCCTCCGTGACGCTCAGCGGGATCGCCGCACTGCGCACCGCGTCGAGGATCGGCACCGGCCCCACCGCGTAGCCGACGCGCAGCCCGGCCAGCCCGTAGGCCTTCGAGAAGGTGCGCAGCACCACGAGGTTCGGGTACCGGCGCAGCAGTGTGGCGCCGTCGACGGCCGCGTCGTCGCGCACGAACTCCGCGTAGGCCTCGTCGAGGACGACGAGCAGGGTCGCGGGCACGATCGCCATCAGCTCGGTGAACTCGGCGGCACCGATCGCCGTGCCGGTGGGGTTGTTGGGTGAGCACAGCAGCAGCACGCGCGTGCGGTCGGTGATCGCGGCGATCATGGCGGGCAGGTCGTGCCGGGCATCCGCGGTCAGCGGCACGCGTACACCCGTCGCACCGGCGACCGTGATGAGGCCCGGATACGCCTCGAAGCTGCGCCAGGCGTGCACGACCTCGTCGCCGACCGTCGCGGCCGCCGAGATCAACTGCGAGAGCACGGAGACCGAGCCGGCCCCGACGACGACCTCGTCGGCGGTCACCCCGTGCCGGGCGGCGAGGCGCTCGCGCACGGCGAGAGCCGAGGCATCCGGGTAGCGATTGATATCGAGGTCGCGAATGGCGGCCAGCACGGCCGGATGCGGCGGGAACGGGTTCTCGTTCGACGACAGCTTGAAGGCGTCTGCGGCGGCCGGCTTGCCCTGCCGGTAGGCGGGCAGGGCGACGATCTCGGGGCGGAGGCGCACCGCGCGAGCAGCATCGGCGAGGGCGGCCGCGGGGGCGTCGGTCAGGGCGTCGGTCACCCGCCCAGCCTACGGCGCGCACCCTCGCGTTAACCTCCCCGTCGTTGCGGGTCGCCCTCGCGGGTGGGCATAGTGGACACATGAAGCGATTCGTGGTGCGCCTGCTCATCAACTCTCTCGCCCTGTGGCTCACCACGCTCATCGTCGAGGGGGTGCAGGTCGTCTCGTACGGCTCCGACGGCGACACGCTCGCCTACGTGCTCACTCTGCTGCTCGTGGCGCTCATCTTCGGCCTGGTCAACGGCATCATCGGCAACCTGATCCGCATCGTCGCGTTCCCCCTGTACATCCTCACTCTCGGGCTCATCGCCCTGCTCGTCAACGGACTGCTGCTGCTGCTCGTCGCGTGGATCTCCGACCTTCTCGGGTTCGGCCTCACCGTGGAGAGCTTCTGGTGGGGCGTGCTCGGCGCGGTCGTGCTCGGTCTGCTGAGCTGGTTGATCGGCATTCTGCTGCGGCCCCTCGTCGGCCGAGCGCGCTGAGCGGTTGCGCCCGCTCGATCACGTGCTGCGTCCCGATCATGCGGACGGGATGCGCGTGGCCGTGAATCGCAGAAGCCGCCCCTCGGCGGCGTGACCGTCTGATCCCGGCAGCGCGTCGACGGGATCGCGCAGTTCTCGCACCGCTGCCGCATCGACGCGTTCGGCTGTCGCCCGATAGCGGTCGAGGTCGTGGGCAGGCAGAGCGGAGTCGTGCGGGGCCTCACCCGCGCGCAGGCCCTCGGTCTGCACGATGACGGCCTGGGTCTCGCGGCGCACCCCCGACAGGCTCGGCACCAGGTCGTCACGGTGCTCCACCAGAATCGCCGGGTAGCCGCCCCGCACGGGCAGGTCGCCACTCGGTGAGCCGACGGTGACGAGGCCCGCCGTGCTCCACTCGCCTGACTCCGCGAGACGCGTCGCGATCGCCCCGCCCTGCGAGTAGCCGGTGAACACCACCCGTGATTCTGCCGTGGCCCCCGCCGCATCGAGGGCGGCGCGGGCCGCCTGCAGCGACGAAGCCTCATGCCCGGCGATGAGGGCGACGTTGCTCGCCATGTCCCACGGCTGCTCGCCACCCAACGGTGCGTGCGAGTCGGTGCCGGCGAGATAGACCTCGAAGCGGGGGCCGTCGGCGGAGTCGTAGCGCTCGACGCGCACAGGCGCGCTCGCCTCGGGAATGCGCGCGATGCGCTCACTCACCGATGTCGGCGCACTCACCGTCGACGCCGCCGCTGCGCCACCGCCGCCCCCGAGGCCGCCCGATCGGCGCAGGTCAGTCGCGACGGTCTCTACCCGCACGGGCGCTGTACCGTGGATTCCGGCGACGGCGGCCAGACCGAGCACTGCCGTCGCCGCACCAGAGACGTTCGAGGCATCGAGGCCCGCCTCGCCGAGCAGTGCCACCAGCTGCGGGGGCACCCCCGCCGCGCCGAGGGCCGCATCGTCGGTGAGCGACGTCGCCCAGCGCATCAGCTCCACGAGCGCGGGTTCGCTCAGCGTGCCCGCGGCGTGGGCGAGCGCGTCGACGGCCTGTGCCTCCGACGCGGCGCGCAACTCGGTCGGCAGCAGGCGCCACAGGGCGACCGCGGCCCCCGCGGCCACGAGCACGCCCGGCAGGACGACGAGCCCGAGCCGCGCCGCGAGCCATCCCGCGGCCGCGGAGAACTGCGAGGCGAGCCGCTCGAACCCGGCGCTGAGGGAGCGCTCTGCCGCCCCCGAGAGCTCGGCCACGATCTGCAGGCCGCGTGCCAGCCGCGTGAACGCCTCAGCGAGCTCGCGCAGCTCGCGCTCGTCACGCTGCAGGTCGAGCGAGAGGCTCGCATCCGTGCCGCTGCGCACCCACGCCACCCGACCGGCCTGATCCGAGCAGACGGCAGCGGCAGAGAGCAGGGCATCCCGTCGGGCCAGGAGCGCCTCGCCGGCGACGACCGTGGTACCCGCTCCCACAACGGTGAGCGGAGCATCCTCGACCACGGAGGTCACGAACGCCGCTGGCGCTGCGGAAGGAGCCGCCAAGGGCACGGTCATGAGGTTTCCCCGTGCGCAGCACGACCGTACAGAGCGTCACTCGCGACCTCGGTCGAGGCAGCGACAACTCGCAGCTGGTCGACCTGCCGCGCGAGTGCGTTCTCGAACGCGCGCTGGGTGGGGCCGCGCCAGTCGCTCGCGACCTCGCCGGGGGGCAGGCGCGGAATGAGTTCGCGCAGGGTCGCCGAGACATCCGCCATCACGCGGGCTTTCGCGCGCGCGATCTCCGCTTCCGCCGCCCCCACGCTCATCTGCCCTCCGTCCCTCGCGCCGGCCACCCGCACTGCCCGCGCGGGCGCCATCGCCCCCTACGATGCCGCGAGCGGCAGTGGCCACGATCCGAGATGCGCAACCCGCGAAGGGCACGCGCGACGACCCGCCCTGTGGAGGAGAGGGAACTGGGACACAATGGGGGCATGAGCTTCGACCGGGTGCCGCACGAGCCCGGTCTGTTTCGCATCTGCTTCGTGTGCACGGGCAACATCTGTCGTTCCCCGATGGCCGAAGCCGTCTTCCGCTCGCTCATCGCCGCCAAGGGGCTGCAGAATCGTGTCAGCGTGCGGTCGGCCGGCACGGGAGAGTGGCACGTCGGCGAGCACAGCGACGACCGCACGCTCGCCTCACTGCAGGCGCGCGGCTACGAGGGCCGTGGCCACCGCGCCCGACAGTTCGACGTCGATTGGTTCGACGCGCTCGACCTCGTGATCGCCTTCGACCGCAGCCAGGAGCGCATTCTCAAGACCTGGGCACCGAACGACGAGGCCCGCTCGAAGGTGCACCTACTCATGAGCTTCGACCCCGACAACGGCGGAGTACTCGACGTGCCCGACCCCTACTACTCCGACGCCGCGATGTTCGACACGGTGCTCGGCATGATCGAGCGCGCCTGCGAGGCGCTCTTCCGCCAGCTGGAACCAGGACTTCGACAGGGAGCCACATGAGCCCGCTCAACATCCAACCCCTCAGCCCGCTCGACGGTCGCTATCGCGCACAGGTCGCGGGCCTCGGTGAGCACCTGTCCGAGGCAGGTCTCAACCGCGCGCGCATCCAGGTCGAGGTGGAGTGGCTGATCCACCTCACCGACCACGAGCTGTTCGGAGCTCGGCGGCTCACGGCCGACGAGGCGCGTCAACTGCGGCACATCGTCACCGACTTCGATGACGCCGCCGTCGACGACCTGGCCCGGCGAGAGGCGGTCACCCGGCACGACGTCAAGGCCGTCGAGTACTACGTGCGCGACCGCCTGGCCGAGCTCGGGCTCACCGAGATTGCCGAGCTCACCCACTTCGCGTGCACGAGCGAAGACGTCAACAACCTCGCCTACGCCCTGACGATCCGCGCCGCGGTGCGCGACGTCTGGATGCCACGCGCACGGGAGGTCGTCGAGGCGCTGCGTGAGCGCGCGCTCGAGCTCCGGGATGTGCCCATGCTCGCGCACACGCACGGCCAACCGGCCACACCGACGACGGTCGGCAAAGAGCTCGCCGTCACTGTGCACCGCCTCGAGCGCCTGCTCGCCTCGGTCGACGAGGTCGAGTACCTGGGCAAGTTCTCGGGCGCGACCGGCACGTTCTCGGCGCACCTGGCCGCGGACCCTGAGCACGACTGGATCACCGCATCCCGCGATTTCGTCACCGGGCTGGGCCTCAGCTGGAACCCGCTCACCACCCAGATCGAGTCGCATGACTGGCAGGCGCAGCTGTACCAGCGCATCGCCCACACCGGGCGCGTGCTGCACAACCTCTGCACCGACGTGTGGACGTACATCTCGATGGGCTACTTCCGGCAGATTCCCCAGCCGGGCGCGACCGGCTCGTCGACCATGCCGCACAAGATCAACCCGATCCGCTTCGAGAACGCGGAAGCGAACCTCGAGCTCTCCGCGGCCCTGCTCGACTCGCTCGCGACGACGCTCGTCACCTCACGGCTGCAGCGCGACCTCACCGATTCGACGACGCAGCGCAACATCGGCGTCGCACTGGGGCACTCGGTGCTCGCGCTCGACAACATCCTGAAGGGGCTCGGCGAGATCGCGATCGATGAGGATGCCCTGGCGCGCGATCTCGACGGCAACTGGGAGGTGCTCGCCGAGGCGATTCAGACCGTGATCCGCGCGGAGGTGACCGCGGGCCGCAGCTCGATCGCCGACCCCTACGCGATGCTCAAGGAGCTCACGCGTGGTCACCGGGTGGGGGGCGACGAGCTGCGCACCTTCGTGAACGGCCTCGACATTCCTGCCGAGGCGAAAGAGCGACTGACGGCTCTGAGCCCCGCCACGTACGTGGGTCTCGCCTCTCGACTGGTCGACTACATCGAGCCTGAGCGGGGATAGCACCGCCGCGCCGCGGCCGCGTCTGCGCTCGCCGGGCCGGATCTAGTCGTGCGGGGTCTCCATGAGCCGCTCACCGTCAGCAGGCTTGTTGGGCGTCACGGCGAGCATGAGCATGGCGAGCACGACGAGGTCGAACACGAAGGTGCCGCCGAAGAACAGCAGTGACAGCACCGGGTCGCGCGTGACGAGGAACGTCACGCCACCGATGAAGGCGGCGACGAGCGCGGCGAGGCCGATGAGTTCGGCGGGGCGCAGTTTCTCGCGCCGGCGGGGTTCGGTCATGACGCGGGGTGCTCCTTCAGCTGTGATGACCATCGCGCGCTGAAGCCCGCGATGACGAGAAAGACGCCGAGCACGACGGCGTAGGCGCCGAAGAAGCCGACGGCGCTGACCGGGTCGCCGACGAAGGCGAGAACGACGGCGAGCGCGAGGGTGCCGACACCGATCACGATGGCGTCGCGGGCGAGCGGGCTGCGGTCGCGATGACGGATGCCCCACACCAGCTCCAGACCGCCGGCGAGCACCGCGTACCCGCCGACGAGCAGCAGCAGCATGCCGAGCCCCGCGGTCGTCGTGGTCGCGACCGCCACGAGGGCGAGAGCACCGGCGAGGCCGGTGATGAGCGCGAGGCCGCGGTGCAGGGGCCGCATCGGCTCGCCGGGCACCATGCGCAGGCTCGTCAGCACGAGCACGATGGCGGTGGCGATGCCGAAGCCGCCGAGCATGATGAGGCCCAGGAGCGGCGAGTGGTCGGCGATGAACGTAATGCTGAGGCCCACGACGAGAGCCGGCACCGCGCGCAGCACGGGAGCCAGCCAGAGGGAGGGGGGTGCGGCGCTCACGTCGGCGGAGGGCGCGGAGGTCATGGGCCCCATCGTAGAGCCGCGCGCCGAGAGGCACCTGCGCGTCGAAGGGACGTGCGAGCGCGAGGCTGGTCGCTAGACGCGCGGCATGTCGGCGAAGCGGGAGAGGTGGCCCTGGAAGGCGACGGTGATGGTGCTCGTGGGGCCGTTGCGGTTCTTGGCCACGATGAGGTCAGCCTCACCGGGCCGAGCGCTCTCTTTCTCGTAGGCGCTATCGCGGTGGAGGAGGATCACCATGTCGGCATCCTGTTCGAGCGAACCCGACTCGCGCAGGTCGCTGAGCGCGGGCATCTTGTCGGCGCGCTGTTCGGGGCCACGGTTGAGCTGCGACAGAGCGACGACGGGCACCTGCAGCTCTTTGGCCAGGAGCTTGAGAGCGCGCGAGAACTCGCTGACCTCCTGCTGGCGCGACTCAACGCGCTTGCCACTCGTCATGAGCTGCAAGTAGTCGATGATGACCATCTTGAGCCCGACGGTCTGCTTGAGTCGACGGCACTTGGCGCGAATCTCGGGCAGGGTCATGTTGGGGCTGTCGTCGAGGTACAGCGGGGCATCCGCAATGCGACCGCGCGTCGCCGCGATCTTCGTCCAGTCGTTGGTCTCGAGGGTTCCCTTGCGCATCGAGTGCAGAGGAATCGCGGCCTCCGCCGACAGCAGGCGCATGGCGATCTCGCTGCGGCCCATCTCGAGCGAGAACACGATGGTCGGCAGGTCGTGCTTGATCGCGGAGGAGCGCGCGAGGTCGAGGGCGAGGGTCGACTTACCCAGGGCCGGGCGTGCGGCGATGAGCACCAGCTGGCCCGCGTGCAGCCCGTTGGTGAGACCGTCGAGATCGTGGAAGCCCGTGGGCACGCCGGTCATCTTGCCGTCGAGACCGCGCGCCGCCTCGATCTCGTCGATCGCCTCGCCGACCGCCTCGGTGAGCGGCACGTAGTCCTCTGACTGCGAGTCGCCCGAGACGTTGTAGATCTCGGCCTGCGCACTGTTGACGAGGTCGGTCACCTCGCCCTCGCTCGCGTAGCCCATCTGCACGATGCGCGTGCCCGCCTCGACCAGGCGCCGCAGCACCGCCTTCTCGGCGACGAGCGAGCCGTAGTAGCCGGCGTTCGCTGCGGTCGGCACGATGCCGGTGAGGGTGTGCAGATAGTCCGCGCCGCCCGCCTTCGTGAGCAGAGCTGTCTTCGTGAGCTCATCGGTGACCGCGATGACGTCGGTCGGCTCGCCGTGCGAGTACAGGGTGAGGATCGCCTCGAAGATGACCTCGTGCTTCGGCAGGTAGAAGTCGAGGCCGCGCACCGCCTCGATGACATCGGCGACGGCGTCTTTGCTCAGCAGCATGCCGCCCAGGGCGCTTTGCTCGGCCAGGAGGTCGTGCGGGGGCACGCGATCGGCGGACCGGTACTCGCCGGAACCGCGGGAGTCGGCGCCGCGGGAGTCGCCGCGAGGGTCGGTCGCCGTGGAGATGTGCGCGATCGACACGGATGCCTCACCCCCTTCTGCGTCGTGACCACCAGTGTTCCTGTGGCTGTTCTACTCGGTGCCACCGACACTCCCACCACCGGCACATCGTGCGCCGAGGAGACCGAGGGACGGTCGAGTCGGTTCACTGTAGGGAGGGGCCGGAGAGGCCCTCAAATCGCCCTGTGGATAACCCTGTGGAAGACGCGGGCGAAACGCCGGAGCGCTTGTGAGCAGTCTGTGGACTGGCCTGTGGAGAAGAAGAGGATTTTCGGCCGCCAAACCCTTTCGACCAGGGCTTTTCTTGTGACGACCATGTGTGTAGAAAGAGACCTCAACCACCACCTGAGGCTTGACCTGTTCGCCCGCACAGCTGTGTACAAACACGCCGGTGGGCTCTTGACAGCGGGCACAGAAAAGCGGTACCCGCCCCGAGGGCGAGTACCGCTTTTCGCGAAAGATCGGGCGTGCTACTTGCGCGCCACGACTCGCAGGGTGATCGTGGCGACGATGCCGTCGCGCAACTTCAGGATCGCCTCGTGGTCGCCCACCGACTTCACCGGTGCGACGATCTCGACCATGCGCTTGTCGATCGTTCCGTGACCGGCTGCAGCCACGGCATCCGCGACGTCGCCGGTCTTCACCGAGCCGAACAGGCGGCCTTCCGAGCCGGCCTTGACGGTCAGTGTGACGGGGTGTGCCTCGAGGCGGGCCTTGAGATCTTGAGCCTCCTCGATCGTGGCGTGCTCGCGCGCGGCGCGAGCGGCCTTGATCGACTCGATCTGCTTCTCTCCGCCGCGCGACCACGCGACGGCGAGACCCTGGGGAATGAGGTAGTTGCGGGCGTACCCGTTCTTGACCTCGATGATGTCACCGGGGGCACCGAGGCCCGTGACGTCCTGCGTGAGGATCAGCTTTGACATCGTGGGCTCCCTAGCGTCCCGCGCCCGCGTACGGCAACAGAGCCATCTCGCGCGCGTTCTTGACGGCGCGGGCGATGAGGCGCTGCTCCTGCACGGAGACTCCGGTGATACGGCGGGCGCGGATCTTGCCGCGCTCCGAGATGAACTTGCGGAGGGTCGCGACATCCTTGTAGTCGATGATGCCGACCCTGATCGCCTTCGCGGGTGCGGCGTTCTTCGCGCCCTTGCCCCCGCGAGGCTTGCGGCGGTCGCCGCTGCTCTTTCCTGCCATGGTGTTGGTGTCCTTCGGTACTAGTCGTGACGGTGTCGATGGCGCGCTGTCGAGGAGCGCGGCCTAGAAGGGGGTGTCGTCCGAGAACGAGCCCGGCGTGTTCCAGACGTCGCCGCCGGAGGCAGCGGGCTGCTGAGCAGCGTTCGAGGATGCGCCCCACGGCTCATCCGCGACCGCGGCAGTGCCGCGCGATCCTCCGCCGCCGCTGCCGCCGCTCGTGCGCGTGATCTGCGCAGTCGCGTACCGCAGGCTCGGCCCGATCTCGTCGATGTCGAGCTCGATCGAGGTGCGCTTCTCGCCCTCTTTCGTCTCGTAGGAACGCTGCTTGAGGCGACCCTGGGCGATGACCCGGCTGCCCTTGGTCAGTGAGCTGGCGACGTGCTCGGCAAACTCGCGCCACACGCTCGCGCGCAGGAAGAGGGCTTCGCCGTCTTTCCACTCGTTCGTCGCGCGATCGTAGGTGCGAGGCGTCGACGCGATCGTGAAGTTCGCCACCGCGAGCCCGCTCTGCGTGTAGCGCAGCTCAGGGTCGGCCGTGAGGTTTCCCACCACGGTGATGATCGTCTCGTTCGCCATGACTACTCGGCCGCCTTCGCTGCCGAAGCCTTTCCGGCAGCAGCCGCCCGAGCAGCCTTCGCCTCGGCGCGAGCAGCGTTCTCGGCAATGATCGACTCGGCGCGCGCCGCGGCCTCCTCCGAACGGAGCACCTTCGTGCGCATGACGGCCTCGCTCAGCTTGAGCTGGCGATCCAACTCGTTCGTGGTCGTCGAGGTCGCCGTGAAGTTGACGACGGCGTAGATGCCCTCGGTCTTCTTGTTGATCTCGTAGGCCAGTCGACGACGGCCCCAGATGTCGATGTTCTCGATGGTTCCACCGTCGTTGCGCACAACGCCCAGAAACTTGTCCAAGCTCGGAGCGACAGTGCGCTCATCGATCTCGGGGTCGAGAATGACCATCAATTCGTACTGATGCATGACTCACCCACCTCCTTCGGACTCGAACGGCTGCAGGCTCTCTGCAGCAGGAGGGTATGGCATCTGTTGACACGGGCGCCGCCCGCGCAACCTCCGCAGTCTAGTCAGATGCCGACCGGGACTCAAACCATGCTCGCAGGCGCCGTTCCGCCTTCTCTGTACCGAGCGGGCCCTCGTCGAGCCGCAGCTCGAGCAGAAACCGGTAGGCCTCTCCGACGATTGGCCCCGGCCGGGCATCCAGTACCGCCATGATCTGCTCACCGTCGAGATCGGGCCTGATCGCCGCGAGTTCTTCCTGCTCGGCGAGCTGCGCGATGCGCTGCTCCAGCTCGTCATAGGCGCCGTGCAGGCGCGCCGCCTTGCGTCGGTTGCGGGTGGTCACGTCGGCACGGGTGAGGATGTGCAGCCGTTCCAGCTCCTCCGCCGCATCGCGCACGTAGCGACGCACCCCCGAATCGGTCCAGGGCGCATCGCTGTACCCGAAGAACCGCAGATGCAGCTCGATCAGGCGGCATGTGCGCTTGATGGTGTCGTTGTCGAAGCGCAGGGCGGTCAGGCGGCGCCGGGCGAGCTTCGCTCCCACCACGTCGTGGTGGTGGAAGGTCACCACTCCGCCGGCTTCCACCCGCTTGGTCGCGGGCTTGCCGATGTCGTGGAGAAGGGCGGCCAGTCGCAGCACCAGGTCGGGGCTCACGAGAGCGGGCGCATCCCCTGCTGAGCGTGCGATCTCGAGCTCGATGGCCTGATCGAGGACGGTGAGCGAGTGCTCGTAGACGTCCTTGTGGTGAGCATGCTCGTCGATCTCCAGACGCAGAGCCGGCAACTCGGGCAGCACCATGTCGGCGAGTCCTGTCGCGACGAGCAGCTCCAAACCCCGACGAGGCTGGGCGGTCAGCAGCAGCTTGGTCAGTTCATCGCGCACCCGCTCAGCCGACACAATGGCGAGGCGCTCGCGCATGTCGCGCATGGCGATCACCACACTGTCGTCGACGTCGACCCCGAGCTGCGCGCAGAAGCGCGCCGCCCGCAGCATGCGCAGCGGGTCGTCTCCGAACGACTGCTCGGCGGTGCCCGGTGTCGTCAGACGATGAGCGAGCAAATCCTCGAGCCCGCCATGGGGATCGACGAGGGTGAGCTCCGGCAGGCGCAGCGCCATCGCGTTGATAGTGAAGTCGCGCCGCCCCAGGTCGGCCTCCAGGGTGTCACCGAACGAGACCTCAGGCTTGCGGGAATCCGCACCATAAGCATCCGTGCGATACGTCGTGATCTCCACGGTGAGCGCTCCGATGCGGGCTCCGATCGTGCCGAAAGCACGACCGATATCCCAGTGCGCGTCGGCGACGGGAGCGAGAATGCGCACGATGTCGTCGGGGCGCGCCGAGGTGGCGAAGTCGAGATCATTCACCGGCCGACCCAGGAAGGCGTCTCGCACGGGCCCGCCCACCAGCGCCAGTTCGTGGTCAGCAGCGCGGAAGCGCTCGGCCAGGGCAAGCAGCGCTGGCTCCGAGGCCAGGGTCTGCAAGCGGGTGACGGCCGCGGCCACGCTCTCCATAGTCACCAGAGTCTAGACTTCACGCATGCCGGTCGAGCGGGGACGTCCACCCTCGCGCGCACTCCTTCGGCCTCTCGCGACCCTGCTTCTGGGCGCCGTCGTCGCGCTCACGGCAGCGGTCGCGCCTCTGGCCTCGTCGCCCGCGGTGCACGCCGAAGAGGACGACGGCTCCGCCCCCGTCACGGTCGTCGCCGCGCCTGCAGCATCGGGGATTCTGCGTCAGGGCACCATGCTCACCGTGAGGGTGACGATCAGCAATGACACGGGTGTCGCTCTCGACGCCGGCCAGGCGGTGCTCTCGGTGGACGAGCAGCGAGTCGCCACCGCGCCCGAGCTCGAGGCCTGGTTCACCGGGCAGTCTGGCTCCCACGAGTCGCCCGGCTCCGAGGTGGTGCGAGTGCCCGTTCCCTCCCTCGAGCCCGGAGGTGTGGCCGTGCTCGACCTCGTCGTCAGTGCCGCCGACCTCAGCTTCGGCGACACGCCCGGGCCTCGCAGGGCTCTGGTCGAGCACGTCGTCGCGGGAACCGCGCAGGGCGCCACGGCAACCGCGTTGGTCTGGCTCCCCGCCGCCGAGCCCCTGCCATCGACCCCGGCGTCGATCATCGTGCCCCTTGTCACCCCCGGCGTCGACGAAGGCCTGCTGTCGGCCGACCAGCTCTCGGAATTCACCGCCCCGCGCGGGGCTCTCTCGCGCACGCTCGACGCGGTGGAGGGCCATCGGGTCACGCTCGCAATCGACCCGCGCATCCTCGCCTCCATCCGACTGCTCGGCGATGACGCACCCCCCTCATCGATCGACCTCCTCGAGCGTCTCGCCGACGACGCGAACCCGAGCTTCGCGCTCGGCTGGGCCGATGCCGACCCGGGTCTGCCCCTGCTCGCGGGCAGCGCCGGCATCACGCCCCCCACCGAGGTGTGGGGGCCGGAGGGGCCCGCCCTGCTGGAGAACCTCATCGAGTGGGATCACGAGCTTCCGGCCGTCTCCTGGCCCTCGGCGGGCGCTCTCAGCACCGAGGTGGTCGACACACTCGTCGAGCAGGGAGCCACCACCGTGATCACGCCCCGCGCACTCGTGCGGGGGGAAGGCGACCCTGGCCGAAACGGCCCTCTCCTGGTGATCGACGGCGAGCTGTCGCAGCAGCTCTCGGCGGCCGCCTCGGCACGCTCGGCTCAGTCGGCCGCGAGCGCCGAAACCCGGGCGGCCGCCCTGCTCGCCGCGGCCGCGGTGGAAGGACGCCCCGCAGTGGCCGCGCTCGACCGCGATGACCGCAGCGCCACCCGGCTCGAGGGGCTGCTCGACGCCCTGGACGCTCTGCCCTGGTGGCAGCCCGCTCCCCTCTCGAGCATCCCCGACGCCACGGAAAGTAGGCCAGAGATCAGGGTCGATGACGACGCTGAGTCTGAGCTGGTCGCCGCCGCCGCGCGGGCCCTCGAGGCCGAGAGCGCTGATGTGCGCTTCACGCGCATCACGAGCACCCCCGAGCCCCTCGTCTCGCAGCGGCGCCTTGAACTGCTCGCCGCACTCTCGCCCGGGTGGGAGGCGCAGCGCATCACGGCGCTGGAGGGGTTCATCACCGCCTCCGAGCGGTTGCGTTCCTCAGTGCAGGTCATCGAGAGCAGCACCATCACTCTTCTGACCGACCGCACCTCGCTGCCCATCACCGTCGAGAACTCGTTGCCGGTGCCCGTCACGGTCTCCGTGCGGGTCGCCCCGGCCACCGGTGAGCTGCGCGTCGTCGATCCCCACGTACAGGTCACGGTGGAGCCCGCCTCGCGCACCCAAGCCCTGGTGCCCGTGCAGTCACTCACCAACGGGACCGTCGACATCACCGTCACCCTGCGCGATGACGCGGGCACCACGGTCGGCGACGCGGCGACGCTCGAACTCAACCTGCAGGCCGGGTGGGAGACCGCCGGCACCGTCGCGATCGCCGCCATCATCGCGCTGCTCTTCGTGGTCGGCATCGTGCGCGATGTTCGCAAGCGGCGCCGGCGCCACCACGGTCTCAGCAGCACGGCACATCCCGGCGACGAGGCGGGCGGCGGCCGCCCGCCGGTCGAGACGTCAGAGCCGACCGAGGAGCCCCACCAGTGACGGCCCCGACCGCGGAAAGCGGGGGAGTGGGTCGAGCCAGCCTGCTGCTGGCCTCGGGCACCGTCGTCTCGAGGATTCTGGGCTTTGTCAGCGCCGTACTGCTGGCGCAGACGATCGGTACGGTCGGGTCAGGGGCCGACACCTTCGCTCTCGCGAATCAGCTACCGAACAACATTTACGCGATCGTCGCCGGCGGCGTACTCAGCGCCGTTCTCGTACCCCAGATCGTGAAGGCCGGATTGCAGGAGGACGGTGGGCAACGGTTCATCAACCGGCTCATCACCCTCGGCTTCGTAATCTTCCTCGCCGCCGCTGTGCTGGCGACGCTCGCCGCGCCGCTGCTGGTGAGCCTCTACGCCCAGCAGGCGGGGCCGGATGGCCGCGGCTTCACGCCGGAAGAGCTGGCCCTCGCGACCGCCTTCGCGTACTGGTGCCTGCCGCAGGTGCTGTTCTACGCGCTGTACAGCCTGTTCGGGGAAGTACTCAACGCGCGCAAGATCTTCGGGCCCTTCACCTGGGCGCCCGCCCTCAACAACGTGGTCGCGATCAGTGGACTGCTCGCCTTCGTGCTGCTCTTCTCGCTCGATGTCACCAATGCCGCCGAGTGGACTCCCACGATGATCACCGTGCTCGCCGGGTCGGCCACGCTCGGTGTGGCCGCTCAGGCGCTCGTGTTGCTCGCGTTCTGGCGGCGCGCGGGGCTGCGCTACCGCCCCGAGTTCCGCTGGCGGGGGGTCGGGCTCGGTGACACGGGTCGCGTCGCCGGCTGGGTGTTCGGCATGATCCTGGTCACTCAGCTTGCCGGCATCGTGCAGACCAACGTGGCCACGCTCGCGGAGGCGGGCGACGCCTCGCTCGCCGTCCTGCGCTTCTCCTGGCTCATCTTCATGTTGCCGCACTCCGTGGTCACGGTGTCGCTCGCGACGGCGTACTTCACGCGCATGAGCGCACACGCTCGCGATGGGGACCGCACGGCACTGCGGGCCGACATCAGTGCCGCGCTGCGCACCATCCTCATGATCATGACGCTGGCGGTCGTCACACTGCTCGTCGTCTCAGGGCCCTTCGCCCGTGTGTTCGGCGGCGATGACGACGCCGTCGAGGGGATGGCCCGGGTGCTCTCCGCCTACGTGCTCGGGCTCATCCCGTTCTCCGTGCTCTTCGTCGTCCAGCGCGTCTTCTACGCGCTCGGCGACACCCGCACGCCGTTCTTCATGCAGTGCCTGCAGGCCGGGACGTTCGTCGCGGGCGCGAGCGTCGTCGCAACCGTACCCAGCGAGTGGATCGCCGTGGGGCTCGCGCTCGTCACCTCTCTCGCAGGAACCCTGCAGACCGTCGTCGGCGTGCTGCTGCTGCGCCGCAGGCTCGGCGGCATCGGTCTGCGCCTCATCGCGCAGCGCACCGCGATTTTCGCCCTCGCCGCGATACCCGCCTCGCTTCTGGGGCTCGCTCTCGCCGTCGCCCTCGGAGCCTTCGAGGGGGGCGCTGCGCGCAGCAGCGAGCTTGCCGCGATTCTCTCCATGGTCGCCATCGGTTCCGTCATGGCGATCACCTACGCCGGAGGGCTTGCGGTGCTACGTGTTCCTGAACTGCGCAGCATGACCGATCCCCTCGCGCGCCGACTGCGTCGACGCCCCCGCTCGTAGGTGACCATCGGGTGAACTGCCCTCCCCCTGGAATAGTGCCGACCTAGACTGTGTTGGCACCCATAGCGCCCACCGGCGCGCCACGCTCTCGTGTTAGGGGAATCATGCGTCAGGTCATCATCATCGGATCCGGGCCCGCAGGCTACACAGCGGCCATCTATGCTGCGCGTGCCAACCTCGAACCTCTGCTCATCGCGTCCTCCGTCGAGTTCGGCGGCGAGCTCATGAAGACCACCGACGTCGAGAACTTCCCCGGATTCCCCGAGGGCATCATGGGCCCCGATCTCATGACGCGCATGCAGCAGCAGGCGGAGCGATTCGGCACCGAAATCGTCTACGACGACGTCACCGAGCTCGAGCTGACCGGCGAGGTCAAGGCCGTCACGCTCGGTAACGGCGACCGCCACGAAGCGCTCTCGATCATCTACGCCACCGGTTCCGCGTATCGCAAGCTCGGCCTCGACGACGAGGAGCGCCTCAGCGGCTACGGAGTGTCGTGGTGCGCGACGTGCGACGGCGCGTTCTTCCGTCAGAAGACGGTCGCGGTCGTCGGCGGCGGCGACTCGGCGATGGAGGAGGCGACGTTCCTCACGCGCTTCGCGGACAAGGTCTACGTCATCCACCGCTCCGAGACGCTGCGAGCCTCCGCCGCGATGCAGGATCGCGCCACGAACGATCCCAAGATCGAGTTCCTGTGGAACAAGAGCGTGCAGCACATCTACGGCAGCGACCTGGTCACGGGCGTCGGCCTCGTCGACACCGTCACGGGTGAGGAGTCGACGCTCGATGTGAGCGGGCTCTTCATCGCGATCGGAGCCGATCCGCGCACGCACCTGGTGCATGGCACCCTCGACCTCACCGAGCACGGCACCATCGCCGTCGAGGGTCGCACGTCGAAGACGAGTGTTCCCGGCGTCTTCGCCGCGGGCGATGTGCTCGACCCGACGTACCGGCAGGCCGTGACGGCCGCCGGCAGCGGCACGGTCGCCGCGCTGGATGCCCAGCACTACCTCGAGGGGCTGAGCGACGACGTGCGCGCGCGCGTCACTGCCGTCGCTGTCTAGATCCCGACACTCACCGACCACACCCCGTACGGCTCAACCCCAAGGAGATCCCATGTCCACACGAGACGTCACCGACGCCACCTTCGACACCGACGTTCTACAGAGCGAGAAGACGATCATGGTCGACTTCTGGGCAGAGTGGTGCGGCCCCTGCCGAGCCGTGTCGCCGATCCTCGACGCGATCGCGACCGAGAACAGCGACAAGATCGACATCGTCAAGCTCAACGTCGACGACAACCCCGAGACGGCGATGAAGTACCAGATCACGAGCATCCCCGCCATGAAGGTCTTCCGCGGGGGCGAGGTCGTCAAGACCGTCATCGGCGCGAAGCCGAAGCCCGCCCTCGAGGCTGATCTCGCGGAGTTCCTCGCCTAGGGTCCCCGCCGCCGCCCCGACGTTCTCGGGAGGATCGGTGCTGCTGTGCGCTTATCCTGGTGTGCAGACCGCGAACCTCCGTCTGATCGAACGGGATGCACAACCATGACCTTGTCGCGTGAGGGCACGAACCTCGACCCCTGGTACGGGCACTACGCCGAGCGCACCGCAGGTCTGAGCGCCTCGGAGGTTCGGGCGCTGTTCGCGGTGGCCTCGCGGCCCGAGGTCGTCTCTCTCGCCGGCGGGATGCCCGCGGTGTCGGCCCTGCCCTTGCACACGGTGGCAGCCTCGATGGAGCGCGTCATGGCCGACCGCGGCCCCGCCGCGCTCCAGTACGGTTCGGGCCAGGGAACGCCCGAGCTGCGCGAGCACATCCTCGAGATCATGGCGTTGGAGGGCGTGCGCGCTGGTGTCGACGACGTCGTCGTCACGACCGGATCCCAACAGGCGCTCGACCTGGTGGCGAAGCTCTTCCTGAACCCCGGCGATGTCGTCATCGCCGAGTCGCCCTCCTACGTAGGAGCGATGGGTATCTTCCGGTCGTACCAGTCCGAAGTGGCACACGTGCCGATGGACGAGAACGGGATGATCCCGGAGGCGCTCACCGAGCGCATCGCCTCCCTGCGAGCGGCCGGTCGGTCCATCAAGCTCCTGTATCTGATCCCGAACTTCCACAACCCGGCTGGGGTGACACTGTCGGCGGAGCGCCGCCTCGAGATCCTTGATATTGCGCAACGCAACGACATTCTCATCATAGAAGACAACCCTTATGGGTTGTTGTGGTTCGATCGACCGGCGCCGCAGGCCATGCGATCAGTCGAGAGCGAGGGCATCGTGTACCTCGGCTCCTTCTCCAAGACGCTCGCGCCGGGCTTCCGTGTCGGCTGGGCACTGGCCCCGCACGCAATCCGCGAGAAGCTCGTCCTCGCGGCAGAGTCGGCGATCCTCAGCCCGAGCTCGCTCAATCAGATGATCATCAGCGACTACCTGGATCACGCTGACTGGCGTGGCCAGGTCGACGTGTTCCGCGATCTCTACCGCGAGCGGCGCGACGCCATGCTCGACGCCCTCGAACACCACATGCCCGAACTGTCGTGGACGGTGCCGAACGGTGGCTTCTACGTCTGGCTCACCCTGCCCGAGGGTCTCGACTCGAAGGGCATGCTGCCCCGCGCGGTGAAAGAGCTCGTCGCTTACACGCCGGGCACGGCGTTCTACGCCGACGGCTCGGGTCGCGAGGCACTGCGACTCGCCTTCTGCTACCCCGAGCCCGCCCAGGTGCGCGAAGGGGTGCGTCGCCTGGCCGCGGTCGTGCGCAGCGAGCTCGAGCTGCTGCAGACCTTCGCCCCGACCGGACCTGTCGAGGTCGTGCGCAGCTCCCGCGACTCCGTGACGCAGCACCGACTCGACAGCAACACCGCGAACCCGCGATGAGCGGCAGCGACGACGCGAGCAGGGCACCGCGCGTCGTGGTGCTCGCGGGGGGCATCTCTCACGAGCGCGATATCTCGCTGCGCTCGGGCCGCCAGGTGGCTGACGCTCTCGCGGCGCACGGTCTGCAGGTGCAATTGCGTGATCCGGATGCCTCTCTCCTTCCCGCACTCATCGCCGAGCCCCCCGAGGTGATCTGGCCGACCCTGCACGGGGCAAGTGGTGAAGATGGCGCACTGCGCAGCCTGCTCGAGTTCCTCGGGCTGCCCTACGTCGGCTCCTCCGCGAGTGCGACCCGGCTCGCGTGGGACAAACCGACCGCCAAGTCTCTCGTCGGTCGCGCCGGGGTGCCCACTCCGCACTCGATTGCTCTGACGCGCGATGCGTTTCGCGAGTTGGGTGCCGAGAGCGTGCTTGATGTGGTGCGCGGGGAACTGCCCCCACCAGTCGCCGTCAAGCCCGCGCAGGGGGGATCGGCCCAGGGCGTGAGTCTCGTCGACACCGACGAAGAACTGCGCCGCGCCATGGTGCTCGCCTACACATACTGCGACGTCGCCCTCATTGAGCAACGCATCTCGGGCACGGAGATCTGTATCGGCATCATCGATACGGGCGACGGGCCCGTCGCTCTGCCCCCCGTCGAGATCGAGCCGCTGTCGGGCTTCTACGACTTCGAAGCGCGCTACAACGCCGGGGCGACGCGCTTCTACGCACCAGCCCGCATCGACTCGGCCGTCGCCGACCGAGCAACGCAGGTCGCGCTCTGGGCGCACGCGGCTCTCGGGCTGCGGCACCTCAGCCGCATCGATCTGATTGTCGACGGAGCAGGGACGCCGTGGTTCCTCGAGGCGAGCGTGATGCCGGGCCTGACCGAGACCTCTACGCTCGCCCTCGCCCTCGATGCCGCTGGGCACGACGTCGGCTGGGTCTACGCGGAACTCGCCCACGCCGCGATCCGCGACGCCCAGCGCTAATCTCTAGCGCCACCCGCGACATCAGCGGAAGCCGGGTTCGCCCAGCTCCCCCAGGATGCGGTTGAGATCGGCGACCGTCGCGAAGTCGATCACCACGGTGCCCTTCCTCTGCCCGAGCGAGATCGCCACCCGGGTATCGAGACGGTCACCCAGGCGCTCGGCAATCTCGTTGAGCTGGCCCTGACGCCCGCCGGCGGCCGGCTTCTTCGCCTTCGCGGCGGCCGCTGAACCCTTGCCGGTGATAGCCTGCGCGGCGGCCTCTGCCTGCCTCACCGAGAGCTCCTCGTTCACGATCTTGTCGGCCAGACGTATCATCGCCTCGACGCCGCCCGTCGACAGGATCGCGCGCGCATGCCCCGCCGTCAGCACACCGGCCGCGACCCGCGTTTGCACCATCTCGGGTAGACGCAGCAGCCGCAGAGTGTTCGTGATCTGCGGGCGAGAGCGGCCGAGCCGGTCGGCGAGCTGCTCTTGCGTGATGCCGAAGTCTTCGAGCAGTTGCTGATAGGCGCTGGCTTCCTCGAGCGGATTCAGCTGGGCGCGATGAAGATTCTCGAGCAGAGCATCCCGCAGCATCGCCTCATCGGCCGTATTGCGCACGATCGCGGGAATGGTCTCGAGACCGGCGATCGTCGACGCCCGCAGGCGGCGCTCACCCATGATGAGCTCATACCGGGGCTCGCCGGGTGCTGCGCCCTCACGTTCGCGCACGACGATCGGCTGGAGCACTCCGAATTCTCGAACGGAGTGCACGAGCTCCTCCAGTGCGGCGGGGTCGAACTCCGTGCGCGGCTGCTGAGGGTTGGGCACAATCTCAGCAGGCGCGATTGCTGCGAGCCGAGCTCCCGGCACCGCGGCTAAGTCACCATCGGCCGGGGCCGGTGCGGGAAAGAAGACGTCCACAGGACGATCGCCGTCGGCGGTGGGTATCAGGGCACCGATGCCTCGACCCAGGCCCGTGCGCTTGGTGGCCACTAGGAACCAGCCCCTCTCTGAGCGATCTCCGCCGCCGCCTCCAGGTAGGAGAGCGACCCGGGTGAGCTGGTGTCGTAGCTGATGACACTTTGCCCGTAGCTCGGTGCCTCACTGATGCGCACCGAGCGGGGGATGAGCGTGGTGAGCACCTGCTGGGGAAAATGCTGGCGCACGTCGTCCGCGACCTGGTTGGCAAGGTTGGTGCGCGAGTCATACATCGTCAGCAGGATCGTGGAGACGCGCAGGCTCGGGTTCAGATGCTTCTCGATGAGATCAATGCTGTTGAGCAGCTGGCTCAGCCCCTCCAGCGCGTAGTACTCGCACTGGATCGGGATGAGAACCTCACGGGCGGCGACGAAGGCGTTGATCGTGAGCAGCCCCAATGATGGCGGGCAGTCGATGAGAACGTAGTGCACCGGCTCCTCGACCTGGGCGAGATAGGCGTCCAGCGCTGTGCGCAGACGCTGCTCCCGCGCTACGAGCGACACGAGCTCGATCTCAGCGCCGGCCAGGTGGATGGTTGCCGGCACACAGTAGAGGTGATCGAACTCCGGGCTCTTCTGCACGACGTCCTGCAGCGCAGCGTCGCCGACGATCACGTCGTACACGCTCGCGGTGTCAGCCCGGTGCTCGACACCCAGCGCCGTGGAGGCATTGCCTTGAGGGTCGAGGTCGATCACGAGCACCCGAGCACCGGCGCGAGCGAGCGCCGCCGCGAGGTTCACCGTTGTCGTCGTCTTGCCCACTCCGCCCTTCTGATTCGACACCGTGATGACGCGGGTCGACTCGGGGAGGGGAAAGGGTCGCTCCTCGAGAGCCATGCGGCGACGGGTGATGTCGGCGATCTCCCGCGCCAGGGGCGTGGACTCGTCGTACCTGCCGTCCGTCGTCACCGAGGGGCCTTTCGTTCGAATGTTTCACGTGAAACGGGCGCCGATCTCAGCGCCCGTTGCGCAGCCGAGGGCGGTGTGCGCCCCCGGATGCCTCGACCACTGTAGCCCGAAACAGGCGAGTCGCTTCCGGCAGTGCACCCTCTCCCAGGACGAGCACCTCGTGACCCCCCACGTGATGCTTGCGCAGGACCGATCGTGCGGCCTCGATCTCCACCTCGATGCGGGCGCCCTTGAGAAAGAGCAGCTCACCCCCGGGGGCCGTGAGTGGGGCCGTCAGCGGCACCAGTGTTCGGAGTGCGCTGACCGCGCGGGCGGTGACTTGGTCGAAGGGCCCCGCGTCTCTGGCATCCTCAGCACGCGTTCTCAGCACGGTCACGTTGCGCAACCCCAGTCGATCGGTCTCTTCGAGCAACCACGCGGTTCTGCGCTCCATGGGCTCGATGAGCGTCAGTTCGACATCAGGGCGCGCAATCGCCAGAACCAGACCAGGAAGTCCCGCGCCACTGCCGACGTCTGCGACACGAGCACCCTCCCGCAAGAACGGAGCAAGAAGCGCGCAGTTGAGAATGTGCCGCGACCACAGTCGCGCAGGTTCCAGCGGGCCGATCAGGCCGCGCTCCTCGCCCTGCTCGGCGAGGTGGGTGGTGAAGGCCCGCATCGCCTCCAGCGACTCACCCAGGATGTCGGCGGTGGCCTCGGGTTCGATCTCGAGATCAGTGGTCATGTTTCACGTGAAACATGCACTAGGCGCGGCGGATGACCGTGTGGCGCTCAGCGCCCTCGCCCTCGGATTCCGAGGTGAACCCTCGCTCTGCCACCAGATCATGGACCAACTTGCGCTCATAGCTCGACATCGGGGGGAGTGCTGCTGACGATGCGCCCTCGTCCAGCCGCTGCACCGCCCGGTCGACGAGACGCTGCAGCTCGCCTGCGCGCGCATCGCGTGATCCCGCGATGTCGAGGATCAGCCGGGAGAACTCACCCGTACGAGCAAGCACCGCCAGGCGGGTGAGCTCCTGTAGGGCACTCACGGTCTCGGGCTTCGAGAGCGTGCGCAGGTCATCCGGCTCCTCGGCCACGACCGACAGGTACACGCGCCCTGCGCGCTCCTCGATGTCGAGGTCGCCATCCAGATCTGCAATGTCGAGTAGCTCTTCGAGGTAGTCGGCCGCCACCTCTCCTTCGTCCAGAGCGGTCTCGTGAACAGCAGGGTCGGTGGCGACGGCGCCATCCGCCGACGGGGTACGGGTCTCAACCATGGTTACTTCTTCTTCTTTGCTCGTTGCTTGCCAACGGGCTGTTGACGCTGGGTCTTCTTGGGCTCCTCCACCATAAGGGCACCCGACTCCTCCTCCGGGTCGGGCAGGCCCTTGCGCTGACGTTTGCGCGCCAGGCGGGCCTCCCGCGCCTGCGCGGCCTCGCTGCCGGGCGTCGGCATGTTGCGGATCACGATGAACTGCTGCACCATCGTCCAGATGTTCGAGGTGAACCAGTAGAACATCACGCCGATCGGGAACGCGAAGCCCGAGAACACGAAGACCAGTGGCAGCAGGTACAGCATGATGCGCTGCTGTCGGTACATCGGCGACGCCTTCATCTCCGGCGACTGGTTCTTCGACATGATCTGCAGCTGCGTAACGAACTGCGACCCCGTCATGAGGATGACCAGTATCACGGCGATGATGATCACGGCAACGTTGCCCTCGGAGCTGGCGATCGAGCTTCCCAGCGGGGCGATGCCGAAGAGCTCAGCGCTACCGAACTCCGCCGACAGGCGGGCGTCCAGAAGTCCTACGCCGGGACGGTCGGCATACGCATCGTTCAGCACGGAGAACAGTCCGAAGAAGATGGGCATCTGCAACAGAAGAGGCAGGCAAGAAGAGAGCGGGTTCGTTCCGTGCCTCTTGTACAAGGCCATCGTCTCGCGCGACATCGCCTCGCGCGAGAACTGATCCTTCTTGCCCTTGTACTTGTCTTGAATCTTCTTGAGCTCGGGGGAGATCTCGAGCATCTTGCGCTGACTCTTGATCTGCCGCACGAACACGGGAATCAAGGCCGCGCGCACCACGATCACGAGTCCGCAGATGGCGAGCACCCAGGTGAGACCCGCCGCCGATTCCATGCCAGACAGGGTCAGCAGTGAGTGGAAGCCGACCAGGATCGCTTCGATCACCCATTTGATCGGCCACAGAATAGTTCCGATGGATTCCATGCGGCGCTAGGCCTTTCTCTCAAGGGTCACGAACCCGAAGCGGGTGCGTCGGTACGGGGTGCTTTCGCGCAGAGGAACGTCGTCGATGCCGCCTTCGGACCAGGGATGACACCGCAGCAGCCGGCGCGCCGTCAACCAACTGCCCTTGGTGACACCGTGCTCTTGCACCGAGCGCAGACCGTAGGCAGAACAGCTCGGGTAGTAGCGGCAGACGTCACCGTAGAGGGGCGAGATGACGGCACGGTACACGTGCAGCAGACTGACCACGATGTTCCGCGGAACGAGGCCTATGGCACGCGCGACGCGAAGCCATGCCGTCTCGCTCATGCCATCACCACCCGTCGCAGACCGCCATCGATCTCCGCTCGCAGGGTATCCCAGTCGGCATCAGCAGCGGCTGGGAGAGCACGAATCACGATGTCCTGCTCCGCGGGCACGAACGATGCCTCCGAGCAGATCGCCCGCAGACGACGCCGCACCCGATTGCGGTACACGGCATTGCCGAGCTGCGCTGACACGATGAAGCCGAAACGCGGCCCCTCAGTGGTGGGGGAGGGGGCGCGATAGATCACAGCAAACGGAGTAGTGGTGCCACGCCCCCGCCGCACCACGCGACGGAAGTCCTCACCGCGCAGGATGCGGTGCGCGCGAGAGAGCACCTCGAGAGGCTCGGTTAGGCCGAGAGCTCGGTGCGCCCCTTGCGGCGACGAGCAGCAAGGATCGCACGACCCGCGCGCGTGCGCATGCGGAGGCGGAAGCCGTGCACCTTGGCGCGGCGGCGGTTGTTGGGCTGGAACGTGCGCTTGCTCATGGTCTGATCTCCTCGGCCCGCGAGGGCTGCGATGACGAAAGAAAGGAGGCTGTCTGCCACGGTCGAGAACGAGCGCAGACAGAAGTCAACCGGTTAACAATAGGTCTGTCACCTGTCTCCGTCAAACGACGGGGAAAATCGATGCGCATTATCCCCACCACGACCCGGAACGCTGGGCACGACTTGCCGAGTCGAACTACAGTAGGCGAGCGGCCCGCCGCGTTGCAGCGGGCCCGCGCCCGATAGCCCCTTTCCACGTCGACGATAAGGACTTCCGTCATGGCGGACGACACCGACTCCCCACACGAGTTGTGGAACTCGGTGCGCACCGCGCTCGCCACCGATGAGCGAATCACCCCGCAACTGCACGGCTTCATCAACCTCGTCGAGCCGCGCGGGGTCATGGCCGGAACCCTCTACCTGGAGGTGCCGAACGAACTGACCCGCGGCATGCTGGAGCAGCGCATCCGGCTGCCCCTCCTCACAGCACTGACGACCGTCGCCGGCGACATGGTCTCCAGCTTCGCCATCGTGGTAAACCCCGAGATTCGACACGACAGCCTGGAGGACTCGCTCGAGACCTCCGACTCCTCCGCTCCCTACATCGAGCAGTCGGCCGCACCCACCATGACCGAGTCGGTCTCGCGTCGAGGCGACAGTCGCCTCAACCCCAAGTACAGCTTCGACAACTTCGTCATCGGGGGATCCAACCGCTTCGCCCACGCGGCTGCAGTCGCCGTCGCCGAGGCTCCCGCCAAGGCCTACAACCCTCTGTTCGTGTACGGCGAGTCGGGCCTCGGCAAGACCCACCTCCTGCACGCGATCGGGCACTACGCCGAAAGCCTCTACCCCGGCATTCGCGTGCGGTACGTCTCCAGCGAAGAATTCACGAACGACTTCATCAACTCGATCGCGAACAACCGGGCAAGCGTCTTTCAATCGCGCTACCGCGAAATCGACATCCTGCTGATCGACGACATCCAGTTCTTGCAGGGGAAGGACTCCACCCAGGAGGCGTTCTTCCACACCTTCAACACGCTGCACGACCACAACAAGCAGGTGGTCATCACCAGCGACCTGCCGCCGAAGCACCTCACCGGATTCGAAGACCGGATGCGCAGCCGTTTTGAATGGGGCCTCATCACGGATGTGCAGGCACCCGATCTCGAGACCCGCATCGCTATTCTGCGCAAGAAAGCGCAAAACGACCGTCTCCAGGTGCGCGACGACGTGCTCGAGTACATGGCCTCAAAGGTGTCAAGCAACATCCGCGAGCTGGAGGGCACGTTGATCCGGGTGACTGCCTTCGCCAACCTGAACCGCACCCCGGTTGACCTGCAACTCGTGCAGACGGTGCTGAAAGACCTCATCACCCTCGATGAGGACAACGTCATCGCCCCGGTCGACATCATCAATCACACGGCGGCCTACTTCAAGCTCACCGTCGACGACCTGTACGGCTCGTCGCGCTCACAAGCTGTCGCCACGGCCCGGCAGATCGCCATGTACCTGTGCCGTGAGCTGACCAACCTGTCGTTGCCGAAGATCGGCCAGCTGTTCGGCAATCGCGATCACACGACCGTCATGTATGCCAACAAGAAGATCAGCGAGCTCATGAAGGAGCGCCGATCGATCTACAACCAGGTCACCGAGCTCACCAGCCGCATCAAGCAGAACAACCGCTACAGCTGACTCTCAGCCTCAGGGGCACTTTCGCACACTGGGGAGAGCTTGTGGATAACTTTGTGCGGGGTGGGGACGGATTGTTCACTGCCGCGGTCTGCCTGTGAGGAGTCACCCGATCCAGCCCCGGCAGACCCACCGAATGACACACCCCTCCGCACCGAGCCTCCACAACTTACACGCGTGTGGTTCAGCCAGCGTCCGCACCCGCCACAGAGTTATCCACAGTGTGCACAGCGGTTAAGAGTGTTGTTCTCTATTTCTCTAGAAAGGGATGAGAGATAACTTTTTCCCGCCCGCCTGACGCGACACCCGCTGTGCCAGTATGGAAGGCCCGGGTTTCCGGTGAGGAACGACCGAGAGGCAGCCGCGTGAAGTTCCAGGTCAACCGCGATGTACTGAGCGACGCTGTGTCGTTCGCCGTCAAGCTCCTTCCGCAGCGCACGACGCTCCCCATCTTGAGCGGGGTTCTCGTGCGGGCTGAGAACGGCACTGTCACACTGTCCTCCTTCGACTACGAGGTCTCGGCGCAGACCTCGATCACCGCCGACGTCACCGAGGAAGGCACGGTTCTCGTCTCGGGGCGACTCTTGGCGGAGATCGCCTCGCGCTTGCCAGCAGCGCCGGTGGAATTCGTGACCACCGACTCCAAGATCGCTGTCACCTGCGGGTCGGCGCGCTTCACTCTCTCCAGCATGCCGGTGGAGGAGTACCCGAGCCTACCCGTCGTCGATGGCCCCAGTGGTGTGCTGCCCGGAGAGGCATTCTCTGATGCCGTCGGCCAGGTCGCGGTCGCAGCATCGCGTGATGACGTCACACCCGTCATCACGGGCGTGCAGCTGGAGATCGTCGAGAACCGACTCTCGCTCGTGGCGACCGACCGCTATCGCGTCGCTGTGCGCGAGATCGACTGGGAGTCGAGCGCGGTGGAGGTCGGCGTAACCGCTCTGGTGCCGTCACGCACACTCTCGGAGATCGGCAAGATTTTCGCGCACAGTTCCGCAGTGACGGTCACCATCGTCACGGGCGGCGATCGGGAGCTCATCGCCTTCTCGGCCGACGCCAAGACTGTGACCTCGTTGCTGATCAAGGGCAACTTCCCGCCGGTCAAGCGGTTGTTCCCCGAGACGGTCGACAATTACGCCGTGATGAACACGGCTGAGCTCGTGGAGGCGACCCGCCGGGTGGCTCTCGTGCTCGAGCGCGATGCGGCGCTGCGGTACACGTTCAGTGACGACGGGCTCACGCTTGAAGCGATCGGTTCGGAGAACGCCCAGGCCTCCGAGACCATTGACGCTCATGTCACCGGCGCAGACACGACCGTCTCGCTCAAGCCGCAGTTTCTCATCGACGGTTTGGCGGCCGTGCACAGCGAATTCGTGCGGGTGTCGTTCACCAAGACCGACAACCCCAACAAGCCGGGCCCGGTGCTCATCACCAGCCAGTCGTCCAAGGATCAGCCCGGCTCAGACAACTACCGGTACCTGCTGCAACCCAACCTGCTTCTGCGCTGACGAGCGTGCACGTCACGCACCTGACCCTCAACGATTTTCGCAATTACGGTCACGCCGAAGTTGGCCTGGTTGCCGGTACCACTCTGTTCGTCGGGCGCAACGGTCAGGGCAAGACGAATCTGGTCGAGGCGATCGGGTACCTGAGCACCGTGTCATCCCATCGCGTGTCAACCGATCACGCTCTCGTTCGTGCGGGGCAGGAAGCGGCGATCGTGCGTATGCGTGTCGAGCACGAGGACCGCGCTCTTGTGATCGAGCTGCAGATCAACCGCACGGGGGCCAACAAGGCTCAGGTGAACCGCGGCGCGGTGAAGGTGCGCGAGCTTCCTCGCTATTTCGCGAGCGTGCTCTTCGCACCCGAAGATCTCTCGCTGGTGAGGGGGGAACCCTCTGGCCGGCGGGCGTTTCTCGACACCCTGGTCGTGCAGCGGCATCCACGTTTCGCTGGAGTCATCGGCGACTACGAGCGCGTGATTCGACAGCGAAACTCGCTGTTGAAGTCGGCACGTGCCTCACGCCTTCCCGCAGACTCGCTGACGACGTTGGATGTGTGGGATGACCGCCTCATCGAGCTGGGCACCTCGCTGATGATTGCCCGGCACGAGTTGGTGGAGGAATTACGTCCGCAGATTTTTCGCTCGTATCGCGCGGTCGCAGGGGATGACCACGAGACGACGGTGAAAATTCAGCGCAGCATCGATAGTGAGAGCGACCAGACCGGTGCCGCAGGCGTGGGGGATGCTGAGGTGGTGGCCAGACTCTTTCGCGAGCGCCTCGTCGCCCGCCGCCGGGAAGAACTCGATCGTGCGGTCACCCTCGTGGGCCCGCACCGCGATGATCTCGTGCTCGACCTCAATGGGCTGCCGGCGCGCGGCTACGCGAGCCACGGTGAGAGCTGGTCTCTCGCGCTCGCCCTCAAGCTCGCCTCGGCGGAGGTGCTGCGCGTCGATGCCGTCGCGGGCGACCCGGTGCTCGTGCTGGACGATGTGTTCGCCGAACTCGACGAGGGCCGCCGCGAACGATTGGCCGATGCGATCGGAAACTACGAGCAGGTGCTCATCACCGCCGCTGTAGCGCGCGACGTTCCTGAACGATTGCGCGCAACCACCGTGAGCATCGCCGCAGGCGAGATCGTGAAGACGCTGGATGGCTGAGTCATCTCCCCCCGCTGAGTCGGAGGCCAGTGCCGTCTACCGACGCTTGCGGGCGGTGTTCGGAAACCCGGCCCTGCGATCGGCAGACGCTCGTAAGCGCGCGTCCGGGGCGCGCCGGCCCGGCGCATCCGCACCTTTCGGGGCGGGGCGCGACCCCGCGGGGCTTGACGACGTGATCGACTCGCTCACCCACGTTATGGGGTGGACCTCCCCGCTCGCTCGGGGCGAGCTGCTCTCTGCCTGGCCTACGCTGGTGGGGGAGGACATCGCTGCGCGCTCCGAACCGGTGGGCATTGAGGAGGGTGTGCTGAGCGTCCAGTGCGATTCGACTGCCTGGGCGACGCAACTGCGCATGATGCAGGGCGATATCCTGACGTCGATCGTGCGCACCTTCCCCGACGCGCAGGTCACTGGCGTTCGAGTTCTGGGCCCGGGGGTGCCAAGTTGGAAGCGCGGCCCCCGATCGGTTCCCGGGCGCGGCCCACGCGATACGTACGGCTGAGAAGTCGAATCACTCCACCACGGCACGGAAATCTCCCCAGAGGGGCTCTCTGGCGGCTCTGAGGGTGCGTTTCTTGGTAGGATGGATACGTCGTCGGGGACCCTCGTGGAGGGGCCCGTGATCGGCCATCACGATCGATTCGGCGGGAGCACCCACACGCACATGACAGCCTCGACTTCGCACTCGGACAACGGTTACGGTGCCGGCGACATCCAGGTACTCGAGGGGCTCGAGGCGGTGCGCAAGCGCCCGGGCATGTACATCGGCTCGACGGGTCCGCGCGGTCTGCACCACCTCGTGTACGAGATCGTCGACAACTCCGTCGACGAGGCCCTCGCCGGCCACTGCGACACGATCCATATCACGCTGCTCGAGAACGGTGGCGTGCAGGTGGTCGACAACGGCCGCGGCATCCCCGTCGACGAGCACCCGATCGAGAAGCGGTCGACCGTTGAGGTCGTGCTGACGATCCTGCATGCGGGGGGTAAGTTCGGCGGCTCAGGGTACGCGGTCTCCGGCGGTCTGCACGGTGTCGGCAGCTCCGTCGTCAATGCTCTCTCCTCTCGCCTCCAGGTCGAGGTGCGCCGGCAGGGATCGATCTGGCGGCAGAGCTACCAGAACGGCGTACCGGATGCTCCGCTCGTGCAGGGCGAAGCGACGAGCCAGACCGGCACGACGATCACCTTCTGGCCGAACGACGAGATCTTCGAGACCGTCCAGTTCGACTGGGACACGCTGCGCACGCGCTTCCAGCAGATGGCCTTCCTCAACAAGGGTTTGCGGATCACGATCACCGACGAGCGCGTCGCCACCGAGGGCGAGACGATCGTCGCGAAAGAGGCGGGCGACGAGCCGCTGCGCGAGGAGTTCCTCTATGAGCAAGGACTCGTCGACTACGTCGAGTTTCTCAACTCGGCGAAGAAGACCGAGGTCGTGCACCCCGAGATCATCTCCTTCGAGTCGGAGGACACCGAGCGCCGCATCGCGCTCGAGGTCGCGATGCAGTGGACCAACGGCTACAGCGAGTCGGTGCACACGTACGCGAACACCATCAACACGCACGAGGGCGGTACTCACGAGGAGGGGTTCCGCGCGGCGCTGACAACACTCGTCAACCGCTACGCACGCGAGAAGGGCATCCTCAAAGAAAAAGACGAGAACCTCTCGGGCGATGACGTACGCGAAGGTCTCACCGCGGTCATCTCCATCAAGCTCGGCGAACCGCAGTTCGAGGGCCAGACGAAGACCAAGCTCGGCAACACCGAAGCCAAGTCGTTCGTGCAGAAGGTCACCGGTGAGCACCTCTCCGACTGGTTCGAGCGGAACCCGGTGCAGGGCAAAGACGTCATCCGCAAGGCCATGCAGGCAGCGGCCGCGCGCCTCGCCGCGCGCAAGGCGCGCGAGCAGACCCGCCGCAAGGGCCTCCTCGAGTCGGGCGGCATGCCCGGCAAGCTCAAAGACTGCCAGTCGAAAGATCCCTCGCTCAGCGAGATCTTCATCGTCGAGGGCGATTCGGCGGGTGGCTCGGCCGTGCAGGGGCGCAACCCCGAGACGCAGGCCATCCTGCCGCTGCGGGGCAAGATTCTCAACGTCGAGAAAGCGCGCCTCGACCGCGCGCTCGGCAACGCCGAGGTGCAGGCCATGATCACCGCCTTCGGTGCCGGCATCGGGGAGGACTTCGACCCCGACAAGGTGCGGTACCACAAGATCGTGCTCATGGCCGATGCCGACGTCGACGGCCAGCACATCACGACCCTGCTGCTCACCCTGCTCTTTCGGTACATGCGCCCGCTCATCGATCTCGGCTACGTGTACCTCGCGCAGCCCCCGCTCTACCGGCTCAAGTGGACCAATGCCGAGCATGAGTACGTGTTCAGCGATCGTGAGCGCGACGCCCTCATGGAGGCCGGGCTGGCTGCCAGCAAGCGCATCCCGAAAGACAACGGCGTGCAGCGGTACAAGGGCCTCGGCGAGATGAACCACCAAGAACTGTGGGACACCACGATGAACCCGGAGAGTCGCACGCTGCTGCAGGTCACGCTCGACGATGCCGCCATGGCCGATGCCGTGTTCTCCACCCTCATGGGCGAAGACGTCGAGTCGCGTCGCACCTTCATCCAGCAGAACGCGAAAGACGTGCGGTTCTTGGATATTTAGCGGCGGCCAACTGGTCGAGAACCACGCCCACGACACCACCACTGAAGGACGCACTCCATGGCAGACGACACCAGCGGCACCGAGCCGGTCGAGGCTGAGCCCATCGATTATGGGCCCGGCGGTCGCGTGAACCAGGTCGACCTGCAGCTCGAGATGCAGCGCTCGTACCTCGACTACGCGATGAGTGTCATCGTCGGGCGCGCGCTGCCCGACGTGCGCGACGGTCTCAAGCCCGTGCACCGCCGGGTGCTGTACGCGATGTTCGACGGCGGTTATCGCCCTGACAAGGCGTACTCGAAGTGCTCGCGCGTCGTCGGTGACGTCATGGGTCAGTTTCACCCGCACGGCGACTCGGCAATCTACGACGCCCTCGTGCGGCTCGTGCAGCCCTGGTCGATGCGGTACCCGCTCGCGGCCGGTCAGGGCAACTTCGGCTCGCCCGGCAATGACGGCGCCGCCGCCCCGCGATACACCGAGACCAAGATGGCCCCGCTCGCCATGGAGATGGTGCGGGATATCGAAGAAGATACCGTCGATTTTCAGGACAACTATGACGGCCGCACGCGCGAGCCGAGCATCCTGCCGTCGCGGTTCCCCAACCTGCTCGTCAACGGTTCCGTCGGTATCGCGGTGGGCATGGCCACCAATATTCCGCCGCACAATCTGCGCGAGGTCGCGGCGGCCGCGCTCTGGCACCTCGAGAACCCGGACGCCGATCGCGAAGAACTGCTCGATGCGATTCTGCAGCGAGTCAAGGGCCCCGACTTTCCGACCGGCGCGCAGATTCTCGGCGTCAAGGGCATTCAGGATGCGTATCGCACGGGTCGAGGCTCCATCACGATGCGCGCCGTCGTCACGGTCGAAGAGATTCAGAACCGCACGTGCCTCGTCATCACCGAGCTGCCCTACCAGGTCAACCCCGACAACCTCGCGATCAAGATCGCCGACCTCGTGAAAGAGGGCAAGCTCGCCGGCATCGCCGACATCCGCGACGAGTCCTCGGGGCGCACCGGCCAGCGGCTCGTCATCGTGCTCAAGCGCGACGCTGTCGCCAAGGTCGTGCTCAACAACCTCTACAAGCACACGCAGCTGCAAGACAACTTCGGTGCGAACATGCTCGCGATCGTCGACGGCGTGCCGCGCACGCTGCCGATCGACGGCTTCATCCGCCACTGGGTGACCCACCAGATCGAGGTCATCGTGCGCCGCACCGCCTTCCGCCTCGCGAAGGCAGAGGCGGATGCCCACATTCTGCGCGGCTACCTGAAAGCCCTGGATGCTCTCGACGAGGTCATCGCGCTCATTCGCCGCTCGCAGACCACGGAGGAAGCGCGCGACGGACTCATGCAGCTACTCGACGTCGACGAGCTGCAGGCCACCGCCATCCTCAACCTGCAGCTGCGTCGCCTTGCCGCGCTCGAGCGGCAGAAGATCCAAGACCAGGCCGACGAGCTCGAGCGTCTCATCGCCGACTACCAGAGCATCCTCGCGAGCCCCGAGCGCCAGCGGAGCATCGTCGGCGAAGAGCTCACCGAGATCGTCGACAAGTACGGTGACGACCGTCGCACCGAGATCATGTTCGGCTTCGACGGAGACATGAGCGTCGAAGACCTCATCCCCGTCGAAGAAATGGTCGTCACCGTCACGCGCGGCGGCTACATCAAGCGCACCCGCAGCGACAACTATCGCTCGCAGCACCGTGGTGGCAAGGGAGTCAAGGGGGCGCAGTTGCGGGCCGACGATGTCGTCGAGCACTTCTTCGTCACCACGACGCACCACTGGCTGCTGTTTTTCACGTCCACGGGTCGCGTCTACCGGCTCAAGACGTATGAGATTCAGGAGGCCGGGCGTGACGCCAAGGGGCAGCACGTCGCCAACCTCCTCGCCCTGCAGCCGGACGAGCAGATCGCGCAGATCCTCGACATCCGCGACTACTCGGTCGCCCAGCACCTCGTGCTCGCCACCCGCAACGGGCTCGTCAAGAAGACAGCTCTCACTGAGTACGACACCAACCGCAGCGGGGGCATCATCGCCATCAATCTGCGCGACGGTGACGAACTGGTGCGCGCTATGCTCGCCGACGAATCCGACGACATTCTGCTCGTGTCGCGCCTGGGCATGTCGCTGCGCTTCACCGCCGATGATGGTGCCCTGCGCCCGATGGGTCGATCTACCTCCGGCGTCACGGGTATGAAGTTCCGCACCGGCGATGAACTGCTCTCCGCCTCCGTCGTCGGAGAGCGCGGCTACGTCTTCGTTGTCACCGAGGGCGGTTACGCCAAGCGCACCGCCGTCGATCAGTACCGCGTCCAGCAGCGCGGGGGGCTCGGCATCAAGGTGGCCAAGCTCAACGACGACCGCGGAGCGCTCGCCGGCGGGCTCATCGTCTCCGAAGACGACGAAGTGCTCGTCGTCCTGCAAAATGGCAAGGTGGTACGCTCTGGCGTGGCTGAGGTGCCCGCCAAGGGGCGCGACACCATGGGTGTCGTGTTCGCTCGGCCGGACGATGACGACCGCATCATCGCCATCGCTCGCAACAGTGAGCGGAATCTGGTGGAACCGAGTGCCGATGCGGCACCGAACTCCGACACTGACAACGCCGCCCCGGTCGCCACCCCGACCGAGGCCGGGAAGGATCCCCGCTCGTGAGTACAGTCGCCGAGAAGCTGCAGCGTAAGTCGCAGCGCAGCGCCCCCGTCAAGCAGGTGCGCCTCAAGCTCGTCTACATCGACTTCTGGTCGGCCGTGAAGCTGTCGTTCCTCGTCGCCATCTGCCTGTCGATCGCCCTGCTCATCACGACCCTCATGATCTGGGTGGTGCTGTCTTCCCTCGGCATCATCAACGACCTCGACGCACTCTTCGCCGAGATCCTCGGCGAAGACGCGGTGAGCCTCGCCGAGATCCTCTCGCTGGGGCAAGTGATGCTCTTCGCGAGCATCGTCGCCGTGCTCAACGCCGTCGGCGGTACCGTTCTCGGCGCCGTGAGTGCTCTCATCTACAACCTCAACGTCAAGCTCACCGGCGGCCTCCTGGTCGGCTTCACCAACAACTGATCGACCCACCCCCGCAGCCCACCGGCCGCGAATTGGGGGAGGGTGACCGCGTACGGTACAGTCGTATCCGGTCTCAGGGGGCTATAGCTCAGGCGGTTAGAGCGCTTCGCTGATAACGAAGAGGTCCCAGGTTCAAGTCCTGGTAGCCCCACGTTCCCTGTCACGCCGCCGCTTCTGCGGCGTGACGCCGCTTCCGTGTAGTGAGCGCGGTCACGACTTTTCGCGCCTCGTGGCTCGGTACAATTGAACAGTGAGGGGCCTTAGCTCAATTGGTAGAGCGCCTGCTTTGCAAGCAGGAGGTCAGGAGTTCGATTCTCCTAGGCTCCACGGTTTTTTCTGTCACGCCGCCGCTCCTGCGGCGTGAGGCGCTTCCGCGTCACGAGCGCGGTCGCGACGTTTCGCGCCTCGGCGCTCGTGACCCGCATCCGCTCCTGCGGCGCGATATCGGATGGGCAACGCGACCGAAAACGCGAGTAGTCGAATGTGGCGTCGAGACTTAGCGTCGATGGCATGGACAGATACCAAGACTCCGCATCGTGGACCACCTATCGCGACATTCTGGCTCGCGAAACAGGTCTGACCATGTCGAGGGAGCCCGACGAAGAGTGGGTGCGCATCCGCCGGCACCACGTGCACCTCGACGTGTGGACTCCCGAGCAGGAGCCGCTCGGCACCGTGATTCTCGTGCATGGCGGCGGCGGTCACGGCCGAGTTCTTGCTCCCTTCGCCGATGCGCTCGTGCGCAGGGGGTGGCGCGTGCTCTCACCGGACCTCCCCGGCTACGGACTGACTCGCGCCCGCGACAGCGCTCAAGCTGACTACGCGGAATGGCCGGCCGTCATTGCCGAACTCGCCGACTCCCAGACGGGCCCCTGCGCGCTCATGGGCTTTTCGGTGGGAGGCATGACGGCGGTCTTCGCCGCGGAGCTCGCCACAGCGACGGTGCCCGTCGCCGCCACGACCCTTCTCGACGTGGCTAACCCGGTGTTGTTCGCCCAGAGTGCTCGATGGCGCCTGGTGGGCAACCTTTCCCTGCTCGGGTTCCGGCTGATGCCGTGGCTGGTCGACCGCCTCAGCCTTCCGCTCTCACTGGCGGCACCACTGGGCAAGATGTCGGCGAACGCGTCCCTCGACAAATACTTTCGCACCGACCGCCTTCTAGGTCGACGCCGGGTGTCGGTGAGGTTCTTCCGAACCCTCCACCAGTACGCCCCGCATAACCCTGCCTTCGACTTCCCCGTCCTTCTCGCCCACCCGGGCGAGGATGCGTGGACGCCGGCGGTGTGGAGCACCGACTGGCTCGAGGCATCGCCGATCACCGACAGTGAGGTCGTTGTCACGCGCACCGGATCTCACCTTCCCGTCGAGAAGGAAAGCTTCGACACCATCGTGGAATCGGCGCACTCCTTCTTTCACGCGCATTCGACTGAGACGGCGTCGACGGGCGGCTGATTCCGGCTTAATCTCCGACAGAGCCCGCAAGCCCTGACATGAGGAGTGCGACCCACTGGTCGATCGCGCTCGCGCGAGCCGCGTCATCCGGCTGCGTGATGATGACCTCGTGAACGGTCGACCAGGTGGCGGATACGAGAAATGCGGCGGTTCGGGGGAGGTGTGTGTCTCCCACGCCGAAGTGGGCGAGCAGTGCCGCCACGCCCCCGATGGCCTCGTCGACGAAGAGCGACCTGGCCTGCTCTGCGGCCTCGCTAAGGGCAGACCGGTCATAGAGCGCGCCGTAGAGCGTTGCTGGATCGTTGAGCTCGACGGCGAGGTGCACGAGACCGCGAACCGCGGCATGCAGGTCGCGCGGCGGGTGCTCCCGCCACTGCGCGAAGGTCGCGCGGAAACCCTCCAACCCCTGCTCGACGTGGCGGCGCGTGAGTTCGGCCACGATGGCGTCCTTGCTAGGGAAGTACTGATAGACCGAGCCCACGGAGACTCCGGCAGCCTCGGCCACGCGGTTCGTGGTGAGAGCCTCATAGCCCGACGTGTTCAGAACGCGAATGGCACCTTCGACGATCCACTCGACCATCTCCTGCGAGCGCTCCTGCAGCGGCGACTTCCGGGGTTCTAGGCTTTTATCTGGCAGCTATCTCGACCTTCCGAAACGCGAGTTGTTGAGCGACTGACGCGCCGTCATCATCGTTACATGATCACGGTAGACAAGTCTTCCCTTCTCGCGACGTCGTCTGATTCGGCGTGGTATGCCGCGACGACGGTGACCGTCTTCAAGCTCGTGACCCGTGGGGTTCTGCGGTTTCCCGCCGTCGCGAAGCGAGAGGGTCGTTGGCGGCAAGGAGAGGTCGCGCATTCCTGGGTGTACCTGTTCGGGGTGCTGCCTATCACCCGGCATCGCATTCTGGTCGATGAGCTATCGGACAACACTCGAACGCTGGTGACGCGCGAAGGCGGGGGGCTCATTCGGGAGTGGAATCACACGATCATCGTGGTGCCGGTCGACGCGAACACGTGCGAGTATCGCGACCGCGTGGAGATCGACGCGGGAGTCTTCACACCGATCGTCGCGGCGTACGCGCGGTGGATGTACCGCACGCGTCAACGTCGATGGGTACAGCTTGCCCACGCTCTACCCCGCGCGACGACGTGACGGTGGTCGAGAACCGCTACGACTTCGACGCCGAGGTCGTGAGCGGCTCAGCGTCGCTCGTGTCTGACTCGTCCTCGACCCAGAGGTCGTCGTCGGCGCGGAGGGTCTGCCAGGCGGCGTAGGCGATGCCGGCAGCGGCGACAACGCCGAGACCTATCAGGATGTACGTGCCGGGGCCGCGCTGCGGCTTGACCTCGATGAGGCCGACGCGCTGGCCCGCCTTGGTGGCGAACTCGCGGCTCGCGGCGGACGCCGACTTGAGGGCATCGCGCAGCTGCTTGTTGCGCGCGACGTCGAGGACGGCGAGCGCTGACCCGATTGCGCCCGAGACGACGGGGAGGATGTCATCAGAGATTTTGTCGCGGGTGGCGGATGCGGCCGACTTGACCGAGCCGACACCGGCGTCGATGCCAGGCTGCACGCGCTTCTCGTATGCGTCTTTGACCCGGGGGGCGACATCGTCGCGGGCGACAGTCGCAGCTTGGCGACTGGCGTCGCGCAGCACCTTGGACGCGTGCTCGAGAACCTCGCGCTGCTCGCTCCAGACATCCGACGCGGATCCGCGGAGCTTCTTGATCTCGCGGCGACGCTTGCGTGACAGACCCATAGTCCTCATCCTCCAGCAGGTGGCGATCGGTGACCCGTCTATCCTGGCACTGATGCGGCAGGCACCCAACCGGCGCAGACCGAATGCTCAGGAAAGCCGGGGGACGCCCCGTGGAAGAATGGCCCTCATGCTGATCCACACTGCAGTCGCGACCATCCACACCAACCACGGCGACATCGTCGTCAACCTGTACGGCAACCACGCGCCCAAGACCGTGAAGAACTTCGTCGGCCTCGCGACGGGAACGCAGGAGTGGACTCACCCGCAGACGGGCCAGGCCACCACCGAGCCGCTGTACAACGGTGTGATCTTCCACCGCATCATCACCGACTTCATGCTGCAGGGCGGCGACCCGCTCGGCCAGGGCATCGGGGGCCCCGGCTACGAGTTCGACGACGAGATCCACCCCGAGCTGCAGTTCACCGAGCCGTACCTGCTGGCGATGGCGAACGCCGGAAAGCGCGGTGGTCGGGGCACCAACGGCTCCCAGTTCTTCATCACGACCGTGCCGACGCCGTGGCTGAACGGCAACCACACGATCTTCGGTGCCGTGGCGGATGACCCCTCCCGCAAGGTCGTGGATGCGATCGAAGCCGTGCCGACCGGCGCCGGCGATAAGCCGCTCGAGGACGTCGTCATCTCGAGCATCGAGGTCGTCGAGGTCGCGTGAGCGAGCAGGGGGCCGCGACCAGCGCGACCGTCTGCTACCGGCACCCCGATCGGCGCAGCCTGATCCGCTGCCAGCGGTGCGAGCGTGCCATCTGCGCTGAATGCCAGACCCCAGCTCCGGTCGGCGTGCACTGCCCCGAGTGCCGGGCCGCGGCGACCGCGGCGCTGCCGCGCCCGCGCTCCCGGCTTGCCCGCATCGTTCGCCCGGGCAGCAGCGCGCCTGCGGTCACCTACTCGATCATCGCCTTGACAACAGTTGTCTTTCTGCTGCAGTGGGTCACCCAGGGTGGCGTCACGCAGGCACTCGGCTACTTCCCGCCGTACACCCCCCAGGAGCCGTGGCGGATGCTCACGGTCGTTCTCGTGCACAGCGACCGGTCTGTCTTCCACATCCTCATCAACATGTACTCGCTGTTCGTGCTCGGCAGCCTGCTCGAGGGGCTCATCGGTCGCCTCCGCTTTCTCGCGGTGTACGTGCTTTCGGCGTTGGGAGGTTCCGTGGCGGTGCTCTGGCTCGCGCCGCTCTCCTTCGTTGTCGGGGCGTCGGGAGCGATCTTTGGTCTGCTGGGCGCGTTCTTTGTCATTCAGCGTCGGCTGGGCGGGGCGAGCATTCAGCTCGTCGTGCTTATTGCCATCAACCTCGCCATCGGGTTCGTCATCCCCGGGGTGTCATGGCAGGCGCACCTCGGGGGCCTCGTGGTCGGAGGCCTCGTGGCGCTCGTGCTGCTGCGCACGCGTCGCGCCGACCAGCAGCGACGCCAGACTCTCGCGCTGGGCGCGATCGGTGCGGCGCTTGCCCTGGTGACCGTGGCGCGATTCACCGTCTTCTAGCCCCGCACGGGGTCCACGCAGAGTATAATTCGAGCGTTGATCAGGAGTTATCCACACCTGATTCCACAGTGGGGATAATCACAGACGTGTAGTTCCATCTCCGAATGGGGGAGGTGGAGCAGAAACCCCGGTCAGCGCCAGCGTGTCGTCATGAGAAAGCCGATAAACATGATGCCGAAGCCCACCATGATGTTCCACGGGCCGATCGTCGGGATCGGCCAGGAGCTTTGACTCACGTAGTAGACGAGGATCCACACGAGCCCTACGAGCATGAACCCGAACATGACCGGCTTGAACCACACCGGGTTCGGGGCCTCTGTTCTACTGGGAGTGGAAAAGTTCTCGGAATCGCTCGACGTCCTGGCCATAGCGCGATTCTAGCCCGAGTGACCTCTCCAGCAGGTCCGCTTACACTGGTTGCATGAGTGGAAAACGCGCTGCGCGCCCGCGCGTAAGCATCACGGGCGTGCTCGGTGAGCTGCTCATCACGGGCGGCGTCGTCGTGTTGCTTTTCCTGGGATGGTACGTGTGGCTCAACGACATCGTCGCCGGGAACGTCCAGCAGGGCGCCGCGGTCGAGGTGCAGCGCGAGTTGAGGGAGCAGTTTGAGCGCGAGAGCGCTGACGGCGTCGAGCCCGCCGAGCCCGCCGAGCCGTCGGAGACCGTCGAGCGCGTCGACCCCGGCGAGCCCGTCGTGGCGGCCCCGCCTCCGGTGGGGCAGAGCCTCGGTGCGATGATCATTCCGCGATTCGGCGACGACTGGGTGCGCACCATCGGCGAGGGTGTCGACTTGCGCACAGTCCTCAACAACCGGCAGATGGGTGTCGGCCGGTACTCCGAGACACAGATGCCCGGCGAGACCGGCAACTTCGCGGTCGCGGCGCACCGCACGACCTATGGCGCTCCGTTCGCCGACATTGCCGAGCTGGAGGTCGGCGACAGCATCTACGTGGAGACGAAGGACGGCTGGTACCACTACGTTTTCCGAGGGCTGGAATACGTCTGGCCCTCGGCCGTACAGGTGCTCGAACCCGTGCCGCAGGCCCCGCAAATCGAATCGCAAGATCGCGTGCTCACGATGACGAGTTGCAACCCCCGCTTCTCGGCGGCCGAGCGCATCATCGCCTATGCCGTCATGGAGGACTGGTACCCGCGCGCCGATGGCGCTCCCGCCGAGATCTCCGGCCTCGTCGAGGCCGCCGGTCGCTAGCCGACTTCGATAGCCTGACGATCATGTACGCAGCTCTGTGGCGCATCCTGCCTGGCCCCGTGTGGGTTCGCGCGCTGATTCTGCTGGTCGCCGCGATCGTGATCTCTCTCGCGCTCATGGAGTGGGTATTCCCGTGGGCGGCCGACACTCTGCTGCCGCAGGACTCCATCGTGGAAGGTTCATGAGCGTGCGCGTTCTCGTCCTCGACAACTACGACAGCTTCGTCTACACCCTCGACGGCTATCTGCAGCAGCTCGGCGCGAGCACCACGGTCGTGCGCAACGACATCGTGACCGCGGATCGCGCCGCCGACCTCGTGGCAGGCTACGACGCTGTGCTGCTGTCACCGGGCCCGGGCAACCCTGCATCGGCGGGCATCTCGATACCCGTCGTGCATGCAGCGATCGCGGCAAACCTCCCCTTGCTCGGAGTCTGCCTCGGCCATCAGGCGATCGCGGAAGCCCTCGGCGGAGTCGTGACGCACGCCGAGGAGCTCATGCACGGCAAGACCTCGCTCATTGAGCATGACGGCAGTGCCTTCTACGACGGCGTGCCGCAGACTTTCCGCGCCACGCGCTATCACAGCCTCGCGATCGTCGACGGAACGGTGCCCGACGCCCTGGTCGTCACGGCCCGCACGGCCGGCGGTGTGATCATGGGTGTGCGCCATCGCGAGGCACGCGTGCACGGGGTGCAGTTCCATCCGGAATCGGTTCTCACCGAGGGCGGCTACCGGATGCTCGGCAATTGGCTCGCCGAAGCCGGGTTGCCCGATGCGGCGCGCACGGCCGTCGGGCTCACCCCGCTCGTCAGCAACTAGCCCGATTCCTCGTCGTCACCGCCCGGTACACCGCTGCAGTACCGCAGCACGACCTCCGAGTTCTGCGCCCGATCGCCAGGCGCCAGAGACTGCGCCGTGACGAGCTGCCCCTCGCATCCGTTGTCACCCTGCACGGTCACGACGAGCTGCAACGCACTCAGTCGAGCCGAGGCCTCGCCGATCGTCAGGTTGCGCACGTCAGGCACGGTGACGAGTCCGTTCGAGACGACGATGTTCACTGACTCGCCCTCCCGCAGTTCAGCTCCGACCTCGGGGTCGGTGCGAATGACCACATCAGCCGCGACAGACGGCGAGTTTTCGCTCGACACCGTGCCAACGACGAGACCGCGCTCCTCGAGCAGCGCCTCCGCCTCCTCCAGGGTGAGCAGGTTCACGCTGGGGACCGTGACGAGGGGCGCGCCGGAGGAGACGAACAGCTGAATCTGCTGACCGGGTGAGACGCTGATGCCCGCACTCGGCACGGTGCGCATGATCTCGCCCTCAGGAACCTCGAGACTGACCTCGCGGAACGGCTCGGGTTCGAGGTTCAGGTCGACCAGCTGCTGGGCGCCCTCCTCGTACTGCAGGCCCACGACATCCGGAACGTCGATGGCGACGGAGGAGGTCAGGGGCGTGCGCTCGAGACTGAAGGCCCAGAAGAGAACCGCGACGACGACGACGATGAGCACGGCGATGCCCGACCAGATCCAGGCCACGGGCGGTCGAGTCTGGCTGCGCGAGCGTCGCTCGTCGTCGTCGACACTCAGTTGGCGCATCGCTGACTCGGTGTCGGCCGTGGCGAGCGGGTTCACGCCGAACAGCGTCGAGCTGAAGTCGGGCCCGCTGTCGGGGCGGATGACGGGTGGCGAGCCCCCGATAGCGCTGGCGATATCCGCACGAAAGTCGGCGGCCGACTGGAACCGCGTGAAGCGATCTTTCGACAGTGCGTGCAGCACGACGGCGTCAAGAGCAGGCGTGACCTGACCGGCAAGAGTGCTCGGAGCCGCCGGGGGTTCACTCACGTGCTGGTACGCGACGGCCACGGGGGAATCGCCCTGGAACGGTGGCCGACCGGTGAGCATTTCGAAGAGCACGACCCCGGCCGAATAGAGATCCGTGCGCGCATCCACCGTCTCACCGCGCGCTTGCTCGGGCGAGAAGTACTGCGCGGTACCGAGGATGGTGCTGGTCTGCGCGACGGTGGCGGCGGAGTCGGAGATCGCACGGGCGATGCCGAAATCCATGACCTTGACCTGGCCGGTGGGCGTCACCATGATGTTGCCGGGTTTGATATCGCGGTGCACGACGCCGGCGCGGTGTGAGTACTCGAGGGCGGTGAGCACACCCTCCATGATGCGCGTGGCCTCGGCAACCGGGAGGGGGCCCTCGGCGATGATGTCCTTCAATAGGCGACCGTCGACGTGCTCCATGACGATGAAGGGCACGATGGTTTCGCCGACCTCCGCGTCAGGAACGATCTCCTCACCGGCATCGAACACGCGCACGATCGTCGGATGCGCCATGCGCGCGGCCGCGTGAGCTTCCTGGCGAAATCGCGTGCGAAAGACGGGGTCGCTGGCGAGGGCTGACTTCAGGAGCTTGACGGCCACACGTCGACCGAGCTTCGCGTCGGTGGCGACGTGCACGTCAGACATGCCGCCCCGACCGATGAGGGCACCCAGCTCGTAGCGACCGGCGATCACCCGCGACCCCTGCGTGACACCGTCCATCGTCACCGTTTCCTCACTGCTGTGTCTGGCTCGGTCACAGTGTAAGCGGTTGGCCTAGACGACGACCCGACCGAGAGCTCGGGGGCACTCACTCTTCCTCGGCGGTGATGGTGATGGCGAGCTCGTTGGAACGCTCGGACTGCAGGGACCCGCACTGGGCGACGTACGTGACGCGCAACTGACCGCTGTCGTCGAGCGTGACGTCCAAGCTCGTGGTGGACGCCGACAGCGGATTGCTCTGCGCGGGCGTGCCACCGACGAGGGTGTAATTGTAGTTCTCGAGCGTGAAGCCTGCGGGGCAGTCCGTGTAGGCGGGCCAGTTGAGCGTGACCTCGCTGCCGGCCGGGTATGGGCCTTCACCAGGAGAGATCGCGAGATTACCCGGCTCAGGTGGAGTGGGGATGTCGGTGTAGAAGAAGACCGTGAGCAGGGTGCCCCGCTGAACCTCGCCGCGCTGAGGGTTCGTGCGATATGAGCGCCCCTGCTGATCCTGGCTCGGGGCGATGTTGCCGTCGACCTCTTCAATGCGCAGGTCGAACTGCTCCGCCCTCGCCTGCACGGCGGCGCGCGAAAGGCCAATCCACTCCTCTTCGATGATGAGGACGGTGTCGACCGTGGGTTCCGGTTCGGGCGTCTCCGACTCGGTGGGCTCGACCGTGGGCGTCTCGGTCGGCACCGGCTCGGGCTCGCTCGGCGCAACGAAGACTGCGATGAGAACACCGACGAGCGCGAGGATGAGCACTCCGGAGAGCGCGACGAGCGGCCAGGTCCAGGGGCTGCGGGTTGTCGCGGCTGGCTGCGGCGCGGTGGCGGTCGCCCCGGCAGCCATGCTGGGCAGAACCCTGGTCGCGCCATCATTGCCGACGGCCCCCAAGAGTTGGGTGGTCTCGTCGACGGTGCCACCGGTGATGGCCGGCACGATCGCCGCGGCAGCCCCGACATCGCCGCGGCGCAGGGCCTGCGCAGCGCGCGCGAAGGCCTGCGCGGAGGCCGGACGCTCGGCGGGCTTCTTGGCGATTGCGGCGAAGATGAGGTTGCGCACCGGCTCGGCAACCGTGATCGGTAGCTCGGGAGGAGCCTCGTTGATCTGCGCCATGGCGATCGCGACCTGCGACTCGCCCGTGAAGGGGCGACGTCCGGCGAGGGCTTCGTAGGCGACGATGCCGAGCGAGTAGACGTCGGTCGAGGGTGACGCGGAGTGGCCGCTCGCCTGCTCGGGCGAGAGGTACTGCACGGTGCCCATCACCTGACCGGTCGCGGTGAGCGGAACCTGGTCGGCGATGCGGGCGATCCCGAAGTCGGTGATCTTCACTCGGCCATCGGGTGTGAGGAGCAGGTTGCCGGGCTTGATGTCGCGGTGGACGAGGCCGGCCTGGTGCGCTGCGTGCAGAGCAGAGGCGGTCTGCGCAACGATGTCGAGGACCTGGTCGGCGGGCAGCACGCGCTCGCGCTCGAGCACGGTCGAGAGCGCCTCGCCAGGCACGAGTTCCATGACCAGGTAAGCGCTGCCCTCCTCCTCGCCGTAGTCGTAGACGTTCGCAATGCCCTCGTGGTTGACGAGAGCCGCGTGCCGGGCCTCGGCGCGGAAGCGCTCGAGGAACCCGGGGTCGCCCATGTACTCGTCTTTGAGGATCTTGAGTGCGACGGTGCGTCCGATGACCAGGTCGGTCGCCTGCCAGACCTCGCCCATGCCGCCGATCGCGATGCGCGACAGCAGCTGATAGCGCCCCCCAAAGGTGAGCCCGCTCGTGGGTCTCATCTGTTCAGCACCGCCTCAAGAACTCTCTTCGCGATCGGAGCCGCGATCTGGTTGCCGAATCCCGACTGGCCCAGCCCGCCGCCATCCTCGATGACCACGGCGATCGCAACCTGGGGGTTGTCTGCTGGAGCAAAACCGGTGAACCACAGGGTGTAGGGCTCGGTGGAACCGTTCTCGGCCGTGCCGGTCTTACCCGCCACATCAACGCCTTCTATTCTGGCATTAGACGCCACCCCGTTCGCCACCCCGTCGACCATGAGGGCGGTGAGCTCGGCAGCCGTGGAGCGGGCGATCGGCTGACTGAGCAGCACGGGCTCGGGGTCGTCGATGATCGCCAGATCGGGCGCCACGATGCGGTCGAGCAGGGTGGGCTGCATGAGGTTGCCTCCGTTCGCGATCGCGGCACTCATCATCGCGATCTGCAGCGGCGTCACCCGCACGTCGTGCTGGCCGAAGGACGAAAGCATGAGCTGTGCCTCATCCATGCCGACCGGGAAGCGGCTGGGCGTTGCGATCATCGGGATCTCGTGCGCGGTGCCGAACCCGAAGGCCGTCGTGTACTCGCTCAGCCGCTCTTCGCCGAGCTCTCGCCCCAGCTCCGCGAAGGGCACGTTGCAGCTGAGGCGCAGCGCCGTGGCAAGGGTGACCGTCTCGCCGCCTCCGCAGGTGCTGCCGCCCGAGTTGGAGACAACGGAGGTACTGAGCGGCAGGGTGAGCGTCGCGGGGTTGGGGAACTCGTCGTCGGCGTCGAAGGCGCCGCTGTCGAGCGCGGCGGCCGTGACGAGAACCTTGAAGACCGAGCCTGGCGGGTACAGGTCGCCGCTGATTGCGCGATTGATGAGCGGGTCTCCGTCTGCCGCGAGCAGGCTGTCGTACGCCTCGAGCACCTCCGAGGTGCGGTGCGAGGCGAGCAGGTTCGGGTCGTAGGTGGGGGTCGAGACCAGGGCCAGGATGCGCCCCGTCGCCGGCTCGATGGCGACAATCGAGCCTCGCTGATCACCCATCGCCTCGATCGCGGCCTCCTGCACCCTGGGGTCGAGACTGAGCTCGACCGCGGCCCCGCGCGGGCTCTGCCCCGTGACGATGGCAGCCAGCTGGTCGAGGAACTGCTCGTTAGCGGTGCCGGTCAGGAAGTCGTTGTAGACGCCTTCAATGCCCGTCGTGCCCTGGTTGAGGGTGAAGTAACCGGTGACGGCCGCGTAGGTCTCGGGTTCGGTGTAGACGCGCAAGAACTCGTACTCATCGTCGACCGGCACCGACTCGGCGATCGGTCTTCCGTCGACGAGGATCGGCCCACGCTCGGCCGAGTAGCTCGCAAAGAGAGTGCGCACATTGCGGCCATCCGCACGCAGCTCATCGACCGCGAACACCTGGATGACGCTCGTCGACACGAACAGCGCGAGAAACATTGCGAGCGTGGCGATGCTGACGCGACGAAGCTCCTTGTTCATCAGTTGTCCACCACGATCCGGGGCGTCTGACGCACGCTGTCGCTGAGCCGAAGTAGCAGCGCGACAATGATCCAGTTGGCGACGAGGGAGGAACCGCCCGCGGCCAGGAACGGTGTGGTGAGACCGGTGAGCGGAATCACGCGGGTGACGCCTCCGATGACGACGAAGACCTGCAGGGCGATGACGAAGGAGAGGCCGACGGCCAGCAGGCGACCGAAGTCGTCGCTGCCGTTGAAGCCGATGCGGAACCCGCGTGCCACGAGCAGCAAATACAGCGCGAGGATGGCGAAGAGACCCACGAGACCGAGCTCTTCACCGAGACTCGCGACGATGTAGTCGCTCTCGGCGAGCGGCACGATGTCGGGGCGCCCCTGCCCGAGTCCGGTGCCGATGAGGCCGCCGTCGGCGAGGCCGAACATGCCCTGCACGAGCTGATAGCTACCGCCGACCGCGTTGTAGTTCTCGGGGTTGAACGAGTCTAGCCAGGCGTCGAAGCGCCGCCCTACGTAGCCGAGCGTTTGGCTCGCCAGGAGCGCCCCGCCCACGAACAGCGTGATGCCCAGCAGCACCCAGCTGAGTCGGCCCGTGGCGACGTAGATCATCACCAGGAACAGGCCGAAATAGAGCAGGGACGTGCCCAGGTCACGCTGAAAGACGAGCACCCCCATGGCGGCGAGCCAGATGATGAGGATCGGGCCGAGGTCGCGCCCGCGCGGCAGTCGCACCCCGAGAATCGTGCGCCCGACGATCGACAGCGACTCGCGCGCCGTCACGAGATACCCGGCGAAGAACACGGCGAGGGCGATCTTGCCGATCTCGCCCGGCTGGAAAGAAAACGGTCCGAGCTGAATCCACAGGCGCGCGCCGTTGATCGTCTGCCCGATGCCGGGGAGCATCGGCAGCAGCAGCAGGCCGATGCCGACCACCATCGCCACGTAGCGGTAACGAGCGAGCACCCGGTGGTTGCGCACCAGCGCGATCACTCCCACGGCGGTGACCATGGCGATCGCCGTCCACACCATTTGGCGAATACCGGCGCTCTCCCAACCGGCGAAACCCTCCGCGATGTCGAGGCGATAGATCATGGCGATGCCGAGGCCGTTGAGCGTCATGCCGATAGGGAGGATGAACGGGTCGGCGTCGCGCGCGACGATGCGCAGAACGATGTGCAGGGCGAAGCCGAGCAGGCCGATGCCTGCGCTGTACAGCAGCACCTGAGGGTCGAGCTCTCCCAGCGCGCCGAGTTGCACGAGGGTGACGGCCGCGCCGGTGATCGCGACGGCGATGAGCAGCAGCACGAACTCGAGGTTGCGCAGACGCGACGGCGTGCGCAGGCGCACGGTGAGGGATTCCGTCGCGGGTGGGCGCGGAGCATCCATGTCGATGGTGGGGCCGGCGCGGGGCGTCGTGGGCTCAGTCGGCGGCATCCTGCAGCCTTTCGACGATGCGGTAGGCGTCGCTGAGGTCATCCGCATTGATGGTGCTCTCTACGCTGCGGCGCGTGAAGTCGGGCAGGTCGTCGATCGCGATGGAGGTCTCCACGATCACGTTCGACAGCGGGAAGGGCCCGATGTTCTGCTGCACGCCCTGGTAGATCGCCACGGTGCCGTCCGCGGCGCCGATGAAGTAACGCGACTGCGTCCATTGGTACCCGGCGGCCAGGGCGGCAGCGAGGAGGGCGGCGACGAGAAGGACGCCGACCGTCCAGGTGATGCGCCGCCGGATGCGCCGCCGCCGGTCTTCGGCAATGAGCTCTTGGAGGAACTCCTCCGATTCGGGCTCGAAGTGCTCGTCCTCCGGGTCGGTGATGGATGCCCGGATGGGGTGTAGCAGCATCGCGGGCAGGCGCAGGGAGCGCTTGGTGACGGCCGTGGAGTAGCTGAGGGGGGCCGCAGCGGCCCCGACGAGGCTCGGCTGGGGCAGACCGCTGGAGGGCCCGTCGTCGACCCCCACGATGACGATGGTCACGTTGTCGGGAGCACCGTTCTCGAGCGTGGTCTCGATGAGCTGCTGCCCGGCCTCGGCCGCATCCGGTTCCTCCGCGAGAACCCGAGCGATCTCGTCTTCCGGCACATAGCCGGTGAGTCCGTCGGAGCAGAGCAGCCAGCGGTCACCCGGCTGCGTATCAACGAGGGCACTGTCGATCTCGGGTGAGATGTCGACGTCGCCGAGCACGCGCATGAGCACCGAGCGGCGGGGGTGGGTCGCGGCCTCCTCTTCCGTGATGCGCCCACTGTCGACGAGGCGCTGCACGAAGGTGTGATCCTTGGTGATCTGGGTCAGCTCACCGTCGCGCCAGCGGTAGATGCGGCTGTCGCCGATGTGGGCGACCGCGAGACGATCGCCCACGCGCACGACGCCGCTGACAGTCGTGCCCATGCCCGTGAGCTCCGGATGCTCGAAGACCGTCTCAGCAAGCTCCTTGTTGGCCTTGAAGAGGGCGGCGGTGAGGGCCTGCTCGGCTTCCTCGACCGTGTCGAAGTCACGGTCCACCTGCGCGATCGACTGGATCGCGAGCGCGCTCGCGACATCCCCTCCCGCGTGGCCGCCCATGCCGTCGGCGACGACGAAGAGGCGGGAACCGGCGTAGCCGGAATCCTGGTTGTTGGAGCGGATGCGCCCCACATGGGAGCCGGCCCACGACAGCGTGGTCACAGCGCTACCGTCGCAGCTCGAACGTCGTCGTGCCGACACTGACCGGCGTGTTGAGCGGCACCGCCGTGGGCACGCTGACGCGGTTGCCCTTGAGGAAGGTGCCATTGGTTGAGTCGAGATCTTGCACCATCCACTGGCCATCCCACAGCATGAGCCGAGCGTGGTGCGTCGAGGTGTAGTCGTCGCGAATGACGAGCCCCGAGTCGGAGGAGCGGCCGATGGTGAACTGCTCGTCGCCGAGAGCGATCTCGAGGCCCTCCTTCGGGCCCGAGGTGATGACCAGCCGTTTCGCGGGCGGATCGTCGGCCTTCGGCTGGGGTACCGGGGTGGGCGGCGTCGGCGGGAAGGGATCCGACGCCCGCGGAGCGGCAGGTGCCGTCGGAGGAGAGACACGGCGCACCTTCTGGCCGAACAGATCGGACCTCAGGGCGTAGACGATGGAGAACACGAAGGCCCAGAGCAGCAGGAGGAACCCGATGCGCAGAACCAGGAGGGTCAACTCGCTCACCGATCACCTCCCCGCGTCGACGACGAACCCGAGCTGCGACCCGTCTGTGCCAGCACGCGGAAGACAATCCGAGTGCGTCCGATCTCAATCACGCTATCGGGCGGGAGCACGGCGCGCGATACCGGCGCACCGTCGAGGCGCGAGCCATTCGTGCTGCCCAGGTCGGTGACCTGCGCCCGCTCGCCATCCCACAGGATCTCGATGTGCTTGCGGCTCGTTCCGGTGTCGGCGATCGTGATGTCGGCCTCACTGCCGCGACCGATGATGGTGCGCAAGCGGGTGAGGCGATGCCGATCGCCGTTGATCTCGACCACCGGGGTCCACTCGACGCGGCCCTTCACCGACTTCGACTCGACGACGACGACGCCCTCCGTCAGCCGGCCATCCTCTTCGAGCGTGACACTGATCCCGCCAGGGAAGGTGTAGTGCTGCGCGGTCGCGTGCTGCTGCAGCAGCTGCGTCAGCTCGTCGATGAGCGCCTCGCCGAGCGACACCATGCGGGCGTGATCGGCGGGAGAGAGTCGCACCGTCAGGATGTTCGGCACGAGGATGCGCTCGCGCGAGACGACAGCCGCTGTCGTGTCGAGCTCGCGACGCAGAGCTGCGGCCAGCTCGAGCGGCTGCACGCCGCTCTTGAACGTCTTGGCGAAGGCGCCGCCTACGACGCGCTCGAGACCGCGCTCGAAGCTGTCGAGAAGCCCCATCGCCGCCTCCTTCGCAATCAGTGGTGGAAGCACCTGCACCGGCGCCGACGACTCTCTGATGGTAGTCGGCTGTGCGGGCGAAGGCCGAACAGGCGGTGGGTAGGCGCTGTGATAATGTCACCTGGTTGACGACACAGCACTTCTGGTGTCGTTCCACGCGCGAGTGGCGGAATTGGCAGACGCGCTGGCTTCAGGTGCCAGTGTTCGAAAGGACGTGGGGGTTCAAGTCCCCCCTCGCGCACCACAGGGGCTCCTTGCGAAACTCGTCGAGAATTCTTGCGAAACTAGGGGCCAAAGGGAACGCCGCCGAGAAATCGGCGGCGTTTTCGCGTTCCGGGACAGTTCGAGCGCTCTCGATCGTTCTGGGAGAGCTCGATGGTGGGCTCGTTAACGACGAAAGGCTCCGCCGGCCCGGTTTCGGGCATGGCGGAGCCTTCGGTGCTGCTGGTACTCGAAACCAGGTGTCGTGCGCGTTAGCGCATCAAGTTCGCATCGGTGGAGGCGGCGGCTCGTAGGAGACATCGACGTCGTTCATGCGGTATCGGTCAGCGCGGAAGTAGCCACTCTTGCGAAGCCGATCGCGGGCGCGCACGATCTTCTTCCTGTTGGGCAGTTTTGCCCCGCGGTTGATCGCGTTCTCCTTGGCTTGGTGGGCCTTGAGGAACTTGGCGATGCGTTGGATGTTGAAGTGTGCGAGCGCGATGGTGGTGATGAAGTGGAGTGCGGTGAGCCCTCGCATTCGGCGCATGCGCGGATCGACGACGTTGCCCGACTTGGCCTTGAAGTCTTCGTTGAGGGACTCCACTCTGCCTACGGCTGAGAGCGGCGGAAAATGCTTCGCGGTATCGCCCGCAGCCGCGCACCGTGCTCTCACGGAACTCGGCAAAGCGGGGGTGCTCAGGCGCACAGAGGATCAGAAGGGTGGCCTGTTTTGCTGGACGGCGGATAAGCACCTTGCCCTCGTGCCCCTCACCGAGCGCAGCGGCCGCCTGGGCAGTGCCGATACTCGGGATCGTCGCTCGAGACGCGGACACCCGCGCCCCGCGGTCGAGCTCGTGGGCGAACTGCACGCACGCGGAGAGCCGGGTTCAGAGCGCGAGCTGGACTCCGCCAGAGTCGAATGTACGCGGCACGGCCCGCAATCAACGCGCGAACGCTACCCTTTTGTCATGAGCCAGTCGACGTGTGCGGCCCGCGTGTTCGGCGTCGCCCTTGTCATGGGCGCCCTCCTGGGGGCCGTGTTGGCGTTCGTCATCGTCCTGGCTAGTCTCAGGTCTGCGCCGAGCGCAATCCCGGATGGTGAGTCGTGGGTCGGTTCCATCATGGTTTCCTCGGTCGCGGCACTGGTCGGAGGTGTTGCTGGGGCCATCACGGGCGCAGTTTCCTGGTCGGTGGCGGCGGGGGCGCTGCTGCTCATCAATCCGCGTGAACGGGCGCTTGCCGTGCGTGCGTCCGCGGTCGGCGCTGGCAGCGCAGTCGGGGCGCTACTGGTCCTCTGGTTCGTCGCAATGCAGCCGAGCGTCAACGTGAGCGTGGGTGTCGTCGTTGTGCTGGCGGCCGTGGCAGCGGGGCTGGCGGTGGCCGCGCTCCTGGTGTCCGAGCGGATCGGTCGCCGACCCGTCGTCTGACAGACACGAGCGGCCGCCCAGTTCCCCGGTCGGCCGCTCGCACCTGGAGCCTAGTTGCTGAGGTTGGTTGCGAAGTTCAGCCAGTTCCAGCCGGCTCCGCTGGCGTAGATTTGGTTGCCCAGCCAGAAGTCGTTGACGATGTAGGCATCGACGACGAGCTTCGACTGGCTACCGACGTACTTGATCTCGAAGATGATGTTCGATCCGTACCCGTCGATGTGGTTGGAGGTCGCGTTGAACTGCCAACCGTAGTAGTTGGGCGGGTTCGTGAAGGTCGAGGCCATCCGGCACTCGAAGTTCTGCGTCGCCACGCCCGGCCAGCCCACCTCAAGCGGTAGAAGCTGGTTGTAGCTAGGGAACGCCGCCGGCGCGCCGTACACCGGGAACTCGCAGTTGAAGCAGCTTTGCAAATCGCCCCAGGCGGTGCTCGGGGTCTTGGAGAGGTTGTAAGAAAAGGTGTATCCCCAGTAAGGGTCGAGCAGCACCGGGAAGACGATGTCCGGCGACTCGAGATCGACATGCTGGGTGAGCACGCCGTCGGTCCATGCATAGGAGGTGCGAAGTTCTTTGCCGTTGCTGTCCCGCGCCCACGGCTGATAGACCGCACCGAGCACCTCGGTGTCGTGCTCCGGATGGTAGCCGACCATCGACTCGGTAAGCGCCGTACCTTCGGGAACATCGAAGGTGTATGAGTAGCTGTCCGGCGCATCTGCCGATGCGATCGCGGTGAGCACCCTCACGCCGTTCGGCGCCGGCTGGACGTAGGCGCGCACGTCTTCAGAGTCGGTCTGGAGGACGGTGATGCCGTCCGTGCTCTTGCCGAGTCCGGTGGCGTAGTCGATGTCGAAGTCGATCCCGTCAGCGAGCACGGAACCGTCGTCGCTGACGCGGTCCTCCACGCCTATCGCGATCTCGGAGATCCCGGACGCCGGGGGCTCGGACGCGAAGCCGGGCGCGATCGGCACGAGGACGAGTGCTGCCGCGGCGAGGGATGCCAGTGGTGCGACGCGGCGGCGTTGCCACGGAGTTAATCTACTGTCGCGCGCGAGTGCGGCAGGTTTGCTGTTGATGTGCATCATTGCTCTGATCCTTCCGGTTCACGGTCGCGGGATTGGGAGCCTGACCCGCTTTGCCGGACACCTGAGTTGAGGCGATGATCGTCTCGGAAGGAGTCCGTGAGATGCCTGCTGCCCACCCGCCGGAGTTCCGGCGTCGAGCCCTGGATTTGGTCGC